>ERZ1643251.8-NODE-8-length-401911-cov-10.574380_pt1 | contig 401911 bp, 293 predicted proteins | sample MGYA00579261_ERZ1643251 | MGnify/ENA primary metagenome ERZ1643251 (study PRJEB29033, sample SAMEA4952267) | chicken gut metagenome | biome: Broiler Chicken; feature: Gastrointestinal Tract; material: Caecum | place: Ireland | collected 2018 | study: Broiler... | reverse complement strand
GACAAATCGTTTCCCGTTCGATTCGCGGGCAAGAATGGACAAGGCCGACACAAACGGGTATAACGAATCGCCTCATACGCTGCGCTGCAAACGGTCGTTACAGGGATTTACGACGGAGCCGATAGCTTGCCCTGTCGAAGAAACGCCGGACGAATTTCCAATAAAAGCACGTAGCTCGTCCTACGAGCAGCGAAACCCTATTTACCCTATTTACCCTATTCGAAATGCCGATCGTTGTCGCCGAGCACGATCTCATCCGCCGAACAGGACGAACACCACGAATATTCGGCCCGTTCTCCCGGCTCCCATTTTCCGCCGCACCCGACAGCCCCCATGTGCCGCCGCAGTTCTCGAACCCGAAAACCGACACGACCCGATTTCGCAGCACGAACAGTCCCTCGATTCAGTGAGGGCCCGACCAGACAAGCGAGCCTTAGGAGCATTATTGGCTGCATTTACCGGTCATCATACCATGCACGGGGGAGATACGGGAGTCCCCGAAAGCCGATTTATCCTATCCCATTTTTTATCGGACGACAGCCCAAAACAAACATATGTCGCCTGTATCGTGCGGTTTCCGGCGAGCACCCGGCAAACAAGAAGGACGCCCGACGGACGTCCTTCTTACTTACTCTCGCGAGACCGTTACCCGATCCCGGACTATCGAAACGCCTCGCTTATGTCAAGCTGAAGCGCTGATAACATAACTTTCATATCGAGAATAACCGGTTACCCTCGATCTACAATTCGGAAAGAATCCGCTTTTTCAAGGTATTCATATCCGCATCGGTCACATACACTTTGCCCCGGACATGGTAACGCTTTTTCGTAGGAGCATCGACAGGCTTCAAAATCAGTCCCATGCTCTCTCCCCTATGGAAAGCTCCTTCGGCATTGAGGAAAACCAAGGCCAAAGCATGCTTTCCGTCGGACGAACGGACCGCCACAGCCCTTACGGAACCGGCCAAGCTATCCTCCACTTCGGCCCATTCTCCGTCGACCAAAGCCTCCGGACGAGCACCTTCGAACGCCGTTCCGCTCAAGTCGATCGTATACTCCGGCGAAGAATGGCTGTAATCCGGCTCGTAGTTCTGCCACCAATATTCCAGATCGATGTCGTCTTCGTTGGGGCTTAGGCGGCCGCCTCTCTCCCACTCTGCAAATTGCTGCTTGAACCACAGCGAGTTGCCTTCGCTGAGGCTCCATTTCGGCGTGAAACGCTCGTCTCCGACAGCATACATCGTAGGTTGCGGGATCGTCAGTACGACATCTCCTGCGGACGTCGCGATCTGCACGGCGCTTCCGACGGGAGCACCCTCATACTCGATCTGGCTCAACTCGATCTTACCCGGCATACGGAGGCTCTCCCCTACCGTCACTTTCAACTGTTGCGGCTCCTCAGAGGCCGAAACGAGGAAAACGGCTCCGAACGTTCCGTCCTCGTCGCAGAATACCTGATAGCCATCCAGAGCGTTGTTGCGCGAATGATAGAGAGGTCTCCACGCGTCTCCCTCACGAACGAATATGCGAGGCATGCGCCATTGGGTCAACCCTTTGACCACGACGGGAATCAGGTTCTTGCCACCGGCCACGGTGAACAACGCTCCGTTGTTCTCGGCCCTGACCACAATCGGCAGATCGCTCACCTTCTCGCCCTGCTCGACCGACACCACGTGCATAGCTCCCTCTGCATCGTAACGCACGACCATTTCGGGGCTCTTCGTGTCGAACGTAGCTCCATAGGGCAACCAATAGCCCTCGATCTCGATAACGTCGCCCGCTTTCAGCTTCAGGTCGTCCGTATCGGGCACCAGACACATGCGCGTGTCTTTCGCAGCATCCTGCTCGAAGACATTCTTATAACCACCCAACTGAACCGTAGCGGCCGGCTTGAGTCCCCCTGCGCTGAATCTCTTTACGATAATCGCATTCGATCCTCTTTTGTTCAGCGAATCGCCGTACTCCGCGATAAAGAAATTTTCCTCGGGCAATGCGACTCCTTTCACGGGGAAAGGCTTTTTGCTCGGATCGAGCCTGATCTCGTCGACACCGGTCGCCGCAAAGCGGTCGAAACGCAGCCCCTGAATAATCGACGCGATAGTCAAGAAGCGGCAATTCGCGCGAGCATCGGCGATTTCCAGCGGCTGGAGCACCTCGTAGCGAACCTTGAAATAACTGCGGAGCTCGTCGTTCTGAGGCGTCTCGAAAATGTCGGCCGTCACTTTGATCTTGCCGTCGGAAGTCAGATAGCGCAGACCTATATCGTACCAGTTGGGCCCCGTACTGCGATAAACGGTTCCCGTATAGACCGGATGAATCCAGTCCTTGCCGTCGTAATAGGACAGGAAGCTGTGTCCGGCCAGATTGTCGTGCTGAGGCTGGTCTACCCAAAAGCATTCCTGACTCATGGCGCGGAAATCGGCGATCGTCACACCTCCTAATCCGGCAAACTTGAACGGCACGTAACAGGTCGTCTCGGTCACGCCGGTCGAGCTGTGAAAATAGTCCATCCATGCTCCGAGCGACGACCAATGCTTGGTCATGTGCCGTCCCCAGTTCTGGAACAGGTGCAGGCTCGTCAGCGTATGGCTCTCGCCCGGCTCGAGATAAAGCGGAAAAATCGTTTCGCTGAACGGCTGGTCGGTCGGATTATAGAAAGCCTCCTCTTTCTCGCCGGCAAAGTTCTTTGAAACCTGCACGACGATCGGCATCGGATGCCCTTCGCGATCGAGCAGCATACCTCCCTCGGTGATTTCTCCTCCGTCGGACGACTCGTGGCAGACATAGATTTTACGCTTCACGCTGTCGTTGTTCACACGGAAAGTAACCGTCTCGTAAAAATTCGGCTCGTCGTAAAGTTTCTTTTGGAAGCCGCCGTCCGTGTGACTGCCCAGAATATAGCAGCCGCGCTTGCGGTCATACCGCACCGGATTACGTCCCGCCAACAGGCGGAAAGCATCGGCCGGCAACGGTTCCGACTCTCCGAATATCGGGAACGAGTAGCTCTGGATCGTACCTTTAGCAAAAGGTTTGAAGCCGTCGTATTTCTGCTCGACGAGACCTTTGACCTCCATCGAGGCGGGAACGAAGCGACCCGATCCGTGCCAGGTAATGTCAGCCAGTATCTTCTCGGGATAGCAATACAGCGTCAGGTCGCCGCGCAGCGCAGCCGTATCCTTCTTATCCGTAGCCAAATGCACGTCGAACCAGTGTATCTCGCAATAGTACGGTCCCCGGCGATAGAGATTGATGCGCGTCTCGCCTCGATAGTTCCGCGTCGAATATCGAGTGCCGGACGCGTCCTCCATCTCGAACCAAAGCCAAGGAGTTCCGTCGGCCTTGTTCTGCAGCAAATGAGGCGCGCGCAACTGTCCTATCAGATGATACTCTTCGGCAAGTATTTCAAAAGCCGTGCGCGAGGAATCGGTATAGGCCACTTCGAGCTGAGGCCTCGCCGCAACAGGCTGATAACGGAAATCTTCCTGCCACAGAGCCGCATCGGGCTCCCGGACGGCAGAATCGGAACATGACGTCAGCCCCGCTGTCAAAAGAGCGGTCGACGCGCAAATTACCAACAGGTTTCTTTTCATAACAGGTTCGTGTTAAAGGTTAGTGTCAAAAGGTCGGTGATAGTACCGGCGATATCAAGGTTAGTGTCAGCATATGGCAGCCGGTTTCTGTCGTCTGCTCGGAGAAAGGAAAGAATCGTAAACTTCCGACGCCGATGTTCCGAACCGAAACGGTCCCGGCAAGAGCGTTCCCCTCGATCGGACAATCGGAAAGCTCCCCTACTCCGACCGGACCTCCTCGTCCGGTCATTGCAAAAAACGTCACGGTCCGAAACGGAACGTGACGTTTTTTGCTAAAGAAAGCCGTAAGGCTATTTGGAAAGGCCGAATCCGCGGAGATAAATCGGAGACACGTCAGTACGGCCCTCGAAATCGAGACGCATCAACTGGTCTACCTTACCACAGCCGGGCCCGTTAGGTCCGTCCGGATACTTCTCAAAAATTCCGGGAACAGACGAGGAGAAATCGAACGTCACTTTTTTCCATTCGTCAGAAGCCTCGCAAAGTGGCGTCGTAATCGTATCGTCACCCACGATTACGAAGAAAATCTGCACTTTAAAAGCAGACGTCGCCTTGTACTCGAACGTCAGCTTGTTGTAATCGCTCGTAATCTGTTTCGTACAATAGAACTGCATCCACGAGTCACCTGTTCCGGGAGTGAACATATAGGTAGGATAAATCCCATAGCCCTTGATTCCATCCGTACTCTTACTCCAATCGCTAATATCATTGATAGCGAGCCCCGTGAATTCAAAATAGAGCGCATCGGCCAGATTCGCCTCTTCGGAAGTACGCCCGCGACCAGCCAGATTGCGAATCGTCAGCGTCACGCCGGCCTTGTCGCCCAAACCGATCTTCATGGAAGAGCCGATACTCCCCCACGTGCTGGACAACAGACCCATGTCGAAAGAATAGGTCTGCCAGTCGTCAGAAGCAACCAGATCGGGCAAAACCGTGTAGGAATCGCTGTTGCTCTGATCCAACTGAACGCTCGGGGTAATCGTTTCCGAAACCTTGTACTCGAACGTCAGCACCTGTCCCTTCGTCGCAGCCAAAGCCTTGTTCGTAAAGAAGTAGGCATTCGCCCCTGTCGTCTTGACTTCGAAAACGACGTCGTCGCTCTCTTCCTCCGTGAGATCCGTTAGTTCGACGTTGTTCTGCTTCGTTTCATCGAACGTGAAATAATTCGCATTGACACCGGTATCCCATCCTGGGCGACCGTACACATCCTCGAAAGAAAGCTGCGTAGGATCGTCGTCGCTGCAGGAGGAAAAGCCTACACCGGCCGCAAAAAGAAAAAATATCAATCCAATCTTTTTCATATTTTCAACTTTTCATGCATTCGGCCGTCCGGAGACTTCCCTCGGAGGGAGCCTCCGGACATCCGAATTCCATTTCAAACTCGATTACTGCACATAAAAGGTAAAGCCGTTCGAAACCTCGTTGTGGTCCCAATCCTCCACCACCAGCCGAATCTCGGTATCATCCTTCGCATCGATCGTACCGGAAATCGTTACGTTCAGATCGTCGGGAAGACCGGCAACCAGCCTTTCGGTAGGCACCTTGACCTCATCGCTGAGAACCTGATAGCGAATCTCCTTTACGGTAGCGATTCCCGTATGGGCGAAGACCTCGAAACTATAGCTGATCCTCTCTCCGGTAGCCACAGTGAACCGTTCGGTCGACGAAGCGTCGTACTCGGCCCCGTTCACATACACCTTGATCACGGGCGGATCGGCCAAATCGTCCTTGCAGCCGAACATGACCACGGCAATCAACAGCAGCGCCAACCGACTCATCACCTTTTGCAAACCATTGAATTTGACATTCATTATTCGTATCATAACAGTATCTGCATTAATAAGTTAGTTTTTCTCAACGACCACATCGAGACTGATCGTCTGGTTGTTCGAGACGTCTTCGTTCTTACGGTCGATCTCTTTCACCTTCATCAGGCCGTAGCGGCCGTCTTCGGTCCGGAAAGCGATCATATCCTCCTCTTCCAAAGCCGGAGCGATCTTGCCCGCGGTATAGTCGAGAACCGTAGGATAATCTTTCGCCCGATCGAAGATATCCTTCAGCTCGGAAGCCTTGTTGACCTGGTCGAACACGCTCTCCGTGGTCACCAAATCCGTCGCATCCTTGAAGATCACCTCCGGATTCAGATCGTTGACCACCATCGCGTAATTACCGGTCTTGTAATACTCGTCGAGAGAAACCAGACAGGCCTTGTTGTCATTGCCCTCGTAATAGGTAAATCCGAGGTCGATTCCCTTGGGATCGTTGGCGATATTGGCAACGAAGAAAGTACGTCCCGTCTCAAGGCACAGGAACGTCTTCGACGTAGCCGCAGGCATTCCGTCCGTCAGTTCGACATTGTACTTGGTTACGTCCATAAAGAGATTCACCCGGGCCGACGAGAAATTCCGATTGACGTCCTCGACATAAACCGAGTACGAGCAATCCTCGCTCAAGATCAGCGTATCGGAAACGACGTACTCGTTGTACACGTTCAACTCTGCGCTCAGGTCGATCGTTTTCTCCTCCATCGGGGCATCCATATTCGCCCCCAAACCGGACCGGTACCATACTTCGATCTTGGCAATCGGCGCGGCCGACTTGATGTCGAAGCGGTAAACCACCTCGGTTCCGTCGGGAACTCTCAGCTCTGCCGTACCCGGTTCGGAACCGGCGACGAAAGTCGTCGCGGAAATCTCGGGTCCTTCCGGATCGTTGTCATCGCATCCGACCAGTCCGAGCCCTCCGAGCACCAGCATTATCATGAACAATTTCAATTTTTCCATAATACCATGTATTTACATTTAATATAAGACGAAATTCTACCAACCTTCATTTTGTTCCCATGACGGATAACGCATCTTCTCGGCAAACGGAATCGGGTAACGATACATCGCCGGTCTGAACGTACGATCCTCGACCTTGACGACATTGTAGTCGAAACGCTCTCCGATCTTGATGATCCGCATACCCATCAGCGGCTGATTCTCGGTCGTTTCAGCGATTTTCCAGCGACGGACATCCCAGAATCGATGCCCCTCGAAGGCCAGCTCGATCCGACGCTCGTTACGCAGCTTGGTTTCGTTCAGCGAGGCCAAAGGAGGCATATCGACTCCGGCGCGCGCACGGACCTGATTGACCGCCTCCAAAGCCGACAGGTCGCCGCCGTTGGTCACATATCCCATCTTGGCGTTAGCGCCGTGAGCGTAGAACATGGCCTCGGCATAGTTGAGCAGGATTTCGCCGTAACGGAACAGGTACCATACGTGCGGCACGGACACACCCTGCGGCAACTGCACCTTGTCCTGAACGAACTTCTTCAGGTAGTAACCCGTCGTCGTACAGTTCGTATTGTTGATGCCGGCAAGGCCGCCCACGAACGATTCGACGGTAGCATCGTTGAACGTATCGCCGTTGCAGAGAATCGTCTCATAGAAACGGGGGTCGCGGTTCGCATAAGGATCGTCCGGGTCCACAGCCGAACCGTCTACCGTCTCGTAAGCGTCAACCAGATTCTGCGACGGGCAGGTGGCATTACCGCCGACCGAAGTCGTCACGTACTGGTCGGAACCGCCTTTGGGATAATTCCACGACTCCATGTGATTGAAGTTGCCGAAATTGGGACGATTGTCCAGAATATTCTCGGGATTGCTGCTCGAACGGTCGAACTGCATATTGCGATAAGAGATATTCGTCGAATAAAGCCCCAGATTGATCACATCGGCAGCGGCACGCGCAGCGCGATCGCACAACTCGACATCGTACTGTCCCGAAGGCGAGTTCAGCGGGCTGGCGGCATACAGCAGCACGCGGGCCTTGAGAGCCAGCACGGCGCCCTTGGTTATGCGGCCGTACTGGTTGTCGATCCACTTGCCGTTCGTGTACTGCGTATTCTTCATCGTCTCCAAAGCGTCGTACATCGGAGCCAGACTGTCCAAAGTGCGAACGATATACTCGACCACTTCCTGTCCCGGAGTGCGCTCCAGCGCAAGAGCTTCGCTTTCGGTCAGCAGCTTGTCGGCAATGGCGATATCGCCGTAGCGCTTCCAGAGTTCGAAATGATAGTAAGCCTTCAGAAAGCTGGCATCCAAACGATATGCATGCCAGTTGAACACTTTGGTAGCATACTTCTCGGGCTCGCCTTTCTCGTACTCACGGAAAGTGTACTGCGGGTTGTTCACCGTATCGGAAAGACGCAGGAAGTCGTTAGCAGAACGGATCGCCTGATAGAACCGGGCATAAAGGTCATCCGGATTACTCTGCGCATTCCAGCTACCCGTATTGAACTTCTGAACGCTGGAACTCTGCTGATTGTTGTCGGCCTCGTCGCACGCACTGGCATAGCCGCCGTTGCCGACTGCCGTGAAGCCGTTCTCCATCGCCCAGTACAGGCCGGCCCACAACTTCGCCAAGTAATCTTCGTTATTGACTACCTTCTCTTCGTCCATCTGCCCCTTCAGGTCGACCTCGAAAAACTTGTCGCAGGAATAAAGCAGTCCGCAAACGGAGAGGACGAGCAGAATTTTTGATATCTTGATTTTCATAATATCCTGTTTTCAATTGGTTAGAATGTCAGACTGAGTCCAATACTGTACGAACGAGTAGCAGGATAACCAGTGAAGGTTTCCGGATCGATGAAATCCATCTCGCGACTGATCGTAAACAGATTCTGTCCCCTGAAATACACCTTGGCTCCACGGAAACCGATCTCCTTCATCCATTTCTGCGGGAATTCGTAACCGATCTCCAGGTTGCGAAGCTTGAAATAGTCGTTCGACCGCAGCCATACCGTGCTGGCCTGCGAGTTGTTCGGGTTATTCAGCGTAGACAACCGCGGCAGTACGGCCGTAGCGGCCGTCTCGGGCGTCCAGCTTTGCTTGGCATACTGGAACGCATTGTTATTGTTCCAGAACGGCAAGAAAGTATCGGCAGCATTGGTCAGCATGATCGAGCTGTTGATCGTTCCTTGTCCCATAGCGTACAGATAGACGTTCTTATACTTCAGGTTCAGGCTGAAAGTATAGGTATACTGGGGAAGGTCCTGATACCCCATAGGAACGACATCGAAACTGTCGATCATACCGTCATTATTCACATCGACATAGCGCGCATCGCCTTCCTGTACGGAACCGTAGGAAGGAATGGCCGTCATGTTGTCGAGATCCTCGGCCGTATAGAAGCCGTCGCACAAAAGGCCCCACTTCTGTCCTACGGCCTTGCCGATCCAAGAGAGATACTTCTGCGTATTGAGGTCGTAAAGATTCGCATCCGGCCGCTTGTTGATGATGTTGTGATTGTACCAGATGCCGCCCTGAACCGAGTACTCGAAATCGCCGGCATGGCCGAACACCTCGAGCGTAGCCTCGTAACCGCGATTGGTCACTTCGCCGCCGTTACCCCAGCTGGCTCGCTCTATACCCATCGTGAGAGGCTGCGAGCCCGTGTTCCGGGTAAGGATATCCTTACGCACATCGTGGAAATAATCGAACATCAGGTTGACGTGGTTGAAGAAAGTACCTTCGATCGAGATATCGGTCTTATACGACTTGTCCCAAGTAATGAAAGGGTTAGCCAGCATATCCTCGAACGTACCTCCGATTGAGGTCGTCGTGCCCGGCACACCGAAAGTGTAAGTGCCCGAATTGTAATAGAACTGCTGATAGAAGATACGATCGGTGGCAGAACCTCCGGTGAAAGCCGAACCGCCCACCTTGCCGTACGAAGCGCGCAGTTTCAGGTAGTTGACCACCTTACTGTCCTTCAGGAAGTTCTCCTTGGAAATCACCCAAGCCAACGCTCCGGCGGGGAAGAAGCCGAAACGGCGCCCCGGCATATACTGTTCCTCGCCATAGTAGCTGGCTGCGAACTCGGCGAAGTAACGATCCTTGAATCCGTAGTGCGCACGGAATCCGAAACCGGCCGTATTGAACTTATAGTAGCTTCCGCTCTGCTGATAACGGTCCATGTGATACATCAGCATGGCGTCGACCGAGTGGTCGCCGAAAGTCCGGTTGTACGCAGCGAAAGCCTCGAAGTTGAGACGCTGATACTGGTAGTTCACGGAGCTCTGCCAAGAGAGGTCCGTATCGTCGTTGTACTGGCGGTACGCATACTCGCCCGCGCCGGTCACGGGATCCGGAGCCCCCGTAATATCGAATACCGCAAAGTTGCGCAACTTGTCGTCGGCCACAAGCATCGCATTCATCGCCGAACCGCCGATGCCGACCGAAAGTCCCTTGACCGTTTCGCCGAAATCGTACTTCAGTTTCAGCGTCATATCCAAGTTGCGGTAGAGCCTGGTTTGGTAACCCTTGTGCGCGACCAGACCCAGCGGGTTGTTCGTATAGCGGGACGTGCCGCCCAGCGAGCCGTCCGGGTTCACCAACGGATACTCTTGAGGCGGAGTACGCATGGTAGCGTCGAGAATGCTCGCGGTGGTGCTACCGGGGAAACGACGGCTGTCGACACGGCCTCCCATATCGATCTGCGCAGAGAGGTTCTTGGTGATGTTGACGTCCAAGTTACTCCGCAGATTGAAACGGTTCATCCGCACCTGAGTGGTATAGTCGTTCAGGTCGGTATGATTGAACATACCGCCGTTGTGCATGTAGCCGGCCGTCACCATGTACCGCACGGCTTTCGTACCGCCGCCGATATTGATGCCGACGTTCGAGATCAGAGTCGACTTCTTGAATATCTCGTCGAAGTAGTTGTTGTCGGGATGCGTGTACTGGTACACTCCGCCCTTGCCGTAGTTCGGGAGGTCGGTGATCGGGTCGTACAAGACAGGCAGACCGTCGTTGGTACGCGCCTGATTGTGCAGCACGGCGTACTCGTACGCATTCAGCATATCGGGCTTGTTGGCGAATTCCTGCCACCCGACGTTGACGTTCACGTCGATCGTCGTCTTTCCGACAAAACCGCGCTTGGTCGTTACCAACAGGACTCCGTTGGCAGCCTGCTGTCCGTACAGAGCGACCGCAGCCGCGTCCTTCAGAACCGAGATGCTTTCGATCTCATACAGGGAAAGCTGGTTGTACTCCGTCCTGAAACCATCGACGATCACCAGCGGCGTATTCGCGCCACCGTAGGTATTGAGTCCCCGGATGTAGATGCTCGGTTCGTCTCCTCCCGGCTCGTACGAGCCTTTTTTAACGATCAGACCGGGCAGACGGCCGATCAGGGCCTCGCCTATCGACGTAGCCGTCGACTTTCTCAGCTCGTCGGCATGGACCGTGCTCATCGACGAAGTCACTGCGTCGTATTTTTGCTTGCCGTAAGCCACGTCCACCATCCTTTCGGATGCGCGAAGCGTGTCTCCCAAAGTCGGAATCTCTGCGAAAGCTCCCGTTTTAGGTCCTTCGGCCTTGACGGTCGTCGCGGACACAAACAAGATCAGGAACGATGCAAAGCAACTTTTCACCTTGTCATTTATATGTTTTTTCATATCGTAGTCTCGATTTAGAAATTAATTACTACCATCCCGGGTTCTGTGCCAATACACCGTTCGTTGTCAGAACGTCCGTCTGATAGAGCGGGAACAGATACCACTTCGACGACCATACGCGCGTCTCGTAAAGGAATTTCGAGAAAGTCGGATTTTCCATGTCGCCGGTAATCTTCATACCGTACATATTGCCTCCGATGTACTTGTCGCCCACTTTCCAGCGCTTGTAGTCAAAATAAATCTGATCCTCGTAGGCAAGCTCGACGATGCGCTCTTTGCGGATGCATTCGCGAACGTAAGCCTGATTGGCTTGGAAGCCGGGCTTATTCTCCAGCTTGGGCTGGCCGGCACGATCGCGGACCATGTTCACGTACCGAAGAATTTCCGTCGAGTTGCTGGCATAATCCACCTCGTTGAGCGCCTCGGCGTACATCAGGTAAAGATCGGACAAACGCATGTAAGGCCAGAATGCCTGCGGATAGTTGCCCAAACCTGCGATGTAATCGTCATCGAAGAACTTGGCGAGATAGTAGCCGGTGAAAGCCTGCTTACCTTCAGGATACTGGTCTCCGGCAGGCTCCATTCTCATGTCGAGGATGAAAGGACCTATGTTCTTGCCCAAACTGTAGCCATGATGATAGATAGTCGCGTTGAACCGGCGGTCCAGATTGTTGTAAGGATCACTGGTCTTCTGCCAGTAGTCGGAAGTCTGGTCGCTACCGTCGCGCAGCTCATATTTGTCGACCATATTCTGCAACGGAATCAGATAGGTGCCGACCGTTCCTCTCAACTTCTTGAGCGTAGACCAGATGGTCACGCGCGATCCGGACTGGTAAGCCTCGCTGGCGTAAGAGTCGGCCGGGCGGGTACCCCAGATGATTTCGGGATTGCCTTTCGCCTTTCCGCTGGCGTCGATGTCGGGGAATTCGGTCACACCAGCCTTGTAGTCTTTCACCGGATCGCCATATTTAGTATAGAGCGCATATCCGGCCCCGTGAGCGGCATTGATCGCCTCGAGGCAAGCATCAGCCGCTTCCTGCCAACGATTCTTGTCGTAGGTCTCGTGCTTGATCAGCTCCTGCTTGCTAAAGCTCGGATAGTACGACTGGTTGTTCTCGGGATTGAACAGCGGGCTGGCCGACCACAGCAGGACGCGGGCCTTCAGCATACGCAGAGCCACCTTGTTCACACGGCCGAACTCGTTCGGCAAGTTGCGCTCGGGGAGCTCGGGCATAGCGATCGCCCGGTCGAGCAGGCTGCATATCGAATCGACCGTCCGGGTAATCGACATACGGGACATATCGACCGATTCGCCCATCGTAACGTAATGGTCGATCCAAGGCAGACCGCCGTAGCGCTTGAACATTTCGTAATAGCGCTGAGCGACCAGCCCCAAAGCCTCGGCCTTACGCTGATTGATATAACTCTGAGGCGTACCGTCGTTCACCATATCCACCTTGTCGTAGAAGTACCATGCGTTACGAATGGCAAACCAGTCGTAATCCCATTTGTCTTCACGATAGGGATTGATCGTACCGGCAGTCAGCAGACCTTCGTGGTACTGAGGATGTACGAAGTTATAACCGCCCTCCAAAGCCGTATCGGCCTCGTCGGAAGCGCACGAAATCGGAGCGAAGTAGATCAGGATACCCTGACTCCAAGGACCGTTACCGTTCAAGCAGGGCCAGCCCCACGGAAGCGACGAGTAAGGCGCGGCCAGCACTTTTTCGGCATTCTCGATGGTAGAGAACACCACCGCTTCCGTCTGTCCGGACACGTCGCTTGGTTCCTCCAAGAAGTCCTGACAAGACCACATCAACGAAGATGCCGACAATAATAATAATGCTATTTTTGTTTTCATCGTTGTATTATCTTTTTAATTAAAAGGTAATGGAAACACCTACGTTATAGATCTGCATAAGCGGATAGAACAAAGTACGGTGCTGAATACTTTCAGGATCGAAGTTCTTCATCTGGTGGGTAGGAGTCCATGTCCATACGTTCTGAGCCGTCAGGAACACCCGAAGGTTGTCGATGCCGATCGACTTCATCCACTTCTGAGGCAGGTTATAGCCCAGCTCGACATTCTTCAACCGGAGGTAAGTCGCGTCGTAAGCCCAGAAGCTCGAGTTCACGAAGTTACCGCTCTGCTGGTTGTTCGTCGTGTGCAGGATCGGATACCACTTGCTGCGTCCCGTCGGAGTCCAGCGCTCTTCCACACCGCCGAAAGCGGCACCGCCCTCGAAGAAGTGTACCCGGTTCTCCTGCTGAGGCATATAGTAGAAGCCGGCACCTCCCTGAAACAGCATCGAAAAGTCCAAACCCTTGTAGTTGAATCCCAGCGAAGCCGTAAACGTCGAACGGGGCATATTCGAGTTACCGAAATAAACGCCGTCCTTGTCGTCGATCTTCATGTCGCCGTTCACGTCCTTGAACTTCAGGTCGCCCGGCACGGGATTCGGATTATAGGTGTTGTACGGATTGTTCGGATCGTTGATCTCTTCGTAGCTGTCGAAAATACCCTCGCAGATCAGACCGGATACTTCATCCAGCATATGGCCCGTCGCATACTGGTAGGGATAATCCTTCGAGCTTTCGGAAAGTTGCAAAGTCTTATTGATCGTGTAAGCATAGGACCCCTTTACGAAATAGGAGAAATTCTTGCCGATCGTACCGTCCCATCCGAGTTCGACCTCGAATCCCTGGTTCCGTACCTTAGCGTAGTTTTCCTTGTTCGTCAGATAAAGAGTATGGTAGCCGTTGGCCTGAGCATTCGTCTGGAAATCGGGGAATACGAAAGACGGATAGGTCACCATATCGGTCAGAATGTCCGAACGCATCTCCTTGTAAATATCGAACACGAAGCTGAGACGGTCGTCGAAGAACTTGGCGTCGATACCGAGATTGTACTTCTTAGCCGTTTCCCACGTCACATTGTAGTTCGGAGCCTTACCCTCCTGAATAGGTCTCAGCGTAGTGTGCTGCGGGTTGCTCTGGTCTCCGACATAGTACACGGTACCTCCGGGAAGACCGCCGAACGTCGTAGGCAGATAGAGGAAGCGCGAGTTCGTCCGGTCGTTACCTACCTCACCGTAGGAACCGCGGATCTTCAGGAAGCTGACCGTCTTGCGGATGCTTTCCATGAAAGGCTCTTCCGAAATAGCCCAGCCCACAGCCACTGCGGGGAACGTACCGAAGCGCTGCCCTTTCGGGAAGTTCTCGGAACCGTTGATACCAATGCTGAAGTCGAGGAAGTAGCGGCTCTTATAATTATAGGTAGCACGTCCTACGAAGCCCAGATAGGCATGCGGGACGTCGGCGAAAGAAGACTCGTAGTAGCGGCTTTTCTCCATGTTGTACATCGCCAGAGCGCTCACGTTATGATCGCCGAACGAGCGAGCGTAATTCAACGATACCTCGGCGTACTCCTTGCGGCGCTTCTGCGAACCGAGACCGCTCGAAGTCAGCGGACCGTCGTTGCCGCTCTTCTGCATATAGATCGTTCCGTCCTCCAGCTCGATCGGACGATAGGTGGCATACTGACGCTGACGGTTATAACCTGCATCGCTGAAACTGTCGAACGAATACTTACCCTGAGCGGAAAGTCCCTTGGTAATGAAATCGAGGTCGTACTTCAGCGAGAAGACCGTATTGGCGGTCACCTGATTGCGGGTGTAGTTACCTCCGGCGAACAGCATCGTGATGATCGTCGGATTGGGGTCCGTTCCGGTAACGATGTAACGGTTGTCCGCGTCGAAACCGGCCGTCGACCAAGGCTTGGCCTGATAGAGCTTCCAGAAGAACTGGTTATCGCCCGGCGAGTTGTTACCCTGACGGCGCTCGAAACGTCCGTCGATATTGATGCTGGCGGACAGCCTCTTGGTGAACTGGAAGTCGAGGTTGGTTCTCAGAGACAAACGGCGGTATTCGTTATTCGGGTTGAAACCATAACCCGCTTTTTTCTTCACCAGACCGTCCTCGCTGTAATAACCTACCGAAGCGTAATACTTAACGAAGTCGTTACCGCCCCGGACACTCACGTTGTGCTCGGTCTTGGGCGAATACTTCTTCAGTACATAGTCCGCATAGTCCATGCTCGGATAGAGGTAGTCGTTGAAATGGTAGCGGTATTTCATCAGGTCCTCGAAACTGGTCGTAGCGCCCGTACCGTCGTTATAACCCATTTCGTTCTGATAATAGAGATATGCATAAGAGCCGATATTGTGACGCAGACGAGTCGGCACCGACAGACCGAAGCTACCCGAATAGGTAACGGTCGCCTTGCCGCTCAAACCTTTCTTCGTCGTGATGATCAGTACGCCGTTGGCACCCTTCACACCGTACACGGCGGTCGCGGAAGCGTCCTTCAGAATCGTCACGGACTCGATATCGTTCGGGTTGATCGTTTCCCAGCCCGACATATATCCTTTCATCAGGTCGGCATTCGCGCTTTCCTGAATACGTCCGCCCGACGAACGTTCGACACCGTCGACGATAACCAACGGGTCCGCATTGTTCAGCGTAGCCTTTCCTCGGATTCGGATCGTCGGAGCCTCCGCACCCGGCTGACCCGAGTTCTGCATCGTGGTCAGACCGGTCAAACGTCCGGTCAGAGCCGATCCGACGTTGCCGACGGGCGCCTTCATGATGTCCTTGGCCGTCGCCGAAGAAAGAGAAGCGACCACGGACGCCTTTTTCTGCGTACCGTAAGCGATCACGACCGTCTCGTCGAGCGCCTGCTGTTCGGTCTCCAGCTCAATCCTCAGATCCTTGACAGGACCTTTGACAGTTTGGTTTTGAGGAACATAACCGAGAAAACTGATCGCCAGCTCGGCCGGAAACTTATCGACGTCAATCGAGAAAAGTCCCCCCGGGCCCGTCATAACACCCTTCGTTGTGCCTTTCAGGAGAACGGTCGCGCCGATAACCCCATTCCCGGATTCATCGACCACCGTTCCCGATACCATATTTTGCCCCATACCGTAAAGGGTGCAAAAGCAAAATAAACACAAGATTAGTAATTTTTTCATCATAAGTTAGTTCATTAAAATGGTAGTTTTCAAGTTTAAAATCCGATCTCTCATTCTCATCTGCATTTTGTCATACACTCTATTTTGAAGTTTAAGTTAATAATGTTTGAAACAGTAGGTCATACGGACATTTTCATCCCGCATTTTTGCTTATACAATATTACATAATAGCTAATAATCGTTCTTGTCAATCCATACCAAAATATATCGCAAACGTTCAATATTCGCCAATAATTATTACATTTGTTTCAAAAGTATTCCCTTTGTCTCTTTTCCGACCCGCAAACGGACTTTTTAAGAAAAAGGTGCCGCCCACGTCGAGAACGGAGTGAAGAATACACGGTCAACAAAGAAGTCGTTTGAATCAAAACAACATAAAACAATAAAAATCAACATGTTAAAACACAACAAAACATCCGACAAACAGCATTGCCCCGCTCTTATCCGGCACGAATTCAAAAAACAAGCATCCGTTCCGCCGCATTCGCCATCTCAAAAATAGCAAGAATGTTCAATATAAACGAACGATTGGAGTAAATTGATATCCTATCCCGGCAAAATAAGCGCTACACGCCGGCAAGCGTCATCAGAACCAAAAGAACCTCTTCATGGAAACCGACATGTGGATACTGGCCACCTCTTCTTCCTTAGCGGACGCCGACCTGCCATGGATCAACCCGATAGCAATCGCGGTTGCCGTCTTACTTATCATCACGGCCGCTTATTTCGTCGTCAAGGCCCATATAGATAAAAAACTGGCGAAAGAAAGGGAGGCCATGATCCGATCGCAGCAGGAACAGGAACTGAAAACGGCCCAAAATAAAATCCGATTCCTGACCAACGTGTCTCAGCAACTGTTCACTCCGCTGACGCTCATATACGCCCCCGTCAACGAACTGCTGCGACGGACCAGAGACAGCAGGGATCCCGTCCCGGCTCACGATGCCTACTGCCTCTCCGAAATCGAGCGCAACAGCCTCCGCCTCATCCGATTGATCGAGCAGCAGCTCGACTATGAGAAACTGGACCAGGGACAGCTGACACTTCAGATCGGTCCGTCCGACATCATACCGCGTATCCGGAACGTGATAAACGGGTTCAATCGCATATCGGGAGAGAAAAACATCGATATACATCTGGACTGCCCGTACGACTCGCTGGTCCTGCCGGTCGATTCCGACAAACTGGAGAAGATAGCAGCCAACCTGATCGGACATACGCTGAAAAACATCCGCCCCAACGCAACGGTCTGGATCGAACTCCGGGTAACCGTCGAACCCGACTCTATTTTCGGACTCAAAGGAATCCACGACAAATACCTTCAAATCAACATAATAGACAACGGAAGCCTGTTGTCCGAAGAAAATTTGAGCCATTTGTTCGAGCGTTATCGCCGGGCCGACAAAGAGGAGATACAAAACGAGTTCGGAATCGACTTACATTATGTTAAAAAATTGACCGAGCTGCACGGCGGCAGAGTCATCGCGCGACGGCGCCAGACGGAAGGCACGGTATACAGCGTCATTCTCCCGGCAGACCGATACGACAAGTCTTCACACCCGAATTCGGCTCCGGATTCGTCCCTGCCCGCATTGAATCCTCCGCAACCGCCGGCCGAGGACGACAGAGAGGGGAAGACCCCGGATCGAACGATTCTGGTCGCCGTCGACGATCCGGAGCTCGGTCTGTTCCTCCGAACGATCCTGATGCAGAGTTGCCGGATCGTTACGGCGACCGACGGCCAACAGGCATACGAAAAGACCGAAGAGATCCGCCCGAATCTGATCGTATGCGACCTGAGTCCGGCTTCGAGGATGTTCGACTTGTGCAGAAAGATGAAAGGCAACGACCATACGGCCCGCATCCCCGTCATTCTGCTGCTATCCCAGACCGAAACGGATGGTCAGATCGCGGGCTATGACAGCGGAGCGGATATCTGCCTGCCGAAGCCTTTCAAGGCCGAGCTACTGGCAAGCATCGTCGAGAACAGACTGGAAAAAGAGCCGCAAAAAGAAAAAATATCGCGGAGCGCAGCGGAAGAGAAACCGGAATCGCCGGATCGAAACGATCTGCACCCGCTGGATCAGAAATTCATGGAAAAACTGTACAAGTTCATCGAGGAGAATCTTTCCGATCAGGATCTGAGCGTTAACACCTTAGGAAAAAACCTCGGTTTCAGCCGCACCAGCTTCTATCGGAAGATCAAGCAACTGACGGGACAGACCCCGAACGATTTCCTGCGCATATACCGACTGAACCGCTCGGCCGAGCTGATCCGCGAAGGACAGTTTCCGCTGAACGAAATCGCCGAGATGACAGGGTTCGGAACGCACTCCCATTTCTCGACCTGCTTCAAAAAACACTTCGGAATCAGTCCGAGAAATTTCAAATAGAGCGAAGCGCGCACGAAAACGGGACCGGGAGCGCCCGATCCTCGAAAGTTTGCGTACTTTTGGGGAAAATATCCGGAGTGCGAAAAATGATAATGCATATTCTGAAGTCAAACGCTATGAAGAGATGCCTGCCGGCCATTCTGTCAGGCATGCTGCTGGCCGCCTGCTCCGTCGCCGAACCGCCGCGCGAACAGTTGTCGGTCAGCATCGAGCCGCTGAATTTCCTGACCCGCCAGATTGCAGGCGACGATTTCGAGATCAACGTACTGGTCCCTCCGGCCGCCAGTCCGGAAACCTACGAGCCTACGCCGGCTCAGATGAAGCGAGTGGCCAACTCGGCGGCATACGTCGAGATCGGACTGCTCGACTTCGAGCATAATCTGGAGCGGTCGATCCGTGAAAACATGTCCGGCGTACGGATCGTCCGCACGGCAGACAGCGTGCCCGTCCTGACCGGCGGACATGGGCACGGACACGACGGGCACGGAACCGATCCGCATATCTGGACCTCGCCCCGCAATCTGCGCGTCATGGCAGCGACCCTCCTGAGCCAACTCGAAAGCATGTACCCCGACTCGACCCGCTACCGAGAGAACTACGAACGTTTCGCGAACCGCATGGATTCGCTCGACCACGCACTGCAAGCGATATTCGCCGACGGTCCCCGCACCTTCGTCATTTACCATCCGGCCCTTTCCTACATGGCCCGCGATTACGGTCTGACTCAGTTGGCCATCGAGGACGAAGGCAAGGAGCCCTCCGGAAACCATGTCAGGACGCTCGTAGACGAAGCCCGAAACGCCCGAATTTCCCGGATTCTCTATCAACGGCAGTTCAGCCGCTCGACGGTCGAAGCGCTGGCGTCCGAACTGGAAGCCGAAACGGTAGCCATCGACCCGCTGGGATACGACATTCCGTCCAACCTGCTTTTCATAGCCCATTCGATAGCCCATGACCAAACTGATCGAACTCAATGACGTATCGGTACGATACGGGGCGTGCGAGGCGCTGAGCCACGTCTATCTGGATATTCATCAGCAAGACTTTCTCGGGATCATCGGACCGAACGGCGGCGGTAAGACCACGCTGGTCAAGGCGATTCTCAAGGCGGTTCCATACACGGGGAAAGTCTCCTACTCGAAAGAGATCGAAAGCGGCGGATACCGCCATATCGGATATATGCCTCAGATTTCGGATCTGGATAAGACGTTCCCCATTTCGGTGCGCGAGGTCGTTCTTTCGGGCCTTCAGGCACGCAAGAAACTGTTCGGCCGGTACACTTCCGCCGACAGGGAAAAAGCCGAAAATCTGCTTCGTATCTGCGGAATCGAATCGGTCGCCCGACGGCCGATCGGCGCCCTGTCGGGCGGACAACTGCAACGGGCCCTGCTCGGGCGGGCTCTGATTTCCGATCCGAAACTGCTGATTCTGGACGAACCGACCAATTTCGTCGACAACCGGTTCGAGAAGGAGCTTTACGCGCTGCTCAAACAATTCAACGACAAAATGGCCATCGTCATGGTATCGCACGATCTGGGAACGATTTCCTCCCATGTCAAGCAAATCGTCTGCGTCAACCGCCATGTGCATCGCCACGACTCCAACCGCATCACGGCGGAGCAATTGCACAACTACGACTGCCCGATACAGGTCGTCTTTCACGGCGACGTGCCGCATACGGTGCTCGAAAAGCACTCGTAAAACACGCGGAGAAGCTCCGGGAGCTTCTCCGCATTTTTTTCTATTCTTCCCGCACAGACGTGCGGAGCACTTTCAGACTATTTGCAAATGCCGCTAAGCTTCTCGAACATCGCATCCACGCGTGACATCATGTCGCGGCGCATCTGAGCGTAGTGCTTCCGCACGAGGCTCTTGTTCTTTCTGTCCGCCGGATGGTTCGCACGCACGAACAGCTCATTGCGGAACTCGACCGCCTCCTCGATCACGGCCACGATTTGCTCGCGCTTGGCGCCGTCGTTGAAGTAGAGGGCCATATAGCAGTCCGAAATCACTTCATTGGCCAGAAAGTCTATATCTCTCTTGATTCTCCTGATACTTGCCATAACCTATTTTTTAGTATTTGAATGAAGCAAAGATAGATAAAAAAAGCGGATTCGGGAAATTTTATGCGGAGGAAGACGACGCAAGGCGCGCTCGCGCACCGCAATCGTCCTCTTTACTATTCGCCGCCCGCTCAAGGCATATTCGCGCATGTCTTCAAGAAACGGACCGCTATCTCGGACTTTTCAAACGGCCGCCTCCCGGCTTTCTCGACACGATACTCCCGTCAGTACGGCATCTAAACGGCGCACGGCATGAGCGCATCAGAAATACCCCGCCCTATCCGTTGTCCCGCCCGAGGATTTCCTGCTGCGCCTCCGAAAGGAAGTCGATCAGGTCGCCCGCATTCATCGCCTCCTGCCCGTAATAATCGGCTGCCCTGTCACCGGCCCGGCCGTGCAGGTAAACGCCCAGAATCGCAGCCGCCAGCGGCTCGTACCCGCGAGCGAGCAGACCGGCCAGAAAACCGGTCAGCACGTCTCCGCTGCCGCCTTTGGCCATGCCCGGGTTGCCGGACGAATTGAAGAAGCAGCGACCGTCCGAAGAACAGACCATCGTATGCGCACCCTTCACGACCACGCAACAGCCGAGACGGGAGGCCAAATCGCGCGTTTTTTCGATCTTTTCGTCTTCCGAGGCCCAATCTCCCGCCAACCGGCGCAACTCGCCCAAATGAGGCGTCAGAATCGATCCGCGAGCGACGAGCCGCTGAAGCTCGGTACGGGCTGACAGCATATTCAGCGCATCGGCATCGATCACGGCCGGCAGCCCGGCCCTCAAAAGAGCCTCCAGAGCCTCGAAAGAGCGGGGGTCCTGCCCTACTCCGGGACCGACTCCCACCGCATCGTAGCGCCCCATATCCCTCGGCAGCCGAGAAAACACGGGTTCCGGATCGCCGCTGACAATGGCCGAAGACGAGTTAGCATGGACCGACACCCTTTCGGACCGAGGCAGATGAACGGTCACCAGCCCGCATCCCGAGCGCAGGGCGGCCCCCGTCGCCAGAACGGCGGCTCCGGCCATATCTTCCGAGCCGCAAACGAGCAGCGCATGTCCGCAGTTCCCCTTATGGGCGAATTTCGGACGGGACAAAGGCAAGCGGGCCGCAGCCGCCGCGTCGGTATAGAAATAGAGAGACTCGGCCCGATCCATATACTCCTCGCTCAGGCCGATCGGCAACACGACGACCTCGCCGGCCGCCTCGCCCCCCTCCGGAAGCAACAAGGCCAGTTTCGGAAACTCCAGCGTCAGCGTCGTCGTCGCCCGGACCGTCGTACGCCCGGCGTTTCCGAACTCGGAGAACATTCCCGACGGCAAATCGATCGACACGACCCGGCAGCCGCTCGAATTGATCCGTCGGACCGCCCCGAGCAGGGGCTCGGTCAACTCGCCCCGCACGCCCGTCCCGAGCAGCGCATCGACGATCACCGTACCCTCCGGCAGCGACGCCTCGGCCATCGGACGCACGGGCAGACCGCGAGGAAGACGCTCCAGATTGAATCGGCACTCCTCGGAGAGTTCATCCCGGCCGAACGCGAGATATACCGCGCAGGAAAAGCCTGCCCGGTGCAGCATCCGGGCTACGGCCAGTCCGTCCCCTCCGTTATTGCCCTTGCCTACGAAAAAAGCCAGCGGGCACTCCGGCCGGACATGCCCGGCCACCCACTGCGCGATACTCTCCGAAGCACGCTCCATCAGAGCGATGCTGTCGATCGGCTCGCGGGCGATCGTATAGCGATCGGCCTCACGAATCCGACTACCCGTTAAAATCTTCATAACCGACAGTATATCTGAACAAATTTTCCGTCCGATGTCCGCCCTTACGCAACAGGGACTCCGATATGCCCCGCAAAACCTCCCCACCGAGCCGCTCCGGTCCGCACCCGCAGGACAAACCTTCACCCCGTCGTACCGCCACCTCAACGCTTTCGTCCGGCCGGGGAGCCGGACATCTCGCGCGCGGCCTCCCGGACCAAATGGACGAAAAATTTCCGCATCGTCGTATCGCCCGCCACTGCATGAGCCTCGGGATGAAACTGCACGCCGAGCACGCGAATCCGCGGATCGAGCGGCTCGATCGCCTCGACGACTCCGTCGCGCGTGCGGGCCGTCGCACGGAATCCGGGCGCTACATCGCGCACGGCCTGATGATGGAAAGAGTTCGTCCACAGCGTATCCGCTCCGGTAATCCGTCGCACGAGCGACTCCTCGGCTACGGTTACCGCATGCGTCGCCTCGCTCGAGGGCAGGGACTGGCTGTGATTGACGGAACGGTCGGCATACTCGCTGGGCAGGTCCTGGTACAGCGTTCCTCCGAAAGCCACATTGATCAGCTGCTCGCCGCGGCAAATGCCCAGCACGGGAATATCCCGACGCAGAGCAAGGTCAAGCAACGCGAAATCGTATGCGTCGCGAACCGTGTCGACATGCCCCAGCGCAGCGGAGGGCTCCGCATCGAAACGGGCCGGATCGACGTCGCCTCCTCCGATCAGCACCAAACCGTCGAGCCGTTCAAACAAACGGCTCAGGCAGGCCGTATCCCTCATCAGCGGAATGACGACGGGGATTCCTCCAGCCGCCAGCACGGCATCGACGTAAGTCCTCGTAACGCGAACCCGGCCTTCGTCGCAAGACTCCGACACGCCGATCAACGGCGGGCGAGCCCCCGAAAGGCTCCACGAACAGCAAGCGACAGACAAGCAAAACAATAAGACTATCTTTTTCATAAGCGCACTCAAAATAACCGGCAGGCAAACCGGGCTCCTTTCCGTCGTGCCCGAGCAAAACCGCAGCGGAACCGCCGTAATCCGCCCATACGACCGATACGGGAAAAAGCAGAGAACACCGGCCGGCCGTTCCTTCCCCTTAAAATATCTCGAAGAGCCGGACGGCGGAGCCGTACCCTGCCCCGCCGTCCGGCTTTTCTGCAAATACGATACGAATCGGCCCTTATGCACCGAAATTGTCGTACATGATGTTCTCTTCCGGGACGCCCAGACTGTCGAGCATCTTGGTCATCGCGGCGGTCATCATCGGCGGACCGCAGAGATAGTATTCGATATCCTCGGGCGCTTCGTGATTCTTCAGGTAGTTGTCGAAAATCACCTGATGGATGAAACCGACGTAGCCCTTCCAGTTGTCTTCCTCCTTGGGTTCCGATAGCGCGATATGGAACTTGAAGTTCGGAAATTCCTTCTCGATCTCCTCGAACTGTTCCTCGTAGAAAATCTCGCGCTTCGAGCGAGCCCCGTACCAGAACGTTACCGGAGTCCGAATTTTCTCGGTTTTGAACAAATGGAAGATATGCGAGCGCATCGGAGCCATGCCGGCACCGCCGCCGACGAACATCTTTTCGTTCGGAGTATCCTTAACGAAAAATTCGCCGTAGGGACCCGAGATAGTCACCTTGTCGCCCGGCTTGCGCGAGAAGATATAGGACGAGCAGATGCCCGGATTGACTTTCATGAAGGCTCCTGCCGTACGGTCCCAAGGCGGCGTGGCTATACGGATGTTAAGCATGATGATGTTGCCTTCGGCCGGATGATTGGCCATCGAGTAGGCCCGGAACGTCGGCTCGGGATTCTTCGTAACCAGATCCCACATTTTCATATGGTCCCAGTCCTCGCGGTATTCCGGCTCGACGTCGAAGTCGCGGAAGCGGATCTCGTCGTATTTCGGGATGTCGATCTGAATGTAGCCTCCCGAGCGGAACTTCAGGTGCTCGCCTTCGGGCAGCTTGACGACGAATTCCTTGATGAAGGTCGCCACATTGCGGTTAGAAACCACCTCGCACTCCCATTTCCTGACGCCGAGAACGGCTTCGGGAACCTTGATCTTCATATCCTCCTTTACCTTGACCTGACAGCCCAAACGCCATTTCTCGACCTGCTGCCGACGCGTGAAGAAGTTGACCTCGGTGGGCAGAATGTCGCCGCCGCCCTCAAGCACCTGACAACGGCACATCCCGCACGAACCGCCGCCGCCGCAGGCCGACGGGAGGAAAATCCCGTTGTTGCCGAGCGTCGTAAGCAACGTGCTGCCGGGCTCGACGGTCAGTTGTTTTTCTCCGTCGTTGATGTCGATACGGACCTCTCCGGAAGGAGTCAGTTTCGCTTTGGCATAGAGCAGCAGAACGACCAGCAGGAGCGTTACTACGAGAAATGCCGCGATTGCTATGATGATTGATAATTCCATCTCTACCTTGTGATTTTAAGTTACAACTGAATCCCCATGAACGTCATGAACGCAATCCCCATCAGACCGGTCAGAATGAAGGTGATACCCGCGCCGCGAAGCGGAGCCGGTACGTTCGAGTAGGCGATCTTTTCCCGAATGGCAGCGATCAGCACGATAGCAAGCCACCAGCCGATGCCCGATCCGGCAGCAAAGGCCGTCGCCTCGCCCAGCGAAGCATAATCGCGCTCCTGCATGAACAGCGAGCCGCCCATGATCGCGCAGTTCACGGCGATCAGCGGCAGGAAAATACCCAGCTGGTTATACAGCGCCGGAGCGAATTTCTCGACGACCATCTCGACGAGCTGCACGAACGAGGCGATCACGGCGATGAATACGATGAAACTCAGAAAGCTCAGGTCGATCTCGCTGGCCCCCCCCGACCCGTATGCCGGATCGATCCAGCCGAGCGCGCCCGGAGAAAGGACGTATTCGTTGAGCAGATAGTTGATCGGAACGGTCATTACCATGACGAAAGTCACGGCGATGCCAAGTCCCATAGCCGTCTTGACGCTCTTGCTGACGGCGATGTAGGAACACATGCCGAAGAAGAACGCGAAGACCATGTTGTCTATGAAGATAGACCGAACGAATATGCTGATAATGTTTTCCATGTTCTGCCGGATTTACTATTTCTCAATCAGATTACGGTTGCGGCTACGCTGCACCCAGATGATCAGTCCGACGCAAATCAGCGCCATCGGCGGCAGGATCATCAGGCCGTTGTTGACGTATCCGGTCTGATACAGCCCGATCTTCTCGAACACAGGATAGCCCCACAGCGTACCCGAGCCGAGCAACTCGCGGACGAATCCGAGAATGATCAGAATCAGTCCGTATCCCATACCGTTCCCGAGACCGTCCAAAAACGAAGGCCACGGCTTGTTACCCAGCGCGAACGCTTCGATACGCCCCATGATGATGCAATTGGTGATAATCAGCCCGACGAAGACCGAAAGCTGCTTGCTCACGTCGTAGACGTAAGCCTTGAGCACCTGGTCCACGAGAATCACCAGCGAGGCGACGACGACCAGCTGGACGATGATGCGGATCCGCGACGGAATACCCTTGCGGATCAACGATATGATCAGGTTCGAAAAAGCGGTTACGACCGTCACCGACAAAGCCATGACAAAAGCCGGCTTCAGCTTGGCCGTTACGGCGAGCGCCGAGCAAATGCCCAGTATCTGCACCGTAATAGGATTATTCTGTCCGAAAGGCGAGGTCAGCAGCTTCAGGTTTTTGGCCGAAAAAAGCGGCTCGCGTTCTTGGTTACTCATGGCTTTCCGAATTTTTGGTTGACACTTCGTTCCCGGCCGTCTCGCCGAGCTGCTTTTCGATATAAGCATCATAATCGCTCAAGCAATTTTTCAGCATTTTTTCCACGCCTACGCTCGTCAGCGTACCGCCCGAGACGGCATCGACCGCATACGGATCGTCGTCGGGCGCTCCGCCCTTAACGAGCCGTATGGCCACGACCCGGCCGTTCTCGAGAATATGCTTGCCCTTGAACTGAGCCTGAAAAGCGGCCGTCGAAATCTCAGCGCCCAGCCCCGGAGTCTCGCTCTTATGATCGAAGACGACTCCGTTGACGGTATCCCAGTTGTCGGCCAGCGCGACATAGCCCCAGACAGGCCCCCACAGACCGGCTCCCCAAACGGGAATCACGTAGCTCGTGACGCCTTCGTCGTTCCGGCTGACGAAAACGGGCAGGCTGCGCTCGGCGGCAGGCTTGTCGTATTCGGCCTTCAGGTTCGTCAGCAAGGCGAACGCGTTCGCTCCCTCGACCCGGTCGCCCTCGACATTGACGGCATAGCTGTCGACGATGTATTTCTTATACTGCTCGTTGATGTAGGCCGCCTTGTCTTTTACCAGATCGGCGTCGCCGCCCTCGCCGATCGAGCGGAGAATATCCCCCATTTTCTCGACCCTCGCGTTCTCGGCCTGTACGCCCTTGAGCGACAAAGCCGCGAACGAGAGCACCGCCGCGACGATCACGACCATGACCGCCGCGTAGGCGATTATATAGGTATTGCTGTTCTTATTCATAGCGTTGCACGTTATTTAGCGGGTTTCAAACGACGGTTCCGGCGACGGACATTGGCCTGTACGACATAGTAGTCGATCAGCGGAGCGACGGCGTTCATGAACAGGATCGAAAGCATCATACCCTCCGGATAGCCCGGATTGACGACGCGGATCAGCACGGCCAACGCGCCGATCAGAAATCCGTAAATCCATTTGCCGGTGTTGGTCTGGCTCCCGGTCACCGGATCGGTCGCCATGAACACGGCGCCGAAAGCGAAGCCGCCCAAAATCAGGTGATAGTAGGCCGGAATATTCATGTACGCATTCAGGCCGATCAGATTGAACAGCAGGCCGGTCAGGTATCCGCCGGCGAACACGCTCAGCATGATCCGCCAGCTGGCCACGCCGGTCCAAAGCAGGATGACGGCTCCGATCAGGATCGCGAGCGTCGAAGTCTCGCCTATACATCCCGGAATCGTTCCCAAGAACCAGTCCCACGGGCCGCCTTGCGTCCATTGTATCTGCGACGAGCCGGTCAGTACGGCCGAAGCGGCGTCCGTCAGCGGCGTGGCCCCCGAAAAGCCGTCGACGATCCCCTCGCCCTTGGTCAGGCCGGCGATCCAGATTTTCTCTCCGGAAATGTAGGGCGTATAGGCGAAGAAGATGAACGCCCGCGCCAGCAGGGCGGGATTGAAGACATTCATGCCCGTTCCGCCGAATACCTCCTTGCCGATGATGACGGCGAAAGCGGTCGCGACGGCCACCATCCACAGCGGCACGTCGACCGGCATCACCAGCGGAATCAGCAGGCCGCTGACCAGAAAGCCTTCATTGACTTCGTGACCGCGAATCTGGGCCGAAATGAACTCGATACCGAGACCCACGACGTACGACACGACGATGATGGGCAGCACCTTCCAGAAACCGAAGCCGAAACAGGTCCACAGCGAGGCGTCCGCAACGCCTGTCGCGCGAAAATGCTGCAGGCCCGTGTTATACATGCCGAAAAGCAAAGCCGGCATCAGCGCCATGACGACGACGATCATCACCCGCTTCAGGTCGATGCTGTCGCGGATATGGCTGCCGTTGCGCGTCACATGATCGGGCACGAACAGAAATGTCTCGAACGCATCGAACGTCGAGTGCAGTTTCTCAAACCGGCCCCCCTTCTCGAAGTTCGGTTTGATTCTATCCATCAGTTTTCTTATTCCTTTCATTTTCGATGCGGGTTAGTTAAGCTCCTTGATCATCAGGTCGATACCCTGACGGATAATCCGCTGCATGGCGGTTTTCGACGGATCGACGAACTCGCACAGCGCAAAGTCCTCCTCGATCACTTCGTAAATACCCAGATTCTCCATCTTGTCGATGTCGCCGGCCAGTATGGCCTTGAGCAGATAGAGCGGATAAATGTCCATCGGAAGATATTTGTCGTAGAGCCCCGTCACGACATAGGCCCTGACGCCTCCGTTCATATTCGTGTCGAGCACGTACCGCTTGCGAGGCGTAAGCCACGAAAAATAGCTGCGCGAGACGGAGAACTTATCGAGCCGGGGCATGCCCCAGCCCAGAAACTCGAAATGATCGCCCTCGGGAATCACCGTCACCTGATTGCCGTAGAACCCCAAATAGCCGTCCGGCTCGACCCGACGGCCCGTCAGCACGTTGCCGCTGATGATCCGGTAACCGTGCCCGTCGGACGCGTTGCGCACATCGGCCTTGCGTACGATGCTCGAAACGGGCGCGCCCGAGATCACCTCGTAGTAGCGGGGCTCGAGTATCTCGGACCCGGTCAGCGCGACGATCTTACGCAGATCGACCCGGCCCGTGCGGAAGAAGCGGCCGATCAGCGCGACATTCTGAATATCGACGGTCCACACGATCTCGCCCTTGCTGATGGGATCCACATGGTGTATCTGCACGCCGACATTGCCTGCCGGATGAGGCCCGCTGAAATAGTGCTTCTCAACCCCCTTTACCTGCTCCAATACCCCTTTCGGCGCGTCGGCGTCGAGTCCCAAATGCACGGGACCGGCCGTCAGTTTCGAAAGCATGGCAAAGCCGAGGTTCAGATCGTCCAACTGCTGCTCGAGCGCGAAATTCATGTCGGGCGCCAGCGGAGCGCTGTCGAAACCCGATACGAATACGGACTTGGGCGTACTTTGCGGATCGGCTATGATTCCGTAGGGACGCTGAACGATCATCGGCCAAAGGCCCGAAGAAAGCAGCGCCGAGGTAACGTTCTCCCTCGTGGCCGCCTCGATCGACGGCACATCGAACGCCTCGTAAGACTGCTCCGCCTCGGGAGCGATCACGATGTCGAGTATCCGCCGCTTCTCTCCTCGGTTGACGGCCGTCACGCGGCCGCTGACCGGAGAGGTGAACAGCACTTGCGGACGATACTTGTCGAAAAACAGCGGAGTCCCGGCCTTCACCGTGTCATCCACTCGCACGAGCAGTTTCGGCGTAATGCCGAGAAAGTCGTCCGGCCGCACGGCATAGGCATGCACCAAGGGCAGACGCTTCAGCTCCCTGCGCGGCTCGCCCTCGAGCCTTATGTCGAGACCCTTTTTCAATTTGATGACTTGCGACATACTGTATAGATATGAGTTTTAGTTAGTAAACATGGTGGTGTATCCCTGTTCGTTCGGACGGCCTTCGCCGACATGAAAAAGCCGGCACGGAAAACCGTTCCGGCCTCCAGGCTCAGCGAATACCGAGCTTGGCTTTGAGGTCCTCGGGCAACACGTCCTTACGCACCATGATGCCCGTCGACTTATAGAGCACGAACGGCACGGACGCATACAGATAGCCGTGGTAGGCTCCCGTATCGCCCCAAGAGTTTTTCACCTTATAGTACTGATTGCCGTTCTGGTCCTCCGCCACGCCCATGATCAGCATGCCGTGATCGTCGGTCGTCTCGTAATTGTCGAACGCCTGCTGGCGCATCTGCTGCGTGATCGTCTTCTCGGGCAGCATGCCGCTCAGATCGAGCGTCATCTTGCGGAGCTCCTCCTCGGTCAGCTTCGTCCACTTCCCTTTCTCCGAATCGCTCATCTCCCCGACTTTCGCCACCGGCACGATGGCGAAACCCTTGTTATAGGCAAACCCTTTCTCGCTGACGTCCGACGCCCAGTTGACCGCATAGCCTTTCTCGAGCGACGCGTCGACGATCCGGCGCAAGTCGTCGATCGTTACGTTATAGGACAGCGCGGCATTCCAGTTATCGGGAATTTCGAGCGCGAACGGCTCGTAAAAGGGATGATGCGTGAACGAGGTCAGCAGCACGTAGTCGTCGGAACGAATGTCCAGCTCCTCGGCGAAACTCTTCGGCGTATACTCCTTGCCCCTGTAGGCGAACTTCTCGGGACGAGGCCCCAGATAGGCGTCCAGAATGCCGTTCAGCCCGTCCTGCCAAGCGGTCGAGAGCGACTTGTTCGGATTTTCCACCACGGCGTCGACATACGCCTTGATGACCGCATCCAACTCGCCGTGCACATGCCGGTCGGATCCGTAACGCAGGCCGGGATAAACCTCCTCGGGCACGATGCCGTAACGGTCGATGATATACACCACGTCGTTCAGCGTGCCTCCGCCGCCCAGATTGGCGCTGCCGTGCATGCGGACATAGCGTACGGCTTTTTCGAAATATGCGTTGCGGACGATCCACATCTCCGCCAGATCGTGCTCTCCCTTACCCCGGACGAGCAGGTCGCTCTCGACCTCGCCCATACCCGAGAAGCTCCAGCATGTGCCCGAGCGAGACTGATCCTTGACCGATGTGACCGGAACGGTCTTCACGTCTTGGAACACATAGGTCTCCGCTTTCTTGTCTTTTTTCTCCTTTTCCTTTGCCGGTCCCTTCGCCACGGCTGCCGTCGCCACGAAAACCGCCGCCCACAACAGGTACAATTTCATCAATATAAGATTAGGTTTTAATTTACCGTTACAAATATAACACTAAAATTTCTTTTTTCAGCGTTTGCCCGGAGGCTTATTGCTCGACAAAAGGCACGAATTATCAACATTCGGTCATCAGCGGGTTCCTCCAAAGCGGAACCGCTCCGCCCTGCTCTACCCCCCCCGAAACGGAAACGGCAGCCCGCATTCCATGGCCGCCGATTCGCAAAAAACGGCGCATCAGTAGTCGCATCGTATCTCCGTAAAGCCGCGGCCGTGACGCTCCATGTGCCGGCGCGTACGCTCGACGAACCGGTCGAAAGCGTCGCGATGCTCGGGCGCGACCGTTTCGCGCGAGTAGCTCGGCACGATATCGTAGCGACGGCCGGAGGCGCTGTTCGGGTCGCGCGAAATGCAAGTCCAAACGATCAAGTACTCTGGGCGGCAGGATGTCCGGCCCTGTTCGTCGAGCGTCAGCGTCACGCGGACCGACAGGCCGCCGTCCGTATCCGGGAAACGCTGGTTCGACACGAAATTGCCCATCGAGTAGACCGTCGCCCCGCGTACGTTTCCTGCCGAATCCTCGATCGTTTCCGCCGGCTGCACGACATGCGGATGCGATCCGATCACCAGATCGGCGCCCCAGCGGTGGAAAGCCGCCGCCAGCTCGCGCTGACGGGGGCCGGGCAGTCGCTCGTACTCGTTTCCCCAATGAACGAACAGCGCGACATGAGTGGCTCCGTCCTGCCGGGCCAAGGCGATCTCGCGGCGAATAGCCACCGTGTCGATGCCGTTCACGCGACACCCGGACGGAACGGGCAAGCCGTTCGTTCCGTAGGTATAATTGAGCAGCGCGACCCGGAACGCTCCCTTTTCGAGCATCAGAGGATGCCTCTCGCGCGGCGGAACGCTGTCGGCGAAGGCGCCCGTATGGAGTAACCCGGCCTCGTCGAGTGCAGCCAGCGTCGAGCGTATTCCCTCCGCTCCCCGATCGCAAATGTGATTGTTGGCCAGCACGGCGACATCTACCCCGGCACGGCGCATCGCGCCGGCCAGCGCCTCGGGCGATCGGAAACGGGGATAACCGGAATAAGGCTCCTCTCCGAGCGTCGTCTCCAAATTGGCAATGACGAAATCGGCGCTCGAAAAATAGTTGTTCAGCCGGGAAAAACAGGAGGTATAGTCGAACGAACCGTCCCGCTGCCGGGCGGCGAACACCTGAGGCATGTGCTGCATCAGGTCGCCCGTAAAGATCAGCGTCAGGCTTCGCCGACCGTTTTCCGCAAACGCTTCCGTCCGCGAGGCCGGCATTCGCTTCTCCCCGCAGGAAGAACAGCCGAAGAAAACGAGCGCGAAAGCGCTCCATGCCGCGAGAAACGATCGATTGCCCATTGTACAGCGTTTGCTATCTTTGTATTCGCAAAACTAATCATTTTTACGTACGTGAACTCCTATTGGGTAGATATTCACACGCATCGGCCGCTCGATGGCCGACCTGGCATCCGCAGCCTGCGTATCGGGATCGACTTTCCCGACAGCACCGACGGCAAAATTTCGGCCGGAATCCACCCTTGGGATGCGGAGCGTGCGCAACGCGAATGGCTCGACGGAATCAGGGAGCTGCAACCGGCAGCCGTCGGCGAAGTCGGGCTGGACTATGCGACGGACATCGACAGGGAAGCGCAACGGACATGGCTCGCCCGCCAGAGGGATCTGGCCGCCGAGCTCGGCCTGCCGCTGATCGTACATTGCGTGAGGGCTTACGACGATCTGAAGGCCATGCTGAGCGGGTTCCCGCTGCCGGTCATCGTACACGGCTTTACCGGCTCCGAACAGCTCGCGTCGCAACTGCTCGACAGAGGCTGGTATCTGTCGTTCGGCAAAACGGTCGAACGGTCGCCCAAAACCCGCCGGACGCTGCGAAGCATACCTTCCGACAGGCTGTTTCTGGAAACCGATATGTCCGGGGAGGAGATCGAGTCGGTCTACCGCCGGGCCGCCGACATCCGGAACGAACCGGCCGAATCGCTCCGCGACGCCGTTCATACGAACTACCTGAACCTGTTCGGCCTATGAAAGAATGGATGCAACGCACGGAACTGTTGCTGGGAAGCGACCGCATCGAACGATTGCGAAACGCCCGCGTACTGGTCGTCGGACTCGGCGGCGTCGGGGCCTATGCGGCCGAAGCGATCGCGCGGGCCGGCGTCGGAACCATGACGATAGCGGATGCCGATGCGGTGTCCGAATCGAACATCAACCGCCAGCTGCCGGCCTTGCACAGCACGGTCGGCGAGCCGAAAGCCGAGGTCATGGCCCGACGGCTGCTGGACATCAACCCGGGATTGCGACTGACGGTCGTACGAAGATACATCCGCGACGAGGAGACCGAGACGCTGCTCGACGAAGGGTTCGACTACGTCGTCGACGCGATCGACACCCTCTCGCCCAAGGCGGGCCTGATCCGGTCTTGTCTCGAGCGGGACATTCCGGTCGTCAGCTCGATGGGGGCCGGAGCGAAAACCGACCCGACGCGGGTACGGATCGAGGACATCGCCCGGTCGCATCACTGTCCGCTCGCGCACATGCTACGCAAGCGCCTGCACAAGATGGGTATCCGGACGGGATTCTACGTCGTATTCTCGGACGAGCCCGTGCGCGAAGGCTCGATGATGCTGTGCGAGGAGACGAACAAGAAGTCGAACGTCGGCACGATCTCCTACATGCCGGCCGTCTTCGGCTGCCACTGCGCCTCGGTCGTGATTCGCGGGCTGATCGGAGAAATGCCGCCGGCCGCATTCGCTGCGGAAACTCGGGACAACGTGCGGCACGGATAGCCGACAAGTCCCGCCGGATCGGGTCCAGCGTCATCTAACAGACCGCCCGCACCGGAACCGGCAGAAACGCCGGCAGGCACAATGCCGATGCAAAGTATGACCGACCTGCTTTCCGACCGGCCATATGCAACCATGTTTCAGAACCCGCCGAACCGCGCCGCATACCGATTCCGCGACCGGAAACGACCAATCCGCAACGACAAAAAAACGGGAGGCATTCCCGCCTCCCGCGTAAACATTTTCGGGCTTCCAAAACAACAGTCTACATTTCGATCAGCGCTTTTCCGGTCATTTCCTCAGGCTGAGGCAGCCCCATCAGCTTCAGCACGGTCGGAGCCACGTCGGCCAGTACCCCGTTACGCACGCTCTTGACCCGGTCCGAAACGACGATAACAGGAACCGGATTCAACGAATGGGCCGTATTGGGCGTTCCGTCCGCGTTCTCGGCATGGTCGGCATTGCCGTGATCGGCAATCAGCACGACCTCGTACCCGTTGACCTTGGCGGTCTCGACCACGTCGTGCACGCAAGCGTCGACGGCCTTAACCGCCTTGAAAATCGCATCGTAAACTCCCGTGTGCCCCACCATGTCGCCGTTGGCGAAGTTCAGGCAGATGAAATCGAACTTCTTCTTGTTCAGTTCGGCCACCAGTTTGTCCTTCACCTCGTAAGCGCTCATTTCGGGCTGCAGGTCGTAAGTGGCCACTTTGGGAGACGGAACCAGAATCCGCTCCTCTCCTTCGAAAGTCTCCTCGCGACCGCCATTGAGAAAGAACGTCACATGGGCGTATTTTTCCGTCTCGGCGATACGCAACTGCCTGAGTCCCTGCTTCGACACATACTCGCCGATCGTATTGACGACGTTCTCCTTGTCGAACAGGATGTGCAATCCCTCGAACTTCGCATCGTAAGGCGTCATGCAGCAATAATAGAGCGGCAGCCGCTTCATGCCGAACTCGGGCATATCCTGCTGCGTCAGTGCGATCGTCAGTTCCTTCGCACGGTCGTTGCGGAAATTGAAGAAGATCACGACGTCGCCTTCGCGGATCGTGCCGAGCGGACGGTCCTCGCCGTCGACGCAGACGATCGGCTTGATGAACTCGTCGGTCACGCCCTCGTCGTAAGACTTCTGCACGGCGGCGACCGGATCGGACGCCTTCTCGCCCTCGCCCTTTACGAGCAGGTCGTATGCCAGCTTGACGCGCTCCCAACGCTTGTCGCGGTCCATCGCATAGTAGCGGCCGACGATCGACGCGATCCGGCCGGCCGACCCTTTCAGATGACTCTGCAACGCTTCGATAAAACCCTTGCCGCTGCGCGGATCGGTATCGCGTCCGTCCATGAAGCAATGCACGAAAGTCTTATCCACGCCGTAATGCTTCGATATGTCGCAAAGCTTAAAGAGATGGTCCAGCGAACTGTGAACCCCGCCGTCCGAGACGAGGCCCATGAAATGCACCTGCTTGCCGTTCTCTTTCGCATAAGAAAATGCCTTGACGATTTCGGGATTCTTCAGAATCGAGTCGTCGCGGCAGGCGCGGTTGATTTTCACGAGGTCCTGATAGACGACGCGCCCGGCACCGATATTGAGGTGACCCACTTCGGAATTGCCCATCTGTCCCTCGGGCAAGCCGACATTTTCGCCGTCGGTGCGCAGCTGTGCGGAAGGATACGTCGCTTCCAGCGAGTCGATATACTCGGGATGAGCCGAGAACACGACATCGTCGTGACCGTGATCGCCTTTGCCCCAGCCGTCCAGAATCATCAGTAACACTTTGTTTGCCATAGCCTTTGCCGTTTTAATTTCGGGACGCGCCCAACGCACGCCCCTCGAGTTGTTTTTATCGTTTCAATTGAGTCTTTATCAATTCGACCGCCCGGAAGATCGCTTTCTCGATTCCGGCGACATCCTTGCCTCCGGCCGTCGCATAGAAAGGCTGTCCGCCGCCGCCGCCGCTTATCTCCTTGGCCGCCTCGCGCACCACTTTCGAAGCATCGACGCCCCGGGAGACGATCTCGTCGCCGAGCATGACCGTCAACGCGGGCTTGCCTCCGACAGCCGACCCGATCACGAATACCAGGTTCGGAAACTTCGGCTTCAGTCCGAACGCGATCCCCTTGACGATATCGGGCAGGAAATCGGCCTGTCGGGCAATCAGCACGATGCCGTCTTCTTCGGTCAGAGTCGGCTCGATCGACTCGACGATCGAACGGATGCGCTCGCGCTTTCCCTCCTCGATCTGCTTGTTCAGCTCCGCATTTTCCTCAACGAGCTTCTTGATGGCCTGCGTGACGGAAGGATTGTTCACGTATTGCTGAATGCCTCTCAGCGTGTCCTCCAGACCGTAGACGAACTCCGCCGCCCGCTGCGCCGTCACGGCCTCGATACGGCGCACGCCGGCCGAGGTCGCGCTCTCGGAGAGAATCTTGAAGAAGCCTATGTTCCCCGTCCGGGCAACATGCGTTCCGCCGCACAACTCGACCGATTCGCCGTACCGAATCACGCGCACCCGCTCGCCGTACTTCTCGCCGAAAAGCATCATCGCCCCCATCGAGCGGGCCTCGTCGATCGGACAATCCCGCCGCTCCTCCAGCGCGTAGTCGCTCCGGATGTCGGCATTGACGAGCCGCTCGACCTCCCGGATCTGCTCGTCGGTCACCTTTTGGAAATGCGAGAAATCGAAACGCAGATAATCGGGACACACGAGCGAGCCTTTCTGCTCGACATGCGTGCCGAGCACCCGGCGCAGCGCTTTGTGCAACAGGTGAGTGGCCGTATGGTTGGCGGCCGTCGCCGCTCTGGCTCCGGCATCGACGACGGCATGGAAATCGGCGGCCAGATCCGCCGGCAGACGGTCGACCAGATGGATCGTCAGATTGTTCTCCTTAAGCGTATCGGTCACGGTGATACGCTCGCCTCCGGCCTCGATATATCCCTTGTCGCCGGTCTGCCCTCCCGAATTGCCGTAGAAAGGCGTATGATCGAAAACGAGCTGGAAATAAGTCTTGTTTTTGGCTTTCACGCGGCGATAGCGCGAAATGCGCACGTCGCTTTCGAGCGTATCGTAGCCGACGAACCGGCTCTCGACGATCGGCAGCAGTTCGACCCAATCGTCCGTATCGACGGCCGCCGCATTGCGCGAGCGTTCTTTCTGGCGTTGCAGTTCGACGGCGAAAGCGTCCGTATCGACCTTCATGCCGCCTTCCGAGGCGATCAGTTCGGTCAGATCGATCGGGAAACCGTAGGTATCGTACAGCAGAAACGCATCGCTGCCGCCGATCGTGTCGCTGCCGGCCGAGCGAGCCTTGCTCATGACGCCCTCGAGCAGGCTGATGCCCGTCGAAAGCGTCCTCAGGAACGCGTTTTCCTCCTCCTCGATCACTTTTACGATCAGTTCCCGCTGGGCGACCAGTTCGGGGAACTGCCCGCCCATCTGAGCGACCAGCCCGTCGACCAGCCGGCAGATAAACGGCTCGTCGAAACCGAGGTAGGTATAACCGTACCGGACGGCGCGACGCAAGATGCGACGGATCACGTACCCAGCCTTGACATTCGACGGAAGCTGACCGTCGGCGATCGAGAACGCGATCGCGCGCAGATGGTCGGCGACCACCCGCATGGCGACATCGGTCTTCGGATCGTCGCCGTAGCGACGGCCGCACATCTCGCCCAGCCGGCCGATCGTCGGCTGGAAAACATCCGTGTCGTAGTTGCTCTGTTTGCCTTGCAATACCATGCACAGCCGCTCGAAGCCCATGCCCGTATCGACATGGCGGGCCGGCAGCGGTTCGAGCCGTCCGTCGGCCTTGCGGTTGAACTGCATGAACACCAGATTCCATATCTCGATAACCAGATGGTGTCCCTTATTGACCAGCTCGCGCCCGTCCAGCCCGCGACGCTCCTCATCGCTCCGCAGGTCGTAGTGTATCTCGCTGCAAGGGCCGCAGGGACCGGTATCGCCCATCTCCCAGAAATTGTCGTGCTTATTGCCCAGAATAATGTGATCTTCGGGCAAGAACCGTTTCCAATATCCGTAAGCCTCGTCGTCCCGCTCGATACCCTCCTCGGGACTGCCTTCGAAAATCGTCGCGTACAGCCGCTCCTTGGGCAGTCCGTACACGTCAACGAGCAGTTCCCATGCCCAAGAGATCGCTTCCTTTTTGAAATAGTCGCCGAACGACCAGTTGCCGAGCATCTCGAACATCGTATGGTGATAGGTGTCGAGGCCGACCTCCTCCAAATCGTTATGCTTGCCCGAAACGCGCAGGCATTTCTGAGAATCGGCCACCCGGCGGTCCCGGATCGGGCTGTTGCCCAGAAACAGATCCTTGAACTGGTTCATGCCGGCATTGGTGAACATCAGCGTAGGGTCGTTCTTGACGACCATCGGTGCCGAGGGAACGATCCGATGGCCCTTGCTGCGGAAAAAATCGAGAAACGTCTCCCGAATCTGATTGGAATCCATAATCGAGTTATACTAACTGAATACCCTTGTTCGTTAATCCATAGAGGTTGCAAAATTAAGCAATTTGGTCTAATTTTGCGTACTTCCGGGGGCAGAATTAACGAAATGGCGAAAAAACGATACAAATTCAATCCGCAGACGCTGACCTACGAGGTGATCGCCATCCCGTTGCGCATCCGGTTCTACCGCATCCTGAGGAAAATACTGGTCGGATTCATTCTGGCCTCGATCGCCAACCTGCTGTTCTCGTTCTTTTTCTATACTCCGAAAATGTATCGTATCAGCGAGCGAAACAACGAACTGATGCTCCAGTACGAAATGCTCGGCGACAAAATCCGAGCGGCGACCGCCAAACTCGACGAGCTGCGCCACCGGGACAACCGGGTCTACCGCTCGCTGTTCGGCGTCGACTCGCTGAGCGTGCACGGCGTCTACACGCCCTACCCCGCCGCGAAATACGGCAGCATGAAGGACGATCCGTACGCCCCGCAGATGATCGGTACGTGGCTCGAGCTGGACCGGATGACGAGGCTGCTGTATCAGGAGTCGAAATCGCTCGACCAGCTCGAGGTCATGGCCAAAAGCAAGGAGCTGATGGCCGACGCGATCCCCGCGATCTGGCCGATCGACCGGAGGAACCTGCGCGGACACATCGGCGCGTTCGGCTCGCGCGTGCATCCGATATCGGGACGCATCTCGGGACATCAGGGCATCGATCTGGGCGGACGGACAGGCAATCCGGTCTACGCGACCGGAGACGGCACGGTCGCATTCAATAACGAGGGCGTGCGCGGATACGGGCTGCAGGTGCTGATCGACCACGGCTTCGGTTATAAGACCCGTTACGCGCACCTGAGCAAGATACTCGTCTCTCCGGGACAGAAAGTCAAGCGCGGCGAGCTGATCGGAGAGGTCGGCAGCACCGGACGCTCGACCGGACCGCACCTGCACTACGAGGTAATCTACCGGGGCCAGCACGTCGACCCGATCAACTACTTCAGCCGCGATATGACCGAGGCCGAATTCGAAAAGATCATCGAGTCGGCACGGGCGACCACCTATGAAACGGAATAAGACCATGAGCGAGAACAGCCGACCGACCCGCTTCAAGGACCTCGTGCCTCGCTGGCAGGAGCAGAGCGAGAATTTCAAGAAGAAATTCCTGCGCGGTGTGGTTCATGCATTCGCGTGGACCGGAATGGCCGTACTCTACTACCTTGCGTTCTCGATCTTTTTCGACACGCCGCTGGAATACGAAATGAAGCATTCGACCCGAATGCTCAGGCAACAGTACGACTCGCTCAGCCGACGCTACGACACGATAGAGAAGGTGCTGATGAACGTCATCGACCGGGACCGGAGCGTGTTCCGAACCCTGTTCGAGTCGGACCCCTATAATTTCGATACCGATTTCGAGAAAAAGAAGTGGGAGGCTCAGGAAAAGCTGCTGACCAAGTCGAACAAGGAGCTCGGCAAGCTTTTCCTCGAAAAACTCCGCTCGTTCGAGAAACGCGGCAGCGAGCAGCTTTTCACCCTCGCAACGCTCGAACAGGCCGCCGACTCGCTCAAGGACCGGTTCGACAACATCCCGGCCATACAGCCCGTCATCAACAAGGAGCTCACGCTGCTCACCGCCTCCTACGGCATGCGCATCCACCCGTTTTACAAAAGTCTCGCGGCCCATCAGGGAGTCGACTACACGGTCAGCGAAGGTTCGCGCGTATTCGCCACCGCCGACGGACGCATCAAGGAGATTATCACCAAGCGCACCTCTTCGGGCAACACGGTGGTCATAGACCACGGAAACGGATACGAAACCGTATACAGCCACTTAGGCAAAATCTACGCGCGCCGGGGCGACCGCGTCCGTCGGGGCGACATCATCGCCCAGTCGGGCAACACGGGCCTGTCGCTCGCTCCGCACCTGCACTATGAAATCCGGCACAACGGCATGCGAGTCGACCCGATCCACTATTTCTTCATGGAGCTCGACTACGAGGAGTATCAGAAAATCGTCAAAATAGCCCAAACGGGCATGCAGTCATTCGATTGACAGGGGGTCTTCGCACAAAAACAGGAACTTTTCTCTCACGCCCCGTATTTCCGTAGGGCACAATCGAAATATTTACTAATTTTGCCGTCAGTAGTTCATTTTCTAACCAAACGACTCACATGGCCACACTACGTTTCAAAGCCCTCGGCGAAATATCGCGCAGGGAACCGATCGAGCCCGAGCTTTCGGACAAGAAAATCTCCGACTATTTCGGAGCCGACGTCTTCGACCGCGAGAAAATGCGGCAGTATATTTCCAAGGAGGCTTACGAAAGCCTATGCGACGCGATCGACGAAGGACGCCGGATCGACCGCAAGATCGCCAACCAAGTCGCGCAAGGCATGAAGACGTGGGCCATGGAGAAAGGCGCGACCCACTACTCGCACTGGTTCCAGCCGCTGAACGACTCGACGGCCGAAAAGCACGACGCCTTTTTCGAGCCCATGTGGGGCGGAGGCTCGTTCGAAACGTTCAAGGGCGAGCTGCTCGTACAGCAGGAGCCCGACGCATCGAGCTTCCCGAACGGAGGGCTGCGCAATACGTTCGAGGCCCGGGGCTACTCGGCATGGGACCCCTCCTCGCCGGCATTCATACTCGACAAGACGCTCTGTATTCCCAGCATATTCATCGCCTATACGGGCGAAGCGCTCGACTTCAAAACCCCGCTGCTGAAATCGCTGACGGCGGTCGACAAGGCTGCCGTCGAGGTATGCCAGTATTTCGACAAGGACGTCGACAAGGTGAACGTGACGCTGGGCTGGGAACAGGAGTATTTTCTGGTGGACGAGGCGCTGTTTCTGGCCCGTCCCGACCTGATGCAGACTGGACGGACGCTGATGGGCCATATCGCGGCCAAGGACCAGCAGCTCGACGACCACTACTTCGGAGCGATCCCCGACCGGGTACTCGAATTCATGAAGGACTTCGAGCAGCAAGCCTACCGGCTCGGCATTCCGCTCAAGACCCGGCACAACGAAGTGGCGCCCAATCAGTTCGAGTGCGCTCCGATGTTCGAGGAAGCGAACATCGCCGTCGACCACAACACGCTGCTGATGACCATCATGCGACGCGTCGCACTCAGGCACAAACTGAGAGTGCTGTTCCACGAAAAGCCGTTTCTGGGCGTCAACGGATCGGGCAAGCACTGCAACTGGTCGCTGTGCACGAATACGGGCGTCAATCTGCTGGCCCCGGGCAAGACTCCGAAGAATAACATTCAGTTTCTGGCCTTCTTCGTCAATACGATCATGGCCGCGCACAAGTTCGGCGTCCTGTTCATGGCCTCGATCGCCACGCAGTCGAATTCGCACCGGCTGGGAGCCCACGAGGCCCCTCCGGCCGTGATGTCGGTTTTCACGGGCTCGACGCTGTCGGCCGTGCTCGACTCGCTCGAACAGCGCGTAAGCGAGAAGAAGATGACGCCCGACGAAAAAACCGAGATCAAACTCGACATCGGCAAGATACCCAATATCCTGCTCGATAACACGGACCGCAACCGCACCTCGCCTTTCGCGTTCACGGGTAACCGGTTCGAGTTCCGCGCGACAGGCTCGTCGAACAACTGCGCCGCCCCGCTGATCGTCATCAACACCGCGATCGCCGAGCAGCTGACGCAATTCAAGGAAGAGGTCGACAAGCTGATCGCCAAGGGTATCAAAAAGGACGAGGCCATTCTGCAAATCATCCGCAAATACATCATCGAATCGAAAAACATCCGTTTCGAGGGAAACGGATACAGCGCCGAATGGCTGCGCGAGGCGGCCGAGCGCGGGATCGAGAGCATCGGCAGCGTGCCCGACGCGTTCAAGGTCTCGGTCCGCAAGGATGCGATCGTGCTGTTCGAGAAGCACGGTATCTTCAACGAAGCCGAACTGCACGCCCGTTACGAGATCAACATGGAGAATCTGGTCAAGAAAATCCAGATCGAATCGCGCGTACTGGCCGACCTGGCGGCGAACCATATCGTTCCGACGGCGATCCGCTACCAAAACATATTGATCCAGAACGTCAAGGGACTTAAGGACATTCTTCCCGACGAGTATGCCGACATGGCCGCCGAGGAAATCCGGACGATCCGCAAAATCGCCCGGTACGTCAAGGCGATCCGCGAGAACACCTACCATATGGTCGATGCCCGCAAGAAGTACAATGCCATGGACGACATCGTCGCCCGGGCCACCGGTTACTCCGAGGAGGTGCAGCCCTATCTGGACAAGATACGCCACGATATCGACAAGTTGGAACTGATCGTCGACGACGAGCTGTGGCCTCTGCCCAAGTACCGGGAGATGATGAGCATCAACTGAGTCAGGAATCCGAAGTCCGGACAAGAACGGGAAAACGCTATGCAGCAGACGGCAGCCGGTTCGGGAACGAAACCGGCTGCCGACACGATCGGAGGGAGTGCTGTGGCCCGAGGTCGTGACTCGGGCACGCCGTGCCCGACGCCGATCGATACGAGTCGGCGCTTGCACCGGAATGCTTCCGCTAATGAAACGGTCATTTGAGAGGTCCACGTCGGCTTTCCGGCTCTTTCAGCGCGTGATGAATTTCGTTTGGCTACGCACGATCGGATAGCGAGAAGACCGAGCGGGCGATCGACGGGAACGGGGATCGCAACCTGTCCGAAATGACAGGCCGTCAACGCGGCAGCGGCCATGCTCAACGTACGGAATCCGAACCGGCGGTCGATTTCCTGACGGACAAATTCGGTCCGCAGGGCCAGCTATCCGCCCGTTGAACGAAGCCGGGCCGATACCTGCGCTGCGTAAATAATTAGGAAGCGCCCGGGCCTCAGAGGGTCCGGGTGCTTGTTATGCGATCACTCGGATTTCCGTACCGACGGGTAAAACCTCTACCGCCTTCCGTTCAACGCGTCGCGATCCAAATCGCCGCGACGAAAGCCGGCAACGCGATCACCGCCGTTACGATAGTTTTTGTACAGGGCTTTTTCGGTTTGAAAACGATATTTTCCATCATTCAAATACCATAATCTCTTTTACTCATCTGCGGCATATCTCGCGGAAATCGCAGTAGGCGCATACCGAACGGTCCTCGCACTGCTCGAACGGCTTGGAAAAGTCGAACAGTTCCGAGAGCGTTTTCTGCAGATGCCCGTTCAACGACTCACGATAGTCCGAGAAACGAAGTACCGGACGGTCGCCCTCGACGAGCAGAGGCAAAAAGCGCTCGTCCTGCATCGAGCGGACGTAATAAAGCGCCGGCTGCACGTCGCAGTTTTCGGACTGCGACAGCATCATCGCATAGAGCAAAGTCTGCAAAACAGCCGGGCTCCGCTCGGCGGCAACAGAAGAAAACAGCGCGGCGACGTCGCGGAAACGGTTGTGAGGCTTGCCCGTCTTGTAGTCCACCACGCGCAGCGCTCCGTCCGAAAGCCGGTCGATCCGGTCGGCCTTGCCGGCGAAACCCACCGACCGGACGCGGCCGTTCCGCTCGAGCGGGACGCGATACTCGACCGTCGCCTCGAGACGCTCGACGGCATACCCCCGTTGCGAAGCGTCGTAAGGCAATATGCAGGAATCGACATACTTGCGGACGACGTCGCGCACCAACAGAACGCTCCCGCCGTACTCCTCCTCGGTAGCTTTCGGATCCTGCAAATACTCTTCGTTCACGGCCCGCACGACCGCCTCCTTTACGGCCGGCGTACCCGGCAGGGAAGCGATGGTCCGCTGCGGGTTCGGATCGCCGAGCAACGGCATGTAAAGCAACTCCATGGCCCGATGCAGTATCGTGCCGAACATCGGCAGGTCGATCTCCTCGGCGATCTCCTCGACCGGCTTCAATCCCGCCACATGACGGAAATAGAATCTCAAAGGACATTCGACATACTGATAAAAGGCCGTCGGCGACAGGGAGCGCCCTCCCCCGTCGAGATACTCCTCCAGAATACGCGCGGTACGTCCGGTTTTCGAGGCCGAGACGGGTTCCGTCTTCGTCAAATTCACGCCGAGCCGGATCGCGCGCCTCAGCGGCCGGTGCGGCGATTCGTACTCCAACTGATAGACATAGCGGCTGGGCTCGCCCGTACGCTTGTCGTCGCTGCGCGAGCAGTAGGCCAGGTGGACGGTCTCCGCCCGTTGTAGCAACCGGTAGAAATAGTAGGCATAGACGCCCTCGTGGTGTTGCGGAGTCGGCAGGCCGTAGGCATACCGCAGATTGTAGGGAATGAACGAAGACGAAACCGCCCGGTTGCCGGGAAAGGTATCGTCGTTGACCGACAGCACGAGCACATGCTCGAAATCGAGGTTGCGCGTCTCGAGTATCCCCATGATCTGCACGCCGGAAAGCGGCTCGCCTTCGTACGGAATGCGCACATCTTGCAGCATTTTGCGCAGCAGCGAGGCGAAGACAGGCGTCGTGACCTCCAAACCGCTCCCGGCGAGCGAGTTCTCGAGCCGGCAGATCCGGTCGACGATCACCGAAAAAAACTCCCTCCGCTGCCGGACATCGTCTGCCGACGCGGCATGCAGGATCACCAGCGACAGCGAGTCGCGGATATATGCGGAAAGCTCCTGCCATGAGCCTGCCGGCGCGAACAGCGGATCGATCACCGAGCCCGGAGCGAGCATGCTCCGGCGCACGTAGATCGACTGCCGGCGCAGTATCTCGGCCGCAAGCCCGGCCGCCGCCGGGTCGCAGGCCCGGACATAGGGGTGCAGAAGCAATCCGGTCACATCGCTGTGATAGTACATCGGCTCGCCGTCGCGGCCCGGCTTTCTGCGACTCTGAAGCTCGACGAGTCGCTCGACGAACGAATAGGCCATCGTCTGGCGCAACGGATAGCCCATCGTCACATTGACCTGCTCGATCTGCTCGGGAATCGAATAGAGTACGGGCAGCAACAGCGACTCGTCGGTCAGCACAATGGCGGTCTGCTTGCCGGGCCGTATGCCGCGCTCGATCAGTCCGCTCAGAAATTCGTGCACGTACTTGCACTGCATGCTGTCGGACGGGGCCGACACGATTTCGATCCGCTTCGGCCGGCGGAAGCGGTCGCAGGAGAGACGCTCGCCGGAAGGAGAAGGGAAATTCCGGATATTCTCGCGCAGAAACAGGCCCGCCTCGTAATCGGGATTACCGACGTAATAATCGTCGTAGTCCCAGTAGAACTCGACCCTGCCGCTGCCGTACATCCGGCGGAAAAGCCGTTTCTCGCACTCCGACAGCGCGTTGAATCCCGCCACGACATAGCGCGCCTGCGGATCGTCGGACCATTCGACGGTCTCCTCTCCCGAAAGGCGCTCGGCGGCCTCGCGGTGAATCATGCCCTCGTAAGCGAGCCCCTGCTCGCGCAGACGATTGCGGAAACCGTGATAGACGTCGGCCATGCTTCTCCAAATCGTCATAAAACGCTCTTTTTCCTCGGAAAACTCGCTTTCGAGCCCGAAGCTTCGCCAGAAACGGGCGATCACCTCGATCTGCTCGGCAGTCAGATAGGAGCGGTCGCTCTCGAGCGCTTTCAGGTCGCCCATATTGGAGAAAAGCATGTCGGCATCGATCAGGTACTTGTCGATCTGATCGAAATCGGCCAGCAGCATGCCGCCCCAGAAATAAAACGCGTCGAAACTTTCGTCGTGATAGCGGGAGTAGACTTTGTAAAGCTCGGTAACGAGCTTGATCTCATCGCTCAAGCGCATCCCGGCCACCCGCTCCATGATTTCCCCCAAACTCTCGAAACGGGGCTGCCACAACGGACGCCGAGCCACCGAGGCGAGCGCATCGCTGAAAAAGAGCCGTGCCCGGCGGCTCGGAAACACCATGCGCAGCGACGAAACCTCGTCGCCGTAACGGTCGTACAGCCTTTCGGCCAATTCGGATATAAAGCCTTTCATCGAATGCGGTCGCATAAACCGAATGTGCCGTTCCGGTTCAGGAAACGGCACACGCGGGTACGGTGAAACAAGTCAAGCGCAGAAAGCCTATTGGCCGATGCTGTTGATCGTGCCCATCATTTTCGCGGAGGAACGGACGATCGAAGGCTCCCCCCGGTAGAAAATCGCGGCTCCCGTGTCGCTGGTCATTTGCAGGCGCTCGGTCGCGCAGACGTAAGCTTCGGCCCCCGAAGCCGCCTCGACGCGGACATCCATCGCCTCGAGCGTCCGGCTGTCGACCTTGGCCTTACTCGTCGCGAAAAGCGTATAGTACTTCGTCGTGCCGGTTATGTCGGCGGCCGAATTTCCGGCCACCTTCATGTACAGGTCGGTCGTAGCCACGTCCATGCCGAGCGTAGCGCCTGCCGCCAGATCGACGCTCAGCACCTCGCCGCAGACCGTACCTTCGACGGCCACGTTCGCGGCGGACGCTTTCAACGCCTGCAGGCTGTCGTAATAAAGCACGACCTCGGCACTGCTGGCCTTACCGTTCATGCCGGGCTTCAGTTTGACGAACAGATTACCGTCCTTGACCCCCCAGTCCAGCCGGTTGCTCTCGGACTGGCTCTGCTTGATCTCGATCCGCGCCGTATCGGAACGAATCATCCGCACGGTCAGATTGCCGACAAACTCGGCCTTGCTGAATACCAGAGGCTTGCCCTCGTCGCTTTTGACGCTTTGCTGAGCGAAAGCCGCGAGCGACAGCAAGGCGCAGGCGACCGTTACGAACATCTTTTTCATGGCTGTCGATTTTTCCGTTTTGAGCGAAAAGCGGCATGTCAACCGTTTATGCCCGCTCCGCGCCGCCCCCGGCCGGAAACGGGCCCGGATAACCGGCCGCATTCCTGATGACAAATATACTATTTTATGCGGGCTTGGCAATCTTTTCTTTATCTTTAACGTCGATTAGTTTCCTTTTGTTACATGGGAAAAGTGAAAATACTGAAAGCCTCGGCCGGATCGGGAAAAACCTACCGGCTGGCTTACGAATACATACGCAGCGTGATCGATTCGCCGCAGCTGTACCGCCACATTTTGGCCGTCACGTTTACGAACAAGGCCACCGAAGAAATGAAGCAGCGTATCGTCGGAGAACTCAACGCGCTGGCCAACGGCAGCCCGAGCGGCTACATGGGCGATCTGGAACGCGATCTGGGGCTCGATGGACAGACGATCCGCCGGCGCGCGGTGGACGCGCGCACGAAGATCCTGCACGACTACAGCCGTTTTACGGTCCTGACGATCGACAAGTTTTTCCAGCGGATCATCCGCTCGTTCATCAAGGAACTCGGGATCGATCTGAACTTCAATCTGGAGCTCCAGACGGATTCGATCCTCGACAGCGCGACGGACCGGCTGATCGACCGCATCGCCGTCGACCGCGCGCTGCGCGACTGGGTGTTGCACTTCGTGGAGGAAAAGATCGACACGGACGGCCGCTGGGACATCCGCGGCGAAATTTCGCAACTGGGCCGCGAGCTGTTCGGAGAACGATACCGCGCGGTATCCGGCGACAAGGCATCGCGCGAAGAGTTGTCGCGCATCGTTTCGGCGGCAGTCGCCCGGAGCCGCCGGATCGAAAACGAAATGAAAAAAACGGCGGCCGAGGCTCTGGCCGTCATCGATTCGGCCGGACTGGCCGCCGAAGACTTCGCCTATGGCCGAGGCGGATGCGTCGGCTATTTCGTCAAGACGGCCGACGGAACGATCGCCCCCTACGGCAAGCGAGTGCTCGACGCCCTCGAATCGGAGGAGAAATGGGTTACGGCCCGAAGCTCCCGGAAAGAAGCGGCACGGAGCGTCGTGCCGACCCTCAGACGACTGCTGGCCAAGCTCTGCTCGATCTACGACGACAACATCCGCTTCCTGAATACGGCCCGGCTGCTCTCGGCCAACTACCGCAGCTTCGCGCTGCTCGACGACCTGTCGGAGAAAGTAGCCGAAATCTGCACGGAGCAGAACCTGGTACCGATTTCGGAAACCAACGCGATCCTCGGCAAGCTGATGGGAGACAACGACGCGCCGTTTATCTACGAGAAGGTCGGCAATACGTTCTCCCGTTTCATGATCGACGAGTTTCAGGACACTTCGCAGGGTCAGTGGAGCAATTTCGTCCCGCTGCTCGAAAACGCGGTCGCGCAATCCGAGGACGAACCGGTGCTGCTGGTGGGCGACGTCAAGCAGTCGATCTACCGCTGGCGGGGCGGAGACTGGCGGATTCTGGGCCGTCAGGTCGCCTCGCGGTTCAAAGACACGCGGACCGCGTCGCTCGACACGAACTACCGAAGCGAAAAGACGGTCGTCGAGTTCAACAACAGCCTGATCGAAGCATGCGTGCAGCTCGACAACGACCGCCTGAACCGGATGATACAAGAAGCGGCCGAAAACGGCCGTCTTTCGCCCGGGCGGCGCGACGAGCTGAGCGACATGCTCTCGGAAGCATACCGAGACCAAAGGCAACGGTGCAGCAAAACGCGCGAAGCGGGATACGTGACCGTACGAGAATACGAGAAGGGCGAGCAGCCGGATCCGCCGCTGTTGATCCGCACGGTCGAAGATTTGCAAAGCCGGGGCTTCGCAGCCGGAGACATCGCCGTACTCGTGCGGACCAATCCGCAGGGCGCGGCCGTAGCGCAACAGCTGCTCGACTACAAATCGACTCATCCGGAATCTCCCTACTGCTATGACGTCGTAACGCAGGAAGCGCTTCAGATCGGCCACAGCGACACGGCCGGATTCATCGCCTCCGTATTCCGGCTCGCCGCAGGCAGCGACGAGCCGGTCAAGCGCGCCGTATACAATCTCTACCTGGAAAATCCGGTCGAGCAGCCGCTGACCGAAAGCGAGCAGGCATTCATCGAATCGCTCGGCCTGATGTCGATCGAGGAGGCATTCGAAGAAACGGTCCTGCACTACCGTCTGAACGAGAAAGTCCGGGACATCGCCTACATTCAGGCCATGCAAGAGCAGGTACACGCCTTCAGCACGTCGAGAATCGCCGACTTGCCGCTGTTCCTCAAATGGTGGGACGAGACGGGAGCCGCCCAGTCGATCAGCCTTCCCCGCAACCGCAACGCCATTACGGTCATCACGATCCACAAGGCCAAGGGATTGCAGTACAAAGCGGTCGTCCTCCCCGACTGCGACTGGAGCCTGCAACCCAAAACCGGCAGCCTGATCTGGGGCAGGACCGACGAAAAGCCGTTCGACTCGCTGAAACACATGCCGCTGGGCTGGAGCAAACTGATCGGAGAGTCCGCCTTCGCCGAGGAATTCTATACCGAAACGGTCTTCTCGCACATCGACAACATCAACCTATTCTACGTGGCCGCGACGAGGGCCGAGCAGGAACTGCACATCCAGATTCCCCGAGGCGGCAAAGAGACGCAGCGGATCGGCAGCCTGGTCATGAGCGCGATCCAATGCGCGGACGACGGAAGCGCCGCAATCGGCGAAACGAGGGGAAGCGTCGTCCAAGACGATGCGGGACGCTTTTTTCGCTTCGGAACCCCGGAACGGCCGCTACACGCGGAGCATCGGGAGCCGGAACCCGTCGCCTCCTATCCTACCCGGCGAATCGGTGCGCGGCTGAGATTCCGGCTCGACTCGCAACGCTATTTCGAGGACGGAGACTCTCCCGCGCCACTCTCTCCGCGCAACTACGGCATTCTGATGCACAAACTGCTCGAAAACGCGGCCGACAAGCCGCAGATCGACCGGCAGCTCGAAGCCATGCTGGCCGAAGGAGCCGTATCGCGAAACGAAGCGGGAAAAATCCGGGAACTGCTGTCCGAGGCCTTTTCCGATCCGATCGTCGCATCGTGGTTCGACGGCAACTGGAGCATCGTGCGCAACGAACACGACATCGTCGTCCCGGGCGAGCGATCGACCCGCCGGCCCGACCGCGTGCTGACCAAAGGAGCGGAAGCCGTTGTCATCGACTACAAGTTCGGTCTCAAAAAACACAACCGGCATACCCGTCAGGTCGAGGAGTACATGCGACTGCTCGGGCGAATGGGCTACCGGACGGTCAGAGGCTATCTGTGGTATGTCGAACTGAAACAAGTGGAAAACGTCGGATAAGAATAACGCCCGCGCAGGCCGGCATGGCTCCCCGTTTCACCCGATCGCAACCCGGAACGCGAACGGAAATGCCCAACCGGACGCAAAGCGTCCGAAGCATTCCGCTTTTCTGAAAATATTTCGGGACGATAGCATGTTCCGGACTGCCGGAAACGGATATTCCCAGCCTGCCGGACCGCAGGAAACAGCGTACCGCCCTCAGCCGGCACGGTAAAACGTCTGCCGGTCATCGAACGGCAAGACGAGCCGCCGAGCCATCGCAACGCCCTCGATATTCGGCCTAACGGCAGTCAGTCGATGAAAATGCGGATCGTGCGGGTTTTACCGATACCGGCAGTCAGTTTGCGCAGCGCTTAAGACATTTGCCGGGTCTGAAGGCCCCGTTTTCGATTCGTCCGTCTCGGCCTTGGGCGTCAGCATAACCACGAAGTCGATCACGACGATATCGATCGCGCCCGATGGGATCAGCTGGTCGGCGATCTCGAGCGCCTGCTCGCCCGTTATCGGGCTGCGAAATAAGCAACTTATCGATGTCTACGCCCGGTTTCCGAGCATGTATGCCAAGGACTCGGGCCCGCCCCGTCCCCGACGGCAAGCTATCTCATCAGGCCGACGCAACTGAGCGGCACATACTCTCCGACCGAGGGAAGCAACCGCTCTCCGTCTAAGAAAAGGCAGGCAGCGGCTCCGCCCTCCAGCTCGACGGCCTCGGCACAGCCGAAACCGGCCATCGCGTCGCGAACGGTCTCCACTCCCACTCCGCCCTGAAGAGCGGATGCGGAACATATCATCAGCACGATATCGCCCCGGGACGTCACACCCATCGCCGAACGGGCCGCCAGTTCCTCCTCCGTCTCGGCAGAAACCTTTATGCCGTCACGGATCAGAACGCCTCGGGCCGCCATGGCGTAGCGAGCCTCGCTTCCGCCGATATATGCTTTCCCGTCCCGAACCTCCGCATCGCCGATCAGACAGGTATCTCCGGCCGCCGCTCCCGCCGCGGCATACGTCGTGTCGGTTTTTCCCTGAACGAGCATTCCGTCGACAACCAGCAGGTCGTCCCCCGTACCGCCGTTGATCAAAGCGACGGAGGAAGAGTTCCGCTCGTAATACTCGGGCATCGTAGCCTGCTGCATGACGCCTCCTCCGGTCACCGTAAACACGGCATTCGTATCGGCCACCAGAGCATAAACCTCGGCCCCCGACAGATCGTCGGCACGATAAAGACGCATGTAATACGGCAATTCGTAATCCTTGACCTCCGTCCACCCGTCGGGAACGACGAACCCCATATCGATTTCGGCCTCGATCGTATAGACGGTCTCCCCGGCACGCTCGGAAGCGACCGTGAACCGCGCCGGCTCAGTCAGGTCCATCGTGACCGGATTGGACTGCGGATCGACCAACGTGCCGGATGCACCGAGCAGGAAAGTCACGTCGACACGGCTCAGATCGACGGGCCGGTCAAAAACGACGCGGACCACCCGATCCTCCCGATAGAGCGTGACCTCTCCGTCGACATCCTCCGCCTTGACCTGAACTCCCGCGAGAGCGTATTCTATCGTCGCGAACATCGTATACACGACCGTTTGCCCGTCAACACGGGCCGCTACGGTAGCCCCCTTCTCCTTCGACAGGTCCATGTAGACGGTATCTTTCAGATAAGGGATGAACATCTGCGCTCCCTCGATCAGGTCGAAAGACACCAGCACCTCGCTCAGATCGCAGTAGGCATAGAACGTCACATCGATCCTTTTCTCCTGCTGGTCGATCGTCACGTCCGCATCGCCGTTTTCGACCGTCACGCCGACGATCGGCTCGGGTACGACCTCCTCCTCCTTTTCCTTCTTACAGGCGGCGAATATCAGGACGAATGCCAGCAAACATGCCCAATTCGCGCGTTTCAGCGTCATTTTCATCTCGTTCAACGTTCCTTGCCGGAAACCACCGGACGCACGGAACTCGGTTCAAAATTAAAATTTTTTCCGGACATATCGGACTCTGCGGAATCAAATAAGAAGCCCGTTTCTTAGTCTTCTCCGGAAACTCGACCGGTTTTCCCGCCGACTGGAATTCCGGCAGACGGTTCCACCTCGGGCCGGCGAAAAAAAAACGAGAATACCGAGGCTCCGCGCTCGGACCGGGATGTAGCTAATCGCTTTTGCGGCGATTGAGCCATGTGTCAGCCGCGTTTTTTATTTCTGCACGGTTTCAACCCAAGGATATCCGCCGCGAACGTACGCCATCGAAGTCCCGCGCGCTCCCAACGACATGGCGATTCGACGGTGCGTTTCCGACGAAAACAGGCGAAAAGCGAAGGAGGACGGGACATGCGTATGTCCCGTCCTCCTTTACGTTCCGAAGCGGTCTTCCGCTACAAGCCTTAATCGTTCAGCGAGAAACGCTTGTAGGCGACCACGGTGGCTTCGGCGTCGGCCTGCTTGATGTAGGCGCCGACCGAAATCTTGTTGTTCTTCACGAGAGGCTGGTTGAGCAGCGTATTCTCGGTCAGGAACTTGTTCACCTTGCCCTCGGCAATCTTATCGAGCATGGCCTCGGGCTTACCGTCCAAACGGGCTTGCTCGCGGCCGATTTCGCGCTCCTTTTCGACGACAGCCGGATCGCAGTCGCCCCGGTCGATCGCAATGGGAGCCATAGCGGCAGCCTGCATGGCCACATCCTTGGCCGTTTCCATGGCGATCTCCTTGTTGAAGCCGACTAGCACGCCCAGCTTATGGTTCGTATGAATGTAGGTCACGCACATCGGCGCCTCGATCTTGGCATAGTATACCAGTTCGACCTTCTCGCCGGTCTGTCCCGACTTCTCGGTCACCTTGTCGGCCACGGTCCGGCCCGCCTCCACGCTCACGGCTTTCAGCGCTTCGAGATCGGCGGCATCGGCCTTGACGGCGATTTCGAGAATCTCGTCAGCCGTAACCGAGAACTCCGAGTTCTTCGCGACGAAGTCGGTCTCGCAGGCGAGGCAAAGCATATAACCCTTCCCGCCGACGATCTTCGACACGACGACCCCTTCGGTAGCCGAACGGTCGGCGCGCTTGGCAGCGACCAGCTTGCCCTTCTCGCGGATGATATCCTGAGCCTTGGCATAGTCGCCCTCGGCCTCGATCAGCGCTTTCTTGCAGTCCATCATGCCCGCTCCGGTCATCTTGCGGAGCTTGGCCACATCAGCAGCTTTTATTTCCATAGGTCTTCGAATTTTTAATCGACAATCAACAATTACTCGGCAGCGGCTTCGACTGCAGGCGCTTCAGCGGTTTCGGGCTCGGCCTTGGCCTCCGAGGCGGGAGCTTCCGCCTTGGCTTCCCCGGCAGGGGCCTCCGCCTTGGCGGACTCGGCCTTGACGGCCTTGCGGATGCGGGGCTTGGCCTCCTTCTCCTCCTTCTTGGGAGCCTCGGCAGCCTCTTTCTCTTTCTCCAGCTTGCGCTCGGCCAGACCTTCGCCGATAGCGGCCGTTACGGCTTCGAGAACCACTGCGATGGACTTGGCGGCATCGTCGTTTGCCGGAATCACATAATCGATATCCGTCGGATCACAACAAGTATCAACCATGGCAAACACAGGGATGTTCAGGCGCTTGGCCTCTTTCACCGCATTGGCTTCCTTCTGCACGTCGACGACGAACAAGGCGGCGGGAAGACGGGTCAGATCGGCGATCGATCCGAGGTTCTTCTCCAGCTTGGCGCGCTGACGGGCGATCTGGAGTTTTTCTCTCTTGGAAAAGTTATCGTAGGTACCGTCGGCCGTATATTTGTCGATGGTAGCCATTTTCTTGACGGCTTTGCGTATGGTAGGGAAGTTCGTAAGCATACCGCCCGGCCAGCGTTCGGTCACATAAGGCATATTCACGGCGGCAACCGTCTCCGCCACGACGTCCTTGGCCTGCTTCTTCGTCGCTACGAAGAGTACGCGACGGCCGCTCTTGGCGATCTGCTTGAGGGCTGCGGCAGCCTCGTCGATTTTGGCGACGGTCTTGTGCAGATCGATGATGTGGATCCCGTTCTTCTCCATGAAGATATAGGGAGCCATCTTGGGATTCCACTTTCTTTTCAGGTGACCGAAATGGGCGCCGGCCTCCAGTAATTGATTAAAATCAGTTCTTGACATTTTTTCTGATCGTTAAATCTTCTGATTAAAATTCTCTTTACATCAATCGCGGCGGTAGTGTACGGGACAATCCCCGCGATTTTCCGCAGCAGGGCAACACCGGAGTAGCACGCCTCGGGCGCAGTCTCCGCCATTTGATCCCTTGCTGTGCTTTCCGCGAACGCAAGACGGGAAACTAACGCTTGCTGAACTGGAACTTGCGACGTGCGCCGGGCTGACCGGGTTTCTTACGCTCCACCTCGCGCGGGTCGCGCGTCATGAAGCCGCTCTTCTTCAGAACCGGACGCATTTCGGCGTCGATTTCGCACAGCGCGCGCGCGATCCCGAGACGGGCAGCCTCGGCCTGACCTTTGATTCCGCCGCCATCGAGATTGATGGTGATGTCGAAATTCTCAGCGGTGTTCGTAACCAGCAGCGGCTGCTTTACGACGTACTGGAAAATCTCCAACGGAAAATAAGCGGCCAAAGGCCTCCGGTTGATCGTAATGTTCCCCTTGCCGGGTTTCACGTAAACGCGAGCCACGGCGGCTTTCCTGCGTCCTACGGTATTTACAACTTCCATACTCATTACTTGATCTCGTTTAATTTGACGGTCTTAGGGGCCTGTGCGGCATGGGGATGCTCCGCCCCGGCATACACCTTCAGGTTACGCAGCTGAGCGGCGCCCAGACGCGTGCGGGGAAGCATGCCCTTGACAGCTTTTTCGATGATGAATTCGGGCTTTTTCTTGAGGTACTCCGCAGGAGTGGTTACCCGCACGCCCCCGGGATAGCCCGAATGGCGGACATACTGCTTGTCCGAAAGCTTGTTGCCGGTCAGCTTCACCTTCTCGGCGTTGATAATGACGACGTTGTCGCCACAATCGACGTGAGGAGTGAAACTCGGCTTGTTCTTGCCGCGCAGAATCTTCGCGACCTGCGATGCGAGACGGCCCAGTACCGCGTCCGTCGCGTCGATCAGCACCCATTGCTTGTCGACGTTGGCGGCGTTGGCGGAGATCGTCTTGTAGCTCAGTGACTCCACTTTTTTAAGGTTTAAGATATTAATACTTGTTTGTTTATGTGATCCATGCCCGCTTCAACGGGCTTGCAAAGATAGCGATTTTCCCGAAAACAAAAAAATTACGGAGAATCTTTGAATAGGATAAGATACTTTTCCGCACTTGTCCGAACGACAGCGCCGACAGAAAGGGCGCGCAGGAAAGGACTCGGCGACCGGACCGCCAAGCCGGAACCTGCTATGCCTTCGTCAAACGGCACGACATGTGCGGACCGGCTCCTCTGCGCATCCTGCCGAGAATACGCAGCAGCCGCTACCAAACATTCTTATGAATTCGATCCTCTGTCCGAATTTCTTTCTGCTTGCAGATATGGGCGTTCTCAGCAGGATAGCCTATCGTGAGCAGGCAAATGAATTCATACCCCTCGGGAGCATTCACGATTTCCTTTATCTTGCCCGCCTCGTCGCTTACGGGGATATGAAACGCCGCTCCCAGACCTTCGTTGGCGGCGGCGAGCAGCATGTTCTCCAGCGCACACCAAGCCGAAGCGAAGTAGTTGAGCGAGCTTTGCTCTGCCGGCCTGAGCAAGGGGTGTGTTTTCTGACGGAAAAACGGAATAATCAGCAGTCCGCTCTCCATCAGCATTTTTTGCTGTTTGGGCAGCGCATCGGCAAACATCGCCATCTTGTCCTTGTCGTCGGATTCGTCCACCTCGAATACAAGCTTTCTGAATGCCGCCATGTTCTTGGCGAGCGGAGCGATCACTTTCGTAATGCTTTCACGGCCACGCACCACGATGAACTCCAACTGGCGCAGATGGTCGTTGGTCGGGGCCTTGAACGCCGCATCGATCACTTTTTTAAGAATTTCGTCGCTTACTTCGCGATCGGAGAAATCGCGGCATGTACGGCGTTTCTCCAATACTTCGTAGAAATCCATAACGTTATGTTTTTAAGTTATGCTTTTTGTTCCCGATCGCAAAATTAGCCCCGCTTATTGTCACATATTTGCGATATCGTTTCATAGATTTGTCGTATATTCGCATTCGAGCGAATCCAAATCTCTATATGTATGGAAGACACCGCCGTCCCTTACGAATTGCCCGAAGCGGAAAATCACTCGTTCTTCTTCATAGACCAACGGATCGAAACAGGAATCGAGGCGAAGCTGCACCGGCACGACGCGTGGGAACTGTATTACGTGGTTCACGGACAAGGAAACCGAACGGCGGGCGACACGCTTCAGCCCTTTGCGGCAGGTGACGTAGCGCTGATCCCACCGTCCATGCTTCACCGCTGGGAGTACGCACCGGACTCGGCGGACAGCGACGGGTGCGTCCGCTATCTGATGGTGGCTTTCAGCCACTTGTTGGTGGAGCGATGCATGGAAGCGTTTCCCGAATTGCGGAATCGGCTGACAAACATCGTCTTCCCGACCGACGCGCTGAAGTTCGGGCCGGAAAGCTCCCGCGTCCTTCGCAAGATATTAGCCGGAATGAACGGCATGGACGAATTGGGCCGCCTATGCGAAATGCTCCGCCTGTTGCCTATCGTTTTTACGTCGTCGGATCATACGCTCGCCGGCCACCCGATGCGCATCGAGCGGGATGTGAGGCGGATACAGCAAATCTCGGCATACGTCATGGCGCACTACGTCCATACTATCTCGCTGAACGACATCGCTGCGGAAGCGGGCATGAGCCGCTCGGCGTTCTGCACTTATTTCAAGCGATGCAAGGGGATGACCTTCTCGCAGTTCGTCACGCAATACCGCTTGAACACCGCTTGCGAACTGCTGAAACACTCGCAGAAACAGGTATCGGAAATATGCTATATGGTCGGGTTCAACGACCTGCCCCATTTCATACGGGTGTTCACGAACGCCTTGGGCATGTCGCCGTCCAAATACCGGAAACGATTCGGATAACCCAAGACGCGGTCCCCACTTCGTGAATTGCCATACACTCGTTCATGAAAAGGAAACGGCTTTCCGCGTGCTTCTCGGGACGGTCAGCGCACCCAGCAATTCAGTATCTCGGCGATATACATTTTATGGTCGCCGCCGTGCGTTTCCCCGTACCATTGCGGATATATGCTTTCATCGACGAACAGGCCCTCGTTGATCATGGAGGCGTACAGCTTGCGGCACTCCAGCGTCAGCCGCGACTGCTCGAAAGCCACGTTGCCCAGTTCCGTCGGGCGGGGAGTCAGCCCCGCCTCGGCTGCCTTATCGATCCGACGGCCCGATTTCGAGCCGCAGATACGATAGGCCTCCCTGTCGCCATGTCCCAAAAAGGAGAGCGTAAAGCACGTTTCCCGCTCCATAAACTCGTAGGTATAACGCTCGGGGCGCACGAAAACGAACGCGACGGGCCTGTTCCACAAAAAGCCGGCTCCGCCCCACGACGCGGTCATCGTATTGAACTTTTCCGGGCTGCCCGCCGTCACGAGCATCCACTCCCTTCCGATCAGCTCGATGAAATTCTCGGCCAGACGGGCCGGATCGATCCTTTCCATATGCTTCAGCTTATTTGGTTTCAATTCGCTTGCCCTTGCCCGTCACATGCTCTATGTCCAACCGCAAGACCTCGGTCCTGCCGAACGAGCCCGCTATGTACTTCTCGGCCGTCTCCCGGTAGTCGGGACTGTACTTGGCCGCCAGCAGCCGGAGCGCCTCAAGCCGCTCGGCCTCGGGCAGCGAGCGACGAATTCTTCCGAAAGCCAACGCGCTCTCATAAGCGGTGGTGAACCGAGCCGGCATCACTTCGGTCCGGCCAACGACGCAGAAAGAGACCCGGTCGCAGACATCGAGGCTGTCGAGCTTGAAACCCGACGGAGCGCAATGGAAATAGAGGCTACGGTCGCGCATCGCGTAGCTGAGCGGGATGCCGTAGCCGTAACCGTTCATGCCCTGCATCGCCAGAAAGCCGTACTCGCCCCTCTCCAGCAATTTCCACGCCGCATCGCAGGACAGCACACGGTCCTTACGACGAATATCCCTGAAAACGGAATCCATAGAAACGAATTATATAAGGTGAGTAAAAGTACGGCTTTCCAGCGAACGAAACAAGCGGACCGGGCCTCTCCGCCGCAGCTCCTCCTTTATGTGCCACAGGCCGCCCGTGCAACTTTTCCGACGCCGAAACGGTCCGTTTAATATACGAATATGAACGAAATGTGCAAAAATATTCACGTTTATCAAGATTTCGTTTTCTAAAAAGCGGATTCATCGTGAACTTTAGAATCCATTCGTTCACCCACCAAATCAATGCAACAAGAATAAAGGGCATCATGGCTATCAGAAGAAGCTATCTAATCAGAATCCGCGAAGTACAGCAATTCGCCTTGCGCTATTACGAAAAGGGAAGACACGACAAATGCTTCAAACAAGTATGGAAGAAATACGTCTTTCCGAGATTCGGAATTAATTACAATACCTTCTTACGCTATATGAAAACGGACGTGGACAAACTGCTCGGTCAAGCGGAAAAACAGAAAGAAGAAGCATGTATTAGCGTATACGAACAGGCCGATCTGCAAACGGAACCGTAGGTCATCTTCCGTCATCAGTCATAGCGGCCAATTGATTCCCGACGAATCGCAGCACGAGTCGTTCGAGCGTTTTCGCGGATGGATGAGCGACTGGAGACCTCCGGCGGACGGCATGCTCCCGGCCGAAAAGGACCGGCAGCCCGACGCAACGAAAAACGCGTTCCGTGCGGGCGTCGTAACGGCGCACGAATTTCCCGCTACCAGGGGGCACCGATGCAACAGCCTCGTTGCATCGGACCCTCATACCGGCAGGAAACGCTACCGGCTGCCGTACCTTTCCTTCAGCATGGCGTTGTATTCCCGGATCAGATAGAAAACGTACTTGCCCGTCTCGTCATCGGCCGAGAAACTGTACTCGGTCCTGCGGCCGGGCGAGAAGTTCCATATCAGCGACAACTGGACGCCGCCGTCGAGAAAAGCGTCGTAATAGGTCCGATAGGCCTGCTTGAGCGGAAGAAGTCCGCCGAATTCGCCGACGATGTACACTTTGTTCAGCGAGCGGGCCGTGCCCATAGCCACGGCAATCTGCTCGGACAACGTCACCTTGCCCCGGTCGGCGAACTCGCGCCCGGCCTCGTAGACATGCTCGCTCATACCCTCCGCAGGATCGGGAGTGAACAGTTCCGTAGCGGCGCGATACTGCTGCGTATCGTCCACGGAAAACGCGTACTCGGTATTCAGATGATACTGCGAGGGTCGCATGGCCGAATGGCCCGACACGATCATCCGCCCGTCGGGATCGAGCGACCGGACCGTCTCGGCGAACAAACGGATGGCGTAGCGCACGTCGCGGCCCTGAATCCAATAACGGGCGTCGGTTTTCCCGAACTCCTTCTGCCAATTGGGCAGGTCGGCCTGCAAATTGAACTCGTTGCCGAACTCCCATGCGAAAATGCTCTTGTATGGCTTGAGGGCCTCGACGACATCGGTCGTGTACGCCTTCAGGAACTCGGTCGTCCGGCTTCCCTCGATTCCCCAGCTGCGATAAGGTTCCCTCACGTAATCCGGAACGGTCGTATAAATCCAGAAAAAGCTCGGAATCAAGCCGATCTCCAACTTCTCGGCATAGGCCGCCAACCGGGCGAGAGCCGAGAGATACTCCTCCCGGTTCTGCGTATACGCCGTCAGCTCGGATGCGAAATATACGCCGCAATTGAAACGCACGATACCCACCCCGTTCCGGCGAAGGACGTCCAGCGCGGCGAACGAATCGCTCAAATCGATCCGGCCCTGAGCATCCCTCTTTTTATGCAGCGAGACAAGCAACAGTTCATAACAGTTCGTACCGGTCGCATAATATTTCGCTCCGTTCAGATAGATCGACGCGGTCTGCGTGCTGTCGGACGACACGTAGAGTCCCTTGCGCGCCGTCGAGTCGGTCCAGTAGGAGGCCACGGTATCCGGTTCCCCTGCCCCGGCGCTCCGCTTCGACGAATCGCGCCCGCAGCTGCCTACGGACAAAACGGCCGCCGCGAGCAGGACATACGATAAAAATGCCTTCATTCGATAGTTCGGTATTAGTAATTCGGCGTAAAAGTAGCGCATTCCGACGGCCCGCGCAATAGTCCGTAAGCCTTACCGGGACTAAGCTCTCCGTTGTCTGCTGACAGTCAGTCGACGAACGACGGAATATTTTTTGCGCCCATTCTCCGCACCATTGATGCAAGGATATTCGGAACCGAGTCCGGACAACCGCTGAAGACAAGAATTCCCGCCTGAAAAGCACGGTCGGTTCCGGAGTCGCCATTCTATCCGAATATTTGGTTGAAAACGGACGAATTACGCGCTCCGAACATCCTAATTTTTGCATCCCGACTTTTTTCTTTATCTTAGCATCCTGGGTAATTGTTGTCCGGAACAATCGGAGAACGACCCGAAATTACCGAAATTATTTATTAAAACGTATTGTATGAGCAGAAAGATTCTTTGTTTACTGTTAAGCGTCGCCTCGCTGGGCATGTTCTCGTCCTGCAAGGACGAAGGCGGGAACGGCGGCGGCCCGACCGACCTGAGCCAGCAGATCGTCGGGGTGTACAAAGGCGACATGCGCGTCGAAGTTCCGTTGCTGAGCTACGACCGGACTTCGCTTCAGAAAATCTACCTGACCAGCTCCGGTGAGAATCTGGCCAAGCTGGAACTCCGCGATTTTTCGTTCGGACTGCCGGGCGAGGAGATTCCGGTCGGCGATATCGTGGTCGAGGATATCGACCTGAAAGCGACGGGCGACGCCGAGAACGCGACGATCACGCTCGAGCCCAAAACCGTAACCGTCACGCTGAGTCCCGAAATCGGGAGCGCCCAGGTGGCTATCAACGGAACGGTCGTCGCAGGGAAGCTGTCGCTGACGATCAACGTATCCGAGGCGCTGGCCGTAGACCGGGTGAACGTCACTTTCAGCGGCGACAAGATGGCCTCGGACAACGAGAGCACCGAGGCCCTGATGACGACCATGACCTTCGATGACGAGATCGTAGTCGGCCAGCCGGTAATCGACGGTACGAACGTTCTGTTCTATGTGGCCGACACGGCGAAAGCCGAGCATCTGACCGCGCTGGTCCCGACGATCGGCATCTCCGCGGGCGCGACCGTTTCGCCCGCGTCGGACACGGAAGTGGACTTCTCCAACGGCTCGGTGCGGTTCACGGTAACGGCCGAAGACGGCATCCATTACACCATTTATACGGTCGGCTGGCAGCGCAAGGGCAAGTACGATTTCGAGCAGTGGACTGAAACCGGAGCAGGCAATGCCCAGCGTCTGGACCCGGATGGATGGGCTTCGTGCAACGCGGCCGTCGCACTGATCCGACAGCTATTCCCGACTCTCTACTCGGGCGACTTCCCCGTCGTGCCGGTTGCCGGCCATTCGGGCGAATACGCCGCTCAAATCACGACGCTCGACACGAAAGGTCAAGGCAGCATGATCCCGAAAGTGACCTCGGGCACCGTATTTCTCGGCAAGTTCAATGCCGGCAAGGGAATGAGCGCGCCGATGGAGACGACTGAATTCGGAATACTGTACGATCAGAAACCGCTGAGCGTGACCGGATACTACAAGTACAAGGCCGGGCCGGAATATTATGACAACAAGGAACCGATGCCCGACGGCAAGGATTCGATGGCGATTTCGGCCGTTCTCTACGAAGTGGAGAGCGAGACCGAAACGCTTTATGGAGACAATATCTACACGTCGGATAAGGTCGTTGCCAGCGCCATGCTGTCGAGCGGGGAGGAAGTGGCCGAATTCACGCCGTTCGAGCTGAAACTCAAATATGTAAAAACCTATAATCCGGAGGCCATGTACAAGTTCGCCGTGATTTTCTCATCGAGCAAGTACGGCGCCCTGTATCAAGGCGCCCCCGGCAGCGTGCTGACGATAGACGACGTAGAGGTTATCTCGGAATAGGCGCAAGAACCTTTTCAATAAAATATCCCGGCCTGCGAAGACCGGGATATTTTTTATCCTCAAGACAGTCGATTCGCCTCGACCGTCCGCACGGCATATCCCGCCGTGCCGGCGCAGCGAACCTTGCCCGCCCCGCAACAACCGGATCGGAAATGTGAAACGGAAAGAGAGTTTTGCTCCACACACGCCCGAGAGCGGGCGTTCGGAAACAAGGATCAGCATGCGGACCGGCATACACGAGGTCTATGCGCCGCTTCCTTTGCGCGAGAGCGCCTCGGGCAGCGGCTGAGAAATGCGGATGCTGCTGACGACGGCTCCCGTAGCGGCTACCGATCCGGCGATCGTCAGGCAGACGGTAGCCCCGTTATCGGCGAACAGATGAAACAACAGCGCGACGAGTGCCGCCCCGGTCGTCTGGCCGACCAGTCTGGCCGTAGCCAGCATTCCGCTCGCCCCGCCGCTCCGGCCCGGCGGGGCCGACGAAATGATCAGGCTGTTATTGGGCGACTGAAACAGGCCGAATCCGGCGCCGCACAGGGCCATTCTCCACAAGATGCCTCCGTCGGAAATCTCTTCCGGCAAAAAAGCGAGCGAAAACAACCCGACCGAAAAGACGAACAGGCCGATGCCGCCCAGCACGCCGGCATGCACGCGCTCGACCAGCAGACCGGCCAGCGGAGCGACGAAGATGATCGCCACCGGCCATGCCGTGAGCAGCAAACCGGTATCGACCTCGCTGCGCCCGCAAACCGACTGCAGGAAAAAAGGCAAAGACACCATAGCCAGCATCTGTGCGGTGAACGAGCAGACCGACGTGGCGATCGACATGGAGAATATGGGAATCCGAAACAAATCGACCGGAAGAAGCGGATAGGGCCGATGCAGTTGGCGACGAACGAAAAAGTATCCGAGAACGAGCGCCGCAACGGCTCCGGGCACGATATGCCTCGCATCCAGCCCGTGCGCATATCCTTCGATCGAGGCGATCAGCAATCCGAACGTCCATGCGTTCATCACGGCGCTCGTCCAGTCGAACTTACGTCCGCGCGCCTCTACCGGATTGCGCGGAAGAAAGCGCCGGCCCAGCAAGATGGCCAGCAGGCCGAGCGGCAGATTGACGGCGAAAAGCCATGGCCACGGAGCGACCGACAGCACGCCGGCGGCCACGGTGGGCCCGGCAGCCGCCGAAACGGCGACGACCAGCGCGTTGATACCCATGCCCCGGCCGAGGTAACGACGGGGATAAATGACCCGGATCAGCGCCGTATTGACGCTCGACACGGCCGCAGCGCCGAATCCCTGCACCGTGCGCGCCACCGTAAGCTCCGCGAGCGACCGCGACAGCACGCATCCCAGCGAGGCAAGCGTGAAAACGATCAGGCCGCCGAGATAAATCTTCCGATAACCGATCAAATCGCCCAAAGACGAAAGCGCCAGCAAAGAGACGACGATCGCCAGCTGGTAGGCATTGACGACCCAAATCGAAGAAGCCGGTGAAATCCGCAAGTCGCCCGCGATCGTAGGCAACGCGACATTGGCGATCGTTCCGTCCAGCACCGACAACGATACGCCCAGCGCAATGGCAGCAATGGCCCCGTACCGCCGGGGAAGCGGAATGCCGTCCTGCATCGTAGGATCGGCATATGTAGCATCAGAATAAAGTCTCATGCGGCAGCAAATGAAGCCGGACACAGGCAACTACGGCGAAAACGGACAGCTCCCGCACGAACAGAAAACCTGCACGGACAAGCGAAACACGTATCGGAAATAAAAAAGAGGAAGCCTTTCAGGCTTCCTCCGGATGACTTTGGCGGTATGGACGAGACTCGAACTCGCGACCTCCTGCGTGACAGGCAGGCATTCTAACCAGCTGAACTACCACACCGTTTAAAGTACACCGCAACCGTTTTTTCTCAATTGCAGTGCAAAGATAAGGCTATTTTTCGAATCTCCAAAATTTCGGAGCGTTTCGTTGAAAAAATTTCCCGCTTCTACGGTTGTACGAATATCGAGAACCGGACGCTACCGTAGCTCCGCCGCTCGACGAAATGTTCGAACCCGCTCACGTCGAGGTTCTTCGAATGCTCCAGAATCAGCCATCCGCCGGGCCTCAGAAGCCGGCGGCCGAAAACGGTCCCGGGAATCGTGTCGCTGCCCGCGATATCATAAGGAGGGTCGGCAAAGATCAGGTCGAACTGCTTGGAACAGCTTTTCAGATAGAGAAAGGCATTGGCCTTGACAGGGTGAATCCGGTCGAGACCGAAATTCCGGGCAGTACGCCGGATGAAGTCGTAATGCACCGCATTGATTTCGACCGAAACGACCGAAGCGGCCCCCCGCGAGGCAAACTCGTAGCTGATCGAGCCGGTCCCGGCAAACAGGTCGAGCACGTCGGCACCCTCGACGTCGCGATGGCTCTCGATCACATTGAACAGATTTTCCTTGGCGAAGTCGGTCGTAGGACGGGCCCGCAAATTTTTCGGCGGCTGTATGATCCGGCCGCGAAGGATGCCGCTAACGATTCTCATAACACATTCGGATTACGGACGCATACCGGTACGAATCTTCCTTATGTCCGACCGAGCCGGGAAGCGCGGGCCTGACGGCCCCGACGCGGCGGAAACGCCGCCCGAGGGAGCGGACCAGCCCGTCGGGCAGCTCGCCCGACAGCGCGACGCGGAACATCCGGTCGGGAAACATCCGTCGGACGCTCTCCAGCAGATAAAGCAGATCGGCTTCGGTCCGGCACGGCAGCGTCGCGGCATAGAGCAATCCCGACGCATAGGCCGCCAAATGGACCGTATCGCGCGAAAGGACGGCCTCGATCACCTCGTCGCCGGGTCCGACGCGAAGCACGTCGAGCAGCGGATGCGTGAACCCCACCTCGCCGTAGCGCCGGCGCAAAAAGGCGCATACTTCGCCCTCGCAGGCCATCAGAGCGATCGCGCCGGCGACTTCCGACGAAACCAGGACCTCATCCGCATCGTCGAGCGACACGCCGTGAACGTCCAGATAGCTTCCGGCATCGCTCGGATCGAAAAGCTCGGCGGGGACCAGACAGACCCGGTCGGTATCGAGCGATATTTCCGTCCGGTCGCCCACGGGCTCGGGTAGCCGGCCCATGTCGGAGGCTTCCCTCAGGGCCTCCGCAAGACCCTTTCCGGCAGCGAACCGGACGGAAAGCAATCGCTCGACCGCTCCGTCGCATAGCAGGCAACCGGTCATTCCCCGGCGGGAGAGTTGCAGCGCGAGCAGCCGGCCCGCGCGATATTTCGGTTTGCTATCAGTCATCGTTTCTCGTTTCGGGCGATGCGCGCACTCGGTGAAAAACGAGCGTCTTTTCCGGCCACGGCCTTTCCGATCCCCCGTTTTTGAACTAATTTTGCCTCGGGCGGACATCCGTCCCTCACCGACAACACCGAACATTTTCCGACCATGCTATCGTCGCATATCGCCTCCCAAATTTACAAGAATTTCGGATTCGACCCAACTCCGGGACAAAAAACGGTCGTCGAGCGGCTGTCGCGGTTCATCGCCGAAGCGCCGACGGACCGCACTTTCATCCTGAACGGCTATGCCGGAACGGGCAAAACGACGCTTGTCGCCGCTCTGGTACGGACGCTCGAAGAGATGGGCGTGCCGGCCGTGCTGCTGGCACCGACCGGACGGGCCGCCAAAGTAATGAGCCGCTACGCCGGCCGCAAAGCCTATACGATCCATAAAAAGATCTACCGGCAGAAGACGCTGGCCTCGGCCGAGTCGCACTTTTCGCTCGACTATAACAAGCAGAAAAACGCCGTGTTCATCGTGGACGAGGCATCCATGCTGTCGAACTACTCCCCCGACGGATCGCTGTTCGGGTCGGGACAGCTGCTCGACGATCTGGTCACCTATGTCCGCCGGGGCGCGGGCTGCCGACTGATTCTGGTCGGCGATACGGCCCAGCTTCCGCCCGTGGGGCTGGAGCACAGCCCGGCACTCGACGTGCAGCATATGCAGGGGTACGGCGAAGCCGAGGCCGTGCTGCTCGACGACGTGGTACGGCAGGACAGCCAGTCGGGCATACTGTTCAACGCGACGCTCGTGCGCTGCATGCTGGAGGCCGACATCATCGACATTCCGATGTTCGACACCTCGTTCGACGACGTGGAAGCGCTCGAAGGAGGCGAGATACTCGAAGCGATCCAAAGCGCCTACGACCGGTACGGCATGGACGAGACGATCATCATCACGCGCTCGAACAAGCGGGCCAACCGCTTCAACGAGGCCGTACGGCGCCACGTGCTGTTCGCCGAGGAGGAGATCGGCTCGGGCGACCTGCTGATGATCGTCAAGAACAACTACCATTACACGGGCAAGCAGCAACAGCAAGACCGACAGGAAAATCCGGAGCAGCAGCCCGGCGGCACGGACTTCATCGCCAACGGCGACACGGCCCGCCTGCGCCGCATACGCCGGTTCGAGGATTTCTACGGATTCCGCTTCGCGCAGGCGAGCCTCGTATTTCCCGACTACGACGACATGGAGCTCGAGTGCCAAGTGCTCCTCGACACGCTCTCGAGCGAGTCGCCCGCACTGACGCGCGAGCAGAGCAGCCGGCTGTTCTTCGCCGTCGCGGAGGACTACGCCGACATTCCCTCCAAGGCGAAACGCTATAAAGAGGTGCGCGAAAATCCCTACTTCAACGCGATGCAGGTCAAGTTCGCCTATGCCGTCACCTGCCACAAGGCGCAAGGCGGACAATGGCGCTGCGTGTTCGTCGACCGGATGCTTTTCGGCGAGGAGACGATCAGCCGCGACCTGCTGCGATGGCTCTATACGGCTCTCACCCGGGCGACCGAAAAGTTGTATTTTATCAACTTCGACGAACGCTTTTTCGAAGATAAATGACTATTTTTACGCTCTGAACCGATTATTTTAAAAACTTGGCAAAAGAAACCAAATACGTCGAGACGCCGCTGATGAAGCAATACTACGGCATCAAGGCGGTGCACGGCGACGCGATCCTGCTGTTCCGCGTGGGCGACTTCTACGAGACGTTCGGCGAGGACGCGATCAAGGCCAGCAAGATACTCGGCATCACGCTGACGCGCCGGGCCAACGGCGCGGCCTCGTACGTCGAACTGGCCGGCTTCCCGTACCATGCCGTCGACACCTATCTTCCGAAACTGGTCCGCGCCGGGGAGCGCGTGGCGATCTGCGAACAGCTCGAGGACCCCAAAACGACGAAGAAAATCGTCAAGCGGGGCGTCATCGAACTCGTCACGCCGGGCATTTCGCTGAGCGACAACATCCTGTCGTGCAAGGAAAACACTTTCCTCGCCGCCGTGCACTTCGCGGGCAAGCGCACCGGCGTCGCATTCCTCGACCTGTCGACCGGCGAGTTTTTCGCGGCCGAGGGCGACAGCCCCTACGTCGACAAGCTGCTGGCCAACCTGTCCCCTAAGGAAGTGATCTATCAGAAAGGATACGAGAGCGAGTTTTCCGAGGCTTTCGGAACGAAGCACTATACCTATCGGCTCGACCCGTGGATGTTCGCCGAGAATTCGGCCCGCGACAAGCTGCTCGCCCAGTTCGGCACTACGTCGCTCAAAGGATTCGGCATCGAGCAGATGCCGGCGGCGATCACGGCGGCCGGAGCGATCCTCTATTACCTCGAGTTCACCGAGCATCGTCAGACGGGCCATATCTCGTCCATCTCGCGCATCGACGAAGACCGGTACGTGTGGATCGACAAGTTCTCGATCCGCAACCTGGAGCTTTTCACGGCCAACGGCGGGCAGGAAGGCTGCTCGCTGTTCGACGTGCTGGACCGGACCGGATCGCCGATGGGCGCGCGGATGCTCCGGCGCTGGATCTCGCTCCCGCTGAAAGACCCCGGACAGATCAATCGCCGGCTCGACGTCGTATCGCTGCTCCGCGACGACGCCTCGTTGCGCGAGACGCTCGCCGAGGCGGTCGCCTCGACGGGCGATCTGGAACGGATCATCTCGCGCGTTGCGGTCGGACGGGTAACCCCGAGGGAAGTCGTACAACTGAAAAACGCGCTGTACGCCGTCGAAAAGATCAAGACCGCCATGGAGCAGTCCGGGCAGGAGCCCCTGAGGGAAATGGCCGCGAAGCTCGACCTCTGCCTGAAAGTAAGGGACCGCATAGACAAGGAAATCTATCCCGACCCGTCGAACCAGATTCAGAAAGGCGGAGTGATCGCGCAGGGAGTGAGCATCGAACTGGACGACCTGCGGAACATCGCCTCGCACGGCAAGGAAATCCTCGCGAGCATCCAGCAACGCGAAAGCGAGGCCACAGGCATCCCGTCGCTCAAGATCAGCTTCAACAACGTGTTCGGTTACTATATCGAGGTACGCAACACGCACAAGGACAAGGTCCCCTCCGACTGGATCCGCAAGCAGACGCTGACCGGAGCCGAGCGGTATATCACCGCCGAGTTGAAGGAATACGAGGAAAAGATACTCGGCGCCGAGAGCCGGATGCTCGTGCTGGAACAGGAACTCTTCGCGGCGCTGCTCGCCGAGCTGGCCCGCTACGCCGCGCCGATACAGGCCGACGCTTCGGTCGTCGCCCGGCTCGACTGCCTGCTCTCGTTCGCCACGCAGGCCGTCGAAAGGAACTATTGCCGGCCCGATGTGAACGACTCGCAGACGATCGACATCCGCGAGGGAAGGCATCCGGTGATCGAGACGCTGATGAAAGTCGGCGAGCAGTACGTGCCCAACGACATCCGCCTCGACGACTCGTCGCAGCAAGTGATCGTCATCACCGGACCGAACATGTCGGGTAAATCGGCCCTGTTGCGACAGACGGCGCTGATCGTGCTGATGGCCCAGATCGGCAGCTACGTTCCTGCGACCGAGGCGCACATCGGCATCGTCGACAAGATATTCACGCGCGTCGGGGCCTCGGACAACATTTCGCAGGGCGAGTCGACCTTCATGGTCGAAATGCTCGAATCGGCCAGCATTCTGAATAATATCTCGCAGCGGAGCCTGGTGCTCTTGGACGAGATCGGACGCGGCACGAGCACCTACGACGGCATATCGATCGCATGGGCGATGGTCGAGTACATCCACCAGCATCCGACGGCCAAGGCCAAGACGCTGTTCGCCACGCACTATCACGAACTGAACGAAATGGAGGAGCTCTACGAGCGGGTCAAGAACTACAACGTGGCGGTCAAGGAGGTCGACCGGCAGGTGATCTTCCTGCGCAAGCTCGTGCGCGGAGGAACGGAACACTCGTTCGGTATCCATGTGGCTAAAATGGCCGGCATGCCGGCCGCAATCACCGACCGGGCCGGACAGATTCTCCGGGATATGGAATCGGCACACCGGGGAAAGCTGAAGGACAGCCGCAAGAAGGCCCCGACGGTCGCCCAATACGGCGGCAGCGGCATCCAGCTCAGCATGTTCCAGCTCGACGACCCGGTCCTCAAGCAGATCCGCGACGAGATCAAGGGACTCGACATCAACTCGCTTACGCCGCTCGAAGCACTGAACAAGCTGAGCGAAATCAAGAAAATAGCCGGTATCTGATTCATTCGCTTCGAAGATACATATCACTGACAACCAGACGATTGTCAGTGATATTTTGTCATCGATCCGCCGGTTTGTCAGGACAGAATGGCGCGACCGGATCGCCAAGGCGGCCATCACGGCGATATTTCGCCCCGGAACGGGACCGCAAAGCCGGAAATCCGTCCTCCCGATCCCGCTGGCATACATTTTGATCTTCCTCATATCGAACCCGGAAAACCGAAAGGGGCCCGGGACGAAAAAGCAAATCGAACTAAAAACAAATAAGGAGGACAAAACTATGATGCCTGCAAGAAGATCACAGAACTGGCTGCCGGGAATCTTCAACGATTTCTTCGGCAACGAATGGGTAGAGAAAACCAACACCGCCTCGCCGGCGATCAATATCATCGAGTCGGACAACGACTACAAAGTCGAAGTGGCCGCCCCGGGAATGACCAAGGACGACTTTTCGATCAAGATCGATCCGGAGAACCAGTTGATCGTGTCGATGGAAAAGAAAACGGAGAACGACGAGAAAGACAAGAAAGGCAAGTATCTGCGCCGCGAGTTCTCGTACAGCCGCTTCCAGCAGATCATGGTGCTGCCGGAAAACGTCGAAAAAGACAAGATCGACGCGAAAGTCGAGAACGGCGTGCTGACGATCGACATTCCCAAGAAGGTCGTCGAGCCCGAGGAAAAGAAGATGAAGGAGATCGCTATCAAATAAGCAAGAAAGCACAGAGAAGCGCTTCGCGATGAAAAGCGGGACAGCCGGCGGGCTGCCCCGCTCTTTCATGTATTGTCCCGCAGGGGAAAGCCGGACTGCCGCTACGGACGACGCGGCCAACAGATCGTGAGAACGGAGTCCGCCGGATCCTTCACGATTCGCCGGCCTCGGCATCGATCAGATAGCGTTCGATACGAGGAAACGGGGCGTCCCGAAGCAGAACCGTCTTGTTGCTGTCCAACAGATAGAGCGTCGGAATGGCTTTCAGATCGTACAGCTCGGCGCTCTTTATTTTCAGGTCGGCATCGTAGGCATTGATCCACGCCGAGGGAAAATGCGGCAAATAGTCGCGCCACGCCTTCATATCCTCGTCGGGATAAACGGCCAGCACCTTGACCTTTCCTCGGGCAATCATCCTGCCGACGGGCTCGGACGCAACGATCTGCCCGATCGTCTCCTTACAAGCGGTACAGCCCGGATTGTTCAGGAAAAGAATCGTATAGTCGGCTTTCACGCCGTACAGCGTACCCCACGCTCCCGAGGCGAGCCGGTAGCGGAAATCGGTTGCCGGCGTCCCGGGACGATTGCGCCGGGCCAGCTCCAGTCGGTAACGGGCCCGGACCTTGTCCGCCTCGCCGAGCCTCTCGGAAGCGATCATCGCCTCGAGCGCGGGAATATAGAGCTCCTCGTTACGCATCGGCGAATTGGGATCGTACAGGTATTTCTCGAACAGCCCGACAAAATAGCCGTACATCGCCGAATCGGCCTCGGCTTTCGACAAAGTGATCCGGACGGACTGCGAAGCGAGTTCGCCGTGCATCTGCCCGAGCAGATTGACGTAGTCGGCGAACGCCTGCTCGGTCACCTCGGGCAAATCGACGTAGGAGGTGTCGGAGAAGTCGAAATGATTCCAGTAATTCTTCGCCACGTACTCGGCACGCTGCTCGGGCGTATCGAGCAGCATAGGCACGTCGACCGTTCGGAACATCTTGGGTTCGGAGCCGGGCCTTGCGACGGTTTCGGCCTTGCGGGACGTCTCGCGGCAAGCGGTCAGGCCGAGAAGCAATAAAACGGCAAGCACTCTTTTCATCGGTAAACGCATGGCGAATCTATCCGGTTATCGAAGGAAGCGTCTTCTGTCCGGTTCTCCGCTCCCGTTTCAACGCCTTGCGCTCCCTGCGGCGCTCCGCCCGCGACATCGCCTCGTCGGCGGGCTCCCGGGACCGTCCGGCAAGCGAATCGGGCTCCGAGGCAGGCACTCTCGCCGAAGAGTCGATCACGACCGAATCGGGCAAAATTCCTTCCTGCTGCAACATCAGGCTGTCGGCACGGGAGAGTCGCTCGTCGGGAGACAGATAGGCCGAAGAATCGACGGTCGGAGCGATCCGCATCTCTCCGAGCGAAGCGGCATCGACGCCCCGGCGGAAAATATCGGTAATCGTACGACGCAAGTTCACGCGGGTAGTATCGATCAGACCGACGAACGACGGGAGATTCTCGCTCTTGTAGCGCGCGCGCCCTATCCGGAACTTGAACTTGTCGAGCGTACCGAAAATATTGACGCCCAGACGGAACGGAATAGGAGACTTCAGAACGGAAATATGATAGTCGAAACTCATGTCGAGCCGTTGGACTCCGCTGACAGCCGCCTTGTAACGATCCATCTCGACGATGAACGGGAATAGCTCGATCCGGTTGTCGTGCACGAGCAGATCGACCGATATGCGGTCAATGAGATTCCGCTTGCGGTTCTTGAACCGGAGCATCTTGGATATTTCGGTAAACGTCTCGCCGTCGAGCAGCACGAGGTTCTCGCCCCGGATGCTGCAGGCGGCATTGAGCGTCGGCAGCTCGATATTCATCATCGTATCGACCGCAGCCGTCGCGGCGATCGTACAATCGACCATACCTTCGAACGAACGCAGCATCGGCAGCAGCGAATCGACCGAAGGCATCAGGGAGATCAGCCGTTCGACCTGCACGCGGCGGAGCTCCAGATCGAAACCCGTGACAATGTCGTCGCGGCTGCGGGTGGCATAAAGAGCCGTCAGGCTCATATCGCCCGCATTGGTTTTCGCCTGCAAATCCTTTAGCTGGACGCAACGGTCGCGGGCGATCAGATCGCCCGAAAGCGAATGCAGCACCAGCGTAGAGTAAAGGCCGTAGCGAACGCAGAGACCGACATGCAGATCGATATTGGACGGGATGACGATCAGCGGACTACCGGCCGAATCGGCATCAGCCATCCCGCTGCCTTCCTCGATGAGCTGCTGCAAGCGCTCGCTGCTCTCGGCCTCGGCCAGCGATTGCCGGTATTGTTCGGACTTTTCGCCGTAAGCCGCACCGGCCATTGCCGCACGAGCCAGCTCGTTGAAGTTCAGCGTATCGGATTCGATTTCCATATCCACCTCGAGCACGCCGCGCCCGGAGAGCGCCCGTCTGAGATTCCCGATGCGTCCGGTCAGTTCAAGCGACGAGACTCCGGAACGTATCTGGGTATTTTTCAGTTCGATCTCATTCGTCGTAAAGCGCATATCCACTCGACGCAACCGGTTCGGAAGCGGGAAATAGGGCGTAACGACGCGCCCGCCCGCAGCCTTCACCGAACCGTTCGCATCCCAACGGCGCAACATCTCGCCGAGCGACCGGTCGATCCGCATATCGATATCCGAACCGGCGAAATCGTCCTGACGGGCCATCGTACCGCGACATCTCTGCGCTCTCCAGTGAGCGAACAAGGAATCCCGCGCAACGGCGGGATAGACCCCCTGCAACGAATCGAGCAACAGACGACGGCGCGCCGAATCGAACCGACGGGCCGCCAGCGTAGCGCTCATATCGACATGGCTGCCGAACAGATCGTAACGCTCCACTCCGTTTCGTACATTCATCATCCGGGCATCGTAGGAAAGACCGAGCAAAGGTACGGCGGCATTCCCGGCAGAAGGTTCGATGCGGAAAGTGCTTTGGACCGAATGCAGCCTCAGCGAGGAAGAGTCGGACAAGGAAACTTCGAAATAACGCGCCCCTACCCCTCCGGCCAGCGGGTGGACGACCGTCGTGTCTCCTCCGAGCGATGCCGCGTCGCTTCGGACCCCGGCGCCGACTTTCGAAGCGATCAGCCGCAGCTGGTTCTTCCAATCGACATGCATCGTATCGGCCGTTACGACCATGCGGAGCGTCTGCAAGCCGTCGAAGCTCGTAGAATCGTTCCTTCCTTCTTCCGAACCGAAAGTCAGCACGCCTCCGCGGACCATTAGAGAAACGGTATCCTCCGGCATATCGATCCCGATGTCGTCCAGGGTCACCCGACCGCCCAAACGGACCTGACCGATATGAGCCATATTCAGCTGACTGAGCCGGAAACGGGCGCCGGCATCGATACCCAGACGGCCCCGAACCCCGATTCCTCGCTGCGACGGGAACAAGACGGACAACGTGTCGAGATCGACCGCCCCGGCCACCCTCGCCGCTACGGACGGATCGCCCAACGCATTCCAGACCGTCGCATCGGCATCCAGCGTCATGCCGGCTCCCTGCATGAACAGACGTCTCAGTACGAACCCTATCGAATCGGGCCGGGCCGAGCGGTAGAACAGCGAGGCGTCGAGAGCCAGACGGTCGAGACGGGTCTTGGCATTCCTATACCCGAGATAGCCCCCGTCGGTCTTCAACTCGACCGAGAAATCGGGCAAACGGCCGTCGGACATACGGTAGCTGCCCCTGACATTCACATTCATATCGAGGGCGATGTCCGTTTCGATTCCTTTCAGAGAAGGGGAAAGACCTTCGGGTACCAAACCGATCAGCCGGGCGACAGAAAGCGGCCGGATACGACAGTTCAGACGCGAATCGATACTGTCGGCAGACAGGTCGACCCGTCCGTCGAGACGCACCGGAATGCCGCCCGCTTCGAGCGTCAGCCCATCGAACAGGATTCCTCCGCGCCGGCGGGTATCGAACGCGAATCCCCCGTGCAACGAGACGGGCAAATCTCGACAAAAGTCGAGCGTATCGACCCGGACACTGCCCCGGCTCTCCCAGTCGATCCGGTAGGTCTGGCCGGAAGTCCCTTTCAAGCTCAGCATGTTCAGATCGAGCTCGGCTTTCGTACGATCGGGACGGCTGTCGTAGACGATATGAGCCGTGTCGCGCACCGTCAGGCGGGCGACGTGCAGATAAAAGTCGGAAGCGGAAACCGTATCGCTTTCGGAGGAAACCGTATCGGCCGCATAGATTTCCCAGTTCGCCCGCCCCGATGGGGCCACATAGGCATAAACGCGGGGACGGCGCAGATCGATCCGGCGGACGACCAAGCGCGAAGCGAGCAGCTGAGGCAGATCGAGCGCCAGCGTAAACTCGTCGAAACGCAACAGCGTATCGGCTGCGGCGGGTATTTCCGCGCGCAACGAATCGGGCAGGCCCTCGAAGGCCCGGGAAACGATCTGGCCTCCTTTGAGACGAACGCCCACGTTGGGGAAATGCCGTACCAGCGAAAGCGATACGGTATCGAACCCGATCCGAGCATTCAGCACCCGGCTGGCATACTCGTTGACGAGCGGTGTCAGACGGGCGGGGGTAAGCACCAGAGCCACGCCGCCCAGAACCAGCCCGGTCAAAAGGATCAGCGAAGCCAAAGCGACCAATGAAATCTTAGCGACCCGGCGGCCGACCCGTCTCGGCGGACGCACGGGCATATCGTCTTCCTGCACGGATCGGACGGAAGGATCGGACGGTCGTCGTGTCATAAGCCTGTACGGAAATATTTCTCACGCAAATATAGCAATTTTCCGCGCGCCTGTCGCATCTCCCTATCGCGGAAGATACCCGCACGGAAAGCCCGTTCACGCCCGGCCGAACTCCGCGCGTCTTTCGGCACCGTACAGTCTTTCCGTTCCGGAACCGGCTCCGAGCGGAAGCCGGCAACGGATTCATGGAAACGGCTTATATTCCTACGAAGAAATGCCACGGCACAAGCCGAAAACCGAAGCAACTACCGCTCCGATTCACAAAGCCGCCGGCCGACGCAAAGCCTGCCCGGCATCTCTCCGCGGAACGCTCGTCCGAATCGGCTACCCGTCAATGTTGTCCGCGCGCTTCGAGGTAGCGAATCAGAGGCCCGGGCCGGTCGGTCTGGATAATCCGTGCGCCCAGCGAGTCGATCAGCACCCCGTATACGCTGTCGGGCTCCGTCTCGGCCCGGTCGTCGTAGCGACTGCCGGCCATGCCCTTCCACATCGTGTTGTACCAGATCAGCGCCCGACCGGCGAGCATCTTCTCGGCTTCGAGCGGCACACGCGTCGTATCGTTTCCATAAAGCAGCTCGTAAGCCGCCGGACGTATCTTTTCCTGAAAATCGGCAATCGCCTCCAACGCCCCCTCCTTGTCGAGATGGACGATCGGCATGTAGACGATCCGGTCGAGGTACTTCCCGAGCGCTTCCTGCACGCGGTCGGCCGGCTGCGTTCCCTTCATCAGCACCTGGCGGGCGACTCCCAGCGAATCGGCCAGAAAAAACACATCGTCGAAAATATCGAAGCCCTTGTCGATATTGAACAGGATCCGGTCGCGTCCGAGCTCGAACACTTCGTCCAGCGTCGGCACGAGCAAGTCGGTCAGCGTACCGTCGGGAGCTTTCAGCCGGCATCGGCGGATCGAGTCGAACGTCAGCGAGGCCACCTCGCCCCGACCGTTCGTCGTCCGGTCGATCGTCGCGTCGTGCATCAGCACCAGACGTCCGTCGGCGGTCCGACGAATGTCGATCTCAACGACATCGACCCCCATCTCGATCGCATGCCGCATGGCGGGCAGTGAGTTCTCGACGCTATGCTTCCAGTCTCCCCTATGAGCGACCACCACGACCGAGGAGGTATTCGGATCGTACAGTTTCCGCAGAATGCTGTCGACCCGTGTCGGCTCCTGCGCCTGAGGAGCGCCGGAACAAGAAAAGGCCGCGAATCCGACCGCCAGAATCAACCATAGATTTTTCATAATCAACAATGCGTTAAATTTCGGGACATATTTCTTCCTCCTCGCGTCAGACAAGCGGTATTCCCTCGACAAAAACGATCCGGACCGGCAATCCGCCGGGCACGGCATCGTCGCGAAGCGTTACGCGAAAGGAGCGTAGCGATCGGGAAAAATTCTCCGATAACCTTACACAAAGGTAAGAATTTCGGAATAATCGCCACGCTTCCCGAAGTAAACTTATCGTAACTTCATCCGCCGGCTTCCCCGTCCCCGACACGAAACGACGAACCTCCCGTCCGCCACACCGGACCCGCACGAGGCCATTCCCCTTCTGCCGGAACAAGCGTCCATGCAGGAAAACGAAGCCGGCCGGTTCAAAGAACCGGCCGGCCGCTATCATCCGACTGAAGACTTCCGCCTCGTCCTTAGAACGCTTTCTTATAAATGGCGAGAATCTCCTCTACGTTCGTCTGACGGGGATTGCCCGGCGTGCAGACATCGTTGAAAGCCGCCTGCGCCAGCGTCGGCAGACCGCTTTCGGGAACGCCGATCTCGCTCAGGTGCTGCGGAATGCGAACACGGATAGCCAAATCCTTCACGGCCTTGACTGCGGCATCGGCAGCCTCGTCGTCACTCATGGACGACGTATCGACGCCCATCGCTTCGGCGATCGTGCGGTACTTGGCCTTGGCGGCCTCCTTGTTATACTCCATCACGAACGGCAACAGCAGCGCGTTGGCCACGCCGTGCGGAATGTCGTAGTAGGCGCCCAGCGGGTGAGCCATGCCGTGCACCAGTCCCAGCCCGACGTTCGAGAATGCCATGCCGGCGATGTACTGAGCCGTCGCCATGCCGTCGCGGGCCTCGATATCGGAGGGATTCTCGACGGCCTTGGGCAGCCACTTGGCAATCATCTCGATGGCTTTGGTCTCGAACATATCGCTCATTTCCCATGCGCCCAGCGTAATCAGGCCCTCGATCGCGTGCGTCAGCGCATCCATGCCGGTCGATGCGGTCAGACCGCGCGGCATCGAAAGCATCAGCTCGGGGTCGATGATCGCGAGCGTCGGGATGTCGTTCGGATCGACGCATACCATTTTTTTGACGTTCTCCTCGTCCGTAATCACGTAGTTGATCGTCACCTCGGCAGCCGTGCCGGCCGTCGTCGGCAGCGCGATGACGGGAACCGACTTTTTCTTCGTATTGGCTACGCCCTCGAGCGACACCACGTCGGAGAACTCGGGGTTGTTGATGATGATCCCGATCGCCTTCGAGGTATCCATCGACGAGCCGCCGCCGATCGCGATCATGAAATCGGCTCCGGCCGCCTGGAACGCGGCGATGCCGGCCTTCACGTTCTTCACGGTAGGGTTCGGCTTCACTTCGTCGAAAATCTCGTAAGGAATGTTCGCATCCTTCAGCACGGCAATCACCTGATCGGCTACGCCGAACTTGATCAGATCCTTGTCGGTCACGATCAGCGCCTTCTTGTAACCGCGCTTGGCAACCTCTTCCGCGATTACCTTTCTCGAGCCGGCTCCGAAATAGGAGGTCTCGTTGAGAATCATTCTGTAAGCCATAACGATTATGTTTAGTTGATGTTTTAGATATTTTTCCGCGCACAAAAATAACACATATATTCGCCAATCGGAAGATTTTTTTCAAGTCTTTCGACCCGAAAGCGAATTTCGGTGCTGCCGGAGCGACCGCAAGGCCGCAACCGGACCTGCCGGAGCCCTGTCCGATCCGAAAAGGCTGGATACCGTGACCCGATCCATCCCGCGAACGCTCCGGGAACTTCCGTCGGAGCCCCGCCGCTCCCTGCCCCGGCCGAACGGAGCAAAACCGTCGGCGAAACAAGCCCGAGAGCGAATCGGTCCCGTTTCTCCCCTCCCGGTCCGGGAAGCGAAACCGGAAACGGACAAGACGCAAACACGGTACTCACTATCCGGAACATGTCCGGCCTTCCTGTAGCCCGGACACGCGCGGACGGCATCGGACGACAAAGCGGTCGGCCCGAAGCCCGTACCGTCCGAAACCCGCACCGGGCCCCGGCAGGACAGACCGCAATCCATGAAAAAGAAGCTCGCGGAACCTTCCCGGTTCCGCGAGTCTTCCTCGCCGTTCATGCCCGAACGACTACCGGATCTCGAACGTATAGCTGCCGGACGGGAAGCGGTACAGCGGCGAACCGAGTCCTTGTCTGGCAACCGGATAGTCCGTCGGATCGAAAGCGCGGCCGTCGACCGTGATGTTCTTGCCCTCGGGAAGCGCCACGAGGCCGGAAGCATTGGCAGGAATAACGATTTTCCACCGCAGCAAGCCGTCTTCGTTGCGCCAGCCGCTTTCGACGAGGCCGTAGGGCGTATCGAGCGTAGCCTCGGCCCAGCGAAGCTGGCCGGTCATCGTCGGCTCGAAGCGAATCACCTTGAATCCGGGTCCCGAAGCGTCGGGACGGATGCCGGCGATGTCCTCGTAGAACCAAGCGTCGTATCCGCCCTGCATCGGATGACTCAACGAACCGTAAACCATGTCGGAATGTGCGCTGTCAATGGGAAGAACTTCCCACAGCGTCGTAGCGTCGCCAGCGATCCACATCCACTCGAAGCTGTTCTCGCCCTTTTTCGTGAATACGCGCCAGGCCGCCTCCGGATTGCCGTATCGCGACAGAGCCTGTCCGATCCGCCCGAGACCGAAAATACCCGTATGGATGAATCCGTCGTACTTTTCGTCGATATTGCGCACGATCGCATCGGACACGGCATGCTCGTCGCCGGCAGGCACAAGTCCCAGATCGAGCGCCATCGCATCGGCCGTCTGGCTGCCGAATGTCTTGTTCTTCCCGTCATAGAATTCCGCAACGAAAGCGCGGCCGATCCGATCCCGCAAATCGGCGTAACGGGCCGAATCCTCGGTGTTTCCGAGCACCGCGGCAGCCTTGGCCACGATCGAGGCGTCGAGGTAGTGGAAAGCCGTCGAGCTGAGCGGGATCGGACAATCGATCTTACCCGGCGGACACCAGTCGCCCAGGCCGTAAGGCACGATATGGTTCTCGGTCAGAGCCTCGACATGATCGACCCATTGCTTCATCTCGCCGTAATATTTCCGAAGCGCATCCTCGTCATCGTAATAGAGGTACATATACCACGGAAGCTGCACGACGGCCGTGCCCCAGTCGGGCGACGCAACGCCGCACAGGCGGCGGCCCGGCGAGATCATGAACGGAATGCCGGGCTGCTTATCGGCAAAATAGAACTGCGTGTTGTAGAGTTTCTGATGCAGCGTATTCTCCAAAAAGACGGAGGACGTCGAGCTGATGTCGGCCATGTACTTGGCCCAGAAATTACCCATGTCGTAATTGAAGCTCTCGAACGGGAACACGGCATGCGCGTCGCCGAGCCAGCCGCAACGCTCGCGGTGGGGACAGTCGGTCGGCAAACCGTGCGTATTGCTCAGCATCGTGCGCACGGCCATCTCGTGCAGACGGTTGATCTGCTGATCGGAACACTCGAAGCTGCCGCGCCGGGACACGTCGGTATGCACGACGACCGCCCTGAGCCACGAGGTATCCGGCTGCGTCGCCGCGCCGGAAAGCTCCAAGTAGCGGAAGCCGTGATACGTGAAACGCGGAGTCCATGTCTCGCGCCCGGTCCCCTTGCAAACGTATTCGTCGGTCTGTACCACACCGGTAGCACCGACGCCGGTCGTCCGATAGTCGATCGCGCGGCGGTTGTCGTCGAGCCGCTCGCCCATGCGCATCCGAAGGCGGGTGCCCTGCGGCTGCTCGACGGTCAGCCGGGGTACGGCGGCCACGTTGACGCCGAAATCGAAAATCCAGTTGCCGGCGGAATCCTGCCACATGGCTACCGGAGCGATTTCCTGCTTGAGCCGGATCGGCTCCATGACCTGCGGAACCAAGCGCGCGGGAATCACGCCCTCGGCCGGACGAACGCTCTTCCAATCTCCGGAAGGCGTTCCCGGCGAAGCCCAGCCGGCGATCTCGCGGTTCGCATCGTAAGACTCGCCGGCGTAGAGGTTCGCGCTCAGCACCGGTCCCGGAGCCCACGTCCACGTACTGTCGGTCGCCACGATCCGCTTCGAGCCGTCCTTGTAGGTAATCTCCATCTGCAACAGCAGCATCGGCTTGCCGTAACTCATGCCTGCGCTCCACACTTTGTCCTGATTGTACCAGCCGTCGCCGAGCATCACGCCGATGCAGTTATCCCCTTTTTCGAGCAGATCCGTCACATCGAACGTGCTGTAAAACGCGTACTGCTCGTAATTGGTCTGAGCAGGGTCCAACACGCGGGTCTCGTCGACGAGCCGACCGTTCAGATAGAGATCGCCGCACCCGAGTCCCGACATATAGACAACGGCCCGCTCGGGCTTGGTCCCGGAATTCGACGCATCGAACTCCTTGCGCAGATACGGCATGGGGGAATTTTCGCCCCACTCGGAGGTGATCCACTCGGCCTGCCAGCGGTAGGCCGTATCGGGACCGACCGAAAAACGGGCCGGCTCGCTCCACGGAGTCACCTCGTCGGCCGCGTTCCAAACACGGACGCGCCACCAGTAGAGCTTGCCCGGCTCGAAAACGACCCCTTCGGGCACGATGTTCAGCTGACGATCGGACAACTGTTTCTCGGAATTCCATACGTCGGCTCGGCCTTTTTCGAGCGACTTTTTGCTCGACGCGATCTCGACTTGCCAAGCCGTCTGCACGACATTCCGCGCATCGGAGGCGATACGCCAGCTGAGCGACGCCTTATCCACTCCCTCGGGATCGATCAGGTTGCGGCAACGCAAGCCGACCGCCTCGGTCTCTTTCGCGAGCTTACCGCCGTCGGACCGCTCCGTGCCGCAAGAAGCGGCGGCAAGAGCGACCGTAAGCAGCAGGCCGCTCGCAATACGGTTGATTTTCATAGCATTTATCGGTTTAGGTTAGAATTGCACTTATTTTATCCGGCGGACGATCATACCTTCGTAGGGCCCCAGCGTGAGCTCCGAGGAAGCCGCGAGAGGCCCGACCTCACCGTTCTGAGGGTTCCACAACTCGAGTTTCCGCGCCCCGGGAAAACTCAGCTTCACGCTTTGGGCCCGGTCCGTGTCGTTCGTGACGAAATAGACATCGCGGCCCCCGATCCGCTTATGAGCATAAAGAATATCCCTGTGAGGCGCAAAGACGATGTCGCGCGTAAGAATGCCTTCGAGCAGCGTATTCAGCCGTCCGGGCTCGAACTGCGGTTCGTAATAGACGGCCGGGCGAACAGGTCCCGCGCCGCCGGCGAGCTCGTTGAAGCGACGAACGATCCCTGCGGACGGAAATTCGTCCGGCGAATTCTTGGGCAGGGCGTTCAGTACGACGAGGCGTCCGCCGTCGAGGACGAATTCGGCGATCCGGTCCATAGCCTGCTGCGACAGCGTTTCGACCCCGGGCAGAATCAGCACGTCCCAGCGCAGATCGCCGTGTACGAGCCAGCCGCCTTCGACCTCGGACTCCTCGACTCCCCGGGAATCGAGATAGGAAAATTCCCAGCCGTTGTCCATCAGACAGTCGCTCACGCGGTCGAACAGCCGCGACAGCTGCTGCGCCTCGGGCGCGCCTCCGGCAATATCGTCCCAGCTCAGCAATCCGGACGGGAGCGGGCGGAATTTCGTCCACAGCGTCTCGATCGGATAATACACCGCGATGCGCGATGCGCGAACGCCGCCCGACAGCATCCCGACGACCCGGGCCACATACTCGTTGACAGCCGTGCGCCCGGCGGCATCCTCGTGCTGAAGCTGCAGATAGTTGTTGAAATCGGTCGCGCCGCCGAGAATCATCCGATTCAGCGTACCCTTGACCTGCTGCGTGGGAGCCTCCTTGCCGCCGTGGAAAGGATAGTCGGAGATCGGACACGACTCGACCATCATGCGCGAGCGGCCCTCCAGCTCGGCCGCCGACGAAGCCAGCCGCGACGAGTACAGGTAACGGCGCGTAAAGGCGGGCATTCCGGTCAGGTTGTCGATTCCCGGAATATCCATAGCCCGGTAGCACGCCATGATGTCGCCGTAAAGCGGCACGTGGGCCATCATGCACTCCTCGAGCAGCAGATGTCCGCCCGAGAGAAGCTTCTGCGTATGGCAATAGTCGCGTATCTGTCCGAAATAGTTGCGGGTCAGCAGATCGGTAACGACCCGGAAATAGCGATAGCGGAGCTTCTGTCCTTCCGGTCCCTCGTCCAGCATCAGCCTCAGCAGTCCGTCCTCCAGCGAGAGGCCGTACCGGCTGCGGAACTCCGCCGAGACATTCTCCTTCCAAGGATAGACGCCATAGCCGGGATTCTGATACGGCTGAGCCATCAGCGACGGCTCGTCGGTGAAGGTCGAGGTGAACAGTTCGCCCAAAGGCTCGTCGAACGCGGAGGCATAGCGGCGGTGCGTCGTCTCGATAAAACGCCGCGTCACGTCCTCGAGCAGCAGACTCGGATAGCGCGGGGCGTATCCTCCGCCCCGGTCGGTCCCGGCCTGATAGCCCTCGTACAGCGCCGAGCGGTTGATCTCGGCCACCGTCCAGCGGCCCTCGGGCGCAAGCCAGCGCAGGCGGCCGTCGCGGACAAAAGCAGACAGATCGAGCGAGCGGTCGTAGTCGAGACCGCACTCGGTCACAGGCAACGCCCGTACGAGCACTCTCTCGCCCGGCAAGGCCGCGAGGTCGAGCGTCGTTCCGCCCCGAACGGTCGTATCGCGGAACAGCAGGCCCTCGGCTTCCCACTCGGGATGTCCTTCGAGCACATAGGTATGGGCCATGCCCGACGGATAGGAACGCTCGTCGTAGAGCCACAGATCGAGCCCTTGCTTCTTGGCGGCATGCACGAAGCGGTTGAAAACGGCCAGCTCGTCGTCGCTGCGCAGATAATCGTCCGGATTGACATTCGTGGCCATGCCCCGATAGCCGTTATCCAGAATCCATCGGATCATCGAATCCTGCGCGCGCTCCTCTCGCGGCATGCTGTGTCGGTTCACATTCATCCGGTAACGCAAGGAAGGGTTCCGGAACTCCTCGCGCAAGGCTTTCGGGCCCTGCGCGGCCGAGACGTTCGCGAGCAGAAGCGCGGACGCCAGCCACCATGGTTTCATCATTCGCATAAGCAGACCGAATCGTTTGAAGTTGTCTTATCGAGCATCTCGCTTATCCGTTCGTACGAGCGGACCGTTCGTTCCGCCTCGCCGAAATTCAAAACGACATACTGTCCCGATCGTTTTCGCATATAAACGTACGGGCCCTTGCCCGAGGTCAGCATCAGCTTCGCCGTACCGATACCTCTCAGCCGGAAATAGCCCTTGCGGATCGTTCCCGTACCGAGCCCGTCCGTCCGTTCCTCGACGAAAGGCAGCGTGTCGGCCAGGCGAACGGAAAAAATCTCGCTCCACGGAATCCTTTCCCCATAGGCCCCGCCGATCCGCAACCGGTCCGACGACAGACTCAGCGAAGGGTCCCGCAGGGAAAAAACGGCATACCCTGCCACAAGAACCGGCAGGCCGAACAGCAAAGCCCAAAGAACCGGCACGACCGCCGTGGCGGAACTCCGCTGCGATTCGCCGGCCGAAATTCTTACCGCCGCGATCAGAGCGATCAGGGCGGGAGCGATCAGAAACAGCCACGATGCCTCGCGCCATCCCTGCGCAAGCGTCAACGTTCCCCCGGCAGCCGTCACGAAGGCGGCGCCCAGAAAAGTCCGCAACACGACCCGTCGCGCCTTCCGCCCCGCACGCCCGGCATCCGACGACGAAGCGCAGCGCGAAGACATGCGCGGGTTTCTCCCGACGATAAGTCCCGAACCGGCCAAAAGACCGGCTACCAGCCATATAGCTGCAACCATTCCCGTATCCTTGTACAAACGCATTTCCGCGGCAGACATACTCGCCGGCAGACAACAATCGCCCCCCGAATATCGGATACGACCGTACCCCGACACGACCATCCCGACCCAAAGCCGGAAAAGGAAGCGCGAAATCCGTTACAAGATAAGAAAAATAGACGGTATGACCAACGGAAAGGTGCACGCGAAAAAGGGTAAACGACGATTCGCGGACAAAACGGAACGAGGATTTCCGCCCCTCGCCTCGCAAAGCCACGTCCAAAAACCCGTCCGTCGGGTCTTTCTGACCGCAATCCGAGAACCACAGACCGCGGGAAACGTTTCCGGAAAAACAATAGCGGAGAGGATGTCCGACCGGACATCCTCTCCGCTATTGTTCAACTCCTAACGGGCTTCCCGGCAAGAGCCCCTGCGCGACGTGCAAACGGACTCCGCATCTCCGCCGGAAAATAGTTTCCTATCAGTACCGAATAGTCCGGACATGATTCCGGTCATACTCAATACGATGCTTGTCGAGCATTTCGAAATCTTCCGGCTCGAGCCCCGAGTTGTAAAACTCGACCGCCTCGTTGTAATCGTTCAGATACATCCGTCGCAGCACGGGGACGAAGCCCGCGCTCGTGAACGCCTGCGTCGAATCGACATAGGGGCTCCGCAAGGAAGCGATGTCGGCCAGATTATGGAACACGGAGGCCGACGTGGCAGGCTTGCCGCAGTTCTCCCGCGCAGCCCGGTACTTTTCGGGGAACAGCTCGCGGTAACGGTCGGAAAACCATGCGAAGCTGGCCACATGAAGCTGATAGTAAGTCGGTGTGGGAGAGGCGTGCAAAAAGCGGTTCCGGTCGTCGTCCATCAGGTCCTCGCCATGATCGGAGCAGAAGAAAAGGGCCGTAACGGCATCCGTGCTGTCGAGTACGGAAATGACCTGATCGAGCACATGGTCGGTATAGCGGATGCTGTTGTCATAAGCGTTGCGCACCTTGTCCTTGGTCTCGCGGTTGACGGCCGACGCATCGTCGGGCGTGAAGAAGGCGAAATCCTTCGGATAGCGCTTGGTGTAATCCATATGCGAGCCGTACATGTGCAGCACGACGAACAGACTGCTGTCGGTCGAAGCGACGGCCTGCCGCAGAATCGGCAGCATGTCGCCATCGGGCCGGTTGTCGGTATAGAGCTGTCCTTCGCGCGGAGATATGTCCACCCGCCGGTCGGCCTCGGCGGAGAAATAGTCGATCAGCGAGCGGTTCGGAACCTGATTCGAAATATACAGCGTAGCGAATCCCGCCTCCTTGAACGCGGTGATGATGCTCTTTTGTTCGAATATGTCGTTGTAATTTTCAGCCGAAACGGACGAAAGAATCACGGGCACGCTCTTATGCGTCGCGTTGCACTGGGTCAGCATATCGCCGAACGGGACGACCCCGTCGCGGCGCTCGAGCATGGGCGTAGTCTGTCTCGGGTAGCCGAGCAGGCTCCACGACGGAGCCCGAGAAGCCTCGCCGACCACCATCACGTAGATTTCGCGGCCGTCCGGCACGCTGTCGCGCGTCACGCCGAAACGAAAATCGCGGGAAGTCTCGGGATATGCGTTGCTTTGCGCCCAACGGTCGAGCGAAAGACGGATATTATAGATCACGTTGACGGGAAAAATATGATAGCGGATGCCGAACCCCGGATGGCGGGCATACGAGACGCCGGCCATTCCCCCGCCGAGAATCAATGCGGCAAGAGCTCCGAGCGCCGCCCGACGGCGGAACGGGACCGAAAGCCGGTCTCTAAGCAGCAGCGAGCGGACAGCCAGCACGATCAGCGGGACGTAGAGAACGATGACGAATACGATCGAGGGCCAGATGTTGCCCAGCAGCTCGCCGGCCTCGGAGGCGTTCGTCGTAAAGAGATTCGTGAACATGTCCACCGCGATGATCGACCCGCCGAACAGATACAGCAGCACGATCTGGAACGCGCCGAGAACCATCAGCGGAAACGAACAGAGCATCAGCAGCCCGGGCCGCTTCAGCGCCACGGCGAGCAGCAGATAGACAGCTCCCGGCATCAGTAGCGAGGCGGTCACGGTCGTGAACGAATAAGGCTCCGTAATAGCGAGCAGCACGTTGGGCAGCAGCATCACGACGACATACACGACGACGATCGCGCTCTGCCTGTTCCACCATTTGTGCAATTTATCGAATGACATGGTTCAATTCCGTTTTGAGTCGAGGCATCCGGCAACCTGCTGCCCGAGGGCAGCGGACCGCCTCAGAACGCCTCGTTGATACTGAACAAAAATCCGTTCTGGTCCTTCTTGCCGAACCCGTAGTCCAATCGGACGTTCATCCGCTTCTTGAACTCCCAGCGGTAGCCGATACCGTAGTTCGGCAGCGTATGCTTCCAGTTGAACCGCTGAATGGATGGGAAGACATTGCCCGCTCCGATCCAGACGGCGATACCGCTGCGTCCGTACACCTTTTGCCGCAGTTCCACCTGCGCCTCGATCATCTTCTTGTCGCGGTAGCGTCCCTCGTAATACCCTCGCATCCGGTACGAGCCTCCGAGTAGCGAGAGCATGGTCCAGGGCGTGCTACCGTAATTGAACATCGCGTGCAGATCGTATGCCAGCACGCCGCCCTTCCATACCCGGTGGTATGCGTTGCCCTGAAACTCGGTCCGCGAGAAGGCTCCGTCGTTGCCGAAGAAACCCGGGAATATCCGCTGCTCGAGCTTGACGTATATGCCGCGCCACGCGTTAGGAATGAAATCGCGCGAGTCGTACAGCAAAAAAGCAGCCAGCCCGGTATTGATATAGCGCGTCTTTTGTCCCCGCAGATAGTCTATGTTGGAAAAATCTCTTCCCTCGATGTAGTTGAAGCTCGGACTGACCCCGAGATAGAAATTCTTCGACACGCGGAACATGAAATCGACCTTTATCTGGTTCTGAAGCCGCTTGTACGACTCGGCCTGATTATAGGTGGCGTCCCGGTACCCGATTCCCCAAAAAGCTCCCGGGAACGAGAAGAAATAGGCGGTGAAGTCCAGCCGGTACTTCGACTGTTCGAACAACGTATTGCCTCGCACGCCGAGCAGATAGAACCCGGTCGTCGTAATGTCGCCGAACAGCGACACGTTCGACGGCGGGGTCAGCGTGTCCCCCTTGCCGGTCCGGTACAGTCCGGCTGCCACCAAACCGAGTCCCAGCTTCGTGTCGGACGAGTAGTGCGGTCCGCCGATAATGCTGAAATCGAACTTCTTGGTCAGCGTCTTGTCCTCGTTCGCGCTTTCAAAATAATGGTAGAAGCGACGGAAGAAATTGTTTCTGCGAACGACCGTATCGCCCGTCTTTTTGATCCGGGTCAGATAGCGGTGTTTGACGACCGTATCGCCGGACGCCTTGAATACGGTATCGGACGAATAGCCGATCGTCGTGTCGGCAGCGGCCGCCGATACCGAAGACGAAGACCGGCCGTAAACCGGCAAACCGGTCACGGCCAAGAGCAGGATAGCGGACAGAAGGTTTCTTGCGTTTATCATACATGCGGCAGATTAATGCCGGGCACCTTGCCTCGGCGGCTTCGCCTCCGAAGGAGAACAGATGCAAAAGTAGCGAAATATCGCTCCCCGACCAAACTACCGGTATTTGTCGATCACCCGATAGAACTCGTCGATCTGCTGCTGGGCCATTTCGCCCTTGCTCATGAACTCGACCTCGCCGTCCTTGGTCACGAACAGCAGCACGAACTGGTCGTTGCAATCGCCCAGATCCCATGCCTTGCTCAGAATCCGGTCGGGATCGGTATAGATCGCCGCGCCGGTCTGTTTCACTTTCTTGCGGATCATCGCGCGTACGATCGAGTTCGGAAGCATCGGGGCGTCCTTCAGGTTCACGATGCCGAAACCGTAGATGTTCGGACTGTCGATCTGATTTTTCTCCAGATTCTCGCGGAACTCTTTGTTCTGATTGGCATGATCGGGATCGACGTAAAAGATCAGCAGGTGCTTCTTGCCGAAATACGGCATTTCGGCCGGCTCGTTGCTGGCGTCGTAAATCTTGACGGCGGAGACTTTCTTTTTAGCCGGACCGGCCGCCTCGCAGCGAACGGACGCCGACAAAGCCAGCGCCAAGATCACCGCCCAAACGACATTCAACTGTTTCATGAATTACACGTTTTAAACCGGACAAAGTTACCAACGAAAGGGGTGAAAAAGAATCGTTTCGTTGGTTCGTAACACGCTTTTTGTAGTCGGTTTCACCCGAAAAGCGGAAAAACAGGCAAAAACCGAGCCTATCCGGTTCCATGAAACGAGAATGAGACAGGAATGTTACACTCTATTTCTGCGAAGCCTTCAGGCAGACCGTACGCGTGGCGAACGGCTTCACGCGAATCCGCTCGCCCCGCTCCGTCACGATCTCGATCGCCTCGGAAGGAGCGCTCACCGTATAGCGGATGCGGTCGCCCTCCGCCTGCCAGCGAACGGCGATCCGTTCTCCCGACGGGAGCGGAACGTCGCCTTCGGCCTGTCCGAGCGAGCCGGGCAGCAGCTTCAGGTCGAACGAGTTCGTCCGTCTGTCGAACCGGGGATGAAGTCCCAGCACGTAGCGGGTCAGCTGCCAAGTCGGCGCGCCCGCCCATTGATGACAGTGCGTCCAGCGCGTATCGAACACCTCGACCCAAGTCGTGCGGCCTTCGCCCAGCGCCCAGCCCCAGCACGCGCGATACTGGTCGAGTACGAAATCGGCCTCGCCGCTCTCGAAAAGCACGGGAAACGCGTAATGGGCGAAATAGGGCGTGATCAGCCGGGGATTGTTGGCGGCCGGATCGCTCAGCCGGGGAGCGGTCGGATCGTTCGGAAAGCAGCGCAGAATATGCCGTTTAATGAACGCGACGGCTTCCGCCCGGCGGTCGTCGGGAACCAGTCCGGCGCGTAACCCGAGCACGGTCCGGTGATACCCCACCTTGTCCCAGTCGAAGCCGCAGGCGGCGTAGTAGCGGTCGAGAATCCGGCGGAAGCGGTCCGCCTTCTCGCGATAGTAGGCTTCCCGGTCGTCGAGCCGCAACTCGGACGACCAGCGTGTCATAGACTGCACGGCGATCATATAGTGCAGATTCAGCGCCATGTCGCACGGTCCGTCGTTCGGAACGTAGCCCCAGTCGATGAAGTTCCAGTACGGACATTCGCCCGAGATACCTTCGTCGGTCATGTAGCGGTCGAACGCCGCCACGTTACGCTCGGCAGCCTCGTACAACTCGCCGAGCAGCGTACGATCGCCCGTCAACCGCACGTAACTGAGGCAAGCCGGAACCCATTGCAGCGCATAGGAGGCCATGTACGACTCGCCGCCGGGACACAACCCGGCTACGAGCCCCGCGCTGTCGGCGCACTGGGCCGACTGGACGAGCCCGCGTCTCACGATCGCGATGTCCGAAAAGCCGGCGGCCCCGATCTCCATGCCGACGATGCCCACATCGCCGAGCCACTGGCCCCGCTCGCGCGTCGGATTGTCGATCAAAGCGTCCTCGCTGCAAGCCTTGTATGTCTCGATTCCCGTATTCCATATCCGCTCGAGCAACGTGTCCCCGCAAGCGAAGCGGCCCTCCGGGCGATCGTAATAGCTCCGCTCGACGAAGCGTTCCTCCAAAAAGCGCACGCTGTCGGGCGGCGCGATCACATGCACCTCGACGAAACGGCCGCCCTTAGGCACGAGCGGGAAAAATGTCTGCTCGCCGCCTCGCGTCACGAAACGGCACAGGTTGTACGAGTCGCCCGCCGACAGCGTGATCCACGGGGCCACCCGTCCGCCGCTGAGAAACTCCGAAAACGCGATCTCGACGACCGCTCCCTCGGGCAGGTCCATCCGCAAGCAGGGTCTCGAGAGCCGGACGCGCCCCAGATCGTAGCGCCGCCAAACACCCTGAGCCGGATAGCGGCTGTCGTCCAGATCGCGCAGGAAGAAACTCGCCCCGGGATTGTCGCCCGGGTAGCCGAACACTTCGGCGAGAACGCCCTTCCCGATCAGGCGGGGCGTCACGTCGAGACTGCGCACGGGCGCGATCCGCGACGGAGCGAACTCCCCGAGCGGACGACGGACGGAGACAGGCTCCGCCCACGACGAATCGTCGAAAGACGCCTGCTGCCAACCTTCCGGCAACCGGCGCGTATCGACCCACTCGATCCAGCCCAGCTGAGGATTGACCCTGCGGACCTGCGAAGCGTAGCCCTCGAGCGGAAGGCAGCGCCAGCGCACGGGCACCTCACGGTCGCCGACCGAAGCGCGCACGTACAAAAACGGCTGAATCTCACGCAGGATGCGGGTCGCCACGCCCTCGTGCTGCACCTGCACGGCCAGCGTATGCTCGCCGGCCGCCAAGCGGACACGACGCGTCTGGTACTCGGGATACTTCGCCGCATAGCGGTCGGGGCCCTCGGTATAGTACGCGCCGTCGAGCCACACGACATACCACGAAGCCCCGCTCAATTGCAGATCGACCGTCGTGTCGGCATCGAGCGAGAAAGTTCCCCGGAAAGCGACATGCCGGTCGGGGGCGGCAACGGCCGAATCGGTCCACATCAGCCGGTCATGAATACCGGCCCGAACCGGCCCGGCAGTCCCCACAAACAACAGAAAGGCCCACACCCCGGCCCGACGGATCATGTTAAGAAAAGTCATAGCAGTATCACGTTAGTAGTTTTGCAAACTATCTCGAAGCGTCTGCAACCGGCTCGCCCGCCACCCCGAAGGACGGAAGCGGATCGGCGAATCGGCCACGCGGCCGCCATATAGTCCGGTCATCGGGCGCAAAGCTTTCCGAACCCTGCAACCGGAAAACGCGCACGCCGGAGCGTGAGCCGCACCGTATGCCTTCCCGGCCCGAAACGTCATCGCTCCGAGTCCGCCAGCCTCGCCCGGACGGTCCATCCGGATTCGGCCGCACGGGCGCATTCGCCGGCAAGACCGCCCAAAGAGCGACCGGAATCGCCGCCATGCCGCATGGAGCCCGGCGGGCCCGCCGCGTCAACAGACCTTTATGAACGGTATGCCGAGCAGAAAGGCCAGTTTTTCGATCCGGTCCGAAAGATGTCCCGTGCCGATCGCGCAATGATGCGACGGACCGGCCTTGGCCCAACCGTCCATAAAGGCGCGTGCGCCGATCGGGAAGCGATAGCGGCTGTTCGTATTACCGATCTGAAGCGTCTTGCCTTCGACCGACTCGCCCTCGGCCGCAAGCAGGAATACGCCGTCGCGGCCCTCGACGACCGACAACAGCGTCACGGGCCCACGCCGGACGCTCATCTGGATCGACAGTCCCTTGCCCGGCTTGCCGTGATAGACCGGCAGCGGAACCAGACCCACGCGGCCCTCGGCCATCGCGAAATGAGCAGGCCCGTCATGTCCCCACAGCACGACGTCGTCGTCGAAATCCATCGCATAGGGTTCGGAGAAAGAGCCGCCTCCGCCGAGCAACGCCATGATCTTCATCGCATGAGCGTTCTTGACCTCGCACTCGCCGGCTACGGGAACTCCCCGCCCGGTAAGCAGCGTATTGCCGGCGATCACCGATGTGACGATGTTCTCGTAATCGCCCGTCCCTTCGTAATAATAAGCCATCGATCCGAGAGCGTGCCGGGCGACCAGCCCGTCGAGCGCCACCGACGTCCGCGCGGCCCGCTCGATCTCGGAACGTTCGCAGTCGGAAGCCACGTCGAACGTTTCATAGAACTCGTCGATCTTCGCGGCGACCTGCTGCGGCGTCGCCTCGTCGCGCAATGTCTTCAGCTCGCACATTTCGAGCAGCTCGAAATGAGTGCCGAACACGCCCGAGAGGCGCGTCAAGTCGGTGTACACGTCGAGCATGCCGCAGTAATAGTGGCCGAGCACGCCCATGCGGTTGCGCCGCAGCTCCGATGCCGCCCGGGCGGCATCGACCCACGCCCCGATCCGTTTCCAGACCGCATCCTCCGCCAAATAGCCCGTGACGATATCGTAACGCAGTCCGAGCCGGTTGAACACGCAGGCCACCTCGGGCACCGAGCAGGCCTGGCAGTGGGCGAGCCACTCGCCGGTCATCCGTCCCCGGTCGCCCATCGCGTTGAGCCGGTCGTAGTCGATAGCCGGCTCGGGCTGCAGATTCAGCATGACGACCGGAACGCCCAACCGCTGTACGACGGGCAGTACGGTCGACGAAAGCGCATACGTCGATATGTAGAGGAAGACCAGTTCCGCATCGTTCTCGCGCAGCAGCTTCGCCGCCGCCTCGGCCTTGGCCGGCTCGTCGACCATCCCGGCGTCGACAACCTCGGCTCCCGTTTCGGCGAGCCGATCGGCTATCCGGCGGCGGTAACCCTCCAGACGAGGCAGCAGACCCTCGAACTGGGCCCAATAAGTGTTCAGTCCTATTCCGAAAAGTCCTATCTTCATCGTTTCGTCATTTTTTAATTCCGGAGCACCCTTGTCCGTCTGCCGCAAGCCGCCGCAAAAGGTCTACGCTTTCCGGGAACGGGCGTCTCTTATTTACAAAGATAAACAATGGGAAACTTCCGGCACGTACTAAAATTGACCGGCAGGTTACGAATTTTGCCTCATACGCGCTTCGGCCCGTCCGTTTCGGGCACATTGCGGCGAATCCAAGCGCGGTATTCGAGCGGGCTGCGGCCGGTCCTTTTTTTGAAAAAGCTGGAAAAATAGCGGGACGAATTGAAATCGAGCGCATAGGCGATCTCCTTGACCGTCATCCGGTTTTCCGAAAGCAACTCCATGGCCCGGTAAAGCTTCAGTTCGATCAGATACTGGGCCGGAGCCATGCCCGTCAGGCGCTTGAAAGCCGAACGGAACCACGAATAACTGACATTCAGGCGCCGGGCGATCTGCTGAGCGGAAAGCGGCTCGGACAAATTGTCGATCATCATCAGTTTGGCCCGGGCGATCTTGTCGCGCACGACCCCGTCGGAAGGCTTCTCCCTGCGGCTGCGGTTCAGCGCCAGCCCCATCAGCAGAGACACCGCCCCGCAAAGCACCTGCTGGTAGCAGGGGTCTTCCCTGCCGGCTACGGCCAGCGCCTCGCGGTAGATATCGACGGCCAGCGGAGAAAGTCCGATCCGGAACACCGGCGACTTTCCGCTGAAAAAGCCGCCGCCCACGCGGTCGTCGATCACCCGTCCCCGGAATCCGATCCAGTAGGCGCTCCATCCCGTTTCGGGACTGGGACGGTAAGTATGCCAGCCGCCGGGAAAGATCAGGAACATCGTACCGGCCGTCAGCCGGTAGCTGCCGCTTTCCGTGCGGAGCGTCCCCTCGCCGTCGACGACATAGATCAACTGGTACTCGTCGAGCACGCGCCCGGAAACAACGTCGAAATAGTAGCCGCGCGGATGAATCGGAGACGGATAGGCCTCGTCGGGGTCCACCCGCTGAAAGCCCACCGACGTGGCGGTAATGTCCCATCGGTGATCGCTTTCGTTAGCCACCAGGTATTTGAACTCGCTATGGTCCGATTTGTCCATGATCGTAAGAAAGTGAGCCTTCGCCCCATAAGCCCCCGGCGGTCCTACCGACTCGCCCGATAGCCGGACCGGCTTCCCGTGCCGGGACACGTCCGCACAGGCCCGCCTCGGCGCTGTGCTCCGATGACCAAAGATAGGTATTTTTCCGCATATTTCCGCCCCGAGTTCTCCCTCATCGGTGAGTGGGGCGACATGCGCCCGTCCGGCGTAAATTCCGACATGGAACGCGGACGATCCGTGCTCTGCAAAACCGACCGCCATAACGAAGAAACGTCCGTTCCGACAAAAACGGCGAGAGGAACTCTCCGTCGTTTTCTGCCGACGATTCGATACGGACGACAGACAGACGAACTTCAGGAAAGTTCGGAACGACTACGACAGAAGGGGACGGCCCGATCCAAGGTCATCCGCGAAACGGCATGTCGACGGATTTGCCACCGGCCTTCGTCCTGCGAGCACAACGCCGGCAACGCCAATATCCACAAATCCAAATCCTCATGCGACGAAGGACCGCAACTTTTGCCGCCCTCCCGAAAAGTCCCCCCGCTCGGCCGCGCCGGCAGGAATCAACCGAGCACCGACACGTTGAAGAACTCCACGACGCCGACCGGCCCTCCGCTCTCGTCGATCACGACGATCGAATGAATCTTGTGGGTGCGCATCATCTCCTCGGCCTCCGTGATCCGGGCGTCGGGCGAAACGGTCTTCGGACTGCGCGACATGATCTGCCGGGCTTCGATATTGAAAAAATTTTCCTTGTACTTGGTCATCGCGCGACGCACATCGCCATCGGTGATAACGCCCGTCAGACGCCCCTGTTCGACGATCGCGGCAATCCCGAGCCGCGCGTCGCTGATGCGGATAATCACATCGCCGAGCGTTGCGGTCGGCTCCACGCACGGAATGTCCTTGCGCATCACGTCTCGTACCCGGGTCAGCAAGCGGCGTCCCAGGCTGCCGCCCGGATGGAATACGGCATAGTCCTCGGGCCGGAAGTTCCGCTCGCGGATCAGCGCGATGGCCAGCGCGTCGCCCATCACGAGCATAGCCGTCGTCGAAGAGGTAGGAGCCAGATTCATCGGGCAGGCCTCTCGCGTGACGTTGACGTTCAAATGATAGTGCGCGTTCTTGGCCAGCGTCGACTCGGGATTGCCCGTCATCGCGATGATCCGGTTGCCGTTGCGCTGCATGAACGGAATCAGCCGCAGAATCTCGTCGGTCTGACCCGAGTTGGCCATCGCCAGCACGATGTCGTTACGGGAGATCATACCCAGATCGCCGTGATAGGCTTCGCCCGGATGCAGAAAAAAGGCAGGCGTTCCGGTACTGGCCAGCGTAGCGGCTATCTTCTTACCGATCAGGCCCGATTTGCCCATGCCGGTCACCACGACCTTGCCCGTACAGGCCAGAATCGCGCGGACAGCGCCCTCGAAATCGTCCGTCAGCAGGGTAGCCAGCCGGCTGACCGCATCCGCCTCGGCGTGAATCGTATCGACGGCGCATTGTCTAATCTGACTCATATCTTCTTCGTTTTTAAGTTCGGAAACGGAAAGCGCAAAGCTACGAAAATAATTTAGAAGGTACCGATCAGCCCGTAGCCCTGCGTCGCGCAAAAGACCTGACTGTATATGTGAAACCCGGGCCGGGACGTCTCGATCTTGCGGTTGAGCTGCAGAATCGGATGCCCCGCACGTACGCCCAGATATTCCTGCAGGCGCTTGTCGGCCCGTATGGCGAACAGCTGCTGCGTGCCTCCGGTCACGGTGATCTGATATTGGGAGCGAAGCGAGTCGAACAGCGAGCGGTTCTCGAGATCGTAGTTCAGAAAACGCGGCAGCCCGACATTGGGCAGCATCGTGATGTCGAAAAACACCGGCACTCCGTCGAGCAGCCGCAGCCGCTCGAAATAGATGCATCCCGCACGCCGCTCCCACTCTTCCACAGGAAACGAGAAAGCCTCGGTCCACGTCCGCAGTTCGGGTTTCAGAATGATGTGCGTCGAGAAGTTCGGGCTGCCGACGGCCGCGCTCGTACCGGAAATCGACAAGATGCCGATTCCCTTGGGAGCGCCTTTGACAATGCTGCCTTTCCCCTGATGTTTGAATATGAACCCGTCCGAAACGAGCTGGTCGAGCGCCTTTCGGACGGTCGGCCGCGCGACGGAGAACCGGGCGCACAGCTCGTGCTCGGAAGGCAACAGATCGCCCGCCGAAAACTCGCCGGACGAAATTTCCCGGCGCAGCGCTTCGTATACCTGTTTATATTGAGGCAAATTGCCCATAAAATTGCCGTTTTGTTCCGCGGGCGACGTCTTTCCCGCCGCGCGAAAAGGATTACCACTAAATATCTTAATGCGTTTCCCTCGTTCAAAATTAGGAAAATAATTCCGTCCGTGCAAATTTCGCAGAAAGAAATTTGTACATACAAGCTGCCAACTTGTAACACAACACCACCGGAGCTAACACGCTAACCGACAGCATTTAGAAAAAAATAATGAAATCACTTGTATATATGACTTATTGTTGTATCTTTGCAGGGTAAAAGCACAAAACTAACTTTACAAAATACTAATCGAACAACTTATGGCAACAGTAGTCATCATGCCGAAACAGGGTCAGTCCGTAGAGAGCTGCATCCTGACCGAATTCAAGAAGAAAAAAGGCGACTCCGTCGCGGTAGGCGACATTCTGTTCTCCTACGAGACGGACAAAGCCTCGTTCGAAGAAGCCGCCCAAGTGGCCGGCACGGTACTGGACGTATTTTTCGACAACGGGGACGAAATTCCCGTACTGACGAACGTCATGGTAATCGGCAACGAAGGCGAGTCGACGGCCGAGTTCCGCCCGGGCGGCGAGACGGCTGCGCCGGCCGAGACACCCGCGCCCGCTCCGGCGGCAGCACCTGCAGCGGCTCCGGCAGCAGCGCCTGCGGCTCATGCCGAGACGACCGCCGCTCCGGCATCCGCTCCGACCGGCGCTTCGTCGCCCGTTTCGCCCCGCGCCAAGATGCTCGCGGCCAAGGAAGCCGTCAACGCATCGGCTTTGGCCGGATCGGGTCCTCACGGCCGCGTGATCGAGCGGGACGTGAAGGCCGCGCTGGAAGCCGCGCCGAAAACGACCCCGCTGGCCAAAGCTATCATGAAGGAAACGGGCGCTCCGCTGCCCGAGGCCGGAAGCGGTCTGGCCGGCATGGCCAAGGGTGCCGACGTTGGCGCGCTGAAGAACCACGTCTATTCGTCGGACAGCGAGATCAAGCCGCTCTCGAACATGCGCAAGCTGATCGCCAAGGCAATGCACGCTTCGCTGCAGAACTCGGCCCAGCTGACGCACCACCTCGGCGCCGACGCTCGCCGCGTGCTGGCGCTGCGCGAGAAGGTCAAGAAAGCGATGGAGAACGGTTACCCGACCAATATCACGCTGAACGACATGGTCTGCCTGGCCGTCATCAAGGCGCTGAAGAAATTCCCGCAGGTCAACGCTCACTTCTTGGGCGACAGCACCCGCAACTTCTCGAAAGTGCACCTCGGACTGGCCGTCGATACCGAACGCGGCCTGATGGTTCCGGTGGTCAAGAACGCCGACGACCTGTCGATTCAGGGCCTCTCGAACCAGCTCAAGGAAGTGGCCAACGCCTGCAAGAAAGGATCGATCGATCCGGACCTGCTGTCGTCGGAGGCCGCCTCGTTCACCGTATCGAATCTGGGCAACTACGGGGTCGAGGTCTTCACGCCGGTGATCAACCTGCCTCAGGTAGCCATTCTGGGTGTCAACACGATCGTGCCGCGGCCTAAGAATCTGGGCGGAGGCGTCTACGGTTTCGTTCCTTATATGGGTCTGAGTCTCACGTACGACCACCGCGCGCTGGACGGCGGCGAGGCGACCCGTTTCGTAAAGCAGATCGCCACGGAGATCGAAAACCTCGACTTCGAACTTTAAGCCGAAACGGTGCGACGCTTCGCGGATTTTGAATTCCATGCCACGCTCCGCGGAACCCGCATCGCGGGAATCCCCCGGCGGACGGGCATATAAAGCGAAAAACTTCTAATCTGAAATAAAAATGATCGATTTAGCAATTATCGGCGGAGGTCCCGGAGGCTACGTGGCTGCGGAACGCGCCGGAGCCAAAGGGCTGAACGTCGTGCTGTTCGAGAAACGCGAACTGGGCGGCGTATGCCTCAACGAAGGCTGCATCCCGACCAAGACGCTGCTTTACAGCGCGAAAGTCTACGACTACGCCAAGCACGGCGACAAGTACGGAGTGAGCGCGCCGGGAGCGACGTTCGATTTCGGCAAGATCGTCGAGCGCAAGAACAAGGTGGTCAAGAAGCTCGTCGGAGGCGTCGGCTCGGCCATGAAAGCCAACAAGGTACGCGTCGTGCGGGGCGAGGCGAAAGTCAAAGGACGTTCGCAGAACGGCATCGAGATCGAATGCGCGGGCGAAACGTTCTATGCGGTGAACCTGCTGCTCTGCACGGGATCGGAGGCATTCGTGCCGCCCATTCCGGGCGTTAAGGAGGCCGGCGATATCATCGTGACGAACCGCGAAATCCTCGATCTGAAGGAGCAACCCAAATCACTGGTAATCATCGGCGGAGGTGTGATCGGCATGGAGTTCGCCAGCTTCTTCAACAGTCTTGGCACCGAAGTGACCGTCGTCGAGATGCTGCCGAAGATTCTCGGCGGACTGGACGGCGAAATCAGCGCCATGCTGCAGGACATCTATGCCAAGAAAGGCATCCGGTTCAACCTCAACTGCAAGGTGACCGAAATCCGCGGCAACGAGGTAATCTATGTCGACAAGGACGGGCAGACGCTGTCGGCCAAAGGCGACAAGATCCTGATGAGCGTCGGTCGACGCGCCGTAACGGCAGGACTCGGTCTGGAAAACCTCGGCATCGAGATGAACCGGGGAGCCGTCAAGGTCGACGACAAGATGCGCACGAACGCTCCGAACGTCTTCGCCGCGGGAGATATCACCGGGTTCTCGATGCTGGCCCACACGGCCAGCCGCGAGGGCGAGGTCGTCGTCAACAACCTGACGGGCCGCACGGACCGGATGCGCTACAACGCGATTCCGGGCGTAGTCTACACGAATCCCGAAGTGGCCGGCGTCGGCCTGACCGAAGAGCAGGCCAAGGCCGAGGGAATCGAATACAAGATCGCCAAGCTGCCGATGGCCTACGCGGGTCGCTTCGTCGCCGAGAACGAAGGCGGCGCAGGCCTGTGCAAGGTGATCGTCGGCGCGAAGTACGGCGAGGTGCTGGGCGTGCACATGCTCGGCAATCCGTGCAGCGAAATCATTTACGGCGCCTGCATGGCCATCGAGCAGGAAATGACGCTCAAGGAGATGCAGGAGGTGGTGTTCCCCCACCCGACCGTTTCCGAGATTTTCAAAGAAACCGTCTTTTCATTCAACGAGTAACCAGAAAAATAACCTTTAAAACTTACGTATTATGCCTAAGTCGCAATATATCGATCCTACGCAAATGCGGAAACCGGGCGAGATCACGTTCACGCCGATTCCCGTCAATCAGTACAACAAGACGGTCAAGGACGAGCTCAAGGCCAAGCATTTCACCAAGGACGACCTGAAGCGGATCTACCGCGACATGGTCGTGATCCGCGAGTTCGAGACGATGCTGCAGCTCGTCAAGACGACCGGAGGATACAACGGCGTCGAGTACAACAACCCGGGCCCCGCCCACCTGTCGGCCGGTCAGGAAGCCGCAGCCGTCGGCATGGCCTACATGCTCGACATCAACGACTTCATTTTCGGATCGCACCGCAGCCACGGCGAAATTCTCGCCAAGGGTCTGCGCGCGATCGAGCTGCTGGACGACAAGAGCCTCGAGAAGATCATGAACGAGTTTTGGGACGGCGCCACCGTAAACGTCGCCAAGAAGGCGTTCAAGGGCGGCACGACCAAAGAGCTGGGTATCCGCTTCCTGCTCTACGGGGCGCTGGCCGAGGTATTCGCCCGCACGACCGGATTCAACAAGGGTCTGGGCGGCAGTATGCACACGTTCTTCACGCCGTTCGGCATCTATCCGAACAACGCGATCGTGGGCGGCAGCGGCAGCATCGCCGTGGGCGCAGCCCTCTATAAGAAAGTGAACCGCAAGCCGGGCATCGTCGTAGCCAACCTGGGCGACGCGTCGATGGCCCGCGGTCCGGTGTGGGAAGGCATGACCTTCGCCGCGATGGATCAGTTCAAGCAACTGTGGTCGGACGAGATGAAAGGCGGCCTGCCGGTAATCATCAACATCATGGACAATCAGTACGGCATGGGCGGACAGACTCGCGGCGAGACGATGGGCTTCGACTTCGCGGCCCGTATCGGTGCCGGCGTCAACCCGGCCCAGATGCACGCCGAGCGCGTCGACGGCTACAATCCGCTGGCCGTAATCGACTGCTACCGCCGCAAGAAAGCGATCCTCGAGAAGGAAAAGGACGGCCCCGTGCTGATCGACGTGCTGACCTACCGTTATAGCGGCCACTCGCCCTCCGACGCCTCGTCGTACCGCACGAAAGAGGAAATCGAGGCATGGGAGGCTCAGGACTGCATCGTAGCATTCGGCAAGGAGCTGATCGCCGCCGGCGTGGCTACGCAGGCCGATCTGGACGCCATGACCAAGGAAATCAAGGATATCATGTTCGAGACCTTCAAGCTGGCCATCGACGACGAGCTGTCGCCGCGCATGGACCTGCACAAGGAGCCCGAACTGCTGGGCACGATGATGTTCTCGAACCAGTCGATCGACTCGCTGTCGGACGCCAAGCCCGACGTGAACCATCCGATGAGCGAGAATCCCCGCGTGCAGCAGATCGCCAAGAAAGAGCGCTTCGCGTTCGACAAGGACGGCAAGCCGTTCTCGAAGATGAAGCAGTTCCAGCTGCGCGACGGTATCTTCGAGGCGATCATCGACCGCTTCTACAAGGATGCCTCGCTGATCGCCTACGGCGAGGAGAACCGCGACTGGGGCGGCGCGTTCGCCGTCTACCGCGGCCTGACCGAGGCGCTGCCGTACCACCGCCTGTTCAATGCCCCGATCGCCGAAGCGGCCATCATCGGCACGGCGATCGGATACGCCATGTGCGGCGGTCGCGTGATTCCCGAGATCATGTACTGCGACTTCCTCGGCTGCTGCGGCGACGAGGTGTTCAACCAGCTGCCCAAGTGGCAGGCCATGAGCGGCAACATTCTGAAAATGCCGGTCGTAGTCCGCGTTTCGGTCGGATCGAAATACGGCGCTCAGCACTCGCAGGACTGGACCTCGCTCGCGGCTCACATTCCCGGCCTGAAGGTCGTGTTCCCGGTTACTCCGTATGACGCGAAGGGTCTGATGAACGCCGCGCTGCAAGGAACCGACCCGGTGATCTTCTTCGAGAGCCAGCGTATCTACGACGTGGGAGAGCAGTTCCACGAAGGCGGCGTGCCGGAAGGCTACTACGAGATTCCGCTCGGCGAGCCCGACATCAAGCGCGAGGGCAAGGACATCACGATCCTGACGATCGGCGCCACGCTCTACCGCGCGCTCGAGGCGGCCAAAGTGCTCGAGGAGAAATACGGCATGAGCGCCGAAGTGATCGACGCCCGTTCGCTCGTTCCGTTCAACTACGAGAAGGTGCTCGCTTCGGTCAAGAAGACCGGCCGCATCGTGATCGCCGGCGACGCGACGGCCCGCGGATCGTTCCTGAACGATCTGGCACGCAACGTCAACGAGCTGGCGTTCGACTATCTGGACGCACCGGCCGTCGTACTCGGTTCGCGCGACTGGATCACGCCGGCCTATGAGCTGGAATACGCTTTCTTCCCGCAGGTGGACAGCTTCATCGACATCATCCACGAGAAGATCGTTCCGCTGCCCGGGCACGTTCCGACGCGCAACTTCACCGAGGCCGAACAGATCCGACGCGCCAAGGAGGGTATCTAAGGACCTGTAACGGGCTTCATCTTCAGACAAAAGGTCGCATAGATATTCAACAAATGTCCGTGTGGCCTTTTGTCACTTTCTACCATTCAACCGAAAAACGAACCTATGGATTCAACGAAAAGAAACAAGATCGAGGCGGTCAATGTCAACGCCCATCTGCATACGCCCTACTCGTTCAGCGCGTTCGACAAGCTGACCGACGCGCTCGACAGGGCCGTGGCCGAAAACGTCCGCGTCGTCGGCGTCAACGACTTCTATTCGATGGACGGCTACAAGGAGTGGAACGACGGATGCCGCAGCCGGAAGCTGTTCCCGTTGTTCAACATCGAGTTCATCAGCCTCCAGCAACAGGATCAGGCCGCCGGCGTACGGGTCAACGACCCGAACAATCCGGGCCGCACCTACCTCAGCGGCAAGGGCCTCGCCTATCCGGTCGAACTGGCCGAGCCGTACGCCTCGCAGCTGGCCGCGGTGCGTGCCGAGTCGAACGCTCAGGTCGAAACGATGTGCGGCAAGCTGAACGACGTACTTCGTTCGTACGATGCAGGATTCGAGCTCGACTTCAAGGAAATCGAGCGGACGCTGACCAAAGGATCGATCCGCGAGCGTCACTTGGCCAAGGCGTTGCGTCTGGCCGCATACGAGCACCTCAAAAACGAGCCGAAAGCGATCGCCGCCTTCTTCGAGAAGATTTTCGGCGGCAAGCCGCTCAAATCGGACGTAGCCGACCACGCGGCCGTCGAGAACGAGATCCGGGGCAACCTGCTCAAGGCGGGAGGCGCGGCCTTCGTGCCCGAGGACCCCAAGGCGTTCCTGCCTATGGAGACCGTCCGCAAGATCATTCTGGCGGCGGGAGGTATCCCGACCTATCCGTTTCTGGCCGACGACGCGAAGGGCGGCTTCACCGACTTCGAGCAGGACGTCGTGAAAACGGCCGAGACGCTCCGCGAGCGCGGCATTTTCTCGGTCGAGTTCATCACGACGCGCAACAGCGTGGAGGTGCTCGAAAAATACGCAGGCTACCTGCACGACAACGGGTTCGTCGTCACGTTCGGTTCGGAGCACAATACGCCCGCGATGGAGCCGATCGAGCTTTTCGCCCGGGGCGGAGCTCTCCTGACCGAGCGGCTCAAGTACATCAACTACTGCGGCGCGTGCGTCGTGGCGGCCCATCAGGACATCGTAGCCAGCGGCATGCAGGGCTACGTCGACAGCCGGGGCAAGGCCGACATCGACAAGCGCGACGAATACATCAAGCACGGCGACAGCGTAATCAAGGCGGCCATCCGGTAAGACCGGCCGTCGCGTGAACGAAGCCCGGCAGGGTCATCCTGCCGAAGCGAAACGCAATCATTAACAACCGAAAAGAAAATGAAAGAGATAGAACAACTGATCGAAATATCGCGCAAGTACGGCCGCGACAGCCGCTACGTGATCGCGGGAGGCGGCAACACCTCGTACAAGAATGCCGACAAGCTGTGGGTCAAGGCCAGCGGATGCGCGCTGGCGACGATCACCGAAGACGGCTTCGCCGTGCTGGACCGCAAGAAACTGAACGTCATCCCGGAAAAAACCTACCCGGCGGATACGGCCGCGCGCGAGGAGGAAGTCAAGAACGACCTGGCGGCCGCATGCATCACGAAGGACCGCCGCCCGTCGGTCGAGACCTCGATGCACAACGCGCTGAGCGCCGCGTTCATCGTCCATCTGCATCCGACGATGGTCAACGGCCTGATGTGCGGACAGAACGCCGAGGCCGAAACGGCCCGCCTGTTCGGCGACGAGGCCGTATATATCCCGTATACCGATCCGGGATACGTGCTGTTCAAGGAAGTGGACGACCGGATCAAAGCCTACAAGGCCAAATTCGGCAAGGAACCCGCCATTCTGCTGCTGCAGAATCACGGCATCTTCGTCGGCGCCGACACGACGGCCGAGGTCGAAGCCATTTACGACCGCGTGCTCTCGACGATCGAGAAGGCGGCCGGCGTATCGCTGCCCGAAGGCGACAAGCCGGTATGCGACTGCGTGCAGGAAGTGCTCCCGGCTATCCGCATGATGCTCAGCAAGCAAGGAATCAAGACGCTCCGCGTCCGCAACAACGCGCTGATCGAGCGTTATGCCTCGTCCGAAAGCGAATATGCGAAAGTTGCGGCGCCCTTCTCGCCCGACGCGATCGTCTACTGCAAGTCGAAATACATCTATCTCGCCGCCGCCGATAAGCAAGCGCTGCTCGAGCAGGCCCAAACACAGATCGAGCAATACGTCGCAGCGAACGGCTATACGCCGAAGGTGCTGCTCATCAAGGGTATCGGCTTGGTGGCGGTCGGCGACAACGCCGCAGGCTGCGACATTATTCTGGACGTGTACGAGGACATGATGAAGATCGCCGCGATCGCCCAGTCGTTCGGAGGCGAGCACCCGATGACCCAGCGCCAGATCGACTTCATCGACAACTGGGAAGTGGAAAATTATCGCCGCAAGGTCAGCGCGGGCGGCGCATCGGGACGCGTCGAGAACAAGACGATCATCGTGACCGGAGCCGCTCAGGGCTTCGGCGAGGGCATCGCCCGCTGCCTGATCCAGCAGGGAGCCAATATCGTCGTGGCAGACCTGAACGAGACGGTCGGAGCGGCGACGGCCGAGCGACTCAACGGCATGGCCCGGAGCAACCGCGCCATCTTCGTTAAGACGAACGTAGCCGACACGGAGAGCCTGCGCAACCTGATCCACGAGACGGTTTGCCGCTTCGGCGGACTGGACGTGTTCGTCAGCAACGCGGGCGTGCTGCGCGCAGGCGGGTTGGAGGAAATGACTCCGGAAAACTTCGAGTTCGTCACGAAAATCAACTACAACGCCTACTTCTACTGCGCTCAGGCCGCATCGCGCGTGATGAAGCTCCAGAACAAGTATGCCGAGGACAACTACGGCGATATCATTCAGATCAACTCCAAATCGGGCTTGCGCGGCTCGAAAGCCAACTTCGCCTACGCCGGCGGCAAGTTCGGCGGCGTGGGTCTCACGCAGTCGTTCGCGCTGGAATTGGCGCCGTTCCGCATCAAGGTCAACGCGGTCTGCCCGGGCAATTTCTACGAGGGGCCGCTGTGGTCGAACCCCGAGAACGGCTTGTTCCTGCAATATCTGCACGCAGGAAAGGTCCCGGGAGCCAAAACGGTCGAAGATGTCCGAAAGTACTACATGGACCAAGTGCCGATGCGCAAGGGAACCGGCCCGGAAGACGTCACCAAGGCCGTGCTGTACCTGATCGAGCAGACCTGCGAAACGGGTCAGGCCGTGCCGGTGACCGGCGGGCAGGTGATGCTGAGCTAAACCGGGTATCCGCCCCGGCTTCCGGCACGGAGAGAAGCCGGGGCGAATGCTTAACGATTCGATAACGCGATTCCGACACATATCGCAGCAAAAATTCGCACGGAACGAATATAATGCATATCTTTGCGGGAAAATTCGGATGTTTCATGTGAAGCCTTGCTGCAAAACTCTTAAAACCAAAAACACATGAAAACGAAAGCTGTAAGACTCTACGGTAAGAACGACCTCCGGCTGGAGGAGTTCGAGCTGCCGAAAATAAAGGACGACGAGATACTGGCCAAGGTGGTTTGCGACAGCATCTGCATGTCGTCGTACAAAGCCTCGCACGAGGCCGATATCCACAAGCGGGTTCCGCGCGACATCGCCCAGAATCCCGTTATCATCGGACACGAGTTCGCGGGCGAGCTGGTCGAGGTGGGCAGCAAGTGGAGCGGCCGCTTCAAGGCGGGCGACAAATTCTCGATCCAACCCGCGCTCAACTACGAGAAAGGCCCCGTCGGCGTGCTGAGCGCGCCGGGCTACTCGTACCGATTCATCGGCGGCGACGCGACCTACGTCGTGATTCCGAACGAAGTGATGGAGCAGGGATGCCTGCTACCGTTCACCGGCGAGGGTTACTACCCCGCCTCGCTGTCGGAGCCCCTGTCGTGCGTGATCGGCGCGATGCACGCCAACTATCATATCACGCCCGGATCGTACAAGCACGACATGGAGATCAAGCAGGGCGGTAACATGGCCATTCTGGCCGGCGTCGGCCCGATGGGTCTCGCCGCGATCAACTATGCGATTCACCGCACCGACCGCAAGCCGAAGCTGATGGTCGTGACCGACATCGACCAGACGCGGCTGGACCGCGCCGCCTCGCTTTATTCGCCCGAGGAAGCGGCCAAGAACGGCATCGAGCTGAAATACGTGAACACGGGCAGCATGGCCGATCCGGTCGAGGGCCTGAAAGCGCTGACCGACGGGAAGGGCTACAACGACGTGTTCGTATTCGCGCCGGTAGCCGCAGTCGTCGAGCAGGCCGACGCGATTCTGTCGTTCGACGGCTGTCTGAACTTCTTCGCCGGTCCGGCCAAGACCGACTTCAAGGCTCCGTTCAATTTCTATAACGTGCACTATGCTTACACCCACGTCGTAGGAACCAGCGGCGGCAACACGGACGACATGAAGGAAGCCCTCGCCATGATGAACGAAGGGCTCGATCCGGCCGGTCTGGTCACGCACGTAGGCGGTATCAACGCCGTAATCGACACGACGCTGAATTTGCCGAGCATACCGGGAGGCAAGAAACTGATATACACGCATATCGACATGCCGCTGACCCCGATCGCCGAGTTCGAGGCCAAAGGCAAGGAAAGTCCGGTCTACGCCGAGCTGCACAAGCTCTGCCAGCAGCACAAGGGGCTATGGAATACCGAGGCGGAGGCCTATCTGCTGGCCCATGCCGACAAGCTGTAGATCAAGAGTAAGGCAACGGTCCGGCGGCACGCGTGCCGCCGGACCGAAACCCAAGGGAAAGGATACACGATTAGGTTAGTTAAAATAAACAACTTTTCGGCCGAGGGGCCGAAAGAACAATGAATTAGGTTATGAAACAGTTAGACACCAAGCTGATGCATCCTGCCGACCAGATCACGGTCGTCATCAGTCGCATCTACCGGAGCGGATTGACTACCACTTCGGGAGGCAACATCTCGATCAAAGACGAGAACGGTGACATCTGGATCACGCCGGGCGGTATCGACAAGGGATCGCTGACCCCGAAAGACATCATCTGCGTGAAGCCGGACGGAACGATCATCGGTCCGCACAAGCCGTCTTCGGAATTTCCTTTCCACAAGGCCATCTACGAGATGCGTCCGAAAATGACCGCCGTCATCCACGCGCATCCGCCCGCACTCGTATCGTTCAGCATCACGCACCAGATACCCAATACGAACATCATTCCGCAAGCCAAGCGCGTTTGCGGGAAGATCGGTTTCGCGCCGTACGATGTTCCGGGCAGTCAGGGCCTCGGTCAGAAAATCGCCGCCGAGTTCAAGAATCACCCCGACTACAAAGCCGTCATCATGGAGAATCACGGCGTCGTGCTGTGCGGCGAGGACCTGATGGACGCGTACCAGCGCTTCGAGACGCTCGAGTTCTGCGCCCGCACGGTCATCAACGCCAAGACGCTGGGCGAGCCCACGTATCTGACCGACGACCAGATCGAGCAGCACGAAAAGTCGCTTCCTACGGATTATCCGCACTTCATGGGCGTCACCTATCCGTCGGACGAGCGGGCGATCCGCAGCCTGATCGTGAAAATGGTGCGTCGCGCCTGCGATCAGGGCCTGATGATCAGTTCTTACGGTACGGTTTCGGTGCGCTGGCGGGGTAACGACTTCCTGATTACGCCTCCGGGCGTTCCGCGCTGGGATATCGAGCCGGGCAACATCGTGCAGGTTAAGAACGGCATGGTCGAGGCCGGCAAGATTCCGAGCCGCTCGGTCGCCCTGCATCAGGAGATCTACCAAAGCCATCCTGAGATCAACTCGATCATCATCACGCAGCCTCCGCACCTGATGGGCTTCTGCACGTCGGGCGTCAAGTTCAACGTGCGCACGATCCCCGAAAGCTGGATTTTCCTCAAAGACACCCCGATCATTCCGTTCGGCGTGCAGTACGAGGATAACAAGAAGATTTCCGACACGCTGAAGAGCGTTCCGGCCGTACTGCTGGCCAACGACTCGGTGCTGATCACCGGCGACGGGCTGTTGCAGACCTTCGACCGTCTGGAGGTAGCCGAGTTCAGCGCCAAGTCGCTGATCATGGCGGCTCCGATCGGCGAGCTGAAACCGATCAACGACAAGGAAGTCGAAGACCTTCGCGTCGCATTCCACGTCAAATAGTGGCCGTGCGGCTCGTAAGAAGCATATCGGACTCCCCTGTCCTGAACGGGCTGTTGGAGGAGCATCTGTTGACAGAACGTCCCTTAGGGGACGTTCTGCTCTTCTATATCAACCGGCCGTCGGTCATCGTCGGACGCAACCAGCGGATCGAAGCGGAGGTAGACACCGATTACTGTCTGCGGCACGGCATCGAGATAGTCCGGCGCCTTTCGGGAGGCGGAACCGTCTACCATGACTACGGAAACATCAATTACGCTTTTATCGTAGACAAGGACGAAAGGCCCGTTCTGGACCGCGATTTCGCCACGCCGATCATCGATGCGCTGCGACCGCTCGGCGTCGAGGCCGTCTCGGGAGAACGCAAGGAGCTGCTTGTCGGCGGCTACAAAATCTCGGGGACCGCCTCGCATGTCGCACGCACGCGGATACTTTTCCACGGCACGCTGCTGCACCGAACGGACCTCGGCGCGCTGGACAGAGCGCTTCGCGGAGACGTCTCGAAGCGCGGTCGGAAAGTCGCGTCGGTTCCGAGTCCGGTCATGAATCTGGCCACGCTGACCGGAGAGCAGGAAACGACGGAACACTTCCTCGGCAGACTGACCGGATTTTTTGAAAACTATTACGGCACGGCGCTTCGGCTGGAACCGGAGCCGGAAACGGAAGCCGCGCTCAAAAGAAGAGCGAACGAGTTGTCCGGGCCGGCATCGGGAAGCCTGCAGCCGCCCGTCTCCGAAGCGGAAAGATAACAGGAAATCCCAAACGGAATAAAGCCGGGCAGGACGATCCGAGCGGAAATCGCCGAAGGATTCGGACTCCCATATTTCCCATATGGAACAGCCGGCGGGAAAGATCGCATCCGTCCGTGAGGACAAGGGAGCGGAGACCGACGGTTTTATGAAAATAAAAACTCTTTTTCTATTGGATTTCCGGACTTTTTGATTTTCTTTGCAATGTTATTCTAATTCAACTTTTATGAAAGGTACAGTAAAGTGGTTTGATTCGGCCAAAGGTTATGGCTTTATCACGACCGAGGCAGGTAGTGACATTTTCGTACACTACACGGGTATTAACAAGGAAGGGTTCCGCGGTTTGGAAGAAGGCCAGAACGTCGAGTTCGAAGTGAGCGAAGGCAAGAAGGGCGAGCAGGCCGTGAACGTTTCCGTAATAGGATAAGATTCTGTATTTATAAAAAGATACTGATTTTTTCTATTTTTCATCCGAAAAAAGCCGCAGATTCCCTCTGCGGCTTTTTTTATCGCCCGGACCTCTTGCGGTCAGCGTCCGAGCGATATGCGGCAAGACGCCTTTCCCCTCTTTTCGTCCGACACATGGCACACGATATGCTGTAAGGAATAGCGTAAAACGACCGACAGCCATGACTCCGCAACGAACCGCTCGGGAAACGAAGAGCATCATACTGAACAACGTCGTCATATTCAACGGCAAAGAAGAAAGCACCGTCCGGGGAAGCGTCCGGATCGACGGCAACCGGATTCGAACGGTCTCGACAGAACCGATCGGTTCTGATCGGGACCGGCCGGCCGAGGTGATCGACGGTCAAGGAAAATTCCTGATGCCGGGACTGATCGACGCGCATTGGCATGCCTTTCTCGCCCCGAACACGACGATGGACCTGATGACGGCCGACGAGTCCTACACGCAACTGAAGGCCGGACGCGAAGCCGAACGAACACTGCTGCGGGGCTTCACCACGATCCGGGACGCCGGAGGACCGGTCTTCGGCCTGAAGCGCGCGATCGACGAGGGAATCGTCGCCGGCCCCCGGATATTCCCCAGCGGCTCGATGATTTCGCAGACGGGCGGTCACGGCGACTTCCGGGCCGTCTATGACATTCCCCGGCCGTTCGAGTGCTGCGATCCGACCCACACCGAAATGATCGGAGCGGCGACGATCGCCGACGGTCCGGACGCCGTCGCCGTCGCCGCAAGAAACAACCTGAGACTGGGCGCCAGCCAGATCAAGCTGATGGTAGGAGGCGGCGCCGCCTCGCTGTACGACCGGCTCGAGGACGTCCAGTTCTTCGAGGAAGAGATACGGACGGCGGTCCATGCGGCCGAAAACGCCGGCACATACGTCATGGTGCACGTTTACGTCCCCGAGGGAATCAGGCAGGCGATCCGGGCCGGAGTGAAAAGCATCGAGCACGGACACCTGATCGACGAAGAAACGATGAAAATGATCGCCGACAACGGCGTATGGCTCAGCATGCAGCCGTTCACGGCCGACGACAACACCTACCCGAGCGAAGAACAACAGCGCAAGCACGAGATGATCGTCGCCGGCACGGACAATACGTACAAGCTCGCAAAAAAGTACGGCGTCAGGCTCGCGTGGGGAACCGACCTGCTGTTCAACCCGGCCAAAGCCAAGGACCAGAACCGAGGAATCGCCAAGCTGGCCCGCTGGTTCTCGAACTACGAGATATTGAAAATGGTAACCCGCGACAACGCGGAGCTGCTCGCCCTGTCGGGCCGCAGGAATCCCTATCCGGGCCCGCTCGGGACGATCGAGACGGACGCCTTGGCCGATCTGTTGCTCGTCGACGGCAATCCGCTGGAGAATATCGAACTGCTGACCGAACCGGAGAAAAACTTTCTGCTGATCGTCAAGGACGGAACGATATGCAAGCGACAGGGCGTCTGAGGGCGCCGGACCCGCGAGAGGCTCCCCCGAACGGAGAAAAGACAAACGGACCGAGCGGTTCCCGGCACGCCGGTCTCAAGCCGACGAAGTCCCGAAGCGATCGGACAAATGCAAGGCCGACCGTGCGACAAGCGACTGCACCCGGAAACACCGTCGGCCGGACCGAGCGGGTCCAAGTATCCGCACGGGGTTCCGTACCCGCTTCGACAAGTATTTGCACTCGGAATCGTTCCGGCAGACCGGCACGCTGTCATCAGCCAGACCGGAGACCGGTCCATACGGCGGCATTCCCGGGCCGACAAACCGGAGCCGGGCGTTTCAACCGTCATACAGAGATCGCGCAAAATTCGTCGGAGAATCCGGCAACCGGATCGCCTCGACTATTTTCCCAGTGAGATAAGACCGAGCGAACGGGGAGTATTCCCCGCAAAGCATACCGGTCCATAATCCGATCCGGCTCAAGCCCCGAGCGCGTTCAAAAAGGAAACGGCCGGTGGCCGGAAAGCAGAACCGCCGCCCATACGGAACAGAACCCGGACCCCGCACCCGTCAGGGCGATCCGCCAAACCGAACGGAAAGATCATGCACCGGCAGAACCGTCCTTGGCCGCCGGTCCCACATCCATGATCCTCGTCCTGACGAAACAGTCCGGATAGTTGTCTTGAAGAAATTTCAAAAGTTTTTCCCGAACATCGACCGAAAGGTCCCACCGCGAGCCCGAATCGCTGCTGCTGAACAGCACCCGCACCTCCATGTAACGTTCTTTCATGTCGGTCACCTGCACGTTCGAGGCGCGTCCGTCCCATTTCGGGTGATCTCTCAATATCCTTTCGGTCTCCCTGCGCAGGGCTTCCAGCGGCATGCCGTAGTCGAGATACAAGTAGACGGTGCCGAGCAGCTGGGCCGAATTGATCGTCCAATTCTGAAACGGCTTCTCAAGGAAATAGGTCACGGGCAGAATGAGCCGGCGCTGATCCCACAGGCGCACGACCACGTATGTCAGCTTGATCTCCTCGATCACGCCCATTTCGCCCTCGACGATCACGCTGTCGTCCAAGCGTATGGGTTGCGTGATAGCCAGCTGGATACCGGCCAGTATCATGCCGAGACTCTTCTGAGCGGCAAAGCCCACGATAATTCCGGCGATTCCGGCGGACGTAAGCAAACTGACGCCCACCGCCCGGATCTTGTCGAACGTCATCAGGCAGACGGCTACGACCACGACTACGATCAGTCCGGCGATCATCCGCTCGAAAATCTTCATTTTCGTCAGGCTCCCGCGTACCTGCATATCCTTGTCGGCCTTCGCATCGAGCTTTTTCTCCAGCACGTAAAACAATATGCGCGTCAGCTTGATCAGAATCCATCCGATCGTAACGATCACGAGAATCTCGATCGCATGATTCATTGCGCCGAAATATCGGGTGTCGTAAAACACGGTCTGACTGAATATCCGGAACATGATCCAGATCAGCAGCAACAGGAAAGGCATACGAAGCACGTCGATGACGAAATCGTCGAACAGACCTTGGGTTCGGCGGGCCCGCCGGGCCAACTTGCGCGTAACATAGCGGTACAGTATGACGACCGCCGTGACCGCGACCGCGAAAATCAGAAAGCCGACGACGATCCGAGCCGTCTCGTTTTGTGCGTAGATGTTCACGGAATCCATATCATAATTGTTTTGATGTCCGCCCCGGCGTCTCGCAGCGAGACGGAAATCCTTGCACGGAAGAGGCGGAGACTTTCCCTGCAAACATCGTACAAAAGCCGCCGCGTGCCCCGGACGAAAGAGTCCCCTAAAGAAACATGAACCGAAAACAGGCCGAGGATTTCCGTATCCGGTCCCGGCATAGTCGCAAAGCCCAAGAAACTATGGCTTTTTTGACATAACTATTTCTCGAAAAGCACCGGAGTTCCGAAATTCAGGCATCCGTTCGTAATAAATTTACTAACCGTTTAAAATCAAAACCTATGAAACATCAGACATCGTACTTGAAACGAGCGCGGGAAATACAACGAATCGTTTCCCGGCATTACGAACCAGGAAGACAGGACCGAAACCTAAGCGCGGTATACCGTCGCCACGTCGAACCGCGATTCGGCATCACCTACAAGACCTTTCTGCGGGCCCGGAAGATCGACACCTCACCGCTCGGTCAGGACGAGGCCGTCCGCGAAACAGTCCATTCCGACGAGCCATGCGGAGAGTGAGCCGATTCCATTTCGAGCCGGGTACGGTGTATCTGTTCACCGAATCCAGAAAAGACGAGCCCGAATACGGCCTGTACGGCCTGTTCGACTGCATGGACCGAGGGAAAATCAAACTCGAGGCGGTCCAGCATCGGCCGTGCGGCCTCCGCTACGAAGAATACCTTCCGGACGAATATCGTTACGTGCGCAAAGCGAAAGGAGACGAGATCAGGGACTTCTGCTATCTGCACGGATACGACCGCTGCCGGATAGAGCGCCTGCATACCCCGGATCTCCGCAATCCGGCCGCAGGCGTTCCCTGATATCTTATGTTGTCGATATTCGCCGTTGCTCTTTGTGCGAAAAATCGTTTTGATTACCTTTGCACGATATGAACGGATGAGATAACCGAATATAGACATACGCGAGATTTAAGCTCGAACTGTTTATTCCAATTCTGAAAGACGCCATTCACCCGATAGAGCAGGAAAATAGACAGTTGAAGCTTGTGCACAGCACGGGCTTCGACTTACCCTGCACGGTCGATTGGCGTCGCCTCAGAATGTAAGATCGGAGTCCGTGCCTTTACTTCCGCCCTCCCCCACGAGTCTCGGGAAAGCGCCCGAACGCTCTCCGATCGTCTGCTCCGGACCGTTTCTATCCGGATCGCCGAACAGAAAAAAGCTGCAGGCAGAACCTGCAGCCTCGTTTCCGATCTTTCGATACCGTTCCAACTACTTGCCGTTCTGAGCAGGCGCGCTATTGGCATCGGCCTTGGCTTTGGCATCGGCCTTAGCCTGATCGGCCGGCGAGACGACCATCGACGCGCACTGTTGCATCGCATCGGCTACCTCGGTCGGAACTCCGGGCTCGTCGAACAGCGCGATGGTGAACAGATCGGGCGTACGGTACAACTCCTTGATCTTGCCGGTCAGACAACCGTAGAACGATTTGACCTGATCGTTCGACAAACCGGCGGGAAGAATACCGGCCTGCTGCAACTGGTCGTAGGGGAACAGCAGCGGAAGATTCTCGTAGTTGGGACCGATCGTGAATCCGAGGCAGTCGACGATCACGGCGTCCACCGTATCGGTCTTGCCGGTCAGTTTGTCGAAGCGATTGTAGTCGGGATACGTCTCCTCGATCGTCGTCACGACGCATTCCTCGAGATTCGTGTAATTTTTCGCCTCCATGTGGCGGATAGCCGAACGGTCATGGCGGTCGCGCACGACTTTGCGGACCTCGTCCCTCTCCTTGTCGGTCCACTTCCGTGACTGGGAACAAGAAACAACCAGCGCGATGGCTGACAGAGCTAAGATAATTTTTTTCATTGCTTTTTGAATTAGGTTATTAAACTCTACGGGTAATTGCGTATTTCTTTCTCGCTCGCGAATTTACGGAGGGAAAGCCTGCAAAAACCGCACACGGTCTTCGCAAGCGGTCGTGTCGCGGACAACTCGCGCAACCGGCCCCGAAACGATACGGCAGAGGACCGAACCGATTACGGAGCGAATGAAATGAAGCAAAGCCGCGTTTCAAAATCCCGTTTTTATTTCTATTTTTGTTTTCGGACCTATCCGGCCCGGCCCATACGGTTTACCGCGAACGGCAAAGCGAGGGGCGGGAACTATCCGAACGTCCGATAAATGCGTCCATATGGATATACTCGACGTACGCGAACTCTGCCTGTCTCTGCCTCAGAGCGAGGAAACGACCCCTTTCGACGAGACGACGCTGGTCTACAAGGTAGCGGGCAAAATGTTCCTGCTCGCCGATATGACCGACGGCCGCGCCGTCAACGTCAAGTGCGATCCCGATCATGCGATCGCGCTCCGGGAGCGGTACGCCGAGGTGACGCCGGGCTGGCACATGAACAAACGCCACTGGAATACGGTACGCATCGACGGCGACCTGCCGGAAAAACTGATCCGCGAATGGGTCGTCGATTCGTATCGTCTGGTGGCCGGAAGCCTGCCCAAAACCGTGCGCGGACCGCTACTCGAAGCGCTGGACGCATGCGCCGAGGAAAACGAACCCGAGAAACCAATGAACCCGAACCGATGAAAAAACTGTTTCTGCTTACGCTCGCTCTGCTGGCGGCCGCGACAGCCGGCGCCCAGATCCACCTCGAAGGCTACCGCCAAAGCGACATCGCCCCCCGCTGGACCGAAGGACGATGGGACGCACGGTGGATCTCCGTCCCCGGAGAACCGCTGAACGCCTATGGCGTCTATCTCTTCCGCAAGACGCTGAATCTGCCGTCGAAACCGGAACGATACGTCGTGCACGTATCGGCCGACAACCGCTACAAGCTCTACGTCAACGGACATCTGGTCAGTCTGGGTCCCGCCCGAGGCGACATCTACAACTGGAACTACGAGACGGTCGACCTGTCGCCCTGGCTACGGCAAGGCGACAATACGCTGGCCGCCGAAGTGTGGAACTTCGTCGAATGGAAGCCGATCGCGCAGATCAGCTTCAATCAGACCGGACTGATCGTTCAGGGCAACGGCCCCGACGAGCAGGGCGCCAATACGGACGGCAGCTGGAAATGCCTGCGTAACGACGCCTATGCCCCCCACACGACCGGAGTCTACGGATACTTCGCCGCCGGACCCGGCGAGCGGATCGACGCGTCGCGCTACCCATGGGGCTGGCAGCAACCGGACTACGACGACTCCGCCTGGGCGGCGGCCCGCGTCGGCATGGAAGGCGCGGCCAAGGGCGCCCGAGACTATCCGGGCCGGCTGCTCGTCCCGACTCCGATTCCGCCTATGGAGTACGCCGAGGACCGTTTCTCGCGCGTGCGCCAATCGGAAAACGCCCGGATTCCCGACGCCTTTCCGCGCTCGGCCGCTTCGATCACCGTTCCGGCCCGCACGAAAGCCCGCATCCTGCTCGACAACGACTCGCTCACTACGGCCTATCTGTCGCTGCTGTTCAGCGGCGGACGGGGCTCGCAGATCACCGTCGCATACGCCGAAGCGCTCTATATGGACACCGCCCCGCTGTCGAAAGGAAACCGGGACGAGATCGAAGGCAAGAAATTCGTCGGATACGAGGACATCATTCTGCCCGACGGCGGCAGCGACCGGCTGTTCACGTCGCTTTGGTGGCGGACGTGGCGTTACGTGCAGCTGACGATCGAGACGAAAGACGAGCCGCTCGAAATCGGCGACGTGTACGGCACGTTCACGGCCTATCCGTTCGAGCGCGCATCAACGTTCGACGCACCGGGACATCCGCAGCTGAACCGCATGCTCGACATCGGCTGGCGGACGGCACGCCTGTGCGCGAACGAGACCTACATGGACTGTCCCTACTACGAACAGTTGCAATATTTCGGCGACACGCGGATTCAGGCGCTCATTACGCTCTACAATACGCGCGACCGGTACATGGCGCGCAATGCCATCGAACAGGGCCGCCAGTCGATCGTGTCGGACGGCATCACGATGAGCCGCTACCCGTCGGGCATTCACCAGTTCATCTCGTCGTTCTCGCTCTATTGGATATGCATGGGACACGACTATTGGCACTACCGGGGCGAGGAGGAATACCTGAAAACGCTTCTGCCGGCATACCGGGGAGTGTTGTCGTGGTACGAAGGCTTTCTGAAAGAGGATTTCTCGCTCGCATTCGTGCCGCACTGGTTTTTCGGCGACTGGGCATCGAATTTCGAGGCGGGAGAGCCTTTCCGCGAGAAGGACGGCAATTCCGCGTTCCAAGACCTGCTGTTTGTCATGGGACTCGAAGCGGCCGCCGACATGGAGGAGGCTTTCGGCATACCCTCGTACGGGAAACGCTACCGCGAAACGGCCTCGTCGATCAAGCGGACGATCAAGGAGAAATATTGGGATGCCGAACGCGGCCTGTTCTCCGACACGCGCGACCGGCGCAACTATTCGCAGCATGTCAACGTGCTGGCGATCCTGAACGAAGCGGTCGAAGGCGACGAGGCGCGCGCCGTCATGGAACGCACGCTGGCGGACACCACGCTGACGCAGACGACGATCTATTTCCGCTACTATCTGAACCAAGCGCTGAAAAAAGCCGGGCTGGGCGACCGACTGTTAGACAACATGCAGGTGTGGGAAGACCAGATGGCACTGGGCCTCTCGACCTGGGCCGAACAGCCCGAACCGTCGCGCTCGGATTGCCATGCTTGGGGCTCGAGCCCGAACATCGAATTTTTCCGCACGATCCTCGGTATCGACAGCGACGGACCGGGATTCTCGCGCATCCTCATCGAGCCCTCGCTCGGCAAGCTGAAGGAGGTTTCGGGCACGATGCCCCACCCTCGCGGCGACATCGCGGTAAAATACCGAGTCGGGAAAAAAGGTTCTCTGTCGGCCGAAATCACGCTGCCCGAGGGAGTCGAGGGAGAATTGATATGGAACGGGGAACGCAGGCCGCTTCACGGAGGATTCCAGCAATTGACCGTTCGATAAAACCGTACGCATACGAATCCGACGAAGGTCGCGGGCTTCCCGCGACCTTCGTCATCTCTGAACAGTTTAACGGGCCATCGATCAACTCGGTTCAGGCATCACACCTTACACCGATACCCGACAAACGCGTAAGGATTTCCCTCTCAGGCAGGCATAGCAGCCCGAAAACACCGCATCCGACAACCAGCCGCAGGTACCGACCGGCAATGCCTTTTCCAAACGCTTCTCATGCCAACGAGGACACTGGCTTTCTGAATATCCGCAGCCCGACGGAGTCCGGCATGTGCCGACGCGCGGCAAGACAACACGTACCGGAACGCTGCGAGACCGATACATGGCCTATCCCGACATGATAGCGTTCCTCGCTCTTACAAATAACGCTCCCATGCGAAAATGAAGAGAGCGGGGACGGGGAGAATAGGGAGAGTAAGAACAGCGGGAGAGCGAGAACAACGAAGACAGCAAGAACAACGGGAGAGTGAGGATAGCGAGGAGAACAGGAAGAACGAGAACAGCGGGGAGTACAAGGAGAGCGAGAACAGTCGCACAAGAACCGGCCCGCCGGAGCAAGACCGGACGTTCCGGGGGAAGCGCCATGCCGGATCGAAGCGACTCACCGTCGGTCGAGGTCTCCGAAAAAAACTGTTACGGACGGCGACGGAATGCCAGAAGAATTGCCGAGCCTCCCGGTTTACGCCCGGCTAACACGAGAATCGCTCGCCCCTACATCAATGCGGGAGCCATGTATTTGACCAGCAGCCAACCTCCCCCCACAAGCCACACGAACAGAAGCAACGAGAGCACGAAAGGCTTGGCACCCGCCTTTTTGAACTTTTCGATACTGGTCTCGGCTCCCAGAGCGGTCATGGCCATCGTCAGCAGAAAAGTGTCCAGCGAATGGATGAACGACACGGTCGCCTCCCCTAACAGGCCGAACGAATTGAAGCCTATCACCGCCAGAAACCCGAGCGCGAACCACGGCACGGCGATCCGCCGAGTCACGCCGCCGCAGGACCGCCTGTCCGCAAGCCGACGCCGCCGGGCTCTCGCAACCGAAACAGAATAGCTTATCGTCAGCAGCACGGGCACCAGCATCATCACGCGGATCATTTTGACGATGATCGCCGCATCGGATATCTCCCCGTTCATCGCGTTTCCCGCCCCCACCACATGAGCGACCTCGTGCAGCGTGGCTCCGGTGTAAATGCCCATCTGCTCCGGAGTCAGCGAAACGATACCGTGACGATAGAGAACCGGATAGAGAAACATCGAGATCGTCCCGAAGATCACGACCGTCGAAACGGCTACGGCCGTTTTATAGGGTCTGGCGCGGATCGTCGACTCGGCGCCGAGCACGGCGGCGGCTCCGCAGATACCGCTACCGACCGACGTGAGCAGCGCAATGCCCCGATCCATCTTCAGCAGCCGTCCCAACAGGACCCCTCCGCAAATCGTGACGGTCACGACGACCGCATCGATCAGCAGGGCCGGAGCGCCCACGGCCAGCACGTCCTGAAAAGTCAGCCGGAAACCGTACAGAACGATACCCAGCCGCAAAACGCGCTTCGAGCAGAACAGAATGCCGGGAACCCACGTAGCCGGCAACCGGTTGCGCAGACTGTTCGCATAGAGCATGCCCAGCACGATGCCCACGATCATCGGGCTGAACGAAAGGCTTTTGACCCAAGGGAAATCGCCGATATAGAACGCTGCGCAGGAGAACAGAGCGATCAACAGAACGCCGTGCAGCATATTGCCCCTTTCTTCACTCATTTTCATCATCCGGAACGTTTTTACGTCAATGAACCGGGGACAAAGAAACGACATTCGGAGCAAACTCCGAACGACCAAATTCTTATACGCCATAACCGAAAGTTATCGGGCGGTCGTCATGCGACCGGCGACACCGGCGAATCGCCCCGCGACACAACCGCTCGCCCCACGATCATAGACGGGCCAGTCATGGCCAGTCCCATGCAAGACCTGCCCGCCCCACGCCACCGATATGTCTGAACACGCACGACTGTCAAGGAAAACACCGTTCAACCCGATACAATGGAAACGAACAAGAAAAATCTCGGGAATCCGTTGGCGCTCTATCCCGAACCGACGACGGTTGCCGGGGCGGAGATCGAAAGAAAAGCGAATCAACTCGCAGCGGGACACACGGGAGTTATCGGCCATGACCGGATACCGGTCAGCCTGAGCAAGAGTCATCACACCAATCAAGGCATAAAGAAGGCGAAAAGACTTTTCGTCAATCTCGTGAGCCGTGACATGCTGCCGAAAGCCGACCATGTAGGGAGCGTAAGCGGTGCAACGGTCGACAAGTCGGAAGCGTTTGCCTGCCGGACACACAATCCGACAGTCCGCCGCAAAAAAACCTACGCTCTCAAACATCGTCGCCGTGCCCCTCAACGAGACACGGCGACGACTTATACGTTTTTCGGAAGCTCTTACCAAGCGAACAGCGGATAATTCGCCATCAGATCGTTCACCTCCTTGCGGACGGCAGCGATTTCCGTTTCGTTATCGATATCCGAGAGCACGCGGTCGATCAGCGATACGATCGTCTCCATCCGGTCCTCTTTCAGTCCCCGGGTCGTAATGGCCGGCGTACCGACACGGATGCCCGACGTCTGGAACGGCGAGCGGCTGTCGAACGGAACCATGTTCTTGTTCGTCGTGATATCGGCCTGCACGAGGGCTTTTTCGGCCTGCTTGCCCGTCAGATCGGGGAACTTCGTCCGCAGATCGATCAGCATCAGGTGATTGTCGGTACCGCCCGAAACGATCTTATAGCCGCGCGCGGCAAACGCCTCGGCCATCGCCTGAGCGTTCTTGCGCACCTGCTTCTGGTACTCCTTGTACGAAGGATCGAGCGCCTCGCCGAACGCGACGGCCTTGGCCGCGATCACATGCTCCAGCGGCCCGCCCTGAATGCCGGGGAAAACCGCCGAGTTGAGCATGGCGGACATTTTCTTGATCTCGCCCTTCGGCGTCTTGACGCCCCACGGATTGTCGAAATCCTCGCCCATCAGGATCACACCCCCGCGCGGCCCGCGCAACGTCTTGTGCGTGGTCGAGGTGACGATATGCGCATACTTGACCGGATTGTCGAGCAGTCCGGCGGCGATCAGGCCGGCCGTATGGGCCATATCGACCATCAGCAGCGCGCCGACGCGGTCGGCGATCTCGCGCATGCGCTTGTAGTCCCACTCGCGGCTGTAAGCCGAAGCTCCGCCGATAATCATCTTGGGTTTGTGTTCCAATGCGAGCTTTTCCATCGCATCGTAGTCGATCCGACCGGTACGCTCGTCGAGCTTATACCCCACGGCATGATAGAGAATGCCGGACGTATTGACCGGCGAGCCGTGCGACAGATGGCCGCCGTGCGACAGATCGAGCCCCATGAACGTATCGCCGGGCTTGAGCACCGTGAAAAATACGGCCATATTGGCCTGAGCGCCCGAATGAGGCTGCACGTTGGCATACTTGGCTCCGTAGAGCTCGCACAGGCGGTCGATAGCCAGCTGCTCGACCCGATCGACGACCTCGCAGCCGCCGTAATAACGCGCTCCGGGATATCCTTCCGCATATTTGTTGGTCAGCACCGAGCCCATGGCCTGCATGACCTGTTCGCTTACAAAATTCTCGGAGGCGATCAGCTCGATGCCTTGCATCTGCCGCCGCTTTTCGCTCTCGATCAGATCGAATAGTTTGGTATCCTTTGTCATTATCTTACGGGTTTTAAACGTTGTGCCGATCGGTAAAACGGACGCTCAAAGGTAGTAAAAAAGAGCGACAAAACACAGCGGGCGGTTCCCGATGCCGAAATAAATTGTTACCTTTGCGAAGCTCTTCGCCTCCAGATTTCCGAAGCCGGCGACGGTCCCGGAAACGCGGAGCGCAACGACAGCCCGGAGACGGAGCGATGGCGCCCCGCTTCGGAGCGGAAAACAAAGAGCCATACATTAACTTAAATACAAGCAGATGAAACTACTTGAAGGAAAAGTCGCCGTCGTAACCGGAGCCGCCCGCGGCATCGGCAAGGCGATCGCGCTGCGTTTCGCGGAGGAAGGCGCCTCGGTCGTTTTCACCGATCTGAAAGTCGACGAGAACTTTCAGAACACCGAAAAGGAGCTGCAGGCCCTCGGCGTTCAGGCTAAGGGATACGCGTCGAACGCGGCCGATTTCGAGGACACGGCCGCCGTGGTAGCCCAGATCGTCAAGGATTTCGGCCGGATCGACGTGCTGGTCAACAATGCCGGCATCACGCGCGACGGACTGATGATGCGCATGAGCGAGCAGCAGTGGGACATGGTCATCAACGTGAACCTGAAGTCGGCGTTCAACTTCATCCATGCCGTCACGCCCGTGATGATGAAGCAGAAAAGCGGAAGCATCATCAACATGGCTTCGGTCGTCGGCGTATCGGGCAATGCGGGACAGTGCAACTACTCGGCATCGAAAGCCGGACTGATCGGTCTGGCCAAGTCGATCGCCAAGGAGCTCGGCCCGCGCGGAATCCGCGCCAACGCGATCGCCCCGGGCTTCATTATCACCGACATGACCAACGCGCTGTCGGACGAGATCAAGGAACAATGGGCCAAGCAGATTCCGCTGCGGCGCGGAGGTACGCCCGACGACGTCGCCAAGGTCGCCCTGTTCCTCGCTTCGGATCTGTCGTCCTATGTCAGCGGCCAGGTAATCCACGTGTGCGGCGCAATGAACACCTGACACGAAATTCCCGATCCATTCTCTCGAAAGCCTGTCCTGCGGACAGGCTTTTCTCGTTCCGAAAAGCTGCGAGGGGAAAGTTATGAACACACAATAGACAAACAAGGCCGGAATATTCAACAAAAAGACGGAAGCTATGAACAATTCGGGCTGCTTTTGAACAATGCATCGACATGCTATGAACCGATTTGGCCGAAAAACGGGAAGCCGACCCGATCCCCTCCGCCGCACCGAAGCGATGTGCACAAGCGGAACAGCCGGGCCCGACCGTCCGTTCCGCACGAAGCGAACAGACTCACTCTACCGGCTTTCCGCACGAAGCAGGCAACGCCGATAACCATGAACGACTGATTTCCGGCACATATCCAAGAAGTTCTTCCGTGTTCCGATATTTCGTCCAAAGTATGAACACTCAAAAATGAGGGGACGGTCTTTCGACCGTCCCCTGCTTATTTTACACCGAACCATACCGGTTATTGCTGAACGGCGTCCATCGTCGTGAACTCCTCCGAGAACAATCCCGTCGTAACGCCGCTCATATAGCCGAAAGCGATGGCCAAATACCGGGTTCCGGGCTTCAGCTCATCGCCCAGCAGGTCGCTCTGGCAGTAAAGCCCGTCCATCTTGCCTCGAACGCAATACATCTCGATATAGTCGCCCAACGTATGGACGACGGCCTGCATGAACTCCTCGTCGGTCGTATAGTAGCCGCGCAACTCATAAGGCACCACTCCGATATAATACAATTCGTCGTCGACCGAAGGCGTGAAACTCAACACGCACGATCTGTCGGTCCGTTCGCCCACCTGAATTTGGATGGTCATGTCGGACTTCTGGAATTCCGCGGTGGTTACGTTCTTCGTTGCGACCTGCGTCGTGCGTTCGCCCTCGGCACTCACACCGAACACGAACACCGTATAGTCGTGCTGAGGTTTGAACGGAGCGATGCCCAGATCGGAATTCGAGTTGAGCGTCTGCGTCCCCGAATGAATCCGGGGATCGTTGACCCAATCGGTCTGCCAGCCTTCCTCCTCACTGATTTTCATAGCAGCCACTTCGTCCGGCGTGTGCGTTTCGAGGATAGAGGACTCCATGAAAGTCGCATAATAGCGCGTCGAGGAATTCGACGGCACGATCTCCACATCGACGGTCGAGGCTCCGATCTCGACGAAGCGGATATCGAACGTGCAGTCGTCGGTCAGCTCGGCTGCCGCTGTTCGGAAGGGCTTCTTGGAAATGTCGGTCGTGATCGCCCCACGGTCGAGGCCGAAAGCGAACGCATAATAGTCGGTACCGGAAAGAAGCGAGGCCACAGGGAACGACTTGGCCCCCAAATGAACGAAGTCGGACCATGTGGCGCCCGTCAATGCCATGTTGGACCTGATCTGGGCGACGGTCGCCTGCATCAGTTCGCTGTCGCTGCCATGGAAATCGTTTTCAAAGGCTTTTCGCTCGACATAGGCGACGTAATAGGAAACATCGTTGCGCTCGGGCGTCACCTCCAACAACACGCTGTTCTTGGTCACATCCCGCGGTTCAATCGTAAAGGAACAGTCGGTCATAGCCACCGTCTCGAAAATTTCCTTGACCAGCCCCGTCGTAAACTCGCCGTTCGCATCCATACCGTACGCATAGGCGCAATACTCGGTTCCGGGTTTGAATCCGTCTTTCGGAAATACCTGCTTGCCGGTATATAAGACACCGAACTCGAGATATTCGCTCAGGCTCATGCCCCATGAGTCGGCATCGGCTTTGAATCCTTCGAGATCGTGCTCCATCATCTCGCGACCGCTCGCATAAGAATCGATCACGCTCTTTTCGGCAACACCCAAAATGTACGTCATCGAAGCATCGTCGGGCTCCCAGGTTACCCGAGCCGAAGTCGTGGTCAGTTCCTCGATGCGAATGCCGATCGGGGGCTCGGCTCCCTGCTGCTCCACGACGAGTCGGACGCTCTCGGCATCCTCATAGGTCACGATCACTTCTCCCGTGCGAAGATCGTAATCGGGATTGGCATCGACATAGAAAAAAATTTTGCCCTCTGTCGAACAATCGAACGAATGAATCCATGTCGCCCCGCTCGACGAAGCTCGGACGCTCCCGCCGTTCGGGTTTTCAACGAGGCAGGATAGCTCCTGGGGGCCGCCGTCCGCACCGACCGTCAAAGGATTAGGAGTCACCGTCAACTCGGCGGGAGCACTCCCTCCTTCCGACGAATCGTCGCAGGACTGAACGCCCGGCATCAAAAGGACCGTCAGGGCCCAAAAGAACAGTAAATGCTTTTTCATAGTCGAACCAATAGTTTTAACTGCCGAACAATTCGCTCCGGCATTCGATGCGCTAAAGTATGAAATTTCCACGAGAAAATACCACGAAATATTAAGCACGGATAATATAAACGGGCTGTCGACCGACAGTTTTTGCAGACAATACGCAAATCACGGTTACATCATAACCGTCGTTCGCATATTTTCAAGGAACACGCCCGAACACGGTTTTGAATAACCGCATCAAAAATCAAAAGACAACTACCCGACACGGACAGACGCCGCATCCGGCTTTTCAAGCAGCGGATCGATCTGGCAGCAGATGGAACGGAATATCTCCTCTATGCTGCCGATTCCCCGAATCGCACGGAATTTGCCCTGCCGGCGATAATGATCGGCGACGACGGCCGTCTGAGCCTTATAAACATCGATCCGGTTCCGGATCACCGACTCGCAACTGTCGTCGGCACGTCCGCTCTCCTTGCCCCGCTTGAGCAGACGATCGATCAGCTCGTCGTCGGAAACCTCGAGCGCCAGCATCAGATTGACCGGCGTGCCGTGCTGTTCCATAATCTTGTCGAAAGCCTCGGCCTGCGGCGTCGTGCGCGGAAAACCGTCGAAAATGTTTCCTTTGCTCTCCTTATGCTTCGACACATAGTCGGCGATCAGGTCGATCACCAAAGCGTCGGGAGCCAGCTGCCCCTTGTCGATAAAGCCCTTCACGCTGAGGCCGAGAGGCGACCCCTGACGAATTTCCTCGCGGATCACCTCGCCGGTCGATATGTGGTGAAACCCGTATTTCTCGATCAGTCGGGCGGCCTGCGTCCCTTTGCCGGCCCCCGGAGGACCGAACAGCACGATATTCAGCATCGGAATCGAAATTTAGCTTGATATGGAACAAACGTTGACAAAATTAATATAATTTTTCACCTGCGCAAAAGATAAACTATCTTTGTAAATCTGCGACAGCAACCCGAATAACTTATGGAAGGAAAAAAACGAACCGAAATCGCCGAAATCGGAAAATTCGGACTCATCGAACGAATCTGCTCGCGCGTCGAGCCGCAAAACGCCTCGACGGTCAAAGGCTGCGGCGACGATACGGCCGTAATCGACGCGGGCGACCGCTACGTGCTGCTCTCGACCGAACTGCTGCTCGAGGGCGTACATTTCGACCTGACATACTATCCGCTGCAGCATCTGGGCTACAAGGCGGTCGTCGCGGGAATTTCCGATATCCTCGCCATGAACGGAACGCCGCGGCAGATCGAACTGGCGCTCGGCATCCCGGCCCGCTTCTCGGTCGAAATGATCGATCGGCTGTATGACGGGATACGAGCGGCCTGCGACCGTTACCGGACCGATCTGGCAGGCGGAGACACGACAGCCTCGGTCAACGGACTCGCAATCGGCGTGACGGCAGCGGGCGACGTCGCCAAGGACCGGATCGCCTACCGCAGCGGAGCGAAGCCGAACGACCTGATCTGCCTGAGCGGAGATCTGGGCGCCGCCTACATGGGACTCCATCTGCTCGAGCGGGAAAAGAGGGCATGCGGCGGACAACCCGATCCGAAACCGAAGTTCGAGGGACACGAGTACATTCTCGGGCGGCAACTGAAGCCCGAAGCCCGTACCGACATAATCGAACGGCTGGCCGAAGCGGGCATCGTGCCGACCTCGATGATCGACATCACGGACGGCCTGGCGTCCGAAACGCTGCACCTGTGCAAAAGTTCGGGTTGCGGAGCGCGCATCTACCTCGACCGCCTGCCGATCGCCCGACAGACGCACGATATGGCCGAAGAACTGCACGCCGATCCGGTCGTCGCGGCGCTCAACGGAGGTCAGGACTACGAGCTGCTGTTCACGGTGCCGCTATCGAAACAGCAGGAAATCTTCGCGCTGGGCGTCGACGTGATCGGGCACGTCACGGCCGCAGGAACCGGCGCCATGCTCGTCACGCCCGACGGCTCGGAAATCGCGCTGAAGGCGCCGGGCTGGAAATAGCCGCGCGGCAGAAAACGCCTCCAAGGACGAAACGATGCAAAAAATCGAATACGGCGATCTGTACAAATTCTTCGTCTCGGTCGGAGTCATTCTGATCGGGTTCGCCGTACTGATTCCGTACTTTTACCTGAAAGAGGATTTCGGGCTCTGCGTCCCGCAGTCCGACATGGCCCGCTTCGAGCCGGAAGTACGGCAGATCATACGCACGAAACAACAGCTGCTGCTCCGCGTGCAGAACTACGTTCCGTACCTGTCGCTCGCCATGTTCGCGACCGGGACCCTGTCGGTCGCTGCGGGACTGTACAAATGGAGCCGGCGGCAACGGCAGGCCGACGCCAAGTTCGATCTGGAAGTCAAACGGCTCGACTTGCAGATACGGGCGCTTTCGCCTGAGGAAACGAAAGAGAAGATCGCCCGCGAGGTGGACGAAATCACCCGGCAGAAACCCTCGGGAGCGAAAAAACCGGACAAGCCTTCCGGCCCGGTACAAGCCGGAGAGCGGGCAAGATACATCAGCGAATACTACGACGTCGAGCGGGCGGTTATCGAATCGTTCGAGAAACGGCTGTCGGACAGGAAAGAATACGAGATAAAACCGCAGACGGAGATAGGCGACCGGCTGCACTTGGATATGCTGCTGCTTTCCCGCGACAACGGGCTCCGGAGCGACAAAATAATCGAGATCAAGTATTTCAGAAACGGGCTGAGCGGGAAATACGTTCTCGACATCGTTCGACAAATGAATACGTGCCTCTGCCGCTACCGGGGCCTTACGGGCAGACGGGCCGCGCCCGTGCTGCTGATCGTCTACAACCGGGAACGCGACTCGGCGGAAAGCGCGGCCCGGTTCGGCGACAGAATCCGCTCGGCGGCCGAAGGTCTCCCGGATATGGAAGAGTTGAAAATGCGGCTGATCGACCGCTCGGAAATCGGTATGTTCGACCCGAGAGAACTGGTCGCGCAATAGCAGGAAACGTTCCGCAACGAGTAACTTTTTCCCGCTTTTCATTCCCCGGAAATCGCGCCGTTCCCGTTCGAAATAAAATTTACGAAAACCGGACGAAGTCCGTTTCGGAGCGCAAGCGGCGACTTTCGCCTACTTCGGCCCGTCCTCGGAGCCGCCCGGCCGCAGACCGTTTGTTACGATCCGCCACACGCGAGTTTCATTGAGTACGAGCCGGCTGCCACCATCGGCTACAAGCGACACGAAGCCGAACCGCATTGTCCGTTGACTTCAGCGTAACGATACGGGAACGCCGCCAAACAGAAACGAATTCAGGGAACGGCCCCTCTCCCCGCAGTAGGTACGAACGGACGCGCCGGCACCTTCCGGAGTCGCAAACGGGAATACACGCGCATGTCCGGGAAGCAGGTATTTACGCCTGCATATTTTCCAGTTTGTTGAGCATCTTGAGCGTGGCCTTGATCGCCGCCTCGGTCTGGTCGGCATCCAGCCCGCGCGTCTTGAACGTCTCGCCCCGGTATTCCCAGGTAATGTAGGTCTGGACGAAAGCGTCGGTCCGGCCGCCGGGAGGAATCGAGACCGTATAGTTGACCAGCATCGGGAACTCGCGCCGGAGCTGCTCCTTGTATATCTTGCGAAGCGCGCGCATAAAGGCGTCGTACTGGCCGTCGCCCGACGAGGTCTGCTCGTACTCCTCGTCGTTGATCCGGATCTTGAGCGTGGCCACGGGCCGGAGGCCCTGCGACAGCGACAGGTTGTAATTGAGAATGTGTACTTGCGTCTCGTAAACGTCCTGTTTCAGTACGTCGGCGATGATGTAGGGCAGGTCCTCCGACGTGACGGCCTGCTTCTTGTCGCCCAGCTCGATGATCCGCTCGGTCACCTTGCGCATCGCCTCGTCGTCGAGATCGATGCCGAGCGTTTCCAGATTCTTCTTGATATTGGCCTTGCCCGAGGTTTTTCCCAGCGCATACTCGCGGACACGGCCGAAACGTTCGGGCAGCAGATCGTTGTAATAGAGGTGGCTTTTGTTGTCGCCGTCGGCATGAATGCCCGCGCACTGCGTGAAGACATTTTCGCCGACGACCGGCTCGTTGGCCGGGATATGGATACCGGTATAGGTCTCGACCAACCGGCTCACATGGTTGATGTTCTTCTCGACGATCGCGTTACGCACCTTCAGATGGTCGTTCAGCACAGCCGCAACGCTCGACAGGGGCGCGTTGCCGGCCCGCTCCCCCAGCCCGTTGACGGTCGTATGGATTCCCCGTACGCCCGCCTTGACAGCGGCCATGACATTCGCCACGGCCAGATCGTAATCGTTGTGGGCATGGAAGTCGAAATGCAGTTCCGGATAACGCTCGACCATCTCGCGGCAGAACGCATAGCACTCGTCGGGAGCGAGCACGCCGAGCGTATCGGGGATCATGAAACGCGCGATCGGCCGATCGCGCAGCGCGTCGATCATCCCGTAAACGTAATCCTTGGAAAAGCGCATGCCGTTCGACCAGTCCTCCAGATAGAGATTGACCGCGATACCCTCGGCCGAGGCAGCCTCGATCGCCTCGCAAATATCGGCTACGTGCTGTTCGGGCGTCTTGCGCAACTGCAACTCGCAATGGCGCAACGAACCTTTGGCAAGCAGATTCATCACGCGGCATCCGGCATCGGCGATCCACCGCAGCGAAACTCCGCCGTCGACGAAACCCAAAACCTCCACCCGGTCGAGAAAACCGCGTTCCTCGGCCCAGCGGGCGATACGCCGCACCGACTCGAACTCTCCGTCGGAAACCCGGGCCGAGGCTACCTCGATCCGGTCGACATGCAGTTCGTCGAGCAACAGACGCGCGATGCTCAGCTTCTCACGCACGGTAAACGACACTCCCGAAGTCTGCTCGCCGTCGCGCAAGGTCGTATCCAGTATTTCGATGCGATCCACCATAGACAATCAATCTCTTTTTCAAAATCCGTCCGGAAATCCGTTCCGAGTCCCCGTCCCACCGGACGACAAGGGGTAGGGTCCTCGGCCGAGCGTTCCGAATCGCCGGCACTCGTCCCGGCCGGCCTTTCACTCCGCCCCCGGACCGCCCGCCCGATCACGCACGGAGCGGCAGCCCCCCGAAGACCATTTTTCACCGCCTGCCGTTCTGCGGACTTTCGCAGAACGACGGACGACCGAAGGACAAACTACGCATGCGCCTGCTCGTAGCGGGTGATGTCGTCGCGGATGCTGAGCAGATAATCCACGTCGTCGTAGCCGTTCAGCAGACACTCCTTCTTATAGCCGTCGATGTCGAAAGACGCCTGCTCGCCGGTGGAGAGAATCGTGAACGTCTGATTCGGCAGATCGACCTCGAAACGAGCCTGCGGATCGGCCGCGATCGCAGCGAAGATCTTTTCCAAGAAAGGCTCGCTGAGCTGAACCGGCAGCAGGCCGTTGTTCAGCGCATTGTTCTTGAATATGTCGGCGAAAAAACTCGACACGACCACGCGGAAGCCGTAGTCGAAAATGGCCCAGGCCGCGTGCTCGCGCGACGAGCCGCAACCGAAGTTCTTCGCGGCGACCAAAATCTCGCCCCCGTAGCGCGAATCGTTCAGCGGAAAACCGTCCACGCGCGCGCCGGCCTTGTCGAAGCGCCAGTCGCGGAACAGGTTGTCGCCGAATCCCTTCCGCTCGACGGCTTTCAGGAAGCGGGCGGGAATGATCTGGTCGGTATCGATGTTCTCTATGTTCAACGGGCAGGCCGTCGTCGTCAGACGGGTAAATTTCGGAATAGACATGACAAATATCGCTTTAAGTTCAACGAATCGGTTAGAGACCGAACACCTCGCGCGGATCGGAAACGCATCCGGTCACGGCGGCGGCGGCAGCTACCAGCGGTCCGGCCAGCATCGTACGCGCGCCGGGCCCCTGACGCCCCTCGAAGTTGCGGTTCGACGTCGAAACGCTGTACATCCCGGCGGGAATCTTGTCGGCGTTCATTGCCAGACAGGCCGAGCAGCCGGGCTGACGGAGTTCGAAACCCGCCTCGGCCAGTATCTTGTCCAACCCCTCGGCACGGGCCTGCGCCTCGACCCCTTTCGAGCCGGGAACGAGCCATGCGGTCACATGGGGCGCTTTGCGGCGACCCTTGACGGCATGGGCGAACTGGCGGAAATCCTCGATGCGTCCGTTCGTGCAGCTGCCCAAGAAAACATAGTCGACCCGCTTGCCGAGCATCGGCTCGCCGCTACGGAAATCCATGTAGGCGAGCGCTTTGGAGAAGCTCACGCGGTCGCTGCCGCTCAGACCCTCGTCGGAGGGAATCGTTCCGGTGATGCCGACGCCCATGCCCGGATTCGTGCCGTAGGTAATCATCGGCTCGATATCGGCGGCATCGAAGCGGTACTCCGTATCGAAACGGGCGTCGGGATCGGAATAAAGCTCTTTCCAGCGTTCGACGGCCCGGTCGAAATCGGCGCCCTTCGGCGCACGCTCGCGCCCCCGAACGTAGTCGAACGTAGTCTGGTCCGGAGCGATGATGCCGCCGCGGGCTCCGCACTCGATGCTCATGTTGCAGACGGTCATCCGCTCCTCCATCGACAAGGCCCGGATCGCCTCGCCGGCGAACTCGATGAAATGGCCCGTGCCGCCCGAAGCGGAAATCCGGGATATGACGTACAGGATGATGTCCTTGGCCGTCACGCCCGGGCCGCGCCGTCCGTCGACGGTAATGCGCATCGTCTTGGGTTTGGGCTGCAGGATACACTGCGAGGCGAAAACCATCTCTACCTCCGACGTACCGATGCCGAATGCGACGGCGCCGAAAGCCCCGTGCGTCGACGTATGGCTGTCGCCGCAGACGATCGTCATACCCGGCTGCGTAATGCCCAGCTCGGGGCCCACGATATGCACGACCCCGTGACGCGGACTGCCGAGTTTGAAATACTCGACTCCGTTCGCCTCGCAGTTGCGACCGAACGATTCGAGCTGCATCCGGCTCTGCTCTTCGGCAACCGGTTTGTCCTGATCGACGGTCGGCACGTTATGGTCGGGCGTACCGGTCGTCCGGTCGGGACGGGCTACCTTGATTCCCCGGTTACGCAAACCCAGAAAGGCCACGGGCGAGGTCACCTCGTGGATATAGTGGCGGTCGATATACAGCACGCTCCGGCCCCCGTCCAGCTGACGGACCGTATGAGCGTCCCATACCTTGTCAAAAAGAGTCTTTCCCATCTGTTCGGTATTTAAGTGTTCTTATTCTGCCTTCTCCGTCGCATTGAGCAGATTCAGCGCATCGACGAACGCCTCGACGGCCGCCTTCACGACATCGGTATTGGCCGAAAAGCCGTGGACGAGCATCTGTCCGCAACGCACCTGCACGTGTACGCGCCCCACGTCGTCGCTGCCCTTGTTCATCGCCTGAATCAGGAACTCGGTGATCTGCACCGTCTCGTTGATCAGCGTCTTGATCGCCTTGACGGCCGCATCGACCGGTCCGTTCCCGGTGCAGGTCGCCGTACGTTCGCTGCCGCCGATCTTCAGAATGACCGTCGCGGTCGGAATCAGCGTACCGGTCAGTATCTGCAAGTATTTCAGCTTGATCCGCTTGGTTATCTTCTCGCCCGTCGTCGCGCCGACCAGATAGAGCAGGTCGTCGTCGCGGATATCCTTCTTCTTATCGGCCAGATCGAGAAACTTGGCGTACACCTCGTCCAGCTCGGTCTGCTCGAGCTTGAAACCGAGCAGATCGAGACGATGGCTCAGCGCCGCGCGACCGCTGCGGGCCGTAAGCGCGATGACCGACTCGTCGAGTCCCACATCGACCGGATCGATGATCTCGTAGCTCTCGCGGTTCTTGAGCACGCCGTCCTGATGAATGCCCGACGAGTGGGCGAACGCATTGCGGCCGACGATCGCCTTGTTGGCCTGAACGGGCATGTTCATCATGCTGGCGACCATGCGGCTCGTCGAAGTCAGCAATTTCGAGTCGATGCTCGTATCGATGCCCAAGTGCTTGTGACAGCGCAACGCCATCACGACCTCCTCGAGCGCCGTGTTGCCGGCCCGCTCGCCGATGCCGTTGATCGTCACCTCGACCTGACGGGCTCCGCTGATCACGCCTTCGAGCGTGTTGGCCGTCGCCATGCCCAGATCGTTATGGCAATGGGTCGAAATGATCGCGCGGTGGATGTTGGGCACATGCTCGACAAGATACCTGATCTTGCGGGCGTACTCCTGCGGCAGGCAATAGCCCGTCGTATCGGGGATGTTGACGACCGTCGCCCCGGCCCCGATCACGGCCTCGATCACGCGCGCGAGGTACTCGTTGTCGGCACGCCCGGCGTCTTCGGCATAGAACTCGACGTCCTCGACATACTTCTTCGCATGCCTGACGGCCGCTACGGCCCGCTCGATGATCTGCTCCGGAGTGGAATTGAGCTTATAGTAGATGTGCGAGTGCGATACGCCGATGCCCGTATGTATCCGTTTGTGCTTGGCCAGAGCCAGCGCGTCGGCCGCCACGTCGATGTCGTTCTGCACGGCCCGCGTCAGCGCGCAGATCGTCGGCCGGGAAACGGCCTTCGATATTTCCCGGACCGAATTGAAATCGCCGGGACTCGACACGGGAAAGCCGGCCTCGATGATATCCACGCCCAGCGCTTCGAGCGCCCGGGCCACCTCCATTTTTTCGATCGTATTGAGCTGACAGCCGGGAACCTGTTCCCCGTCGCGCAGCGTCGTGTCGAAAATGTACAATTTCTCGCTCATGACTTCTCCTCCCTATTTAACAACGTTCCAAAATCGCATTGTTACAAAATTAGCCCGATTGTTAAATTTTATCTCGAATTGCAAATATATAAATACGACACCTAAAATCAAAATGAATCGCCGAACCGCTTCCCGGCCGCGCGGAAACCCCGGTTCGCCATCGGAAAAATCCGACCGCAAAAAGCGAAAAAAACGCACGGCTGATCTTCCAGCATTGCAGAAGGTCACCCGACGCCCCGGCATTCCGTCACGCGATGCGAGGAAATCCCGTCTCGGAAGCCGGGACGAAATACCGGAACGTCCGGACCTCCGTCAGCAGGCCCGGTCGCCGAGCAGCAGGCGGGCCTGCTCGCGCGCCGCCTCGGTCACGTCGGTCCCGCTGAGCATGCGGGCGATCTGCTCGACGCGTTCGGAAGGCGCCAGCTTCCTGATACGAGTCGCCGTGCCGGAGGCGGACTCCTCCTTATATACGAAAAAGTGGTCGCTCCCCTTGGCGGCCACCTGAGGCAAATGCGTGATGTTGATTACCTGCAAGCCGGACGAAAGGCGAACGATGATCTCGCCCATGCGGTCGGCCACCGACCCGGAAACGCCCGTATCGATCTCGTCGAAGATCACCGTAGGAAGCTGCCCCGAACGGGCGACGAGCGACTTGAGACTCAGCATCAGCCGAGACATCTCGCCCCCGGAGGCCACCTTCTCGACCGGCTGGAGCGGCATCCGCCGGTTGGCCGTGAACAGGAAGCGTATCGTATCCGCACCGTCGGGCCGCAACTCCGCGGCCGGCGCGATCTCGATCCGCAGAACGGCCGACTCCATGCCGAGCTCGGCGAGCATCCCCGCTATCTGCTCTTCGATCCGCGGAGCGGCCGCCGTACGAACCGCCGTCAGCTCGCCCGCGATCCGGACAGCCTCGGCACGCAACCGCTCGACCTGCTGCCGCATTTGGGCAATCGCCTCGGCACCGCCTTCGATATCCGCCAGTTGCGCTTCGTATCGGGCCTGCAATGCGAGCAGTTCGGAAACGGAAGCGACTCGATGCTTCTGCTGGAGCGAATAGATGCGGTCCAGACGGGCAGTTACCTGTTCGAGTCGCCGGGGATCAGCATCGATCCGGTCGGCGCCGGAAGCGGCCTCGGAAGCCAGATCCTTCAGATCGAGCGCCGCCGCGTGCAAGCGGGCATAAAATTCCTCGGCCCGGGGATAGACTTCGGCTATGCGGCCGACCGACGTTTCGACGCTCTTGAGCCGCGAAAGCAGGCTATCCTCGGCCCCTTCCAGCTCGGAAGCGGCGAAAAGCAACGTATCGCGGATCTCCGAGGCATGCGACAGCTCGGACAGACCGGCCTCCAGCTCCTGCTGCTCGTTCTCCGACAATTTCGCCTCACGCAGCTCGTTCAACTGAAAGGAAACATACTCCCGGTCGCGGCCGCTCTGCTCGGCCCGGGCCCGAAGTGTCTCCAACTCGCTCTCGCAACGGCGGAGCTCGCCGTATATCCGGCGATACTCCCCCAGCCTGTCGCCGGCCTCTCCCACGCTGTCGAGCAAACCGGTCCGGAAACGGCTGTCGCCCAACAGCAGCGTCTGGTGCTGCGAATGAATATCGATCAGTCGGACGCCGATCTCGCGCAAGGCCGTCAGCTGGACGGGAAGATCGTTGACGTAAGCGCGGCTCTTGCCGGCGGGCGTAATCACCCGCCGCACGACGGTCCGCTCGTCATAGTCCACATCGAGCGACCCGAACAGCGGCTCCAAGCCGTAACCCCGGACGTCGAACTCGGCCTCGACGACGCAGTTGCGCCCCGAGTCCTTGATCGCGGCCGCGTCGGCGCGAGCTCCCAGCACCAGCCCCAGCGCGCCGAGCAGGATCGACTTGCCGGCTCCGGTCTCGCCGGTAATGATATTCAGCCCGGCGGCGAACTCGATGTCCAGCCGGTCAATCAGCGCATAATTCTCGACCGTCAAACGACACAGCATATCCCGTATGAATTAAACGGACCCTTCCTCGCCGGAAAAGTCCGAACTGCAAAGCGAAAGTTACGAATTTTCGGTTATTCCTCCTTTTTCCAGAACGCCTCGATCTCGTCCGCGATATCCGAAGCGACCTCTCGCTTGTTCTTGAGCCCGAAAGCGTTCCGCCGCCCGTCGCGGTGCAGAATCGTAACGCGGTTCGTATCGACGCCGAAGCCCGCGCCCGGATCGTCCAGCGAGTTGAGCACGATCATATCCATATTCTTGCGCTCGAGCTTATCCTCGGCATGCTCGAGCCCGTGATCGGTCTCGAGCGCGAAGCCCACCAGCAGACGGGGCCCCTTGATCTCTCCGATCGCCGCGGCAATGTCCCGCGTAGGACGCAGCTCGATGCTCCGCACCTCGCTCTCCTTCTTGATCTTCCGGTCGGCGACCGAAACCGGAGTATAATCGGCCACCGCCGCACACATTACGGCTCCGTCGCAACGCTCGAAAACATGCAGGGAGGCCGCGTACATCTCGTCGGCCGTCGTAACCTCCAGCGCCTGCATCCCGTCGGGAATCGGCAATGCCGTGCGTCCCGTCACCAGAATCACGTCGGCTCCCCGGTCGCGCAGTTCCTCGGCCAAGGCATAGCCCATCTTGCCGGACGAATGGTTCGATATGTAGCGAACGGGGTCGATCGGCTCGATCGTCGGGCCGGCCGTCACGAGCAGGGTCCGCCCCTGCAGCGAGCGCCGGCGGGCAAAATAGTCCGACACCGCACGCGCGATCGCGGCAGGCTCCTCCATCCGTCCTTTGCCCGAAAGGCCGCTGGCCAATTCTCCCGAAGCCGGTTCGATGATCCGGCATCCGTAGCTTTTGAGGCTGTCGAGGTTATAGCGGGTCGTCGGATGAGCGTACATATCGAGGTCCATCGCCGGGGCGACGAACACGGGACAACGCGCCGACAGATAAGTGGTCAGCAGCAGGTTGTCGGCCACGCCGGTAGCCATCTTCGCAATCGTATTGGCCGTAGCCGGAGCGACGACCAGCGCGTCGGCCCACTCGCCGAGCGAGACATGGCTGTTCCACTGTCCGCTCTCCGGATCGAAAAACTCAACGAAAATCGGGTGGCGGCTCAACGTCGCGAGCGTCAGCGGCGTGATGAACTGCTTGGCCAGCGGAGTCATCAGTACGCGCACTTCCGCGCCCTCGCGGATCAGTTCCCTGACGAGTATCGCAGCCTTGTAAGCTGCGATACTGCCTGTTACGCCGACGATTATTTTCTTGCCTCCGAGCATGTCTGCGACCGTTAAAAACTATTCGGCGATCGTCTCGGGCTGAGGCTCCGGTCTGTTCTCGCGGAAATAGACCTTTCCCTCCAGAAATTCCTCGGTCGCCACGAGCGTAGGCTTCGGCAGCCGCTCGTAGTATTTCGATATCTCGATCTGCTCCCGGTTTTCGAACGTCTCCTCGAGCGAATCGGTGACGCTCGAGAAATCGGCCAGCTTCCGGTTCAATTCCTGCTTGATCTCGCTGGCGATCTGATTCGCGCGGCGGGCGATCACGACCACGGACTCGTAGATGTTGCCCGTCGGCGCATCGATGTCGGTGAGCGTCCGGGTGACTGTGTTCGTCGGAATGCTACTTTTCTTGATTTCCATCTTTCGTTTCGGAATTATCTGATTGATTCGTATTGTCGCTGTTCGAGCCGTTCTGCAGGTCGCCGTACTTGGCCAAGTGCTTCTTGGCCTCCTCGAGCATCTTGTCGACCTCCTTCTTGTACTTGCTGTCGGGATATTGGTCGACGAAATTGTAATAGGCGTTCTGCGTATCGAGATACCGCTGGCGCTGCAGCGAAGCGACGCTGTTGCGCGCATAGAGACAGTGGGCGCTGACGATCAGATAGGCCAGCTCTTCGCGGTGACCGCTCTCGGGATACATATCGATGGCGTTCTGAAGCGCCGTAACGGCCGAATTGTAGTATCCTATATCGTAGTACACCTTGGCGTTCATGAAAGCCTTGTCGTAGAGTTTCTGCCTCAGCTCGATCATGTTCTCGATCAGCTGGTCCTTCTTCACGCTGTTCGGATAGCGGTCCAGATATTCCGTTATGGCCTGAAGAGCCTGATGCGTGGCCGTCTGGTCGTACTCGGGCTTAGGCGAGGAAAAGTAAAAACCCTTGGCATACATATACTCCGCGTCCTCCAGAAACGGGCTGCGCCCGAAACGGCGGCGGAAGCCGTCGAACAGCTCGGCGCTCGAAACGAAGTCCCCGCTTTTGTAGTAACAGAGTCCCGTATAATAAGCCAAAGTATCGGCGCGGGCCGACTGAGCGTACACGTGAGCGACGTCCTGAAAAAGCGTCAGCGCCTTGTTGTACTTCCCCTTATCGGTGTATTCGATGGCCGTCTGATACTTCAGGTTGCTGTCGTTGCTCTTGAGGACCTTGCTGTATCCGCTGCACGAGGCGGCCGTCACGCCCGCCAGCACGACCAAAGCTTTGTTTACGTCGATTCTCATCTTCAATTCATTAAGGATTAGGCGCCTACACCGACTCCGAACCGTCCCAAGAACGGTTCGTCGCCTAATTTCGGCAAAGTTATGTATTTTTAACGAGTTGAAAAAATATATATTGCGTTTTCGGGCGGATATTATCCGCAGCCCCGGACGCCCCGGCATAGCCGGCACGGAGAGCGAGCCGCGCACCCGTTCCGCCGCCCGCCCGCAACGGACGGCCAATCCGCACGAAGGCTCTCCCCTCCGCAGAGACCATGATAAAAAAAGCCGTTTTTGTACGCGCATACGGAAAAAAATAGTTAGCTTTGTACGTTTGTTTCCGAAACGATTACTCAATTTAAATACAATTTAAAACGGATACGATTGTGGATATTTTCGAACGACTCAAACAGAATGCCGGGGGTCCGATCGGCCAATACCAGAAGCTGAGCCACGGCTACTACTCTTTCCCGAAGCTCGAGGGCGAAATCGGCCCGCACATGATCTTCCGCGGCCGCGAGGTGCTGAACTGGAGCCTGAACAACTACCTGGGCCTGGCCAACCATCCGGAGGTGCGCAAGGCCGACGCCGAGGCGGCCGCCGAGTTCGGCATGGCCTATCCGATGGGGGCCCGCATGATGAGCGGACAGACCAAGTGGCACGAGCAGCTCGAGCGCGAACTGGCCGCTTTCGTGGGCAAGCCCGACGCCTTCCTGCTCAACTACGGCTATCAGGGAATGATCTCGATCATCGACTCGCTGCTCACGCGCCGCGACGTGGTGGTCTACGACTCGGAGGCGCATGCCTGCATCATCGACGGGCTGCGGCTGCACACGGGCAAGCGCTTCGTATATCCGCACAACGACATGGAAGCCTGCCGCAAGCAGCTCGCCCATGCGACGAAACTGGCCGAGGAGAACGGCGGCGGCGTGCTCGTCATCACCGAAGGCGTATTCGGCATGAAAGGCGATCTGGGCAAGCTCGACGAGATCGTCGCGATGAAAAAGGATTTCAACTTCCGCCTGCTGGTCGACGACGCGCACGGCTTCGGCACGATGGGCAAACGCGGCTCGGGTACGCCCGAACACTTCGGCGTGACCGACGGCGTGGACGTGCTGTTCAACACGTTCGCCAAGTCGATGGCCGGCATCGGAGCGTTCGTATCGTCCGAGAAGTTCATCGTCGACTATCTTCGCTACAACATGCGCTCGCAGACCTATGCCAAGGCGCTGCCGATGCCTATGGTCAAAGGAGCGCTCAAGAGGCTCGACCTGATCCGCACGCATCCGGAGTTCAAGGAAAACCTGTGGAAAATCGTCCGTGCGCTGCAAAGCGGCTTCCGCGAGCGCGGATTCGACATCGGAGGCACGCTGTCGCCCGTCACGCCCGTCTATATGAAGGGCGGCGTGGACGAAGCCTGCAATATCGTCGTCGACCTGCGCGAGACTTACAACCTGTTCTGCTCGGTGGTCGTTTACCCGGTGATCCCCAAGGGAGAAATCATCCTCCGCATCATCCCGACGGCCGTGCACACGCTCGACGACGTGAACTACACGCTCGACTGCTTCGAGAAATGTCACAAGAAGCTGCTCGCCGGCGAATACAAAAAGCCCATGCCCGACATGAGCGAGAAATAAGTCCCTTACGGACGACACGAGACACGGGGCGCCTGCTATGCAAGCGCCCCGTGTTAGCGAACACAGGACACACATTCGATCAGCCCTCTGTCACAAATTCCCCTCCGGCGCAGGGGACTTCATATCGAGAAACCGGAATCGTCGAAAACCCGAGGGCCGGTTATTATATAAATTCATTCCCAGCCGTTATTTCAGCCGGCGGACGACACGGGCCGGATTGCCGGCCACGACGACGTCCGGCTCGACGTCGCGCACCACGACGCTGCCTGCGCCGACGACCGAGCGAGGCCCGATCCGGACGCCCGGACAGAGAATCGCCCCGCCGCCGATCCAGCAGTCGTCGCCGATCGCGACCGGACGACAGCTTTCGACCGGGCGGCGGCGCTGCTCGAAATCCATCGGGTGGGTGAAGGTGTAAATCTGCACGGCAGGCCCGATCAGCACATGGTCGCCGATGCGGATCGGCGCACCGTCGAGCATCACGCAGTTGAAGTTAATGAAAACGCCACGTCCGATGAACAGGCTGTAACCATAGTCGCAGTAAAAAGGCGGACGAATCAGGCATTCGTCCGAAGCATGAGGCAGCAGCTCGCCGAGCGCCTCGCGGTACCCGGGCGCATCCATCGACAGCGCGTTGAGCCGGCTCAGCAGCGCGGCCGCCCGGCGGCGATCCTCGCTCAGTTGCGGGTCGAGCGTCTCGAACTGCTCGCCCCGGAGCATCTTTTCCCTTTCGGTCATCGGTCCGCTCAAGAAGTAAACGTAAAGAAATAGTTCATAAAGAAGTTCCACAGCGTCACGACGCCGATTGCGATCAGCTTCGACAAATAGAACCCGACACGGGCCCGGTCGTTGAGCAGATAGATAATCAGGTTATTGATCAGCAGCCCGATAGCCGATATGCCGATAAACTGCATGTATTGCTGGGCCACCTGCGGATCGCGGCTATGGAAAGTCCACAGCCGGTTAAGCACGTAGTTGGTCGAGGCCGCCGAAATGAATCCCAGCGAGTTGGCGACATACTTGTTCAAGCGGAGCTTCTCCTTGCCGAGGAAGGTAATGCCGAAATCGACCGCCATGCCGGAAGCGCCGACAACGCAAAATTTGATGAATTGAATAAGCATATCTCGTTATTTTGCAATCGTTCTTATCCGTTCCGTCGGCCCGTTGAACCAAGTCGTCACCGGAAGGTTGGACACGGTGAAGCCTACCTGCCACGTGCGCTCCGGCAATTCGGGCACGACGAAACGCGCCTCGCGGCGGAGCGTCCCGCCGGCAGGAAGCAGGCCCTGCACTTCGGGCAAATCGTAGCGACGGGTCGTCTCGCTCAGGTTGCGCCACACGATGCCGACCTTCACCGAGTCGCCGTCGAAACGGTAGTCGTAAGGATAGGGATTGCGCAGCGTCAGACTCAGACGAAGCGTGTCGCCCGGCCGGACCTCGGAGGGCAGCGGACCGGTCTCGACCGCGATGCGGCGCACCGGAACGAACCGTCCGCAGCGCAGATAGCGGAACGTCCGGCCGTTCGGCAACTGAACGTCGCGCGAGCCCGGCACGCTGTCCCACACCTGAATCAGCACGGGGCCTCCGGCCATCCGGTCGTCGTCGTCGCGCAGCTCGTACTGGCTCGTCCGGTAATAGATCGACGGCTGGGCATACGCCTGGCCGCCCGTATAGAAGGCATATTTGGCCGCCGCCGTATACTGGCCGTCGAATATCACGGGAGCTCCCGCAGCCTCCTGCGCGATCCGTCCGTAGGACGTCCGGTTGTCGAACACCTCGAAACGCAGGCCGAGCGGGTTGAATATCATCTCGATGCGAACCAGCGCGACGAGCGCGACGGTCACCCACCCTACCCGCACGACGTAGCGGCGCGGACGACCGCCCCGACGGGCATGGAGGAACAGCAGCGCGATCACGCCGAACGCAACGGGAATCTCCCATTGAGGCTGCACGTACCCGCGCAGAGTCGTCGACAGGAAAAAGAGGACGAACCCGGCCGAAATGAAGTTGAGAGCCCGCAACACGGGCGTTTCGGCTCGGGTCTTCCACCAGACGGCGACAAAAACGGGAAACAGCAGCGGATTGAAGATCGCCAGCAGATTGAGCAGGTACTCGGTCACGAACGAAAACTGAAAATCCTTGTTGCGTCCGGCCAGATGATAGCGGAACGAAACCCAGTCGTGCCCGGACTGCCATCCCAAATGCGGAAGGATCAGCAGCAGCGTCACGACGCAGGCGGCGTAGAATTTCGGATTGCGCAGCAGGCGCAGGTTCGACAGCACGGTCAGCAGCACGACCAGCGCGCCGTGATACTTACTGTACGCGAGCGCTGCCATAGCGACGCCGAGCCACAGGGCATGGCTCCAGCGGTCGTCCTCGGTCAGGCGCTTGTAGCACCACAGGAACAGCGCGGTAAAAAGCATCAGCGGACCGTCGGGCACGGCCAGAAAGCCGTAAAGCTGCAGGATCGGCATCGCAGCGGCGATCAGGACGAACAGCCCCGCGTCGCGCACCGTCGCGGAATCGGGACGGACGATCCGCCACAGCAGATAGAGGTAGAGCGGCTGCAACAGCGTGAAGAAAAACCGCACGCCGAACTCTCCGCCCCAAAAACTTCCCAAGCGTACGAGCAGCGCCGTCATCGGCGGATGATCGAAATAGCCCCACGCCAGCGACCGGGAGAACATATGGTAATAAGCCTCGTCGTTGGCCAGCTCGGTGCAGCCGGCCTGAATCAGGTTGGCGATCCACCACAGGCCCAGCAGCAACCACAGCCGTACGTCGGGATTTCGCGATTGCAACAGTTTTCTCATTTCGGTCGAGTTACCCCGGACTTTCCGCGCGGGGAGGTTTCGGTCGGAATCTATCTTGCAAAGATAGCAAAAAAGCCGCAACGAATCGCGCATGCCCGCAGCTTCCCGCCTCACGCACCGCGCCTGTGCCGGAAACGGCCGGTCCGCCGGAGAAAAAACGGACCGCGGCCGACCTTTTTCAAACGGTCTTCACCGGCAGAGGCACGGCAAAACCGGAATTTTCGCCTCCCGGCCCACGGGAAACGGCTTCGTCGCAGACATAATCCGAAAACACGCCGCCCCCCGAAAACAGGACCGAACGCCTTGTCCTTCCCGAATCGCCGGAAACGGTATGCCGAGCAACCGAAACACGTCGCAACAGCCGAAATGGCCGGCATACGCCGATCCTATCCCTCCTTTTCAAAACTTTTCAGAAGCTCGATCTCGGCCGGCCAACGGCTTTCGTCGGGCGTCTCGAGAATCAGCGGAATGTCGTCGAAACGCTTGTCCCGGGCGATAAAGCGGAAAACGGTCATACCCAGAAAACCGTCGCCCAGATTCCGGTGACGGTCGACCCGGCTGCCCAGCGGCTTCATCGAATCGTTCAGGTGCATACCGCGCAGGTAACGGAATCCGACCGTGCGGTCGAACTCGTCGAACGTTCTCTCGCACGCCTCGTCGCTCGTCAGGTCGTAGCCGGCGGCAAAGGCATGGCAGGTGTCGATGCAGACGCCCACGCGGCTCTGATCTTTCACGAGCGAGAGGATCGTCGCCAGCTGCTCGAACGAATATCCGACATTGGAACCCTGCCCGGCCGTGTTCTCCACGACGGCCGTCACGCCCCGGGTCCGCTCGAGCGCCCAGTCGATCGACTCGGCCACGAGCCGCAGACATCGGTCGGCGCCGATCAGGCCCAGATCGCTGCCCGGATGAAAGTTCAGCCGGTCGAGCCCCAGCTGCTCGCAACGCTGCATCTCGTCGAGGAAGGCAGCGCGCGACTTCTTCAGCTCCTCGTCCTTGGGATGGCCCAGGTTGATCAGGTAGCTGTCGTGAGGCAGGACGACGCCCGGAGCGTATCCTCCCGCCCTGCAATTGGCCTCGAACGCGCCGATCGAGGACGGCTTGAGCGGCGCGGCCGACCATTGCCGCTGATTCTTCGTAAACAGGGCGAAAGCCGTCGCCCCGATCTTTTCGGCGTTCAGCGGAGCGTTTTCGACCCCTCCTGCCGCACTGACATGCGCTCCAAAATATTTCATCGTACCATGTTATTGTCGCGTCCGTCTCCTCGTCGCGCCGGAAAGGCGGACGCACCGGAGCAAAAATACGGATTTCCGAAGCAAAAAAAAGAGGGTCCGCTCAATCCGGGTCAAAATTGCTATCTTTGCGCAAGACTCAACCCTGCGCAGACTATGAAACCCCTGAGAATTTTTCTGTTGCTTGCGGGACTTCTGCTGGCTTCGAGCCGAGCCGAAGCCCAGTTCTCCATTTCAAAAGTCACACCGAAAGAGGCGGACGTCAAAAACTTTCGGGACACGATCAAGCAGCTGTCGGCCGTCAACAACCAGTTCTTCAGCGAAGCGCGCTACCGGGCCGAGAAAAAACGTTTGCGCAAGGAACGGAACACGATCACCTGCACGGTCGGGCTATCGCTGAACCAAACCGGCTTCGACAACTGGGCCCCGGGCGGAAACAACACGTTCGACGCGACCGCCTCGCTGCTCTATACGCACGTCTACACCCGCGACAAACTGAACATGACCTACTCGTTCGATTCGAAATACGGCATGAACGTCATTTCGGGCACGACGTTCAAGAATCTCGACTACTTCATTTTCAACCTCAACACGGGATGGGCCATCTCGAAGAACTGGTCGTACAGCGCCAGCGCCAACCTGCGAAGCCAATGGTCGAAAGGATACAAGTCGGTCACCGAGAAAATACTGGTCAGCAACTTCATGTCGCCCGGCACGCTGACGCTCGGCGTCGGCTTCACGTACCGGGCGCTGAAGAAAGTGCCGCTGATCGTGACGGTCAATCCCCTGAGCGGCAACATGCAATTCGTTCTGGACGACTCGCTCTCGCGGCAGGGCGCCCACGGCGTGCCGGCCGGCAAGCACCAGAAAAGCTCGCTCGGATCGACGATGCGCATCGACCTGAACCAGCCGATCGCAGGAGGAAAGATGAGCTACAGCACTTACTTTTATGTCTCGACGAACTACGAACAGAACAACTACGTCGAATGGCAAAATACGTTCAACATCATTGCAGCCAAGATATTCAACGTCGGTTTTTTCTGCCGCATGGTCTACAACGAGCCTCAGGCGACGCCTCGGAACCGCTCGCTTCAATGGACCTACAAAATCGGGGTCGGATTGTCCTATACGTTCAAAAACAAGTAGCTTCGGGTACGGGAATTGCCCATGCGCCCCGACAAGAAACTTTCGCTAAAACGACATGTACAAAAACAGTAAATTCACGATTCTACTGCCGACCGTGATCGCCTGCTCGCTGGCAGCAGGGATGCTGCTCGGCAGTTTTCTGCTACGCAGCGGCGCGGACCGACCTGCACGCAGGGCCGCGCTTTCCGTAGCCGGGACCGACAAGCTCAACATGCTGCTCCGCCTGATCGACGCGCAATATGTCGACACGGTGCGGATGGACTCGCTCACGGAAGAAATCATCCCGCTGATTCTCGAAAATCTCGACCCGCACTCGATGTATTTCAGCGCGAAGGACCTCGCTCAGGCCAACGAGACGATCGAAGGAGAGTTCGACGGCATCGGCGTCGTGTTCAACATGGCGACCGACACGGTCGTCGTGCTGAACGTCATCGCCGGCGGACCGAGCGCCAAAGCCGGCATACAGGGAGGAGACCGGATCGTGACGGTCGAGGACAGCACGATCGCCGGAATCGGGATGGACCAAAACGAAGTAATGAAAAGACTCAGGGGTCCTCGAGGCAGCGAAGTCCGGCTCGGAATCCAACGCTCCGGAATCGACGGGCTGATCCCGGTCACCGTCCGGCGCGACGCCATTCCGATCAGGAGCATCACGGCTTCGTACCTGATCCGCCCGGATATCGGCTATATCAAGTTCGATCAATTCTCGGTCAACGCCTACAAAGAACTGAGCGAAGCGATCGGACAGCTCAAGGGACAAGGCATGCAGAAACTCATCCTCGACATCCGGGGCAACTCGGGCGGCCTGCTCGAACAGGCCATCGCGATCTCGAACGAGTTCCTGCCCGCCGACAAGATGATCGTCTACACGCAGGACCGCGCGGGAAACAGGGAGACCCAATACAGCGACGGGCAAGGAGAGTTCACCGACGAACAGCTGGTCGTGCTGATCGACGAATACAGCGCCTCGTCGAGCGAGATTCTGGCCGGAGCGCTTCAGGACAACGACCGGGGCACGATCATCGGCCGCCGCTCCTACGGCAAGGGACTGGTCCAAAGTCAGATCCCGTTCCCGGACGGCTCGGCGGTCCGCCTGACCGTCGCACGCTACTACACGCCGACGGGACGGTCGATCCAGAAACCGTACAGCGACGGAACGGAAAGCTACAACCGCGAGCTGCTGTCGCGCTACGAGCATAACGAGCTCTTTTCGGCCGACAGCATCCATTTCGCCGACAGCCTCAAATACGTGACCGAAGGCGGCAAGGTCGTCTACGGCGGAGGAGGCATCATGCCGGACATTTTCGTACCGGCCGACACTTCGGACATGACCCCTTATTTCAGAGAGGTGGCCGGGCGCAACATTCTCTACCGTTTCACGCTCGACTATACGGATCGCCACCGCGCGCAACTGAACGGAATCCGGACGCTCGAGGAACTGGACCGCTTCTTCGGCTCGCAGCCGGACCTGCTCGGCGAATTCGTCCGCTATGCGGCCCGGCAGGGCGTGGCACCGAAACCGGCCGAAATCGAACGCTCGAAAGAGGTCATGCTGGCCCAGATCAAAGCCTACGTAGGCCGCAACACGCCGCTGGAGGACAATGCTTTTTACCACAACATCCAAAGCATCGACAACGTGGTAAAACAGGCGCTCGAGGTGCTGTCGGCTCCCCGGCCGGACAACGAGCTCCATGTCCGGGACACGGTCGCGCGGACCGAGCCGTCGCTTTAGCGCAACGACACGAGGCCGGAGCCGAATGGCTCCGGCTTCTCTTTTCGCTGCGTGTACCGGTGCGCACAGCGGGAAACAACGCGACGTCGCATACTTACGTCACACCCGACATACTTTTATTGCAAGTATCCTCGACATTACAATCGACTCGCCCGGACGACCCGGACAAACGGACCGTTTCCGACCGGAACGATGCCCTGTCGCTAAGACGGCGAAAAGTCGGAAGAGCTCCTGCAAGCACGCGATCGCGAAAAACCGGAACGGTGTGCGTAGCCTCATGCACATTTATTTCAAGACGCTTACATGACTATGCTGTCGCGGAAGTCGCTGATAGATCGGTTCCTTTGTTCACCACGACCTGATCGTTTCCGTATTATACGGGAGAAGATCTATACCGGCATGCCGGTGCGTCATAGCGGACTTAACCTATCATACCGGCCCGGGAGGGGAATCCGAAAGTCGCGAGGCAGGACGTAAACGGCGCACCGAAATATGCTATCAGGGGCTGAAATACCGTTCTCCGGGCGTTCGGCCGTCGATATCTCTCAACCGTATATCAGATAACCGGCTACGCCCGAGAGCACGATCAGCAGGATCGGATCGATCTTGCGCAGCGAAGCCAGAAAGACCGCGCCGAAAATCAGCCAGCTCTTGTAGTCGATAAAGGTGACCGGAGTGAACAGCACGGCGCCTGCCAGTGCGATCATGGCCAGAATCATCGGCCTCATGCCGAACATGACTCCGCGAATGTAGGCATTGTTCCGCAGGGCCAGATAAAAGCGCGTCAGTACGATCATCAGCGTCATGGCGGGCAGGCAGACGGCCGCCGTCGCCACGACCGCTCCCCAGACACTGCCGGTCACGACGTAGCCGATATAGGTCGCGCTGTTGATCGAGATCGGCCCGGGCGTCATCTGCGAAACGGCGATGATGTCGGTCAGCTCCTCGTTCGTGATCCAGCCGTGGGCGATCACCACCTCGTGCTGAATCAGCGACAGCATCGCATACCCCCCGCCGAAGCCGAAAAAGCCGATTTTCAGATAGGATAGGAACAGTTGCAGATAGATCATGGCTTCAGCCCCTTTCTTTTCAGACAGAACGTCCAGCCCAGCCCTCCGACGGCCCCGACCAAAATCAGATAGACGGGCGAGAATCCGAAATACCACGTCGCGCCCAGCGCCAGAGAGGCCAGTACGAAACGCCATGCCCCGAGCCCCTTGGACAGATGAATGATCGGGGCCAAAATCAGCGCCACCACGGCCGGACGCATGCCCTTGAACACGGCCTCGACGACCGGCTCGTGCTCGAACGAAACGAAAAACAGCGCCACGAGCAATATGATGACGAACGAAGGTACGACGACACCGAGCACCGAGCTGAACGCCCCCCGGTAACGATCGATCTTGTAGCCGACGAAAACCGCCGTATTGAGAGCCAAGGGTCCCGGCGAAGTCTGGGCGAGCGTCAGCAGGTCGAGGAATTCCTCACGATCGATCCACGCCCGGCGATCGACCACTTCCTTTTCGATCAGCGGAACCATGGCGTATCCCCCGCCGAAGGTAAATACCCCGACCTTGAAGAACGACCAGAAAAGATTCAACGATTTCTGCATAAAGTCTTTTTCTCCTGTAATTCGCCCGCTTGCTCGCTTTCGTCCGTTTCCGCACGGGCTTTTCTCCCGGAAACGGACGGAAGCGCCGGTCGGGCCCCTTCCGCCAAATCCGCGGCTTCGCCGTTTCCTCTATGACGGATACGTACGCATTCGGAAACGGAAACCGCGAGCGACTTCTTCCTCCGATTGCGTCCGCCGCCTTGCACCGGTCCCCGAAGGAGTCCGGAAACACCGGTCTCGCGCAACCGGATACTGCGGGCACCTGCGGCACGGCGCACACCGCTAAAGAGCGTCCCGCAAAGTTCCTACCAGCCGTTTACGAACGCGACCGAGTGCGCAGCCACGACGCCGGCCGTTTCGGTCCGAAGACGGCTGCGGCCGAGCGAAACGGCCCGGAAACCGCTGTCGAGCGCCGAGCGGATTTCATCGGAAGAAAAATCGCCCTCGGGCCCTATAAGGATCAGCACCTGCTCCCGGGGGCCGAAAGCCTCCCCGAGCGGAGTCCGGTTCCCGCTCTCCTCGCAATGGGCGATCAGCCGGCTACCCGCGCAAGGGAGCTCCAGCAGCTCACGCAAAGGCATCGGAGAATCGACCCGGGGCAGATAAGCCTTCAGCGACTGCTTCATCGCACCGGTCACCACACGGAGTATCCGGTCTATCCGGAGCGTCCGCCGCTCGCAGCGGTCGGTCAGCACGGGCGTGATCCGGTCGACGCCGATTTCGGTCGCCTTCTCGGCGAACCACTCGTAACGGTCGACGTTTTTCGTCGGCGCGACGGCCAGATGCAGCGAGTAAGGGCGTTGCCCGAAGCCCTGCTCGCAGCCGAGTATCTCGAGCCGGCAGCCGCGCGGCGAATCGTCGGCGATCTCGGCCCGGCACATCGCGCCCCGGCCGTCGGTCACCCACAGGCTGTCGCCCCGGCCCAGACGCAACACGCGGACGGCATGCTTCGACTCCTCTTCGCCGAGCAGATAGCTCCCGGAAGCAGGGTCCAGATCGGGGGCGTAAAATAATTGCATAGAAATAGGCGTTTTGTGGATCGGTATCGCTACTTTTGCAATAGCGTCCCGAACTCTCCGGGCAAAAGTACAAAACAACCGACGAACTCACAACGTTTGCCATCGATGAAAAAATTTTCGTTTCCGCTCATCGTTCTCTTATCGATAACCGCCATGTCAAGCTGCCGCAACAAACAGGCGGAGGTCAATCCGCTGCTCGCCCCGTGGGACACGCCCTACGAGGTTCCTCCTTTCGACAAGATCGAAATACGCCATTACAAGCCGGCCGTCGAGCAGGCCATTGTCCGTCACCAAAAGGAAATCGACTCGATCGCATCGAACCCGGCGGCCCCGGATTTCGAAAATACGATCGCGGCGCTCGACCGGAGCGGGGAAACGCTCGACCGGGTCTACACGACCTTCTCGCTGGTCGCCGCAGCCGACAACAACGAGGCGATGCAGCAGGCCGATCTGGAAATATCGCCGGCGGTAGCGGCCCATCGGGACGACATATACCTGAACGAAAAGCTTTTCGAACGGGTGGAGGCCGTCTACGAGAAGCTCGACTCGCTGCCGCTCACGCCCGAGCAGAAACGTCTGACGGAACTCACGTACAAAAACTTCGTGCGCGCCGGAGCCGGTCTTACGCCCCGCAGCAAGAAACGGTTGCGCGAGATCAACTCGGAACTGACGACACTCGGCATCCGCTTCGGCAATAACCTGCTGGCAGAGAACAAGGGCTTCGCGCTCGTGCTCGACAGCCTCAAGCAGACGACCGGCCTGCCCGACGACGTGATCAATGCGGCGGCGGCCGAGGCCGAGGCCCGGGGTATGAAGGGGAAATACGTCTTCACGCTCGGCAAACCCAGCCTGATTCCGTTCCTGACCTACGCCAAAGACCGCAACCTGCGCGAGCGGCACTACCGGGGCTATTTGAACCGGGGAGCCAACGGCGGCGACCACGACAACACGCGGATCGTCGAGCGGATCGTCAGGCTGCGCTCCGAGAAGGCCGCCCTGCTCGGCTATCCGTCTTACGCGGCGCTCAAGCTCGACGGTACGCTGGCCGCGACGCCCGAGCGAGTATACGAGATGTTCGACCGGCTCTGGGAACCGACGCTGAAACTGGCCGGCGAGGAGCTCGCCGAAATGAAGGCGATCAAGGCGGCCGAAACCGGCGACAGCACGTTCGCCTCGTGGGACTGGTGGTACTACGCCGAACGGCTTCGCCAATCGAAATACGATCTCGACGAAGAGGCCCTCAAGCCGTACCTGTCGCTCGACAATGTCAAGCAAGGCGTTTTCATGCTCAGCAACCGGCTCTGGGGACTGACTTTCCGCCCCGTGTCGATCCCGGTCTATCATAAGGAGTGCCTGACATACGAGGTTCTCGACAAGGACAACGCGCATTTGGGCATCCTCTACTTCGACCTGTACCCGCGCGAGGGCAAGCAGGCCGGAGCATGGTGCGACGCATTCCGGCCCGAGCGGTACACGGCCGACGGACAGCGCGTTGCGCCGGTCGTGACGGTCGTAGCCAACTTCACGCCTCCCCGAGGCAACGCTCCGGCTCTGCTCAGCCTGGACGAAACCGAAACGCTGTTCCACGAGTTCGGACATGCGCTGAACAACCTGTTCGCCCAGACCCGGTACAAAGAAACGGGCATGAACTCGATGGAGCTCGACTTCGTCGAAATGCCGTCGCAGATCATGGAGAACTGGGCCACCGAGCCCGAAATGCTCCGCGCCTATGCCAAACACTACGCTACCGGCGAGACGCTCCCTGCCAATATGATCGCGCGCATCGTCCGCAGCAAGCTGTTCAATCAGGGATTCATGACCGCCGAACTGCTCGCCGCAGCGCAACTCGATATGGACATTCATACGCTCGGAGCGTCGGACACGCTCGATCCGACGGAACTCGAGCGCCGCTCGCTCTACGAACAGCGGGGATTGCTGCCGCAGATCGCCCCGCGCTACCGGTATCCCTACTTCGCCCACATATTCAACGGCGACGGATATGCGGCGGGCTACTACAGTTATCTGTGGTCGCAGATGTACGACGAAGACGCCTACGAAGCTTTCCGGCAGAGCGGCGACGTATTCAGTCGCGAGCTGGCCCGTTCCTACCGGAGAAACATTCTCGAGCGGGGCGCCGCCGAGCCGGGAGCCTCGCTGTACCGGAATTTCCGGGGAAGCGATCCCGACATCCGGCCGCTGCTGGTCGCACGGGGACTGGCTCCCGCCCCGTCTTCTTCCGATACGACGGCCGTGCGGGATACGGCCGTAATTCTCCAAGTATCGGCCGACACGACCGACGGCAAGAGGCAATAAGTCCAAGACAAGTAACAGCCCTATTTCGCTAAGGCGCACCGTCGTCCGTTCCGGCGTGTCATCGGCAAGCCGGAGACCGGCCTTATCACCGCGTGTCACACGACAAACAAGAAAATCAGGAAATACAGCCGTGCCGAAAAAGTTCGTCGCAACCGATCGCCCGGCAACAAGTCAAGACAGGCAACAACTTCTCGTGGCAGCATACCGACATCCGTTCCGGCAAGCCGGGGACCTACCTTACCCAGCACGGCAAGTCGAATAACGGCGGACAAGCAGCGGACAGGAAATGCACGCCGCACCGAAAACCCGTCGCAACCGACGCTGTCCGGCAATCGCGGCCGAGCCGCCGATCCGACGGCATCCGCAATGACCGGCGGTTCGTTCCAGCGCCATGGCGAATTTCCGAAGCGACGAAAACGCGGGGCAACGGAGTACCGGACCATGCGTTGCCTTGCACGCCCAAAAGCTCCGCCATACATGAAAGACGGCGGAGAAGGATATACGAAAGGGGAGGCTCGCGCCTCCCCTTTCGTATATTGACGTTCCTCGGCTCTCCGACGAACGCGCCGGATCGGCCGGCACTTATTTCACAGGCTTCCCTTGGCTGTCTACCACGACCAGATCGCCCAGACCGAGCGAGCGCACGCCGGCCAACTGCGTCTTGGCGTCGCCCACGATGACGATCGTCATCCGGTCGAAATCGATATACTGCCCGATCACCTGTTTGGCCTCGTCGAGAGTCATATCCTTAAGCGTCTGCTCGTTGCGCTTGACGTAATCGTCAGCCAAGCCGTAAAGGGCGATCTTGCGCAACATAGCCAGTTGGGCCGCCGGCGTCTCGAACGATCCGTTCATCGTGCGCAACAGCGCCTGACGGGTCCGGTCCAGAAACTCCTGCGAGTAATCCGCGCCGTACGAGGAAAGAATATCGCGGAACAGAGCGACCGACTCTTCGGTCACGATCGCCTGAACGCTCGAAAGAGCTTGGAAATTGTTGTAGTAATTGCCCTGCACGAAATGGGAATACGCCCCGTAGGTATAGCCGTGCTGCAAGCGCAGGATCTCGAACAGCAGGCTGCCCGAGGAGGCACCCAGCTTATCGTTGACGATTACGGCCGGATAGGCCTCGGGACTGCGCATCGGCATGGCCTTGGAACCGATCAGCACATAGGACTGGCGCGCTCCGGGATAATCGACGAAGAGAACCTTGCCCGCAGGCTCCGTGCCGTCTTCGCCGATCTCGGGCTGACGGACGTCCTTGGCCGGCCAGTTCCCGGTCAGCGACGCGAGCGACTTCTCCACCTCGGACTGAGTGAAACCTCCCACGAAGCTCATGCGCGCGACTTTCGGGCTGAAGCACTCGTCATAGAAAGCCTTCAGATCGTCGAGCGTGATCGACTGAAGCGACGCTTCCGTGCCGCTCGGATTCTCGGACAAGACGCTGCCCGCGCCGTAAAGCGCCTTGTCGAAAACGCTCTGAGCGATCGCCTCCGGTTCAGTCGCGCGCTGGCGGACGTTATCGATCGCCCGCTCCTTGACCACGGCGAACGACTGCTCGTCCCAACGCGGATGGAGCAGCATCTCCTCGACCAGCTCCATCGCCCGGGCGAAATTCTTTTTCAGGCAAAGGCCGCTGAGCGTCATCGACTCGCGGCTGCATGCGACCCGGATCGAAGCGCCGAGCTGTCCGATCGCCTCCTCGAGCTGCTCGGGCGTCTTCGAGGCCGTTCCCTCGTTCAGCATCTGCGCGGTCAGATAAGCGACGCCCACCTTGCCGGGAGCATCGAGTAGCATGCCCTGATTCAACTCGATCGAGAAGTTCACCAGCGGCAGCTCGCCGTACTCGATTCCCTTGATCTGCATTCCGTTGGGCAGAGTCGAGCTCCAGACAGCAGGTACGCTGAGTTCGGGCGTATTGGCCATCAGGGCGGGCTCGACGCTGCGGTCGATCTGCGAGGGAGTCTTCTCGTACGGGTCGTCGACGATCTGTCCGCCCTCGGAGCTCATCTGCTGGTCGTCGATCGACTCCTGCTCGACCTGAGCCGGCACGGAACCGGTCACGGCCAAAGCGGACTGTCCCTCGGGATAGATGCCGACCGACAGGAACGGACGCCCCTTGACGTACTTCTCGTACACGCGCATCACGTCGTCGACAGTCACTTCGCGGTACTTGTCCAACTCCCGCAGCGAACGGTCGGGCGCGCCGCCGAACACGTTGTCGCGCGCCATGGAGATCGCCTTGCCGTTGGTAGAGGTCAGCCGGTTATACGTACGCGTCTCCTCCTGATTCTTGTAACGCTCGAGGTCCTTCGGATCGATCCCCTCCTTCTCGAAGCGGGCGAGCGCCTCGTCGAACGCAGCCTGCACGTCGTCGAGCTTCACGCCGGGGAAGGTTTTGGCATCGAAAACGATCAGTCCCGCCACTTCCAGCTGGTAGCTGAACATCTCGACCTCGGGCGCGAGCTTGCGCTCCTCGACGAGCACCTTGTACAGCGGCGACTTCTTATCGCCGGCCAGCAGGTTCGTGAGAAAATCGAGCGCATAGCCGTCTTCGTTATAGGTTTCGACCCCGGGATAGGCAAGCAACAGCATCGGCGCGTTGCAGAAGACATCTTCGTACGAAATCTTCTTCGTCGAGTCGAGCGTCACGTTCTGCACCTGCGGAGCCTCGGGCTTGCCTCGGTCGGGTATTTCGCCGAAATACTTTTCGATCAGTTTTTTGGCCTCTGCCTTGTCGAAATCGCCCGCTACGACGAGCGTCGCATTGCTGGTCGTGTAATATTTGTCGTAAAACTCCTTGACGTCATCGACCGTCGCGCTGCGCAGATCGGGAATTTCCCCGATCACGGTCCAGCTATACGGATGTCCCTGCGGAAACAGGTTCTTGAATGTCAGATCCCACGCCAGACCGTAAGGCACGTTCTCGCCCTGACGTTTTTCGTTCGACACGACGTCGATCTCGCGTTTGAGCCCGCCCTCGGTCACCGTATTGATGAAATAGCCCATACGGTCGGACTCCATCCACAGCACCTTCTCCAGCGCATCGCGCGGCACGGTCTCGAAATAGACGGTACCGTCGTTGCTCGTGCCGCCGTTGAAAGTGCCGCCGAGCGCGTCTATTTTCTGGAAAAAGGCGTTGCGCGGCAGGTTCTCGGAACGCTGGAAGAGCATATGCTCGAAAAAGTGCGCGAAACCCGTCTTGCCCGGTTTCTCGCGGTTGCTGCCCACATGGTACTGGATAGCCACGGAAACGACCGGATCGGAGGTATCCTGGTGCAATACGACCTCGAGACCGTTGGGCAGCCGGTACTTCTCGTACTCGAGAGAAGCGCGGTCGTCTGTTCCGCTCGCACAACTACTCATGCCGAAAACGGTTAGGGTGAGAAACGGAAACAAAGAAAGCTTTTTCATAGATTCTATCGGTTATTGACTTCATACATTGAAAATTATTGACTTCGGACCACAGGGATGCAATCCGTAATTCGACAAAGTTAACCATTATCCGGCACAATCAGGCAAAAAATCGCGCAATACCGTTTCAAATGCAGTAAGGCGGGCACGAAAAAATTCCATGCGAAATCGGGCCGGTCTCGGGCACGGAGGTGACGGGCACAGCGCAAACCGGCAAGAAAAAGGAGTTTCGGCTTCCAGTTTCATTCGCTACATACTGGAGGATAATTCGTAGGATTCGGCCCGGAAATTTTCCGGAAAAACGAATTTTTTCTCCTCAATTGCTCCCGCCTTTGCTTATATTTGTCGTCAAAGAGCCATTCGAAATGACCCGGCGCGAAATATGGGATACGGTGTACGGCGCGGCCGCGGCGGCTTACGAGCCGAGGGAGGCGCGGGCCGTCGCGGCGCTCGTGTGCGAGGACCGGCTCGGGCTGCGATTCACGGACGTGATCGTCGAGCCCGACGCGCCCTGTCCGCTGCGCGACGATCTGCAACGCCTCGCTTTCGAGATCGGGTCGTACCGCCCGGCCCAATACATAGCCGGATTCTGCCGCTTTTGCGGCAGGAAGTTTTCCCTCGAGGAGGGCGTGCTGATCCCCCGTCCCGAAACCGAGGAGCTCGTCCGGACGATCGTCGAGCGGCACAGGAGCGACAGCGGCCTGCGTATTCTCGACATCGGAACGGGGAGCGGCTGCATAGCCGTGACGCTGGCGGCCGAGCTGCCGGATGCGCGGGTGACGGCCGTCGACATATCCGATACGGCGCTGCGCATCGCCCGACGGAATGCGGAACGCCACCGGCAGACGGTCCGCTTCGAGCGGCGCGACATCCTGACCGGCCCGCCCGAGGGAGAGTTCGATCTGATCGTCAGCAATCCACCTTATGTGACGGAGTCCGAGAAGAGGCAGATGAGCCCGAACGTGCTGCGATACGAGCCGCACCGGGCGCTGTTCGTGCCCGACGACGATCCGCTGTTGTTCTACCGGGCGATCGCCGGTCTCGGCCGGCGGCTGTTCGCACCCGGAGGGACGGTTTATTTCGAGATCAACGAGCGGTTCGGCACTCAAACCGTCGAATTGCTCGAAAACGAGGGCTACCGCGAAATCGTCCTGTCGAAGGACTTTTTCGGAAAGCCCAGAACGGTCAGCGCGCGATGGAAGTGAAACGGACCAAAACGCCCGAACAGGCTCTGCGGGCCCTGATGAACGTCTGCGCCAAGAGCGAGCGGGCGATCTCGGACGTCCGGCGATCGCTGACACGGTGGGGAGTAGCCCCCGAGCAGCATCAGCCGATTATCGACCGGCTCGTCAGGGAACGGTTCATCGACGAGGCACGCTATGCCGAGGCATACGTCCGGGAAAAACTGAACCTGAGCCGCTGGGGCGTCCGCAAGATCAGAGCCGCGCTGAAAGCCAAGCGGATTCCGGAGCAGACGATCGACGAGGCGCTCGCCCAAGCCGACCCGCAAAAACTGGGCACGAAGCTCGAGGAGTCGCTGCGGCGCAAGATGCAGGGTACCCGTGCCGTCTCCGACTATCAGATGCGCGGCAAACTGCTGCGCTACGGCGCGGGCCTCGGATTCGACTACGACGAAGTGAGCGACGCGATCGACAGATTGATGCGCGAAAGGGAAAAATGACGATCAACAAGGAAAAACGCCATATGAAAAGGAAAATTGTTGTTCTGCTGCCATTGGCTGCGGCCGCTGCTCTCTGCACGGCATGGATCGCCTCGAGCGGTACGGACGAACCGCTTCCGTCGGAGCGGACGGTACGGACGAGCTCGGAAGCACGGACCGGAGAAGACAAACCGAGCGAATTTTCCGAGTCCTCGCCCGCCCCGTCCGCAAGCGCGGCAAACGAAGCGAGCAGAGTCGAGCCGGCCGCCGTTTCAGGACAAGCGACGGCGCCAAGCGGACAGGCGATCGGCTACGCTTCGCCGCTGAATATTCCGCTGCGGCTGTCGGCCAACTACGGCGAACTGCGCGGAGGCCATTTCCACGCGGGGATCGACATCAAGACGCAGGGCGTGATCGGCAAGCCCGTCTTCGCCATGGACGACGGCTATGTCTCGCGCATCAACGTCTCGCCGAGCGGATTCGGCAAGGCGCTCTACATCACTCACCCCGACGGACGGATGACGGTATACGGCCACTTGGAGCGCTTCACCGAGCCGATCGAAGCCTACGTCCACGAGCTGCAATACGCCCGCAAAACGTTCGCCCTCGACTTCGCCCCGCCCGAAACCCGCTTTCCGGTCAAGCGCGGCGAGCGCATCGGGCTGTCGGGCAACCGGGGGTCGTCGGGAGGACCGCACCTGCATCTGGAAGTGCGCGAAGGAGCGGCGCAGAGACCGCTGAACGTACTGGCGCGCGGATTCCTGAAAGTGCCCGACACGATCCCGCCCGTCGTCAAGAAGCTTTACTACGTATCCGTCGATACGGTCCAGGGCATTCCCCTGCACACCGTACGGCTGAGCCTTCCCGTCGGCCGGACGGCCTCGGGCGGATACGCGCTGCCCGATACGGTCCCCCTGCCCGTCACGGCAAACGGATACTTCGCCGTCGAGGCCGAGGAGAAAAAGAACGGCACGAGCAACCCGATGGGCATTTACGAGGCCGAAGTGTCGAAAGACGGGGAACCTTGCTTCTCGATGACGGTCGACCGGATCGGCTTCGAGTTGGGCCGCTACTCGTACGCCGTCGCGCTTTACCCCGAATCGCGCGGCACGCGCAACGGAGTGTACCGCCTTTGCGCCCTGCCCAACAATCCGCTGCCGATCTACGGCAAGGACGCTCGCAGGGGCATGCTCTCATTCGAGGAGGGACGCACGCACAGAATGGAAATCACGCTCGGCGACGACTGCAAAAACCGCTCGACGCTCGCGTTCGACGTCCGCCTCGCGTCGGCGGCGGACGGAACGGACGAGGAACAAGACAGGCCCTCGGGCATCCCGGTGCGCTGGAACAGCGACTACCGCTACGGAGGCGAGGGTCTTTGGTTCGCCATTCCCCGGGGAGCGCTCTACGAATCGATTCTGCTGCGCATGCAAACCAAACCCCGACCCGCCTACGGATACTCTCCGCTGTATACGGTCCACACGCCGGACGTGCCGCTGCACAAGAGCATCCGGGTCAGCATCGACGCATCGGAGCTGCCCGAGCATCTGCAAAGCAAGGCCCTGATCGGCTCGATAGGCGCCGACGGACGGCGCAGCTCGGCCGGCGGCTCGTGGAAAGAGGGCAAGGTGAGCACCGACACCCGCTCTTTCGGAACGTTCTACATAGCCGTCGACACCGTTCCGCCCCGCATAGCTCCCGCCTTCAAGGCCGACGCCGACTTCGGGTCGCGGGAAACGATCGCTGTGAAAATAAGCGACGACTTCTCGGGCATCGGCTCCTACTCGGCCACGATCGACGGCCAGTGGGCCCTGTTCGAGCTCGACGCCAAAACAGGGACGTTGACGCACTATTTCGACGACAAGCGCTGGGAGAAGGGCAAGACCCACGAACTTGTGCTGACCGTGACGGACAACAAGGGAAACCGGGCCGTCTACAAAAAGAGCTACAGGCGGTAGCCGCGCGACGGCAGGCAAATGCCGCGGAAACGTCCGCCTCGTCGCAACGGACGAAAAGAAACAGCGGCGACTCCCGGTTCCGCCGAGCCGGAGGCGAAGCCGTCCGGCTCGGCGGACGGGAAGTCGGAACCGGCCCGGCAGGCTAATATCCGGTCAAGCCGCTTGCCAAGCGGTCCGGATACGGACCGGAACGAACGCCGGGAAACTTCCGGGCCATATTCCGCGACGGTCCGGTCGTGACGACGGATCGGGTTCGCCGCCTTTCGCGACGCCGGCGGTACGGAAACGATCTTACGCTTTCAGGAAACAGGCGAAATCTTTCCGCCGACAGGAATCCCGACCGAGAAAACCGATAAAAAACCGAAAGGTCATGGCATACGACGGAATCATTTTCGACTTCAACGGAACGCTGTTCTTCGACTCCGACAAGCAAGAGCAGGCATGGCATACCGTATCGCGACAACTACGCGGAAAAGGTTTTACCTCCGAAGAAATGTACGAGCGGGTACACGGACGCTCGTCGCGCTCGATCTTCGAATACCTGCTCCGGAAACCGCTGACCCAAGAGCAGGTCTGGGAACTGATCGAACGCAAGGAAACGATCTACCGCGAACTCTGCCTGCAGGACGAGGAGCGCTTCCGTCTGGCTCCCGGAGCCGCCGAACTGCTGGACTGGCTCTGCGAGCACGACATCCCGCATACGATCGCAACGGCTTCGGAAATACGCAATGTACGGTTCTTCAGGGAGCATTTCGGGTTGGACCGCTGGTTCGATCCGAGGCGAATCGTCTACGACGACGGCACGTTTTCAGGCAAGCCGGCGCCGGATATCTACCTCCGGGCCGCCGAACGGATCGGGTTGTCCCCTTCCCGGTGCATCGTGGCCGAGGACGCCCGTTCGGGTATCGAAGCGGCACGGAGAGCCGGCGCCGGCATGATCGTCGCCGTCGCCTCGACCATGGACCGCGGGACGGTAGGCCGGATCGAAGGCGTGGACGTCGTGATCGACCGCTTCGACCGACTCGACCGGAATCTGTTCGTTCAATATCCGAAAGCATAGTTCCCTCCGGAAAAACGTCGTCGCGACCGGAAAATGCTGCCGAGTCCGCTTGCAAGTCTGTCTTGTTTTCACTATCTTGCGGATAAACAGAGTAAAAACGCGCGGTCGACAACCGAAAAACCGGTCCGTCACGGACGGACGGCAGGCGTATGCCTTACGAAACGGGAACGGCCGGAATCAAGGAACGCGGGGCCGCGCGAATCGTCCTTAAAAACCTTACACGATGAAAACGGTCAAGGAATGCGGCAACCTGTTCGAAGCTCAGGTCGTCAGGCAAAGACTCGAAAGCGAACGGATACAAGCTTTCGTCCTGAACGAGAACTCCAACGACTACGTGCCGTTCGCCGGGGCTATTCCGTCGCTGGCCGTACAGGTCGTCGTAGCAGACGACGACTACGAGAGGGCCCGCGACCTGTTGGCCGAAGAAACGGCCTCGGAGCGACCGGTAGTCTGTCCCGAATGCGGGTCGCAGGACGTGCGTTCGGAAGTGGGAGAAACCCGTCTGAAACGTTTCGGCGCCTATCTGCTCGCCGGCCTCGGCGCACTGGGAAACGGCTCGGCAGGCAACATCCGCCGGTATTTCCGATGCAACCGGTGCGGAACGCCGTTCCATTAGCTCACTCTGCTCGTCCGACGGAAAACGGTTTCAACTTCACGCCCGAAATGCACGGCAATCCGCAGAAGGACTGCTCGGCTTTTTCTTGCGATCAGACGTTCCGGTTTGTGGCTGCGTTCCGGACACATGGCCAGAAGCACCCGGACGCTGTGAAAAACCGGCAGAGACCCCGGCCCGACATCGTCTTATCCGAAATTCCGATTATCTTGCATTTCCGACCAAGCGTTGCCGGTCCGGCAACGGGAGAATCGCCGACGCGCTTCCGGACGGCTCCGCGACGGATTCCCCGTTTCAGAACTTCCATTTCGAAGAGAGCGAGCAGGTAACGTAATCGTATCCGGAGCCGAAGTCCGTTCGCAAAGCGGCGAGCGACCGCTTCCGGCAAAAGCTCCGGCAAACGAAATACGGAGAGGAACGCCCGCGAGATGCGGCGCCCCGTGCGCCGGCCGTCACATCATATGACCGAAACGACGACGGCCCAGCGCATGCCGCAACACGATGCTGCCGCGGAATATCCAGCGCGAGCTGGCCACGCGGCCGCGCTGAATCGCGCGCCGCTTCCGATGAAGCGAGCCGCGGCGACGGTGGAAGTCCATATGAGCGCGGAATACCTGTCTGAAAAAATCGGGACGCCCCTGAACCAGAAAAACGAGAGCGGCCGCGCCGTCGAGCGCCATCCGGGCGAACAGCACCGGCCAGAACGACAGCGGGGAGAGGTTCTTGAACAGCATGCACAGATTGTTGCGGAAGTTCAGATAGATCTTCTGCGGACTGTTGTTCGGCAGCGTGCCGCCCCCGACATGCAGCACGCAACTACGGGGCTCGACCCGTACCGCATAACCGGCCAGCTGGGCCCTCCAGCAGAAATCGATCTCCTCCATGTGGGCGAAGAAATCGCCGTCGAACCCTCCCAGCGAGCGAAACACGTCGGCTCGGACGGCCATGCAGGCGCCCGATGCCCAGAACACCTCGCGCGGATCGTCGTACTGTCCCTTGTCGGACTCGATCGAATCGAGTATGCGGCCGCGACAGAAAGGATAGCCCAGAAAATCGATGAACCCGCCGGCCGCACCGGCATACTCGAACTTGTCCGGCTCGCCGAACGAGCGGATTTTCGGAGACACGGCGGCGACCGACCCGTCGCCGTCGAGCGTGCGGACCAGCGGATCGAGCCACCCCTCGGTCACTTCGACATCGGAATTGAGCAGTACGAAATACTCGGCGTTCAGCCCGGCGAGCGCCCGGTTGTATCCCTCCGCATAGCCGTAGTTGCGGTCGAGCCGCAACAATTCGACCTGAGGATAACGACGCTCGAGGAAACGGACCGAATCGTCGGTCGAGCCGTTGTCGGCCACGACGATCCCCGCGCCCGGCGTGCGCGAAACGAGGGAGGGAAGAAAGCGCTCCAGATAATCGCGCCCGTTCCAGTTCAGTATGACGATTTTTACTCGGGTCATGCTTCCGGGATATTATGCGTTTCCGTATCGCGGGAATGGCGCATGTCGTAATCCGCGGGCTTTTTGTGCTTCCAGCGACGATGCGACCACATCCACAACTCGGGCGACTCGCGGATCATCGCCTCGAGCAACGCGATATAACGTTCGGTTATCTGATGCTCGGCCACCGGCTCTACTCCGTCGTAAACGAGTTTGAACTCGGCTTCGTAATGCCGGGGAGCCACCTTGCGCACGTGCATGAAATAAACGGGCATTTTCAATTTCAGGGCCATCTTCTCGATGCCCGAGAAGAAAGGAGTGTCCTGCTCGAGGAAACGGTACCAATGCTTGATCTCGTGCCAAGGAGGAGTCTGGTCGGCGATCAGGGCGACGATTACGGGCTTCCCGCCCGAGAGCCGGGCGGCGATCGTCTCCTTGAAGATGTCGTTCATCGGTACCGGCTGGGTCCCGAAGCGCGATCGGGCCGAGTGATAGAAACGGTCCACCACGGCATTGTGCAGCGGCCGGTATACGGCGAACACGCGGTGGTCGGTATGACAGACGTAATTGATCGTCAGCTCCCAGCTTCCGAAGTGCGACATGGCCGAAATCCAGCTGCGGCCGCGCATCAGCTCTTCCTGCTTTTCCACATCGCGGTAAACCATGCGCTCGAGTATCTCCCGCCGGGAAATCGAGCCCAGCAGAATCGTGTCGATAAACACCTCGGACAGATGCCGGTAGAATCTGCGCTCGATGTCGCGCAGCTCTTCCCTGCTCTTTTCGGGGAAAGCGTTCGCCAGATTGGTCCGCACGACGCTCACCCGGTAGCGGACGACCCGGTGGAGCACCCAGCAGACCATCGGCGCGAACCCGCGATAAAGCAGTCCGCGGGGAAGCCACCCGGCCACCCGGCTGACCCCCCACAGCAGCCGATACTGTATCCGCTCGCTCGACGTCATTTGACCTGCTTTTGAAATTCGTCGTACACGGCCGGCGTAGCCGCGATGATCCGCCGGCCGTACAAATAGCCGTTCCCTCCGCCGTAGTCGGTCACCCGCGCCCCGGCCTGCATAGCGACCAAGGCCCCCGCCGCAACATCCCACGGCGACAGGCCCTCATGGAAGAAAGCGTCGAAGCGACCGCAGGCCACGTAGGCCAGATCGGCAGCCGCCGACCCCAGACGGCGCACGCCGTTGGTCGTATTCTGAAAGCGTATGAGACTATCGATAAAGCCGTCCGTCTTTGAAACCGCCCCGTAGGCGAATCCTATGGCAATCAGCGAGTTTTCCAGCCGGTCGGTCTGCGAGACAACGATCCGCTCACCGTTCAGATAGGCATACGAGCCGCGCCAGGCATAGAACATCTCGTCGCGGGTCACCTCGTATACGACTCCGACGACCGGCTCGTCCTCTTCGGTCAACGCGATACTGACGCAATAGGGCGAAAGCCCGTGCACGAAATTGGTCGTCCCGTCGAGCGGATCGACGATCCATTTGAGACGGCTCGTCCCACCGGCGGCGGAGACGGTTCCCTCTTCGGTTACGAACTCCGCCTCGGGAACCAGGGCCTTCAGACGTTCGACAAGCGTCCGTTCGGTCTGCTTATCGACATACGACACCAGATTCTGGGCCCCTTTGAATTCCACGTCCGAAAACGTAAAACGCTCGCGCTGCCGGGCGATATAGGCTCCCGCCTCGCGGGCCAGCTCGCACACATCCAGACAAACCGCTCTGTAATCCATCGCTCTATTCGATATAAAGTTTCAAACTGTCGGTCCGGGTCCTCGCACGGAGCCACGTCTCGATCTTCGCGCGCTCGGCAGCCGGGAGCCGCCCGTCGGTACGGACCACGCACAATACGAGCGTATCGGCCGAAGAACCGTAACGAATCGTCTTCGACAGCGACACCTCGCGCAGGGAAGGCACCAGCGCGCGCATCTCGCGCGCGATGTCGGCCGAGGGCAGCGTATCGGTCGCATAAGCGGACAACTTCCGCTCCAACTCGCCGATGCGGCGGTTCTTCTCGGCGATCAGCTCGCGGTATCCGCTTTGCAGGGAGACCAGATCGACGTGATCGTCCTCGCCATTCTGCCGGACGATCAGCTTCGCTTGCGACAGGCCGTAACCGGCCATTTGCAGTCGGGCGCTCTCGATCGCCTCCTTCGAGACGGGTTCGCCGATCATAAACACCTCGATCGAGGAGCTGTCGGAATCGAAATGCGTGTGGAAATCGATCGCCTTGGCCTTCGGAAACTGAAACACGTTCGACACGTAGCGCTGAGCATTCGTTTCGAAAAAACTGCGTTTGACGATACGGTAGCCGATCACGACGCTCGGCACGATCGTCACCAGAACGATCAGCAGCATCGAGCGGCGGACACGCGCCTCGCGGCCCTTGTCGAGAAACTCCTTCTTGCGATATTTCAGGAAGCGGACGACGACGAAGGTAGCGATCGCTATGAAGACCGTATTGATGAAAAAGAGATAGAAAGCGCCGAGAAAATAATTCAGCTGGAGCGTGGCCAGTCCGTAACCGGCCGTACACAACGGCGGCATCAGCGCCGTTGCGATCGCCACGCCGGGAATCACGGTCGAAGTCCGGTCTCGCCGCGACTGGGCGACGATACCCGCCAGTCCGCCGAAGAAAGCGATCAGCACGTCGTAAGTCGTCGGAACCGTGCGCGCCAGCAACTCGCTCTGCGCTCCGCTCAGCGGCGAAACGACGAAATAGAGCGTCGAGGTCAGAATGCTCACGAGCACCATGAAGCCGAAATTGCGCACCGAACGCTTCAGCAGGTCGAAATCGTTGATGCCGACCGACAGTCCCATGCCCATGATCGGGCCCATCAGCGGCGAAATGAGCATCGCGCCGATGATGACGGCCGTCGAGTTGACATTCAGGCCCAAGGAAGCCACGAACGTCGCAAATATCAGCACCCAGAGATTCGTGCCGCGAAAATCGACCCCGCGACAGATATTGTCCACCACCTCGTCCTGCAGGGCGCTGTCCTCCCCCAGATCGAAACGGTCCCTGAGAAAACGCCTCAGCGAGTCGAACGGAGATCCGGAAGCGTTATTTCTGGTCATCATAATCCCATGGAATTAATGTCGGCGGAATCCCGCCCCGACGCCGCCGGTCCGTCGGCACCCGCCTCGCGGCGAGGACGTCCTCCGAGCACGACGACGATTTCGCCTTTAGGCTCGTGCGCGGCAAAATGGGCCGCCACTTCGGCGAGCGTACCCCGAACCGTCTGCTCGAACTTCTTGGTCAGCTCGCGCGATACCGAAACCGGACGTTCGGGTCCGAAAACCCCGGCGAACTGCTCGAGCGTCTTCGTCAGACGGTAAGGCGACTCGTAGAAAATCATCGTACGCTCTTCGTCGGCGAGTTGCAGCAAGCGCTTCGTCCGCCCTTTCTTGGCCGGCAGAAAACCCTCGAAACAAAAACGATCGCACGGGAAGCCGCTGTCCACAAGCGCCGGCACGAAAGCCGTAGCGCCCGGCAGGGTCTCGATTTCGATCCCGTGCTCGAGGCAAGTTCTCACGAGCAGAAAACCGGGATCGGAAATCCCCGGCGTGCCGGCATCCGACACCAACGCGACCGCCTCGCCCGACTCGATGGTACGGGCAACGGCCTCGACGGCCGAATGCTCGTTGAACTTATGGTGACTCCACATCCTCTTCTCGATCCCCAGATGTCTGAGCAGCACTTGCGTGGTCCGCGTATCCTCGGCCAGAATCAGGTCCACGTCCGAAAGCACCCTCACGGCGCGCAGCGTGATATCGTCCAAGTTGCCGATCGGCGTGGGCACCACATAGAGCTTCGACATGGTTCCTCTCAGCTAAGTTTGCGCTCGAGCAGATCGACCAACAGCTGCACTCCCTCGCTGTCGGGGTCCCACTCGAAATTTTCCTGCATGTAAAGCAGCGCGTCGTCCAAGTCGGTAAAGCTGTCGAGCCGTTCGATCGTCGCCGAATAGGCGGCGGCATCGCCTCCGAACAAATTGCGGATCAGCATGAAACGGTCGTTGACGCCGATATGCTGGCGCAACTCCCCGCGTATCCCCTGCTGAATTTTCGATGCGACGTCCGCATGGAGGGTCTGCTTGCCGAGCACTTCGTTCATAGCCGTCGCTCCGCTGCCGGCAAGCACCTCGCCGAGCACTTTCTTGCTCGTACCGCCATCCGGCACGGCCGTATGAGACGAAATCCCTTCCGGCTCGGAGACAGTCGGCAGACCGGCCGCTTCCTCGTGTTTGCGATAAGAAGCCGAAGCGGGATAAGGCGAAGCGGCGGGAACATCCCCGTACAGAGACAGAATGACCCGTTTGTCAACCCGGTGACGAGTGACAGGCTCGTCGTCGAACAGCTTTTGCTCGACGGAATCCTCCCCGTCCGGCAGCGCTTCGGCCGCAGCGGTCGCGCAACCGTCCTGCGGCGCCTCCGCAGTTTCGGCACAAGCGCCGGCCGGTATCTCGGCGACCGCTTCCGGCACGTCACCGGCCGTTGCCGCAGGGATTTCCTTCTCCGCATGCCCTTCCCCGGCGGCAGCGAACCCTACGTCGCAGGAAGGCTCCTCCTGCGCACTCTCCGACGGCGCGTCCGGACCCGGCCGTCCGGCCGTCGGAACGGAAGCCTCTCCTTGCACGGCGGCATGCGACTCGGAGACCCCGCAAGCGGGAACCGGTTCCGAAAGCAGAATCGTTTCATACAGTCCCCTGAGCTTTTCCAGCACCAAGTCCCGTTCGAGAGCTCCGGCCGGTCCGGCCGCGCTCCAGCTTTTTATCAGGGCGCGAAGGCGCTCCACGTCGTCGATCAGTTTCTGTACATCCATAGATATTCCGTCAAATTCCCATCAGTCCGTTTCCGTACCGCCGCCGAAGCGAGATGCCCGCTCGCCGCGCGCCCGTCGTATCCGCCGGCGGCCGAAATATACGAACAAATTTTTTTCAAAGTTAGAATTTATACGGGATTAATACAAATTCCGGGAGACGGCCCGTTCGGCCCGCTCCGTTCCCGAATTTCGGCCGAAAAGCCCCGGGAAAGCAAAAAAGCAACCGTTCGATACAAAAAACACAAGAAAAAATTGCATTTTATACCCGAATTGCATACTTTTGGAAAACAAATCGACGGTTCCGGCGCACAGCGAACGACCGGAATTTTTGTAAACTTATACAATAAAACAACTTATCCAATACTATGAATTCACCCTGTGGATCATGTAGAATCGGAGTATTTTACGACGGAAATTTTCTGCTGCACGCATCGAACTACTACAACTATATCCATCCGGTAAAAAGGCGGCTGAGTCTGGGCGGACTGCATAATTTCATCCGCCACCGCGTGGCCGAGGAGGAAGGCATCGAGCCCTCGAAATGCCAGATCGCCCAAGCGCACTATTTCAGAGGGCGGCTCAATGCGGCCGAGGCGGCCCAGCGGGGGAACCAGCTGTACAACGACCGGGTGTTCGACGATATCCTGATGTCGGAAGGGATTCAGCCCCACTACCTGCCGCTGAGAAATCTGCAAGGGAAAAAGGAAGAGCGAGGGGTCGACGTATGGCTTTCGCTGGAAGCCTACGAACTGGCGATGACCGGCCGCATCGACACGGTCGTGCTGATCGTCTCGGATACCGACTACACCCCGCTGATGCGGAAACTCACGGGGTTGGGACTGCGGATCATGCTGCTCAGTTGGGAATTCGAGTATGTCAACGACGACGGCGTGAAGATGGTCACCAAGACCTCGCACGAATTGCTCTCGCTGGCCACCTATCCGGTCGCCATGCACGACGTGATCAACTACGGCGTACAACAGAACAACCCGCTGATCAGCGAAATGTTCGTCGCGCCCGACCCGTCGCGCCAAGCCCGCGAGCAGACGTTCGAAACAAGCGAGATATTGAGCCTCAAGAACGGTTTCGGCTTCATCAAGTACCCGAACAACAACCTGTTTTTCCACTATCAGGACGTCGTCGGGGAGTTCGCGGACCTCAACGTAGGCGATCCGGTCGAATTCACGATCGAGCAGAACCAACAGAAGCAGGACGTCGCCAAGAACGTCCGCAAGCTGCTCCCGTCGGAGATCAAGAAGATAGCCAAAAAGGGAGCCGGCCTTTAACCGATACGACGAAGAATGATCCGGGAACCGCTTTCCGGATCATTTTTCATTAGCGACGAACTACCAAACCCTAATTGCCGTATGAAACTCAAACCTTTTCTGACGATCCTTTGCCTGAGCGCCCTGCTGTGGAGCTCGGACCGTGCGGTCGCAGCGTTGCCCGACCGCGCGGAGCGGCCATGGAAAGCCCGCTGGATCAGCTCGGGCACGACGCCCGAACAACCCAATACATGGCTCAACTACCGCTACACGGCCGATCTGCCCGCCCTGCCCTCCTCGGTCGTCGCCCGCATCGGAGCGGACAGCAAGTACTGGCTTTGGGTGAACGGCCGGCTGGTCGTATTCGAGGGAGGTCTCAAAAGAGGCCCCAATCCGCAGGATACCTACTACGACGAGGTGGAGCTGGCTCCTTACCTGGTCAAGGGGAAGAACACGATCGCCGTGCTGCTGTGGTATTTCGGCAAGCCGTCGTTCTCGCACAACGACAGCGGCAAGGCCGGTCTGATCTTCGACTGCCAGACGGCCGATTTCGACATTCTGAGCGACGAGACTTGGAAGTGCGAGACGAATGCCGCCTACGGAACCTGCGACAAGCCGGACCCCAACTTCCGCCTGGCCGAGTCGAACATCCGCTACGACGGGCGCAAAAGCGACGACGCATGGTACATGCCTTCGTTCGACGACCGCGACATGACCCGGGCGGTCGACAACGGACCGGCCGGATGCCGGCCTTGGAACAAGCTGGTCAAGCGCCCGATCCCGCTGTGGAAGATCGGCGAGTTGCGCGACTACGCCTCGCAGAGACGCAGCGGCGACTCGATCATCTGCACGCTGCCCTATAACGCTCAGATCACACCGTACATCAAGCTGAAGGCGCATGCCGGCGACACGGTGAAGATCATGTCGGACAACTACCTCGTCTACAACGGCGGCGACAACTACCTGCGCTGCGAATACATCGCCCGCGAAGGTCTTCAAAGCTACGAGAACCTGGGTTGGACGAACGGGCACAAGATCTATTACGTGCTGCCCAAAGGGGCCGAAGCCGTCGAGCTGAAGTTCCGTGAGACGGGCTACGACACGGAGTTTACCGGCGAATTCGAGTGCTCGGACCCGCTGTACAACAAATTCTGGAAAAAAGCGCTCCGCACGCTCTACCTCACGATGCGCGACACCTATATGGACTGCCCCGACCGCGAACGCTCGCAATGGACGGGCGACGCCGTCAACGAATCGGGCGAAGCGTTTTACGTGCTGTCCGAGTCGGCCGCGCTGCTGACGCGCAAATGGCTGCACGACCTGGCAGGATGGCAGAAGACCGACGGCGTGATCTACGCCCCCGTTCCCTCGTCGAACTGGGACAAGGAGTTGCCCGGACAGGTCATGGCCTCGCTCGGATTCTACGGACTGTGGAACTACTACTGGTACACCGGCGACCGGCAGACGCTCGCCGACGTTTATCCGGCCGTGCAACGCTACATAGCTCTTTGGAAAAAAGGGAACAAAGGGACCATGCTGCTGCGCGAGGGAGGCTGGAATTGGGGCGACTGGGGCACCGACATCGACATCGTTCCGCTCCAGAACTGCTGGTACTACCTGATGCTCAAAGGCATGCGCAATACGGCGCAAATATTGGGCAAGAAAGAAGACGCCAAACGTTACGCCGAACAGATGAGCGCGCTCAAGCAGGCTTTCAACGCCCACTTCTGGACCGGCAGCGAGTACCGCGACCCGCAATACGAGGATGCCACGGACGACCGCATCCATGCGCTGGCCGTCGTATCGGGACTGGCCGACCGGGACAAGTATCCGGCCATTCTGGAGGTCTTCCGCACGCAGGAACACGCCAGTCCCTACATGGAAAAATATGTACTCGAGGCCATGCTGCAAATGGGTCACGGAGCCGAAGGGCTCGCGCGGCATAACCGCCGGTTCTCGAAAATGGTCGAGGACGACCGCTTCACGACGCTGTTCGAGGGCTGGGGCATCGGAGCGGAAGGCTTCGGAGGCGGCTCGGTCAACCATGCATGGAGCGGAGGCGGGCTGACGATCGCCTCGCAATATATCTGCGGTATCCGCCCGCTGGAAACGGCCTACGCCAAGATCGGCATCCTGCCTATGCCGGCCGGACTCGACTCGGCCCGGACCTCAGTCCTGACACCGGTCGGGCGCGTAGTCTCGTCGTTCGAGTACACGCCTTACCTGTTCGCGCTCGACGCCGAGCTGCCCGCCGGGTCGCGCGGCGTGATCGGAGCTCCGAAACAGGGCGTCCGGGAGATCAAGATCAACGGCGTCACCGTCTGGAAAAACGGACGGGCCGTCCGCAACAAGGTAGCCCGTCTGAGCGCGAAACAACCCAGCGACCAGCACCTGAGTTTCGACGTGCGGGGCGGATCGTACAGGCTGATCGCCGTCCAATAGGACCCGCCCGGTCGTATTCGTCAGGCGGAGGCCATGCAGGGATGACGGATTCCGGAAACGTTCCGACCGCGAACCGGGACGCCGGAAATTACAAACGGCGAGTCTGCGAATGAAAATAATCGGCGCACGACACCTGCCATACGAGCGCGGCAAGCTTTCAGGAAAGGCTTGCCGCGCTTTTCGTTTCAACGGCGAGCGGTTTTTCCGGACACATCAGGCTCGGAGCGCCCGCCCCGACCGGCGCAAAGCACTTTCTCCGCAAGCTGCGATATGCACGGCACCGGGAACCGAGACCGCTGGTATCCCCCAGTACCGGCGGGCCCTGCCGGAACCGTTCCGACAGTTACGCCCCGCCATGCATCCAGCGAATCGCCCTGTACGAAAGCGCATGGGCATCCTATGTGAAAAGTATAAAAACCTGCCTGTGCCGAAGTCCATCCGAATCGGCCGAGAATCGCCGCCAAGAAAGAACCGCCGAAAAACCAAAGAAATCGAAAGAAACAACCGGAAACGGTCGGGAATCCTCATCATATACCGGCATATCCGCCGCAAAACGATCGGGAAAGCCCGCAAAGCTTCTGAAAACGGTCGGAACGACAAAAGCAGGCCGGAAGGCAGCCTACCCATGCCGCAAACGCCGCCGGCAAAGGATCAGCGCATAGTGCAAAGCATGCCGGAGCAGCCGCAAATCGGTACGTCCCGTCCGGTAGCGCCGGTACATGTTCCAGGCGAAAGGCACGTAGGCGCTCCGCCCTTTGGAAAGAACCCTTTTATAAAACTTATAGGCCGCGAAAGTTTCCGCCTCCCGCACCTCGCGCGGACTCATCGGCACGACGGTCAGCGGCAGGCAGCCGTCCCATTTGCGCTGGAACAGCATGATATTCCGGTACCAGCTGTCATCGTACGACCCGACCGATTCGTGTTCCCCGAACACGCTGTGACAGACATAATTGGTATAGCGGCGGGCTATGCGGACGCAGAAATCGATATCGTACAAATGAAAGTCCCGAAAGAGCTCCTCGTCGAAAGGATGTTCGCGCCAGACCGACTTGGGCACGATCAGGCATTGGCCGTCCACCTGAACGACCGGCGAAAAGTCGGCTTCTCCGGCCCGGTTTTCCGTGCGGACCACACGCCCGCCGGCATGCCGGTACAGACTGGCACGCACGGAACGCTTCAACCCTCCCGACAGCGAAGGCGACCGCGTTTTGAGCGCGTACCCGAAGAACCCGATCACGCCCGCTCCCGGCGTAGCCCGGTAAAAATCGACGATCGTGCGGGCCCACGAGTCGGTCCTGAACGAGAATCCTCGTGCAGAAAGCACAAACAGTCGTTCCTGGCCCGAGAGGCGTAATGGTTGTAGGTTTCGCACCGTCCCCAGCCCGCTTCCCGCTTGTCGTGAATGAAAATCTCGGGATCGATCCCCGCACCCCGGCGGATATTCAGTTCGGCCCGCCGGCTCCGATCCGGATCGACAGAGCGTATGACAAAAGGTTATCATCGGACGAATGCTCGTCGCCCGCTCGTCGGACGACGGGCACGACGACCGGCGTCATGACGCCGGATTATTTCCACGACCCGGCGAAGTGATGGATGCAATAGGAATTTTCCGTCAGTTCGAGCTGCCCCGTCTCGTAGGTTTTCGGACAGAAATAGTCTTTCGGGAAAAAATGCAGCTCCCCGTCGTACACCTGATACGTGTTGTCGAGCCGAATCCCCCGACGACGGAAAATTTTCGAGATGATCAGCGTATTGGGGGTATCGTTCAGGCGGCCGTACCAGCGGACGAAAGGCTTGCCGTCATAATAGCTCATCAGCATATCGAGCCAAGGCGCCCCTTTCCTGGAGGCGAGCAGTCCCGTCGGCAGCAGACAGTTGGATTCGAATCCCGTAAAGCCGGGCAGGCCCAGCAGATCGTCCAGACTGCGCAGCACTTCCACGTCGGTATCCATATAGATTCCGCCGAAACTTTTCAGGGCATACAGCCGGACATAGTCGGTGACGAACGCGAACTTGCGCCGCTCGTATGCCTGACGGGTGAACCGCAGCCGGTTCACGTCGAAACTGTCCTCGTTCCAGAGCTTGAGCTCGTAGTCGGGAAGAAACTTCCGCCACGAGGCCAGGCAATGCTCCGCCAGTTCGGGCATCTTTCCCCGGCCGAACCAGCAATAGTGAATGATTTTCGGTATCATACGTCGCCGTTTATCCGACAAATATAGCAATTTTCCGCTCTTGCGGAACGGCCGGCCCGGCCGGAGGGCGCTCCGTCGTCTTCCCGAGGTCACAAATCTTGGGGAATCGGACCGTGTTAGTCGGTATTTTTTCGTACATTTGCGCACATTACCAAAAGACACTAACACTCCGGACAATGGCATTACAATGCGGAATCGTAGGCCTGCCCAACGTAGGCAAGTCGACGCTGTTCAACTGTCTGTCGAACGCCAAGGCGCAGGCGGCGAATTTTCCTTTCTGTACGATAGAACCCAACGTCGGGGTCATCACGGTGCCCGACGAGCGGATCGTGAACCTCGCGAAAATAGACAACCCGAAGAAAATCATCCCCACGACGATCGAGATCGTCGATATAGCCGGTCTGGTCAAGGGCGCGTCCAAAGGCGAGGGGCTGGGCAACAAGTTTCTGGCCAACATCCGCGAGACGGACGCGATCATCCACGTGCTGCGCTGCTTCGAGAACGACAACATCACGCATGTGGACGGAACGATCGACCCGGTGCGCGACAAGGAGATCATCGATACGGAACTCCAGCTCAAGGACCTCGAAACGGTCGAGAGCCGCATCGGCAAGGTGAGCAAGCAGGCCGCCACGGGCGACAAGACGGCCAAACGGCTGTTCGACATCCTCTCGCGCTACAAAGCGGCGCTCGAACAGGGCAAAAGCGCCCGGACCGTCGAACTCGACAAGGAGGACCGCAAAGCGGTACACGACTTGCATCTGCTGACCGACAAGCCGGTGCTGTACGTCTGCAACGTGGACGAAAAGAGCGCGGCGAAAGGCAACTCCCATGTGGATGCCGTCCGCGAGGCGATCCGCGACGAGAATGCCGAACTGCTGATCGTAGCGGCGGCGACCGAGGCCGACATCGCCGAACTGGAGACCTACGAGGAACGGCAGATGTTTCTGGAGGAGGCGGGACTCAGCGAGTCGGGCGTCAGCCGGCTGATCCGCTCGGCATACAAGCTGCTCGATCTGGAGACCTATTTTACGACGGGACCGGACGAGACCCGCGCATGGACATACCGCAAGGGGACCAAGGCCCCTCAGGCCGCCGGCATCATCCATACCGACTTCGAGCGGGGGTTCATCCGCGCCGAAGTGATCAAGTACGGCGACTACGTCGCGCTCGGCTCCGAGAAAGCCTGCCGCGAGGCCGGCAAGATCGCGGTCGAGGGCAAGGAGTACATCGTGCAGGACGGCGACATCATGCACTTCCTGTTCAACGTATAGCGAAAGAACAACCTGAAATACTATAAAACCGTAAACTCATGGCAACTGCAAACAAATCAGGCAACCTCTACCTGAAACTGGTCCCGATCATGCTCTCGTTCTTCGCGATGAGCTTCGTCGATCTGGTGGGAACCGGAACGAACTTCATCAAAAAAGACTTCGGGCTGTCGGACACCATGGCCGGACTGTTCCCGCTGATGGTATTCCTGTGGTTTCTGATCTTTTCCGTGCCGACGGGCCTGCTGATGAACCGTATCGGCCGGCGCAAAACGGTACTGATCAGTCTGGTGGTCACGGCGCTCGCATTGCTGCTGCCCGTACTTACCATCCCGATGCCGCACAATACGGCGTCGTTCACGATCATGCTCGTGTCGTTCTGCCTGCTGGGCATCGGCAACGCGATCATGCAGGTCTCGCTGAACCCGCTGCTGTCGAATATCGTGCACGGCGACCGGCTGGCCAGCGCTCTGACGCTGGGGCAGTTCGTCAAGGCGATCGGCTCGTTCGTCGCTCCGATCATCGCCGGATGGGCCGCCCTCGAGTTCGGAAATTGGAAACTGCTCTACCCGATCTTCACGGGTATCTCGATTCTGGCCGTGCTGTCGCTCGGCGTAACGAAGATCGAGGAGGAGGACGAGAAGGGAGAAGCCTCCACGTTCCGGCAGTGCCTCGCGCTGCTGGGCAACGGATTCGTGCTGCTCGCCTTTCTGGGAATCGTTTGCCACGTGGGTATCGACGTCGGCATGAACCTGACGGCTCCGAAGATATTGCAGGAGCGTCTGGGCATCGGCATCGAGCAGGCCGCCTACGCGACGAGCATCTATTTTCTGTTCCGTACGATCGGGAGCTTCGCCGGCGCATTCCTGCTGGCTCGTTTCGCGGCCCGGCCGTTCTTTCTGGTCAGCGTGCTGATGATGATCGTCGCCCTCGCCGGGCTTTTCTTCACGCACGACAAAACGGTGATCTCGATCTGCATCGCGCTGTTCGGCCTCGGCAACTCGAACGTTTTCTCGGTCGTCTTCTCGCAGGCGCTGCTGCACATGCCCGATAAGAAGAACGAAGTATCGGGCCTGATGATCATGGGCCTGTTCGGCGGCGCCGTGTTCGCACTGCCGATGGGTATGGCCGCCGACTCGCTGGGATCGCAAGCCGGAGCGCTGGCCGTGATGATGATCGGCGTGCTGTACCTGCTGTTCTTTACCAAGAAAATCAGAACCAACCGATAAGGGCTTATGAACGATCCGCTCATCGTAGGCATAGGCGAAATCCTGTGGGACGTCCTGCCCGAAGGGAAAAAACTGGGCGGAGCGCCGTCCAACTTTGCCTATCACGTATCGCAACTGGGTCTGGCAAGCTGCGTGGCGAGCGCTATCGGCGGCGACGCGCTCGGACAGGAAGCGGCCGGCACGCTCGACGGCAAACGGGTAACTCACCTGTTGCAACGAGTAGACTTTCCTACCGGCACCGTGCAAGTCGAACTCGATGCGCGAGGCGTACCGCGCTACGATATCCGCACCGGCGTGGCATGGGACAACATCCCCTACACCGACGCGCTCGATGCCTTGGCCGAACGGACGCGGGCCGTTTGTTTCGGATCGCTCGCCCAACGAAGCCCCGTTTCTCGAGAGACGATCGCCCGGTTTCTCGACCGGATGCCCGACGACGGCGACCGCTACCGGATATTCGATATCAACCTCCGGCAGGACTTTTATACGAAGGAAGTGATCGAACGATCGCTCGATAAGTGCAACGTACTGAAGATAAACGACGAAGAGCTGGTCATTGTGAACCGATTGTTCGGCTATCCGGGCATCGATCTGCAGGACACCTGCCGGACGCTGATCGCGCGGTACGGACTCCGATACCTGATCCTGACGCTCGGAGCGAACGGGAGCTACGTGTTCCCGCAGCACGGGGAAGCCTCGTTCTGCGAGACGCCGAAAGTGGAGGTCGCCGACACGGTGGGCGCCGGCGACTCGTTCACGGCCGGGTTCTGCTCGGCTCTGCTGCGAGGTAAGACAATGCGCGAGGCCCACAGACTGGCCGTCGACGTGTCGGCTTATGTCTGCACTCAGCACGGAGCGATGCCCGTCCTGCCCGAATCGCTGAAAAAGCGATTGGAATAAAGACAGCGGCCGTTGTACGGTCGGCAGAACGGACGTTCGTCGAACGTTTTTTGAAAGCCAAGCACTCAACGTCCGCCGGACCCGAGACGGCAGGAGAAGCTCCAACGGAAACGCCGGCGGTATGGGGACCGAGCGAAACCGCATCGGAGCAAACTCCGGAAGCAAGAGGAAGCGGTTCCGCTACGGCATCCGGAAAACGAAAAAGAGAAGATCGAGAAATGAAACAGAACATCTGGAGCGCAGCCGTCATCGGTCTGTGCGCTATTCTGACGGCCGCCGTCCTGGGCGGAGCCTACAAGCACAAATACCGCTCGCAGAACCGGATCGTCGTAACCGGACTGGGCGAGCGCCAGTTCACGTCGGATCTGATCGTATGGAAAGGCTGGATCGTCGAGCAGGCTCCGGCGATCGAAAGCGGTTATGCCGCATTGGAAGCCAACAAGCGCAAGGTGCAGGAATATCTTCGCAGCAGGGGAATCGCCGACAGTGCCGTACTGTTCATGTTCGTCAACGTGAACCGACAGACCGAGTCGGTCTATCAGGACGGCCGGTACGTAGGCGACCGCTTCACGGGGTATGAGCTGCGGCAGGAGTTCCGCATCGAGTCGACCGACGTGGAGGCCGTCGAAAGCGTATCGCGCGAAATCTCGTCGCTGATCGCCCAAGGGGTCCGGATGGACGCCGAACAACCGGAGTATTTCTACACGAAGCTGTCGGACCTGAAGCTCGAGCTGATCGAAGAGGCGACGGCCGACGCGCGTGCCCGGGCCGAGATCATCGCCCGCAACGCCTCGTCGTCGCTCGGCCGGCTCGCGAACGGCCGCATGGGCGTATTCCAGATTACCGGAGCCAACTCGAACGAGGCGCTGTCGGCCGGCGGCAACTATAATTCGGCCTCGAAGAACAAAAAAGCCAGCATCACGATGCGGCTGGAATACATTACGAAATAAACGGAAAAGAACTCACATGGAACGAAAAGTCAGAGTACGATTCGCGCCCAGTCCGACGGGCCCGCTGCACATGGGCGGCGTCCGTACGGCGCTGTACAACTACCTGTTCGCCCGCCAGCACGGCGGAGACTTCATCCTCCGCATCGAAGACACCGATTCGCAGCGGTTCGTGCCGGGAGCAGAGAAATATATCCTCGACTCGCTCGCCTGGTGCGGGATACGCATCGACGAGGGGGTCGCCGAAGGAGGACCGCACGCCCCGTATCGGCAGAGCGAGCGCCGCGAAATCTATCTGAAATACGCACAACAGCTCGTCGAATCGGGTCACGCCTACTATGCGTTCGACACGCAGGAGGAGCTCGCCTCGATCCGGGCCGAGGCCGAATCGCGGGGCCAGACGTTCGCCTATAACCACGAGGTACGGGGCCGGCTGGCCACGTCGCTCGCGCTGCCGGCCGAGGAAGTGCGCCGGAGAATGGAAGCCGGCGAACCGTGGGTCGTACGCTTCATGATGCCCGAAAACGAGCAGGTGCATATGCACGACCTGATCCGGGGCGACGTGACGGTCAACACGTCGACGCTGGACGACAAAGTGCTCTACAAGTCGGCCGACGCGCTGCCGACGTATCATCTGGCCAATATCGTCGACGATCACCTGATGGAGATATCGCATGTGATCCGGGGCGAAGAGTGGCTGCCGTCGCTGCCGCTGCACTACCTGCTCTACCGGGCTTTCGGCTGGAGCGACTCGCAGCCCGAGTTCGCCCACCTGCCGTTGCTGCTCAAGCCGACCGGAGGCGGCAAGCTCAGCAAGCGCGACGGCGACAAGATGGGCTTCCCGGTCTTCCCGCTGCGCTGGGTGTCGCCCGACGGTGAAACGGCGCACGGATACCGCGAGGACGGCTATTTTCCCGAAGCGTTCGTCAACATGCTGGCGCTGCTGGGCTGGAACCCCGGAACGGAACAGGAGATCTTCTCGATGGACGAACTGATCGGAGCTTTCTCGCTCGAACGGGTCAGCAAAAGCGGCGCCCGGTTCAACCCCGAAAAAGCCCGCTGGTTCAACGCACAGTACCTGCACGCGAAAAGCGATGCCGAACTGGCCGGAATACTGATGCCCGTGCTGAAGGAAAAGGGAATCGAAGCGGGAAAGGATCGGGCCGAAAAGGCCGTAGCGCTGATCAAGGAGCGCGCCACGTTCCCTCAGGAGCTGTGGAACCTGTCGTGGTTCTTGTTCAAAGCGCCCGAAGAGTACGAGGAAAAAGGCGTTGCCAAATTCTGGAAAGGAGAGAACCCGGCCCGGATCGCCGCGCTGAAGGAAGTGATCGCCGGCATCGACGACTTCACGAAGGAAAACGCCGAGCGGATCGTGCACGACTGGATCGTGGCCCGAGAGTATCCGATGGGACAGGTGATGAACTCGCTGCGGCTGACGCTCGTCGGAGCCGGCTCCGGCCCGAGCATCTTCGACATCTGCGAGATCATCGGCAAGGAGGAAACGCTCCGGCGTATCGACACGGCGCTCGACAAGTTGGGACGACAGGCGATCGGTTGACACGAGCGCGAACCATCGAACGGCTACGGCCGGCGGCCGTACCGGTAAAAGCTCGGCTGAAGCGGCAAGAGCATGAACGAGGAGAAGCCTTTCTTAGGCTTCTCCTCGTTCCGTGCAGAACCGGAGCGAAAACTTTCCCGGCGACGATTCCGCCTTCCCGCCCGCAACTTCGGGATACACGGATCGCGAACGACACCGGATTCTTTACGTCCAAAAACCGGGGAGGAAAATCATAGAATCCTTACAAATGGCTCTTCATCCGGAAATATGCCGGCAAGAACGCCTTGTCCGAAGGGGAAGGCGACGATCCCATCAACGTTTAAAGGGGGGGAGAGAGGAGCAGTCCCGCCGGCGTCTTTCTTCGGAGACGACCCGGCTCAACGGCTCGACCGGACATCCGCTGCCCGGCAATAATCGTAATGCGGCACGCCTTTCCAGCCCGCAGGAAACAAATCACGCGCTCCAGTCGGGCACAAAGCCGGTTCTGCAAAGCGACAGCGAACTATTCGTGATGATAGGGCTCGTTGCGGATAATCGTAAAGGCCCGGTAAAGCTGCTCGGCGAAAAGGGCGCGCACGATCTGATGGGAAAAGGTCATGGCCGAAAGCGACAACCGACCGTCGGCCCGCTCGTACACTTTCGGCGAGAAACCGTAAGGACCGCCTATCACGAAACAGAGCCTGCGCAATCCGCTGTTCATCCGCTTTTGCAGCCACAGCGCGAAATCGACCGAGCGCAGCTGGGCTCCTTTTTCGTCGAGCAGCACGACATAGTCGCCCTCGCCGAACTGCCGCAACAGCGCCTCGCCCTCCTGCCGTTTCTGGCTTTCGGCCGACAGGCTCCGGGTATTCTTCAGGTCGGGCAGTTCCGTAAGCGTCACCTTCGCATAGAAATTCAATCGCTTCAGGTAAGCCGCCACGAGCGAGCGCACTTCGGCCTGGTCGGTCTTGCCGACGACGATCAGATCGACTTTCATCGGCGGCGCACGGAGGCTTTGCCCTTGGGTTTGGCGGCCGGCTGTTTCTGAGCGGCGGCCGAGTTCAGGTAGGTCCGCCCGTCACGGGTGGCAGGGAAATCGAAATCGGAGTTCCACTGCCCCTGCGCGTCGCGGTAGGTGACCAGATGCAGCGAATCGGCTGCCTTGAGCCACTGGTAAGCCTTGTAGAGGTTGTACCCGTTGCCGCAATGGCCGCCGAGCGACAGCGCGACGACCGACGTGTGATTCTTGCTCCGTCCCTGCATGGCGCACACCCGATCGATGAACTGAGGCAGGAAATCCGGCGCATTGGCCACCGAGCCGCCAACATTCGGATCGTCCGTCCGGTATCCGGCGTTGACGTTGGCCTGATCGATCACATAACAGCCCACGCGGTCGCACAGGCCGTAGAACCAAGCCGGCTGCGGATAGCTGACGCAAACCGTGTTGAATCCTCCTTTCTTCAGCGCCTTCAGTTCCCGCTCGGTCGCAGCGGCGTCCGGGGCCGCATCATAGTCGGCCGCCGCCAGCGACGTCCTGCTGCCGTTGATCCACAGCTCCCCGTCGCGCAGCTCCACATCCTTGAACCCGAACCGCAACGGGATATACTCGATGATACGCCCGTCGCGGCGCGTATAGAGCATCAGTTCGTACAGCGTCGGAGCGTCGGGCGTCCAGGCCGATTTCATCACATGGTAGAGAAGTTCGTGACAACGGATCGTGTCGGTGCTCTCGCCGGGAATCTCCCGCTCGACGAGGTTGTACGTCAGCAGCTTGCCGGCCGGCGAATAAATGTCGTAACCGAGCGTGACTTTCTCGGCGCTGCGGTAAGAGTTCGACATCACCACGGCGAAGTCGACATTGCCGTGCACCCGAGCCGAATCGGGACTCGTCTCGACGACGAAATCCTCGATCCGCAACTTCGGCTGAGAGTAAAGGTAAATCTTGCCGAGCGTGCCGGCGGCCGTCTGCGGAATCAGCGTTTCCATCCAGTTGCCCGCCGAGAAGCCGTACACCTCGATAGCAATCGTATTCACGCCGTCTGTCACGGCCGGGGAAATCGGAAATTCGGCGGGTGTACGAGTGTCGTTCGCGTAGCCGATCCGCCGTCCGTTCACATAGAGCGAATAGCCCCCTCCCACCCCCTCGACATGCAGGAACAGGTCGCGGTCGAGCCACAGGTAAGGAATCTCTATCTGGGCGCGGTACTGCACCAGCGGAATCTCGGCAGGCAGTTGCGGCGGCACGAGCCCTTCGAGCGGCGAGGCTCCCGCCACGGGAGCCGTGTTCGGCAACTCGGTCTGCTGCCACAGGGCGGCCGAGAAAGAGGGCAGATAGAAGTCGCGCTCTCCTCCCGAGGCCGTCGTCGAATGGCGCACCCGCCACTTGCCCTCGAGGGACACGTAATGGGGGGACCGGGAGGGATCGCCGGTCTCGGCCTGCTCGCGGGTCGAATAGCTGACGAATTCGGGCCGGGAGTCGGCCTTGCCCTCCGAGGCGACCGACGGATCGGTCCAAAAGCCTTCGGGCGCATTCTGGGCACCGAGCGCACCGAACCCCAGCAGGCTCAGCACGGACAGGCAAACGGTTCTTTTCATGGTATAGCGAATCGGAATCCTTGCGTTTCTGTTTTTCTATTTATGCTCTCCGCAGTCCGCCGCTCCCGAGACGTAAAGCACGACAACGGCAATGCCGCAAGCCCCGGGAGCGGGCGCTACTTCTGGCGGAAGAAAATCTGAATCGGCACTCCCTTGAAGTCCCACCGCTCGCGGATCTTGTTCTCCAAAAAGCGACGGTATCCCTCCTTGATATACTGCGGCAAATTGACGAAGAACGCGAAAGCCGGAGTCGGGGAAGCCAGTTGAGTGACATACTTGATGCGGATGTACTTGCCCTTGGTCGACGGCGGAGGCGTCTGCTCGATGATCGGCAGCAGATACTCGTTCAGCGCCGAAGTCGGAATCCGGCGGATGCGGGCGTAATAGACGTTCATGGCCGTCTGCAGCACGTCCAGGATACGCTGCTTGTTCAGCACCGACGTGAAGACGATCGGCACGTCGTCGAACGGAGCGATGCGGCGACGGATGCTCTCGGCATACTCCTTCATCGTGTTGCTGCCCTTTTCGACCAAGTCCCACTTGTTGATGACGATCACGCAACCTTTCTTGTTCCGCTCGATCAGGCGGAAGATGTTCATGTCCTGAGCCTCCACTCCGGCCGACGCGTCGATCATCAGGATGCAGACGTCGGACGACTCGATCGAACGGATCGAGCGCAGCACGGAATAGAACTCCAGATCGTCGGTCACTTTGGTTTTCTTGCGCAAGCCGGCCGTGTCGATCAGATAGAAGTCCATGCCGAACTTGTTGTAGCGCGTCAGGATCGAGTCGCGCGTCGTCCCGGCGATCGGCGTCACGATGTTGCGCTCGCGGTCCAGCAAAGCGTTCGTCAGCGAGGACTTGCCGACGTTCGGACGGCCTACGATCGCGAACTTGGGCAGATCGTCCGTCTGCTCGGCCTCCGTGTCGGGCGGCAGCGCGGCTACGACGGCATCCATCAGATCCCCCGTCCCGCTGCCGCTGATCGACGAAATGCAGTAGGGATCGCCCAGACCGAGCGCATAGAACTCGTGCGAGCCGTACACCAGGTTATTGTTGTCCACCTTGTTGACGACTAGAATCACTTTCTTCGACGTACGGCGCAGCAGATCGGCCACCGCCATGTCCAGATCGGTGATCCCGGTCGACACTTCGACCAAAAACAGAATCACGTCGGCCTCCTCGACGGCCAGCACCACCTGCTTGCGGATTTCCTCCTCGAAAATATCCTCTCCGCCCAGCGCGTATCCGCCCGTATCGATCACCGAAAACTCGCGGCCGTTCCAGTCGGTCTTGCCGTAATGGCGGTCGCGCGTCGTACCGGCCGTATCGTTCACGATCGCCTTGCGCATGCCGACCAAGCGGTTGAACAGCGTGCTCTTGCCGACGTTCGGACGGCCCACGATAGCTACTATACTCATCTTCTATTGACTTCAGATTGACCCCTGCGGTTCCCCGCATGGGTCAAAGATAGGTAATTTTTCTGTAAAAACCGGTCCGCTCAGCCGCCCTGCCGACGCTTTCCGAAAACCGAAAGCGCCCCGCGCAGCGCGTCCGGAAACCGCATATGGAAACCACGCGCGCATGCCGACCAAGCGGTCGAACAGCGTGCTCTTGCCAACGTTCGGGCGCCCCACGATAGCTACTATACTCAATCTTATACTGACTTCAGATTGACCCATACGGTTTTCCGCAAGGGAAGCCGCGCACAAGCCGGCCAAGCAAAACGGCACGGAAACGCCCCGAACGGAATCCGCTAACCCGACGCCGTCCCCGTCGGAACGAACACCTGCGACCGGCTACCGCTCGCCCCGGACGGCACGGAAATCGGCCTCGCGCTGTTCGGGCGCATCGATGCCGTAGCCGGTAGCCATGACGGGAGCCCGGTCGCGCAAGGCATCCTGCCCGACGGCCGCCTCCAGCGCACGGCGGTCGTCGGCTCCCTGACGGACGAGCTCCCCGATATCGTCCGAGCCGATGCTTTCTTCCGGCTTGCCGAGCAGTACGGACAGGGCGTACAGCGCCCAACGGCGCGCGTCGGCCTCGTAGCGTCGGTCGATCTCGCGGAAAGCCTCTTCCAGACGGTTCAGATCGTCGATCTCGCCCCGGTCTATCCGGTCGAGCAGCGCCTCGACACGGCTGCGGGGCGCGATCAGGCCGGCCAGATCGACCCACTGCCGGAGCGACGCATCCGGCCGGGCATCGGCCATCCCTTCGCCCAGCAGTCCGGCCAGATAGGAGCGAAGAGCCTGCCGGTAGAGCACGAGTCCCTTGCGGAGCGAGGGCATCTTGATCTTCACCCGGTTCCACGTGACGGCCTCGGCTGTGGGATGGCGCTCGAGCAACGTCTCGCACTCGCCTATGGCGTCGAGCACCCGGCCGGCCGTATAGGGATTCATCATATCGTAACGGATCAGGTCGTGCGCGACTCCCCGTCGGCGGTCGCGCCGGGGCCATTTACCGATGTCGCGGGCCGTTCCGCAACTGCGGATATTGACGGCGGGCAGCAATACCGAGTCGCCGGCCTCCTCGACCAGATACGAAAATGGCATCCGTTCGGTATCGTGATGATTGTAGTGACGGCCGGTCACGATCGTGAACGCGCCGGTCGAAGCGGGCAACAGCACATAGGCGTCGCTGCCGAACTTGCATCCCCGCAGGTGAACCCCCTGATGTACGGGTCCCGACTTGTACATATGATTGCTCTGGTTGGCCCCGCTACCGGCATTGAAAAACGAGAAGTATCCGGCGATCAGCAGCGTCGAACGATGATGCGAAACGGTATACGGCCCGGCGAAAACGGCGCACGCCTCGCCGTGATTGAGATGGCTGTTCGCAAAAAAGAGCGAGTTCTCGGCCGAGAATCCGTTCTCGATCACCACGCCCTCGCCGACGAAACAGCGGCGCAGCATCGATCCGGTATCGACCGTAGCCGAGCAAGCGACGACGAAGTCGCTCGCCGTCACGCCCGATCCGATCCTCGAAGGGGACTCGAACGTGCTGTTCAACGTTCCGTTGCAGAGCGACGCGGCTCCGTCGATCGAAGCGCCCTCTCCGACCGAGACGTTCAGCAGCGACAGCGTGTTGACCACCGAACTGCCCCGGCCGATCGCGCCGCGCGATGCCGTCCGGCTCTCAGCGTACCGGGCGATCAGGCCGCGCAGCCGCTCGACGGTCCGAGTCCGGTGGCGGTACATGGCCAGCACGTAAGCGATCTGGGCCGTCAAGCCGTCGTATATCGGGACCTCGCGCCCCCCAGCTTCGTTGATCGTCGCGACCTCGACCCCGTTCCCGAACGACGAACGCCCGTCGCAGATGATCTGCCCGACGTTCTCGATCACCGCGCCGTCTTCCACGTCATACCGGGCCATATAGCGTCCGACGTTGGCGATCAGCACGCCGTCGCCCACCGTACAGTCGTGAAGCGCCGCACGGTATATGCCGCTGCGGCGGACCACGCCTCCCGGCAACTCGACCGGCGTACCGTTGGCGCCGAGCCGGACCTTTCCGCCGAAATGAGCGTCCCGGACGAAATCGGTCCGGAAGCCGTCCCCCACCTCGATCGAGTCCCACGAGTCGGACGTGCACCCCTGAGCCTGCAAAGCCGTCCTCTGAGACTCGGAAAGCTTGCTATACTTTTTCTTCATACCCGCATGATAATGACATGGCCGCAACGACTCCGCAAAACAGGGACCGAAAGCCTCTTTCCCGAATCGGCAAGCGTCGTTTCCGGCAAATATGCCCCATTATTTCAATATTAGCAAATTAGTACGTAGCTTTGCAGAGGTCTGCTTTTGGTTTCCGCCTCGGAAGCGAGGCTCCCGGCAAAGACGCCGCGAAGCCCGCCAACGGGAGGTTTTACGGATGCAACGTTTCGGACCGCAATAACATCTATAAGGAATACGTTATCCTTTTGCGTCGCGAAACGCGCGCAAGCTTTCGACCGAATGAATGACAAACCGCAAAAATCAAATGAACAATAAACCGCAAAACATGAAAAAGCTATTGCTTCTGATGGCCGGGTGCGCCGCCCTGTTTTCCTCTTGTCTGAAGGACTACGAAGGAACCAGCGCCCCGTCGACGCTTCCCTACTATTCCCTTTACATCAACACGATGAACCAAAGCGTGTTCTCGCTCGATCCTTTCGACGTCGCATTCCGGCTCAATACGCTGATCGTCGAGGGAAACGGCGACTACGAGGCCGCCCCTCAGGGAGTCAGGGACACGCTGTTCGCTCCGGGAACGATCCTCAGCTACAACGAGACGGACGGCCGCTATACCCTTCAGTACAACGGCCGGGCCCCTCACATGAAAAACGACTATACGCGTATGGGCGACCTGATAATCAAAACGAACGGATACGCTACGCTGACCGAACCGGGGGCCCGCTGGAACATCGAGTTCCCCAGCGAAACGAAATACAAAATAGTCGACGGAAGCGCCTCGGTAAGCATGACCTCCACCAGCTATATAGTCAGCCTGACGAGCACGAACCAGTGGGCCGTCACGATGAGCGGAATGGCCACGACGCAATCGGCCAGCAACCTGAGCTCGGACTGGAACGGAACCTACCGGATCGTACAGCTCTCCGGCGACCAGACGTACGATGCGATCAAAGCCTCGCACTACACGATTTCGACAGAGATACTCTACGGCAAGTCGATGTACGAAATGTACACGTCTTCCGACAAGAACGAGTTACGGATCAACACGAAGACCACCGTTCCTTTCTATTATAATCCGGAATGCTCGACCCGGAATCCCGTCGCCCAAGGGAAGCTGACGATCTATCTGGCGAGCGATGTAGCGGGACAGTACCCGATCGATATCGAGCTTCTCGGAGAGAACAACCCGAAACTGTGCAACCCCAAGACCAAAGTCACTATCGGGGAATATTCGGACGAATACGGCGGCAGCAACTGATTCGCCGCTTCTTATCCAGTTTTATCCAAGCGCCCGAACCGACCGGATTCGGGCGCTTTCGTTGTCGCACCGCCGGCAAGTAAAAGAAAACCGATACCCGGCCGGACCGCCCGTCGGCAGCCATTTTCGGAACCCGGGAAGACGACTTTTGAATTAAATTTACGATATTTGCGTTCAGAACCGCTTTCGGTGCCGTGACAAAGGCAAGCCTCATTATCACGATGCAGGAAACGGATGACGCGCAAACTACTAAAAGACGAAATATGCCAGACAGCAGAACGAAAATCGCGGAGTTGCTCCGATCGACGGCGCCGGGAACGGACGTGGTCGTCAAAGGATGGGTACGGACCAAACGGGGAAATAAGAACGTGGCCTTCATCGCCGTCAACGACGGTTCGATCATTCACAACATTCAGATCGTGGCCGATGTCGCCCGATTCGACGACAGCCTGCTCAAAAAGATTACGACCGGATCATGCATAAAGGTCGAGGGCCGTCTGGTCGAGTCGCTCGGTTCGGGGCAGCCCGTCGAGGTACAGGCCGAGCGCATCGAGCTGTACGGGACCGCCGACCCGGAAACCTATCCGTTGCAGAAAAAAGGACATACGCTCGAGTTCCTGCGCGAGATCGCCTACCTGCGCCCGCGCACGAACACGTTCGGAGCCGTACTGCGCATCCGCCACGCCATGGCCTACGCGATACACAAGTATTTCAACGACAGGGGATTCTTCTATCTCCACACTCCGCTGATCACGGGCAGCGACGCCGAGGGCGCCGGCGCCATGTTTCAGGTCACGACGCTCGACCTGAACAACGTGCCGAGGAACGACACAGGAGAGGTAGACTATGCGCAGGATTTCTTCGGCAAACCCTGCAACCTGACCGTGTCGGGCCAGCTCGAGGGAGAGCTCGGCGCGCTGGCGCTGTCGCAGATCTACACGTTCGGGCCGACGTTCCGGGCCGAAAACTCGAATACGCCCCGACATTTGGCCGAATTCTGGATGATCGAGCCCGAAATGGCGTTCTATGAGCTGGAAGACAACATGGAGCTGGCCGAGGACTTCCTCAAGTACCTAATCCGGTACGCGCTCGAAAACTGCGCGGACGATCTGGCGTTTCTGGCCAAGATGTACGACGGAGAATTGCTCGAGCGACTTCGTTTCGTCGTCGAGAACGATTTCGTGCGGCTGGACTATACCGAAGGGATCGAAATCCTCGAGAAAAGCGGCGAGAAGTTCGAGTTCCCGGTCAGCTGGGGCCTCGACCTGCAGAGCGAGCACGAACGTTATCTGGTCGAGCGCCACTTCAAGAAGCCGGTTATCCTGATCAACTACCCGAAAGAGATCAAGGCGTTCTACATGAAGCAGAACGAAGACGGCAAGACGGTACGCGCCATGGACGTGCTGTTCCCGAAGATCGGGGAGATCATTGGCGGTTCGCAGCGCGAGGAGAATCTCGACAAGCTGCGAGCCCGGGTCGACGAGCTGGGCATTCCGCAAAAGGACATCTGGTGGTACCTCGACACGAGACGATGGGGCAGCGCGCCGCACAGCGGCTTCGGGCTCGGATTCGAGCGGCTGCTGCTGTTCGTCACGGGCATGGCCAACATACGCGACGTGATTCCGTTCCCCCGCACGCCGAAAAGCGCCGAATTCTAAGCGTTGTCCGATTGTGCGATCCGCAGGCGAAAGATCGCTATCACTTACGACTTATCACGACACAAAGTCCCCTTTCACGGGGGCTTTTGTCAAATAGATTATGCGTATCTTTGTCCTATACGAACCGAGCATACCATAATTTATTTAACCGCAATGAAATATGTCTAACATCAACCAACGCCAGGTACAGAAACTGCTGCAGAAACTATCGCCGCAGCAGATCCAGATGATCAAACTGCTGGAGTTGCCCGCCGTTCAGCTCGAACAGCGCGTCAAGCAGGAGATCGAGGAAAACCCCGTACTGGAGGAAGAAGCCACCGAGGAAAACGACGAGCAGCAAACCAAAGAGGTTTCCGTCGAGGAATACTTCGCCGAGGACGATACGCCGCGGTACAAATATCACGCCAACAATTATTCGAAGGACGACCAGAAACGCCCCGTCTACCTGACCGAGGGAATGTCGTTCCACGAGAACCTGATCGAGCAGCTCGGCTTCAAGAACCTCTCTCCGCGCGAGATGACCCTCGGGCAATACCTGATCGGCAGCATCGACGACGACGGGTACCTGCGGCGCAGCCTGAGCTCGATCGCGGACGATATCGCGTTCAGCCTCGGAATCGAGACGACCGAGCAGGAGCTGGAAAGCGTACTGAAAGTCATCCACGAACTGGAGCCCACGGGCGTCGGGTCGCGTAATCTGCAGGAATGCCTGCTGCTCCAGATGCATGCCATGCCCCAGCACAGCGAGGCACAGAAACTGGCCATGAAAATACTGACCAACTATTTCGACGAGTTCACGAAGAAGCATTACGAAAAGCTGATGTCGCGGCTGAGCGTCGGCGAGGACGAGTTCCGGGACGCGATCGAGGAGATCGTCCGCCTGTCGCCCAAACCCGGCAACCTGTACAGCGACGGGAAGAACGACAACCAGCCCTATATCATACCGGACTTTACGCTCGACTATCAGAACGGCATCTTCGAGCTGAGCCTCAACTCGTCGAACATCCCCGACATCAAAGTCAACCGGCGCTACGTCGAGATGATCCGCGAGATGGCCACCCGGGGCGGGCAGAGTACCGAGGCCGACCGCGAGGCGATCCAGTTCGTCAAGAACAAGATCGACTCGGCCAAATGGTTCATTTCGGCGATCAAGCAGCGCCACGACACGCTGATGCATACGATGCAGGCCATACTGGACTATCAGCGCGAGTACTTCATCGACGGCGACCAGTCGAAGTTGCGCCCGATGATCCTCAAGGACATCGCCGACGCGACGAATCTCGACGTATCGACGATCTCGCGCGTGGTGAACAGCAAGTACGTGCAGACGCAATTCGGAATCATACCGCTCAAGCGGCTGTTCTCGGAGGCGATGCAGACCGACAGCGGCGAGGAAGTGTCGTCGTACGAGATCAAGAACCTCCTCTCGGAGTGCATCGACAAGGAGGACAAGCGCAAGCCGCTGACGGACGAGGTGCTGATGGATATCCTCAACGCCAAAGGCTACCACATCGCCCGGCGCACGGTGGCCAAGTACCGCGAAATGCTCGGCATTCCGGTCGCTCGGCTCCGCAAGCAGCTATAGCGGTCGCCGTCCGCGCGGCGAGCCATGCGGGCGAACAGCACGCGGAAGCAGACCGAGGCTCGGCTCCGTATCGGCCGGGGCCCGCCCTCGGAAATTCACCATGGCCCAGAACGGCGCGATCCGCACTCCTTTTTCGCCATACGCAGTTTTGCAACACACGGTCCCGATTTACGGAATCCCGATCCGGGCAGAGCCGAGACTCGAGAGCGTACCCTACGGTAAACGCGCGTACCGACGCGCCTGAAGGACGGAACCTTTCGGGCCGGTTCTTGCAGGTATGCCGCAACGAAACGGGATCGTAAGGCGCAAAGGCCGCCCTCTACGACGAAATAAAAGACCCGAGCGACAATCCGGATTTTTTCCTTAACTTAGGCCGCCTGAAACACGCTTGTCCATGAAAAATCCATACGACCGCCTCAGCCGGGCGATATCCTACGCTCTGCACCCTCTGATCGTTCCGACGATCGCCGCGCTGCTCCTGCTGTTCGGCCCGACCGTCATGTCCAATCTGCCGGCCGAGGCCCGCTGGTTCATCGCAGCGGTCATCCTGCTCAACACGCTGATACTTCCGGCCTTCTCGCTGGCCGTACTGAAACTGTTCGGCGGTCTGTCCGACCTCAGGCTGCAAAATCAGAGACAGCGCATGCTGCCGATGGGTATCGTAGCCGTCTGCTATATGCTGTGCATTCTGTCGTTTCGGCAAATGACGGTCGCTTTTCTGGTCGACCGGTTTCTGATCGCGGCGCTCTGCTGCGTAGTGATCGCGTTCGTCGTCAACCTCTACTGGAAAATCAGTCTCCACATGACAGCGGCAGGCGGCCTGCTGGGTATGATGATCGTGATGAATTACACGGGACTGGCGCAGTTTCGGACTGCGCTCATCGTCCTGACCGTTCTGACGGGCGCGCTCGGCAGCTCCCGCCTGCAACTGGGCAGCCACAGTCTCGCTCAGGTCGGGGCCGGTGCGGCGGCAGGCGTAGCCGTCACGGCGGCCACCGTGCTGCTGATCTGACACAGGCGCTTTTGCCCGGTCGGTCTGTCCGAAATGCTTGGTTTTTCAAGCCTTATTCGTTATTTTTGACTGGAACCTAACAAACTCTGCCGATATGAATAAAAAATCGTTGCTTGCCGCAGCCGCACTGCTGCTGGGCTCGTCCGGCTCCGCCCAATGGCAGCCGGCCGGGGACAAGATCAAAACGCCATGGGCCGAAAAGGTCGACCCGGCCTGCCCGCTGAACGAATACCCGCGCCCTCTGGCGGAAAGAGCGCGATGGAAAAATCTGAACGGACTGTGGAATTACTCGATCGTCCCGGCCGGAACGCCTGCCGGAGCCTACGACGGCCAAATTCTCGTACCGTTCGCCGTCGAGTCGAGCCTGTCGGGCGTAGGCAAGCGGCTCGGAGCCGAAAACGAGCTGTGGTACGCCCGCACGTTCGTCGTCCCGACCGACTGGAGCGGCGACCGGATACTGCTCCACTTCGGCGCCGTAGACTGGAAAGCCGACGTCTGGGTCAACGACGTGCAGGTAGGCAGCCACACGGGCGGCTACACTCCGTTCACGTTCGACATAACGGCCGCGCTGCACAGGAAAGGGGAAAACACGCTGAAGGTCCGGGTCTGGGACCCGACCGAGCGGGGTGAGCAGCCGCGCGGCAAGCAGACGTCCGCCCCCGGCGGAATCTGGTACACGCCGGTCAGCGGGATCTGGCAGACGGTCTGGCTCGAACCGGTTCCGCAACGATACATCGCCGGGCTGCGGACGACGCCCGACATCGACCGCCGCACGCTGCGCATCGAAGCCGACGTGCCCGATGCGGAGCCGAACGACCGGATCGAAGTGACGGTCATGGACGGCGAGCGGACGGTCGCTACCGCCGTGGCCCTGCCGGGCGTGGCGGCCGAAGCGGCCATGCCGGCCGATATGAAACTGTGGAGTCCCGACTCGCCTTTCCTGTACGACCTGCGGGTAACGCTCAAATCCGGCAAGGAAACGGTCGACGAGGTGAAAAGCTACGCGGCCATGCGCAAATTTTCGACGGCCCGCGATGCGGACGGCATCGTCCGGCTGCAGCTCAATAACCGCGACCTGTTCATGTTCGGACCGCTCGATCAGGGCTGGTGGCCCGACGGACTTTACACGGCCCCGACGGACGAGGCGCTCGAATACGACGTAATCAAGACCAAGCAATGGGGATTCAACATGATCCGCAAGCACGTCAAAGTCGAGCCGGCCCGCTGGTACACACACTGCGACCGGCACGGAATCATCGTCTGGCAGGACATGCCCAGCAGCACGGGCGGACCGCAATGGCAGATGGAACAATATTTCGACGGAGCCGAATGGCAGCGGTCGCCGGAATCAGAAGCCGACTTCCGCAAGGAATGGCAGGAAATCATGGACTATCTCTACTCAAATCCGTGCATCGGCGTTTGGGTTCCGTTCAACGAGGCGTGGGGCCAGTTCGAAACCGCAGAGATCGCGCAATGGACCAAGACGCACGATCCGACCCGTCTGGTGAATCCGGCCAGCGGAGGCAATCACTACCCCTGCGGCGACATGCTCGACCTGCACCACTACCCGGACCCCGAAATGTATCTTTACGACGCGAAGCGCGCGACCGTGCTCGGCGAATACGGAGGAATCGGCATGGCGGCCGAGGGGCATCTGTGGGAACCGGACCGCAACTGGGGATACGTCCAGTTCAAGACACCGGCGGAAGTGACGGAAGCCTATCTCCGCTACACGGGCATGCTGCTCGACATGATCCCGCGCGGATTCTCGGCCGGCGTCTACACGCAGACGAGCGACGTGGAAATCGAAGTGAACGGACTGATGACCTACGACCGGAAAAAGATCAAGATCGACGAAACCAAAGTACGCGAGATCAACCAAGCGATCTGCCGCTCGCTGGAGCACAAAGATAAAACGGCACGAAAACAATAATACGGCTCACTCTCCCGTTTCGTAAGAGAGTTCCAGATAACAAACAAGACGGTCTTATTCGATAAGCGGCGGACGGAAGACGTTCCGCCGCTTGTTTTTTGGCATGGACTTTGCAGTACTCACAATCGAAAGGCGTTCCGCCATGCACGGTTTTCGGAAACGGCAAAACGGAAGATCGGATTTTCGGCACGGTATTTGAAGTATTCCGAAAGCAGAAAGCGACGACGCGAAACAAGTCGCACGAAATTTGGCACAGAGTTTGAAATATACGCTTTAGAAAGTAAAGTGGACAAGCAACAAGGTTTCTTCATTTATTTAAGTTTGGGTTAGTAGTTTAGGGATGCAAGTCCCGCAGAAGGAGGCAGCCGCGACGGCTCCCTCCTTTTTGTTTTCGGGCAAGACGAACCCGCGCAGCCCGCTCGGGAGTCCGCGAAACACGAAGGCCGTAGAAACAGGCTGAGCATCCGCTGGTTTTCCACACTGCGCGCTCCACACATTTCCACAGAATACCACACTTCTCCACATGCAGGGTTTCCGTCGCACACGCCATGCGGCCGGCCGATGAAATCGAGGGCGGACAAGGAATGCGGAGCATAACCCGCGCCCGGGGTATCGGAGAGGTGACCGGATCGTGAAAATCGTGCCGCCCGTAACCGGCCGGGGCAAAGAAGACGGGCCGAACCTCCGACTTCACCGGCAACATGTTATCCAGACGAAAGAATCGGCCGAACGCATAAGCGGCCATGCAAACCGGAAGCGATACACGGAGGTTCCGAATATCTTCCCCGGGAAAGACTATCCGGACCGGGCCCCCTTCATGGCCGAAACCGGCATGAAAACCGCCGGACTTCCCCAACAGGAATACACCTTTCGAGCGACAGCCTGGCCAAACGGAAAGAAGCGCGCCTCCGACGGAAACGCACGATCACGAAAGAGAGATCATAAAACGACCGGAAACGAGCTACTTGCGAACCAGCTTCGTCTTGTAGGCAGCCTTGTACTTGCCTTTGGCCATGGCGGCCAGCTTGCCCTTGATCAGCGTCTTGCGCAACGGAGAGAGACGATCGACGAACAGCTTGCCGTCCAGGTGATCGTACTCGTGCTGAATCACCCGGGCCGCGAAGCCGTCGTACTCCTCGTCGTGTTCGACAAAATGCTCGTCCACATAGCGGATGCGTATCCTTTCCGGCCGGCTCACGTCCTCGTTCAAGCGGGGCAGGCTCAGGCAACCCTCGCCGTAGAGCACCTCCTCGCCGGAACGCTCGTAAATCCGGGCATTGATGAAGGTCTTGCGAAACCCGGCCAGACGCGGGTCCTCGTCGGCATTGACCGACGCGTCGACAACGAACACGCGGATGTTGCGGCCGACCTGCGGAGCGGCGAGCCCCACCCCGTCGGCCTCGTACATCGTCTCCCACAAATCCGCCAGAAAGCGATCCAAATCGGGATAATCCTTCGTAATGTCGACCGACTCGTTGCGCAGAACCGGCGACCCGTAGATATAAATCGGTAAAAACATAGTCGCGTATCTTCCTTTTACTCTTTTCCTGATACCGGGCCGTCCGCCCGGAACCTTTCGGCCGACTCCATGTACCCCTGCAGGATGATCGTCGCGCTGACGCGGTCGACCAAGCCCTTGTCATGGCGACGGCGGCTCTTGGGCACGCCGCCCTCGATAATGGCCCGTTGGGCCAGCACGGAGGTGAAACGCTCGTCGAACAGCTCGACGCGCACCCCGGGCAACTCCTTCCGGAGACGCTCGACCAACGGGCGTATCTGCGAATAGCTCGCCGACGGAGCCCCGCTCATCTGCCGGGGCATGCCCACGACGATCAGATCGACGCCCTCGGCGACCACATAGCGTTTCACGTAATCGAGCAGCGCGGCAGTAGGCACCGTATCGAGCGCCCCGGCAATGATCCGCAACGGGTCGGTCACCGCCAGTCCCGTCCGCTTCGCCCCGTAGTCGATCGCCAGAATCCGCCCCATAATTTCCTCGCCGCCTTTCCGGCGTTCGCACGCAAAGTTAAGAAAAAAACCTATCTTTGCATCTGCGTCGCGCGAACGCCATGACGGACAATGGCCGTCGGAGCCGAACGCCTCCCGGCGCCGCAACGATTTTCGACCCTTATATGCTTATGAACGGTCCGAACAAAAAAATATCGAATCGCCTCGCCCTGTATTTTGCCGCCGCCTTTCTGTCGGTGCAAGAGCTACCGGCCCAACAGCCGGCGGAACGGGCCGTGCCGCTCGCCGGGATTCATATCCGCGACCCGTATATCCTGCCCGTCGCAGGCGACAGCACGTATTACCTGTTCGGGACCAACCAAGCCGACGTTTCGTACCGTTCCAAAGGGTTTTACTGCTATGCGAGCCGCGACCTGAAAGAGTGGACGGGCCCCTACCCCGCTTTCGTTCCGGACGAAGGCTTCTGGGGCGGGAACAATTTCTGGGCGGCCGAATGCCATGCCTATCGGGACAAATACTATCTGTTCGCGACGATACGCGGCAAGGCCGACAGCCTGCTCGGCACAGCCATATTCGAGGCCGACACGCCGAGAGGACCTTACAGGGAGCACAGCAAAGGGCGCGTTACGCCCGAAGACTGGAACTCGCTCGACGGAACGCTGCATGTGGACCGACAAGGACGGCCATGGATGGTTTTCTGCCATGAGTGGACGCAGATCGGCAACGGCACGGTCGAAGCCGTCCGGCTCAAAAAAGACCTGAGCGGCCCGGCGGGAAAGCCGGTCACGCTGTTCAAGGCGTCCGAGGCGCCATGGGTCCGCTCGCACGTCCCCGGAGAAAAACTGTACGTCACCGACGGGCCGTTCCTGCTGCGCAACAGCCGGGGCGAGCTGCTGATGCTTTGGTCGTCGTTCACCGACGAGGGCTACGCCATCGGGCTGGCCCGCTCGCGGAGCGGCGACATCGGCGGACCGTGGGAACAATTTCCGCAGCCGATCTTTCGGCGCGACGGAGGGCACGGCATGATCCTGCGCACGTTCGACGGCAGGCTGCTGCTGAGCATCCACCAGCCCAACCGGACGCCCGATGAGCGGACGAAGCTGTTTCCGCTGCGCGAAACGGCCGACGGAGGACTGGAGATCGCGGGGGACGCGCTCCCGTAAAACGAGCAAAAAACGAAAGCAAACCGAACGATATGACACAGGAAGAACTCTTCAAGAAACTGGTCGCTCACAGCAAGGAATACGGGTTCATATTCCCGTCGAGCGAAATCTACGACGGCCTGAGCGCCGTATACGACTACGGACAGCTGGGCGTCGAGCTCAAGAACAATATCAAGCGCTACTGGTGGGACGCGATGACGAAGCTCAACGACAACATCGTGGGTATCGACTCGGCGATCTTCATGCACCCGCGCATCTGGGAAGCGTCGGGCCATGTGGGCGCGTTCAACGACCCGCTGATCGACAACCGCGACTCGAAGAAGCGCTACCGTGCGGACGTGCTGATCGAAGACTTCATCGCCAAGCAGGACGAAAAGATCGCCAAGGAGGTCGAAAAGGCTCGCAAGAAGTTCGGCGATTCGTTCGACGAGGCCAAGTTTCTGGCGACCAATCCCCGCGTGGCCGAGCATAAGGCCAAGCGCGACGAGGCGCACGAGCGGATGGTGAAGGCCCTCAACGACAACGACCTCGACGAGCTGCGGCAGATCATCGTCGACAGCGGCATCGTCTGCCCGATCTCGGGCACGCGCAACTGGACCGAAGTGCGCCAGTTCAACCTGATGTTCGAGACGAAGATCGGCTCGGTCAGCGAAGGAGCCAACACGATCTACCTGCGCCCCGAAACGGCTCAGGGCATTTTCGTCAACTTCCTGAACGTACAGAAGACCGGCCGGATGAAGATTCCGTTCGGCATCGCGCAGATCGGCAAGGCGTTCCGCAATGAGATCGTCGCGCGGCAGTTCATCTTCCGCATGCGCGAGTTCGAGCAGATGGAGATGCAGTTCTTCGTCCGTCCGGGCGACGAGCTGCGCTGGTTCGACCATTGGCGCCAGACCCGCATGAAGTGGCATCGCGCGCTCGGATTCGGCGACGAGCACTACCGCTTCCACGACCACGACAAGCTGGCCCATTACGCCAATGCGGCGACCGACATCGAATACGAGTTCCCGTTCGGCTTCAAGGAGGTCGAGGGCATCCACTCGCGGACGGACTTCGATCTGGGCAACCACCAGAAGTTCTCCGGCAAAAAGATACAGTACTTCGACACCGAAACGGGCGAGAGCTATGTGCCCTATGTCGTCGAGACATCGATCGGCGTCGACCGCATGGTGCTTCAGGTACTGTCGGCCTCGTACGAGGAGCAGACGCTCGAGGGCGGCGACACCCGGCTGGTGATGCATTTTCCGCCGGCTTTGGCTCCCGTCAAGGCCGCCGTACTGCCGCTGGTCAAGAAGGACGGACTGCCCGAGGTGGCCCGCGAGCTGATGCACGCGCTGAAGGCCGACCACAACGTGCAGTACGACGAAAAGGACAGCATCGGCAAGCGCTACCGCCGTCAGGACGCGATCGGCACGCCGTTCTGCATCACGGTCGACCATCAGACGCTCGAGGACCGGACCGTCACGGTCCGCCACCGCGACTCGATGGAGCAGCAGCGCGTGGCCATAGCCGACCTGCCCGCAATGATCGGCGAGGAGGTCAGCCTGCGCAAGCTGTTCGCCAAGCTGGACTAAGCAGACGAAAAAATGAACCGAGCGGACCGTTCGACCGCATGGTCGAACGGTCCGCTCGTTATGAACGATTACAACGACCGGGCCCCCGGGATCGAGTCCGATCGATTAAGGCGTCGCCCGACTCCATTGCCGAGCGTTGGTCGTCGAAGGATCACGAAAGGAATCGGAACGATTCTCGGATTGCCGATCAAAGCCCCATTCAGAAAAACGGTTTCGTCAATGAAATTCCTAAAATTCACATATATCCGATAATAGGACACGGATACGCAAACACTATCACTCCGATTCTTCGATCCCAACTAATTCCAACTATTATGAAAAACCTAATCTTTCCGCAGCATGTCTTTTTCTGTTCGTGGAAACTCTGTTTTTTTCCCGCTGTCACAACGACAAAACGAACCTGAGCGAATACGCTCTGTACAAATGGCATCACCCTGAAGGGAACGTTCCTTACGACACGTCCGATCTGGTCGTCGCTTGCGAGAGCGATCCGGACCGTTTCGTCATAGAACTCAAAAGCGAAGGGGATTCCCCGACATTGACCGGATCGAAATACGACCCGGTCGTCACGTTTACCGTTCCGGCCAATACGAGCACCGATGATCGCGAGTGGAAAATATTCGTCTCCGGAACCGACTGCCGCCAGAGCGTTGTCCAACGATCGATGTATATCGACGTGACGATAGGAGAGACGACGTGGGCCCGCGGCAACATCGTGCTCAAGGATAGCCGGTTCGCGATCGGATCGCCGACCGACTTCGGGCTGTTTTTCCGGTTCAACAGCATTTACGGACTACCGTCCGACGATCCGAAAGCATGGATGTATCAAAACATAGCGTATAACCCGGACCAGGTAACGATTCAATGGAAGGATATGCCTTACGATGACGACAGCGATCCCTGCGGCTTGGCGGATCCAGCCGGGACATGGCGTTTGCCGACCAAAGACGAGATCGAATCGCTGAGCGGCACCGTGGATTTTAGTCAGCCATACGATTACAATTACGGCGAGATGAACGGCGTATTCGTTTACAAATATGCAGAAGGCAAACTGATCATACCGGGTGGAGGCGTACTGTACGGCACATACGGAACGGGCATGGCCCGTTATTACTGGAAAGGAGAAGGATACATCCGGTCCAGTACTCCATGCTATGCGATGAAAGGCCACCTTTTCCGTGACCGAACCACGATCGTGGAATTATTGGCCAACCGGTACGCCCTACCTGTCCGATGCGTCAGACAATAAACCGAATGCCGGCAAATATTCCAATTCGGCAAACCATCGTTACCCTCCGTTCCGAAAGCGAATCGCAGAACACGCCCCCGTTATGCGGATCGGTTCCACCGGCCCCATCCGCAAGCGCATTCGGAATGTCGAACGGAACCGTCATATACGGGGGATTCGGGAGACAGCGCATGCGGAAACAGGTTACAGCAGAGGGGAAGTCATCCGCCACGGTAGGGAAATGCTAAATCGCAGAGAATCGCTCGGCCGCAATCCTTCACGCGGACACCCGAGCTCCGATCCGTCGTCCTGCGAAAGGCCGACATCCTTTTCCAGAAAAAAAAAAGAAAGCGCAGCGACTGATCCGACCGAACGAATATCATGCAAGCTCCGGACCCGGCTCGATATACGCTCTTCGCAGCGAACGAAGCTGTCTTTCGGACGCCCGAGTTTTTTATCTGCCGCGTTTTTTATACCTTCGCCTCAGCGAAACGCAAACCAAAAGGAACGTCATGAACCGAACCGCGCTGTTTCCGGGATCGTTCGATCCTTTCACGCTGGGACACAAGATCGTAGTCGATCAGGGACTCGAACTGTTCGAGCGGATCGTCATCGCCGTCGGCGTCAACACCGAAAAGAGAGGCCTGCTGACGCCCGAGAACCGCGCCCGGCTGATCCGAGACCTGTACCGAAACGACTCGCGCATCGAGGTGGTCATCTACAACGAGCTGACCGGCAAGGTATGTCGCCAGCTGGGTATAGACACGATCCTGCGCGGCCTGCGCAACACGGTCGATTTCGAGTACGAGCGAAACATCATGCAGGTCAATCAGACGCTCTTTCCCGAGATCAAGACCGTGCTGCTGTTCACCCCGGCCAGGTACGTCGCCATCTCGTCGAGCGTCATCCGCGAGCTGGTCACCTTCGGAGGCGATCCGACCCCGCTGATGCCCGAAAACATCGATATTAAAAACTACCTGTAAGCCGAACAGAACAATCAACCGAACCAACGATATGGAATTTACCGCAGAACTGATCGCCGGCTACCTCGGCGGAGAGATCGCGGGCGACCCGAAGGCCGTCGTCACGAAACTCGCAAAAATCGAAGAAGGAGAAGCAGGCGCGCTCGCTTTTCTGGCCAACCCGAAATACGAGCATTATATCTACGATACGAAAGCGACGATCGTGATCGTCAACCGTTCGTTCGAGCCTACGGCTCCGGTCGCGGCGACGATGATCCGCGTCGACGACGCCTACTCGTGCTTCGCGAAGCTGCTCGAACTGTACGTAGCGAACAAGCCCCGGAAAAAGGGCGTCAGCCCGCTCGCGGCGATCGATGCGTCGGCCACGCTGGGCGACGAAACCTACGTGGGCGAGTTCGCGGTGATCGGCGCGAACGTCCGCCTCGGGAAAAACTGCCAGATATATCCTCATGTCTACGTGGGCGACAACGTCCGTCTGGGCGATAACGTACAGTTGTTCCCCGGCGTCAAGATTTACGAGCAGTGCGAGATCGGCGACAACGTGACGATCCACGCCGGATCGGTGATCGGAGCCGACGGATTCGGCTTCGCTCCGGACGACAAGGGTGCGTATCACAAGATTCCGCAAATCGGCAACGTCCGCATCGAGAGCGATGTCGAAATAGGCGCCAACACCTGCATCGACCGGGCGACAATGGGTTCGACGGTCATCCGCCGGGGCGTCAAGCTCGACAACCTGATTCAGATCGGCCATAACGTGACCGTAGGCGAAAACACCGTCGCCGCCTCGCAGGTCGGCGTGGCCGGATCGTCCAAGGTCGGCGCGAACTGCATGTTCGGAGGGCAGGTCGGCATCGCCGGGCATCTGACCGTCGGCGACCGGGTCAAAATCGCCTCGAAATCGGGCGTATCGAACAGCATTCCCGAAGGAGAAACCTACATGGGAAGCCCCGCCATGCCGGGCATCAAGTACCACCGTTCGCATGCCGTTTTCCGCAACCTCCCCGACCTGAGCTACAAGGTCCGCCAACTGGAGAAGGAGCTGGCCAAGCTGCGCGAACGGCTCGGCGAAGCGGAGCAGTAGCCGGAGACGGCATAAGGAAATCATCCGATGGACGGCAAAGTCATTCTGGGAATCGACCCGGGCACGAACCGGACGGGCTACGGCATCGTCCGAAGCGAGGGGAATGCGCTGCATCTGGTCGTACTGGGCGACATCGACCTGCACCGGATCGGCGATCCGTATCGTAAGCTGCAGCACATATTCGAACGCGTCTGTCAACTGATCGACACCTACCGGCCCGACGAGGCGGCGCTCGAATCGCCCTTTTTCGGCGCGAACGTGCAGAGCATGCTCAAACTCGGACGGGCGCAGGGAGTCGCTATGGCCGCCGCGCTGAGCCGGGGGCTGCCCGTCTCGGAATACGCGCCCCGCCGGGTCAAGCAGGCGATCACGGGACGAGGGTCGGCCTCGAAGGAACAGGTAGCTTCCCTGCTCAAAAGCATGCTCCATATGACCGAACTGCCGTCGCATCTCGACGCAACGGACGGGCTGGCCGTCGCCGTATGCCACCATTTCCAGTGCTCGGTCATCGGCCGGATCGATCCGTCGCCGCGCAAGAAGGCCCTCGGGGGAGGCCGCACGGGCAGCAAGAGCTGGGCAGAGTTCATTTCGTCCCACCCCGACCGGATCAAGGGTAAATAAGAAACGAGGCTTTCGGACCGTATCGTGAATCGCCGACCGCACGCCAATCCTGCGAAAAACAGCCGGCCGACGAATTGCGGTAGTCACGGCAGCTTCGGCCGTTCCGCCGCAACAGAGCCCACAAGCTCCATATAAGAGACCTGGCGCAACGATCGCCAGTTTTCCGCAAGTCGGGGAATAAGTCGTTCATGAAGAGGTACGCCGCTTCCATGCCTCCCCATCGGTGGACGGCGTCCGCAACCGACGGCCACCCCGATCGACATTCCGATAAGATCGTTCCCGTAAAGCCTACGGGGCAGACCGGGAAGTACGCTTCCCATCCGGCGGAGCGTACCGCGACGAAAGATACCACGACCGACATCGGGACGAATTCCGGCTTCTCGAACATAGCACGCGACGAATCCGAGGCCAGACCGCATAATACGCCATCCGAATCCGCAATGGACATTCTGGCAAACCGTAAATCTATGCTTACGAATCGGAAAAGGAACGTAAGACATTTTCCCTCTTGCATGAAAACAGTGCGATGACTCGGTCCAAAACATCCATATTCCGCGACTGCAGGGGCAACAGAACGTGAGACGGACGGAAATCCTGGCCCCGATCGAACTATTTTGCACGATTCCGCCCGTTTTTATTTGGAAGAAACGATTTTTTACTTATCTTTGCACTCGCAATAAGGGAAGGCTCCGTAGCTTAACTGAATAGAGCACTTGACTACGGATCAAGAGGTTACAGGTTTGAATCCTGTCGGAGTCACTGATTGCAAACGGCTTGTCGGAAACGACAGGCCGTTTTTTATTGTTGTTGCGGGTGGATTTCGGGACGAATTACCCCATTTGTTTAAACCAGTGTTTAAACCGAAAATCGGCATGAACACATCAGTTTCAGCAGTGCTATTTACCTCAAAGACACTCGCTAACGGAGAACATCCATTAATGCTCCGCCTGACAAAAAACCGCAAGTTAAAGTACATCAGTCTGCATTTATCCCTTAACGCTCAATATTGGGATGCAAAGAAAGGTCGTCCGCGCCGCCATTGTCCTAACAGGGAGAAAATCATCGCACTGATCGAACAGAAAATCAGGGAGTATGAAGATCAGATAGTCGACTTTAAAGCCAGCGAACGGGACTATACGTTACATACGCTCGTAGACAAGGCATCCAACAAAGTCGCCGTAGGTGAATATCTGTCCGAACATATCGAGCGTCAGCGTCAGGAAAATCGTATCGGAAATGCCATGACATTCGTTCATTCGCAAACAGCGATGATACGTTGTTTCGGCTCACTGGACTTCTATTTCATCGACATTGATACGGAATTTTTGAAAAAACTCGAAACATGGCTGAGAACGAAAGCGCATTATTCCGACAATTCCATTGGCATTCGTTTCCGTTCGTTGCGTGCGCTCTATAACCAAGCCGTCGCGGACAATCTGGTTAAGAAAAACAACTATCCGTTCGAAATATTCAAATTCAGGGAAACGACTGCTAAACGGGCCCTATCCAAAGACGATATGAAACGTTTGGCGGATTTAGATGTTCGGACGTTGACCAAATATCCGAAGCCGTTTCTCCAACTCGCAAAAGATTTATTCTTATTCAGCTATTTGAGTTGCGGAATCAATTTGACCGACATGTTGCATTTAACGTATAACAATTTAGCGGGCGACCGAATCCTTATTTTAATGGCGCCTGAATTTAAATTACCTGAAAGAACAATGTATTACACTGTGTGTAAAATCGTTAAACATAATAAATTCACCCATAAAACCGGCTTAAAAATACTATCGGAGTCACTGGAAAATCGAGCACTGGCAAAAGAATTTGCGAGTGCTTTCTATTTTTGCCATGCGAATTTGCCATCAAGTCGTGAAACCGAATAGGAAAACGGTAAACGTGCGACAAAAAACCCCGGGTATGGAACACGGGGTCGGGGTAAGCACAGGCTTGTCTGGTCACAATCTGTTTTTCCTGAATTGCTGCACTCGTCGCTTTTCCTTATCCGAAAGCGCCCTTTGTACGGCAGGATACTTCCTCCGGAACTTAGCGAACGTATCCCGCGAGAGCCCGAACCGTTTGCATATGTCGGTGATCGATTTGTCTTGCTCCAGCATGCGGACGATCTCCTCCTGATTGTCGATCAACACCTTCTGTTTCGTAAAGCTGCCCTTTTTACGGCCGAGGACCATTCCTTCCGCCTTGCGCAGGGCCAAGGCTTCCTTGGTTCGCATGGAAATCAGATTGCGCTCGATTTCCGCCACCAGTCCGAAAGCGAAGCAAAGGACTTTGCTGTTGATGGTATTGTCGAACGAATACCCCTCCTTGGTTGTATAGAGATTGATCTCCCGGGCCAGACACTTGCCCATGATAGCCATGATGTCCGTCAGCGTCCGGCTCAGCCGCGAAATTTCCGTCACGATCAGCGTGTCTCCCGGCTTCATCCGCTTGAGAAGAGTGCCAAGTTTGCGGTCGCGCTCGCGCTTACGGCCGCTGACCACCTCCGTGACCCAGCTGTCGATTACGAAATCCTTACTGTCGGCGAAACGCCGGATTTCATTCTGTTGGTTAGCCAGATTCTGCTTGCCCGTACTAACCCTGAGATATCCTATAACCATTATTCTGAAAAATTAAGCGAAGGCGACGTTGCCTTCATTCGCAAAAAATAATCGGTACGGGAAGATGAAAAAACCGAACCGCGATTTTCCCGCTTCGGACATCTATCTCCCCCGAACCGGCAACGCACGGATTTGCCGTGCGCCCCCACGCTTACCAGGCAGAAACAATACCAAAAGCGGTATGTCCTTCGATGAAAGACATACCGCTCGAAAATCCGGAGGACCGGACGGATCAATACCGTCTTCTGCCGTAGCCTCCGTTGTTGCCGAATCCGCCCCGGTCGTTCCGCTCCGTTTTCGGACGGGCCACGTTGACCGTGATGACCTTGCCTTCGAATTCGGTCTCGTTCAAAGCGTCGATAGCCGACCGGCCCTGAGTTTCGTCGGGCATCTCGACGAAGCCGAATCCTCGCGAACGACCGGTTTCGCGGTCCGTAATGACGTTAGCGGACGACACGTCGCCGTATCCCGCGAATAAGTTTCGCAAACTTTCGTCTTTCGTGGCGAAATTCAGGTTGGAAATGTAAATGTTCATTTTTTCGTTTTTTTAAATCCGTAACTTGTTATTCTATTTCGTTCTCGTTATGCTCACCGCATTCATCCCCCGGGTTCCTCTTTCCGTTCCGAAAGCGACGATATGGCCCTCGGCAATGTCCGGGGGAGCCGACGAAACGTGAAAGAAATATTTCTCGGAAGATTCCATATCCTTGATAAAACCGTATCCCTTGCTCTCGTTGAAATGCTCGACCCGGCCCGTAAGCATCTCCGGAACAGAACTTTCCCTTTTGGGCGTAGCGATCGGCACGTCTTCCGGCCTGACCTCCTCCCTACCACTTTTTTCGGGCAGGGTATCGGCTATCCGCCCGTTTTCGTCGACATAGGCGATCATCTCCTCGAACGAACTGGGACCGCCGGCCTGCCGTTCCTCCCTCCGCTTTTGTTTTTCGAGGCGCCTGGCCCGCTTCTTTTTTTCGTTCTCTCTTTTTCCGAACGATTGTGATCCTGCCATAGAAAAGTTTTGAATGGATAAAATGATCAGGCGGTGCAAGACACCGTCTCGAGTTTTCTGCCGGTCAGCTTCTGGATATCCCTGACCTTCGCGTGCTCGTCCTGCGAACAGAACGTGAGCGCTACGCCTGAGCGGCCCGCCCGGCCGGTTCGGCCGATACGATGGACATAGGTCTCGGCCGCATCGGGCAGATCGTAGTTGATAACGGTATGGAGCTCGCTGACGTCGATGCCCCGTGCGGCGATGTCGGTGGCCACCATGACCTTCACCTTTCCCGACTTGAAATCGCCCAAGGCCCTCTGACGTTGCCCCTGCGACTTGTTTCCGTGGATCGCTTCGCTGCGTATGCCAGCCCTTTTCAGCATGCGGGCGATGTTGTCCGCGCCGTGCTTCGTGCGCGAGAAAACGAGCACCGACTTGTCCGCCTGCTTTCTGAGCACCGATACCAGCAAGCTCTTTTTCTCCGGCCTCTCGACAAAATAGACGCGCTGATCCACCCTATCGACGGTGGAAGAAGTGGGCGTTACCTCGACCCGTACCGGATCGCGCAAGACGGAGCCCGACAGAGCCACGATATCCCGGGGCATGGTGGCCGAGAAAAGAAGCGTCTGGCGCCGGACCGGAAGCAACGGCAACAAGCGCCTGATATCGGCGATAAAGCCCATGTCGAGCATCCGGTCCGCCTCGTCCAGCACGAAATGCGACAGGTTCCCGAGTTCGACCTCTCCCTGAGCGATCAGGTCGAGCAGACGTCCGGGAGTGGCGATCAGAATATCGATGCCCCGGCGGAGCCTGTCCGTCTGAGGTCCCTGCTTGACTCCCCCGAAAATCGTCGCGTGCTTCAGGCCCGTATACTTTCCGTAATCGGCGAACGACTCGCCGATCTGAAGGGCGAGCTCCCGCGTGGGGGTCAGAACGAGGGACCGAATAGCACGGCGGCCGCTTTTCCCGTGCGACCTTCCCCTCCGTTCGCGCCGAAGCGGAACGGTCTCTTCCGCGACGGCCGACGGTTCCCGTTCGAGGGACCGTTCCTCGATCAGTCTCTGCAAGAGGGGCAGGGCGAACGCCGCCGTCTTGCCCGTGCCGGTCTGGGCGATTCCGAGAATATCCGCACCCCGCAGGACGATCGGAATAGCCCGTTGTTGGATGGGCGTGAGCTCGTCGTATCCTTTTTCGCGGACAGCCTTCAAAATAGGCTCCGCCATGTTCAGTTCGTTGAATGTCATAATGATTTCGTGTCCGCATTCGCGGACGTTTTTAGTGGTCGGCCGCCCGAAGCGGCCCGATAAAAAATAGAGAAATTGTTTCCGGCTCCCCTGACCGCGCAGGGCGCCTTTCGCCCGGCCGGAAAGACAAGAGCCTTCAGAAACAAGAGACGTGAAGCCGGGCTTGCGCTCGCCGGCAAAGAATGATTTCATTCGCGTTGCATCGTTGAATTGGACATAAGCCGTCTTCGGTCTCCGCCGTGAGACTTACTCTGGCCGTTTACTGCCGAAACAAAGAAAGCTTATAAAGGTCGATTTCAACGATGAAAGAACCGGAGCAGGAACGCGCCCGGGAAATGCAAAGAAGATAAGGATCAGAATGAACTCGCGTTGTTTACTGCTCAAAGGTAAGGATTATTTTCCCGTTCGCACCATGTTCGGCAAAAAAAACGCCGCCGTCTCCGATCCCGGACGTCGGAACGCCCGTTCGCGGCTATATACAAGCCTCTATGGGACAGCGCGCTGAACCGGCCTGCACGTGACAGAAGAACGGACAATAATTTTACCGGGATGTGGCTAATCGCTTTTGTGGCGATTGAGCCATGTGTTAGCCGCGCTTTTTTATTTCCGCACGGCTCAACGGCGCGCTATCTTCGGCCCGGCATCCGGAACGCGGACGGAGAAACTCCCTCCAGCTTGCGCCCCATGTAGAATACATTCCACGCATCCTTGCCGTAACCGCCGCCCAGACACTCGAATGAGGATGCCGAGGCTTCCCGCACCTTGCCTCCCCGGAAGAAAACCGTCCAGTCGTCTTTGCCGTAGCCGCCACCGAGGCTCCCGAACGACGAAGCGGAAGCGTCCTTCACCTTTTTGCCCCGGTAAAACACGTTCCAGTCGTCTTTCGCGTACCCTCCGCCCAGACCCTCGAACGACGAGGCGGAGGCGCCGTCCACTTTCACTCCCTCGAAAAAGACGCTCCACGCATCCTTGCCGTAGCCGCCTCCCAAATCCTCGAACGACGAGGCAGAGGCGCCGTCCACCTTCCACCCCCTGTAATAGACGTTCCATGCGTCCTTCGCATACGAGCGGCCTCGGCTCGGCCGGGAAAACCCGGCATACTCCGCAACGAGGGAACATGCGTCGTCCGGTGCGACGACGCCCGACGATCCGGCGCCGAGAGCAGCGCACGAAAGGATAACGGAGAGGAAAACGATTCTCATAGCTCGACGGATTTGATGGCTCATCGGGCAAAGATAGCGAGATCGGACGACAAACGCCGCCCGACCCGAAACTTTCCGGCAAAAAACACGGAACCCGCCGCAAGCCCGACCGTTCAGCGACCGGACGAACCGCACCCGAGCCGGTAGCTCAAGGCGCCGGACGGACAGCGTTCGATCTGTTCGATCAGCTGCCGCGTCGTCGCCCGGGTCGGATCGACCCACGGCCGCAAGCGGGGCCTGTAAACCTGAGGAAGCATCCGGACACAGACTCCGGCGTGAGTGCAGAGACCGGGCTTCCAGATCACGGTCAGCTCGCCGTTGGTATATTCCCTGACTATTTCCATGATCGCTCAAATTCATCCATAAGAAGGCAAATGCGCCGACCTGCCGTCACTCCCGCGCGACGATCCGTTCCCACCGGGGATTCTTCCGAATGTACCCGGCCACGAACGAGCACCGGGGAATCAGCCTCAGGCCCTGCCGGTCGATGTCGGCGAGCGCCTTTTCGACCAGTCGGCTCCCGATGCCTCGTCCGGCCAGTTCGCGGGGAACTTCGGTATGGGTCAGAACGATCACGCCGTCCGCGGGCTTCGCATACTCTATCATGGGAGTCAGCCCGTCGATACGGAACTCGTAACGCTTACGCGGAGCGTTGTCGAACAGTTCGTATGCCTTCATGACTTTTTCCGTTTGCATCGGCCGGAATCCTGCAACTCGGATACCAAACGGGAAACGCCCGCGCCGCTCCCCTTTCTGCCCGACGGTTCGCGGCACGGTTCGGCCCGTACAGGAAACGCCCCGCGCAGAGGTTTTCCTTGCACAACGGCCATTCACGGTCCAAGGCCGCGAATCGGCCCGGATTTTCGGACAGTCGCGGGACTGTTCGCCGCGCAACCGACAAATAAGCCGGAGTTGCCGGGCGAACAAAGAACGCCCGAGAAAACGAACAAGAGAAGATACTCGCCGCCGGATGCCGAGCGGCAGAACCGCCGGAGCGTCCCGCTGCGCCGAGCCATCTGCAGCCAAACCTCGGACTGCCTACCCGGCGCTTTCGCTGCCATGCGGTCACAAACGCAAGTCGGATGAGGAAACAACCGGATCAGTACCTGCGAAAAAGGATCAATCGAGGTAGTGCAGTATGCCGCCGCTGATCTGGAGCAGCGAAATCTCGCAAAGCTTCGTATTGTACTGGGCCGAGAGAATCCGCTCCTCGGCATCGAGCAGGCTCTTCTGGGCCTCGCGCATCTCGATGCCCGACAGGTCGCCGAGCAGATAACGCTCCATGGCGATCTCGTAATTCTCGTTCGCGGCGACGAGGTTCTCCTCCTCGAGCTTGAGCAGCTCCACGTTGTTGCGATAAGCCTGCCAGAAATTCGAGAAATCGGCCTCCAGCGACAGTTCGAGCTGTTCGGTCCGCAACCGGGCGTTGTCGATCTCGATCCGGGCATTGCGCTGCTCGCGGCGGCGATTACCGTCGAAAATCGTCATGCCGAGCGTCAGGCCGGCATCGGGACCCAGCGTGCGGCGCTGAAGCGTCGAGCCGCTGCCGTAGCGATTCAGCGAGTAACCGTACCCCGCGCCGAGCTTCAGATAGGGATAATTGCGCGAGCGAAGCGTCTGCAGATCGAGTTCGGCCAGTGTCTGCTCGCGGGCCGAGCGAAGCAGCGAGGCGTTCGCGCGCAGCATCTGCCGTTCGAGCTCCCGGCGGTCGAGCGTCTCATCGACCCGAATCAGCGAGTCGAGCACCAGAATGTGCCTGTCGACGCTATCGACGGCCATCAGCTCGTTGAGCCGGATACGCGAAGCGAATACGAGCTCCTGCTGCGTGATGTACTGCGAGCTGTCGGCATTGAAGTCGACCCGCGCCTGCAACAGGTCCAGACGGGAGAAACTGCCGATCCGATAGCGCGCCTCGACGATGCGCAGCCGCTCTTTGGAAAGCGACACGGCGTAGCGGAAGTTCTTCAGCCGGATTTTCTGCTGGACGAAATTGTAGTACTCGGCCGCCAGCGAAGCGACGAAATCCTCGATCGCTATGCGCGTCTCCAGCTCGCCCTGAGCCTTGAGCTCCTGCAGGCGGCGATAATCGGTCCGTATGCGGAAACCCTCGAAAATCGTCCACTCGAGGTCGAGCCCCGCCGACACGGTCTGGTCGTACGCCCCGTTTTCGGAGGACGTCTCTCCGGCTCGCGGACGGGTGCGGCTATCGGACAGCGCTCCGTCGTAGCCTGCCGAAAGATCGAGCGTCGGCAGAGCCCCGGCTGCCGCCCGGGTCGCATTCGACGAACTGATCCGCTCTTCGTTGCGGGCGATGCGAATCGAGTAATTGCGCTCCAAGCCCGTCTCCAGACAGGACTTCAGCGTATAAGGGGTCTGCGCGGACAAGACGGACAAGCCGCACAGCGCCCAAGTCAGCGACAGGAATCTTCTCATGCTTTCTTCTTGTGTCTGTCGGTGGAAATATAGCTGTACATGGCCGGAACGATGTAAAGCGTCAGCAGGGTCGAGACGAGCATGCCGCCGACGACGGCCACACCCATCGCCACGCGGCCGGCAGCTCCCTCGCCGGTAGCCACGGCTAACGGAATCAGTCCCAGCACGGTCGAGGCGCTGGTCATCAGAATCGGGCGCAGGCGCTGCAACGCGGCCTGCTCGATCGCCTCCCCGCGGGCGAGCCCCGACTCCTGCTTCTGATTCGCGAACTCGACGATCAGGATACCGTTCTTGGCCACCAGCCCGATCAACATGATGATGCCGATCTGGCTGAATATGTTCATCGTCTGCCCGCCCGCATACATGAACACGAGCGCCCCGGCCACCGCCAGCGGTACGGTGAGCATGATCACCAGCGGGTCCTTGAAGCTCTCGAACTGCGCGGCGAGGATCAGATAGATCAGCACGATGGCCAGCACGAAAGCGAACATCAGGCTCGACGAGCTCTCGCGGAACTCCTTCGAATCGCCGGCCAGCGCCGTGCGGAACGTGTCGTCGAGCGTCTCGCGCGCGATGCGGTCCATCTCGTCGAGGCCCTGCCCGATCGTCTTCCCCTCGGCCAGTCCGGCCGATACGGTAGCCGAAACGAAACGGTTGTAGCGATAAAGCTGCGGCGGAGCGACTGCCTCCTGCAACGACACGAGGTTATCGAGCTGCACCATCTCGCCGGCCTCGCTGCGCACGTAGATCGACTTGAGGTCGGTCGGCTTGTTGCGCTGTTGGCGATTGATCTCGCCCAGAATCTCGTACTGCTTGCCGTTCATGTAGAAATAGCCCATGCGCTGGCCGCTGAGGCCGTACTGAAGGGTTTCGGCTATGTCGCGCGTACTGACGCCCATCAGACCGGCCTTGTCGCGGTTGATCGTGATGCGGGCCTCGGGCTTGCTGAACTTCAGATCGACGTCGGCCATCTGGAAAACGGGGCTCTCGTAGACCTTCGCCATAAATTCGGGCAGTACCTGCTGGAGCTTCTCGAGATTGGTCGCCTGCAGCACGTACTGCACGGGCATCTGGCTCCGGCGGCCACCGAACGTACTCTGCTGCTGCACGAAAGCACGGGCCATCGTCTTGGATCGGACGGCTTTCGACAACTCCTCGGCGATCTCCATCTGCGAGCGGTCGCGGTCGGCAATATCCCGAAGCGAAATCCGGACATTGCCGCTCCCGCTCGACACGCGGGCCGTAATGGCCTCGGCCTCGGGAACGAGCGAGTCGACCAGACGGTTGATGTCCTCGGTATAATCGCGTATGTACTCGTAGGTGACTCCCTCGGCCCCGCGCGTGTTGATCGATATGGACGAGCGGTCCTCGAGCGGAGCCATCTCGGACGGGATACGGCTCCAAAGCACCCAGATCATCCCCACAGTCAACAGCACGACCGGTATGGCCACGACCCTCCGGCGCATGAATGCCGCCAGCGTCCGGGCATAGAGGCGGTTCATCCCGTCGAAGAAAGGCTCGGTCGCCCGGTAGAACCAGCTCTGCCGCTCTTTCCGCACGAGCATCTTGGTAGCCAGCATCGGAGTGAAGGTCAGCGCCGCGAAAGCCGAAATGAGCACGGCGCCCGTCACGACCAGACTGAACTCGCGGAACAGGCGGCCGGTCGTGCCCTGCATGAAAACGATCGGGAAAAAGACGGCCACGAGCGTGATCGTCGTCGAAATGACGGCGAAGAAAATTTCCTTCGATCCCTCGATTCCCGCCTCTTTGGGCGTCATTCCCCGCTCGATACGGATATAGATGTTCTCGGTCATCACGATCGCGTCGTCGACGACGAGACCGACGGCCAGCACGACGGCCAGCATCGACAGCACGTTGATCGAGAAGCCGGCTATGTACATGACGAAAAACGCCCCGACGAGCGATACCGGGATCACGACGCACGGAATCAGCGTAACGCGCCAGTCGCGCAGAAACAGGAAAATAATCACGATCACGAGCAAAAAGGCGACGTAGACCGTCTCCTTCACCTCGTCGATCGAGGCGCGGATGAACTTCGTATTGTCGAATCCGAAGCGCGTGACGACGTCTTCGGGCAAATCCTTGCTCATCGTTCTCAACCGCTCGTAGACGGCGTCGGCAATGTCGATATGGTTGGCTCCCGGCTGCGGAATCACGACGACGCCGACCATCGGAATGCCGTCCATCTTCATGTAACTGCGCATGTCCTGCGGACCGAGCTCGGCCCGGCCTATGTCGCTGAAGCGGATGATCCGGCCATTTTCTTCACTGACAATCAAATCATTGAACTCCTGAGCCGTATGCATCAGGCCCAGCGTACGGATCGTCAGCTCGGTCGTATTGCCCTCGATGCTGCCCGAGGGAAGCTCGACGTTCTCGCGGTCGAGCGCGTTTTTCACGTCGACGGGCGTGATGCCGTAGCCGGCCATCTTGACGGGATCGAGCCACAGGCGCATCGAGTAACGCTTCTCGCCCCATATCTCGACGCTGCTCACGTCGCCGATCGTCTGCAACTGCTCCTTGACCGTCAGATCGGCGATCTCGCTCAGCTCGAGCAGCGACCGCTTGTCGCTCTGGATGGTCACCATCAGAATAGGCGACGCATCGGCGTCGGCCTTCGACACGGTAGGAGGATCGCAGTCGCGCGGCAGATAGCGCTGCGCGCGCGACACCTTGTCGCGCACGTCGTTGGCCGCCGTCTCCAGATCGACCGAAAGCTCGAACTCGACCGTGATGCGGCTCGACCCCTGCTTGCTGACGCTCGACAACGAGCGAATGCCCGGAATACCGTTGATATTCTGCTCAAGCGGCTCGGTAATCTGGTTCTCGATCACGTCGGCATTGGCCCCCGGATAGGAACAACTGACCGAAATGATCGGGTTGTCGACGCTCGGATACTCGCGCACGCCGAGCGAGGTGTAGCCTATCAGGCCGAAAAGCAGGATAATCAGCGTCAGCACCGTCGCCATGACGGGCCGCCGGATGCTCAGTTCGGAAATGTTCATAGGGCAACCGGTTTATCGAAGATTGTCGAGCTTGACTTCCAGACCGGTGCGCAACTGGAGCGTACCGGAAGTAATCAGCGTGTCGCCGGGCGAGAGGCCGCGCACGACCTGAATCACCGAGTCGGTCCGGATGCCGGTCTTGATTTCGACCGGACGCGCCGTGCCGCCTTTATAAAGAAAGACCTTGTCGACGCCCATCTCGGGCACGACGGCCTCGGTCGGAACGGCGATCGCCTCGGGTATATCGCTGATCTGTATGCGAATGCTGGCGAAACGTCCCGGGAACAAATGCTGCCCGTCGTTGGGATAGAGCGCGCGCACGGAAAGCGTGCGCGACTGCTCGTCGACATTCGGATCGACGGCGTACACCTTGGCGCGGAACGTCTCGAGACTCCCCTCGACGGTAAAGGAGAGCGGTGTTCCCGGCCTGATCTCGGAGGCATAGCGCTCGGGCACGCCGAACTCGATCTTGAGCGGAGCGATGCGCGTCAGCTTGGCAACCACGACCGTAGGCGACGCATAGGCTCCCTCGCTGACGCGGCGCAGACCGATGATCCCGTCGAACGGAGCGCGCAACTCGGTCAACGCGATGTTGGCCTCGCACAGCTCGATGTCGGCGTTCAGCGTAGCCAGCTCGGTCCGCGCCTGCTCGTAAGCCTCTTGACTCACGGCATCCTTTTCGAGCAGCGTGCTCTGACGGTAGACCCGATCCTCGGCCAGCTTGACCTGAGCCTTGTACTTGGAGAGCTGGGCCTGCAGCGGCTTGTCGTTGACCTTAGCCAGCAATTGTCCTTTTTTTACGGGAGTGCCCTCCTCGAAATCGATCGAGACGATCTTGCCCGAGGTCTCGAACGAAAGGTCGACCTCCTCGTCGGGCAGCAGGGTACTGGTCGTGAAAATGTCGTCGGTCAGATGCTGCGGACGGATCACGAGCGCGTTGACATGAAGCACGCCGCCCTTGGCAGCGGGACCCGCTCCCCCCGCCCCCTCTTCGGCGGCAGGGGTCCGCAGCAGATTGTAACAACCCGCCCCGGCAGCCACGAGCAGCACGGCGGCGGTAATCAGCCATTTGATTCTTTTCCTCATCGAAACGAAGTTTGGGTAGTATTGTCCTTACTGGCAAAAATACAAAAAGAGGCTGGAAAATCTTCCCGTCCGACAGGCAATTTTGACCAAAATTCTTGTTTCGGTACGGACCCGATGCGAAAATCGTTCACGGCAAAGTATTTGCATCGGCAATTACGGGCCGAACGGCCGAAACAGGCATCCTATGAACGAAGACAGCCGCCTCACCCAGTGGGCGCACGAAATGCTGACCGAAGCGGGCATACGCCCCGAAACCGCCGACCTGCTGGATCAGGCGATCATTCTGCTGCTGATCGTACTGATCGCATGGGCTGCGGACCTGGTCTGCCGGTTTCTGATTCTCGGCGTCGGGAAGCGGATCGCCGCACAGGCGGACAAGAAATGGAAAGGAGTGCTGGTCGAACGGTCGGTGCTGCGCAAGTTTTCCGATCTGATCCCGGTCATACTGGTCTATCTGCTGATTCCGCTGGCCTTCCCGGCCCGCTCGCACACGCCCGCGGTGCTACAGACGATCTGTCTGGTCTACGTTATCATCATCATCATCATGCTTCTCAACGCCCTGCTCAAGGTGACGTTCGCTTTCCTGAACCGACGCGACGAAATGCACGACCGGCCTCTCAAGGGAATGCTTCAGATCCTGCAGGTCAGCCTGTTTTTCGTCGGAGGCATCGTCATCATCGGCCTTATCGTCGGACGGTCCCCGCTGCACCTGCTGGCCGGGCTGGGCGCATCGGCCGCCATCCTGATGCTGATCTTCAAGGACTCGATCCTCGGGTTCGTATCGGGCATCATGCTTTCGGCCAATAAGATGCTCAAGCCGGGCGACTGGATCAGCATGCCGAAGTACAACGTGGACGGGACGGTGCTGGAAGTGACGCTGAACACGGTGAAGATCGAGAACTTCGACAACACGATCACTACGATCCCCCCGTTCGTGCTGACCGGCGACTCGTTCAAGAACTGGCGGTGGATGGAAGAGTCCGGCGGAAGACGCATCATGCGCTCTATCAGCATCGACATGAGCAGCGTGCGCTTTTGCACGCCCGAAGCGATCGAGCGGTACAGGAAAATCCCGCTGGTGAGCGACTTCATCGCCGAACATGAGAAAAAAGCCGAAACGTCCGCCCGGACCGGGCCGGACGGCGCGCGACAGGCCGGTTTGTATCGGCTGACCAATCTGACCCTGTTCAGGGCCTATCTGAATAACTATCTGAAAGCCCTTTCGGTCGTCAACCAGGAACTCACCTGCATGGTACGGCACCTGCAACCGACACCGACCGGAATTCCGATCGAAATCTACTGCTTCTCCTCGATCAAGGAATGGGTGGCCTACGAGGGCGTGCAGGCCGACCTGTTCGACCATGTGATCGCCGTAGTTCCCGATTTCGATCTGGTTCTGTTCCAAAGCCCGGCCGGAACCGACCTGCAACGATGGATGCAGCCGCAGCCCGCGCCGGAGACCGTCCGGTCGGCCGACGCGAATGCAACGGACAGGGCCGCCGCAAGCGGGACGGACACGGACGAGCAGACTGACGGGACAACGGCATCCGACGAGACGCCTCCGGCGAGCAATCCGCAAGCGGACGAACGGCCGGACGGCGGAAGGGCGGGTCGCGCGGCCGGTCCGACTCCCGACGCGCCGAAACAATAAGCGCAAAAGACGAGGGCATCGGCAAGCGCTCCCCGTATCACGACAGACAAAAAACGCCGACTCGAAAAACACGAGTCTGCGGAGCGGATATTCCGAACCGAATCGTTATATTTACCGTGCTGTTTCTTCTCGCTCTCCACTTTATACGCGAGAGCGAGGAGAACGCCCGATCCAACCCGAACTACGCAAGACGATGACGATCCGAAACAAAATGTTATGGGCCGCCATAGCGGCCTTTTCCTGCCTGACGGCGGCAAACGGCAACGAACCGGAATCCGACCCGCGCGGCCGCGGAACGAACGAAAGAAAAACGAAAGGGAGAGAAGTGCTGGGCGACCCGCAGTTCCGAAGGGGCATGGCGATCTCGCCGCTTTGGCCCGCGATCGTGCAAAACAACGGCGGATTCGAAAAGACCAACACGGACACGATCCGTTTCGGACGCAGGAGCGGAAAACCCGTCTGGCAAATGGCCCAATGGGCCAGCCGGTACGATCTGGGAGGCACTCCTCCGGTCCGGCAGGCGGACGGAAGCGTCGCGTATGCCAACGAAGGGAAGCGGATCGTCCGCTCGGCGGACGGAACGCTGACGCTCGATATCACGACCAGCACCGAGTACCGGAGCCCCCGGACCGCCGACGGCGCATGGCCTCACTTGCTGATCCAGCAGGATTTCACGCACCGGCCTAACATCGGGCGCATCAGGCATCTCTATTTCGCCATGGACCTGCGCATCGAGCACTGCGAGCGGAGGATGAGCGACGAGCAATACGACGAGAGCCTGCATACGGCCCAGTCGCCTTTCTACTTTTTCATGCGCAACACGAATCCCCGGTCGCCCGACTACGGGCTGTCGCTCTGGGTCGGCGTGCCGTCGTTCGACTACCGTTACGAACGGTTGAGCGACGAAGAGTACGTGCAATGGGACATCGGCACGGCGACCTACATCTATGCGATTCCGCCCCGCAGCATCTGGGGCGACGTCTCGTTCCACGACCGGGAGTGGCACAGCGCCCGGCTCGATCTGCTGCCGCTGATCCGGCGCGGCGTCGCCGCCATGCAGGCCAAAGGACAGTTCGTCCATACCATGCCGGAGGATCTGGAGCTGACGGGCATGAACTTCGGGTGGGAAGTCCCCGGCACTTTCGACGCCGGACTGCAAATCCGCAACCTGAGTATCCGGATCGTCGAGTAGCCCGATCCGACGGCCGCTCGTTTTCAAGTCGGAACGACGGGTCGTACGAAACGCAGCCTATCTCGGCCAAATCCGGCTCCCGTTGCGAGATCGCACAACCTATCGCAACGGCCCGACCGGAAACAGGAAACTCTGTCGCATACCGGCCATCCGAATAGCCGGGCGCAACTGTCGTCGGTCGACATGCGAGGCGCGACGTTCCGAAAGGCCGGAACGCCTGCACTGCGCAACCGTCCCGGCCGGCGCCACAGACCGCGCTGTCCGGCTATCGCTCCCCTATCGGCGGTAAGAACGGCGATCAGGCTTGTTCGTCTCGGCAGCAGAGCCTTTCGCTTCGGACGCAGGAACATGGCGGGCTCCGGATGATCCGCCGCGACGATAACCGTCCCTTTTCGAGCGGTCGGCCGCAGGCCTCGCGCCGCGCGGTCCGGGACGGGAAACGGAAGGATCGTCCGCCGCACGCGACGGACGGGGCGGCGACAACGGGCGGGTCCCCCTCGCGGGTTCGGCGATGGGTCGCCGCTTTTCGGGAGAGACCGTTCCGCCACGCCTGTAATCCGGCGTGCGGGGTTTACGTCCGTTATCGCGACGGACTTTCCCCGGAACGGGCGGAGACGCCTGTTCGCCGCGGGGCATCCGGACCGGCCCCGGATGAAACGGCCCTAAATGAGGCCGTGCGGGACGGCCATGCGGCGCGTGAGGCCGGAAATACGACCATGAGTGCTTATACAAGGGAGGATGACGATGCGGATTCCGCCGGACATAATAATCCTCCCAAAAACGACATTGGGAACGGAAACGGTCGAGTATCAGACCGAAAGCCGGAGAACCGGGCCCTAAGCCTAACCGGATGGAAACGACCGTCCAGTTACGGTCCGGACTGCCGTAATAAAGCTCCATGATCCGGCGCAACGAACGGCCTGCCCGCCGCGACAGCTCGAGACCGAACAACAGGTCGCTCGGAGAATAGCCCTTACGGAGATAATAACGCAGATCGGCCCGCGGCATCCCGTACTCGCGGGCAAGCGACACGACGAAACGGTCGCTGTAGACGGACGCATAATTGTTCATCCGGAAACCGTACTTATACAAGTCGTCGTAATCGCCGTCCATGTATTCGGCGTAATAATCGTCCTCGAAGGGACCGTCCGGCGCCGCCGGAGCATAAGCGCCCGACGACAGGCAGACGAGCAGAATCAACCATTTTTTCATCGCATCAACCGATTTGAATCGTTACTAATGGAACGTTTTCCTCGCTCCGAAAGTTACAAGGGAAACCGCCGGACCCGGTCCGGGCAAATACGGTCGCGGCCGTTTCCGCTCTCCGGACAAATCCATGCCCGCTGCCGGACAGTCCCGCTCAGGCCGTTGCTCCGGAAACAGAGATATGCCCCGCTCTCGGACCGGGCGATCTCGACGGTCCGGTCCGGGGAAGCCTTCCCGAAAGCCCTCGCGTACCCGGAGCCTCCGTTTTGCAGAATCTCCCTGATGCCGACTCGGCCGGGGAGCTACCGACCGCACACGGGTCGGTGCATCATCAGCGACTCGATCTGTTCGGCGATCTGTTCGGGCGACTGACGGAACGTCAGCCGGGCATGACGGCCCGAAGGATCGGGTGTCCAGCGGTCCGTGCTGTCCGAAGGATCGACCGTCAGCGTGCCGCGCTCGAGCCCGAATCCGGGTTCCGGTCCCCGGACGGCCACCAGCACGGCCGACTGGTCCCAACTGTTGCGACCGGCCGGGTTATCCTGCGGAAGCGACATCCTGTACGCCTCGGCCACGGGGCTGTCGGCAGGTCCCTCGGCAGCGGTACGGCGGCCGGTGATGATCTTCTCGCCTATCTCGAAACCGCTCAGTATCACCGGCGAAGGCCAATGCTCCATGACATAGGCCGCGGCCGGAGCATCCATCATCACGTTGAACTCGAGCCCTTCCGGGAAATGGCCGGCCATCGAGACCAAACGTTTCACCTTCCGTTCCACCAACTCGCGGCCCGTGAGCTCGCTGAGAGAATCGGGCCCCGAAAGCAGCAGGTCGCGCAGATTGGTGAAGAATCCGACCGTCACGACGACCACGCTCGTATCGGGCTCGCCGGCCAGCGCACGGCGGTATACCGCCACCGCATCCTCGGCCTGCGAGGCGCTTCCCGTGCGATGCGGAAACCGGGCAGGCAACTCGGAGGTCCACCGCAGGCCCTTGTGCCACGTATCCTGACTGACGGCCTCGCCCTTGGGCGCCCCCAACGGAATTTTCTCCCGGCCGAAATAAGTATTGATCACATCGATGCAGGGTACGGTCGTCTCGAGCCTGTTCGACGAAACCGTAGCGAGGATACGCGCCTCGCCCGAATCGGCCAGCGCGTGCAGCACGGCCAGCGCGCCTACGTCGTCGTAATCGGGAGCCATGTCGGTATCGAAAATCAAAGAAACGGGCGGCTCCTTCGGAGCGCACGCCGCGCAAGCGGCGGCTGCCATCAACATGCAAAGCAGTTTTTTCATAGAGTTGAGTTTTTCGGTTCACATAATACCGGGCAAGCGCATCGCCGTTGCTCCGCCGCCGCACAGGAACTCCGATCCCCGCGGACCGACGATCGAGATTCCGGACCGTGCTTTCCGGCAGAACCCGACGTCCCCGTGCAAGAAAAAAGCCCGTCACCGCGCCGCACAGGGAAAATCCTCGCCCGATACTTCGGATAAAGATAGCAAAGAGAAAGCACTCATGCAACAAGCCGCCCCCCCGGCGGCGAAATCATTTTGAATTCTCGGTCCGAATTGCTAACTTGTGCGGATAAAACCGTTATACCAATCTGAACGATATGAATGAGAAATCCAAACTGACCCGCCGCGACTTTCTGAAAGTCTCGGCGCTGGGAGCCGCAGGAGCCGTACTGATGCCGTCGGCTCTGGCTGCCGCTCCGAAATCCGCGAAAAAGAAAAGCTCGGCCAACGATACGATCGGCATCGGCTTCATCGGTCTCGGTCAACAGGCGATGCACCTGCTGGCGGGCTTCCTTACGATCGACGGCGTCCGCGTGCTGGCAGGATGCGACGTCTACGACGTCAAAAGAGCCCGCTTCGAGAAGCGCGTGAAGAAATATTACGCCGAGCACGGGCAGAAATGCAAGGTCGACCTGTACGAGGATTATCAGGACCTGCTCGCGCGGGACGACATCGACGCCGTCGTAATCGCGACACCCGACCACCAGCACGCGCTGATCGCGATCGCAGCCTGCCGGGCCGGCAAGGACGTCTACCTCGAAAAGCCGCTGACGCTGACCATATACGAGGGACAGCAACTGCGCAAGGCCGTGCGCGAACACTGCCGGATACTGCAGGTGGGAAGCCAGCAGCGGTCCGATGCCGAATTCATCCATGCGGCCAACCTGGTCCGCGAAGGCGAGCTGGGGCGCATCGAGCTGATCAAGGTGCACGTGGGAGGCTCCCCCACCCCCTATACCCTGCCCCGACAGGAAGTTCCCGCCGGACTGAACTGGGACAAATGGCTCGGCCCGCTGCCCGAAACGATATATTACAATTCGGACCTGAACCCGGTCATCACGCTCGAGCCGGAGCAGAACGAGCAGCTTTGGGGCGCATGGCGCTGGTACAAGGGCATGGGCGGCGGCCTGATGACCGACTGGGGAGCCCACATGTTCGACATCGCGCAATGGGCCATGGGCAAGGACCGCAACGGTCCCGTCAAAATCATACCCGCCGGGTACGGTCCCTACGAGCATCTGACCTATTTCTACGACAACGGCACCCGGGTGACCGAGCAGGAGTTCGACGGAGGCAAGCAGGGCGTCAAGATCTACGGCGAGAACGGAGAGTGGATACAGGTGTGCCGCGGCGAGTTCCTTGCCTCGGACCCGAAATTCATGCCCGAGACGAAGAAAAAAGAGAGCGACGTACCCTACGAAACGCAAGTGGGGCACTATCAGACCTTCATCAATTCGATCCGCTCGCGCATCGACCCGAACGTGCCGGTCGAAGTGGGACACAGCTCGAATACGATGTGCATTCTGGGCAACATCGCCAACGAGCTGGGGCGGCCTGTCGTCTGGAACCCGATCGTCGAAAAGTTCATGCACGACCCGGAAGCCGACAAGCTGACGCACTATCAGTACAGAGACGGGTACAAACTGTAATCTCCGTCGCTACGAAAATAAGAGTCGCCGGCCACATGAGTGGCCGGCGACTCTTATTTTTCCCTTCCGCCCCGGTCCGACCCGTCCACGGACCCGCGCCCGAGCGCTGCCGGTCGGACGCTCGACGGTTTCGCCGTCAAGCCGTCCCGGAGAACGACGTAAACGAAAGATGCCGAGGCATCCGAATCCGCCGTTCGTTACGTTTCGGAAAACAAGTCCGGACAAACCGATCTTGGACCAGGAAAGGACAGGGAGCGAGTCCGGCCATCGCGCAAAACAGCCGTGGCCGGTTCCTGCTCAAAACCCGCCGTCGCCCGTCGTTTCCGCGCCTCGCATAGGGCAAGCGCATCGCCTGTCCGCAATTCCACGACCGGAAACCGTCTGTCAACCGGCAACGCAACACTTTCGGCAAAAAGAAACGGATAAACGCGAGCAGGCCGCCGAACAGACCGACGAATCGCCGATCGCCTACGACCGGAATACGAAAGCCCGCCCGCGACGCTGCCGGCAACACGTTCTCGTTCCGACAGCAGGAACCCGCCGGAAATCCCCGAGAGACGACTGCAAAAACACACACCGAAAACAGACCGACGAATCGAAAAATCCGCCACGCAGCACGGCCGACGATCCGCTCTCGCCCCAACGACAATACCCGCCGGAACGGAATCTCATCGGCAATAAATCGCGGAACAGCCGTAACGACACGTACCGAAAGCAAACCGGCGAGCCGAGCGGCGCCGACGGCAAGTGGAAAGACAGCCGCGCCCGAATCAGAGATACACTTTCGTAAAAGAGAGCGTCCGGTCGTCGCTCAGCAACGCCTGCCGGTCCGGAATCAATTGGAAAGACATCCGACTACCTGCCTCGCAGTCGAGCAGCAGTACCAGCTCCGAAGCCAGTCCCCAAGAGCCGGTCGTGTGCGATTCGGTCCCGTCGCCGAAACGGGTCAGCAGGAAAGTCCGGTCGGGACGAAGGCGCAGCACCTGCCTGTGCCGAGGATCGTCGGACTCATACACGCCCGACAGTTGATACTGCCAGTCGCATCCGCCCGCCTCGCCGAACGCGATCAGACGGTCGACCACCAAGCGCCGGACGGCGGAACCGGCCGACACGGTGTCGGAATCGAGATGCGCCCGGCAGGCAAGATACACCCGGCGGCGTGGACCCGCCAGACGACCGTACCGCGCGGCCACGGCCCGATAGGCTCCCTTTTCGCTCAACAGATAATCGACCGAAGTCGCGCAGTCCCGAAAGACGAGGGAGTCGGACGTACCGGCGATCTCGCCGGAGAAATAGTCGGGAGCGAGCTCCGCGTTGCGGTCCGAGCAAGCTGCGAAAAGCAGCCAGGCGACCGTCAGGCTCCATAATCGGATATTCATAGTCAATCTCTTATCTATCGTCTCGGCGGCCGGATCATCCGACGGCCGGATTCGCAGAAACGTACAATTCCATGTGCCGTGCCGCCGGCCGGACATCCGATATAAAAACAATAAGAATGCCTTTTTCGAGGCATTCTTATCCGTTCGTTCGGTTTTTCGGAACCGGCCTCGGCTACTCGATACCCATTTTGTCGAACAGCGCTTGCGTGTCGGGCTTATGGCCGCGGAAGCGGACATAGAGCTTCATCGGATGCTCGCTTCCGCCCTTGGAGAGAATGTTCTCCCGGAACGAGGCGGCCGTCTCACGGTCGAAAATGCCCTTCTCCTTGAACAGCGAGAAAGCGTCCGCCTCGAGCACCTCGGCCCACTTGTAGCTGTAGTACCCGGCCGCATAGCCGCCCGAAAAGATATGGCCGAACGAGGTCGAGGTACACTGCCCGTCGACGTAAGGAAGTACCTGCGCCCGGGCTATCGCTTTCTTCTCGAAATCGACGACCGGCATCTTCACCGGCTCGGAGATGCTGTGCCAAGCCATATCGCAAAGGCCGTAGGCCACCTGCCGGATATGCGAGTAGGCGGCCAGATAGTTTTTCGCGTCGAGTATCCGCCGGATCAGCTCGGCGGGCATCTTCTCGCCCGTACGGTAATCGACCGCGAACAGGTCGAGAAATTCCTTCTCGTAGGCCCAGTTCTCCATGATCTGCGACGGCAATTCGACGAAATCGCGGTAGACGGCCGTTCCGGTCAGGCTCGGATAGGTTCCGGCGGCGAAAATGCCGTGCAACGCATGGCCGAACTCGTGCAGCATCGTCGTCACCTCGTCGAACGTGAGCAGCGACGGCAGGCTGTCGGTCGGCTTCGTAAAGTTGTAGACCACCGAGATCAGCGGCCTCGTCTCGACGCCGTTCTCGACTCCCTGCTGTCGGAACTCGGTCATCCATGCTCCGCCGCGTTTCGAGGCGCGGGGGAAGAAGTCCATATACAGAACGGCCAGAAAACTCCCGTCGGCATCGAACACCTCGTAGGCTTTCACGTCGGGATGATAGACCGGAATCTCCGGATTTTCGCGCAGCGTGATCCCGTACAGACGGTTCGCCAGCTCGAACATGCCCCGCCGTACGTTCTCCAACTGGAAATAGGGCTTCGTCAGCTCTTCGCTCAGTTCGTAGCGCTCGTGCTTGAGCTTCTCGGAGTAGTAGCCGAAGTCCCAAGGCATCAGCTCGGCGTCGAAGCCCTGAGCACGGGCGTAGCCGGCCACGGTTTCCACATCGCGGCGCGCAGCCTCGACAGCCCGGTCGAGCAGTTCCGCCAGAAAGGCGTTGACCGTCGGGGAGCTCTCGGCCATACGCTCTTCCAGCACGTAGTCGGCATATGTCTCGTATCCAAGCAGACCGGCAAGCTGCAGACGCTTGTCGGCAATTTCCTCGACAATGGCGGAGTTGTCGAACTCGCCGCCCACGCAGCGGGTGTTATAAGCTCGCCAGAGTTTCTCTTTCAGGGCGCGATTCGACGAATAAGTCATAAACGGGACCATACTGGGAATCTGCAGCGTGACGACCCATCCGTCGAGCCCGCGCTCCTTGGCCTCGGCCGCCATGCCCTCGCGGACAAAGTCGGGCAACTCCCCGACGACGGCCGGATCGGTCACATGAAGCGTAAAGGCATTCGTGGCCGCCAGCGAGTTTTGGTTGAACTGAAGGCTCAGCTCCGAGAGGCGGGCGGTCAGTTCGCGGTATATCTTCTTGTCTCCGTCGGAAAGGGCCGCGCCGCTGCGGGCGAACCCCTTGTAGGTCTTTTCGAGCAATCGCCTCTGTTCGGTGTTCAGCCCCAGCGACTCCCGCCGATCGTAAACCGCCTTGACCCGGGCGAACAGCTTCGGATCGAGGCTTACGTCGTTGCTGAACTCGGTCAGCATGGGCGAAAGCTCCAGCGCGAGAGCCTGCATCGTATCGTTCGTATGCGCCTCGTTCAGGTTGAAGAAAATATTGGAGATGCGGTCCAGACGACGGCCGCTGAACTCGAGCGCCTCGATCGTATTGGCGAATGTCGGGGCTTGGGCGTTGCCGACGATCGCGGCGATGTCGGCGCGAGCCTCGCGCACGGCCTGTTCGAAAGCCGGCTTGTAATGCTCGTTCGTGATCTGCGTGAATTGCGGAGCTCCGTGGGGAGCCGTCGACTCGACGAGCAGCGGATTGACGTCCGCGCCGGACGCGCCGAGCGTCAGGGATGTTGCCATACAACTGATTATTAACGTTCTTATCATGTACTTAAGGGTTTGATAGTTTACGAATTTCGCGCACGGCCTTACCGGTCGTAAAGATTGTCGTAGAAGCTGCTGTTCTTGTCGTACTTGAGGTCCTTGAGCATGGCCGACTTGACGTTGATCGTAAAGCTCCAGCTCTTGCGGAAACCGATAGGTACCCAGTTGAAGTGCATCTGCCAGCAATGCAGGTCGCGCGTCAGCGTGAAAGTACCCGGCGTAAGCTTCTTATCCTTGAAATCGTATCCGGCGTTGAAGGTAACGCCCCACTTGGGCGTCAGGTTCACGCTGCCGTTGAAGCCGAGCGTCTGAACCACCGTGGCCGTCAGCCCCGGTTTGGAATAGCTGAAGCTGTAGTTGAACCCGATGTTCCACGGGATATTGAAGTCGTAATAGCTCGACGACATCATCTGCCGCCGGGTATTGGGGTCCAGATCGTTGAAGCCCGGTTGGGCGAACATGTCGGCGTACTCGGGAGGCGGAGCGCCCCCGCTGTTGATGTCGTTCATCGCGGGCTGCGACGACGAACTGCCGTTCCCGGGCGAGTTGAACGAGTAACCGAACGAAGTGCTGACGCTCGTCAGCCGCCCCAATTTGCCGCGCCGGAGCATGAAGCGGTTGATACGTCGCCCGTTGGCGTCCAGATCGTACGGGTCGAGCGTGGCGCTGATGTTGAGCCCCAGGTTCTTGATGAGGGTCGTGCGCAGCGAGATCGAAAAGGGAGCGAGATTCATCGAGTCGGCCAGAAAATTGTACGAGGAGCTGATGCTCAGGTTGTCGATCACCTTGATTTTCCGTACTCCGGAAGTATCGCGGTTGTCCCTCACCTTCATCTCGAGCGTCTGGGAGAGGCCGAACGAGATCGCCATGCTCCGTCCCGATCCCGGCACGCCGTAAAGTCCGTCGGAAAAGGGCGAGTACTGTTTCATGTTTCCGAGCGTATCGCTCTGCACCCACTTGTAATAGCCGTACTTGGGATCGGAGAAGTCGGGCGTGTAGTTGAAGCTCACGGTAGGCGTCAGCATGTGGCGGATCGCCCGGATCAGGCCGTCCTTCTTCTTGAACTGGAACATGCCGTAGATCTTGGTCGAACCGCTGACCGAGAAACGATAGTCGTACAGGCGGTAGAAGCCCGTCGTCGTATCTCCGGGCACATCCGTTTTGGCGACCGGGTCCCACACACGGTCGATCTTACGGAAGTACCAACGCTCCTGATAGTTGGCCGACGGACTGATGTTCAGATAGTTGAACAGATTGAACGAAGTGGAGATAGGAATCTGGTGATTGACACCGTTCTTCATCTTCTTGAACATCGCCGACGTGAACAGGTCCCTCTCCTTGACCGTCACGTTGTTGCCTAAAGTACCGGTATAGCTCAGCGAGATTTTCTCGTACCAGCGCTGCTTGCCCGACGCGTTTTTGCGCCGGAACGGATAGATGCGAGCGACGTTGAACACCACGTTCGGGAAGCTCAGCGAAACGGTCGAGTCCTGCGAGTTCTGCGAGTGAGAGAAGTTCGTCGACAGCGAGAACGGAGTGCCGGCCCACGACTTGGAGTAGGCGATACTCGAGTTGGTCTGCGTATTGAGGTACTCGCCGATGGTCTGCGAGCCGTATTTGGAGTAGCCGCTCGACGAGAAGTTCACGCTGGCCGAGAACGAGGAGTTCGGACGGAACTTGGGGTCCTGCTGATGCGTCCAGACTACGTTGTAGTTGTTCATGTTCATGTAGTTCTGGTCGCCTTTTTCGCCGATGATATCCTTCGAGAAGCGGACGTTGAACGAGCCGGAATACTTGTAGCGTTTCGTGTAACGCGAAGCCACGCTGGCCTCCCACGACCCGAACGTATAGATACCGCCGAGTACGGTCAGATCGATATAATCATTGAAAGCGAAATAATATCCGGCGTCGCGCAGGAAAAAACCTTTCTGGTTCTCCTCGCCCCACGAAGGCACGATGAAGCCGGACTGCCGCCCGCTCGTCGTCGGGAAAAAGCCGAAGGGCAACATCAGCGGATAAATCGGCACGTCCTCCATGACCAGATAAGAAGGACCCACGATCACCTTCTTGCCGGGAATCATCTTGGCTTTGGTCATGGCCAGATAGAAGTGAGGATGATCGGCGTCGCAGGTGGTGAACTTTCCTCCGGCTATATTGACCGTATTGTCCTTCATCTTCTTGACCCGGGCTCCGAGCAGATAGCCTTCTCCGTCCTGCGTCGACACCTCCTTGATCCGGGCTTTCTCGGTCTCGATGTTGTAGGTGATCGTATCCATCTCGTAGCTCGACGAGCCGTCCAGAAATTCGGGCCTCGTGGGCTTGCCCGCCACCGTGTCCATCCGTCCGTGCGCGAAAATCTCCTTGCTCTCCATATCGATCTTCATGAAGTCGGCCTTCAGGTTCTTGTCCTGATACTTCACGTCGCCTTTCTCGTAAATATAGACGAGCTTGCGGCGCGGATCGTAGATCAGCGAGTCTTCGTTATTGCCAGAAATCACATCGTCGAGAAACGGCTTGCGCTCCACACTGTCCGCCGCCAGCGAATCGGCCGGAAACAACGGCGAGCCCAAACCGGAGAACGCCGACGAATCGGCGCCGAGGGCAAGCGGACCGCCGACGGACAGGCCGGCGGAGTCGGGAAGGCCCGAGGAATCGCGCGCGGCTTTTTCCCGGGCCGGGACGGAGTCGGGACGCGGCAACGAGCCGACGCCCGCGGACGAATCGGGAACGGACACGCCCGGCAGCGTGTCGTGACGCACTCCGGCGGAGAACCCTCCGAAGACCACACCGCGGCTAAATACCATTTGTCCGAACAGGGAAAGGGACAGCAGGAGCAAGATATATTTCGTTTTTTTTAGCCGCAATTCACCACAAATATTTAACTTTGCGAAGTTACCGTTTACGTTCGCAAAAATAGTTAAAAAAAAAGAGTTCCTAACGTTTGGCGTAATGAAAGTTTTAAAACACTGTATTTTAAAGACTTCCGTTTTTTTTACGTTGTTTTTAGCCGCTTCCGTCACATCAAACGCGCAAAATAGGAAAATCGGTATAAACACCGTCGTAATCGATGCGGGACACGGCGGTCCCGACGCCGGAGCCGTCGGCAGGCTGTACAAGGAAAAGGACATCAATCTGGACGTCGCGCTCCGGTTCGGACGGATGATCAGCGAGCACTATCCGGACGTGCAGGTGATCTATACCCGCAAGACGGACGTGCTGATTCCGCTCGCCGAGCGCGGCGACATCGCCAACCGGGCCAAGGCCGACCTGTTCATCTCGATCCACATCAACAGCAACAAGTCCTCGTCGCCCTCCGGAGTCTCGGTCTACGTCATGGGCGTCGACAAGGCGAGCAAGAACATGGACGTAGCCATGAAGGAAAACGACGTGATCACCTACGAGGAGGACTACTCGACCCGGTATCAGGGCTACAAGCCGGGATCGACCGAGTCGCTGATCATGTTCTCGCTGATGCAGTACGCGTACCAGACCCAAAGCTGCCTGCTGGCCGACATGGTGCAGAAGCAGTTCGTCGGCAACACGCAAATGCAGGACCGGGGCGTCCGCCAAGCGGGCTTTCTGGTGCTGTGGCGCGCCGCGATGCCGAGCATCCTGTGCGAGTTCGGATTCATTTCGAACCCGACCGAGGAAAAGTTCATCGGATCGAAAAAGGGACGGGAGACCTACGCGCGGAGCCTGTTCAACGCTTTCAGCCAGTACAAGGTCCGGAGCGAGGGCCGTGGCACACTGATTGTTCTTGACAGCGAGAATCCGGGCGGATCCGGCGACGAGGACCGGGACGCAGTGAGCGGCGCGACGTCGCGGCAGGAGGAATCCGGACAGGCGGACAAGCGAGGAGCGTCTTCCGACGAGCCGGTCGTATACCGGGTGCAGATCGCCAGCTCGTCGCGCAAACTGCCCAGAAACTCCTCGTCGTTCGGCCCGTACCGGGGCGAGGCAAAGGAAATGGTCATAAAAAACCTGTACAAATATTACGTCGGAGAGGCGGCTTCTTACAAAGAAGCCCTATCTTTACAGTCCGAAGTCCGCCGCCACGTCAAAGGAGCGTTTCTCGTTCCGTTCCGGGGAAACGAGCCGATCCCGATGGACGAGGCCCGGCGCTCGGAACGATAGGACGGACAACGGCAGAACGAACGCTTAACTCGCAAAACAGAACGGCATGAAACTGAAACTGAGCAGAGAATTCAAGATAGGTTTTTTCGGAATACTGATGATCGCAGCGCTTTACTGGGGCGTCAATTTCCTCAAGGGAACCGACCTGTTCACGTCGAGCGTACACTATTACGCGGCCTACGATCAGGTGAACGGTCTGCAGCCGTCGGCCGCGGTGGTCATCAAAGGCTATAAGGTCGGCACGATCAGCGACATCAGCTACGATCCGCAGCGTTCGAACAACGTGGTCGTCGAATTCGCGATCAAGTCGAAGTTCAAGATTCCGAAAGACACGAAGGCCCGTATCTTCAGCGACGGCATCATGAGCGGCAAATCGATCGAGCTGGAGCTTGGCCGTTCGGACGCATATCTGCACGAAGGCGACACGCTGTTCTCGGAAATCAACAAGGATTTTCTGGAAGTGGCCGGAAGCGAGTTCGAATTTCTCAAGCAGCGGGCCAACGACGTGATCAGCGAGATGATCGTCACTCTCCGCGGCATCAACAAGCTGCTCTCGGACAACAGCGCGAACCTGAACGCCACGATCGGCAACGTAGCCGCCATCACGGGGGACCTGCGGTCCGTCGTCGCGGATGAGAAAGGCTCGCTGCGCGAAACGATCTCCAACGTCAACGACCTGTCGCGCACGCTGCGGGACAAGACGGGACAGATCGACCGGATCTTCACGAACGTGGAACGCTTCAGCGACTCGCTGAGCCAGTCGCGAATTCCGACGCTCGTCGCCCAAATGAACGGCACGCTCGCGGAACTGAACCGTACGCTCGCGAAAGTCAACGACGGGGACGGGACGGTCGGCAAGTTCGTCAACGACCAAGCGCTGTACGACTCGCTCGTTCAGGCCTCGTCGAACCTGTCGGCACTGCTTCTCGACCTGAAGCAGCACCCGGGCCGCTACGTCCATTTCTCGGTGTTCGGACGGCGCGACCGGAACTGACGGCCCGTTCTCAGAAAGGGCCGTTCATTCACCTTTGGTTCATAAAAACGTGATTTACCCCGACAATTTCGAAAGCAAGATAGGCTTCGACCGCATCAAAAGCCAGATCAAGGCGCTCTGCGTCACGCAGGGCGCGGCCGACAAGCTCTCCGAAGCCGAGTTCAGCAACGACTACGACACGGTCGTGCGCAGACTCGAGCAAACCTACGAGATGCGGACCGCGCTGATGCTCGAAAGCGGATTCCCGGACGGCAGCTTCGTCGATACGGAGCCTTTCCTGAAAAAGGCCGCCGTCATAGGCGCATTTCTGGACGTGGAGGAAATCGTCGCGCTGCGCAAGGGACTCTCGACGGTCCACGCGCTCGTCGCCTTTTTCGGCGGCCGGGAAGACGAAAAGTACCCCCGGCTCCGGGAATTGTGCCGGGACGTGAGCGGATTTCCGGCGATCATCAACCACATCGACTCGATCGTCGACAAGTTCGGACGTATCCGGGACAACGCCTCGGCCGAGCTGTTCGCGATCCGTCGCACGATCCGCGAGCGGGAGGGACAGGCATCCCGCCGGCTGCTGCAGATCATGGGTGCGGCGCAGGCTTCCGGTCTGGTCGACGCCGACGCCTCGGTCTCGGTCCGCGACGGACGGGCCGTGATTCCGGTCTCGGCCGCCAACAAGCGAAAGATCAAAGGGTTCGTCCACGACGAGTCGGCTACCGGCAAGACGGTTTACATCGAGCCGGTCGAGGTCGTCGAGATCAATAACGAGCTCAAGGAGCTGCAATACGAGGAGAGGCGCGAGATCGTGCGCATTCTCACGCGGTTCACGGATGCGATCCGGCCCGACCTGCCGGACATTCGCCGTTCGGGCGACTTTCTGACGACGATGGACTTCATCCGCGCCAAGGCCCGCTTCGCGCTGGCTAACGACTGCACGATGCCGATCGTCGAGCGCGCGCCGCAAATCGGTCTGAAAAACGCCCGGCATACGCTGCTCGCGCAAACCCTGAGGCGGGAAGGCAAGCCGATCGTTCCGCTCGAGCTGACGCTGACGCCTCAGAAGCACATTCTGGTCATTTCGGGCCCGAACGCGGGAGGCAAGTCCGTCTGCCTGAAAACGGTCGGGCTGCTCCAGTACATGATGCAGAAAGGATTTCTGATCTCGGCCTCCGAGAACTCGGAAATGGGCCTGTTCGACGACCTGTTCATCGACATAGGAGACGAGCAGTCGATCGACAACGACCTGAGCACGTACAGCTCGCACCTGCTGAACATGAAGAACATCCTGCGCGGCGCGACCGACCGTTCGCTGGTGCTGATCGACGAGTTCGGAACCGGAACCGAGCCGGTCATCGGAGGCGCGATCGCCGAGGCGGTACTGGAAAAGCTGGAGCAGAAGCGCTGCTTCGGAGTCATCACGACCCACTACTCGAACCTGAAATATTACGCCAGCAACGCCGAAGGCATCCTCAACGGCGCGATGACGTTCGACGTGCAGAACATCCGGCCGCTGTTCCGGCTCGAAACGGGCAAGCCGGGAAGCTCGTTCGCGATCGAGATCGCCCGGAAGATCGGGCTGCCCGAGGAGATCATCCGCAGCGCGGCGGACAAGGCCGGCAGCGACCATGTCAACATCGAGCGGCAGTTGCGCGAAATCGCGCGCGACCGGCGCTATTGGGAGCAGAAGCGCGACAAGATACGGCTGACCGAAAAGCGCGTGGACGAACTGGCCGAGAAATACCGCTCGGAACTGGAAGCGATCCAGTCCGAGCGGAACCGTCTGATCAAGGAGGCGAAGAGCGAGGCCAAACAGATCACCTCGGAGGCCAACAGGCAGATCGAACAGACGATCCGCACGATCCGCGAGTCGCAGGCCGACAAGGAAAAGACCCTGCTCGTCCGCCGCAAGATGGACGACTTCCGCGAACGGCTCGAGCAACAGGAGGCCGACAGCTCGCTGATCGACCGCAAGATCGAGCAACTCCGCCGGCGCGAAGAGCGTCGCTCCGAGCGCAAAAATGCGAAAACGGCCGGAAAGCAGGCAGAACAGCCGAAAGAGGTCCAGAAGCCGCGCGCGGTAGAGCCGGGCGCCAAGGTGCGGATCAAAGGGCAAGACGCCGTCGGGGAAGTGATCGGCCTGAACGGCCAGCGCGCGACGGTCGGTTTCGGGCAGATTCTGACGACGATCGACCTGAACCGATTGGAGCCCATATCGAACGCGGAATACAAAAAGGCGACCCGCGAGCTGCGCCCCGCGGCTCCGCCGACGAATTTCAGTACGGCCGAGCGGAGGCTCCAGTTTCACGAACAGATCGACGTGCGCGGCATGCGCGTAGCCGAGGCGGTCGAAACGGTGCAGGACTTCGTCGACGAGGCGATCATGCTCGGGTTCTCCGAAATCCGCATCCTGCACGGCAAGGGAACCGGCGCGCTGAAGGAGGAGATACGCAGCTACCTGCGGACCGTACCGCTCGTCCGCAGCGCGAAAGACGAGCACGAGGAAATGGGCGGAGCGGGCATCACGGTCGTCAAGCTGGACATTTGAGGCTCCTGCGCCGCCACGAAACCGACCCGTCGCGCTTCGGCCCGTCAAATGACCGGAAGAACCGTCGCCCGGAAACAGGGAACAAAAACAGCCATGCGAACATACCGACCGACAAAGGCGCCGGCCGGATTGCAAGAACCCGTCTCTCCTGCACGGAATTCGCCCGTACAATCATGCGCGCTCTCCCCGATCGAACCGGCAGAGCCGAAACCCGGATTCCTTCCGGCGCACCGGCACTTCATTCGGTCCGTTTCCCTTTCGCGCTTCCGACCGGCCCCTGCTCGAAACGCCCGGCCGACACAAATAGCAGCCACTTTCCGGATGTTCGGCAGAATCGGCCCCCAAACGACCGACCGGGCTACGGCAACAGGCCGGCCTCTCATTCGTAAATCTCGGGAACGTCGAGCAGCGTCCGAAGATACATCAAGCGCGATCCCCGAACGTTCGGATGATGATAATAAACATGGCCGCCCCCATAGTCCTCGCGCCACATCGTCGACGTATCGACCTGCAAACCGTCGCGATCCACCGACGTGGCCAGATCGAAGCGGCAGCCCCGGATCGCGTAACGGCGGCGCACCCGCTCGATCAATTCGTTCGTTTCGACCTGCGTGCCATGCTCGTTGCACGGTATATTGTTCAGAATCGGCACGGCTCCTTGCGAACGAATGTACTCGACCAACTCGCACAGCTTCCGCTCCGTATTGCCGCCGTTGGTGCCGATCGTCACCATGACGTACTTCGCGCGCACGTACGGCAGTTCGTTGCGGATGCGCTCGAGCAGCTCGTCGATCGTCGTTCCGCCCCGCCCGCTGGACATGGCACGACCGCCGATCCGGGCCAGGATCAGCTGTACCCAGCTTCGAGAAAAGTCCCGGGCCGGATAGTAGCCCTCGGGCTCGGTGATCGAATCGCCATAGAGCAGCAACGTCAGGTCGCAAGCAGCGGCCGTCACGACGATACTGCGCACGAGCATGCCGGAGCCTCTCTCCAGACCGAAACAATAATAGTCGTACTGACGTCCGACGAAAAAGCCTACAGGCTGAACCGCCCCGGTTCCGCAACCGCCGGAGCCGTCCATCGTAGCCTCGAGACGGGCCGATTCGCCGGTATGAAGATCCGCAACCCGCAACCGGACGGTCTGATAGTCTCGTTCGATCTCGACGAGGTATTCGTGACCGGGAGTCAAAAACCCGGCGACGGTCTCGACGACGGGATCGGTAGCCATCGAAACGCTCTTCGAGGCCATATCCACATAGGCTTTGAAGTCGCCCTGATCGCTCCGGAAAACAGCCCTGCAGCCCGAGTCGAGACGCACATGGTAGCGCACCGTGCGCTCGGCAAGCGAATAGTAGCGGTTCAGCCGGATCAAACCGCCCGGTTCGACGATCCGGAGTCCATCGGACGAAAGCACGGGCTCGACGCCTTCGAACGAGAAGTCGGCCAAGGAGGACGTATCTTTCCACTCGCAGCGATACAGTAAGACGGTCGGCGATCCGGGCTGCCCGGACAAAGAGACGAAAGCCGACAACATACAAGCCGCTGCCAGCGCAAACAAGTTCTTCATGCTATTTCTGTTCAGAAGCGCAGCCGGGTTTAACCGAGCCGAACGATAAATATAAGGTTTATACAGCCCATTTCCAAGCGCAAAAGACCTGGCCGGCGAAAATCCGGGGGAAAGCCTTCTCCGAGAAACGTCCGAACGCTCCGAACGGAAGCTCCCCGAACGTCCGCACAGAACGGTTCGCCTCCGGCACGCGGCACGACGGAGCGGCGAGGAAAGCCTTCCGTACCGGCCGGCCTCAGACCGGCCGAATCCGCCGGACAAGACATCGCATCGGAACAAAGCGATTCCGAATTTCGCCGGTCCGCAAACGGCTGCGAAATACCTTTGCGAAAAATTCGCTTACTTTGTATCCTATTTAGCTCGAAAAAATGAAATACCGATTGAAAGAGCTCGCCTCGCTCTGCGGCGGCGAACTTCTTGGCACCGACGCGACCGTCATGCGCGTATCGACCGACAGCCGAACGCTGTCGGAACCGGACGGCACGCTGTTCGTCGCGTTACGGAGCGCCCGCCGCGACGGAAACCGATACATAGCGGAACTGTACCGTCGGGGCGTACGCGCCTTTCTGACCGACTCGCCGGTCGATGCGAAAGCCTACCCGCTGGCGGGATTCGTCCGCTGCGCCGACTCGCTCGAAGCGCTGCAAAGGCTGGCCGCCGATCACCGGACCAGCCTGAAAGGAACGGTCGTCGCCATCACGGGAAGCAACGGCAAGACCGTCGTGAAAGAATGGATCGCCCAGCTCTGTCCGCCGCAGATCAGGCTGTTCCGCAGTCCGAAAAGCTACAACTCGCAGATCGGCGTCGCGCTGTCGCTGCTAATGGCCGAGCCGGACGACCGGATCGTGCTGATCGAGGCGGGTATCTCGCAGCGGGGCGAAATGGCGCGGCTCGAACGGATGATCCGCCCCGATCTGGGCATCGTCACGAACATAGGCGACGCGCATCAGGAAAATTTCGACTCGCCCCGGCAGAAGGCCGACGAGAAGCTAACGCTGTTCGAGCATACGCCGACGATCGTCTACAACGCGGCCGACCCGCTGCTCGCCCGCCTCGTCCCGGAACGCTACGATGACCGGAAGCTGATCGGCGTCGAGCCGGCAGAACGCGAGCTGGACGGACTACCGTTCGACGATCCGGCCTCGCGCGCGAACGCCGCGCTCGCGCTCGCGCTGTACGGCGCGCTGGGCTTCGACACGGAGCCGATCCGGAAGCGGCTGCCCCGGCTGCAAAGCGTCGCCATGCGGCTCGAGCTCAAGGACGGCATAAACGGTTGCAAAATCGTCAACGACACGTACAACTCGGATATCAACTCGCTCGAAATCGCGCTGCAATACCTGTCGGCAACGAGCGGAAACCGCGATAAGGTACTGATCCTCTCGGACATCGACCAGAGCGGACTGCCGTCGGACGAGCTGTATGCCCGCGTGGCGGAGCTCGTTCGCGCGAACGGCATATCGGAGCTGATCGGCATCGGCGAAGAGATATTCCGCCATGCCGCGTTGTTCGACTGCCGGAAGGAATTCTATCTGTCGACCGACAATTTCCTGAAGGCCGGCGAGCGGGCGCGCTTCGTCCGAAAAAGCATTCTGCTCAAGGGCGGACGACGGTTCCGGTTCGAGCGGATCGGCCGCGTGCTCGAGAACAAGATTCACACGACCGTGCTGGAAGTCGATCTCGACCGCATGCAGCACAACCTGAACTATTTCAGGGGACTGCTGCGTCCCGGCGAACGGATGATGGCCATGGTCAAGGCCGCAGGATACGGCAGCGGCACGTTCGAGGTGGCGAACCTGCTCGAGCGGCAAGGCGTCGACTTTCTGGCCGTCGCTTTCGCCGACGAGGGCGTCACGCTGCGCGAGGCGGGCATCACGATGCCGATCGTCGTGCTGAACGCCGATTCGGACAGTTTCGACCTGATGCTCGACTACCGGCTCGAGCCCGAGATATACAGCCGCTCGTCGCTGCGCTCGTTCACCGAGGCGGTCCGCCGTCACGGAGCCGGCCGCAGTCCGATCCATATCAAGCTCGACACGGGCATGCACCGGCTCGGATTCGAGCGTGCCGACATCGAACCGCTGATCGACACGTTGCGCGAGACCCCCGAAGTGTATGTCCGGACGGTCTTCACGCATCTGGCGGGCAGCGACGAGGTGCGCCACGACGATTTCACGCGCTCGCAGATCGCGCTGTTCCGCGAGCTGAGCGACCGGATCGCAGCCGCTTTTCCCGAACTGCACATTCTGCGTCACATCGATAACAGCGCGGGCATCGAGCGCTTTCCGGAAGCGCAGTTCGACATGGTCCGGCTCGGCATCGGGCTGTACGGAATCGGCTTCGTGCATCAGGAAAACCTGCTGCCCGTCAGCACGCTACGCAGCCGGATCGTGCAGATCAAGGAGATTCCCGTCGGCGACACGGTCGGATACGGACGCCACGGCGTGGCGAAAGACCGTCCCGTACGGACCGCGACCGTCCCGATCGGCTATGCCGACGGACTGAACCGCCGCCTGAGCTGCGGCCGATGGAGCTTCATCGTGAACGGACGCAAGGCTCCGATCTTCGGCAACATCTGCATGGACACCTGCATGATCGACATCACCGGCATCGACGCTCGGGAGGGAGATACGGTAACGATTTTCGGCGACGGAGCCACTGTCATCGAAATGGCCGAAGCGCTGGGGACGATACCCTATGAAATCATGACGAGCGTATCGACCCGCGTCAAACGCGTCTACACCAAGGAATAAACGGACCGGACGTTTCGGCGCGCACGATATCCGCATCCGCCTGTCCGCTCAAGCGAAGCGTCTCCGCTGTGCGCCGGCCGGCACACGGACGCGTAAAACCTCGACGAAACGACCGTTTACGGCGAAAAAGCGTCATGCCGCATCCGGCCTCGCTCCGTCGCAAAAGACGTCCGTTTTTCGCCGGCAGAAAAGAGAATAGGTCCCGGAACGGCAGGAAACGGACTTCCCCGTCCGTATGCGCCGGAGCGACAGGCGGACGGGACGGCCCCGGAAACACGGAAAACGACAAAACAGCAAAGGCATGCCTTACGGAACGATCTACATGCTGCCGACCCCGATCGGCGACCGGCCGGTCTACGACGTCCTGCCGGAATACAACCGTGCCGTCATGGCGCGGCTCGACTATTTCATCGTCGAAAACGAGCGCACGGCCCGCCGTTTCCTGAGTCGGGCAGGCATCGGCAAGCCGATAGACGGCCTGCGGATAGCCGAGTTGAACGAGCACACGACGCCGGAACAGGTAGCGGAACTGCTGGCTCCCGTACTCGGCGGCGCCGATGCGGGCGTACTGTCGGAGGCGGGTCTGCCGGGCGTGGCCGATCCGGGAGCCGACCTGACGGCGCTGGCCCACCGGCACGGAATCCGCGTAACGCCGCTGGTCGGCCCGTCGTCGATCCTGCTCGCGCTGATGGCTTCGGGCCTCAACGGGCAGTCGTTCGCATTCAACGGCTATCTGCCTGTCAAGCACCCCGAGCGGGGACAGGCGATCCGCCGCCTCGAGCAGCGGGCCCGGACCGAGGGACAGTCGCAACTGTTCATCGAGACTCCGTACCGAAACCTGAGGTTGTTCGACGAGTTGACGAGCCTGTGCGCCGACGACACGCTGCTGACCGTAGCGGCCGACATCCTGCAACCCGACGAGCTGATCCGCACGGCCCCGGTCCGCCAGTGGCGCGGCCACGCGCCCGACATACACAAGCGACCGGCGATCTTCATCGTCGGCACGCAAGCTCCGCCGGAAAAACGCGGAATCGGAGCCCCGAACCGAAAAGAGAGGAGCGCCCGACGACGGTCACGCTGAGACGACCCGGCCGGATACTCCGGAACCTCCGTCTTTTCCGCTCCCGCCTGTCCCTTTCCGTTTACGGGTCCGTCCATTCCCTTCGGTCAGATCGGCGAAGCGCATCGGAGCGTCGCGAATTCGCATATATCTCAAACGAGGAAGGCGCCGGAACGTTTCCGTTCGCCCGTTTACGACAGGCTCATCCCAAGGCCGTGTCAATAAAGACGAAATGCCGCTCTCGCAGGTCGGAACGGCGCTCAAGAAGCTGATGCCCAAATACCGTATCAAGCGCTACGGGTGCAAAACGCTCGGAGAGCTGTACGAGAGGCTCGACCGGTACGAGCTCGTCAAGACGGAGAAAAGGGTGGCGGGAATGGCGAGAAGGAAATAATTATAATCGGATAAAAATAGAGGCTGACTAACATCTTAAACGTTAGTCAGCCTCCTTTGCTTTTGTCCTAAAAGTTATTCTATTATTTCTCTTCCATATGTTCGATCGGATTCCAATTCTAAATATTCACTAATTGCTTTCACATACTGAACGACTTGATCCGATGACAAATGCAGTGAATCCATCGCTCGTGTAAATTCATGTATAACTTCTTTGGGAGCATCGAAACCTGCATTGTCAAAGATAAATAATCGTCCATCATTGAATATAAATATCCTCCTTGGAAAATGCGGTCCCATTCCCTTAAAAGAATAGATTCCGTTTTTAAAATCATAATCGGTAGGATCGATGTAATTATAAACATTAGCTTCTGCATTGCATCGAGTTGTAGTCGTCGATTTATATGCTTCCCTTAGTTTTACAGCGATACTGTCGGGAACGATAACTCTCGGAAAAGGATTATCTTTCCCGTTCTGCGCATATGTATTGCATATGCACAAAGTAAAGAAAATCAACATTAAAAATCTATCCACCATCGTGATTTATTTAAAATTTTATACTCCTTCATAATTTGCCGCTCAACCGCATTCGGCTTGACCTCCCTGTCTTCCCTAACTTGGTACTTTGTCATTTCCTCCTTTATATCCTTATGTATTTCAGACTTATCCGTTGCATGGACTCCTTCATGAGCGACGACTGCACCGATTGCTTGCTCTAAAGTCAAACCTTGATGTTTTCCCTGCCCTTGTTCGAGCTGTCCTTTTATGGTGCCTTCGTAAATGATTATGGAAGCTTCCGTAATGCCATATGTGCCATCTGAATTCACCTTTCGAGCGTAATTATCACTTTCGTTAAAATTTCCTTGAACAGCTTTCCCATAAATCTGGGTAAGTTTTCCGTCCACTGTTCTCCCCGTTTTTGATTCAGGGCTAATACTCAATTTTACTTTAATGTCGGACTGGTCCATCCTCCTCAATTGGGTTCTTCCTGTAGGTGTTCCATACAATGCTTTGGCAGCTCTCATCACATCTATTGTTGCATTCTTTGAAAAACTCAATGTACCGTTTCTATTGTATGTGATAACAATTTTGACACCATTATGATCCACAAACTCTTTACCATCGGGATCAATCAAAGAAACCGGATTTCCAGCGCAATAGTTATAGGGTGAAAGATAAAAGTGCTTTTCCGCCATCGGGTCCTGCGTGAACCATCTTCCCAGCGCCGGGTCGTACATTCTGGCTCCGAAATCGAGATACCCCAGATCTCCGAGCGTCTGCTCCTCCTTGCCGCTGAAACGGTAACGGTTCGTCGACACTTTGCTCGTCGGGTCCTTCCAGCGACTTCCCGAAGGGTAATAGTCGTTCGACTCGCAGACCGTTCCGGACTGATCCTCCACTACGCGGACGCTCCCCAGATGATCCGTAACGAAATACAACGGGGAATAGCTCCCGCTCGTCTTCGCTATACGTCCCTCGCCGAATGCGGCGCTCTCCAATGACAAAGAACCTCCTTCGACGGTGTAGACCAAATCGCCGCGATAGCGGAAGCCTTTTCCGTCGCCTCCGACCGCCTGACGCTTCCGACCGTCGACCGAATAGGTGTACTCCACAAGCGTCGATCCGCCGTCGTCCTGCACCCTCCGAACCAAATTTACAAAATTATATTGGAATTTCAGTCCTTTTCTGTAATCGTTCGTCATGTTGCCGTTCGAGTCGTAGCTATAACCCATCCGCGCAGTAGGACCGGGAACGTACACGTCGTTCGTTGCCATGGAAGCCGTGGCACGCTCGGTCAGATAACTCAACTGATTCCCTTCGTACTCATAGAACAATCGTCGATGGTATGACTCAATGAACATAGTCAAAAAAAAGACGAAGTGCCGCTCTCGCAGGTCGGAACGGCGCTCAAGAAGCTGATGCCCAAGTACCGCATCAAGCGCTACGGGTGCAAAACGCTCGGAGAGCTGTACGAGAGGCTCGATCGGTACGAGCTCGTCAAGACGGAGAAAGGGGTGGCGGGGATGGTGAGAAGGAAAAACGACTACTAAGCTACCATTTGCGTCTGAATGTAGAAAAACAGGCCTCGTTTGGAGGCCTGCTTTTTAAAGATAAGAAGTCACTTTTCTGGAGCCAGGTAGATACGGGGGCCACAGAAAATTGAAATATCATCAGGTCTTGCAGCAATATCTTCATAGGGTTGATTTCTATACCATACGGCTACTTTCGCATCGAAAAGATCCCAAAGTTTTTCGTTTCCTTTATGATCGAAATAAAATAAATTCATGATGTGATCCATTTCTTTTGTATATATCCTCAAACCCATTAAAATAACAGACCGAACAACTATCGGTTTCGATACATCACTCAATGGATATTCGAAATCAACCCTAATATACGGACGAACAATTAACGTATCTTCAATACCGGGATAACTCAGACAAATGCGCGATTTTCCCTGACCATAATCCTTTTTCGTGTCGATTACCACCGGAATATCGGCTTTCCTTTCTTGCCCGTAGCACAGACAAATAACCGAAACGAAACAGCACAATGCAGCAATCGATAATTTGCTTTTCATAACCGGAGCAATTAGAAACGCTATGATTCAAAAATAGTCTCTAATTCGGAATTTATGAAACACCCGGCAAACGATTTTTTTCCTTTTTCCCTTTCTCGTATGGTCTTGGATCAAAGACGCAATGCCCCATTTCCTTTTGTTGTTGCTACCATTTGCGCAACCAGTGAACGGAACGAAGACCATTGACATACATCACAGAAAGCCGGATACTCCGACTTTACCGCTCATACTCTCTTTCATCGGACGAATCCATTCATTTTCAGAGAAAAACCGGATAGCCCGAATACCCGGATCGGCAGGAAACGGCAGTCTCTACGATTCAGCCGAGTATCAGTCCGAGCGAAAGCAGCGCGGCCCACAGCAACATATTGCGCGACGTCTCGCCCAGCACGCCGTTGAGCGCCTTGCCGCTGCCTATGCGCGTCATCCGGCGCCAACTCGCCGCATGGAACGGCAGATAAAGCAACGGAAGGAGACCGGCCCACAGTCGCCCCCGAGGCACGAACCACAGACAAAGCAGCACGGCCGCCGAGCCCGCCGCCAGATAGAGAATCCGGCCGGCACGGGCTCCGAAGCGCACGACCAGCGTGCGCTTGCCGCTCAGCGCGTCCTGCTCGCGGTCGCGGTAATTGTTCAGCATCAGCAGCGTGTCGATCGCCAAACCGCAGGCCAAAGAGGCAACCGCCGCGTCAGCCGTCCAACTGTGGCACATTATGTAATAGATGCAGCCTACCGGAACGAAGCCGAAAAAGAGGACGACCAGCAGATCGCCCCACCCGTGATACGCCAACGGATAGGGACCCGCCGTATAAAGAAACGCGAACAATACGCACACGGCCCCGACGGCGATCAGTTCCGGTCCGCCGTAACGGAGCAGTCCGAGTCCCGCCACGCAGGCGGCAAGGGTCGTGCAGAATATGCCTCGCTTCATCGCGCGGGGAGCGATCCACCCTTCCGCGCAGGCTCTTCGCGGCCCCAACCGGTCCCCCCGGTCGCTGCCTTTCAGATAGTCGAACAGGTCGTTGATCAGGTTCGCGTCGATCTGCATCAGAAAAGCGAACAGCGTGCACAGCAGTGCCTCCGGCCAGCGAAAACAGCCGTCGGAATAGGCCAGCGCGCACCCGACCAGCACGGGAACGGCGGCCGCAGCCAGCGTTTTGGGACGCGAGGCGAGCACCCAAGCCCGGAACACGCCGGGTTTCTCCGTTTTCATAGGCATATCGTATTAGTCGGAAGACAAAGATAGTTCATAATCGCTCCGAATAGTCGCCGCTTATGGAGCCGAACGTAAAAAACGGCATCCGGATGCGGAGCGGCACAGGCTCCGGCCTGCACGTCAGGGCATCCCGCCCGCATCTTCTCCGGACATGGACAAGCGGCCCGACCTGCCTGCCGACTTTTCGGGCCGTGTCGAAAAACAGTGCGGCGCTCGAGGACCGAGCATTAGCGAGGACTTTCCGAACGTAAAAAAGCGATTATCTTCCATGTGCCAAGCGCATTCGCAACCGGAGCTTTTACATCTGCCGGCCACGGTCGGCAACCACAAGCCGCGCATCCGATCAGGCCTCTGCCCCAAACCGCTCAGCCGTAGGGAGCCTGATACCGGGAAACCGGAAACATCGGGAACTCGAAGGTCTGTAGAGGAAAGTATACAATCGGTATCCCGAAAACATCCCAAGCCGACTCGAATCGGCGCATGCCGATGCCACCTCGCCCCCTCCCGAGCCGCAGAAAGACCGGACGAGGCAAGCGACCGAACACGAACCGGAAGGAACGGGAGAAACGGAGCGCATTCCGAAAATGCCCGGTCCTATCCGATAACGATCGGGAAACGGAAAGGAACGCCATGAACCGCCCTTTCCTAAAAACGACGCTCAGGAAGAAAATGACGGCACGAAGCGACGATACACGCAGGCGGCCCCTTCGGACCGGGCGGCCCCAAAGCCGTCCCGTCTACCAAAACGGCGACAAAGAACGAAAAAAACCGAAAGTCGTCCCGCCGGACCTGCCGGCAACAGGCACGGAAAGACCCGAAGACCGTTCTGTCGGATAAACCGGCAATGGGAAAGCCCGCGGCTGCCGGCCGGAGCGGATCGGCGACCGGCGACAGCCCGTACGAAAACGGGCACAGGACCGGTCGGTCCTGTGCCCGCATATCGGTGGAACTGGAGGGAGTCGAACCCTCGTCCAAACAAGGAACCCGAGGGCTTTCTACACGCTTATCCTTCGATTGATCCTCTTGCCGCGACCTGGCCGAAGGCGACCCAGTCGCAGCCGCAGCCTATGAAATCTCGCGGCCGCTTATAGGCGTCGCAACCGCCATTCCCGTTTCGATGATACCCCGGATTCCTCGCGCTACGGGACGGAGCGCTCGGCGGGGTACTCGTTCCACGGACTCATCGGACCGCGGAATTAAGCCATTTTACTCTGTAAAATTAAGCAGCGAGTGCGTAGCTATTATTGCCATTTGTAATTCGAGCATTCAGTTTTACGAGAGCCCACACAACGCTCGGCGTGCTTACCATCAGACTCTGCCTGCTGTCAAAACCGGTCAGTCCCTGATCGCCCTGCGGACCGTCTTTCCATAAGACGGCACACAAAGCTTGATGCAAAGATAACGTATTTTTCCCGACAAACGGCGCCTGCGGAGGAAAAATTGCGAGAAAAGCGGCAGAGGACCGGGAAAAGACCTCCGAGTTCCTGCCGAGTAAGACGCGATCCGACCGAAAGCGCGACTCGAAAAAATAGGCTATTTTTGCAATCGGAGGTCCTCAATACTTACCGCAATGACCACGATACGAAAAGCGACGCCGTCCGACATACCCCTGATTCGCGAAATGGCATGGAAGACTTTTCCGGCCACGTACAGCGAGATTCTGAGCCGGGAGCAGACGGACTACATGATGGAATGGATGTACTCGCCCGAAAGCCTGCGCGACCAGATGGAACGGCAGGGGCACGTCTACTACATCGCCTGCGAGGACAACGAGCCGGCCGGCTATGTCTCCGTCCAGCGACAGGGTCCCGGGCTGTTCCATCTGCAAAAAATCTACGTGTTGCCCGCCTTTCAGAAATGCAGGCTGGGGCGCAAGCTGTTCGAGCACGCGGTCTCCGTTGTCCGGGAATTCGCTTGCGGCCCCTGCACGATGGAGTTGAACGTAAACCGCGACAATCCGGCGCTGGGATTCTACGAGCATATGGGCATGAAAAAGGTCCGGCAGGGAGATTTTCCGATCGGCAACGGCTACTACATGAACGACTACATCATGGCGCTGCGCATCGAATGAGCGGACACGCCGGCCCGGCCCCGAGCGCCGAAACGGGCCGGACGCCGGCTCCCCGAGCAACGGTCGTCCGCACGGCGAGCCATGCGCCGGCATGACGGGCGCGAGACATTCCCTTCGGGAAAGACGCGCCCTGCCGCACAAAGCCAGAACGGGGCACACACCGCGCCGTACGGCTATTGCCTAAGATCTGCCGGCACCGGTCTTCCGACGGCATAGCACGAGCGGACGAAGCGACAAGGGAAGAACGTCCGATACAGACCGCAGAAACGAAGAATCGCGAACCTCGGTCGTCCGGCCGAACGACCGGGCCCATGCTTCCCGTCAACGGATGTCCACCGTATACTCGCGGCCGTCCTCGAGAGCATCGATCGTGACCCATGCCCAGCGGGCGTCGCCCGACAGTTCGGTCGGGCACTTCTGGCCGTTCACCGTGACCGTTTCGCAGTCGAACGGACCGGCCCGGAATTTCAGCGCACGCAGATCGCCCCTGTCCGTCACGCGGAACACGGCCCGCTGGCGGCTTCCCCGCGGATAATCGACCCGATAGTCGATCGTGGCGCCGTCGCCGCCCCATACATGCAGACCGCTCACATGGACATTCCAGCCCCGGGGAAGACGGGGCATCACCTTGACAACGCCGTCCGCAGCCTTCGACGCTCCGGCCGCGATCATCACGGTTCGCAGCGTCTCGTTCTGCTGCACGAAATTGCCCAGATCGCCCTGCCGCCGGATCATGTCTTTCTCGCGGCTGTACGACGCGCACTCGGGCACGATGAACGGCTTCGGCAGACGCGGCGCATAGCACAGCCGGGCCAGATTCCGCAGGAAGCGGTCGTAATCGGCGCTCCGATCGAGCAACAGCGCGTTCTGCGAGATCAGGTTATGATCGTAGCCGAGTCCCCGGGGCCCCATGTAGGTATCGCCGACGTAGCGCGCGAGGTCATCGCGGTAGGTGTCGCGACTGAGCTCGTACCAGCGCTCGGGCACGTCCGATCCGACATCCCAGCCGACGTACTCGGCCCATGTCGTCAGCGAGGGATCGTGAAAGAAGCCGAACTTTTCCGTATTCCACTTTCCGTCCCGGACGCAGTAGCGCAGGATCGCCTCGCCCAGACTGTCGGCGAGCGCATTCCAGCGGCCCGCCTCGATCGAACGGCCCGCCTTCTCGGCCATTGCGGCGTACATGCGGAGGCCCAGAAAACAGGACATGTTGTTGAACATCGTGAACTCCATCATACCGCCTTCGGTCTCGCCGTACATCAGCCCGTGCTCGTTGAACGACAGATCGGGGTGCGCCATCGTCCAGTCGATCCACCGGACGGCTTCGCGCACGTACTTCCAGTTATCGCGCACCCACGCGGCCGAAGCTCCGCCGCAGAGCCAGGCGTTGGCCACGCTCATCATCGTCATGCCGTGACCGTCGGGCTCGGCATTGCCGTAATTCTGGAAATCCTCGCCGAAACGCTCCTTCGTATAGCGAGTGGGCCATCCAACCCCGACGAGTACCCGGGAGTACTCGAGCGGCTTGTTCGGAATCACGCTCCAATGCCCGGGGATGGCTACCTCGCCGAAATAGAGCTCCTGCTCGGGATAGTACATCAGCCAGCGGTTCAGGAAATCGGCCGTGCGGAGCGCCTCGGCCCCGAGCCCCAGCATCGAAAGCAGAACCAGCGGACGGTTGCGCGAGTACATGCAACTCGTGTAGCTCTCCGCCCGGGGAACCCACGTGCCGAACCCGTCGTAGCGCCACGAGTCGGCCCCGCGCGACGACTCGCAGATCATGCCGTCGGGAAGCATTTTGTTGCGGACGATATCTTCCACGTTGTCGTGGAAGACACGGGTCAGGATATTCGCGTAGCTGTCTCCCGTAAACTCGATTCTCGCCAGAGCATACTCCTCGGGATAGACGAAAGGCGGCACGCGGCGGCAGTCGTCGCCGAACGTATAGAGACGGCGGACGATACGTTCCAAGCAGTCGGTCCGCAGGTCGGGGCGCCGGCTGTCGACCGCATGCATATCGAAAAAGGGATCGTCGGCCCGTACCGGAACGCCGCCCGAAAGCGTCCCGCGAGTCCCCGCGGGAACCAGATAACCGCCCGTGAAAACAGGCTCGCCCCGCTTGTCGGGATTGTCCCGGACGAATATCTCCCTGACCGGTTCGTTCCGCAGGCGAATTTTCAGCACGCACTGCGGCTCGCCCTCGAAAGCGCCCTTCAGGCAAAGAGCCTCCCGAAGGCAGGCGGTCATCTCGGGTTCGGCCCGGTCGGTCTTGAAGGGCGCGCCGCCGTCGAGCCAATGGGCGCGGAACCACATCGTACAGCCGAAAACGAGCGGGACCTCGTCCTGGGAGCCGTCCTCGTAGACGATAACCACCTCGCCGGCCCGGTCGCCGACATACAGGTTCTCGGATTCGACGATCCCGCCCCAAGGAACCGTACCCGCATCGATCGAATTGTAGCCTCCGACCAGATAGAGGTCGCCTCCGTCGCGCGGCTCCGCCGAGGCTTCCAGCGGCATCTCGAACCAGCCGCCGCGCTCGGGCGACGAAGGCTCGGCGGCAAAAACAGCGCCGCAATATAAAGACATCGGCAATACGACGGTCCAGAATCGGACCAAAAAACGAGACGAAACGGAAAAGAAAAACATGGCAAGCAGAGTTTGGAGTCAGTATTCCAAAGATAACAAGAAAATTTCCGGAACCGGCGGCGCGGCCGCTTGTTTGTCAAGAATCTCCCGCTTTCGGTCAAAAAAGAAACAGCGACCGTTTTCCGTATCTAGCCGGGACAAGCCGAGAGCAGGATTCGCCTCCCGACGCGAGCCGCATCTCACAGCGGCCGGCAGAGAAAAAGGGCAGCGGAAGCCCTCCCTCGTTCCGCTCGACGAAATCCTCCGCTACATCCTCCACGCAGGAAATTTTGCACGACGGACTTCGCGCCGTCTCCCCGAAACGGGCATCGGATCGAACGATTACCCGTTAAGGATCAACCCATTGAAAAAAGGAGCCGGCGAATAGGCCCGCTCTCTTTCCCGGGCCGCGCGGAGGTTTCGGAACATTTGCTTATCTTTGGGATGCAAAATGACGAACACGATGAATCCGAACACGGTTGTCGAGCTGCGGGACGCGGCGATCTATCATGCCAACGACGCGTTCCGCGAGGCTTCATTCAAAGGACACAAAGGCGTGCAGAACCTGATCCTTTCCGACGTGAACCTGTCGGTCTACCCGGGCGAAATGGTCTATCTGATCGGCCGGGTCGGATCGGGCAAGAGTTCGCTTCTGAAAACGCTGTACGCCGAGCTGCCGCTGCGGGAAGGGTACGGCAGCGTCGTCGGTTTCGACCTGCGCCGGATCCGGCGCAAGGACGTGCCCTATCTGCGCCGCCGCATGGGCATCGTGTTTCAGGACTACCGCCTGCTGACGGACCGCAACGTCTTTATGAACCTGCACTTCGTGCTCAGGGCCACCGGCTGGCGCAACGAATTGCAGATCCGCAGCAAGATCGCCGAGGTGCTCGACATGGTCAGTCTCCACAACAAGGAGTACAAGATGCCCTACGAGCTCTCGGGCGGCGAACAGCAGCGCCTGGCCATTGCGCGGGCGCTGCTCAACGACCCGCAGGTGATCCTGGCCGACGAACCGACCGGCAACCTCGACCCTGCCGCCGCCGACGGGCTGATGCAACTGCTCCGATGGATCGTATCGCGAGGCTGCGCCGTACTGATGTCCACTCACAACATCAGCAACATCCAGCAATATCCGTCCCGCACGCTACGGTTCAATCAGGGCCGCGTCGAGGAGATCGACATGCAGTCGATTCTTGGCATTTAGCGAAAAAATCGTTATCTTTGCTTGAATTGTTCCGCGCCGTCGGCCGAAACGGCCGGGCCGTTTTTTCCGAACCGTCGCGCGGACATGCAGTTCATTGCATTTCAACCTTTTGAAGATTATTAACCACATCCTATGAGCACAGAGGAAAAAAATCAGGTTCATCAGCCGGAAGAGTATTCGGCATCCAGCATTCAGGTTCTCGAAGGGCTCGAGGCGGTGCGCAAACGTCCCGCCATGTACATCGGGGACATCGGGGTGAGAGGACTGCACCACCTGGTCTACGAGGTGGTCGACAACTCGATCGACGAGGCGCTGGCCGGATACTGCACCGACATAGACGTCACGATCAACGAGGACGACTCGATCACCGTGCGCGACAACGGCCGGGGCATTCCGACCGACTTCCATGAAAAGGAGGGACGTTCGGCGCTGGAGGTCGTGCTGACCGTACTGCACGCCGGAGGAAAGTTCAACAAGGACAGCTACAAGGTCTCGGGCGGTCTGCACGGCGTGGGCGTATCGTGCGTCAACGCGCTCTCGACGCTGCTCACGGCCGAGGTGCACCGGCAGGGCCGCATTTTCCGCCAGCAATTCAGCAAGGGCACTCCGCTGGCTCCGATGGAAGTGATCGGCGAAACCTCGGAGGAGGATCACGGAACGATCATCACGTTCAAGCCCGACGACACGATTTTCTCGGTCACCGAATACGACTACGAGACGCTCTCGTCGCGCATGCGCGAACTGGCATACCTGAACAAGGGCGTGCGGCTGAACATCACCGACCGGCGCAACCGCAACGAGCAGGGAGAGTTCGTGCACGACTCGTTCTATTCGACCGAGGGGCTCAAGGAGTTCGTCCAGTTCCTCGACGCGAGCCGCGAGCCGCTGACCGAAACGCCGATCTACATCGACACCGAGAAGGACGGCGTACCGGTCGAAGTGGCGATGCAATACAACACGAGCTTCTCGGAGAACGTCCACTCGTATGTCAACAACATCAATACGATCGAAGGCGGCACGCACCTGACGGGCTTCCGCCGCGCGCTGACGCGCACGCTGAAGAAATACGCCGAGGACTCGGGCCTGCTCGCCAAGCTGAAGTTCGAGATCAACGGCGACGACTTCCGCGAGGGACTGACGGCCATCGTATCGGTCAAGGTGGCCGAGCCCCAGTTTGAGGGACAGACCAAGACGAAACTGGGCAACAGCGAGGTGGCCGGAGCCGTCGATCAGGCCATATCGGGCGCGCTGACGCACTATCTGGAGGAGAACCCGAAGGACGCCCGAGCGATCGTATCGAAAGTGATCCTCGCCGCCACGGCACGCCACGCGGCGCGCAAGGCCCGCGAGCTGGTGCAGCGCAAGACCGTACTGTCGGGCTCGGGCCTGCCGGGCAAGCTGGCCGACTGCTCGTCGCGCGACCGCGATCAGGCCGAAATCTTCTTCGTCGAGGGAGACTCGGCCGGCGGATCGGCCAAGCAGGGCCGCGACAGGAATTTTCAGGCGATCATGCCGCTGCGGGGCAAGATACTGAACGTCGAGAAAGCCATGGAGCACCGGATTTTCGAGAACGAGGAAATCCGCAACATCTTCACCGCGCTCGGCGTGACCATAGGCACCGAAGAAGACAGCAAGGCGCTGAATCTGGAGAAGCTGCGCTACGGGCGGGTCATCATCATGACCGATGCCGATGTCGACGGCAGCCACATCGCCACGCTGATGCTGACGTTCTTCTTCCGTTACATGAACAACCTGATCAAGAACGGACACGTCTATATCGCGACGCCTCCTCTCTATCAGGTCAAGAAAGGCAAGAACAGCCGCTACTGCTGGACCGAGGAGGAACGCGAGGCCGCGCTCGAGGAGTTCGGAGCCAAGGGCGCTCACGTACAGCGGTACAAAGGTCTGGGAGAGATGAATCCCGAACAGCTGTGGGAAACGACCATGTCGCCTAAGACGCGCATTCTGCGCAAAGTGAACATCGAGAGCGCCGCCGAGGCGGACCGGATTTTCTCGATGCTGATGGGCGACGACGTGCCGCCCCGACGCGAATTCATCGAGCGGCACGCCAAATACGCGAATATCGACATTTGACCGAATCGGGCGCAGACCGACGACAGGGGCCGCTTTCGCGGCCCCTGTCGTCATTTAGCGTACGGATAAAACAGATAACGAGCGCTCTCCCCTGCCGAGCGACGGTTGTCCGACGACGCTTGTCGCACCTCTGCTCCGCCCGGATCGCATCCGGCCGGATTCCGCCGCCCCGAACCGCTCGGACCGAAGGACCGCAGACGAATCCCGGCAAGCGCTCCGACATTGCTCGACACGGCCCGAAGCCGAAAAAAGAGGCAATAGATCCGAGTACTCAGGCGCCTCGGGCCCATGCAGCCATAGCCGAAGCGAAGCACCGCGAGCACGAAACCGCAACGCTTCCGAACGCCCCGAGAAACGACAAGCCCGACGATATGCGACAAAAACGGCTCGAAAAAGGGGAAGGCAATGATACGATGCCTCAACGTACCAAGCGCATTCGCAACCGGAGTTTTTATATCCGCCCTGTCTCGGTTAACTACCATCAACCGGGCACCGTCCGATTAGCCTCTGCCGCCGGAGGGGATTTCATGCTCGGAAACACCGAGAACTCGAGGGCCGGTACAGCAAAGCACATAACCGGAAAACGGAACGATTCGCTCGCCGGCAAGCAAGCGAAACGGGAAATGCGGCTCCAAACCGACGGTATGACCCGGCGTGCGGCCGAGCGACAAAGACGATGCCGCACCCCGGAAATCCCCTCGCTATCAGAAACCCGCTGCGTTTCGGGCAGATAGAGCGCCTTTGTAAGTGATGCTCTCGCAGCTCTCGGGAACGAGGGAAACGCTCGTCAGGCCGTTCGGTTCGATGCGGAACGTGAACGAGCACGACTCGGTACTCGTCCGGGCGGAAAAGGTAATCACCCAATTGCCCCGCTTCATTTTTTTCACTCGGTAGTTGGTAATCGGCGCATCGTTGAAGCTCATGCCCTCGTCGGCTCCCAACGGAGCCCGGTAGCTTTGACCGACATAGGGAAGAACCGTCTGCAGCGTATCCCCGCAGACATGAATCGTATAGCCGCTGACGGTAAAACTCCTCTGCTTGAGCGGATAGACGCTCGAGACCGCTATCCAGTAATCCCTGCTATCCAGCATTTTCTCGACGATCGCCGCCTGACGGGGATCCGTCACCGGCTTCTTGGCCTCGGCGGGAAAGAACGACATCAGCGAAAAGAGCAGCAACGACAGACCGAGCAAGCTTCGTTTCATAACGGTAAAGATTTTAGACATCGAGCGAAAGATAAGAATTATTTCCGAATATCCAACCTATTCCCGAACACCTTGTTCGACCGATTCCGAAGACCTTCTTCCCCGCTGAGAGCGGGAAATTTTCCGCAACGGCGCGGGCGGATATCCGTCAAAACAGCCCGGAACCCGAATCCGTTCCTTTATGACGTCTGCGCAGCAGGAGCAGAAAAGGAAGCGCCGAGGCAAGCGTCAGCATCACGACGATCGTAAAATCGTCGGTCACTCCCGAAACGTAGGCTTCGGTCCGGTCGCCCGCATCGCGGGCCGTATGGTAGGCGATGCGCGAGGTCATGACCGCCGTGAGCAGCGCGATGCTGATACTTCCGACCAACTGCTTGATACTGTTAGATATGCCCGCTGCAGCAGCCATCTGGTTCTGATTCAGGTTCCGAAGCGAGAAAGCGTTCAGCGGCGCGAAGGTCAGCCCCATGCCGAATCCCCGCAGATAGACGACGGCCATGATAGCGGAATGGGGCGTGCGAACCGTAAACCGGCTGGCTAGAAAAAAGCTCAGCGCCATCACGGCGATGCCGGCGAACACGAGCGGCAGCGCGCCGACATAGCGAGTAAGAATGCCCGAAGCGGTCGACAGAACTCCCTGAATCAGTCCTACCGGCAGGAAAACCATACCTGCCATCAGCGCCGTATAGCCCAGCCCGTTCTGCATGTAAAGCGGCAGCAGATAAGTGCCGCCGAACATGCCGATGCCGAAGATAATCAACACGAGCATCGAGACGCCGAAATGACGGTCGCCCAACAGGCGGATGTCGAGCAGCGGATGGTCCGTCCGCAGCTCGCGGACGATGAACACGGCCAGCGCGACGGCCGCCACGGCGAACGAGCCGGCCACGTCCCAGGCCGTCCAGCCGTGCGGGTTGCCCGACGCATTGCCCCGGGCCAGCCCGTAGATGACCAACGGCATGAAAAGAGCGACGCTCACGAAGCCGATCCAGTCGAACCGGCCTATGTCGGGATTCCTCCACTCTTTCTGAATCAGCAGCGAGGCGGCAATGCCCAGTATGCCGATCGGCACGTTCACATCGAAAATCAGATGCCAACTGTAATCGTCCACCAGAAAACCGCCCACCAGAGGTCCGAAGGAGATGGACGCCGCAGCAGCGACCGCCCACAGACCGAGCGCCGTGCTGAGCTGCTTGGCGGGAAATTCGCGCGAAACGATGGCCAGTCCCAGCGACTGGATAATGCCGCTGCCCACCCCTTGCAATGCCCGGGAAAAAATCAGGAACTCGTCGACGGTGGCCCGGCCGCAACACCACGATCCGAACGTAAACAGAATCATGCCGAGCACGTATATCCGCTTGTTGCCGTAGCGGTCGGCCAGCCAGCCGGCCGTAGGCAACATGATCGTCATCGTAATCATATAGGCCGTGACGACCCACTCGGCCGTCGAAAGGCCGATGTGAAAGACATTCATGATCGTGGGAAGTCCTACGTTGACGACCGTCACGTCAAGCACCGCCATGAACGTACCCACCATGATCACGGCGAGTACCCACCATTTGTAACTCCGGCTCTTCTGCAGCCGGACCTGCCACTGCTTCATACGTAATTTTTCCGCGATGCCAGCGCAAAAAAAATGCCACCTGACACGAGGCGCGCGGCGTTCCGGTCTCGCCAACGGATGAATTCTCCGGGACATGCCTGCCTTTCCGGGAACAACGCGAAACGGGAAAGGTCCGGACAAAAACGTCCGGATCGGCGCGAAGGGGAGAATACCCGTCAGAAACGCTTCGTATAGCCGTGACAATAAGGCTGCGTGCCCTTGCGCTCGTAATAGTCCTGATGATAGGCCTCGGCGGGCCAGAACGTTCCGGCCGGGGTAACCCTCGTCGCGATGCGGTAACCCTTGGCGCGCAACGTATCGAGCAGCCGCTCGGCGACCGCTTTCTGTTCCGGCGTCCGATAGAATATCTCGGAGCGGTACTGGTCGCCTATGTCGGGGCCCTGACGATCGACCTGCGTCGGATCGTGAATCTCCAGAAAAAGTTTCGTCAACGCCTCGTACGACGTTTTCGACGGATCGAACACGACGCGGACGGCTTCGGCATGGCCGGTCTCGTGACTGCAAACCTGCTCGTAGGTAGGACGTTCGGTCCGGCCGCCGGTATAGCCCGACTCGACCGACAGAACGCCCGGAGCCCGCTGCATCAGATGTTCGACGCCCCAAAAGCAGCCTCCTGCGAAAACGGCCGTATCGGTCGCGGCGCGCTCTTCGCCGGCCGTCCTCTCGAAATCGAGCGAAACGGAGTTGACGCAATGGCGGACATTCTTGGGCGTGAATCCCTCGCCGGCGAACACATGGCCCAAATGTCCTCCGCATTTCGCGCAGACGATCTCGGTCCGGCGTCCGTCGGCGTCGGGAACGCGCCGGACCGCTCCCTCGATCTCGTCATCGAAACTGGGCCAGCCGCAGCCCGAATCGAACTTGTCCGCAGAGCGGTAAAGCGGCTCGCCGCACTGCCGGCAGCGGTAGACGCCCGGCTCATTGTGGTCGTAATACTTGCCGGAGAAGGGCCGCTCGGTGCCCTTGTCGACGATCACCCTTTTTTCTTCCTGTGTAAGCGGTTTCATGCTCTGTGCCGTTAGCGGACCCGCCGGCAGCGCCGACAAAAGAATCCAAAATAAGAAGCGACGCATAGAATCGATGTTTTCGATACCGTTCGCCACACGGTATTTCAAATATTGTTCCGCAACCGTCCGCGCCCGTTCCGCCCGCAGCCCCAAGCGGCTCTGCCAGAACGGGCCGACGAAGCGCATAACGCGGACCGTAACGCCTCGGGCACGGACGAGCATCGTACCGACACTCCCCGGCGTCCGCTTCCTCGCCGCAAAGTTCCATTGTACCGTCCGATAACGCCGCCTAAATAAGCGGGTAACCTGATGTCCGGGAGAGAAGATCGGGCAGGCGGCAGGCAACCGGAAAATGCTCCGAAAAGTGCGCATCGAAAACCGGCGAGCACAATTTTGAAGCAAAAAGCCTCAAGCCGACCGTAAACACGAGGGAAGCCCAACAAAAGAAGTCCGAAAGTCTCTTTTCGCCGGTATCCGCGACCTCAGCCCGGCAAACGATTGCCGGCCACAGCGTACGGGAAAGCCCCGAAAGCCGATCGCTCCGCCGAGACACCGTCCGCGACGCAAACATGCAGGCGGAAACCCGCTCGCCCGTTCCTTCCGCCCCGTGTTACAAGTCCTGCGCCTCCTGCTCCAGATGCCGCACGTAAAGGCTGTGCACGATACCGTCGATGATGCCGATCGTAGGCACGATGATCGGGCGATCGCCGGTCACGGACGCGATCCGCAGGAAAATCTCGGCAGCGGGAACGATCACGTCGGCCCGGTCGCCGTTGAGCGAATATTGTTCCATGCGCTGCTCGACGGTCTTGTCCTTCAGTTCGTCGTACAAGGCGCGAAGCCGCCCGATCTCCAGACGGTTGTCATGCGAGGCGCGGGCCATGCGGTACAGTTTGTTGATGTTTCCGCCCGAGCCGATGATCTGCAAGTTCCCGTAGCGACCGGCCCACACTTTCAGTTCGCGGTCGAGCGCCTGCCAGTCGTCGGGACGGACCGTGCCGGTCAGCTGACGGACCGTGCCGATGTCGAAAGAATGCGAATCGACGAGCTTTCCGTCGGCGATCAGGCTGATTTCGGTACTGCCGCCGCCGACGTCGACATAGAGATACGTACCCTCCCGGTCGAGCAGATCGGCCACATGACTGTCGTACACAATACGGGCCTCCTGTTGTCCGTCGATGATCTCGAGGCGGATGCCGGTCTTGTTGTGAATCTTACGGGCGATTCGCTCACCGTTCGACGCGTCGCGCATGGCCGAGGTCGCGCAAGCCCGGTAGGCCGTCACCCCGTATACTTTCATCAGCAGACGGAACGCCTTGACCGTGCGCATGAGCTGTTTCTCCTTGAAGGTCGTGATGACGCCCCGGCGGAACGAGTCCTCGCCCAACCGCAGCGGAATGCGGATCAGGACCGTTTTGGTCATCGCCGAGGGAGGCTCGCCCTCCGCGACGCTCTTGATCAGGAATCGCACGGCGTTCGACCCGATGTCGATCGCGGCGAAATTGAGTTTCTTATTCAACATGTCTATGCAATCAGAGAAGACAAGATAGCTATTTTTCTCCGGATTCGGCACGGTAATGCTCGTAAAGTCGCTGCTGCGAGCGCCGGGGAGGCCGCCCGTCGTCGTAAAGCAGGTTGTCGCCCGTGCCGTCGACCACCCGCGCGGCCACGTTGTCGGCCAATCCTTCGTCCACGATCCGGCGCAGCTCCCGGCGGACCGCTTCGTCGTAAACCGGCGCATACGCCTCGACGCGGTTATCCAGATTGCGCGTCATCCAGTCGGCCGAACCGATATAGATCCGCTCGTCGCCGCCGTGACCGAAGATCAGAATGCGCGAATGCTCCAGGTAACGGTCGATGATGCCGCGTATTTCGATCCGCCCGCGATCGTGCGCGGAAACCACGATCGAGCAGTTGCCGCGCACCAGCAGGCGCAGCCGGACGCCAGCGGCGGCGGCGGCATAGAGCCGGCCGATCAGTTTCGCGTCGGTAATATGGTTCACTTTCGCCAGAATATAGGCTTCCTCGCCCTGCCGGGCGCGGCGCACCTCGTCGGCGATCAGCGCATTGAGCTTACGGCGCATGTCCCGAGGCGATACGACCAGATGGTCGAAGGCGAACGGCCGGGCCGGCTGGCGGATGAACTCGAACACGCGCTCGACCTCGCGCGTCAGCCGCCGGTCGGCCGTCAGCAGCGCGACGTCGGTGTAGGTTCGGGCGTTGCCTTCGTGGAAGTTGCCCGTGCTCACGCAGGCGATGTCGCCCCTCGACGATCCGATGTGCGTCAGCTTGGCGTGCACCTTGAGTCCCTCGACGCCGAAAATCACCCGAATGCCGGCTTCCTGCATCTTCTTCGCCCAGTCGATGTTCGACGCCTCGTCGAAACGCGCCATCAGCTCGACGACGGCGGTCACCTGCTTGCCGTGCCGCGCGGCGCAGATCAGCGCCTTGACGACCTTGGAGTTTCTGGCCAGTCGGTAGACGGTCGTCCGGATCGTACGAACGTCGCGGCTCAGGGCCGCCTCGCGCAGCAGACGCAGATAGTTCGAGAAGCTCTGATAGGGATAGTGGAACAGCACGTCGCCCCGCCGCACCCGGTCGAGCGTACTGTCGGCCGTGTCGAAGTCGGGGACCGGCGCAGGCGGCCACGGTTCGAAGCGCAGGTCTCCGCGTCCGACGTCGGGGAAGCGCATCAGGTCTTTCATGTTGTGGTAACGCGAACCGCCGACGCAGATATCGTACCGGTCGATGCCGAACCTGCGCTTGAAATATCGCAGCATCTCGTCGGGCATCCGCCGGTCGTAGACAAAACGCACGGGTTCGCCCCGCTTGCGGCTTTTCACGCCCCGGGCCACCTTCTCGACGAGACCCTCGCCGGCATCGCCGCGGAGTTCCATCTCGGCATCGCGCGTGAACTTCACGGCATAAGCCTCGAACGACTCGTAGCCGAGACCGGCGAAAATGAACGGCAGACAGAACCGCACGACGTCGTCGAGAAAGATCAGACAGGTTCTCCCGTCGTTCGAAGGCAGCACGAGAAACCGGCCGAAATCCTTGACCGGCAACTCGATCAGCGCATAATCCCGGACCACGCGTCCCGTACGCGTACGCCTCAGCAAACGGACGGCCAGGTAAACGCCCGAGTCGGTCAGCTCGCCGAGCTGCGCTCCCCGCGTCAGAATCAGCGGATAAGTCGCGCTGTCCAGCTCGTTGCGATAGACCGCGCGGACATAGGCGGCCTGAGCGTCGGAAAGGCGGCTTTCGTCCAGCAGCGCGATACGCTCTTTCTCCAGCTCGGCCAGAATGCCGGCGAACGTCTGCTCGAACTCCTCGGAATAGACATGGATCAGCCGGTTGATCTCGCGCAGCTCCCTGCGTGCGCCGGGACTGCGGCCGCTCTCGTACTCGGCGACGCGTTTCATCGTCGAGACGCGCACGCGAAAGAACTCGTCCAGATTGTTGCTATAAATGCCCAGAAACGACAGCCGCTCCAAGAGCGGCACGTTCGCACGCTGCGCCTCCTGCAAAATTCGATGATTGAAATAGATCCAGCTCAGGTCGCGGTCCAGGGTCTTCGGTGTTTTCATGGTCTGCTGCCGTGGAATTGATCGTTCGCAAGATACGCTTTTTAAGGCGAAAACGAGGTAACGCGAACTTTAAATTTCGTCTGCGGCAACAACCGTTCCGCAAACGGGTAAAGGAAGCGGGAACGATCCGGAAGGGCGATAAGTATAAAGTCGTATTTTACGCTCCGAACGGTCGTTGCGAGCCCGATACGGAGCCTTTCGTATTGTCAGCGAGCGAAAATTGTCCTACTTTTGCATGAGTAAGGAGGTCCCCGGACAACCCGGAACGGACCGCCGGCTACACGAACCGAACCAATGAAAGATTTCAACGCCACACGGTACAAGCTGAAAAACATCGCTACGGAGCGCGTCTTCGACGACGAAGGCTGGACGCTCGAAGATAAGCAGAGCCACGTCCCCTCGCTGATCCGGGCCGTCTACGAGTCGAAACAGATACGCCCCAAAGGCGAGGAACACGGCATCTACCGCTTTGCCGACTGGCTGCCGGTCAAACGGACGCTCAGCGGATCGTGCGCTCCGGTCACCTACCGCAGCCGCAAGCTCGCCGAGCATTTGGGACTCAAGAACCTGTATATCACTTTCAACGGATATTTTCCCGAAATCGGGGCGCGCATGACGACCTGCTCGTTCAAAGAGACGGAGGCCTACTCGGTCTGCGGCCGGCTGAACGGCAAACACAAGGACAAGGTGCTCGTCGTGGCGTCGGCCGGAAACACGGCCCGCGCGTTCGCCAAGGTGTGCTCGGACAACCATATTCCGCTGCTGCTCAGCGTACCCGAGGAAAATATCGACGCGCTGTGGTTCGAAGCTCCGCTCGACGACTGCGTCAAGCTGATCTCGCCCCGGCACGGAGCCGACTACTACGACGCAATCAAGTTGAGCGACATGGCGCTGCAGTCGGACAAGTTCTTCGCCGAGGGAGGCGCCAAGAACGTCGCGCGGCGCGACGGGATGGCGACGACCGTGCTGTCGGCCGTCACGCACATCGGGCGCATTCCGGACTATTACTTTCAGGCCGTCGGCAGCGGCACGGGCGCGATCGCCGCATGGGAAGCCAATCTGCGACTGATCGAGGACGGGCGGTTCGGCAGCCATAAGATGAAACTCATGGTATCCCAGAACGCGCCCTTCGTTCCGATGTACGACGCATGGAAGGCGCGCTCGCGCGAAATGCTCCCTTACGACGACGATCAGGCCCGGCTCGACGTCGAGGAAATCGACGCGAAGGTACTCTCGAACCGCAAGCCCCCCTATGGAATCAAGGGCGGCCTGTTCGACGCGCTGCTCGACACGGGCGGAGACATACTCGTCGCGACGAACGACGAAGCCCGTGCGGCCAAAAAGCTGTTCGCCGAACTGGAAGGCGTCGACATCTACTCGGCTCCGGCCGTAGCGCTGGCTACGCTGATCCAATCCGTCCGCGACGGAAGGATCGCTCCCGAGGAATACGTCATGCTGAACGTGACCGGAGGCGGAGAGAAGCGTTTCATGGAAGGCAAGGAGCTGTTTTTCCTGAAGCCGTCGCACGTGTTCGATATCGACCCCGACCCCAAAGAAGTCGCAGAGAAGGTCGAGGCGCTGTTCGAGTAATAGACACTCCTGAATCCGCAACCATACGCTGGCCCGAGTAATTTCGGGCCAGCGTGTCTTTTAAACGCCCTACACTCGCGTGTCAGTTACCGAAAGTCTGATCTTTGCCGCATGTGAAAGAGAATTTTCCCGATCGGGACCGCCGGGAAAATCATCCGAGTTTTTCATTACAGAAATCTGCCATGGCAAACGAATTACCCTGACATCGTGCGATGATCGGTTGTTAGGCCCGGCCAACATCGCGACCCGAGTCTCCATAGGAACGGGCATCCGCCCCCGCAATCTAATGAATCAACTTGTCGGTTTCGTATTCGGAACTTCACCGTTTTTTCGAGCAATCCTCGAACCGGTTCTAACGCCCGTTTTTCCGACTTGCCTTATCATAAAATCCAATCCGAGACAGAGCGACAGGACGACTAAGACACATTTTCACTGCCGACTCTACGCGTTTTCCGGTTTTCCCGAACCCGTCGATCCGACAGTAACCCCATCTCCAAACCCGAATATCGAATCGTCTACGACAGCTATTCGATATTCGAATGAACTTACTAAAAACAGAAATAAAGAAAGCGGCCAACCGGAGAAATAAGCATCGGAAAGATTCTCTCCGACTTCAAACGGTCTGTTCCGTCTGTTCCGTCCGAACGATAGCAGCCGCCGTCGTGACGACGGCGGCTGCCTCCAGAATGATCGTATTCCGCTTTTCGATACGCATGCGACCGACACCGGCATCCCGATTTGCGGACCGACCGCTTGGAGCGCATCGTCCGCAGCCGCCATACGTTCGGCGACGATCGACGCTCCAACGATGAACAGAAACCTTCCGCAGAAAGATCGATCCGGCTAAACCGGGCATCGCAACATGATTCCGACAGGCGAATCCACTTCCGGCACTTTCCCTTCGAGATTATTCAGCGGACACCCGAAGAAAAACTTGCCGACATCCCTGCTCGTCGGCGGCATCGATATTCATCTGAAATCCCTTAGCGCCGCAACCGGCCGCCTTATTTTCATACAGGTCGAGCAGCTTCTCGGGAGTGCATACCGAGCCGAGTCTTTCCCAACCGGCCGAATCGGATATCTGACTCTCCCTGCTAACAATCCATACGACCAAGTCGGGTTCTGCCGCATCTACGGCCGTCGCATCCATTTCAAAGTAGATACACTTGTCGAGCGCCTGAGGACAGAACGCGAATTCCGCCAAAGTTTGCTCCCGACTTGAACAATCGCTGCCTGACTGCCCCGAGCATCCTCCAAGCATGACAGCAAGAACCAGCACTAACACGATTCGCACACTTTTCATAAAAAAGATTTTAACCGGACCAATGATATTCGATCTCGTTTTCAGGCAGGACGTCCGTCTGTCCGATTTCCGGCATGGTCCTCCTCTCTTATGTTTCTTGCATCTTCTCGTTAAACTTCATGGCATTTCCCGCTCCCGACACCCAAACAAATCCATATCCCTTTGTCCGTATTATTTCGGGATGGATTGACCATCGGCAATCGAACATCGGACAATAGCCCGTTTCTTTCCCCCAACCAACGCGCCTTTCATGAAAGCTATACAACGGGGGTTCGCAATCAATGGCATCGCTGCTATTCGCCTCACTACAAAAAGTGTCAATGAATCATTCGATCGCATCCATGCGCCATCCCGGTCGCTCCTCTCGCTCCGATAGAATAAATCCATCGTTCCGGCAACCGCCTAACGAGATCGGGATAAGAGCATGGAATAAATATACCAAATAGAATTTACCCTCACAACAAAACATAGCTTTTTATTTAGCCACACTTTAATAATTTATCACATATCCGTATCCCTGCGAACAGAAAAATCGGGAAAAAGATCGACCGAAACTTATTCACAAAACTTCATGACCAGACTTGTAAACCGGCGCGACAGCGTTCACCTGCCTGCCGCGAACTCGCGGTAGAACCAGACGATCGTCTCGATGCCGCGCAGGAAGTTCTCAAGTCCGTAGCTCTCGTTCGGCGAGTGGATCGCGTCGCGGTCGAGCCCGAATCCGAGCAGAACCGACTTGACGCCCAGCTCCTTCTCGAACGTGCTGATGATCGGGATGCTGCCGCCCGAATAGTACGGCAGAGGCTTCCGGCCGAACGTCCGCTCGACGGCCCGGGCAGCGGCGCGATAGGCGGGCAGATCGGTCGGACACACGTACGGAAAGCCCCCGTGCAGCACCTCTACGTCGACACGGACGCTGCGGGGAGCGATCGAACGGAAATGCTCGGCGAACAGACGGCCGATCTCGCGATAGTCCTGATCGGGTACCAGGCGCATCGAAATTTTCGCGTGAGCCTTCGACGGAATGATCGTCTTGGCGCCTTCGCCGGTATATCCGCCCCAAATGCCGTTTACGTCAAGCGACGGCCGCACGCCGATGCGCTCCATGGTCGAGTACCCCTTCTCGCCCGCCGTTTCCCGCACGCCGATGCTCTTGCAAAAAGCGGCCTCGCAGAACGGAGCCCGGCCGAAATCCGTCCGCTCCGCCGGCGAGAGCTCCCGCACCCGGTCGTAGAATCCGGGGACGGTCACGCGGCCGTCGGCATCGGTCAACGACGCGATCATCTTCGAGAGCACGACGGCCGGATCGGCCACCGCTCCGCCGTACAGACCCGAATGCAGATCGCGGTCGGGTCCCGTAACGGTCACCTGCACATAGCACAAGCCCCGCAGACCGCAGGTGATCGACGGCACGTCCCAGCCGAGCATGCTGGTGTCCGAAACGAGAATCACATCGGAACGAAGGAGCTCCTTGTGCCGGGCGCACCATGTCGTAATGCTCGCCGAGCCGATCTCTTCCTCTCCCTCGATCATGAACTTGACGTTGCACGGCAGCTCGCCGGCCGAAATCATCGCCTCCAGCGCTTTGACGTGCATGAACGACTGTCCCTTGTCGTCGTCGGCCCCGCGCCCCCAGATACGTCCGTCGCGCAAAACCGGCTCGAACGGATCGGTCTTCCACTCGTCGAGCGGATCGACCGGCATCACGTCGTAATGACCGTACACGAGCACGGTCGGCGCAGCCGAATCGACGATCTTCTCGCCGTAAACGATCGGATTGCCGTCGGTCGGCATCACCTCGGCGCGGTCGGCGCCGGCGGAAAGAAGCGCGTCGCGCAGATGCTCGGCGCAACGGACCATATCGCCCCGATGCGCGCTGTCGGCGCTGATCGACGGGATGCGCAGCAGCGAGAAAAGCTCTTCGACGAAACGCTCCCGATGCTCGTCGATGTATCGTTTTACTTTTTCCATAACAGATTCGGTTTTGGTCAGGCGATAAAGATAACGAACCGACGGGTGAAACACAAGCGGTTCCGGCAAAAAGAAGCCGCCGCCCGCCGTTTCCGGCGCAAGATCCTGCCGGGTCGCCATGCCGCTCGGACCAAACCGATCCCGGCATCCGCACAGCGGACGATCTTCGCGCAGCGGCGGCAATTTTACATATTTGTCACGGGCGGCAACCGAAGACAAGGACACCTGCGGTCTCCGACACGTTTCCCGAACGGACACGGTTACGGTTCCGGCAGAATCTTGCCGGACATGCTTCCGAGATCGCCGGCAAAAGCCTTGTCTGAATCCCATGCCCGACACGAACGGGGCGTCAGTTTCCCGAACGGGTATGAAGGACGCAGAAGCGCTCGAACAAATCGACCAGACGACTGCGGCGGCCGCGCAGGGAAACGAAGCTGAAACAGCGCGTAACGGACAAGTCGGACAGACCGATTACGCGCAGCAATCCATGACGCAGCTCTTCCCGAATGGCCTGCACGGAGAGAAAGGCCGCCGCTCCGGAGTCGTACAGATAATGCTTGATGCTCTCGGTGCTGCCGAGCTGCATTTCGATGTTCAGCGACCGCAGCGAAAGGCCCTTGGCCGCCAAAGCGCGCTCGACGACATCGAGCGTGCCCGAGCCCGTCTCGCGGATTACGAGCGGAACCGAGGTCAGATCGGCCGCGCACATCCCGTCGCGGCCCAGCGCGCGATTGCCGGCGGAAGTCACGAGCACCAGCTCGTCCTGCATGAAAGTCTCGTAGCGAAGCGAAGGACGGGCGGCCTGTCCCTCGATCAGGCCGACATCGATCCGCTCGTCGGCGACCAGACGCTCGATCCGCTCCGTGTTACCGTCGGCCACGGTCACGCGGATGTCGGCATAGCGTTTCCTGAAACGCGACAATACGGCAGGGAGCACGTACTGCGACAGCGTCGTACTCGCGCCGAGGGCTATCTCTCCGCCGGGCACGGCTCCGTCCGGCGCAAAAGCCTCGTTCAGCTCTCCGTAAAGCGACAGGATCCGGCGGGCATAGCCCAGCAGCCGTTCGCCTTCCGGAGTCAGAGAAATCGTTCCTCCCCGGCGCAGAAACAGCGCCACGCCGAGCTGCCTTTCCAGCTCGCCGACGTGCTTCGTAACGGCGGGCTGCGTAATGAAAAGCTCGGAGGCGGCGCGCGTGAAGCTCAGCTTCTCGGCAGCCGTTCGGAATACCCTGAGTCGGAAATCGGTGATCATGCGGCAAAAGTATTAGGTATGAAGTTACGATATCGCCGAACAAAACCAAGCTCCGGGCGAAACCGGCCGTCCCGGCCCCATCGCCTGCCGTCCGGCACACGCGACAGCAGTCGCGAAGCCGACTGCGTCTACCTGCGGACAGCGGCATCCGCCCGGGAGAACCGGCGAGTATGAGACACAAGACGCGCCGATAAAAAACGCCGGCCGATACCGAGCATCCCCGCACGGGAAACAGTACAATAACGGTCCGGAATAGGCTCGTACCACACTGCCGGTGCAAAGAACCGGGCCGCCCGTCGCTCCCGGACTCCCCCGCCCGGACCGGCCGTCCGATTAAATTCCGGTCAATCCTCTCCGAACCTGTCCGCCCGGATCGTGCGCGCCCTATTTATCCGGCTATCGTCCGGTCGCCTCGCGGATATCGGCCATGATCCGGCGCGCGAGCGCCTCGGCCGAAGCCTCGTCGCGGCTTTCGCTGTAAATGCGGATGATCGGCTCGGTGTTGGACTTACGCAAATGAACCCACTCGGCCGGAAAGTCGATCTTCACGCCGTCGATGTCGGTCACGCGCTCGCCGGCGTACTTGGCCTTGATCGCGGACAGCACGCCGTCCACGTCGATATCGGGCGTCAGCTCGATCTTGTTCTTGGAAATAAAGTACGGGGGATACGTGGCCCGCAGCGCCGAGGCGCTCAGTCCCGTCCGGGCCAGATGAGTCAGAAACAGCGCTACGCCGACCAGCGCATCGCGGCCGTAGTGAAGTTCCGGATAGATCACCCCTCCGTTACCCTCGCCTCCGATTACGGCTCCGACCTCGCGCATCTTCGCCACGACGTTCACTTCGCCCACCGCCGCCGCACAATACGGGCAGCCATGACGCTCAGCCACGTCGCGCAGCGCGCGGGACGAGCTCAGGTTCGACACGGCCGGCCCTTTCGTATGAGAGAGCACGTAATCGGCCACCGCGACAAGCGTATACTCCTCGCCGAACATCGTACCGTCCTCGCAGACCAAAGCCAGCCGGTCCACGTCCGGATCGACCACCACGCCCAAATCGGCTCGCTCGGAGGGGACCCGTGCCGCGATATCGGTCAGGTTCTCGGGGATCGGCTCGGGCGTATGGGCGAACCTCCCGTCGGGCGTGCAGTTCATCTCGGCTACCTCGCACCCCAGTTCCCGGAGCAGTACGGGCATCACGACTCCTCCCACCGAGTTGACCGCATCGACGACGACGCGGAACCCGGCCCGGCGAACCGCCTCACGGTCGACCAGCGGCAGGGCCAGCACGCGGTCGATATGCTCACGGTCGTAACTACCGCGAAAGACGATATGCCCCAGCGCGTCCACCCCGGGGTAATCGTAGGCGTCGTCCGCCGCAATAGCCAACACCCGTTTGCCCTCGGCGTCGCTGAGGAACTCGCCGCGCGATCCGAGCAGCTTCAACGCATTCCACTGCCCGGGATTGTGGCTGGCCGTCAGAATGATCCCTCCGTCGGCTCCTTTGCCCGTCACGGCTATCTCGACCGTCGGCGTCGTGGCCAGCCCGATATCGATCACGTCGATCCCGCAGCCGCACAGCGTACCCGTCACGATCGAGGCGGCCATCTCGCCCGACAGGCGAGCGTCGCGTCCGACGACGACCCGCAGGCGCCGGCCCGCCCCGTTGTTCTCCCGCAACCACCGGCCGTAAGCCGACGTGAACTTGACCAGGTCGAGCGGCGTCAGATTTTCGCCGGGCGCTCCGCCGATCGTACCCCGGATACCCGAAATGGATTTTATCAGTGTCATGCTTTCTCCCTACTTAAATAATTTTTACAAAGAAAACGGTTTCGGACGAATAACGGCCACTTATTACACAAACCTATACATCGACAAAACGAATAAAGAAAATAAATACCGCACAGTATCCGGTCCGTACCGTATCACGACCGCAGGCCATAAGAACCGGAACCGCACCGCCGGGCCCCGGAATGCCCACCGACACGCTCGGAGCAGCCGGTCGCAGCCGTTGCGCCGACCCAATCGGCAGGGCGCGGCACCCCGCCGAATGCCGGGAAGCGCCGGGCAAATCCGTCGAGAAACCGTCCCGGAAAAGGTCGCTTCCGACCGTTTCGACAGGATATGCAAACGAGGAAAGCGACTCCCGCCGAAAGAGGCATATCCAAGGCGACAACGAAACCCATATCGAGACGATCCGTCACGCCGACCCTGCACGGAACGCCGGCCGAATCGCCCCGACAATCTCCGGCTCCCGGTTGACAGTTCCGGAACGCATATCGCCGGCACGCCGGCCGGAAGCGTCTCCGCCGAAGAGGTCCGGCAAAGAGCCAAGCGGCCCTCCGTCCCCCGAAAACCTACGCACGACAGGCCGGATGTCGTCCCGGCTTTTCCTGCGGGCCGCCGGTGCGGATTCGGGAAACGATTTCCCGGCCCGTTCCTTGCTTGTTACCGGTTCTTAGCTTATCTTTGATACGCCTTGGGAAGCCCGGCCGCACGAAAGCGACAGCGAGCCAAGGCGGAGGGAACCCGCACGCGCAAAGCGGTCGTTCCGATGCCCGAGCACGGGAAACCGATCCGAAAAAGGAAACGACACCGCACGCAGAACCGCAGCGACGAAGCCGGTCCGTCGTCCGGACCCGCACGGAAACGGCGGATCGAGAAAACAACGACAACCGGCCGGCCGGAACGATCCGGAACCGGTCCGAAACACCATAAAAAACATGACAAGAACGATAGCCCCTTCCGAACTGATCGTCAACTCCGACGGTTCGGTCTTTCATCTGCACCTGCGCCCCGAGCAGCTGGCTCGGACCGTCATACTGGTCGGAGACCCCGGACGGGTCGAGCAGGTCGCCTCCCGGTTCGACCGAATCGAGCACCGGGCAGCGAACCGCGAATTCGTGACCGCCACCGGATATTATGCGGGCAAGCGCATGACCGTGCTGTCGACAGGCATCGGAACCGACAACATCGACATCGTCGTCAACGAGCTCGACGCGCTCGTGAACATCGACCTGAGGACCCGCACGGAAAAAGAGGAGAAAACCCGGCTCACGCTGGTCCGGCTGGGGACCTGCGGCGCGATCCGGCCCGAGCTGCAGCTGGGCGACCGGATTCTCTCGCGCATATCGGTCGGGCTGGACGGCCTGCTGAACTTCTACGAGGGAAGCGAAGCGGTCTGCGACCGGGAAATGGAACGGGCGTTCGTCGAACATACCGGTTGGAACTCGCGGCTCGCCACCCCCTATTTCGTCCGTTGCTCGGACTATCTCGCCGAGCTGTTCGCGCCGGATACCGTCGAGGGCATGACCGCCTCGGCGCCGGGATTCTATGCCCCGCAAGGACGCTACCTGAGGCTGGCGCCGGCCGACAGGCGCCTGAACGAGAAAATCGAGTCGTTCGAGTACGGCGGCCACCGCTTCACGAATTTCGAGATGGAAGGCTCCGCGCTGGCCGGACTCTCTCGTCTGATGGGGCACGATGCCGTCACGATCTGCACGGTGATCGCCCAACGGGTCGCGCTCGAATCCGACACCGACTATCGGCCGTTTGTTGATAAGATGATAGCAACGTGCTTGGAAAAGTTGGCCGGAATCTGAAAATTTGGACTATCTTTGAAGTTGGATTTCCGTTCGGCGACTCTCCGTTCGCCGGAGGAAGGCGCGGTTTCGCGCGACCGGCCGGAACCGCGTTCCCGACACATTCATTGTCAAACCATTAAAGCGCATAACATATGAAATTCGTCGTATCCTCCACCGCACTGCTGAACGTGCTGCAGACCTCCAACAAGGTGGTCAGCAACAAGAACACGCTGCCCATTCTCGACAACTTCCTGTTCGAGCTCAAGGACGGCGTGCTGAAGATCACCGCTTCGGACCTCGAGACCACGATGATCGGCACGCTGAAAGTCGACAGCATGGAGCAGGAAGGCGTGATCGCCGCTCCGGTCAAACTGATGATCGATTCGCTGAAAGAGTTCTCGGAGCAACCGCTGACGATCGAGGCCAACGAGTCGACGTGGGAAATCCAGATCAGCTGGAAAACGGGCAAGCTGGCCATTCCCGGCACTTCCGGACTGAGCTACCCGACGCAGCCCGCGCTCGACGAAGAGACGAAACAGGAAATCTCCGTCGACACGAACCTGCTGCTTACGGGCATCAACAAAACGATTTTCGCGACGGCCGACGACGAGCTCCGCCCGGTGATGAACGGCGTGTACGTCAACATCGAACCGCAGGCGATCACCTTCGTGGCGACCGACGCCCACAAGCTGGTCAAGTACGCCGCCTCGGCCGAAACCGGTACGACCGCCTCTTTCATCCTGCCCAAAAAGCCGGCTAACCTGCTCCGGGGCGTACTGGGGAAGGAAGACGCCGACATCCGGATGGAATTCGACGACAAAAACGTCGTCTTCCACCTGAAAAACCATACGCTCGTCTGCCGGCTGATCGAGGGCAACTATCCCAATTACAACGCCGTGATTCCGGCCAACAACCCGAACAAGGTGCTCGTGGACCGCACGGAGCTCCTGAACGGTATCCGCCGCGTGGCCGTCTGCTCGAATCAGGCCACGAACCTGATCAAGTTCGAGATCGAGCCCAATACGATCAACCTGACCGCTCAGGACCTCGATTTCTCGGTGTCGGCTCAGGAGTCGCTCACGTGCGACTACGAGGGCGAGGCGATCGAGATCGGCTTCCGGTCGACCTTCCTTGTCGAGATACTCTCGAACATCGAGACGCAGAACGTATCGGTCGAGCTGGCCGACTCGACGCGCGCCGGCGTGTTCAAGCCCGTCTACGACGAGGCTCCGGACACCGAGACGCTGATGCTGCTCATGCCGATGATGATCAACGCATAAAGTCCGTCCAAGACCCGTCGCAGGCAGCGGACCGCAGCGCTTTTGCCGGGACTTCCGCCCGGTAGCCGAGGATTCCCGAAAAGCGCCGGCGCGACTGCACGTCCGACCGTAACCGCCGGACCGGACGAATTCCGGTGCCGGGCCGTCGAACGGAACGAAACAGGAAAGCCGGCAGCAAAAGGCAAAGCTTCGGGCCCGGCCTTTCGGCACCGGGCCGGGTGTCGTCGGTCTCCGGCCTGAATCCAACGGGGCGACCCGCAATAGAAAAACGAATGAAACTGAACCTGAAAAATCCGATCGTCTTTCTCGATCTGGAAACCACCGGCGTCGATCCGTGCAAAGACCGCATCGTCGAAATATCGCTCGTCAAAGTAATGCCCGACGGCAGCAAGGAAGTCAAGACGCGCCGGATCAACCCGCAGATGCACATTCCGGAGGCCGCCTCGGCCGTCCACCACATCTACGACAAGGATGTCGCCGACTGTCCCACTTTCCGCGAGATCGCCAAATCGCTGTGGGCTTACATCGAAGGATGCGACTTCGGAGGCTACAACTCGAACAAATTCGACATTCCGGTACTCGTCGAAGAGTTTCTGCGTGCCGGACTCGACGTAGACCTGCACAAAAGCCGTTTCATCGACGTGCAGAATATCTTCCACAAGATGGAGCAGCGCACGCTCGTGGCCGCTTACAAATTCTATTGCGGGAAAGAGCTCGACGAGGCCCACTCGGCCGAAGCCGACACGCTGGCCACCTACGAAGTGCTGCTCGCGCAGCTGGACCGTTACCCCGAGCTGAAAAACGAGGTGGATTATCTGGCCGAATTCTCGTCGCGCGGCAAGTGCGCCGACTACGCGGGCAGAATCGTCTTCGACGAGAAAGGGGTCGAAGTGTTCAGCTTCGGCAAGCACAAGGGACGCCCGGTAGCCGAGGTATTCCGAACCGAACCGAGTTACTATGCATGGATGATGAACGGCGACTTCCCTCTTTACACGAAAAAAGTCATCACCGCGATTCGCCTGCGCGAACTCAACAACAAAGAGTAAGACCTTCCGCTACCGAAGGCAATCCCATACTTCCATATGCCAACGCGCCCGCAGCCGGAGTTTTTCTATCCGGCGGGCGCGGTCGGTACACAGCCGTACATCCGGTCAGGCCCCTTATTCCAAATTTCCTCCGGCGGAGGGAGTTTCATACCGGGAAACCGGAGACACGGAGAGTTCGATGGCTGGTACAGGAAAGTAGATAACCGGATCACCGATTCGCCTAAGCAGGACATATCCCGCGAGGTAGGAAAGAACGGTCCTTCGAACGACTTAGGGAAAGGTGCGTCATAACTCTGCCGAACAGAGGACAGATATGCCGCCGGGCTCGCTCCGGAAACGGTATTTCTCCCGGACGCACGGCCGCAACGCGGGAAACAGGCCTTTCCGCAAAACAAGCGCCCGCAAAATTCGCATCGGGCATCAGGCGGGCGCAGCCCGATAAGTGCGAAGAAAGGCACGCACCCGGCAAGACGAACGATCGTGACTTTTTCCTATATTTGCAGAAAATAGAACCGAAAATGAAAAAAACAGCTTGGTTGCTGCTTTGCATTCTATTGGGCTTTTCGTGGGCCCGCGCGCAAACCCGGAAGTCGGAGAGCATGGTCACGATCGCAGGCGAAAGCTACTACGTGCACACGGTCGAGCCCGGGGAAACGCTCTACTCGCTCGGTAAAGCCTACGGCACGGACGAGCAAGCGATCCGCCGCAACAACCCGCACACGGCCGAAGGCCTGAAAACGGGACAGGTACTCAAGATTCCCGTCGTGCGGCAGGAGCCTCAGAAGCCCCTTTCGGAACGGAAGAAAAAGCGACTGTTCGAGATACATACGGTCAATCAGGGAGAGACGGCCTACTCCATCTCGAAGCGGTACGGCGTGGGACTCGATGTGCTGATGGAAGACAACGAGGGCTTCGACCCCACGCACCTGTCGATCGGCCAGCAGATCAACATCCGCAAATCGAGCGTCGGGTCGAGCGACCACGCCGAGATCAAGGAGCAGATCGAATCGTACAAGGACGCGCTCAACAGCGTTTCGGATCGTTTCACGCACCACATGGTCGCACGCGGGGAAACGCTCTACTCACTCGGCAAGCGATACGGACTGCCCGTCGACTCGATCGTCCGGTACAACGAGGCGAACCTCCGGGACGGGCTCAAGGTAGGCTCCATCCTGCGCATACCCGTCGCTCCGCAGTCCGAATATCCGAGCGAGAGCGACCCGCATGCGGGCATTCCCGGTACGGGACCGGTCTTCCCGACCGATACGCCGCCCCTGCCGGACGCCACGGCGGGCGAGCGGCCGGTCAAGCGATTCGATGCGAATGCGCCGGTACGCGTCGCCATGCTGCTGCCGCTGCAGGCCGACGGGACTCCGAACAGACAGTTTCTCGAATTCTACCAAGGGGCTCTGCTCGCGCTGAGCGATCTGAAAGGCAACGGCGTATCCGCCCGGCTCGACCTGTTCGACACGGGCCGTTCGGTAACCGAAACGCAAACCCTGCTGCAACGTCCCGAACTCAGGGAGGCCGACCTGATCGTCGGCCCCGTCTACGACGAGACTTTCACGCCGGTAGCCGATTTCGCCGCCCGGTACGGCATCCCGGCCGTATCTCCGCTCGGCGCGATCGGGAGCGCCGATCATTCGCTGCTGTTCCAAGCGGCTCCCGATGCGGCATCGAAGTACGACAAACTCAGGGGACTGTTCTCGGACACGAACAACGTGGTCGTCATATCGGCCGCCCAAAACGACACGGAGTTCCAACAGGAAATACTGCCTTTGCTGCCCGGAACCGCCCACCGGCTGCACTACGCCAAGGGCATGGGAGGAAGCGCGCTGGAAAACGTCTTGAGCGGCGACAAGGAGAACGTGATCGTCGTGCTGTCATCGGACGAAACGACGACCGACGCCATTCTGGCTTATATCAGCTCGATCCAGAACAGTCTGATCGCGCGCAGCGCCCTCAACCCTTCGATCCGCGTCGTCGGTTCGTCGCGCTGGGCCCGGTTCCGCAACATCGAGAAAAACCTCTTTTTCAAACTGAACCTGCGTTACGTCACCTCGTACCACGCCGACCGGGGCAATCAGCGAGTTCTGAACTTCGACCGCCGTTACATTGCCGACTTCGGCTCGATTCCGAGCCTTTACGCATACCGGGGATACGACGTGACGAAGCTTTTCGTCGGGACGGTCAAGCTGCACGGATCGGATTTCGTACGGTATCTGAACGAAGCCGAGCTACCGCTGTTGCAGACCCCTTACCGCTTCGTGCAGAAAGCTCCCGGCCGTAAGTTCGAGAACGGCGAATGGGCATTGGTATGCTACAATAACAACTATACGATCGAAGTCAGGTAGTTCCCGCGGAGCCGCGAACCGCCGTGCAGACTCAAAATGAACGGCCGGCATCGCAAAAATCCGGCGCTTCTCTTGTCTCAGGCAGACGGTCGCCCGACCCTGCTCACCCAAGGCTCCGGCAAGCGTTCCGATACGGTCGCGGAGCCGAATGTCCACCGGGAAGACATCCTCTCCCCGCGACCGACAGGCCGACAGCGAGGGTACCTCTTTCCTACGGAAGAATACCGCTTCCCGACAAAACCGCACAGAGACCGGCAGGGCCCGACCCATGACAAAACCGAAACGATTACCTTAAAAACACGATACGAATGAAACCTATCCGAATTCTCCTGCTTCTTGCCCTGCTGAGCGGTCCGTGCCTGACGGCTCGGGCCCAGAAAGTCGAACCGCTGATGCTCGAGGACAGCGCCTCGTGGAGCATGGTGCTGCTACCGGACCCGCAATCCTATGTCAAGTACGGCTACAACCAGCCGCTGCTGGAAGTGATGACGCGCTGGATCCGGTATAACGTCGAGCGGCTGAATATCCGTCTGGTACTCTGCACGGGCGACATGGTCGAGGAGAATTTCCGGACCGTGTCGGGAGGCGACGGCTGGCCCGGCGACCAGCCGTCGACCGAGCAGTGGGAGTCCGTCTCGCGCTCGTTCGGCATGCTCGACGACACGATTCCCTACATTCTGTGCACCGGCAACCACGATTACGGCTACAAAAGCTCCGAGAACCGGTACAGCCAGCTGAACTCCTATTTCCCGCCCAACCGCGATAGCCGGTACGCCGAGCTGCTGACCGGCATGTTCGAGAATGCGGCGGGCGTCAAGACGATCGAGAACGCATGGTACGAGTTCAAGGCGCCGACGGGCGAGAACTATCTGATCGTATCGCTCGAGTTTCAGCCGCGCCGCGCGATCGTAGAGGCCGCCCGCGAACTGGTCGCGCGTCCCGAGTACCGCGATCACCGGGTCATCTGGCTCACTCACGGCTACATGAACTCGGAAGTGCTCGGCAACAGCCTGATCTCGCAGAACGATTACCCCACCCTGACCGACGTCACGCTCGGCGACGCGCTGTGGCGGGAACTGATCGAGCCCTCGGCTAACTCGTCGATGGTATTGTGCGGCCATGTCGTGGACGACATGAGCCACCGGGGACACGTAGGTTTCCGCACTGACAAGAACCGCGCGGGACGCAACGTGCACCAGATGATGTTCAACGCCCAGGCCGAAGGAGGAGGCTGGGAAGGAAACGGAGGCGACGGCTGGCTGCGCGTGCTCGAGTTTCATCCCGACGGGCGGACGGTCACCGTACACACGTTCTCTCCGCTGCTGGGCATCATTCCCTCGACGGTCGGCATATCGCTCCGCACGGAACCCTACGACCATTTCTCCTTCACGCTGGATTAAAAGCCGCTACCGGAACCGGGATTCTTTCTTGCGGCGCGGTCAGCGCATGCCATCCGTATCCGCTGCCGGTCGCGTTAGCGGCATTCCGTACAGCCGGATGCGAGCCGGATTCTTTTTCGAGAGAATCCAGCTCGCTTTTTTGCAGCCTTGACCGCACGAAGTGTACGAGACCGCCCCATTTCTTATCCGGCGAAAAGACATCGACCTCCGCCGAGGATACCCCGGCAACGGGATCGCCCGGTCCGTCGCCTGTCGGACAGCCGCACCTTCGCATGGATAACGGCCCGAGGATAGCGGAACCCCGTCCGATACACGGCCGTAACGGAGCGAATAACACCCGAGCGGCAGCGCCCGGACGAACACCGAGCGGACAGATAAAAACAACGAGAGCGGGGCATTCGGTCGAATGCCCCGCCCCGCCGTTCCGGCAGCAGATCGACGGCTATTTTTCGATCAGCTCGATGCTGCGACGGATAAAGTTCGTCAAGTTCTCGCCCTTGAGCATACCGTTCGACAGCAAGGCCAGATCGATCACCTGTTTGACGAGCTTGTTCTCCTTGCCGATTTCGGTCAGGCGGGCCGTCCGCTCGCCGCGCAGCTTATCCACCTTGGCCGAGGATTCCTCGCGCGATTTCTTTTCCTCGTCGGTCAGCTGGTCGGGCTTCTTGTCCTTGAGCTTCTCCTCTATGGCATTCTGCTCCGACAAGGCCGCGTCGAGCTTCTTGTTCATCGTCTTCAGACGGTCCCCGTAGCTCTTCTCGACCTCGCCGAGAATCTCGGCCACGAGCGGATGGTTGCCGTTGACCACCACATTGAAGTTATCGGGCATCTGCCCGTAGAACTGCATGCCGCCGCCACCCATCGCCGCCATGTCTTTCATCCGACGCATGAACTCGTTCTGGGTGATGACTACCGGCGGACGGCTCTCGTCCATCGGCTCGAAAGCGACGGTGTAACGGACCTTCTCCTCGGGAGGAAGCTGAGACTCGAACACCGGACGGAGCAGGTCCTGCTGAGCCGTGCTGAGCGCCATTTTCAGATCGCTCTCCTTGTCGATCAGCCGCTCGACGACATCGGCGTCGACACGCACGAAACGCGTACCGGCATTCTTGTTCTCGAACCAGCTGATGAAATGACCGTCGAGCTGGCCGTCCATCGTCAGCACGTCGTACCCTTTGCCGCGAGCCGCCTCGACGAATGCGTTCTGCGTGACCGGATCGGTCGTATACAGGCAGACCACGTTGCCGTGACGGTCCGTCTGGTTTTCCTTGACCAGCGCATTGTACTCGGCGAGCGTGAAATACTTGCCGTCGGTATTCTTCACGAGCGTGAAGTCGGCGGCCTTCTCGGCGAACTTTTCGTCGGTGATGATGCCGTACTCGATGAAAATCTTCAGATCGTCCCACTTTTTCTCGAACTCGTCGCGGTGCTGCGTGAACAGCTCGCTCAGCCGGTCGGCTACCTTGCGGGTGATGTAGCCCGAAATCTTCTTGACGTTCGAGTCGCTCTGCAAATAGCTGCGCGACACGTTCAGCGGGATGTCGGGCGAGTCGATCACGCCGTGCAGCAGCGTCAGGAACTCGGGCACGATGCCTTCGACCGAATCGGTCACGAACACTTGGTTCGAATAGAGCTGGATCTTGTTCTTCTGTATCTCGAAGTTGTTCCGTATCTTCGGGAAATAGAGAATGCCTGTCAGATTGAACGGATAGTCGATGTTCAGGTGAATATAGAACAACGGGTCCTCGGCCATCGGATAGAGCGTGCGGTAGAACTCCATGTACTCCTCCAGCGTAATGTCCGTCGGCTTCTTGGTCCATAGCGGATCGGTGGCGTTGACGATGTAGTCCTCGCCCGTCTCGACGTACTTGCCGTCCTTCCACTCCTCCTTCTTGCCGAACGCGATCGGCACGGGCAGGAAGCTGCAATATTTTTTCAGTATCTCCCGGATGCGGCCCTTGTCGGCGAATTCCTTGCTCTCCTCGCTCAGGTGCAGGATCACGTCCGTACCTCGGCCTCGCTCCTCGGACGCCTCCTCCATCGCGTACTCGGGCGAGCCGTCGCACGTCCAGCGCATCGTCTTCGAGCCCTCCTTATAGGAGCGGGTGACGATCTCCACCTTGTCGGCCACCATGAAAGCCGAATAGAATCCGAGGCCGAAATGCCCGATGATCGCGTGGTTCTTATACTTCTCGAGAAACTCCTCCGCCCCCGAAAAAGCGATCTGGTTGATGTACTTGTCGATCTCCTCGGCCGTCATGCCGATTCCCTCGTCCGACACGGTCAGCACGCGCTTGTCCGGATCGAGCTTCACGCGAATCGTCAGATCGCCCAGCTCGCCCTTGAACTCGCCCGTCGAGGAGAGCGTCTTGAGCTTCTGCGTCGCGTCCACCGAGTTGGAGATCAGCTCGCGCAGGAAAATCTCTTGGTCCGAATAGAGGAATTTCTTAATGACCGGAAAGATGTTTTCGGTCGTTACGCCAATTTTGCCGTTTTGCATGACTGTATGTGCTTTTACGAATTAATTTTCAACATGACTTTGCCAGAACAATTAATGTGCCACTGCACCGGAAGCTGACAAACTGACATACAAAGGCTTTCAGCCGACTGACACGGCCGGCGGCGGAAAACGGCGCGCTCCCCCCGCCGCCGAAACCTCATCCGCAACGGAAGGAACGCTATCCCGCGTCCCGACAGGATGCAATTTCCGAGTTTTCAGCAAGATATTTTTTTATTTCGACTTTTTTCCATATTTTTAAAGTGCGTATGCTTCCTTTCGTATCGGAGAAGGGAAGCGATCTCCGGCCCCGGAACGAGAAAGCCGGCCCGTTCAGCACGAAACAACATCCTACTATAAAATTATAACCGTAAATCACCCAGCAATCATGAGTACTGCAAAAAAAGCTTCCGCCGTCTCCTCGAAAAAACAGGCGGTAGCCGACGACAATCTGAAAAAATTCTATCTCGAGCTGGCCCACCGGCTTTGCTCGCCTCCCGAGAATCCCGAAAGCGAGAACGCATGGCTGTGGAAGCTCCACACGACGAGCCAGAGAATGAGCAGGTTGTTCACGACGCTCAACGAACACGCGGCATTCGATCAGGTAACCACGATACACCGGGCCTGCGGCTATTTTCTGATGAAAAACGACGTGCCGCAGAAAGAGCGCCGTCAGGTCATCGAGGTGCTCGCCTCGTGGTCGGCTCTGTTCGTCGGGATGATGCAAGCGCGTCAGTACATCGTCCCGATGCAGGAGGAACTGATCCGCCGCATCCGCGAAATCCGGAGGCTGGCCTCGCCCGCCGGAGAAAACGCCTCTGCCGGAGAGTCTGTCGAGGCAGGGGCAGGGGCCGAAGCCGACCCCGCTTCCGATCCCGGCAAGCAACCGACCGGCAAGAAAGACTCCGGCAAGGAGTGATCCCTGCCGGAGCGTCGGCAGGCTTTCGCACGCCGGGACGGGACGAAAAACCGCTCAGGCAGGAGGGTCGTGCCGGCATGCGCTTCCACGCGGAAAAGGCGAGCTCGCCGGAGAATCCTCCGTAAGCATGCAAAGACCGGCTTCGAGTATCGAACTCGGCAAAAATGGCTATCTTCGCGGAAAACGGAGCGAACATGGAAATCGACCTGACGATCGAACAGACCGGCCCGCATGAAGCGATCCCTTACGAGTTGCTGTACGAGGCCGACCCCTCGCGCGAAGCCGTCGCCGACTACATCGCACGGGGTTCATGCTACATAGCCCGGATCGAAGGCCGTACCGTCGGAGTATCGGTTCTGCTGCGAACCCGTCCTTTCACCATGGAACTGGTCAATCTCTGCGTCGCGGAACCGTACCGGAGGCAAGGCATCGCCACCCGGCTGATCGTCCATGCCGCAGAAAGGGCGCGCGCGGCGGAGTGCCGTATACTCGAAGTGGGAACAGGCAACGCAGGGATCGGCCAACTGGCGCTTTACCAGCGTTGCGGCTTTTCGATCGAGTCGATCGAAAAGGACTATTTCGTCAGGCATTACCCGGAGCCGATCTACGAAAACGGAATCGAGTGCCGGGACATGGTTCGGCTCAGAATGGAACTATAACCGCCGACAGCCCGACTCGACCGGCCGGCGGCATGCGAACGGAGGAACCGGCATACGAGGCCGCTCGGGCCGGTATGCGGTAGAAACGGCATCCGACGGATAAAAGAGGAAGCCGCTTCCGACCATCGCGGCGTCGACCGGACCTCCGGGGTTCTGCCGCATAAACAAGGACGGAAAGGACCGGCCGTAGCTCCGCTTCCCATCCTGCTTTACGATAGGTATTGCACGGAAAGTTTCCGCTAAAAATAGGGCTTCAACCGCTCCAGAAACGAGCCGGGAGCCCGGCAGGCCCGTCTCGTCGCGGCATTCATGAACGCCAGCGTCACCGAGCCCGTATTGATCCGTTCCCCGTTCTCGCGGAAAACCTCGTAATCGAAGCGTATTTTCACTTTCGGCATCTCGGCCAGCGTCACCCGGACCGTCAGCAGATCGTCGTCGAAAGCCGGCGACACGTAGCGGCTCTGCACATCGATCACGGGCAGCATGATTCCCTGCGCCTCCAGCTCGGGATAGGTCATGCCCAACTCGCGGAGCATCTCGGTACGGGCCGTCTCGTAATAGCGCACATAGTTGGAATGATGGACGAAACCCATACAGTCGGTTTCGTAATAGCGCACGCGGATCGGAATGTCTCGGGTAATCATCGTTTATAAGCAAAAGGGAGCCGCCTGTCGACGACTCCCGGTTATCCATATCGGTTATCGTTTTTCATAACCAAAAACTCGACCGGCCGGACATAGACCGCTGCCGGATGGACAGCATCCATACCGGTCATAACCAGCCGCTTCTCCTTGCATCCGGAACGACTGCCCCGGGAACGCTGCGCGCTCCAGTCGAACAGAATCGGTCCGCAAATCCCTCGTCGCGGCCTGTCTCGGTCCCGGGAAGCCGGTCTGCCAGAAAGTCGCGCCCGTCGACCGAAACGGCAACGGCCCGGTCCTCTGCCGCGCCGGCAACCGCAGGCAATCCGGCGACCGGCCGCCATGCGTTCCCTCCAATCCCGGGTCGCGGACCGCGTTCCGGCTACTCGCCCCGGCTGTAATTCGGTGCCTCGCGCGTGATGCTCACGTCGTGGGGATGGCTTTCGAGCATACCCGAATTGGTGATCCGGATGAACCGGGCCTTCTTCAGCGCCTCGATATCCTTCGCGCCGCAATAGCCCATACCGGCCCGCAGGCCGCCGACCATCTGGTAGACGACCTCGGCCAACGTACCCTTGTAAGGCACGCGGGCGGCGATTCCCTCGGGGACGAGCTTTTTGACATCGTCCTCCATATCCTGAAAATAGCGGTCCTTCGAGCCGTGCTGCATCGCCTCGAGCGAGCCCATGCCCCGATAGGACTTGAACTTGCGGCCGTTGTAGATGATCGTCTCGCCGGGCGACTCCTCGACGCCGGCCAGCAGCGACCCGGCCATCACCGCGTCGGCTCCGGCGGCGATCGCCTTGACGATATCGCCCGAATAGCGCAGTCCGCCGTCGGCGATCACGGGAACGCCCGAGCCGGCGACCGACTTGGCCACGTCGTAAATGGCCGAAAGCTGAGGCACGCCGACGCCGGCGATCACGCGCGTCGTGCAGATCGACCCCGGACCGATGCCTACTTTCACTCCGTCGGCCCCGGCAGCTACGAGCATCTTGGCGGCCTCGCCCGTAGCGATGTTGCCGACGACTACCTCCAAATCGGGATACTCCCTCTTCACGCGGCGCAGCATGTCGATCACGCCTTTGGAATGGCCGTGAGCCGTGTCGATCACGATCACGTCGGCCTGAGCCTCCGCAAGCGCGCCGACGCGCTCCATCGTATTATACGTCACGCCGACCCCGGCGGCCACCCGCAAGCGCCCTTTGTCGTCCTTGGCGGCATTCGGATTGGCCTGCACTTTCGTGATGTCCTTGTAAGTCAGCAGGCCGACCAAACGGCCCCCGGCGTCCACCACCGGCAACTTCTCGATCTTGTTCTGCAGCAGGATGTCGGAAGCGGTCTGAAGGTCGGGATTATGCGTCGTGATCAGATTCTCCTTGGTCATCACCTCCTCGATGCGGCGCGACATGTCGCGCTGGAAACGCAGGTCGCGGTTGGTCACGATACCGATCAGCACGCCTTCCGGCGTAACGACCGGAATGCCGCCGATGCGATTCTCCTTCATCAGCTGCAACGCGTCGCCGACCGTATTGTCCTTGCCTATGGTGACCGGATCGTAGATCATGCCGTTCTCGGCGCGCTTCACCTTGCGGACTTGGGCCGCCTGCTCGGCGATCGTCATATTCTTGTGAATCACCCCGATACCCCCGGCGCGAGCGATGGCGATCGCCATTTCGGCCTCGGTCACCGTATCCATCGCCGCCGAAGCGATCGGCGTGTTGATCTGAACGTTGCGGGAAAAGCGGGAGGCGATGCTGACTTCGCGCGGCAGCACTTCGGAGTAGGCGGGGATCAGAAGTACGTCATCGAAAGTCAGGCCCTCGGTCTGAATTTTATCTTCAAGGAACGACATGGTTTTGGGATATTAAAATTTGGGCAAAATTAACAAAATTCCGACGAATTACAACGCCCGTCCCGTCATTTTACCGAGATTTCAACATCCGTTCTCGAAAACCGGCCGATCCGCAACGCACCATGCCCGTTATCCGGCCCGGCTTGCGAACCGCCGCCCGAACGGAGCGGAGCTTCCTCGGCCGTCTTGTCGCCGCGTCACGCGGTCACAGGAACGTCACGACCGCGTTTCCCGGGACGAGGCATTCCTCGCCGCCGTGCAAGCGAAGAGCGCGGCCGGGTCCGATCGTAAGCCGGGCATCCGCTCCCTCATCGGAAAAATCCCGGCCCACCCGCACGGCGTATTCCCCCGCCGGAGGCAACAGCTTGCCGGATTCCACGCCGAGTACCGTCCCGTCGGCGGCAAGGCGGCCGCTCAGAAAATAGGGCGCGCCCAGACAGCGGGCCGCGTCGCGGAGGTTGCCTCCTGCCACCAGCCCCCGGATCACCGTCGAGCTGACCTTGTGCGCATCCACATCCTGCCGAGGCATCATCCGCACATCGAAGCCCGAGCGTCGGCCGAGTTCCGACAGCGAATCGAAATCGCCCCGTTTGTCGCGTCCCAGATGATGATTGTACCCTACCAGCAGCGTATCGACGTGCAAGCGCCCCACCAAATCGCGCTCCACGAACTCCTCCGTCGAGAGACGGCTGAATTCGGGCGTGAAATCGACGACGACCGCATGGTCGATCCCCGTACCGGCGAGCAGCGCCAGCTTCTCGGGCAACGTATTGAGCAGCATGACGGGCGCGCTTCCCACCACCGAACGCGGATGCGGATCGAACGTCACCACGACGCTCTCCCCTCCCCGCTCGCGCGCGATGTCCGCGATCCGGCCCAGAATGGCCCGATGCCCCGCATGCACCCCGTCGTAGGAACCGATCGTAGCGGCGGGACGGCGAATCGGGGGCAGGCTGTCGAAATTGCGGTGAATCAGCATGGTCTCTGGCTATTCGGACGACGAATCGGAATTTTCCTCGGCCTCCTTGACGAAATAGGCCACTTTTTCGAGCAACGTCGTGATGTCGTAGTTCTCGACGAAAATCCCGCGAGGGAAGTTCAGCGGCATCGACGTGAAGTTCAGTACGCCCTTGATCCCTGCATTGATGATCGGTACGACGAGTTGCGAGGCGATCGACGTAGGCGACGACAGGATCACGATCTTGATGTCGTGCTTCTGCACCAGCTCTTCGAAATCGGCCATCGGATAGCACGGAATCCCGTCGATGCGATGTCCGGCTTTCTGAGGATCGACGTCGAACGACGCGACGATGCGCAGCTTCGAGCGACGTCCGTTGAAATATTTGGTCAGCGCCTGTCCCAGGTTTCCCATCCCGATTACGCCGACGTTCACGACGTTTTTCCCGTCGAGAATCGAACTGATGAACTCGATCAGCACCTCGACGTCGTATCCTTTTTTCGTGTCGCTCTGAAAACCGATCAGCATCAAATCGCGCCGCACCTGCACGGCCGTAATGCCGTGTATGCCGGCCAGCACATGCGAGAATATATGTTGGATGCCTTGGGCGTGGCACTCGAGCAGCGTACGGCGGTACTCGCTCAGGCGTTCGATCGTTTTTTCCGGTATCGCGTTCATGGCGCACTTCTGTGGTATGGGTCATGCAAAGATAGCCAATTCGCCGCGGACACGCAACCATCCTGCGGCAGGGCGGCCGGAACGATTGTCCGAAATCGCCGAAAACGGCTATCTTTGCGGCGAAAAAACAGGAAAAGCCATGATAAAGGGAGTTATCTTCGACATGGACGGCGTGCTCGTCGACAATCGGGACGCGCACATCGAAGCGTTCGAAATCATTTGCCGGAAGTACGGCGTTCCGTTCGACCGGGAGAAATTCATGCCGTCGTTCGGCATGACCAACGACCTGATCCTCGAACGGCTGATGCCCGAGGTGATCCGCCGGACCGACTGGCGGCAGATCGCCCGCGAGAAGGAGGAGACCTACCGCGAGATCTTCGAGAGGACGATCGCCCCGACCCGAGGGCTGGTGGATTTTCTCCGCGCCCTGAAGGCGGACGGCTTTCTGGTCGGTCTCGGCTCGTCGGGCAACACTCCGAACGTCAATTTCGTGCTCGAGCGCTGCGGTATCGCAAAGTATTTCGACGCGATCGCCAACGGCGACATGATCAGCCGGGGCAAGCCCGACCCGGAGGTGTACCTGCTCGCCGCTCGCAAGCTGGGTCTCGCTCCGGCCGAGTGCATCGTGGCCGAGGATGCCCCGGTCGGCATCGAGGCGGCCCGCAGGGCCGGCATGTCCGTGATCGGCGTCGCCACGACGTTCCGCCGCGAGGACCTGTCGGACTACGACCTGCTGATCGACGATTTCACCCAAATCGGCCCGCAGCAAATCCGCGCGCTGAAAGCGTAGTCCCTCGGTCGCCCGGGGAACGGTCTCGAGCCGTCGCCCTCACCTACAACAGCCGTTTTCAGCTCCGTTCACAGGGGCGGGAGTGTGGACGGCGTGCGTATTCCGTGGCCCCCGACTCATGCGGCCGGCGCGTCGTCGTCCTGCTTTTTCTGCCTGTGAGGCTGGAAACGGGCCGTGATGTAAGCCGTAAAAATCGGGAAAAGCATCATGCCCGCCGCAGCGAGCACGACGCAGAGTACCTCGCCCGTCGCGGTTTTGGGCACGATGTTCGACCCGACGGTCGTCACGTTCATGAACGCCCACCAAAGGGCCTTCCCATAGGATGTGACCATAGGATTGATCGTATGCTCGAGCGAGTAGAATACCAGGCTGGCGAAATAACTCAGCGCGAAAATCATCAGCACGTAAGAAATCAGCAGGCTGGTCACCCGGTTCCGGGCGATCCACCCGACCATGATGGCCAGTCCGTACCCGCCCCGCACCAGCGGCATCAGACGGATCAGATAATACGCCTCGGCCGAGAGGCTCAGATGAAACGCGTCGACGATATTCAAATAAGGTATCGACACGAGCAGAAAAATCAGGTTGCCGAAAAAAAACCTCCACTTGCGGCGGCTCAGGAAAAAACGGTAGAAGAAATCGACCAGAAACACGATGCAGACCCAAAACTGCACGCGCATGTAAAGCCGGTAATAGCTCTCGGCCGCACCGTGAAACACCTCGAGCGAAAGGCTGACGATCACGACGATGCTGCCTAAGAGCACCAGCACGTTCAGAATACTCTTTATGTCCCGTCGCAGCCCGTGCCGGCGCGGGTCGTCCGCCGGGACGGACGAAACGGAGGCCGGGGAAGAAGAGTGAGGAAGCGAAGCCGAATCGTTCATAAGCCGGATTTTGAGTGACGCGGTGAAGCGAGCAAAAAAAGTGCCCGTTTCACATCGCACGCTTCGCTTTTCGCCCTGTCCGGCCCGATCCGGCAGCCCGAACCGACGGAGAAAGGAGACCCGCCCCGGCAGAGCCGGATTCCGTTCCGAGCCGTACTCCGGACAGCCCGCCGGAACAATTTTTTCCGGGAGGCAATTATATATCTCGATGTATCAAGCGCATTCGCAACCGGAATCTTCATATCCGCGGTTCGCGGCTTGCAACCTCAGGCCGCGTGTCCGATCGGCCCCCTACCGTAAATCCCCTACGCCGGAGAGAACTTCATGCGGAAAAACCGGAAGCATCGAAAATCGAGGACCGGGACGTAAAACATATGCACCGAGGCACGGAAATCGGCGCAAACGATCTCTATGAAACAAGGGGATAAAAAGAAAACATAAAAGTCCAAAACAAGGAAAGACGGAGCGACACTACCAGCATACCCCAAACCCTCCCCCGCGAGCGAGCAACGATGCGTAATCCGACCGCCGGCGGACGTTTCCCGGCAGGGTGTCGTCGGGTTCCGGCAGATCGCGCTCCGACCGAGAACATACCGTCTTCTATCGCGCCGGTATCGTCGGCAAGACGACGGGCTGTTCCGGCTCTTCGGAGAGAAATTACAGACAAAAACGCCGCGACAAGCGATCCGACAATAGAACGGCCGACCGTGTCACGCCATGCCAAACGATCCGGCACCCTGAGCAAGACCGGATCGAATGCGCAGACGCGGAGCGGAAAGACTCCGCCCGTTTCCGCCCCATGTCGCCGAGCGGTCAATCGCACCCGAACGCGTAGGCGAGCCGGACGAACAGATTGCGGCGGGCCGTGATATCGGAATTGAAGTTGACGACCGAGGGACGGCGATCGAAGATATTGTCCACGCCGAGGGTCAGCGTCATGCCCTCGGGCAGCGACGCATTGACCGCCGCGTTGCACACGGCGTATCCCTTATGACGGGCCGTATAGGTTCCGCTCCAATACTTCATGTTCTGCATCGACTGGAAGTCGAGATTCACGATCGGCATGAAGTCTTCGTAAGTCTTGGCCCCCACGTAGCGGACCGTCGCGTCGATGCCGATACGGCACTTGCGCACGTCGAAGCCGTAGTCGACCTGAAACACGGCCGTATGAGGACTCGGGAATATGTATTGAGTCGAGCTTTCTGGCGCATCGTCGCTCTGGTAGACATAGTTATAGTTGGCTCTCACGAAGAGGCCGGTCGTCACCCGCAGCGTGCCCATCAGCTCGAGACCGCTGAACTCGCTGCGCCGGATATTCTCGTACTGCAGGACGGTCGTCGTCCCTTCCATATGCCCGCGCACGTCGATCTTGTTGCGGAAATAGCTGTTGTAGACCGTAGCCGACAGGTTCAGTCCGCTGCGGTTGTACTCGGCCGTCAGCGAAACGTAATGGTTGCTCTCGCTGCGCAGCCGGTCGTTGCCCCGGATGACGGAGGTCTGACCCGGAATCGGAACGGTGAAATCCATGTACATCTCCTTGAGCGAGGGAGTCCTGTAACCTCTGGCGTAGTTGGCCCGAAGCGAGAAATCGCGATAAGCGTACTTGGCCGAGAGCTTCGGAGTTACGCTCCAGCCGAAATGATTGTTGTAATCGCCCCTCACGCCGACGACGAAACTGAGCGGCCGGCCGCTCAGAATCTCGTCCTGTACGTAGAGCGAACCGGTATTCATGCTTTTGCGGTCGTCGTAACCGGACGGGTTCATGTCGAACCGAAGCTGCTCGTTGACCCACTCTACCCCCGTAGTCAGCCGGTTCGCGCTGCCCGCGTCGAGCGTCCACAGCAGCCGGGGCACGTTGTAGGTGTGACGCTGTTTGGGGACCGTGACGCCCGACAGACTGTCCAGATCGCGGAAATACTCGTCCCGGACGTAGGAGAGGTAAATCTTGTTGCGCTCGTCGGGCGAGTGTTCCATCAGCGCCTTGACGTTATACCCGCTGTAGGATTCGTAGGTCCACGGCTTGCTGTTATTCGCCAGCGGATTCTCGTCGAGAATGCTGCCGTTGAAATCGAACCGTTTCTTGCCGAAATAGCTTCCCGAAAGCTGGAACCGGAACTGGTCGGACAGCTCGTAGTCGAACCGCTGGCTGAGGTTCAGGTCGCGCCAGCCGCTGACGCTCAGTCCCCGGGAATCGGGTCCCACGCTGATCGTCGTATCGGCGACGGTCCGCCCGACGACGAACACGGGCATGCCGGTCGAAGGGTCCATCTCCGGACGCGGACCGTTCATCTTCGGCCGCATGATATTCAGCTCCCTGTAATGGCGCACCTCGTCGCGCGTGCCGACCAGTCTGTAGGCGTCGCTCGTGCGATAGGCCACGGCGGTCAGCGAACGGAACTTGCCCAGATTGACCCCGAACGTCATGTCGGCATTCAGGTTCGGCAGATCGAGCTTGTTGCGATACTCGCGCGAGTCCCTCGCCGACGCGTTTCCCGCCAGCGAATCGCCGCCGTTGCGCTGGTAGGGCGTGCCGTATCGCAGCGAAGCCGTGACCTCGTATTTACGGCGGGGCTCTTTGGTTATGACATTGACGACCGCCCCCATCGCATTCGATCCGTACAGGACCGACGAGGCACCGCGCACCACCTCGATGCGCGACACGATCGAAAGCGGAAGGCGCGAATAGTCGATATTGCCGTAGGTCTCTCCGGCGATCCGTTCGCCGTCGAGCAGGAAAAGCACGTAGCGCGAATCGAGCCCCTGAAACGACAGCGACGATCCGTAGCCCGCCTGATGGAACTCCACGCCGGCCAGCTCCCGTTCGAGCGCCTGCTGAAGCGTAACGGCCCCGCTGCGCTCGATGTCGCGGGAAGTGATGACCCGGGTGATGACCGGCGTATTCTTCAGCGGCAAGGGCGTCCGCGTCGCCGTGACCACCACCTCGTTCATGTCGACGGTCAGGCTGTCGTCGGACAATGCGGGCATTTCGACGCCGCTGCCGCACACTCCCTGCGTAACCCATACCGAACACACGGCCAAACAAAACACGAACTTTCTCATCATCTACGGGATCGTTAGTTTAAACGCAGGTCGAAATACCGGCCCGGACGCCTATGAAACGCCCGGACTGCAAAGCTACCTTTTTTATCGGTAAAAATAACTATAACGGACCGAAAAAACCTCCGCCGGGACAATCCGGGTCAATACGGGAAGCGCATCGCGGTCGGCGGTCGCGCTTTTTCGATACCGCTCTCCGTATACGCGCCCGATCCGGAAATACGACGGCACCGGTCCGCATTCCGTCCGATAAATTCCGCAAAGCCGAACGAGCGCCGGGCCCGCGGAAACATTGATTCCGGACATGCGCACGGCATTCCGCGCAGCGGCATCTCGGTCGTTTCGGGAGAAAAACGACGCGACGAAACGTAAAAACCGAAACTGTTTTGTAACTTTGTGCCTTGCGTAACCTCATTTGTCCATGCGAAACGTCAGGGGTCTCTTTTTCCTGCTGCTGCTATCGGCGCTCGCGTCATGCCGCGAGAAAACCGCGGACGACTTTCCCGTCTGGGGACTGGACGTCTCGCGCCACCAGCAGAACGTCGACTGGGAGAAAGTCGTCGAGCACGAAAAGCCATGGTTCGTATTCATCAAGGCTACGGAAGGCACGCTGATCGTCGATCCGACCTACGACCGGCACCGCCGCGAGCTCGAAAGGGCGGACGTCACATGGGGCGCCTACCACTTTTTCGGGCACCGCACGCCGGGCCGCGAGCAGGCCCGCAACTTCATCCGCACGGCCCGCCTCGAAAAAGGCAACCTGCTCCCGGTGCTCGATATCGAGCAGCACCGCTTCATGACCGACCCGAAACGCTCCGTGCGCGAGGCGAAGGCGTTCTGCGACGAAATCCGCCGGTACTACGGCGCCGACCCGATCATCTACTGCTCGACCCACTTCTACGAGACTTATCTGAAAAAAGAGTTCAGCCCCGACCGGTACACGCTGTGGATCGCCGACTACCGGGGCTGTCCGCGGATAAAATGGCGGATATGGCAGCATACCGACTCGCACTCGCTGCCGGGCATCCGGGGAAAGGTCGACCGGAACGTTTTTGCCGGAAGCGAGCAGGAATTCAAGAAGCTGATTTTATAAAGGCATATGAACATCGAAACGGATTTTCTGGTTATCGGCAGCGGCATCGCCGGACTGAGCTTTGCGCTGAAAGCGGCCGAATACGGCCGGGTCACGATCGTCACCAAGGGCGAGCTGGGCGAGTGCAACACCGACTATGCGCAGGGCGGCATCGCCTCGGTCATGTACGAGCCCGACACGTTCGAGAAACACATCCGCGACACGATGGTCTGCGGGGCCGGCATCTGCGACCCGGCGGCCGTCGAGCAGGTCGTCACGCGCGCCCCTTCGGTCATTAAACAGCTGATCCAGTGGGGGACCAAGTTCGACAAGGACGCGTCGGGACGGTACGATCTGAACCGCGAGGGCGGGCACAGCGAGCACCGCATCCTGCACCACGACGACCTGACCGGTCACGAGATCGAGCGCGCCCTGATGAAACGCGTCAAACGCCACCACAACATCGACATCTACGAGCACCATTTCGCCGTCGACATCCTCACGCAGCACCACCTGGGCCGGCTCGTCAAAAAGAGCACGCCCGACATCACCTGCTTCGGAGCCTACGTGCTGAACCTCAAGAAACACGAAATATACACCGTGCTGGCCAAAGTGACCGTCATGGCGACCGGCGGCGTGGGCAATATCTACCACACGACGACCAACCCGTCCGTAGCCACGGGCGACGGCGTGGCGATGGTGCACCGGGCCAAGGGCGTGATCGAGAACATGGAGTTCATCCAGTTCCACCCCACCTCGCTCTACAATCCCGGCGAGCGCCCGTCGTTCCTGATCACCGAGGCGATGCGGGGCTTCGGAGGCCTGCTGAGACTGCAGAACGGCAAGGAGTTCATGCAGAAGTACCACCCGATGGGATCGCTCGCTCCGCGCGACGTGGTAGCCCGCAGCATCGACCACGAGCTCAAGATCTCGGGCGAGGAGTTCGTTTACCTCGACATCACGCACAAGGACCCCAAAGAGGTGATGAGCCATTTCCCGAATATTTACAAGAAGTGCCTGTCGATCGGCATCGACCTGACCAAAGACATGATCCCCGTCGTCCCGGCCGCGCACTACTGCTGCGGGGGTATCAAGGTAAACCTCAACGGCGAATCGTCGATCCGTCGCCTGTATGCGCTGGGCGAAGCCTCGTCGACCGGACTGCACGGAGGCAACCGGCTCGCGTCGAACTCGATGATGGAGGCGGCCGTCTACGCCGACGCGGCGGCCCGTCACGCCATTTCGGTCATCGACTCGATCGAGCTTCAGCGCGATATCCCGGCATGGGACTACGAAGGCACGGCCGTGCCCGAGGAGATGGCCCTGATCACGCAGGACTACAAGGAAATGCAGCAGATCATGACCAACTACGTGGGCATCGTCCGCTCGGACGTCCGCCTCGAGCGGGCCAAGCGGCGGCTCGAGATCATCTTCAAGGAGACCGAGGAGCTGTACCTGAAGTCCACGCTGAGCCAGCATCTGTGCGAGCTGCGCAACATGATCGCCGTAGGCTACCTGATCATCAAGCAGGCCGAGGCGCGCCACGAGAGCGTAGGCCTGCACTACTCGATCGACTATCCGGCCAAACCGGTCGAAATCTGACCATCTCAACCGACGATCCAATGAAAACCCGATTCGCTCTGATCGCCTCGCTCTGCCTGCTGGCAGGCTGCTCCGCACAAGGCCCCGACAACCGGACCGCCGACCTGCGAGGCAAGCGCGTACTCGTCTTCACCGGTCACGGCGAAGGCTACGTGCACGAAAATATCGCGGCCTCGGCCGCCATGATACTCGAGCTGGCCGCGCAGGAAGACTTCGTAGCCGACACGACATCGGACAAGCGCGTCTTCTGCGACGACTCGCTCGAACGCTACGATGCGATCGTTTACGCGAACGCCAGCTACGTCGGGCTCGACTCCGCGCAGCGGTCGGCCTTCGAGCGCTTCATCCGGCGCGGAGGAGGATTCGCCGGGTTGCACGCAGCGACCTGCACCGACAACGACTGGACCTGGTTCACGCGGATGATCGGCGGTCGCTTCGACTTTCATCCCCCGCTCCAGCGTCTGACGATGAAAGTCGTCGACCGGACCCACCCCTCCGCTTCGATGCTTCCCGATACGCTGACAACCGAGGACGAGCTGTACTGTTTCAAGCGGCTCGACCCGCAGGCCCGCGTACTGGCCGTGTGGGAAACGGCCGGGGTAGACTGGGGCTCGGGGCCGAAGCCCGAAGTGATGTCGCCGAGCCTGCCGGCCGTCTGGTGCAGCGAGTTCGACGGCGGCCGGATCTGGTACACCGCCGCAGGACACCGCCCGTCCGACTATGCCGATACGCTCTACCGCGAGCAGGTGCTCGGCGGGCTCCGCTGGATCATGGCCGGCCAAGCGCGCGATACAGAAACGGCCGAGTGACGGCACGGCATTACGAAACCGCCGAGCCGGAACGAGGCGGCCGTCTGACAATCCCGTCGGGGAACGGCCGTCCGCCTGCGGGCCGACTGCGGCAGAATCTCTTCCGGGCGGTCGAGACCGACGACAAGGCCGACGAAACAAAACGGGCTCCTTATTCCCGCCGAGCGACAGAGAACAAGAGGAATCGGGCGACACACGGTCGGATCGTCGTCCGGAGCGCAGCGGCAGAATCGCGGCGCGGCAAACGCCGTAAACCGGCAAACGACAAAGAAAAACGATGGAACTGAAACAGGAAATAGAGCGCAGGCGAACCTTCGCCATCATCAGCCACCCGGACGCGGGCAAGACGACGCTGACCGAAAAGCTGCTGCTCTTCGGCGGCGCGATCCATGTGGCGGGAGCCGTCAAGTCGAACAAGATCAAGCGGGGAGCCACGTCCGACTTCATGGAAATCGAGCGGCAGCGCGGTATCTCGGTCGCCACGTCGGTCATGGGCTTCGAGTACGGAGACGTCAAGATCAACATCCTCGACACCCCCGGCCACGAGGACTTCGCCGAGGACACCTACCGGACGCTGACGGCCGTCGACAGCGTGATCATCGTGATCGACGGCGCCAAGGGCGTCGAGACGCAGACGCGCAAGCTGATGGAAGTATGCCGGATGCGCAACACGCCGGTCATGGTCTTCGTCAACAAGCTCGACCGCCCGTGCAAGGACCCGTTCGACCTGCTCGACGAGATCGAGCGCGAGCTGAAGATTCAGGTCCGGCCGCTGGCCTGGCCGATCAGCACGGGTCCGACGTTCAAGGGCGTGTACGACCTGTACGCCGACCGGCTTTCGCTGTTCTTCGCCGAAGACAGGCAGACGGCCGAAGGACAGACGCTCGACATAAAGCTCGACGACCCGGCGATCGACGAGTACATCAATCCGTTCACGCAGCACCTGCGCGACGACCTGGAGCTCGTCGAAGGCGTCTATCCTCCGTTCGACCTCGACAGCTACCGCAAGGGCGAGGTCGCGCCGGTCTTTTTCGGCAGCGCGCTGAACAATTTCGGAGTCCGCGAGCTGCTCGACTGCTTCGTCCGTATCGCGCCGTCGCCCGGCAAGTCGCATACGCTCCAGCGCGACGTGTCGCCTTATGAGGAGAAACTGACCGGATTCGTGTTCAAAATCCACGCGAACATGGACCCGAACCACCGCGACCGGATCGCGTTTCTGAAAATCTGCTCGGGACGCTTCGAGCGCAATAAGCCCTACCTGCACGTGCCTTCGGGCAAAACGATCAAGTTCGCGTCGCCCACGGCCTTCATGGCCGAGAAAAAGTCGGTAATCGACGAGGCGTACCCCGGCGACATCGTCGGCCTGCACGACACGGGCAACTTCAAGATCGGCGACACCTTCACCGAAGGCGAGACGCTGCGGTTCACCGGCATTCCGAGCTTCTCGCCCGAGCTGTTCCGCTACATCGAGAACGCCGATCCGATGAAGTTCAAGCAACTGGCCAAGGGTATCGACCAGCTGATGGACGAAGGCGTCGCGCAGCTGTTCACGAGCCGGATGAACGGGCGCAAGATCATCGGCACGGTCGGAGCCCTGCAATTCGAGGTCATCGAGTACCGTTTGCAGCACGAATACGGCGCCAAGTGCCGCTACGAGCCGATCCAAATCCATAAGGCATGCTGGGTCGAGTCCGACGACGAGGAGCAGATGAACGACTTCCGCAAGCGCAAGTTCAACAGTATGGCGTTCGACAAGCACGGCCGCGAGGTCTTTCTGGCCGACACGTCCTACGCGCTGTCGCTCGCTCAGGAAAAGTTTCCCGGCATCCGGTTCCACTTCACCAGCGAATTCTGACCGGAGCCGCAGGAACCGTTTCCGGGAGGCGGCAGGTATCCGGAGCGCCCGGACCGTTCCGAGCGCCCGGGAATACCGAGAAGCCGCTCGGCCGCGCCGACGGCAAAACAATCAGAGAACCCATATTTTCCAATGTACCGGGAGCGCTCGCTCCCGGTACATTCATATTCGCCAGCAGCCGCGGCTTGCAGCCATAGGCCGCGCATCCGGCCAGACCCTACCGCGAAGTTCCCTTCGGCGGAGGGAACTTCGTGCCGTAAAACCGGAAGCGTCGAAAACCCGACGGCCGGTACGGTAAACCGGGGAATCCTTGATTTCAGAACCGTACGGACGGCGCCGGTTCCGTCCGCCCGACGGCATAAGGTTTCCCCTTCGGACATGGCTCCGACGAAAGGATGGCCGAAAGATCGCGGGCGTTCGGTTTCTTGTCGCCGGGCACGGTATCGCGGCGATTTTCATTTTCCGATCAAAATGCTTAACTTCGTCGGAGAACCGCCGCACGATATGCGGACGGTCGAATACTAACCAAACTCTCTACCCATGACTTTCTCCACCCGAACGGGGCGCGCCGCCGCCCTCGCCGTAGCGGCTCTCGCCGTCTTGTCGGCCTGCCGGTCCGAGGAAAAGACCGGAGCCACGCCGAACAACTGCTCCAAAAAATGCTCGCTGACCGAGACGCGCCCTCTGGCCGGATTCAACGACGGCGCGGACGGATTCGTCTGCGGCGAGAATGCCGATTCGCTCCAACTGATCGCCTCGGCGCCGACCTGGTCGGGACGCCTGCACGAAGGATCGCACTGTCTGCAGGTGAGCGGTCCCGACATGCCCGCCAACCGCTGGAGAACGGTCTTCCGGGAATATCCCGAAGGACTCGACCTGAGCGATACGCCTTTCGTGTCGTTCGCCGTCCATACCGAAGGCGGAGCTTACGGGGCCGACTACTACGTCCGGCTGACGGTCGGCCGCGGCGGACGGAAATTCGAAAGCATGGCCAAAGTGACGCCCAAGGAGTGGAACGTGACTATCTTCGATCTGAGCGAGTGCCCGTTCGCGGACCGGATCGACCGGGTCGAGTTCGCGCTCTGCAACGCCAGCGACTCGGTATGGGAAAACGCGCTCTACCAGCTGGACGGATTCGAGGCCGGCAAGCCGATCGACCTGTCGTTCGGGCTCAAAGGTTCGACCGAGCTGTTCACGGCTGAAGGGGGCGCCGTTTCTCAGGGCGACGGGACGCTGGAGTTCGCGTTCGACGAGGAAGGTTCGCTCAGTACGCCGTCGCTCGCCGGAAGCCGCAACGGCATCTACAATCCGAAGCTCGAGGACCGCAACACGATGTTCTTCGTCATGGAGAACCGCAGTCCGGCCGACCGGCTCCGCATTCGCTTCGTCACGGCGAAAGACTCCGTCTATAACGACGAAAAATCGAAAATTTTCGATATCGACCCGAACTCGCCCCAAAAGGGATATTTCTTCAATTTTTCCGATCTGCCGCAGGCCGAAGGCGCTCTGACCGGTTTCCGCATCGAACCGCTCGGAGGTGCGGGCGAACTGTCGATCGACCGCATTACGTTCGAGCAGGAAACCGTCTTGGAACCTTTCGCAGGCAGCATCGACCGCTGTACGGCTACGCCCGAGCGGATCGAGATACGGGGCACGATCTCGCCCGAATACGCGTCGAAATACGCCCGCATCGCCGTCTATGAAGCGCCGATGTACAAAGGCGACCGGGGTATCGAAAAACTGAAAAAGCTCTACGAGGGTCCGCTCGACCGGCAGTTCGTCATCGACGACATTCCGACGAAACGGAACGAGAAAATGACGCACCTGAGCAGCCGGCTGCTGGCCGTCGCGCTGAACGGGCCGGACGATTACCTGAAAATCGCGCCCTACTTCTATATCGAGAACTGGCGCGACTTTACGGACAACCCCTACTCGTTCGAACTGCCCGAGCTGAGCGTCAGCGTGCTGGACTACGGCGCGAAAGGCGATGCGTTCACCGACGACACGCGGAGCATTCAGGCGGCCATCGACGACGTTTCGTCTCGAGGTGGCGGCCGGGTCGTGCTGCCCGGAGACAGCGGATCCCTGTACGAACGGCGCTACGTTGCCACGCATCTGATGATGCGCAGCAACGTCGACCTGCACATCGAAAAGGGCGCGATCCTGTGGCAGTCGCAGGACGAAAGCGACTACTCCTACGCTCCGGCCTACGGCCACGACGTCGTGATACCGCGCGTTCCGTGGACGCACAGTCTGTACGTGAACCTGCCGCTGATCCAAGGCAAGGACATCGAGAACGTCAAGATCACCGGACAGGGCAAAATCCGCTCGCTCGACACGTACAGCGTCGATCCGAGGCTCGACCACTACGCCCGCGTCTGCACGGACCGTATCCACGTGATCCCGATCGGATTCTGGAAAGTGCGCAACATCGAGCTGAGCGACGTCGAGATCGTCCGCACCAACAACTACCACACGTCGTTCTACTATTGCGAGAACCTGTTCATAGGCAACGTGAAGATGCACGAGGTGAAATGCGTCAGCGGCGACGGCATCGGCCTGAGCATCGGCACGCACGACGTGAAGGTGGCCCGCATCTTCCTCGAGTCGAACGACGACGGCATCGTAATGACCAGCAGCTACGCCGATCCGCGCGGAGGCGTCTGGTGGTGGGGCGACAACGACTGGGACCGCTCGGTGCGCAACGTCGAAGTGTGCCACAGTTATATCAACTCGGGCGGCGGCAAGGCCATCGCGCTGATTCCTTGGGGCTCGACGAACCCCGACCAGCAGAAGCAGGAAACCGATAACGTGAACGTCTACGACAACGTGCTCATGGGAGGATACTCCGTCGGCACATGGTGCGACAATCCGTTCGACGGCAAGCCTTTCGACAACACGGAGGAGAACGACTACGCCCCGGTCAAGAACTTCCGTATCGTGAACAACGAGTACCTGAGCCCGTGCGACCTGCTGAGCATCAGGCCGACCAACTTTATCACCGACTGCGGGCTGCACAGCAGCGAGACGTTCCGTAACGGCGACTTCGCGCACGGCCACACCTACTGGACGATGGAGGGCGATGCCGGCGAACAGGACGGCTCGGGATACGCCCGAGGCGAGGGACGCCTCTACGAAGGACTATACCTGAAAAAGGGCCGGCATGTCTTCACGGCCGACGTCCGTTCGAAAGGCGAACTGTTCGTCGAGAACGCGACGAACGGGCAAACGGTCGAAAGCCTCGCCTTCGACACGGACGAATGGGCCCCCCGGCGGATCGTGATCGACGCCGGAGCCGACGACACGTACTATCTCGGCATAAAAGGCCCCGACGCCCGAATCCGCAACGCCGTGCTCGACCGTCCGGACCCGGTCGAATAGTGCATATGCGCAGAAAACCGCGCGGCTTCCGAATCGACGGAAGCCGCGCTTTCTTCGGAACGGTTCCCAAGGACCGACTATTCCGGAACGAACGCACTCATCCGGCGCATCATGCACGAGCCGGCAAAACGGATCGGGTCCGCAAATATCCGTCCTCTCAACCCGCCGTAAGTCCGCAAGCCTGCACGGCCGAACGGGCCGCGCAGGACGGTCATGCAGGAAAAGACCGGGAGGAACGATCTCCGCCTGCGCGACCGATCCGGCAAAAATTCGTACCTTGGGGACCTCAACGCAGACCGACTATGTTCCGATACCTGATGCTATGGGCTCTCGCGGCCTTGTGGGCGCAAACCGACCTGCAAGGCCGTCCGCCCGTCCGTTCGCTGGAGGGAGTCGTCGCCGACTCGGCCGGCAGCGGCCCGCTCGTCGGAGCGTCCGTACTGCTGATGACCCCGGGCGATACGCTGCTAAGAATAACCGACAGCCGGGGAGCCTTCCGATTCGAAAGCGTGCGCGACTCGTCGGTCCGCCTCCGCATCGGCTACCTCGGCTATCGCGGCACGACCCGAAACGTAAGCACGACAGCCGGAACGAACCGGATAGATACTGTTTTTCTCGGAGAGATTCCGATCAGCCTGGGCGAGATCGTCGTGCAGGGACGGCGCCCGCTGATGAGCGAACGCGGAGACACGATCGTCTACCATGCGGAGAACGTCCGCGTGCTGCCCGGCGACGAGGCGCTTCAGATCGTCCGGGGCCTGCCCGGCATGGAGCTCAAGGAAGGAGAAGTCCGCTTCATGGGCAAAACGATCGAGCGGACCTACGTCGACGGCCGTCCGCTGTTCGGAGAGAACGCCCGCTCGGCCCTCGACTTTCTGGCGGCCAACGACGTGGTCGACATTCAGGTCTACGACGAACTGCCCGAGGAGGAGCGGCTCAAGGGCAACAAGAACGGCAAGAAACGCACGGTAATGAACCTCGTTACGCGCAGCAAGCCCGAGAAAAGCGTCAACGTCGAGGCGCTGGCCGGCTACGGAGCCGACATCGACCGGGGCCCCGACGGACACCGCAAGGGACGCTACGGAGCCGGCGCTTCGTACAACTATTTCTCGGAACGGCGCATTTACTCGGTCGAGGCGAACAGCAACAACAACAATCAGTCGTCCAACCGCATCCGAGACCGGTTCGCCTCATACGCGGGCGGCGGAGACGGAGACCGCCGCAGCACGACGCTCGGCGCCAGCCTGACGCACCGCTACGGCAAGCATCTGACCCTGTCGGGAAACTACCGCTTCGCCAACGAGCGGTCGGAAACGCAGCGGATCACGCAACAGATCTATTTCCCGTCGGAAGCCTACCGGTCGCGCAGCTACACCGACACGACCCGGGCCTCGCGCCTCGGCCGGCAGCACTCGGCCGACCTCGATCTGCGCTATAACCCGAAGAACGACTACCTCGTCTTCGCGACCAGTGTCCAATACTCCGACGACCTCTCGCACAGCTATCGGGGAGCCCGCAACGAGCTCGACGGCGAAACGACCAACCGCGTCGGCGCGACGGAGCGCAACCGCGAGAAGAGTCGTAACCTGTCCGGCAGGCTGATCTGGGCCCACTCGTTCAAAAACAATCCGAAGCGGGCGATCCACATGAACGTCCAAGGCTCCACGAGTCGCGACGACGCATCGGGCTGGCGGATCGACTCGCTCTCGACCGACAACGACCGGACCTTTTTGGAGACGACCGCCGGCGGATGGAGCCGGTCGCTGGGAGGAAACTTCAGCTACACGGAGCCTGTGGGCGAAAAAAGCTCGGTAACGGCCGGCTACGGCATTTCGGTCGACAACAGCCACTCGAAGCGGATGGCCGTCGACCGCTTCACCGGACTGATCGACACGACCTCGACCTACGACTACACGCGCAACTACACGACTCAGACCGCCGAACTCGGATTCAACCGATACAGTCAGACTTGCTACCTGTTCGTGCGCATGGGCTACCAGTCGGCCCGGCAAAACCGGGACGAGACCTTCCCCGAAACGCACGACGACCGACGCACGTTCCGCAGCCTGCAGCCGTCGCTGTCGTTCCACTATTCGATCGGACAGACCCGCAATCTGTACTTCAATTACAGCGGCTCGGCCCGGCAGCCCTCGGTCGAGCAGCTCCGTGCCGAGCTGGACACGCGCAACCGACTGAGCCTCACAGGCGGAACCCCCGATCTCAGACAGAGCTACACCCACTCGGTCTCGCTCGGCTACTACCATACCGACACGAAGAGCTCGCGCTCGGTGGGATTCAACCTGTCGGCCGACCTGACCGTGCGCGACATCGCCACCCGCCAGCGTTTTTTCGCCGAGGATACCCCGCTCGAGCAATACGGAGGCTACGTCGCGCCGAAAGGCTCGACGCTGACGACGCCGGTCAACGTGAACGGCTCGGGATCGGTTCAGGCCAACGGGAACTTCTCGACTCCGCTCAAGCCGCTGAAGTCGGTTCTGAACTGCACGGCCGGCATCGGATACAGCCGCCGGCCCTCGTATATCGGAGAAGAGCTCGACTACACGAACTCGCTGTCGCCCCGGATAGGAGTGCATCTGACAGGCAACCAATCGACCGTCTGCCAGTTCTCGCTCAGCGCGAACCTTTCGTACAACCACTCCTCCAACTCGCTCCGCGACGACAACAGCACGATCACGCAGCAGACCGGAGCCCAAGTGCGCGTCAACTTCCTCAAGCACGCCTATTTCGAAACGAACTACGCCTATTACCTTTACCACAGCTTCTCGTATGCCGGCGGCGACGTCGACACGCATACGTGGAACCTCTCGCTCGGAATCAAGCTGTTCAAGAACCGCTCGGGCGACATCAGCCTGACGGTATACGACATTCTGAACCGTAACGAGAGCTTCACCTCGAGCATGATGTCGGACTACGTGACCAACAACTGGTCGCGCATGTTCGGACGCTACTGGACGATCGGCATCGGATACAAGTTCAACAAGACGGGCAAGCTGAAGGCCAAGCCGTAGCGGACCGGAGCCGCCGACGGGCCGAAAATGCGCGTTTTCGGCCCGTCGGCGGCAAAAAACTCTGAGAATTTTCGTACATTTGCGCCGGTATTAAATTCTGAAAGAAACCGCCATGAGCATCGCAGAACTCAGTGAACAGGAACAGATCCGCCGCAACTCGCTCGCGCAGCTGCGCGAGTTGGGAATCGACCCCTATCCGGCCGCCCGGTACGAGGTGACCGCCACGGCCGCGCAGATCGCCGCGGAGTACTCGCCCGAAAAGCAGAACTTCTCCGACATATCGATCGCGGGGCGCATCCTCTCGCGCCGTATCATGGGCAGCGCGTCGTTTTTCGAGCTGCAGGACCATACGGGCAAGATACAGGTCTACATCAAGCGCGACGAAGTGTGCGGAGACGATCCCGAAGCGACGCTCTACAACAAGGTCTTCAAGAAGCTGCTCGACATAGGCGACATCGTCGGCGTACGCGGATTCGCATTCGTCACCAAAACCGGCGAGCTGTCGGTCCACTGCAAGGAGCTGAAGCTGCTGAGCAAGTCGCTGCGGCCGCTGCCGATCGTCAAGGAGAAGGACGGCAAGGTGTACGACGCGTTCAGCGATCCCGAGCTGCGCTACCGCCAGCGCTACGTCGATCTGATCGTCAATCCGCAGGTGCGTCAGGTATTCCTGCAGCGCACGAAGATCATCGACACGATGCGCCGCTTTTTCAACGAACGGGGCTACGTCGAGGTCGAAACGCCGATCCTGCAGTCGATTCCCGGCGGAGCGTCGGCCCGCCCGTTCGTCACGCATCACAATGCGCTCGACATTCCGCTCTACCTGCGGATCGCCAACGAGTTGTACCTCAAGAAGTTGATCGTCGGCGGGTTCGACGGCGTATACGAGTTCGGCAAGGACTTCCGCAACGAGGGCATGGACCGCACGCACAATCCCGAGTTCACGGTCATGGAGATATACGTCGCTTACAAGGATTACATCTGGATGATGGAGTTCGTCGAGCAGATGCTCGAACGGGTGGCACTGGCGCTGCATGGCACGACGAAAGTGCGCATCGGCGAGCACACGGTCGATTTCGCCGGCCCGTTCCGCCGCGTGACGATGACCGACGCGATCCGCGAGAAGACCGGCTTCGACATCACCGGCAAAAGCGAGCAGGAACTGCGCGAAGCCTGCGCCAAGCTGAACGTCGAGACCGACGAGACCATGGGCAAGGGCAAGCTGATCGACGCGATTTTCGGCGCCTATTGCGAGCAGGATCTGATCCAGCCGACGTTCGTCACGGACTACCCGATCGAGATGTCGCCGCTGTGCAAGCGCCACCGCAGCAATCCCGACCTGACCGAGCGGTTCGAGCTGTTCGTGACCGGCAAGGAGCTGTGCAACGCCTATTCCGAGCTGAACGACCCGATCGACCAGCTGGAGCGCTTTCAGGAACAGCTGCGCCTGAGCGAGAAAGGCGACGACGAGGCGATGTTCATCGACATGGACTTCGTCCGCGCGCTGGAGTACGGCATGCCGACTTGTTCGGGCATGGGCATCGGCATCGACCGGCTCACGATGTTCATGACGGGCCAGACGACGATTCAGGACGTGCTGTTCTTCCCGCAGATGCGTCCCGAAAAGGCCGCCCAGAAGGACGGTCCCGAGAAATACGCCGCCGCAGGCATTCCCGAGCAATGGGTCCCCGTGCTGCATAAAATGGGCTTTCTGACGGTCGAAGCGCTGAAGAAGCTCGCGCCGGGCAAGCTGCACAACGACCTGTGCGGTTACAACAAGAAGAACAAACTCGGACTGCAGAATCCGACGCTCGACGAAGTGAAAGGTTGGACGGCCGGATAAGCGAGCGCTCGGCCGTCTCCGCACGGTCGCCGGGCTGTCCCGCGAGCAACATGCGGAAAGCGGAAAAGAAACACTTCGCAATACGTTACATAAAAACGACCCGATATGTCTTATCTCGTTTTGTGCCCCACTTGCGGGGGAAAGATGTCCGTGAACGCCCGGGTATGTCCCCATTGCGGCGACCGGGGATTTATCGTACCCGAGACGGCCATGCTGCCGAGTCCGTGCGATTACAGGGATTACGGGACCTACGCGCTCGGATGCGAGGGGAAGGGTTTTCTGTGTCGCAAGCAGATCTGGGGCGGTGTCGGAATCCATCCGGTCCGCTACTTGCAGGCCATGGGAGTCCGCGACCTGTCCTCATACGTCCGGGTAGCGGACGGGCTCTATGCCCAAACGAGCGACAACGCTCTGCGCGAGAGGATCGCCCGAGCAGTAGCCCGGAACGACGTATACGTCAAATCTCGGGTATTCAAAGGCGTTTGCGAACACGAACTCTACGAGGGGAAGGTGCGCTGTCCCCAGTGCAACGGGACGGGCAAGGTGGCGGTCGAGCAGGCGACGGGCAACTACATAGACATCCGCAAGCGAGCGTAAGCAGGCACAGACGGCAGAGAACAAAAAGACATTGCATTTAACCGATATATCATTATGAGAAAGAAAATTGTCGCAGGAAACTGGAAAATGAACACCACTCCGGCGGAGGGTGTCGAACTGTTCAAGGGAGTAGCCGCCAAGAAGGGCGAGGTTTGCTCGTGCGTGAACTTCATCGTGGCTCCTCCGTTCACCCACCTTTCGGAGATCGTCAAGGCCGCCCGAGGAACGGGCATCGCCGTGTCGGCCCAGAACTGCGCAGCCGAAGCCAAGGGCGCCTATACCGGAGAGGTATCGGCCAAGATGATCGCCTCGCTGGGCGTCGAATATGTGATCCTCGGCCACAGCGAGCGCCGCGAATACTACGGCGAGACGAGCCAGACGCTGAACAAGAAAATGGCTCAGGCTTACGAGAACAACCTCGCACCGATCTACTGCGTGGGCGAAAAGCTCGAGGACCGCGAGGCCGGCAAACACTTCGACGTCGTACGTGCCCAGATCGAAGAAGTGGTCTACAACCTGACGCCCGAGCAGTTCTCGAAACTGATCGTCGCATACGAACCGGTATGGGCCATCGGTACGGGCAAGACGGCTACGGCCGATCAGGCACAGGAGATGCACGCCTTCATCCGTCAGGTGCTCGCCGAGAAGTTCGGCAGCGCGGCCGACCAGACCGTTATCCTCTACGGAGGCAGCGCGAAGCCGGGCAACGCTCCCGAGCTTTTCTCGAAAGAGGACGTCGACGGCGGCCTGATCGGAGGCGCGGCGCTCGTGGCCGACGATTTCATCGCGATCGGCAAGGCATTCAAGTAAGCCGTTCGATTTACCGCATAAGGCCGGAACCCGATGGGGGCCGGCCTTTCTTTATTGTTTACACTCAACAGTACCCATTCTCGTATTTTCGACACTTCCGGATTCTCCGCCCGAAATTTCCTCTGCCGGAGAAGATTCGGCAGAAGCCAAATCCGACGCGCATTCTGCGGTCGCGAGCCGCGACTGGCGAATATAGAAATCCGAGGGCAGGCATACTTGGTACATCGACGCATTCGGCCGCCTTTTTATATTTCGGAAGCGAAACCGATTCTCCTCGTATCCGAATCGCCTCCCCGCCGCGGAATCCGTCGGTACGGACTCCGGCCGGACACGGTCCCGCCCCCTGCAACGATCCGGGCCGGACACGGAATCCTCAACGGTCGCTCGGCAGCAGCCCGGCCACGGTTGCACGACGATGCCGGCAACCGGACCGCGCCCCTTCCTTGCAATGACAAGATCCGGCGCCCTTTACTCCGACAGACAACGGCGCATCCGCTCCCGCACGACACTCCTTTGCCCTATGGTCCGCAGACCGCATGAAAAGACATTCGCCGCACGGCTGCGGCCCGCTCCGTCCCGTCCGGCAATCAGGCGGGCGCCTCCCGCCCTGACGAAGCAAGAATAAACACGAGGAACGTGCGAAACGGTACGCATCTTCCGATTTTTTGCGTACTTTTGCAGCCTCTTTACCGAACTATCACGGAAAATCGATTCAAACGCATCATGAAACTTTTGGAGTTCAGACCCAAACTGTTCGACTGTCTGAAAAACTATTCGAAACGCACGTTCGCTTCCGACCTGATGGCCGGCATCATCGTCGGCATCGTCGCGCTGCCGCTGGCTATCGCGTTCGGCATCGCCTCGGGCGTATCGCCCGAGAAGGGCATCGTCACGGCCATCCTCGCCGGACTGGTCGTCTCGCTACTGGGAGGAAGCCGCGTACAGATCGGAGGGCCTACGGGCGCATTCATCGTCATCATATACGGCATCATCCAGCAATACGGCGAGGCGGGCCTGATCGTCGCCACGCTGATGGCCGGCGTGCTGCTCGTGCTGATGGGCGTCTTCCGGCTCGGAGCCGTCATCAAGTTCATCCCCTACCCCGTCGTCGTCGGCTTCACGAGCGGCATCGCCGTGACGATCTTCACGACGCAGATCGCCGACGTGTTCGGTCTGGACTTCGGAGGCGAGAAGGTTCCGGGCGACTTCGTCGGCAAGTGGCTGCTCTATTTCCGCCACTTCGGCACGGTCGACTGGTGGAACGCCGCCATCAGCGTGCTGAGCGTGCTGATTATCGCGTTGAGTCCGAAATTCTCGAAGAAAATACCGGGATCGCTGATCGCCATCGTCGTCGTGACCGTCGGCGTCTACTTTCTGAAGCGGTACGGCGGCATCGAAGGCATCGACACGATCGGCGACCGCTTCACGATCCGATCGAGCCTGCCGGGCGCCGCCGTGCCCGAACTGAACTGGGAAGCGATCAAGAACCTGTTTCCGGTAGCCGTGACGATCGCCGTGCTGGGCGCCATCGAGTCGTTGCTGTCGGCCACCGTAGCCGACGGCGTAACAGGCGACCGCCACGACTCGAATACCGAACTGATCGCGCAGGGAGCGGCCAATCTGGTAACGCCGCTGTTCGGCGGTATTCCCGCAACGGGAGCGATCGCCCGCACGATGACCAACATCAACAACGGGGGACGGACGCCGGTAGCCGGAATCGTCCACGCGGTCGTGCTGCTGCTGATCCTGCTGTTCCTGATGCCGTTGGCGCAGTACACCCCGATGGCCTGTCTGGCCGGCGTACTGATCGTCGTGTCGTACAACATGAGCGGCTGGCGGACGTTCCGGGCGCTGCTCAGCAATCCGCGCGCGGACGTGACGGTGCTTCTGCTCACTTTCTCGCTGACCGTGCTGTTCGACCTGACCGTCGCTATCGAAGTCGGTCTGCTGATCGCCTGCGTGCTGTTTATGAAGCGCGTAATGGAAACGACCGAAATCTCCGTAATCCGCGACGAGATCGACCCGGGCTCCGGCCTGGACGTCGCCGTACACGAGGAACACCTGACCGTCCCCCGGGGAGTCGAGGTATACGAGATCAACGGCCCGTACTTCTTCGGCATCGCAACGAAGTTCGAGGAGCTGATGGCCCAACTCGGCGACCGGCCCAAGGTGCGCGTGATCCGGATGCGGAAGGTTCCGTTCATCGACTCGACGGGCATCCACAACCTGACGAACCTGTGCGTGATGTCGCGCCGCGAGAAGATCGAGGTCGTACTGTCGGGCGTCAACGACACGGTACACGCCGCCTTGCAGCGCTCGGGCTTCTACGAACTGCTGGGCCCCGACAACATCTGCCCGAACATCAATGCGGCGCTGGAAAGAGCCCGACGGATTCTCGGGGAATAAAGGCTCCGGCACGGACACAGGCGGAGAGACAAGCAGGTCAGGACGCCCAGTCCGTTTTTCCGGGTAATCTTTTCCGCCGTTTTCCCGAATCCGGTTCTCCGGAACTCCATACGACAGTGCCGCTCTCGCAGGTCGGAACGGCGCTCAAGAAGCTGATGCCCAAGTACCGCATCAAGCGCTACGGGTGCAAAACGCTCGGAGAGCTGTACGAGAGGCTCGATCGGTACGAGCTCGTCAAGACGGAGAAAGGAGTGGCGGGGATGGTGAGAAGAAAATTTACGGAATGAGAATCCTCCAGATAATCTAATTTCGTCATTACGATCTCCGATACAGTCTCTTCCGGAGTGAGCATGTACGGCAACTTGTCGTCGCTGCCGGAGATCATTACGGAACAGTAATAGGTTAAAGAACTGTTCGCATCGCAGGCCAGTTTTTCGCCCGATGCGCTATAAATATAGCTAAACTTTGATTGCCTGCAACGACCTGTTTGATTTCGTAATTAGCATTCTTAAAAAGGAACTGTCTAACAAATCTTAGACAGTCCCTTTTTATAAAGAGAATTATGCTTGGGATCATTTTATTTTTTCAGGTCAAATGTGCATTTAATTGTTTTCTACCATTATAAAATATCACCCAGCGTTTCGATTTCAGTCGTGTCGGTTGGCTTTATTTCTGTATTTTCTCCATTTGCAACACATTCCTTGATCCCAACGTGTAAAATCCCTAAAATATGGGTCATGTACGCGTTGTGCATATTTATCCAAATATTCTTGTGGCTGATAAAAATGATTATCTTTCCTGTTATAAACTAATAACGAATTATCCGGCAATAACAGCCACCATGCATTGAACCATTCAATAGCAAAAATCAATTTGTATTTGATTTTCCGAATTGCCCGGAATGCTATTTCATTTCCGGTCCGACCAGCCCACCGGATATGAGCCAAAGAATCGAATGCATTGGTGGCACGGATATAAATTCCTTCGAAGTTCCCTAAACACAAGGTATCCTTATACCACATAATTTCTTTATACACACAACCGGGGTGACGCTTTTTTTTGGAAAATAACAAAGAAGAAAACAAGGAATCCATTACCGTGAAATCCCTCTCCGGATATTGGTAAATATTGATGTGGAGCGTAGGGATACACAATACATCGATCGTATCCAAAATGGATTCACTATAACGCTTACTGTAATCATAATAAACCTTCCATGCTCGAACGATTTCCTTGCGGGCGAATTCCTGTAGAAAAGACCGCTCTTGCTGCAACTGGTCAAAACAAGGATACGAGACGGATTGGGCATGCGTCTCATGAAGAAGACACAAGAACAAAACGATCCACAAGTTTCTTTTCATGATAATAAATTATTTTAGAATACGCAATACAAAAGGATTATAAAGCTTGACTATGATGTCTGATTTAAATACGATACTCCCTACATCCGGATCCATGACTTTGAATCTTTGTCGAGTTTTCCCACTGGGCAATGTTTTCTGTTGAAACTCTTGGATACCGACCGTATGTCCTCTTCCCTGTACAGTGTAAGAAACGGCAATGGGACGATCTTGCTTTAATGTAGCCTCAATTTCATCTACTTTTATGTTGTCGGTTTGTAAACCATTTTTATTTGCGAGTTGGTTATAATCGGCACCGTCTGCTTCTATTTGAAAATTAGCAGGTAATTCCTTTCCCGAATACTCAGCATTTGATTTTAATACAGCGTATGTACATCCTCCCATATCTCCATTTTCCATTGCTTTACCCGAATAGACGGGCAATTCGCCTTTAAGTGCGGCTACTGTTTCCCATGCTGCGTGAGCATGATTCAGTGCTGTAATCGTTAAACCTCTGGCCATTCCTTCCCAAAAGTTTCCACCGGAGACTGCGGAACCTATCCCTCCCGATATGCCGCCGAAAATATACATTCCTGCTATGGTATTTCCGACACCTTTCCATTCTTGGAAACCCGAAACACCCCAAGAACTGAGGGCGCCGGCAGTAAAGCCACTCAAAAAATTCCCTCCGTCTATAGCCGATAATCCACCTTGAGCTATACCATGTGCCAGACCTCGACCTGCTTCATTCCAAAAACCACCGGTAGGGCCAAATATTTCTCCTACTCCGGCAGTCGCTATTCCAGACACGGCACTTAGGGCCATAGACTTTATGAATTTACCAAAGTTCCAATTACGAAAACCGCCGTCGCTGAAAGCAACATCCAGAGTATAGGAAACCGCACCGATAGCTGCTCCCATAGCGATAGCCGGTATGATTGCGAAGACCCGACCGTCTTTATCGACGTATACCGCCGGACTGTTACCGCAAAATAGATAAGAATTGGCTACCTGAGAGGCCGGATCGACATTGAACCAACGTCCGAGAACCGGGTTGTAATAACGGGCTCCGAAATCGTATAACCCGAGCAGCCCCGAAGTGCCGATATCATCGTCTTGCAATTCCTTGCCCGAGAATAAATACTTATTCTTATTCAAGTTGTTATATTCCCATGCAAGCCCGAACGGATAATAATCCGTCGTCTGCTGCTGCAAGGATCCGTTTACTGCGCTGAGTAATACACGGGTACTGCCTGTATGGTCTGTTTTGAAATAATTGTAGGTGTATCCGTCGGAAGCCATGCTTACTGTGCCTTCGGGATGTTGCATATACAGCAACGTAGTATTGCTGGGATACACCATGACTCCACGGTAATATGTGAAAGAACCCCCTGCCTTCTTGGCGAGCTTCTCGCCCGTAGCACTGTAAATGTAGGAAACTTCTTCGTCTCCTGCAAATATCCGTCGGGGAAGGCTTAACTAACACAAGTGCCTACCTTTCAGATCAATACAAATTTCGCTCTCGCAGGTCGGAACGGCGCTCAAAAAGCTGATGCCCAAGTACCGTATCAAGCGCTACGGCCGCAAAACGCTCGGAGAGCTGTACGAGCAGTTCGACCGGTACGAGCTCGTCAAGACGGAGAAAGGGGGGGGCGGAGATGGTGAGAAGGGAAAGAGAATTAGGGGAATTGTAATAATACAATATCTAATTATAGAAGACAGGCGGAATTCTTCTTGCTTGTCTTCTTATAACCTTATTAAGGTTTATAAACATACAACCAATTGGTTTTCACTAACTCATCCTCTGTTAATGTTATTTTTTTTACATATAATTGATTCCTGTAAATATCTCCCCAGTCATAATTACGCATTGTTTTTTCTGTAATAAAAAAAAGCGTCATTTTATTTTCTTTACATGAGAGTCGTTTTTGGGAGGAGGTGTTCCATAATCTTCCTTCCAATCCGCCCTTTAATGAGCCAATATCATAGGCGTTTATCCTATAAGAAGGCGAAGCAAATCGAGGTTCGACAGAATTACCATAAGCATCTTTCATGTCAGCAGATGAAAAATGGAATAATTCTAATTTCGGATGCGAGGGCAAAGAATCCTTATCTCCACAGATGCAGTAAACATATATGGCCTCATCAGAATCGTTACGAACATACAATATATCGCTAATCCCCTCACATGAGGTGCAGCAATATAATAACAGACCAAAACAGCTAATCCATTTCATTGTTTTCATGTCTTAAATGTCGTCTCTTAACAAGAACATCGTTCTACTACTGATAGGTTACCGTAAAATTCGCTTCTCTCATTTCATCCATCGTTCGGAATGTTCGAGTACCCAAACAGATCTCCTTGTTATGCTCTATCAATTTATCCAAGGTGTTCAATGAATCGACCATCCGGGCATCGATAAAAAAATTTTCAAACAGGCACCGCCCGGACTTTCCCTAATTCTCTGTTCGTAACAAATACCTTCTGTTGATACAACGTCACTGTCTAATGTCAAAGGAGGAACAAGATATTGTTTTCTCGTGACCGTATCCGAAATATCTAGCAAAACATATCTGCCGGGATATGTTGGTACCGAGGTCCAATTGTAAAATAACTCATGGACAACATACAACGGTATCTCCGACGCATTTTTCACCGTAATCCGCTTGTGGCAATCAGGTCCTTCATCCTTTGTACATGTAAACGCTACCAGTATCATAATGAACGGTACCGCAAAAAATACAGCATTCCCTTTTTCATCGTATTTCATTTTTTAACTCGTCTGTCCTCTTTATTCTGTTTGGAGTATTTTATATGATAGATCAAAGAATTCGGAATAATTCCAAAAGACTTTCGTTAACGGTCGGATTCTATCGACACAGAATCCGACTCTATTTTATACCTGATTCACAATGTTCTGTAAGATCTTATACCCAAAAGCCAACGGAGCCATCAATCGGATTGCCATATGATTGTGTCGTTTAACAAGAGTTCAGCATCTTTTCCAAATCCTTTCATGTCCCCCAACAACCTCAACTTCAAAAATATTCACTGCAAGATCAAGGTCCCCACTTCAAAGAACACCGACTCGTTCTGTCGTTCTTCAATCTTTCTTTTCGGATGTTTCAGACGTCGGCCTTGTACAGGTCATTTCGAAATTATCTCCTTGTACGGTGATAGATGGTTGTATTTCACCTTGAGGCGTACCATAGTCTTTATGGAGAAGTTCATACATGTCAACAGCCTCTTTATATAGATAATCATATGCTTCTTCTTCGGAAGAAAATAATTTCGGCACTGTGCGATTCCCTCTTTCGTCAATATAAAAAACTTCCCATACAGCATAATTTTTATAAAGGACTACACGATCTGGCCCAACCGATCCATCTAAAGAGTATAAGTCAAGATAACCTAATTGTTTAAGTTTTCGCTCTAATTCTTTTCTTGTCATATTGACTTTAAAGATTGAATGATGTCACCGAAAAACCGCTTTCTGCTTCTAAAAATTGGCATGAGACCGAAAAAATTGACGGTCAACCGTTAAATCAGGAGATACTGGTTTTAAACGTTGAAAATATTGATAAAAATTCAAAGACCGTTGCACATAAGGATGATCTGGATGGATCTCTTCAAAACATTCCGTTTCGATATTGAATATCTGAAGTTTATTGTTTTTCAAAAAATATACATATTTATCTTTGATAGTCGCATCCTCTACGTGGAAAACTACATTCGGTTGATAAGTTCGCATAGCATGGACTAATCTGCGATCCGCCGAATCATTGGCTTGATAGAGATCATACCATATCCTCTTAAACAACCCTCTACCCCATCCGCCTGACTCACGTACCCCATATATAGAATCACCGATAAGGACATAAGCAAAATATCCACCTAAATTATTAATAAGCAAGGGGTCTAAATAACACCATAAAGATTCTCCTGTTTTTGTTGAATCGATAGGACTATAAACATAAAGGATAAAAAAAGTGTTTTGATTCACAATGAGTTCATCAGGAATTTCAATTTCATGCCATTTATCCGGAATATCTAGGGGATATTTCATTTTTGCCTTTTTAATACCCTTTACATAGTACGGAACAAGCGTTGCATATTCTTTTTGTAATTCATCAATGAACTTTTGTTCACATGATTGTCCTATCGCGGAAGAAATCATGAACATAAAAAGACAAATCATGAAAGTAAATTTCCGTTCCATCTTAAATCATTTTTGATTGGCGGGACGATATTGATGAAGCACAAACTTCAAAACTTAGTCCTTATAGGATGGAGTATTTTCGGTCAAAATACGACGATCAGAACAAAGAGAACCATCTAAAGAATACCAATCTAAACATCCTAATTGTTCAAGTTTTCGCTCCAATTCTTTTCTGGTCATAATCATCCGATCACTTATCCCATATTTTCGGAATGAAAAAATCTCATATTACTACGCGAGTTTCTCGCCCGTAGCACTGTAAATGTAGGAAACTTCCTCGTCTCCTGCAAATACCCATTAGGGAAGGTGAAACCAACCCCAACGCCTGTTTTTCAGATCAATACAAATTTCGCTCTCGCAGTTCGGAACGGCGCTCAAGAAGCTGACGCCCAAGTACCGTATCAAGCGATACGGCTGCAAAACGCTCGGAGAGCTGTACGAGAGGCTCGACCGGTACGAGCTCGTCAAGACGGAGAAAGGGGTGGCGGGGATGGTGAGAAGGAAAAAGAATTAGAAAGATTGTAAGGATGCAATATCTAAAAAAGACAGGCGGAAATTATTCCGCCTGTCCTGCATTTTAACGCCAATAAAACCTTTTTGTCCATTCTATTACCTTCCCATCCGGTCCAATTTTACAATAATCCCATAAATAACGATTCTGTATAGGTATAGCGTTCTTTTGCTCAATCTCTTTCTTAAGTTTGTCGGCATCTAAAGAATCCAAATAGGTTTGAGCATCGGATACTTGCTCGGTTTTCTGATTTACCACGAGCCATCGGTTATCTTCGGTTTTTATCCATAGTATCGATCCGGGGAATACGTCGATACCAAAACACATTACGGGTTTCAGGCTCCAGATCAATTCAGCCTCTCGCTTTAATTCAGGCGTTATCGGTATTGGGTACGGACGTATTGGAATTCGAGCGCCGATAATCCTTATACCTGGATCGAAATAACTGCTGAAATAACGATCATTTTTAAACAGTAAAATATTATAAACAGGGAAAAAATCGTTCTGAAACTCTAACGAAGAGAGTAATTGATCCAAACGGGTATAATCGCGCTCGACCGAGTCTTCTTCTTTGATTTCCATGCTCGGAATGAACAGAAAATCCGCATCGCGTACCAATTCTCTCGTTTGGGAACGCGAATATTTCCATCTCACTTTCCATGAATTCTCAATCAGAATGGTCATGCTGTCGATATAGTGCTCCCTGCGATTTTGCATGTCGGTCATCAACTCGGAAAGAGTCATGACTCTTTGAGTGAATCCCGAACAGGGTATCAGCAGGAAAAGGCAGAAGACCAGTTTCTCGATTTTTCCATTCATCGCTTTCCGGTGTATTCGTTCGTCATGCGGACGGGAAGGCTTCGCTCGTGCGCGAAGTCTTCCCGTCGCATCGTTCCGTTCTATTTTCCGACGAGGAAGCGGTACGAACCCGATCCGGCCTCGAAAGTCACGAAGCCGTCCGACGCGCGGACGTCGGTCAGGGCCGGATTCTCGGCAAGGGGTTTGCCGTCGGCTTCGACTTGCGAAACGTCGGATGCCGGAACGCGGAGCGTGGCCGTCGTATTGGCCGGTATCTCGACCGACCACGACAGACCGCCGCCGGTCCGTTTCCAATGGCTGCCGATCATGCCGTACATCGACTCATAGGACGCATCGACCCACTCGAGCCCCTGCGGGAAGTCGGGCTTCATCAGAATGTGTTTGAAGCCCGGAGCCGCCGGGTCGGCCTGGATACCGGCCAGGTTTTCCCAGTCCCATGCGATCAGGTCGCCCAACTGCATCAGGTGATTGCCCGAGTTCATCGCCGGATCGGCCGTATCGCCGTTCCATAGCTCCCAGATCGTCGTCGCGCCGCGGTCGATCATATAACCCCAGCTCGGATAGGTACGGTTCGTCGCGAGCGTCAGCGCCAGATCGGGCCGTCCGTAGCGGCTCAGGCCCCGCATCATGAACTGCATGCCGATCATGCCCGTGCTGACGTGGCTGTCGAAATCGACCTCGGTCCGGCGGACCAGTTCGTCGAACACTTTCTGCTTCAGCGTGTCGGGCACCAGTCCCTGCACGAGCGAGAGCAGGCCGGCCGATACGGTATTGTTGGCGTACTGTCCCGTCTCGGGATTCAGGAACATTCTATTATAGGCATCCTTAACCCTCGCAGCCTGCTCCAGATAGGCCGGAATGTCCTCCTCATGGCCGGCCACCGCGGCGAAGCGCGCCATCATGTTCAGCAAACGATAGAAAAAGCTCGTCCCGACGAGCCGTCCGTCCGTCACGCGGGCAGGGTCCTGCGAGTGGATCATTTCGGGACTCTCGGGCGGCATGCACCAGTCGCCGTAAACGTCCTTGACGACGATGTCGTTCTCGACCAGACGCTCGTTGGCATAGTCGATCCACTTCTTCATCGCCGGATAGTGCTCGCGGACCGCCTCTTCGTCGCCGTACTGGTTGTACAGCATATCGACGACGCACAGGTAGGCCGCCGGATACGTAACGTTCTCGCTGTAGAACGGCCAGTAAGTCGGCGACAGGTCGGGAATCATTCCGTCGGGAAGCTGCGAGTCGCGAATGTCGCGAGCCCATTTCTCGTAAAGCAGCGCCTGACGGAACATGAAGCTCTCGCCGATGCACTCCATCGCGCGGTCGCCGAGCCAGCCCATGCGCTCGTCGCGCTGCGGACAGTCGGTCGGCATGCTGCGGTAGTTGCCTCTCAGGCCCCAGTAGGCGTTCCGGTACACCTGATTGATCGTCGAGTCGGACGTCTCGAAACGTCCCGTCGTGGGCATCGCGTCGTAGACGACTTCTCCTTTCAGCTTCTCCAAGTCGGGCTTCGCGGCGGCTCCGGCGATCTCGACGTAACGGAAACCGTGATAGGTGAAACGCGGCGTCCACGAGAAAGTTCCGTCCTCGGCGGGCGTGTACAGATCGGTCGCCTTCGCCCCGCGCAGGTTGTCGACATAGAGGTTCCCGTCGTCCTGCAGCGTCTCGGCGAAGCGCAGCCGCACGGGTCGGTCCTTCCTCCCCTCGAGCTCGACGGCGAGCCAGCCGACCATGTTCTGTCCCATGTCGACGATCCATGTCGAGTCGTTCAGCGCGGCGATCGAAACCGGCTCGACCGTATCCATAACCCGGATATTCGGATTCGCCTGAGCAGTCAGCCGGCCTTCGGGAGCCGCGACGCTTCGGGCATCGCGCCACGACGAGTCGTCGTAGCCGTTGCGGCTCCAGCCCGGCATTTCGAGACGGGCGTCGTACGTCTCGCCGTCGTACTCGTTGTTGGCGACGATCGGGCCGTCGGTCGTGAGCTTCCAGCTTTCGTCGCTCGCGACGACCGTCCGGTTACCCTCGCTGTCCGTAATTTCGAGCTGGGCCAGCAGCTTCGGATAGCCGTAGTTGCGGACTCCGGGAATCGTGACCTGCGTGAACGGAATCGTATAAGTGACCGTACGCATCGAGAAAAAGCGGCCGTTGCCCAGAATCACGCCGATCGTATTGACTCCTTCGTCGAGCAGGTCGGTCACGTCATACACATTGTAACAAACGGTTTTCGTATAGTCGGTAGCCGTCGGCGCCAACACGTCCTCGCCTACGCGGCAACCGTTCAGATAGCATTCGTAGAGGCCAAGCCCGCTGATGTAGAGCCGCGCCTGCGCGATATCGCGCCCCGCATCGAACTCCTTGCGCAGATAGCGCGCGGCCAGGCGAGAAAATACGCCGAGCGTGTCGGTCCGGTTCAGGCAGCTGTCGTACCCGATCCACCGGGCCTGCCAGTCCGAGTCGTCGAGCAGCGCCATCGACCAGCGGGACGGCTCGCTCCACAACGTGTCGCCGTGATTGGTCGCCACGCGCACTTTCCAGTAATAGTCGCGTCGGGATTCGAGCTCGGGCCCTTCGTAGGGCACCAGCACGGAGCGGTCGGACGGAACGTCGCCCGAATCCCAGATCAGGTTCTCTCCGGTTTCCAGATCCCCGGGATCGGTCGAGACAAGGATCCGGTAGCCGGTCTGCACCGTAGCCGGCAGGGCGGATTCGATCCGCCACGACAGGCGGGGATGCTCGGCCGCGACGCCCAGCGGGCAGTCGAGCATCTCGACGGTCAGGCCGTTCACGGCAGAACGCTCGTGACATCCGACCAGCAGCGCAGCCGGCACGAGCAGCGAAAACAAAGTAGTTTTTTTCATCATGATAACAGGCTTTCGGTTTGGATTATCGATCGGTCCGTTGCCGTCCGGTCCGGACGACAGCAGAACAGAGGGCCGAGGTCCGCTATTTCAGCAACGAGCGCAGGAAACGCGACGTCTCGACCGCGTCGTTCAACCCGATCAGGCGTTCGATTTCGTCGTAGCGCTCGTCGACGATCGTCTCGTATTTCTTGATCCAGTGCAGACTTTCGGAAATAGCGCCGATCGCATCCTCGCGGTAGGGATACTGGTCCATCGACAGCCAGCCGTCGTAACCGGTCTTGCGAAGCCAGAACATCATTTCGATATAGGTGGTCATATGCACGCTGCTGACGATCATGTCGTCGTCCCAGCAGCCGTGATTGTCGTTGAAGTGCATATGGAACAGCCTGTCGCCCGCCCGTTTGGCCAGCACGATGGATTCGGCCACGTTCTCGCCGCCGACGAAGCCGTGCCCCGTGTCGATCGTCACGCCCACGTTCCGGCAGCCGGTTTCCTGAGCAGCCAGAATCGTATCGGCCATGCGCGCATGGTACGAGAAGTTGCGCGGTTCCTTGGGCTTGTACTCCAACGCGATCTTCAGCGACGGGAACTCGGAAGCCAGCGCCCGGATCGCCTCGGTCATCCACTCCCGCTCGCGGTCGTAATCGGCCGTCAGCAGATAGTCGTAGCCGTCCTGAGCCATCCACAGATTGACGATCCGGCAGTCGACCTGCAACGCCACTTCGCACATGCTTCTCAGATAGTCGAGCGCCTTGCGCCGCACGGCCGGATCGGTGCTCGAGACGGAGCCTTTGCCGTAATCGCTGTCGCCGAACGTATCGGGGATGATCGACGCGCACTCCAGACCGTAGCCGTCGAGGCGCTTTTTCATCTCCTTCGCATTGTCGGGACGGATGTCCCACGTACCGACGAGCTCGACGCCGCCGATATAGGGCATGTTCTCGGCAGCCAGTTCGAGCATCCGCTCGGACGAAGGATTCGTCTTGTAGCTTTTACAGAAACGGTCGCAGGTGTTGCCCAGATTGCCCAGAATGATCGAATACTTGTTTTCCATAACGATTCGGTTTTAGGTTGGCAGATGGTTTCGGGTCGTTAACCCGGTAACAAACAGTCGCTAACAAATATAATAAAATATCCTGTATATTCCGAGACCGGAAAAACCGTTTTCGTACCGGAACGGACCGCCGCCGGAATATTTTTTGATAATATTCCGTAACTTGATTATCTTAGTCGCCAAACCAAACGCCATACATGGAAGTTTTCATCATCATCGGGCTGATTCTGCTCAACGGAATCCTGTCGATGTCGGAAATCGCGATGGTCTCGGCCCGCAAGCCGAGGCTCGAAGCCGACGCCAAGCGCGGAAGCCGGGCCGCCAAGACCGCGCTGAAACTCTCGGGCAATCCGGACGTTTTTCTCTCCACGATTCAGATCGGAATCACGCTGATCGGTATCCTGACGGGTATCTACTCGGGCGACATGCTGGCCCAGAGCTTCGGGAAAGTGCTCGCGCGAATTCCAGCGCTCGAGGCGCATTCGGTGGCGATCGCTCAGGTAATCATCGTAGTCACGGTCACTTATCTGACGCTGATTCTGGGCGAGCTGGTTCCCAAGCGAATCGGCATGAGCTCCTCGGAACGCGTAGCCAAGATCGTGGCGCGGCCGATGAGCCTGCTGTCGAAGATCGCGCTGCCGTTCGTCTGGCTGCTGTCGAAAAGCACGGCCGGCATGCTTCGCATACTGGGTATCAATACGGTCGACGGAAACAGGGTAACCGAGGAAGAGATCAAGGCGATCATTCAGGAAGGCGCCGCCGAAGGCGAGATCGAAGAGGTCGAGCAGGACATCGTCGAGCGCGTGTTCAACCTGAGCGACCGCAACGTCGGATCGATCATGACCCACCGCAGCGACATGGTATGGCTCGACACGAACGCCACCTGCGACCAGGTCGAGGATATCGTCAAGAATAATCTGTTCAACACCTACCCCGTAGCCGACGGCAACCTCGACTCGATCGTCGGAGTAGTCCACCTCAAGGACCTGTTCGGCCGGCTCGACGAACCCGGATTCACGCTGTCGCAGGTGATGCGCCCCGCGCAGTACATACCCGAGAACCTGAGCGTGTACAACGCGCTCGACCTGATGCGCCGCACTGGCGGCCGGTACGGCCTGGTGACCGACGAGTTCGGCAGCATCGAAGGCATCGTCACGCTCAAGGACATCATCAAGGCGCTGCTCGGCTCGATGCCCGAAGCGGGCGAGGAACAGGAAATCGTCACACGCGAGGACGGCAGCCTGCTGATCGACGGCCAACTGTCGTTCTACGATTTTCTGGCCCATTTCGACATGGAGGACCTCTACAACGACTACAACTACAACACGCTCAGCGGTCTGATTCTCGAAAAGCTGGAACATATCCCCCATACGGGAGAGAAACTGTCGTGGCGCAACTTCGACTTCGAGATCGTCGACATGGACGGAGCGCGGATCGACAAAGTGCTCGTCACGCTGAAACGGCTCGAGGAGGCCGACGTTTAAACGGCCCCCTCGACATTTCTCGAGCGGAGATCGCAACGATTGCCGCCCCGTACCGTAGAACCGTTCCCGCCGGTCATCGTCACGCGCGCTCGTACCCGCGCCCACGACCGAAAACGAGGAAGACAAGCCCCCGGAAACATGCGGTCTTCCGGGCCTGTCGTCTGTCGGCTACTGGATCGCTGCGAACAATCCCATAATCAACGAGAAGAAGCACACATAAAGCACGATAACGATCGCGATCCAGATCAGCGACGCTTTGCAATAGTTGGCTTTCGTCGGATTCGTGCCTCCTCCGAACGCCCAGACGAACAGCATGATGATGTTCACCAGCGGCAGAGCCAGAATCAACAGCGTCAGCATCCATTCCCCGACCGACATGACCGGAGCGACGGGCTGCTGCCGAGAATCGCGGACGGCGGCGTCCGCGGCGGATCGATTGTCCAGAACTTCCATAACTCGATATTTTTAAGGTTAGACGAGTCAAGATAACGACAATTTTCCGGCCAACCAAGCGCACGCGCATTTTCCGACGGGCCCGGCCCGATCCGCGACAAACCGCGCCCGCCGAAACGACCCTCGAATCACGGCCCGGCACACGCAACCGCGTCTTATCGCCCTGCCCTGCCCGGAAGGCTCCATGCGCGCAGCGCATCGTCGAAAGGCGGCCGGGCGATGCCGCGCTCGGTCACTATGGCAGTAATCAGATCGCAAGGCGTCACGTCGAAAGCCGGATTGTATACTTTGACGTTACGGGGCGCCATGCGTTGCGCATAATGGGCCTCGGTCACTTCGGCCGGATCGCGCTGCTCGATCGGGATGGAGGCGCCGGTCGGACAGTCCGCATCGATCGTCGATGTCGGCCCGAGCACATAGAACGGGATGCCGTAATGGCGGGCCAGCACGGCGACGCCCGACGTGCCGATCTTGTTGGCCGCGTCGCCGTTCGCTGCGATACGGTCGCAGCCGACCAGCACGGCCTGCACCCGGCCCTCGCTCATCACGAGCGAAGCCATGTTGTCGCAGATCAGCGTCACGTCGATCCCGGCCCTCATCAGCTCGTAGGACGTCAGCCGGGCTCCTTGCAGCAGAGGACGCGTCTCATCGGCATAGACCCGAAAGCCGTAGCCCCGCTCCTGCCCCAGATAGAGGGGAGCCAGCGCGGTCCCGTACTCCGACGTCGCCAGATGTCCGGCGTTGCAATGCGTCAGAATCCCCGCTCCGGGCTCGAGCAGCGACAGGCCGTACTCGCCGATCTGCCGACAAGCGGCGGCATCCTCTCGCCGAATCGCCTCGGCCTCGTCGCGCAAGCGGTCCCATATTCCGGCCGCCGGTTCGTCGCGGTGCGCCAACAGGCAATTTCTCATGCGCTCCAGCGCGGCCGACAGGTTGACTGCCGTCGGCCGCGAAGAGGCAAGATAGGCGGCTGTCCGGTCGAATGTCTCGCAAAGGTCGTCGAAACAAGAACCGCCGGCCCGCCGACAACACACGTAAATACCGTAGGCGGCCGTCACGCCGATAGCCGGCGCGCCCCGCACCTTCAGCTCGTGGATGGCTTCCCATATTTGCTCCGGAGTCCGCAGCTCCACATAAGTTTCCTCCCCGGGCAGCCGGGTCTGGTCCAGAATAACGACGGCTCCGCCCGGCTCGTCGAGCCGCACCGTTCGCAGATCGGGGAAAAATTCGTTCGTCATCGCATATACCGAAAATTTAAAGGCACGGTAGTCTCCGAAACCGGACCGCCGTGCCTTCTTCTTCAGAGGAGAGCGGAACACCGCTCGCCGCCCTCTTTACTCGACTAATTCATTCCGGACTTGGCGCGGACATATTCGTCGATCGCACGGGCCGCCCGGCGTCCGGCTCCCATGGCGAGAATCACCGTGGCCGCACCGGTCACCGCGTCTCCTCCGGCGAAGATACCCTCGCGGGAGGTCTGCCCGTGCACCTCGTCGGCCACCAGACAGCCCCGGCGGTTGGTCTCCAGACCGCGCGTCGTCGAGGCGATCAGCGGATTGGGCGACGTGCCGAGCGCCATGATCACGACGTCGCACCCGATCTCGAACTCCGACCCCTCGACCGCGACGGGCGAGCGGCGTCCCGACGCATCGGGCTCGCCGAGCTCCATACGTACGCAGCGCAGGCCCCGGACCCAACCTTTCTCGTCGCCCAACACTTCGACCGGATTGGTCAGCATCCGGAACTCGATGCCTTCCTGTTTGGCGTGGTGCACCTCCTCGGCCCGGGCCGGGAGCTCGGCCTCGCTGCGGCGGTAGACGATATGCGCTTCGGCACCCAGACGGGCGGCCGTCCGCACGGCATCCATCGCCACATTGCCGCCGCCGACCACGACAACGCGACGACCGACATAAATCGGCGTATCGTAGGTGTCGTCGTAAGCCTTCATTAGATTGGCGCGGGTCAGGAACTCATTGGCCGACACCACGCCGTTCAGATTCTCGCCCGGAATGCCCATGAACCGGGGCAGTCCGGCTCCCGAGCCGATGAACACGGCCGAGTAGCCCTCTTCGTCGAGCAGCGAGTCGACCGTCACGGTATGGCCGACGATCACGTCGGTCTCGATCCGCACGCCGAGCCTCAGCACGTTCTCGATCTCCCGGGCGACGACCTTGTCCTTCGGAAGGCGGAACTCCGGAATACCGTACTGAAGCACGCCGCCGGCCTTATGCAGCGCCTCGAAAATCTTCACCTCGTAACCCATTTTGGCCAGATCGGCCGCGCAGGCCAGACCGGCCGGACCGCTGCCGACAACGGCTACCTTGCGCCCGTTGGACGGGGCCGGGGCGGTCGCCTCCGCGCCATGCTCGATGCTCCAGTCGCCCACGAAGCGCTCGAGCTTGCCGATCGCGACGCTCTCGCCCTTGACGCCGAGAATGCACGATCCTTCGCATTGAGTCTCCTGCGGGCAGACCCGTCCGCAGACCGACGGCAGCGAACTGTCCTGCGCGATGATCCGAGCTGCTTCGGCGAGGTTTCCGTCGCGCAACTGCGCGATGAACTGAGGAATCTGCAGCGACACGGGACAATGCTCGACGCAGCGCGGCTTCTTGCAGCCCAGACAACGGCTCGCCTCGAGCCGGGCCTCGTCGAGGTCGTACCCGTAGCAGACCTCCTCGAAATTGGTGACCCTTACCTTCGGGTCCTGTTCCCTGACGGGAACGCGGGGTATCTTGTTTGCCATCTTCTTTACTTTGTTTCGGGTAAGCGAAAGCCGGCCCGCAGCGACGGGTCCGGCGCGGGTTTTACGTCATCGATCGAGTCCGATGCGGCAGGCGTGGCCCTCGGCCCGCTCCTGCGCCATACGGGCCTTGCGGCTCTCGATCGTCTTGTACATGCCCTGACGGCGCATGGCCTCGTCGAAATCGACCTCATGACCGTCGAACTCGGGGCCCTCGACGCACGTAAAGCGCGTGCGGCCGCCGACCGTCACGCGGCAGGCTCCGCACATGCCCGTTCCGTCGACCATCAGCGTATTGAGGCTGACGATCGTCCGGATGCCGTACTCCTTCGTCGTCCGGGCGACGAACTTCATCATGATCATCGGGCCGATCGCGATCACTTCGTCGTAACGCTTGCCCTGCCGGTCGATCAAATCGCGCATCAGATCGGTCACCATACCGTGAAATCCGGCGCTGCCGTCGTCCGTAGCGATGAATACCTCGCCCGCCACGGCGCGCATCTTATCGGTAAGGATCAGCGTATCCTTGTTCTTCGCCCCGATGATGACGTCGGCCTTCACGCCGCGCTCCGACAGCCACTTGACCTGCGGATAGACCGGAGCGGTCCCGACGCCGCCGGCCACGAAAAGGATCCTGCGGCGGCGCAACGCCTCGGGCTCCTCGTGCACGAACTCGGAAGGGCAGCCCAGCGGACCGGCGAAATCGGCCAGCGAGTCGCCCTCGCTCATCGCGCACAGCTTCGAGGTGGAATAGCCGACCGTCTGCGTGACGATCGTCACCCACCCCTGCTCGGCATCGTAATCGGAAATAGTCAGCGGAACGCGTTCTCCGTGCTCGTCCAGCCGGACGATGACGAACTGTCCCGGCCGGGCCGAGCGGGCCACGCGCGGAGCCTCGATGTTCATCAGGTAGATGTTGGGCGCCAGCAGTTCTTTCTTGACAATCTTGTACATGCTATCTGTTTGGTTTAGTCTTTTCCTGTTTTCCGGCTCCGTCGTCCCGGCGATCTCGCCCCGCCTTGTCCTAAGGCACGATCGTAGCCGCAAGCCGTATTTCGCGCAACGGACGGGACGGATCGTTCAGTATCAGAACGATATGATCCATCAACCGTCCGGCGGGCGCATTCTTGGTAGAGAGCATCGCGACGAACGACACCGTCTCGCCCGGAGCGATCGCCCGGTCCGGATCGAGCGTCGTCGACATCCGGTCCCCCAGCTTCATGTCGCGGATACGCAGCGGCTCTTTCCCTTGGTTGGTTATCGTGAACTCCCGTTTCGGCTCGCCGCCGGCCTTCATCGTCCCGAAACCGTGATACTGCGACGAAAAGACCGCTTTCGGAGCCCGCTCCTTCTCATCGGGCGTCATCCCCGAAAAATCCTCGCAGGCAACGCCCGAGGCGCTGAACAGCACATCGACCGGAATGTCGTTCACGATCAGCGAAAAGCTGTCCTTGAGCATGCCCCACACGTCGTTGTCGCGCAGATCATAGCTCAGCGTCATCACGCCCTTTTCGCCCGGAGCGAGCCGCTGTTTCGACAGAGCGATATCGAAATAAGGCTTCCGGTCGCGGTACACGGGCGAGAGCGTCAGCGGCTGCCGCGTCGGGTTGTAATACTCGATCGCCGTCGATTTGACGCCCCCCCGGGGCACATACCCCAAATTCACGTTCCGCCACGCAAGCATCAGGTCGCCCGCGCGTACCGGATACATCTCGCCGAAGCTTTTCTCGGCGGGCAAAACCTCGCCGGTAATCGTCAGCACGGTCTTGCCCGTCGCGCCCCCGCTCTGCACGACGATATCGCGGCGGAATGCCCCGGGCCGCCCCTCGGGATCGTAGCTGATCACGAGCGTCCCTTTCTCCGAAGGCTTGACCGGCGCGCGGCTGTATTCGGGCTTCGTGCAACCGCACGACACGGTCACCTGCTCGATCACGGCCGGAGCGGACGACGCGTTGACGAACTCGAAGGCATGGGAGACCTTCCCCCCGTCTTCCTTGATCCGACCGAAATCCCACGACTGCTGCGCGAATTTCAGCGGAGAGTTCTGAGCGCTCGCTTCCGAACAAAGCATGCCGCACAGAATCATTCCGATCGTCCATATCCTTCCCATACTCCGACCCATTTTCCGTTGCAAAATTATACATTCGCCGTCGATTCAGGCGTGCGAGACGTTTTTTTAACGAATCATATGCCGAACCCCCACTTTTTGAACATCGCCTTGTCCGTATCGATATCCGATCCGGAAGTCGTCAGCAGGTCGCCGACGATCGAGGCGCTGACGCCGCAGCGGAACAGCTCGGGCTCCAGATGCTTGATCCGGCTCCGGCCTCCGGCCAGCCGGACCGAGGCGTCCGGATTGACGATCTGCATCAGCGCGGCGGCACGCAGCACGTCGCGGTCCGACAGCGGCAATGCCTTTTCAAGCCTCGTGCCGGGAATCGGATTGAGCACGTTCATCGGCACGGACACGGCTCCCGTGTCGCGGATCGCCAACGCGAACTCGATGCGCTGCCGCTCGCTCTCGCCCATGCCGATGATACCCCCGCAGCAGATTTCCAGCCCCGCCTCGCGGGCCCATGCGATCGTCTGCAGTTTCTGCTGCTGCGTATGCGTCGTGCAAAGCTCTCCGAAATACGAAGGGGCCGTCTCCAAATTGCAATGATAGCGCCTGACGCCGCTCTGCCGCAGCCGGACGAGCTGCTCTTTCGACAACAGCCCGAGCGAAGCGCACAGCGAAATGTCCACCTCGGAGCCGATCCGGCGGTAAATGCCGCAGACGCGGTCGGTCTCTCCGTCGCTCAGGGCCTTTCCGCTGGTCACCAGCGAGAAGCGCCCCACCCCTTTGGCCGCATTGTGAGCCGCCTCGCGCAGGGCCTCCTGTTCGCCCACCAGCGGATAGACCTCTATGTCGGTCTTGTGGAACCTCGACTGCGCGCACCACTTGCAGTCCTCGCTGCAACGGCCGCTGCGGGCGTTCATGATCGAGCACATGTCGATCCGGCGTCCGTCCCGGCGCATCCTGATCCGGCGCGCCAACTCGTACAGCCGTTCGTCCCCGAGCGTCTCCATCCACTCCGACACCTGCTCGTAGCCCGGCTTCAGGCCGTTCGCCATATCGCTTTCGATCCGGTCGATCCTATCCATGTCCGCGTATATTTGCATCCTACCGGCAAAGGTACTATTTTTGGACCGAATAACGTTCGCCGGGAAATATGAAAAGAGCCTATTTCGTCACAGGGATCGACACGGACGCAGGTAAGAGCATCGTCACAGGCGTGCTGGCCCGAGCCCTGAGTGCGCGCGGAGAACGCGTGATCACGCAGAAATTCATCCAGACGGGCTGCGACGGCCTGTCGGAGGATATCGAAACCCACCGCCGGATCATGGGTATCGGCCTGCTCCCGGAGGACGAGGACGGCACGACCTGCCCGATCGTGTTCACCTATCCGGCCTCGCCGCATCTGGCAGCGGCGATCGACGGACGCGACATCGACCTGACGCTGATCGGCCGGAGCACGGAAAAGCTGTTGCAAAAATACGACACGGTACTGATCGAAGGCGCCGGCGGGCTGTACGTTCCGCTGTCGGAAGCATACCGGACGATCGATTACGTCGCCGAGCACGGCCTGCCGGTCGTTCTGGTCACCTCGCCCCGGCTGGGCAGCATCAACCACACGCTGCTGAGCCTCGAAGCCTGCCGCAACCGGAACATCGAAGTGGCGGCGGTCGCGTACAACCTGTACCCGCCCGCTCCCGAGCCGATCGTCCGCGACACCCGGACCTATCTGAAAGCCTATCTCGCCGACCGCTTCCCTGCCGCGCGATGGCTCGAGGTCAACGACCGCTACGAGTTGATCGGCCCCGACCGTCCCTGAGCGGGAAAGAAGCGTCTTAAACAGGACGGGCATTTTCATACGGGCCGCGGGTCGGATATTTTCTCGAACAGGCGACGAGCAGGGCTCGGCACATTGCATTTTCCGGGCGGCCGTCGCAAAAGCAATGAAACGCCGCGATCGCTGCAAAATCAGATATTCCATTGACATAGAGCGTTTAGAGCTTTCGTCCTTTCATATTCCATTCAAGGTGCGGAACATTTCAATCGCGATGCGGGATGGACGATGATGCGGAACGGAATAGCTGCGGCATCCCGTAATGGAATCCCCCTTATCATACGATAACCGAGCGCAGGATAGCCAAGGCTTTGGACCCGACGGACGCGAGCCCAACGGGAAGAGGAAGCCCAAGCGCACTCGTTCCGACCGGTGAAGGCTCGTGCACACGGCGGACAAGAACACGACCGAGATGGCGTTTGTCATCGACGCGATGGATATTCTGCACGAGGGGAAAATAGACTGTTTTTGTATTGCCGCCGGCGACGGGGACTACACGATGCTGGCCCAGCGTATACGCGAGGCCGGGCTCACGGTGCTCGGCTTCGGAGAGGGCAAGACGCCGGAAGTGCCGGTCGCCTCGTGCCGGGAGTGCCGCTATGCCGGGCAGCAGCAAGGAGTCGAGCCGGAGCTGCTGCCGAGCACGCCGGAGCACTTTATCCGCCGAGACATGCCTCTGTTCGAGAAGGCGTTCGAGACGGCCGCCGCAGGGAAAGACGAGGCGCCGTTCTCGCAGGTCGGAACGGCGCTCAAGAAGCTGATGCCCAAGTACCGCATCAAGCGCTACGGCCGCAAAACGCTCGGAGAGCTGTACGAGAGGCTCGACCGATACGAGCTCGTCAAGACGGAGAAAGGAGGGGCGGGGGTGGTGAGAAGGAAAAACGACCCCTAAGCTACCTTTTGCGTCTGAATTATAGAAAAGCGGACCTCCAAACGTGCTTCTTGCCATAACTCTAAAACTTTTAGTAATAATACGTTAGTCAGACTTATTTGTTGTCGTGAAAACCGATGCAATAAACTGAAAATCAACACATTAAAAACAAAGCCCCCCCAAAAAAAAGTCGCGGTAACGATTTGTAACGCAACTCTTTCCGAACTATGCCTTTTCGTGCGGTCAAACCGCTCGCTTACCTCCGGTGCAATATCGCTAAAACATTATCGGCGTGCGTTTTATACTCTATTGTTCCTGTCCTGTTTTTTTAAGGGCTCCGAAGCGGAGGCCTGCTTTTCAAAGAGAAGAAGTCACTTTTCCGGATTCAGGGAGATACGAGGGCTACAGAAAATCGAAATATCATGTAAGTATTGCAGCAATACAGGTCGATCTCTATCGCCCGGACTGAAATCATCGGATATTTTCACCCGTATTCGCCGTCCGATCAAACGTTCTTACTACCGGAAACCCGACAGGCAGGCAGTCGTCTGTCGAAGTATAAGATTTTACCCTAACCCGGATGCGAATAATCCGAATCTTAATATCTTTGCGGCCGGATCGGTTTCAGGAACATTTCTCCGTCGTCCGGATGAAAAGGGCATCGGCGGAGGAAGTCCCGGAAAGTCCCGCCGCCGCGAAGTTCCGTTCAATGTCTCGAGATCAATCGGATTGCCGCCGGCCCCGAGACAGGGAAGGCTTCGAGAAAAGAGTCCGGCCGGAAAACCTGCCGATTCACCGAAAGGCCGTTCTCGCCCGAAGGCATAGGAGGGGAACGGCATGCGACCGTTTTTTAGTTCGATAAAAAACGGGAAGTCCGCGAAAGGAACAGACCGCGGAGAGGTTCGCCGCCGCACGACGCCGCTTTCCGAGGCATGGCCTCTCGCCGACGGCCGACCGTCACGGACCGACATACGTTTTTTGCTCACTCTCAATGGAAACAACGACTATGGAGAAGACGCAACACTCGGAAAAACTTCTGTTACGGAAGCTCGATCTGCTGCTGCGCACGGGTAAATTGCTGATGGAAAGCGCAGCGGACACGAGCCGCATCATGCGCAATATGAAACGCACGGCCGCCTACCTGGGGCTGCCGGACGAGCATCTGCACATTTACATCAACTACAATATGCTCATGGTCAACCTGAGCGACAGCGAGCATTCGTTCTCCAAGTTCCAGCGCTGCGAGAAACACGGGATCAACATGACGGCCATTTCGGCCGTCAGCAAACTTTCATGGCGGGCGATCCGGGAAGACTATTCGCTGGAAAGATACGAGGAAGAGCTGGAAAACATCCGGAGCAGGAAACGCAATTACACCTCTTGGCAAGTAGCGGTCGGTGCCGGGTTTGCCTGCGGCGGATTCTGCATCCAGTTCGGTTGCGACTGGCCGGCATTCCTCTATGCTTCCATTGCAGCCATTCTCGGATTCCGCCTGCGGGCCGTACTCAACGAACTGGGTTCCAATCATTATATGAACATCGCCGTCGCCGCATTCGTTTCCACTTTGCTGGCATGGGCTTCCGCCTTTATCTCGACGCTCGATCTGCCCGCCCCTCTTCATACGCTGTTCCACTCCGACACGCCGTGGCATCCGTTGATGGCCTGCGCCCTTTTCATCGTGCCGGGAGTCCCGCTGATCAACTTCGTCAGCGACATGCTCGACAGCTATGTACAGATAGGCATTACGAGAGCCGTCAATACGCTGCTGATCGTCGTCGCCATGGCGTTCGGCATCGCCTTGGCCATCCATGTCTGCGGAATCGACAACTTCGTGAAAGACCTGAGTATGACGCCCCATCACACCTATCTCGAGTTCGCTGTCGCCGCGGCCATATCGGCCGTCGGATTCTCCATGATCTTCAATATTCCGCGCCGCCTGCTCTGGGTCGTAGCCGTCGGAGGCATCATCGCCGTCTGTACCCGGAACTTCGTCAATCTCGGGCCCAGCAATCATAACATCGGTCTGGACTGGGGGCCGGTAATCGGGTCTCTGGTCGGTTCCGCCCTGATCAGCATAATCGTTACGAGGGCCGTTCACTGGTTCCATACTCCCCATCACTGCCTCTCGATTCCGAGCGTCATTCCGATGATTCCGGGCGTGCTGATGTATCGGGCGCTCTTCGCCTTCATCGACATGAGCGGTGTCGTAGGCGAAGTGACCATCGCGATGAACAATGCCATTCAGGCTTCTCTCATTATTCTCTGCATCGCTGTCGGGGTCGCCATTCCGAATATTTTCGCGCGCCGCTGGATCGCTCCGAAACGTCAGAAACAATTGAAGCGACTGATCGAGGAGCGCAGGCAGCGCGGCAAATTCGTCGATCTGACCTATATCGACTGACCTTATCCCGCATTCCCGTTGATCGGCGAGCTTCCGCCCCCATATCGTCCGCCGAACGAGCCCGCTTGCGACCGGGACCGGACCCCGCGCCGATCCGGATACGATCCCCAGCCCGTATTTTCGAATGCCTCGGCTAGATCGCTTCGTTTCGGAGAGGCCACGACAAAAAACAAGTTGCGCTTACACGGCCGGGTATTCATTCTTGTGAAAAACGGCGGCGGTCCAAAAATACTTTGGCAACCATTCAGAACATACAGGCCCAATCCTAACGGGAACAAGAACAGGACATAGAGGAGATATCGGAATAAATACCCCGTTCACCTTATAGGAGAAAAACACCTCTCGGACGGTCATTCCTATTGTGTGAGACCGTCATACTCCTTCGGGTCGGGACAAAGATTTTCCTACGGAAAATTTGAAACGGACAAAACATATCCGCCTAATATTCAGCACAGGATATATAAAAGCCATTTTCGCGACATTTCGCGTTTTGAAAAGGTCGTCGGAAACGATTGCCGTTCTCAGATTTGTCTATTAAGAAATCAACAAGGTCCAACGAGTATAATCCAGACCAGTGCGAGTCACGAAATCGCAACCATATTCCGGCAAAGATTATCAAACCGACACGGACAGCATATAATTTTACGAAATATCGCATCAAATCGACCGCTCCCGCACGGACGACGAGCACGAGGCCGAGTTCACGGCGGACTGCCGTCCTTACCGTCTCAACCCGCGCCAACGGGATACCGACGCGGGAAAACCCGCAAGCATCACAATGTTTCACCCGCGTCCCGCGCATGGATCTCGTCGTGCCGAAACCTGCCGCACGGGTCCGCGAAGCTGCGGCGATACCCAAGTTCGTCTACGAGCGGACAGAAGAATAATCCGCCCCGGTCTCAGGGGAAGCCGGCGGAGACCGGTATGCCGACTTCCGTCGGGTTCGCGTCCCGCCCCTGCAGTCCGCCTCGGGATTCGGCCCCAGCCACCTCTCCGCGCCTGTCATCGCCCGGCGAGCGCTTATAAGGGATAAATTTCAGATAGTCCGCAGCGAAACGTCCCCGTTCGCAGAGACCGGGATTGCGTTCGACCAGTTTCCGGGTGAAATTTCTGCAGTTGAGATGGCGCATGTAGCCGAGGTAGGAGTTGAGCGTAGAGGTCATTTGCCGCACGGGCTGACACACCGCGCAACGCACCTGAAGGTTGACGCGGCGTTTGGTCTTGTCGAGCAAATAGCGGCGGTAGGGCTTGACCACCGCGCCCAGAAAGTTGATTCCCTTGACGGCCTCCTGCAAGTGCATCTTGTCGGGATGCAGCGAAAGTCCCAGTTCGTTCTTGAGAAAGTCCCGGATGACGGGTATCAGTCGCAGCAGGCGAAGCCTGTCGTTGCCGACTATGAAGAAATCGTCCACATAGCGGCCGTAGTGTCTTTCGCCCAGCGAGCGCTTGACGAAATCGTCCAGCTTGGAAAGGTAGACGTTGCTGAACAGCTGCGAAGTCAGGTTGCCGATCGGCAGCCCGCACCCTTCCGGCGTGTGAAACAGGCTTTTCGAGGGAGGCAGCCCTTCCCACTGGCTGCGTCGACCCCGGACGTAACAGTTGCACGTCGGATCGTTGAAAACGATTTCGCGCGTCAGGTAGCGGATCAGACCGTAGTCGAGCAACTGCTCCCACGTCTTGCCGTCCCGGGCCGGTCTTCGCGCGAAGCGCGCGAACGTGTCCACGAGCATCCCGTAGAGCTTCCGCCTGTCGATATTCATGAAATAGCCCCGGATGTCGAGCTTGAGCACGTAGCACTCCCTGCGAAAGTTGTCCGAGCACGAGCGGATGTGCCTCTCCAGCCGCCGGATGCCGTAAAGGGTCCCCATGCCCTTGCGGCAGGAGTAGCTGTCGGCGATAAAGGTGCGCTCGAGCATCGGAGCTATATAGTTGAACAGCAGGTGATGCACTACCCGGTCGCGGAAGTCGGCGGCGAAAATCTCGCGCTTGACCGGGATGTCGGTAATGAAGCACATGCTGCGCCCCACCCGATAGCGTCTCTCGTCGATCTCGCGGTAGAGCTCGACGAGATTCTCCTCGAGGTTCATTTCGAAGCGGAGCTGGCTATAAGTGTTCCGCTTGTTGCGCCGGGCATCGTAATAGGCGGAGAAAACGTCCGCCAGCAGTTTTTCGTCGGGCATGTCGGGTAAAATAGGTGAACGCAAGGACGGTCTTGCAGATGCTTGGACGCAACGCACGCTGAAGCCGTTGGCGCGATTGTTGTTGTTCAGCGGGTTGACGTTGCCCGAGTTGAAGTTGAGGTTGCCCGCGTTGTTGTTGCCTCCGTAGTTCGGCGACGAGGACCAATAGTAGCCGTTGGAGCTCGTGTTGGCCAACTCGCCGCTATTGTTGTTGCGCAGGCCCGCAGCAGGGAAACCTCAGCAATCGCTGGGATGAATGGCCCGGAGGGGGGCAACGACCCGACCCCGGGACAGACTGGAATGGATAACTGACGGCACCGCACGCCGGTAATATTCCTGGTGCGTCCTTACGCCGCCAGCGGATTGCTGGATCTACGAACCGCTCTGCCGGGAGCCTTGACCCGCCGGCACTCCGGGTCCATCGGAACCGTCCTCGACGTTCACCATAATCATTCTGTCCATATTCATTTTATCAGAGAGACTTCGGCAGGCTTTTCCCGCCGGCCCCCCGCGCTCTTGTCCTTAGCCATGTACTTCTGCCATGCCGCCAGCTGTTTGGAGACAGACTCCATCCGCTCGCAGGTCAGCGCGAACTGCTTGGTCGAAATCTGCTTCATGTCGTGGAGCACGCGCACCATCAGTTTGATCGATACCATCCGCTCGCGTGCCGCCTCGATCTGCGGCAGCTTCTCGACCGACGCATTGGCCCGGTAGATGCACAGACACAGCTCGATCACATCCTTCTTGAGCGTCTCGCCCACCGTATAACGAAAGTCGCGCTGCACGGAGGAGGTGAAGCGGAGAATTTGCAGCAGCAGGTCGTAAGCCTGCTTGAAGACCGGCAGGTTATCATAAATCGCCATCGATTCTCTGCTTTAGCTCGGCAATGAACATAACGCACTGCACCGGAGTAGCCGATTCGAGCCGGAAATCGCGGATCATCCGGACGATCCGCTCCGCCGAGGCCTCCCCCGCACCTTTCGGCAGTCCGGCCTGCAGCGACTGCGGCGACCCGGCGACCGGGCAAGGGGCTCCATGCAGCTCAGCGAGACCGGCTTCTGCTGCCGGGACGGTCCGGGCCTTGGGTTCCTTGAGCGGCAGCGAGCTCTTCCAAGCCTCGAAAGCGGCCGCGTCGATCGCCTCGTCCAGCGGAATGACCAGCCGCCCGTCGGAAAGAGCTTGCGGCGGAGCCGGGAAATAACGAGTCAGATAACCGGCCGGAAAGCCGATCGACACGATGTCGCGGCCGAGGTACTTGATCCGTTTCTTGGAAGGTTTGAACGCCGAGATCCGAGTGACGAAAGCGAAGGCCGACCTCTCGTAGGCCTTGTAGAAAAGTCCTTCCGGGTAAAGCGCGATCTCCGCCCGGTTAGCATCCTCCCTGGAGGCGATCTCTTCAAAAATCCTCATCTGGCAGCAAATTTTATAATGTAAAAGTAGAATTTTTCTCGATTTTATTGAATTTTCCGAGCGATTTGCCGGCAAAAATGTTTTTTTCCCAAACGGTAAAAAAAATCAAAAAAAAATTACCGCCTTCGGCGGTAAAAAAGGCCGGAGCGCTCCAGCGCTCCGGCCAAATAATCGAATCAATCGAATACGCTCGTCTCGCTAACGCTCGCTCGCTACTTTCCCTGGACGCAACGCACGCTGAAGCCGTAGGCGCGATTGCTGCGGTTCAGCGGGCTGACGTAGCCCGAGTAGAAGTAGAGGTAGCCCGCGTTGTTGTTGCCTCCGTAGTACGGCGACGAGGACCAACAGTAGCCGTTGGAGCTCGTGCTGGCCAACTCGCCGCTATTGCCGTTGCGCAGGCCCGCAGCAGGGAAAAACGCGGTTTTTCCCGAAGAGGCGTCATTGGCATCGTAATAGAACGAATAACCCGCACTGAAAGTGTCCGGATAGACATTCTGCTGGCTGCTCCCTCCGGTCCCGTTCTTGGCAAAAGCGGTCCAAGTATCCTGCGGAGCCACGCGCCAGCCGGGAGGACAGGGATCGTAGATCGACTTGCTGCCCTGCGAAGCATTGGGGCGGGTAACCGCCGTGTTGGGATTGCCCCACAGATTGTCGCGCTGATCCGAATTGGCCGAGACGTTCAACCAATCATAGGGCGACCCGCTATAAAACAGGAATTCCGTCGGATGCTGAACCGCATAACCGATGCTGGCATCGGCAGTAGCGGCAGCGACCGCCTCGCTGTTCTTTCTGTTCTTCCATTCGTATCCCGTCGCATTGGACGTCGCGGCATAGCTCGTTCCCGTGCTATTCAACGCAGCCGCACCGACGAACGGGTCCTTGCGGCCCCACTGGTACAACAGGCCGTAGCGACCGACGGTTCCCTCGGCCGAAGAGGCGTCGGCTCCCAGATTGAACCGCATCACGGTATAGCTGCGGGAAGATGTCGTGACAATACTGCCGTTCCCCGAACCCGAAGCTGCCAAGGCCCGGGTAACATAGGTATCGTTGTCGGTCTCCGGATCGTAACGGGTCGCCCAGACGTGCCAGCTCCAAAGCAGCGTCCCGCTGCCGTCGGCACCGGAGAAGACACCGATCAGCGCGTTGCCTTCGGCGATGTCGCTCCCCTTGTCGCCAGCCGTCGTGAAATAGACGTATCCCTTGTTATCGACTTTCAACGAACCGTCCGCGATGACGCTCCCCTTGCTGCCGGTTTCCCACAGCACCTTGGCCGAAACCGGGCTGAGAGTCTGAGTCCCGTCGATGGCCGGTGCGTTCTGGCCATTGGCGTTGTAAGCCGCGGTCACGGCCCCGTTGCCCTTGACGGTGGCGTCGAACTTATAGACCGTACCCGCCTTGTGTGCGAGGTAGCAATTGGCCGTCTCGCCGTCCTTGCTCAGATCCTCGCCCTTGTTGACCGTCACACGACTGTCGTTCTCGTTAATGCCCTTGATGGTCGTAGCGATCGCGTACCGGTAGTTGCGCACCACATTGAAGTCGGTCGAGGCGTTTTCCCCGGGGTAAATCCGGTACGTCACCTCGAATGTCTCGCCGCCCTGCGTATAGTCGCCCGACATCTCGATGAAAGTACTGTACTCCGGAGCGTTCCGGCTTCCCTTCTGCTTCTCGGTCAGTCCGGCGACGACACCCCGCAGGTTCTCCGGCACATACCATACCTGCGTAACGCCCGTCGTCGCCATGGCCGTCGGATCGGAGCCCTGAGCCGTCACGTCCACCTCGGCGTAATCGGCGAAATTACCGGCCTCGGCGGCAGGATAGAGACCCGTCGTCCCGCCGGGAACGGTCTGGTTCTTATAGCTCGTCCGATTCGACACGCTTTTCAGGCCGATCTTCTTCAATACGAAAGATTCCGAACTCATAGCCAGATCGACCTTGCAAGTGAACGATATCTTGGCGACCATGCGGCGAAGGGAGATATCCGCCGTAGCAGCCGAAGCGGCGCCTTCGTAGACTCCCGCCATGGGCAGGCCGTTGCCGCTGCTGCCTGCCGCAGCCTCGTCGGCGAAGTCGAGCACGGAGGTCTCGAACGCGCCGAGCGTCGTGGTATTGAGCGGAAGCGACGAAAATTTGTCGTCGGCCACGTTGGCCACGAAGTAGACCTTCGTCGCAGCGGCATCGTAAAGCGCGACGCTCAACTTGTCATTCTGAATTTCTCCGGCCGCATGGTATTCGCGCAAGACCAGCTTGCCGGCAGACGTCGTATTGTCGAACTGCAACACCCACAACCCGTGCAGCTTGCCTTCCTCATCGCCGCTCAGCGAGGCGCCGCGCGTGAGAGGCTCCTGCGCGCCGGTCTCCAGAACGAGAGCCTCGTCCGCGCCGGCCGCCTTAGCCGTCACGGGGATGAATGCAGCCGGGCTCGTCATGCCCGAAGCGGACAGCCCGAAAGTCATCTCGACTTTCCTGCCGCTGACCGAACCGGACGGCCCGGTCTCCTGCACCGCCTCCTTGCCGCAGGCGGTCAAAAACAAGGCGGCGGAAAGGAGCAGCGCCGTTTCCCTGAAAGTTTTCATGATCTTCACTGTTTTCGTTTATGATTCGTTCGTTTCATTCGCTTATCGCTTGCGACTGAGCCGCAGCGGCGGCTCAGCCACCGATCTCCGAATCCCACTGAGGATTCTCCGACCAGCTGCCGGGATCGAGCACCGGGACGAAATTCCCCCCGATCTCGCCGCTCCACTCCCTGATCTCCCAACTGCCGACCACGACGCTGGCATAGGGCGGCTCGCCCACGGAGGTATCCCACACGGGATCGACGTTCCAAGGGGTGACCTGAAGAGTCAGCACAATGAAGCCGCCTTGCAGCGAAAGGTCGAAATTATAGCGCTTACCGGGATCGAAGGCCATGGCCGGCACGGTCGCCTGCAAGTCGGTCGCCCGATCCGCCTCGTTGAAGGTCACGCTCATTTGCAGATCGAAAACCGCATCGCTCTTGGGCAGCACTTCGTCCGTACCCGAATATTGATAAGGTTCCGCCCCTTGCACGAAGGTCCCCTGCGGAAACTCATAGCCGCCGTCGTTGGTTCCGGTCGGCAAGTTCTCGCAAAGAAGCGCCGCAGCGGGCGAACGGGCGATGCCCGACAACTCGACCGAATTGATAACCGCCTTGGCGACGTTCTCGGCCTTGCGCGTGATCGAAAAAGCCAGCCGGCTGCACTTCCGTTCGAGCGTAGCCAGCACGACGGTCTGGGTCGAAACGTCCTGCCGCGTCACCACGGCGCAGGCGGCGGTCAGCGAGCAGGCGTAGTCCGTCCCGTGAGCGACGCTCGCCTCCTTGTGCCCGGTAAGCGACAAAGCCGGAGTGAGCGCATAAAAATCATATGCTCCCGCCCGCAGCCGCATCGGAGAAGCTCCGGCCGTGCCCGTCGCGACGCCGGTCATCCCATCCACCACGCAAGGTTCGAGCGAATAATCGTCTTTCACCCGATAAGTGGCTTCGGCCACATAGGTATCCCGTTCTATGTCGGCAGCCGCCCCCGCGGCACGGCGCGTATAAGCCAGCACGCGCACGGTGCTGCCGGGCGCCAGATTTTCCGGCATAGCGCGCGTCGCACCGCCGGACGAAAGACCGGACGCCCCCGCCCGGGAGACCGAGGACACGGCGCCGGACGACGAGACCTCGGCGCTCACGCCGGCCAGACTGAAGCCGACCTCCGTACCACCCGTATCCGGCGCAGGACCGTCCGCCTTGCTGCATCCGCTCGCGACGGCCAACGCCAACCATATGATGAACGCTTTTTTCATGACGTGTTTTCTACTTTTTTTGTTTCGGGTTTTCGTCCCCCGCACTCTCCTCCCCCCGACCGTTTCCGCCGGACGGAGAAGGAGACATTTTCCGTTATCGGACCGTCCCGATCGCAAGAGAGTCCTAAAGAATCACCTCGATTCGGTCGCCGGCTTCCTCCCATGGAGAGATCGTGGCTTGGGGCGTAATCTGAGTCGAAGTGAATTTCAGCACCACATCGTAAGCCTTGCCGGCCCCGAATCCCGCCGCAGGAAGCGTCAGCGGCACATCGCGCGTACCGCCTTCCGAGGTGGCGACCGACAAAGTCAGCGTCCCGCCGACAGCGATCGGAGCCACCAAAGCGTAACCGCACGCCGCCGCGTCGGCCTCATCGAAAGAGGCAGCCACAGGAAGTGCGAGCGGATAGCCGATCGCGCCGTCGTCGGCCGCCTTCTTGGCCGGAAGCGCGAGATCGGCGGGAATACCCTCGAAAGTCACCGTCGCAGGCAACTCGACCTTGCACGTAGGGAACTGGCTTTTCAGCACGATCCCGCCCTCGGGAATCGTTCCCCAGACATTCTTGGCCGCCTCGTCGACCGCATAGGCCCAAACCTTCAACTGGGTCAAGCAATGAGCGAACTCGAAAATCTTGCCGGCAGTTCCGAACCGGGCGTCGGCATTCTTGTTGCCTTCCAACTCATCGGTCAGCATGACGTCGCTCACGCCGTCGATCGTCCAAGCGACGACTCCGCCGGCTGCCTCCGCCTGCGGATACCAACCGACCAGCTTCGTGCCGTTGTCAGTCTCGCGGACAAGGTAATACTGAGGCACGTCGAACACGATCGACGTAGTTCCGGTCACGCCGGCCGCATTCCCTTTGCAAGTCGCGCCAAGCACGGAAGCCGTCGTGTAAGACGGCCAACCGCCGTCCGCCCCGTTCTGATCGATGCGGGCGAAAGAAACCCGCAGATCGGCCTCATGATTCGCATCGACGACCGCGCGGGTGGCCGGCAGCGAAGCGAGAGCTTTGGACCCGGCATCGGAAAGGGCGATTCCGCCGCTCAAACGAATCTCGATTCTGTCCAGACCGGGCATAGGACCCGGCTCCGACTTCAAAGACTCATCCTTTGAACAGCCGCCCAGCAAAGCCACGGCCAGCAATCCCCAGATCCAAGGGATCCATTTTCCTGCATGTGCATTCATAACAATCGATTTGGTTGTTGTTCATCGCGAACGGAAGGGGAGCTCCAACCCCTTCCGCCCTTGGCATGTCCCGGAGTCCGGGGAAAAGCTCCGCCCGGGACAAAGAGGTTGCGGCTATTTGATCTCACCCGTAGCCGTACCGGCCTTTTCCCATTCCTTTACGGAAGCCTTGGCCTGAATCTCGGTAGCCTTAAAAGTCAGCGTGATCTCGAAAGCCTTGCCCTGCGTGTCGCCAGTGAAAGTCGAGCTCGACGTACCTTTCAGGTCGACGGCCACTTCATTGACAAGAGGCGACTCGGCATCCTTCTGCGTGGTAATCTTCAGTTTGAAATCCCCGGTGCCCGTAGCAGTAATAGGCGCTACCAGCGAATAAGCGGCATTGGCCGCAGTCTTGGTCAACGCAAGCGTCTGAGCAGAAAAAGCCACATCATTGTACGCGTTCTCCGTCATCGTGTAAAACGAAAAATTTTCCACGGTAGTCGAGAAAGCCGAGCCGGTCACGGCCGTGCCATCCTGCAAAGTAACCTCCACCTTGGAATAGGGCTTCTGCGAGCCGTTGACCCCGACCAAACTGATATCGGTCACATTGCCCCATGCGGTAACGGCCGCGTCGTCTTCAGCAACCAGCTTGACGACCAGCTTGGTCAACAGATGCTTAAACTGCATCGTGGGATAAGTGCCCGCCTGGGCCTCGCTTTTGGATGACTGCTGCTGAGCGGCAGCCATGATGTCGGTTTTGCCATCGAACGTGCGGGAAGCGCTTTCGGTTACAGTGCCCCAACCGCCCAAATCGGAAGGATAGAGTCCGCAAAGGTAGAGGACGCTACCATCTGCCGGATAATACTGCGGCGTAGCGAACGACGCTTCGGTCGTGCCGTCGTCCGAGAATGTCATCTCGCCGTTGCAATACCGTGAGGTGTAGTTGCCGTCGGTTTTAGAAACCAACACCTGAGCCGTAAGCGGGTTCCCAGAAGAAATCGTACCTTCGTAGGGGCTTTTGGTAGAAATGCTCAAAGCCGTCGATTTCGCCTTGATCTCGACCGAGCCGTCCGGAGTGTTCGACAACTCGGTTTTCGAGCAACTTGCCATAGCGGCTATGGCAAGCGCGGAAAGAAATACCTTTTTCATTTCGGAAAATTTTTAAGGATTGCTAATAAAAGTTAAGTGAACCATCAAAATATCGATCTCAAAGGGTAGACTCAGACGACGCCTACTGCACGACACCGGAACCGGTTCCGCCCATTTGCCACGGGACGACCGTAGCGCTCAGCGAAATACCGGTCAGAGGCCGGAAAGTCAGCGTAATCAAATATGAGCGACCGGCGGCGAACGAGGTTTCGACAGTCTCCCCCATCACGGAGGTCGGACGAATGACGACACGATCATAGCTCCCGCGCGAGGTGACGACCCGAATGACGAAAGAGGACAAACCGGGTTGCAGCATGACCTCGCCGCCAACTTCCTGCGGAAGCTCCTCCGAGCCGGTAATCGGCACGGTTTCGATCCCGGGTACCGCCAGCTCGGCCGGATCGCCCCATGCGCCCAGCGCTCCCGTCTCGACATCCATGACTCCCGTCGTATTCACATCCAGCAAGGCGATCTCGTCGAGAGTCTCCCCCGCGAACGCACCTTCGGGATCGACCAGCCTAAAACGCAACTGGGTGAGGACGTGCCGGAACTCGAGCGGACCGGGTACTCGGCTGCGGCTGCCTATGACGGGCTCGGCACACATGACATCCTCCTGCCCACTCAAGGTGAAATGCAGCGCGGGAGCTTTCCCCGGCGCCGGCGCCTCCACGAAACAATCTCCGTCGGAACCGGCTGCGGCATAGGGATGATAGGCGCAGAATTCGACGGAACGATCTTCCTCCAGCGGATAATAGTAATGCCCAGCCCAGCCGATGCTTCCCGTCGAAGGATCGACGTCGCTGGTACGCACGTTATCCATGACCAGTTCGTTGCCCCAGCTCTCTTTTCCAGAAGCGCCGGCCGAAGTACCGGCAATCCGAACGCCGTAAATACCGATCCGGTCGCCGACATCGGACAGGTCGCCGAGCGTATTGACAGCCCGGGTAACGCCCTTGGTCCCGAGACGGATTTCGGTTTGAGAGTTCCGTTCCCCTTCCGTCCGGGAACATCCTCCGAGCAGACAGAAGGCCGCCATCGAAAGCAGTATGAGTGTTCGCATGCTCTATTATGATTTTCTTTTGGTTTACGTATGTTCGATTCAGCGCTGCATTCCGCAGGATTACAACTCTCCGGACCCCGAGCCCCCCATATCCCAGATCCGTACGGAAGCATGGAGCGTATTGTCGATCAAAGCCAAGGTGATATCCAACGGTATCTCGACAGGAACCGTCCCTCCCGATTCGCCGATCAGGCGAGCGATCGTGTCCGTCAGATCGAGGATTACCGGATAAAGCGTCCCGTCCTCTCCTTGTAAGGTCAGATCCAACAAATGAGTTCGGCCGGCTTCTTCGGGACGCGCCAGATCAAGAACAGAGACATCGGCCGAGAAATCGTACTCCCCCTCGGCTGGCGAAGCGGCGAAACGAACGTTTGCCGAAGCGTCCGAACAGGCACCGGTAGCGCAAAAGATCGACGAGGAAACTCCGGAAAGCGTCCCGCTGCACAGGACGACCGGCACGAAGTTCTCGAGCTTGAAAAAGAAGCGGATCTTCTTGACACGGGAATGAGGCGATGCCGATACACTGACGGTATCCCGATAAGGAACCTCCAGCTTGTCCGCCTCGTTGATGCCGCCAGCCAGCAGCAGATTGCCGGGCTGACAAATGCACGGGACTGCCGACAAGCCCTCCTCTTCGGGCAAGACGTAGATTTCTGCGGTCTGATGCTGCTGTTCGTTGCGCAGCGCGATATTCCGGGCATCGCTGTTCAGCACAATGACCCGATAGCTGCCCTCCGGCAGCGTTCCGCTGAAGCCCTCCTTCGGACAATCGCGCACGATCGCCTCGCTTCCGTCCTCGGGATAAAAATAGAAGCGGCTGCCAGCCGGCGTATAACCTTTGTCCCATTGCAAGGCTATATGAACGTGCCCTTCCCGCTTGCGGTGATCCAGGCTTTGCTTCGTGCAGCCGCTCTCCGCCCACATGATCAAAAGCATGCAGCCGCTCAGCACATATGTCAATCGTTTTCCCATAACCGGCAAAATATTGGTTTCATTCGCTTTTCAAAACGGACGACAGCCTCCCGGCCGCCTTCGTTCCGGAACGGTCCTTTTCCACTCCCGTCCCGGGAAGGCCGGGCCTCGTCTCAAGGGCGGCCGTGCCCGAAACGGTACACGACATTCAGTCTGAGACCGGTCAACGTAAATTTGTTTTCCTTGTCCGAGTAATTGTAATAGAGATAAGGCAACTCACGATCATAGACGTCGTACTTGGCGCCTCGATATCCGACCCTCAGGCTTAACTCGAGACCCCAATGCCGCGACAAAGGAAGCAGATACCCGGCCGATACGCCGGCGCTCCAAAACGTTCCCGTGTAGTTGGTCGCGGTCGCAGCGTCGTCGCGGCGATCTTTCTGATCGTTGAAATCTCCCGCCTCTCCGTATACGCCGACGAAGAAGCCCCGAAACAAGCCGTCGTCGCGAAACCAGAAACGCGGCTCCATGCTATAAGAGGATATTCCCCAGAACTGTTTGCCCCCGCCGTATTCCCAATCAGCATAGAGAGCCGAGGCGGAAACCGACCACCGGCCGGCAAAATAGAACTCCGCTTCGAGATTAGGCATGAACGCAGCCGTTTTGAAATCGGGAAGTAATCCGGTCCATGCAAGCAGATTGGTTTTTACGCCGGCCAACGGATAAAGCTTGCGCTCCTCCTGCCGTTGTAGCCGGGCAGCCTCGGCCGCCTCTCGCTCGGCTTGCAGTCGGGCGGCCTCAGCCGCCTGACGCTGCGCTTCCATACGCGCTTGCTCGGCTTCCCGCTGACGCTGCCGCTCTGCCAAAGCCGCTCGTTCGGCCGCCATACGGGCTGCTTGCTCCGCAGCCTGCTGCGCTTGCTGTTTCTGGCGTTCCAGTTCAGCCAGTCTCCTTTCCTCAGCCTCGGCCGCAGCTCTTTCCTTGCTCAAAGCGGTTTCAAACTCCGCCTCGTCAAGCTTACGGTGCAGCTTTTCCTCCATAATCCGACGCAGATCGTAGCTGACGGTTATCTCGACCCGCCTGAGCCCCGGGAAAAACTCTTTCAGCATATAAGCGTAAGGTTCGCCGCCGCCCAAGTCCATCAGTTTTTTCTCCCTTCCCTCGAACACTCCGGTTTGATCGATCAGAAAAAGCACTTCGTCCCGGTAATTCATGCGCGAAGCCTCGACGGCCCCTCTTAATCCGTCCCAGTCTTCGGCCACCCAAGTGATCCGGACAGGATAGCGCGAGGACAGCCCGTACCGGTCATCGAGGTATTTCCTGAATCCGGTCGCCCTATTCCTTGCCAGGCGGTCGTTCACATCGAACGCTCCCTCGATCGAGCAATAACCGCTCAGACAGATCGAATCCACATAGATCAGACTGTCGCGGAAAACCTGACGGATAAATCGGTCGAGCTTGTCCAACTCCTCTCCATTGCTACGGTAGTCGGGCTGCACCTTGGCACTACCCTGAGGATAATTCAGGTAGCAACTCATGCTCCGAGCACCATCCCGAATCACACGGCGGTACGTAGAGTCGGAGACCGAAAACGGCGATCCCGTTTCGGGAGGCACCATCATCCCCTCGGCAAGAGAGAACGAGAAAACGAACAATGCGCACAGAAACGCCTCAATGAGGCGGACAGGACCGGGTTTGTCACTGGAAATCTTCATAATCGATGCAATATTTTGAGACCTTCCGTCTTTCGCAGCATCCAAATCTTCTTTTCAGCCGGTTCTGCAAACCGACGGGCACAACCGGCAATAACGACACAAGCAGCTGATTATCTAATAAATACATAGAAAAATTGCTTTTTATACGTTCGTTAAAAAAGCATAGTACAGAAAGCGCAGCGGAAGCGGAACACGCACATCACGCCAGGATACAATCGGCTGTTCCATAATATTTTAGGATTTTTTTGTAAATTATCGGCATTCTTTTTAACTTCGGCCGTAGAAACCAACGATTTATCGCCTGCGTCCAGATGCAGAAACGTTGGAGAGCGAACGGAGCTTCTATGACTGCAAAAAGCCCCGGACGCGGCCGACGAGAAGCGGTAAGGGCCGTCTTTTGCTGCAAACCAGTTTGCGACAATAATTTATTCGACGCCTATTTCCCCTTTGGTCATCGGTCAATCGATGTACCTTACTGCTCCGTTCGTATTACGCAGCCGATTTGTTCCGTTTTACAAGAAAGCAGGAATCTTTTCTCTCAAGGTAATAAGCGAACTGCCAACTCGCCGACACAAAATTCAAACATCGAACGACCACCCCGGCTCTCAATGATCCGCAGGTATTTTGCGAGTGAAAAGACAACATCGAAGGCCGTTGAGAGAGATACAAATATCTGCTAATTTGCGACATAACAGCCAAATCGGGTACATTTTTTCGGTCACTTGAATTGTACCCGATTTAGCCCCCGTTGCAATACATAAAATTGCATTTTTCCCTCGGGGAGATCAAATAAGAAACCCGATAAATCGCTGATTTATCGGGTTTTTCACTGATTTACTTTATTCGGTTTGCTCCTCAACTAGGACTTGAACCTAGGACCCCCTGATTAACAGTCAGGTGCTCTAACCAACTGAGCTATTGAGGAATATTCTGCGGAATGCTTCGAGAACAACTCTGCCGCATCTCCGTTTTGCGAGTGCAAATATATATCAAAATATTCATTCTCCCAAAGGTTCTTGCAAAAAAATGGCGAAAACGCTCGGACGAGTCGTCCGAACCATGCACGGGAAGCAGACGTTTTTTGCCCGGCGAACGACGGGTCGCCCCCTGCCGAACGGATAAAAACAAGAAAGAAACAGGCGCTGCAACCTCTTGGGATCGTTAAGCCGGCACCAAATTTCGCTGACGTTCAAACGGAACCGTACGAACGTCTTCCTCGGAAAATTCGCCCGGCAAGTCCCGCTCCGATTCCGGAAACGTTATAACCGGCCACCGTATGCCGAAACGGGAGGAGAAACTGCAAAGATAAGGGGTACAACATCCGCAACATAATTCTTATTGAAAAACGTTTCCGAATTACCCCGAACGGCCCGTCTCGCCGAAAACATTTTGACAACCATATACAATTTGCGCTATGTGAAAACAACTTCAAATTACCTATTGACGGCAACAAGGTCGCATGTAACGACTTATGTCATAACGAAACTCCGAAAAGAAAGACCTTATTGCCGGGCCGAGTAAGAGACAGGGCAAAAATTCTTTTAATAAAAACCTATCCTCCCTCGTCTTTTAAACAAATATTCGGCATCTACCGTTATCTCTTTCCGAATCAGACCTATAAAGCAGACATAAGCTCTCGTAACTGTCGTGTAGGCCTTATGCCTCAGCGTCGACAATTATTTTTTCATTCCGGCGAACATCTGTTCATGCAGAGAAAACTTCGCTTTGAGGTCGCGGTCTATCTTACTCTGTTCTGCCGAAACCGGAAGAACGTGATTCATGATAAACCGGGTCTTTCGGATCAGCCGGTTAACCATACCGACAAACTTATCGAACGCATGCCCGACCTGTTCGTCGGCAGGCAACATACTGTATCCCTTACCGAATATGTTGACCAAAAGTCCTTTCCGTTCCACCTGCAACTCATGTCGCAGTTCCGACACGAAGTCCATATAGTCCATATCCGCTTTCCTTACCGCCGCGATCAAATCGGCCGGTTTTTCATAATCCCCGAACTCCGCTCTGCTGAAATCTTCCAACCGAAACGCTGTCCATAGCCATTCGTGTTTTATGAGCTGCCCCGGTATAAATTTCCACACGATCGTCTCTTTGAGTCGCGTCCGTTCGGCCGATCCGATCTCCATCCGTTCCATAAATCGTTGATTTTGCATCTCCGCAGATAGCAGGGGAATCGAACCCCCGCATGCTCCAAGCTATCTTTTAAAGCCACTCCATATGCCGCGGAGCCCTACCATGCCATGCCGGACCGAACCTCAACACTCCAAACCAAGCCTCGCCCCGCCTGACTGTGCCTGACCATATCCAGCCGTACCGCACCCAGCCCGAACGTGTCAAACCTTGCCTCTCTTCGCCACGCCTAACCGGACCCAGCCCCGCCATACCATAAGTATGATAAGATCAAAAATTCCGACGCGAAGGAATCATCGGCCTGCGGACAAGTTTTCACCTATGGTAATACCGGCGGTCCCAAACAGATAACCACCGATTCATTGTTTTATTTCGATGGCTTTGAATCTGCCGAATTTAGGCCTGTAATCGCAAATACCGACATACCGTCCTGCAAAATCCACGACATCTTTCAGTTCCCGCTCGTTCCGGCGGCTCTCTTCATACCATATATCCACATCGCAATGCTAGTCGCAGAATATCGGCCGACAACGCAAAATCTTGGCACGCTGAACCTTCACAGTCCTGAAATCCCTGTATGCGTCCATTCGGAAAAGTTCTTCCGGAGGCAACGATTCATGCTCGAAATGAAAGACCGGATCGTCCGGAACGCTTACGGCCGCCTGAAACGCTTTACCCAGTTTCTTATCCTTTGCCGCAGCCAACATGGCGGCTTCGATACATTCGGCTTTCATGTAATAGCCTTTTCTCTCGGTGTGGTACAGACTTGCCATCCACTCGATCCTGGCCATTTCCATCAGATCATCATCCGTTTTCTTCCTTTTAGACGAGATGGCTTTCATTCGTTTCGTGTAGTCGTTAAACGGGTTGGCCATCTTGTCATCATGTTGCAATAACGGACTCACGCTTTCAAATCTGAATTTCAGTATTTTCATAACACTTAAACTTCAGAGTACAGCAACCAATAATCGCTTTAAAAGATTATTTCAAGGCGCTACGAACAAATAAATTATATTTCCAATGCATCTTGAACGTATTTATCAAAATCAGATCATTTCAAATTGCAGCAGGGCACGGCCGGGAAACCGTTCGATGCGTCAGTTCCATACATGCCGGCCCGAGGCGCGAACGATACGTACGGAAGCTCTAAATCTGCAGGGAAAGGCCCGGACCGCCGTGCGCCGGCCGTAAATCGGGAGTTAATTCGTACTTTTACCAAAGCAAAACCGACGAATCATGCACAAGCTCCTCGTTCCGATTCTGCTAACGCTCGCGGCCGTATGCCGGCTGTACGGCGCGACGGAAAGCTATCCGGTCAGCGGCCGGGTGATCGACCGGCTGACACGGCAGCCCGTGCCGTTCGCCGCCGTCGTCATCTCCGGACAGCCGGGCAAGGGGGCGATGGCAGACTCGGCAGGCAAATTCACGATCGCTCAGGTGAAGCCCGGCATATACCGGCTGTCGGCGTCGATGCTGGGCTATCGGAGCGCGCTCACTCCGGAATACATCGTTTCGGCCGGCACGCCGTTCATCGAAATAGAGCTCGAAAAAGAAGCGCAGGGAATCGAAACGGTCACGGTCATGCCCTTTCCCGTCCGCCGCACGGCGGAAAGTCCGGTCAGCGTCCGAACGATCGGGTTACGCGAAATCGAGAAAAGCCCGGGTTCGAACCGCGACATCGCCCGCATCGTACGCTCCTATCCCGGAGTCTCGTTTTCGCCCGTAGGCTACCGCAACGACCTGATCGTGCGCGGAGGCGGGCCGTCGGAGAACCGCTTCTTCATGGACGGAATCGAGATACCCAACATCAATCACTTCGCGACTCAGGGAGCCTCCGGAGGCCCGGTGAGCCTCGTCAACTCGGATCTGATCCGCGAAATCGACTTCTATACGGGAGCCTTCCCCGCCGACCGGGCCGGAGCGCTGAGCTCGGTACTGGACTTCCGGCTCCGCGACGGCGATCCCGACCGTCAGCGGTTCAAGGCGACGCTCGGCGCCTCGGAGGTCGGCCTGAGCGGCAGCGGCCACATAGGCAAGAAAGCGACCTTTCTCTTTTCGGCCCGGCAATCCTACCTTCAGATGCTGTTCAAGCTGCTGGGCCTACCCTTCCTGCCGAACTACATCGACGCTCAGGCGAAAGTCAGAATCCGCTTCTCGCAACGCGACGAGCTGACCGTGCTGGCGCTGGCAGGCATCGACAATATGCGGCTCAATACGGACGAAAAGGGAGAGGAGACCGAATACCTGCTAAGCTATCTGCCCCGGCTGCGGCAGGAAACCTTCACCGTCGGCGCGTCGTACCGGCATTATGCCGGGCGGCACGCGCAGACCGTCACGCTGAGCCACTCCTATCTCAATAACCGGAACACGAAATACCTCGGCAACGACGAGTCGTCGGAGGACAATCTGACCCTGCGCCTGCGGGCCGTCGAGCAGAAAACGTCGCTGCGGGCCGAGAACCGCTCGCACCTCGGACGCTGGACGCTGCGCGAGGGCGTCGAGCTGAGCTACTCGCATTACACGAACCGTACTTTCCGACGCTTCTTCGCCGAACAGGCCGGCACGCTGAACTACCGCACGCGGCTCGGACTGACCGGCTGGGGAGCGTTCGTCGCAGCCGACTATGCCTCGGCCGACGACCGGCTGACCGTATCGGCAGGAATCCGGGCCGACGGGAGCGACTTCTCGGCGGAAACCGCCCGGCCATGGCATCAGCTTTCGCCGAGGGCATCGGTCCGCTACGCTCTGAGCGAGCGATGGACGGTCGCCGCCAGCGCCGGACTGTACTATCAACTGCCTCCCTTCACCGCGCTCGGATTCGAAAACGGGCAGGGGGAAAGGGTCAACCGCGGACTGAAATACATGCGCGTGGCCGAGACCTCGGCCGGTTTCGACTGGAGGCTGCGCGACCGGCTGACCGTATCGATCGAGGGATTTCACAAGTTCTACACCGGCGTCCCGCTCTCGCTCGCCGACAGCATTCCGCTGACCTGTCAGGGCAACGATTACGGCACGGTCGGCGACGAGCCGCTCGCCCCGACAGCCGAAGGGCGGGCCTACGGCATCGAGGCGATGGTCAGATGGCAGATCCCGGACAAGCTGCATGTCGTGGGCTCCGTCACGGTCTACCGCAGCGAGTACCGCAGCGGACGACGGGCCCGGTATATCGCCTCGGCCTGGGACAACCGCTTCGTGCTGAACCTGAGCGGAACTTACGAACTGCCCAAGGCATGGAGCATCGGCGCGAAACTGAGCGCGATAGGCGGAGCGCCCTACACGCCCTACGACACCGAAAAGTCGTCGCTCAAGGAGGCATGGGACGCCCGAGGGCGCCCCTACTACGACTATTCGCGGTACAACGAGGGGCGTCTGCCGGCTTTCGTCCAGATCGACCTGAGGATCGACAAGGCGTTCTACTTCCGCCGCTGCACGCTCGGAATCTACGTGGACCTGCAGAACGTCACGGGCAGCAAGCTGCGGCAACCCGACGTGCTGATGAGCACCGGCACCGTCGAGAACCCGTCGGCTCCGGCTTCCGAGCAGCGCTACCGGATGAAGTACATCAAACAGGAGAGCGGCACGCTGGTCCCGGCGCTCGGGGTCACGGTCGAGTTCTGAGCGCTTCCGCATCCGCAGGCGGGATATCCGTCCGGGAATGCCTCCGCTACCGGACGTCCGCTCTGCCATAGGACGGCCCGGGCGAGCGGCCCGGCGTCTCCCCTACGCTTTCGCACGGTATCGCAACGACAAGCATCGGACCGCTTTCGTTACGCCCGGGACATATGCGAGCGCATGCCCGTCCTACCGGAAAAACCGAGCCTTTGCGCACGATTGTTGCACATAAGCGGCAAAAAGGAACCCGAAAATGAAAAAAACGCCGTACTACCTGATTCCCGTACTGGTCTGCTTCCTGCTGGGGTTCATCGCCGGCAGAATCCAGTCGGACGCCATCGAGAACTGGTACCCGCTGCTCGACAAGCCGGCCCTGACACCGCCGAACATCGTGTTCCCGATCGCATGGTCGGTCATTTATCTGTGCATCGGCATTTCGGCCGGACTGATCCTCAGCGGCGACTCGCCCCGGAAAAAACGACTGATCGCTCTGTTCTGCGTCCAACTTCTTTTCAACTTCGCATGGAGCGTCGCCTTTTTCTATTTCCGCAGCCCGTTGGCAGGACTCGTCGACATCCTGATCCTCGATGCGCTCGTTGCGGCCTACGTCGTTCAAAGCCGCCGGGCGAGCAAGGCGGCCTCGGCCCTGTTCGCCCCTTACGTTCTCTGGCTGCTTTTCGCCACCTATCTGAACGCATACATTCTGGTCTGCAACTGACGGACTGCGAACGGCCGGCCGAACCGTCACCGGCTGCACGAGCGGCCGGCTGCGATTTCTACCGGGCGGAGACGGCCCCCGGACAACCCTATAAAAGTCCTCTGTTTTCACCATGTTCCGGCAAAATGCCGGCCTGAGAGAACCGACATCTCAGAGCGCTGTCGGTCCGAAATCCTCCGTGCCGCTCCGGCCCCGCAGCGGAAGAATCCCTTCCGATCCGGCGGAATCGTCCGGATTGACGTTCCGAGCAGAATGTCCGTGTGCCGGATATTCTTTTTTGCCGGATAATCGCTAACTTTACGCGGGTCTGTTCCGGCCCCCGGCCGAGAGCCGTCAAAACATACCAAACTTACACGAATGATGAAAAAAACCATTCTTTTATTTTTTACGGGGCTGCTGCTGGTTTGTCAGGCTTCGGCCAAGAAACCGGGATTCGCCCTTTGGCAACTGAGCCCGCAAGGCCCGTCTCAAATGAACTCCTACGTATTCGTAACCGACAAAGGCCGTGTGGTGGTTCTCGACGGCGGGACGGCCGACGACGCGCCTTTCCTGAGAGGATTCATCGCGGCGCTCGGGAATCATGTGGACAAGTGGATCGTCAGCCATCCCCATGCGGACCATATGGGCGCGCTGACCGAGATACTGAAAGCGCCGCAGCAAATGACCATCGACACGGTCTACCAGTCGCCCATGACGGACGAGCAGCTCCGCACCGACATGAACCGCAAGAAACTGGCCGACGCCTATTTCCACGCGCTCGACAGCTCGGGCCTGCCGGTCGTAAACCTGACGGAGCCGGGACTGAAGATGAAAATCGACGGAATGAACATGCAAGTGATCGGCGTCGCCCATCCCGACATTCTGACCAACGCCTATAACAACGCGAGCATCGTGCTCCGGGTCTGGGACAAGACCAAATCGATGGTCTTTCTGGGAGACACGGGAGTCGAAAGCGGCGAGCGCCTGCTCGAAAGTCCCTACAAGCCCCTGCTCGACTGCGACTATCTGCAAATGGCCCACCACGGCCAGCAAGGATGCGACGAGCGCTTCTACCGATCGATCCGTTTCCGCGCCTGCCTGTGGCCTACCCCGCTGTGGGTCTGGAACAACGATGTCGGCGAGGGCTTCAACACCGCATGGATGAAAACCATCGACACCCGACGCTGGATGGACGAGATCGGTATCGAGGAGCACTATCCGAGCTGGCAGGGTATCGTCAAAATCGAATAATCCCGGTCTCGCAGGAGCCATTCCCCGGCTCCATGCGCAGCCAACTATGCGAAGGGCGGTCTTCCCCAAGAGGAAGACCGCCCTTTGAATCATCGCTACAAACGATTTAGTCGCTTGTCTTCAGAATATTGCCATCCTTGTCGTAATACAGATCGGTTCCGTTGGAGAGCTTCACCTGATACCCCTTATCGTTCTGCATCATCTGCACGATCTGGTATTTCGAGTAGTTGTTCGACACATGAGCCTTGATATTGGCGGGGACGACATTGGCAGGCACCGGTCCCACTTTCATGTTGATCTCCGTCCAGTCGCCGCTATTGTCGAAAACGACCTGATTGCCGTTGGCGAACGATACGGTGTACTTCTCGGACTTGTCGTCACGATTCAGCTCGACATCCTGCACGTTCTCCTTGGCAAAATAAGTCTGTACGAACTCCTGCGCACTCTTGGGCATCTTGCCGAAAACCACTTTCTCGGTCTGAGCGTTAAGCGCCAGCGCTCCGAAAGCGCATGCGAGAACAAGAATAATTTTTTTCATAACGAATGGTTTTAATTGGTTAATTTTACCGGGAAGCTCGGCAAATGCCGTTCCAGCGACGGGCCTCCCCACCCTCCCGGCACGGTAGAAAACCATAGCGGAGCGACAGACAAACGATCTTTGGACAGAACGTATTACCGGCGGAAGATCTCCCATACGCATGTCCGAACCGAAGACGGAAAAATCCTGTTCCGTCAGAAAAGAAGCCTTTCCGGAACAAGATTTTATCCAAAACTTTTCACCGCGAGCCGCGCATCGGGATTTCCGCCGCAATTCGGTCTTTCCACAACGGGCCTTACGCACGGGCGCCATGGTAGCCGCAAGACATATTAAAACAGACCCGATTTATATATAGTGCGCCAAACTTTATCGGCAAAGGCATGGCGATCATTCTCAATCACACTCTCTAAACCTCTTTCGGAAAGGATATTGCGCGATGCGGTCGGAATCGAATAACCGTCAGAAAAATCGCGGCCCTCCCCAAGATTTACTATTCATAGTCCCCATACATTCAGACATATAATTAGCAAAATAAAAAAAATAACAACCCTTTTACATTGATTTACTCCGAATAATTCGTATCTTTATGTATAATTTCACACTCAGATTTCACAACGCCACGTACAAATATGAAGAAAAAGGGCATGTTTATGATTTTTTTAAACCCTGGCAATACGGTTTGACAGATATGAATTATCGATAACCTTTGCAGAATGAAAACGCGAAAGACAAGGCATTCCCCTCCTTGTCTCCCGCTAACAAGCGAGGAAACCCAATCAAAAAAACGATAAAATGAAACAACTAAGTCTGCTGGCACGCGCCCGAAAGATTCAGGAAACCGTAACCCAACATTATGAAAAAGAGTGCCGTGCCAAATGCCTGCGTGCCGTTTGGAAGCATCATGTAGAGGAAGAATTCGGGATCAACTATCACACATTCCTGCGCTACTTGCATACGGATACCTCGGAACTGGAAGAACGTCTGGAGCAGAAAAGGTCTCGACGCCCCTTATTCCAGGATGTACGACAAAAATGAACCCGCGTCGTACCGACGCACAGAGCAACATAGCGGCATACCGTACGACCGGAGTTACCGAACGCAACGAAAAACGAAAACCGCCGCAGAGCCTTTCTCGCTATCGGAGCGGTCGAGGAACTCGAGCGTCTCGGCATTCAGCCGGACGATCTGCATCACGCTGTGTTCGACGAAAAGCTGTCCGGAAACCGGATCGTAGAGGTAACCCTCCCGGGCTACCTCTACGCCCCATTCGTACTGAACGACAATCCGGTCAGGGCCGAAATCCCACACGATCTCGTTGCAGGCAAACGTGGCATCGGGTTGCCCGTCGGACTGCCACTCGTCCACAAGAGAGAACGCGTGAGTCAATTCCCACCGACCGACAATCGACTCGGCCGTCGGCGGCGCGCCGAACTTTCTTTGCGGCCTGACTGCGTCGCCGGAAAGCGCGGAAAGATTTCCCTCCCCCGAAGCGGAACCGACTTCCAATCGAACCGGACCCTGCCCGGTAAGCAGCCAGCCGAGATTGAACTGAGGCCAGTTGCGAAGTATTCTGACCGCCAGAGCCAGCGTAATCTTACGTTCGTTACTTTTGATCCGGTAGAGCGGATCGGGCCGCTTGAAACCCAAACTCAAGGCCAAGGAAAGCACCGAGGTACGGCACTCCCGAACAATCCGCTCGATACGCTGCCAATCCGTATGAGGAAACGAGTGATACACGTCCAAGGAATTGAGAGATTAGCGTTACAACAAGGGAACAGATAAAAAAGGACGTAGGAACAATCTCCCGGACACACGGCCTTGCGAACCAACGAGTGAGAAACTGCCCTACGTCCAAGTCCTCCCTGACCTTTCGGCCAAGGGTATGACTCAGAACCGGCAAGCCTTGTACCACTCGTAAATCACCTCCCCTCGTCGGGAGAGGTCGCAAGATTTAGTATCTCGATACAAAGGATGCGAATCCTTTCATTGTACTATATACGACATTCGCCGCATTAATCTATTGCAAATATAACGCAAGTTTCGTTATATGGAACCGAATCCCGCATATATATGTCTTCGCGGAAGATGCAGGCAATTTCATTCGGACCGATTCAAGCCCTTTATTGCCGCAAAACTTGTCCGGACAGCCGCTTAAGCGCGTCCGAAACCGCGACGAGCCTCTTCTATAAAAATGCTCCGACGGCCGGCATCCGGTCCGGAAACTGTTTTTCGGACTATATCCGAAACCGTTTCCAATACGTATCGGCCCCGTTTCCGGCAAACAAAAACCTTTTTGAAACAGTCGTTCCGGAACGGTCCGAAGCAAAAAAAGGCGTGGAACCACTGCCACTCATCACAACCAGGTTCTAGCAAGACCTCGCAACAGATAAGCACAATAGCCCACGCCTGAGCATGAGTATACGGAGCATACCCTATGCCGGAAAGCGTGAGCTTCCGACCATCGGGCCTCATTGTGCTTTGCCTGTCGCTGAATTTGCTAGATTCGGTTGTGGCAAAACGGCAACTCGTCCATCCGACGAATCGTTTTACAAAGATAGCATCATTGGATTAAGTTTCTTAAAATTCGACAAAATTATTCCCTGCCCAAAGAAAGACGTGAGCTCTGCGACTCATACGAAAAACAGGCACTGGTAAAACCCCGAGACCGTACAAGCACATTGCCCACGCCTGATGCATGGAAACAATCGCACGACCGCTCCGGAGCCGTATGCTCCGAACGGTATGCGGTGCTTGCCGGTCTCAAAATTTACCAGATTTCGTTTTTCGGCACAAACACCCCGCCCGCCTTTCCCGACGGACAGCGAAAACAAAGATAGAAAAATAAAATTTAAAACGAAGATGCCCTGTCGACTATTCGACCGCTTCCGGACCGAAAGGCGCCGTGACCGTCCAGACAAGACGGCCGGAAAAGGGCAAGCGTTCCGGTACGCAACCCTTGTCGCGGAATTATCGGACGGCCCGAGCCGAAACGGCGCTTTACGCCGAGGCCGGTACGTTTTCCGCCGCCAGGGTCCTTTACGAAAAACCGCTCGCAAACACCGTTTCGTCCTTTGATCGGCAGTTCAGCCGACGAAACGCGAAAAGCCGCAAACCCGGAAAATCCGAGGTCTGCGGCTTTACGCCATAAGAACAGTTCCGACCGCCTGTCGGCTATTCGGCCTGATACTTCAGCAACAGCGAGCTGCGCGGCTGATCCGAACGCAGATCGAAACCCGAAGCCAGCTCGGCCCCGCTCTTGACAATGCTTTCGCCGTTGTCCTTGTTCGTGATCCGGTAGTTGCGCGACGGATCGAGCCCCATCAGTTTCACCGTCACGCTGCCGCTGGGACAAGCCTCGCGACGGAAAGCGACGATATAGCCGCTCTGATCCGACGGGCGCAACAGCTGGTAGGCCATCCAGATATTGTCGGCCGTGATGTCGCCGGCTCCGGTCAGCGGATAATAGTCCTCATAGAAATAAGGACGCACCTCCTCGAACTCGGCCATGCAGTTCTGGATATCGTAGAACGACATCGAAGCATTGGAAATCTTCCAGTTGAACACGATCGACGTGCCGAGGCTCGAGCGGAACGTGAACTTGTCGGTATTCTGCACGCCCGTTCCGTGCAGCGGCAGATAGAGCTCCAGCCCATAAGTATGGCACTGGTAGCCGACCGGTTCCCCGTAGTTGTAGTCGGTACGCCACAGCGGAGCGGAGCGCGAAACGCTCTCCAAATCGATCCGCCGGCCGCCGCTCGCGCAATTGTCGATCAGCAGGTTCGGGAAGCGCTCGAGCAGATAGTCCCAGAACGCGTAGAGCCCTTCGATATGGCGGATTTCGCGGATACCCGCGCGGCCCGGCTCGTCGTTTTTGGCCCAGAACCAAGCAGGCTCCATGTTGAAGTCCTGACGGTAGTAATCGATACCGCTCTGCTCTATGAAGTCGCCTATGTAGTCGCACATCCATTCGCGGGCTTCGGGATTGCCCAAATCGAACAGATACTGATCGGCCCCCACGTCGACCATCCACTCGGGATGCTCGACGGCCCATTGCGAGCCTTTGACCACGCGCTCGGGCTCGAACCAGACCATGAACTTCGCTCCGACGCGATGGACCTCGTCGGCGACCGGCTTCAGTCCGTCGGGGAAGCGCTCCCGATCGACCTTCCAGTTGCCGACCGTATTGGCCCAGTTCTTCTGATTCTTGTAGTCGGCGGCCTGCTCGTACCAGCCGGCATCGAGCCAGAATACCTCCGGGACGATGTCGAACTGCTCGTAGCGACGGATCAGCGCGATCGCATAGTCGGTCGTCAGGCAGGTATACTCGTTGCAGGGCGCCGGATCGCCGTAGTTGAAGCTCGTGCTGACCGGATAGCGGGCCGGCTTGCCGTCGATCTTGCGCGTATGATGCGCCAGAATGAACCGACGGAAAGCGTTATGCCCGGCGAAGCGGTCCTCGCCCTGCCAGAAAAGCAGGCAGACGCTCGGGGTGCGGATCGCCTCCGAGGGATAGAGATAGGCGGACAGATTTTTCTGCCCGGCGCTCAGCGCGACGCCTCCCTTCGAGCCGGCCGCCACATCGGCGAACCATGTCCCGGACCAGCCGACGGCTACCATCGCGCCCCGGCCGTCGGGAGCCTCGATGTTGAAAAACGGGAAGGCGTTCTGCGACGAGCGTCCGCCCTCGGGAGCCATATAGAGCGAATCGCCGGGAGCCAGCACTTTCGTCCGCTGATGGAAATCGGCTTTCGACACATGGCTGCCATCGGCATAATGTACGGTGAAACCGCCCTCGCCGGGCGACGTCAAGTTCAGATCGACGACCTTGACCTGCTCGATCGTCGCCGAATTGGCATCCGACAGGTTCTTGAAGTTCAACACCCATTCGACCGCTCCGAAATCGGCGAACCCTTTCACGCGGCATTCGACCTTCAGGCCGCTGCGGCGGTCCTGATACGAGTACAGATACTCGCGCACGCCCGGTTCGGAGCTCTCGACCCGCTGAGCCATATACTTCCACTTACGCAGCAGTCCGGCCGAAGGCTTGCCGTCATAGACGAACGAGAAGGGCGGTACCTTCCCTTTCGCGAAACGGGATTCGATCCAGCGGCTCACGTCCGTCGGCGTATCGGAAAGCGTGCAGCTCGACTGGGCCGAGGCCGCGAGCGGAATCATAGTCAGCAGCACGAGCGACAGCGCCCAGCCGAGGAGGACCGCTCCGCTTTTTTTGATCTGATATATCATCGTTTTCTTCATTTTGTTTTCGTCGTGAAAGAGGTTATTCGGCGAGCTTGTATCGAAGCAGCATCGAGCCGCGCGGCTCGGGAAGCGTCAGCACGTAGCCGCTCGCGAGCTCGGCTCCCGGAACGGTCACGCTCTCGCCCGTATCGAAATTGTATACCGAGTAGTTGCGCGAGGCATCGATCCCGGACAGTCTGACAGTCAGCGCCGGGTCGGGACAAGCCGCGCGGCGGAATGCCACGACGATTCCCGTACCGTCCGAGGGACGGTCGTACTGATAGGCCAGCCAGATATCGTCGCGCGTAGTGCCCTCCAGCTCGGTGAGCGGATAATAGTCCTCGAGGAAATAGTCGCGCACCCGGCGGTACTCGTCGATTCGAGCCTGCATGTCGAAGAACGAAACGTTAGGCTCGGTAATCTTCCAGTTGCAGATCAGCGCGCTGGACATGCTCGACCGGAACGAATAGGGATCGGTCTGCAGAATACCCGTACCGTGGAAAGGGAGGAAGAAGCTCAGTCCGAAGTTATGGCACTGATAGCCGTCCGGATCGTCGTAGTGGTAATAGTCGCTGCGCCACAACGGAGCGCTGCGCTTGATCGTCTCCAGGTCGAGCCGTCGGCCGCCGCTCGCGCAGTTGTCGATCAACAGACCCGGGAAGCGCTCGAGCAGATAGTCCCAGAACGCGTAGAGTCCCTCGATATGACGGATCTCCTTCATTCCGATGCGGTCGGGTTCGTCGTAACGGGCCCAATACTTATCGGGCTCCATATTGAAGTCCTGACGGTAGTAGTCGATACCGTTTTGCTCGATCATGTCGCCGATATACTCCTGCAACCATTCGCGAGCCTCGGTATTGCCCATGTCGAACAACAGCCAGTCACGGGACTCGGACTTATCCGTAGCGGGCAACTCCTTGTCGAGCATCCATTGGGGATAGTCCACAGCCCACTGCGTGCCCTTTACGACGCGCTCGGGCTCGAACCAGACCATGAACTTGGCCCCTGCCTTATGCACCGCATCGGCCACCGGCCTGAGCCCCTCCGGGAAGCGGGTCGAGTCGATCGTCCAGTTGCCGTTCGTGTTCGCCCACGACTTGCCGTTACGGTAGTCGGAAGCACCCGCCGTCCAACCCGCATCGAGCCAGAAGACATCGGGCACCAATTCGAACCGCTTGTAGCGGTTGACCATCGCGATGGCCCAGTCGGCCGTGAGGCACGAATACTCGGTACAAGGCGCGGGATCGCGGTAATTGAAGCTGAACGAGAGCGGATACGTGGCCGGTTTGCCATCGACTTTGCGCGCCTGATGAACCCGCACGAAACGGCGGAACGCGTTATTTCCTACCATGCGGTCGTCCCCCTGCCAGAAAAGCAGACCGATGCTCGGCGCGCGGATCGACTCGTCGGGATGCAGATACAGGCGCATCGTCTTCATTCCGCTACGGAGCGCAAAACCCCGGTCGCCCACCTTGTCGATATCGGCGAACCAAGTACCGGTCCAGCCGATCGCCACGACGACGCCCTGACCTCCCGGCGTCTGAATGTTGAAGAAAGGCAGGAACTGTCCCTGCGACGAGCGACCGCCTTCGGGCATCATAGCGAACGTCTCGCCCGCTACGAGCGGAGTCGAGTGCGGCGCGAAGTCGTTCTTGGTTATGTGATTGCCTTCGGCATGGTGCACGATGACCTCGCCGCTGTGCGGATAGGTCATCCGGAAATCGGCTACGCGAACGTCCTCCAGAATCGGCGTGTCTTTCTTACCGGTCTGCGTGAAGTTCAGTACCCACTCGACGGCATGGAACGACGGATAGCCTTTCACGCGGCATTCCACTTTCAGGCCGGTCGAGCGGTCGGTGTAAGCGTAGAGATACTCGATACGATCGGGATCGTCGCTTTCGAGCTTCGTCGACGAATAGCTCCAGCGCGGCAACAGTGCCGAAGAGTGCTTTCCCCCGTAGACGAACGAGAAAGGAGGAATCTGTCCTTTGCCGAATCGGGTCTCGATCCAGCGGGCGACGTCGACGGGATCGTCGCTCATCCGGACCGTAACCTGAGCCCCTGCAAGGACGGGAGCCAATGCCAGCAGCACGAGGCTGAAAAAGGTTCTGAAAAACGGTTTCATCAATCGGTTCTATTTAAGTTATTGGTTGAATTTCAATACAGCGAAAGGGAACTGCGGAAAACCGACGAAGCCGCAGGAATCGTCTCCTGCGGTCTTCATGCGGTCATCCGCGCCATCCCCCCGGTCCGGATTCGATTCGCCGGACCCGGATTCGGGAAAACCCGAAAGAGACAGCGCCCCACCCGGAAAGTCTACCGCTCCCCCGTTCCGTCTTTGTATATCACCGCGGCCTCGAGCGCTTCGATCAGGATGTGGATCACCTTGATATGGATCTCCTGAATCCGGTCGGAATACGGCGCGGTCGGCGCGCAAATCGCCACGTCGGCCATTTCGGACAGTTTGTTGGTCCCCTCTCGGGTCAGCGCCAGCACTTTCATACCGGCCTCGCGCGCTTTTTCGACGGCCATCACGACATTGCCCGAGTTGCCGCTCGTACTGATCGCGAGCAGCACGTCGCCCGGACGTCCGAAAGCCTCGACCCAGCGCGCGAAAATCTGATCGAAACTGAAATCGTTGCCCACGCAGGTCATATAAGCCGCGTCGTTGATCGCCATGGCCGGCAGCGGCCGGCGGTCGCGGCGGAAACGGCCGGTCAGCTCCTCGGCGAAATGCGCCGCGTCGCACAGCGACCCGCCGTTGCCGCAGCTGAGAATCTTGTTTCCGTTTTCCAAAGCGGCCGCGAGCATATCGACCGCCTGACGCATCCGGCTCACCGTGTCCGGATTCGAAACGAACGCCTGCAGCACATCCTGCGCCTGCTTGAGGCTCTTGCTGATAATATCTTCCATTGCTCTATTCATCCATAAAGTTCGACTAAATCAGGTTGGCCGCTACGGACAGCGCAGCGTAGTCGCCGATCTGCTCGCCCAGTTTGGCGGGCCGCACCGAGCACACCCGGCGCGCGTGCGAAAGCGCCTCGCGCTCGATCTCCTGCAGCACGAAGGGCTCCATCAGCTCGCGGTTGCGGACATAGATGCTGCCGATGACGATCACCTCGGGGTTCAGCAGGTCGATGACCATCGCCAGTCCCCGTCCGAGGTAAGTCGCCGAAATCCGGTAGATTTCGAGCGCCAGCGGATCGCCCGAGGCAGCGGCCAGCGCGACCGTATGCGCGCTGATCGAGTCGAGCTGTCCCGGCGGGCACCAGGCGACGCTCTCGCCCATCTGCTGCTTCTCGCTCACCTTGAAACGGGCCAGCTGGGCGATGCCGCCGCCGCTGGCGAACCCTTCGAACGAACCGCACTTGCCGTATCCCACCGGACCGAACTCCGACAGGCGGATATGCCCCAGCTCGCCGGCGTTGTCGTTCGTCCCGGCGTAGAGCTTGCCGTCGAGAATCAGCCCGGCGCCGAGTCCGGTGCCGAACGTCAGAAACACCATGTTCTGAGTCCCGACGCCGGCGCCGAACTTCCACTCGGCCAGCGCGCACGCGTTCGCGTCGTTATGGATTCCCGTCCTGATCCCGAAACGTTCTTCGAGCATCCGGACGATCGGAATATCGTTCCACCCGGGCAGGTTAGGCGGCGACATGACCACGCCTCGCTTGCTGTCGAGCGGCCCGCCGCAACTGATCCCGATCGCGCCCGTGTTCGACGAGTCGAGGCCGTGCCGGCCCATCATCTGCTCGATCTCGGAACAGATGTTGGCGATCGTCTCGTCGACGCTCGTCGTGGGAAACTTCACCTTTTCGACCAGATGCAGCGTATCGCCCTCTTTCTGTCCGTAGATCACGGCGCATTTGGTTCCGCCTATGTCGACGCCCAAGATATTTTTCTTCATTTTCATGCTATTTGTCCTTGTTCGCGTAGAGTTTCGTCTTGTCGAGCCAGTTCCGGTACTCTTTCAGATCGTAGGGAGGCTCTCCGTACAAATAGTGGTTTCCGAAACGCTCGCCGTCGGCTTCGTAGCGGATCAGCAGCATACCCTGCCCTTCCAGCACGGGCAACCGGGCGATCGTCTCGCGGCCATTGGCGCCCACGCGGTAGCTTCCCTTGAACACCTCGCGCCCGGTCGCCACATCGGTCACCGTCACGGTTCCCTCGGCCGGATGGCGCGTATCGTTCACCGCCACGAGCGGATAGGCTCCGTCGACCGGATCGTTGACGAACACGCAGACGTTCTTCTGCACGTTCGACAGGAAATAGTACGCCAGCTTTTTCGAGCCGTAGTAGTCGACCACGGCGTCCGAAATGATCGGCCATCCGTCGCGCACGTTCCACCAGATGATGCCCGTCCGCTCGAACTTGCGGCCGCGCCACATCTCGACGAAGTATTTCATTGCCTCGGCCTGAACCGACTGCGAAGCGAAGATGAACTCGTCCAAATCGTCGGGAACCGAGCCGAACAGGATATTCACCTGATTCAGCATCAGATTGTTGCGATCCATCGTCGGACCCCAAGCCACGAAGCGGCGCGTCGACTTGGTGATCCACTCGTCGTTCCACTGACGGCCTTCGGTCCACGGATAGAGCCCCTCGGCGGTCATCATCTTCTCCAAACTACTGCGGTTCGGACAGCCGTGATAGCCGATCTCGCTGACGAAAGTGCAGGGAGCCGTCGTGTAGAACTTGTCCTTATAGTATCCGCGCGGGCCCCACAGGTGGTTTTCGGGCAGATACTGCTCGAGGCTGCCCTTTTCCCATACGGCCTCGCTGTAATAGGGCGAGCTGGGCAGATAGGGACGCGTGCCGTCGAACTCATAGAGCACCTCGGGAATCACGTGACGCGAAACCTGATCGCGGTTGGGATCGAGGTGGAACGGCTGGAGACGGCTCCAGAACAGATTGGCGTCGTCCTCGTTGTTGCCGGCCCACAGCGCGAGCGACGCGTGGTTGCGCAGCTTCAGTACGACCGAGGTGACCTCTTCGCGGAACTGGTCCAGAAAATCGTCGCGCTGCGGATAGAAGGCGCATCCCATCGCGAAGTCCTGCCATACCATGATGCCGTTCTCGTCGCACAGGTCGAAGAAGCGGGTGTCCTCGTAGACATTGCCGCCCCAGCAGCGGATCATGTTGCAGTTGGCGTCCGTCACGAGCTTGATCGCGCTCTCGTATTGCGCCGCATCGCGGCTGTGGAGCGCGTCGAGAGGCACCCAGTTCGTACCGCGCACGAAAATCTTCTCGCCGTTGACCACGAAGCAGAACTTGCCGCGCTCGTCGGGCAGATGAATGTCGGAAATGTCGAGCTTCACGATCCGCAGGCCGATACGCTTGACGTCCGTGTCGAGCACTTTGCCGTCGGGACCGATCAGCTCGCTCTTGGCCTCGTAGAGAGCCGGCTCGCCATAGCCGCGCGGCCACCACAGGTCGGCCTTCTCGAGATTCGCCACGATGCGGCCCGCGTGCATGAATGCGATCTGCTCGCCCCGCCATGCCTCCTTGCCGTTGCGCGTCAGCGTGAAGCGGAGCTTCGCCTTGTCGTACAGATCGAAAGGCAGCTTGGTCTGGAAATCGACGAACAGGCTCACGTTGCGCGTAGCCGTATCGATATGCGTGGTCACCCACGTAACGTCCGTGAAGCGGGCGGGCTCGAGCACGCGCAGCTCGACGCCGCGCCACAGCCCTGCGCTCACCAGACGGGGCATGATGTCCCATCCGTACATGTGCGGCGCCTTGCGGATATAGACCGATTCCTCGGTCGCGAAATTACCCAGGCTGAACATGCCGAGCAGATGGTCCTGCGACGCAGGCACGACCGGGCGGATGATCACCTGCACCGTATTTTCGCCTCCCTGCTCGATCAGGTCCGTGACGTCGAAGCGGCGCTCGATCAGCATGTCGGCCGAGCTGCCGGCGTGCTTGCCGTTGACCCAGATGTCGGCCAGGCAGTCGATGCCGCCGAACCACAACTCGGCACGCTGTCCCTCCGAAAGTTTAGGAGCAGTGAAGCGGCGCGCGTAGCACCACTGATGTCCTTCCCACGCGCGCAGCTTATTGACATTGGCCCCGATCATCGGGTCGTCGATCAGGCCGGCGGCGAGCAAGTCGAGCTCGACATTGCCCGGAACCTGGGCGGGAATCGTCTTTACCTCGACCCCTTTCAGTTCAGCCGGATCGGTAATGGCCTCGGCAGGCTGTTTCCAGTAGGAGAGTTCCCACGTCCCGTTCAGCGAGACCGGCCCGCTCCACGCCGGAGCGAACGCCAGCCCGAGCAGCAGGCTCAGGCACCATCGGATTATCGGATTTCTTTTCATCGTTTTTTCTTATTGCGTTTTATCGGTTAATGCTATGAATGTCCGAAGCGAAGCCGCATCCGGCGCTAAAACTTGAAATCGTGCGTCCCGGCTCCGACCTCGACCGTCTTGCCGCCGGCCTCGACCGTCGCGGTCGAGTTGACCGGAACGGTCACCGTCAGCACGACGCGGTCGCCTTTGCGTTCCCAACGCGAACGGATCGGACCGCTGACCGAACGATACTCGGCCTCGGCCCAGTCGAGCCCGTCGAAGAAATGCGGGCGGAACACGATGTGGCGGTAGCCGGGCCGTTCGGGATCGAAGTTGATGCCCGCGATGTCGCTGACCATCCAGGCGCTGACGTCGCCCAGAAAAACATGGTTGACCGACGCGTCGCGGAACTCGGGCGACAGGGCCCACGTTTCGGCCAGCGTCGTGAAGCCCTGCTCGATCCACCATCCCCAAGAGGGGCAGTCCTTCTGCGAGGCCATCTTGTAGGCTACGTCGCCGTGACCGTAGCGCGTCAGCATGCGCAAGGCGTACTTGCTGCCGAGCGTGCCGAAGTCGAGATGGAAATCGTTGTTTTCGATCGCCTTGGCCAGATTGTCGGCCACACGCTGCTCGTAGCCCTCGGGCACGATGCCGAGTCCCAGCGCGACGGCCAGCGCGGCCTGCGAGCCGTTGGCGTACGACGCGGCGGTCGAGTCGAAGTAGATTCGGTTGACCGCCTCGCGGATACGCTCGGCTTTCTCCCTGAACGGAGCGGCGTCGCGGCCGGTCAGTTCCGCGAAACGGCTCATCAGCGCATAGTCGAGGTAGTAGAAGCAGCTCGACGTATAGGCCGTAGGCGTCTGCGTCTTGTAGAACACCCAGTCGCCGATACCGTAAGTTACCAGCCCCGTCGAATCCTCGCGGGTCTTCAAATAGGTCAGGTACTTCTCGACCGTCGGATAGATCTTCTCGATCGTGCGCTTGTCGCCGTAATAGTTGTATATCGCGTTCGGGATAATCAGTATCGAGGCGTCCCAGACCGGACCGATCCAGTCGTCGTACCCCCAGCCCGAGGTCGGGATGATGCCGGCGATCCGACCGTCCTCGCGGATATTGTCGGCGACATCGTCGAACCACTTCTCATAGAACAGGATACCGTCGTAGTTGAGCAGCGCCAGATCGATCGCCAGCGCCGCGTCGGCCGTCCAGCCGTTCTTCTCGCGCTGCGGGCAGTCGGTCGGAATGCTCATCAGGTTCGCCAGATAGGCGCGGCGCGTGGCTTTCCACACCTCGTTCAGCATGTCGTTCGAGCAGCGGAACTCGCCCACCGGCTCGACGGCCGTATGCATGCAAAGCGCCGTGAGGCTGTTCTCGTCGAGCTTCATCGGACGGTCGGAGCGCACCTCGACCCACCGGAAACCGTGATAGTTGAAGTCGGGCGTGAAGGTCTCCTCGCCGTCGCCCTTGAGCGTATAGTAGTCGGTTTGGAAGCCCAGTCCCGGCATCGGATTGTAGTAGATGTCGATGTTGCGCATCTCGACGCGGCCGTTGTCCTTGAGCAGCTCGCCGTGCTGCATCTCGACTTTCGTGCCCCGCTCGCCCGAAATTTTCAGCCGGCACAGTCCCGACATATTCTCGCCGAAGTCGAACACATAGACCGTATCGCCGAACGAGCGCACCCCGACGGGCTTGATCTCGCGCGTGGGACGGATGCCGGGCATCGTCTGCGCCGTCAGAACGGGCGAGGGAGCCGCTACCTCGAGGGCCGGCTTCCATGCCCGGTCGTCGAAGCCCGGACGGTCCCATCCCGGAATCTCCAGACGGGCGTCATACGTGTCGCCGCTGTAAATGTTGTTCTGCAGATAGGGGCCCGTAGCCGTCTTCCACGATCCGTCCGAAGCGACCACCTCGCTCGTGCCGTCTCCGTAGACGATATACAGCTCGCAGATCATCCGCGCGCGGTCGCGCCAGCGGGCGTCCTCGAAATCCCATGTCGCCACGGGCGCTATCTCGTTGTAGAAGCCGTTGCCGAGCACGGCAGCCACGACGTTCTCGCCCGGACGCAACAGCTTCGTCACGTCGTAGGTCGCATACAGGTTGCGCTTGTCGTAATGCGTATAGCCGGGCTCGAGCTTGTTCTCGGTCACAGGCTCGCCGTTGACCATCATCTTGCCGTAGGCCGCAGCACTCATATACAGCCTAGCCTCGCGGACGCCGTCCTTCACGGTGAACGACTTGCGCAACATCGGCGAGGGAGCGAAGTTCTTATCGTGACGGTCGGTGATCCATTTCGCCGTCCAGCCACCGTCGGCCATCGCCGTCTCGAAGCTGTCGACCGGCGAGCAGACGATCCGTCCGGCCTCGTCCCATGCCGTCGCGCTCCAGTAGTAGCGCGTGCGGGGCTCCAGCGCCAGAGCGGCGTCGCACTCTACGAAGCCGTTCCCCGAAACGATCTCGGGCGAGGTCCATACGTCGCCCGGAGCCAGCGAGTCGGCGAGCGCCTCTTTGGTCGAGGCGATCCGCACGCGGCACTTGCCTTGCACGAAATCCTCGTCGCCCGCATAGGTCCATGTGAAACGGGGCGGCATGTCGAGGCCGATCCCCACGGGCGAGCGCATGTACTCGCACCGCATGTCTTCGATCTGCGCGGAGCCGCTGTCCGAGCAGCCGGTTCCCCACAATGCCGCCGCACCCAGCAAGACGGTCATCGATCGGAAAGTACCATAGTTCATAAGCTCATTTATTTAAGTGTTTTTATATAAAATTCCTTGCCTGTCGTCAGCCCCTGAAGCACAGCTCGCACTCCAGCTCGACCGTCTCGGCCGGGGGAACCTCGCCCGCCGACTTGCGGCGGCGCATATCCTCAAGCAGCATACGGACCGACTCGCGTCCGATCCGTCCGACCGGCATCCGGGCCACATGCATGCCGGGCGCGAGCACCGACATGAAAGGAACCTCGTGAATACAGGCCAGCCCGTAGCCGTCGTTGATGTCGACTCCCCGGTCGTGGAAGTATCGGAAAGCCTCCAGCGCCAGAATATGAGTCGTAAAGAAAAACCCGTCCACGCCCTCGTCCCGCGCGAAAATGCGGTCGAGCACGCCGGGCAAGTTCCGCTCGTATCCGGCGAACTCCACCTCCCCGTACAGACTCTCGTCGAAGGCGATACCCGCATCGGCCAAGGCGCGCCCGTAGCCGGCACGGCGAGCATCCATCGTCTCCAAGTGCGGATTGGTCGTAATTACGGCGATCCGGCGGAATCCGTCCTCGGTCAGGCGACGGACCAGCGCATAGCTGCTGCGCTCGTTATCGATCAGCACGCAATGCGTATCGAGCTTCGGGAAGCGGCGGTCGAACACGACGAAAGGAAACGACTCGTCGACCAGACGACGGATCTCCTCGCCGGAACGGACGGTCGGCGCTATGATCAGCCCGTCGACCTGCTTGGCGCGGAACAGGCGGATCATCCGGTTCTCCCGCTCGGGCTCCGACTCGGAACTGCAAATCATCAGCGAATAGCCGTGCTCTTCCACTTCCATCTCGACCTCGCGCGCCACCTGCGAGTAAAACGAATCGGAAATCGAAGGCAGGATCAGGCCGATCATGCCCGACTCGCCCGTATTCAGGCTGCGGGCCAGCAGGTTCGGGCGATAGTTGAGTCGCTGGGCGCAGCGCGAAACCCGCTGCTGCGTGGCGGCGCTGATCCCCTTTTCGTCCGCGCGGCCCGACAGCACCCACGAAACCGTCGTCTTCGACAGATTCAGCGTCTCGGCTATGTCCTTGAGCGAAGTCCCCATACGTTCGGCACAACTTGACAAACGGAAGCGATCCAGTCTTCCGGGAATACCGGAACGGACTGCTTAACCGGTTAAATTAACGATAAAAGTAAACTTTTTTTCGCAAAACAGCAAATTTCGGGTCCGAAATTCGCATTTTTCGCATCGGCCGAAACAAAGATACGCGCGACCGGCACCGGTTTCCGGTCCGACCGATCCCAAACGACGAAACCGCTCGCCCTCCTCGATCTTCGGGCACTCTCGATCCTTGCGAGGATTCCGCCCCCCCCGTCCGCCCATTCAAGAACCCGGATTTTCCCAAAACCGGTTCTTATCTCGGAAACATCGAGCATTCATGCGTTGCAACAAATTTCGATTTCGATCCGGGAAACTTTCCCGCACAAGAGAGAAGTACGGCCCCATTCGTGCCGCGACGCATCTCTTTCCCGACGGGCGGACGGTTCATTCCGGCAAAGCGCGGACGGTTCGTTCCGGCAAAGCATCGTCTTCCGGGCAGAGAAGCGGGGAGCCGGGAGGGTTGGAAAAACCGGGTGCAATCGCTATCTTTATCCCGCCGGCGACACTTGCGGCGCGGCCCGGCCGGCCGCAGGTCCGTCCCCGGCCCAAAAGCATAGCCATGATTTACAGAAGCAAAGCCCCGCTTCGAATCGGTCTGGCCGGAGGGGGAACGGACGTCAGTCCCTACTCGGACCTGTACGGAGGGGCCATTCTCAACGCGACGGTCTCGCTGTACGCCCATGCCACGATCGAGCCGACGGACGAGCCGCAGATCGTGTTGCGGGCTCTGGACCGCAACCAGACGCTGCGCTACGAGCTGCAATCCGAACTGCCGATCGACGGGGTGCTCGACCTGCACAAGGGAATATACAACCATGTCGTGTCGCAGTTCGGCCCGATCGAAAGCGGCTTCTCGCTCAACACGTTCGTGGACGCGCCGGCCGGCTCGGGACTCGGCTCGTCGTCGACGCTCGTCGTCGCGATACTCGGAGCGTTCGCCCAGTGGCTGAGGCTGCCGCTCGGAAGTTACGACGTCGCGCAGCGGGCCTATCGGATCGAGCGCGACGAGCTGGGCATGGCCGGAGGCAAGCAGGACCAATACGCCGCCACTTTCGGAGGATTCAACTATATGGAGTTCTACGACGACCGCGTGATCGTCAATCCGCTGCGCATCAAGCGGGAGTACATCAACGAGCTGGAGAACAACCTGCTGCTGTACTATACCTCCAAAAGCCGCGTGTCGGCGGAAATCATCGAGCAGCAGCAGCAGAACGTCCTCAGCGACAACCGCTCCTCGGTCGAGGCCATGCATGTCATCAAGCAGCAGGCGGCGCAAATGAAGGAAGCGCTGCTGACCGGCCGCCTGAACCGGATCGGCGAACTGCTCCACGAAGGGTTCGTCTACAAGAAGCGGCTCGCCTCGGCCATTTCGAACCCGCTGATCGACGAAATATACGACACGGCGCTCCGGGCCGGAGCGATCGGAGGGAAGATCCTCGGCGCGGGAGGAGGCGGATTCATGGCTTTCTACTGCCCCGACGTCAAGCGCTACGACGTCATGGACCGACTGAAATATTTCGGAGGCGTCTTTCACTCGTACGACTTCGTCGAGGAGGGCCTCTGCACATGGAGTCTATAAGCCGAACCGAAGCGCGCCTTTCCCGCAGCGACCGGACGCACGAACCATTTACGAACGCATGAACGACACACACGCAAACGCCCGCCCGGCAACCGTCGCAGATACGACCTGCATCGTTCTGGCCGGCGGCCTCGGAACACGCCTGCGGGATACGATAGGCCCCGTCCCCAAATGTATGGCCCCCGTATGCGGCCGGCCTTTCCTCGATTATCTGCTGCGCCGCCTGCACCGGAACGGATTCCGGAAAATCGTATTGTCGCTGGGCTACCTGCACGAGCAGGTCGAGACATGGGTCGAAAGGGAGAAACCTGATTTCGACTTCGATTTCTCGGTCGAGCGTCAGCCGCTGGGCACGGGAGGCGCTATCGCGCTGGCCATGACCCGCGTGCGAACCCCTCAGGCGCTGATCCTCAACGGCGATACTTTCTTCGACATGAACACCGACGCGTTTCTGGCGTCGCATGCGTCGGCCGGCACTCCGATGAGCATCGCGCTCAAGCCGATGCGCGACTTCGACCGCTACGGCAACGTCCGGCTCGATGCGGACGGACGCGTCGAAGCGTTCGAGGAAAAGCGGCATTGCGCCGAAGGGACGATCAGCGCGGGATGCTATCTGCTCCGCCGAGACAGCGGAGTGCTCGACGGCCTCCCTGAGCGGTTCTCGTTCGAGACGGACGTGCTCCAGCCGCTCGCCGGCCGGGGACTCGTCCACGGTTACACGGACAACGGCTATTTCATCGATATCGGAGTTCCCGAAGACTACGAGCGGGCCAACCGGGAATTGTGCAAGCTATTCTGACAATGGGAAGATTCGACGACGAAGCGTTCGACACGCTGTTTCTGGACCGGGACGGAGTCATCAACCGCCTCCGGCCGGACGATTACGTCAAAAACTGGGAGGAGTTCGAGTTCATGCCGGGCATGCTCGACCGTCTGGCCCGCTGGAGCGGACGGTTCCGGCGCATTCTGGTCGTCACGAACCAGCGGGGCGTCGGCAAGGGAATCATGAGCCTCGACGATCTGAATCGCATAAACGACCGGATGATCGAAGAAATCGAGCGCCACGGCGGCAGGATAGACCGCGTCTACTTCTGCACGGCTCTCTCGCCCGACGATCCGAACCGCAAGCCGCAGACGGGCATGGCGCAGCAGGCCCGCATCGACTTTCCCGACATCGATTTCGCCCGCTCGCTGATGATCGGCGACAGCGAATCGGACCGGCAATTCGCCCGCAACGCCGGCATGGCCTTTCTGCCGGCCGAAGAGATAGACCGCCTCGGATAGCTACCGACGCACTTCGCTTTCCTTGCAGCGACCGGCGCGGACCGCCGGCGGACCGGAAACGACTTTCCCCCTCCGGAAACGGCCGAGGCCGAAAGCCGGAGCGAACGACCCGAAACATGGGGCCCCGATCCGGCAAGGGCTATGGAGGGACTAACCGGCACTCAACCCGGGGCGAGCGCCGGACTCAGAAAGCCGACTGAAGACCGATGCCGAGCGCCTCCTTGAACTGGATGCGAGCGCCCTGGCGCCCGTCTTTCTGAAGTATCTTCGTATCGTCGTCGTAGATCAGGTTCAGATTCAGATTGGCCGCGAACCACTTATTGATCTTCATGTTGATCTGCGTATCCCAGCGTACGTCGACGTTCTGCGGCTTGTCGAGATAGTTCGAGTAGAAATCGACCCGCGAATAGAGCGTCATGTTCGGCAGGAACTCGTAATTGAATTCCAGCTTCAGATTGCCGCCGAACTCGGACAGCAGCCTTTTGCCGGGATCGACGCCATAGGCCCCCTCGGCCGACAGCCGCGAACTGGTGACGAACGTTCCGCGCCATGTGGCCGGAGTGAACGTCATCGTGAACCATTTCTTCGGCATCCACGTCACGCCCGCGCCGATCATCAGATAGCCCGGCGCCATGAAACGCGAGATGTAGTCGCGCGGGTCGGAGTTGTAGTCGTAGCCGTTGGCGAACTGCGTGTTGAAATTCAGCAAAGCGCTGGCATACCACGCCCGGGCGATCCGGTAGCCGTAAACCGACGAGAGATAAATCTTGTCGTTCGTCTTGCGCATCCCGTTCGAGGAGGTGTTGTTGAACCCGTAGGCCAACTCGAGCCGATTCTGCCACAGATGGCGCTCGCGCCTGTACACGAGATCGTAATTCAGCAATACGTCGAACGCGACGCTTCCGTCGCCTCCGGCGGCCCAGTTGCTCAGGCTCACCTGCGAAAGATTGAGGCCGGCGACGCCCTTGCCCGTCCATGTCGTGTCGGATATTTCCTGAGCCGCGGCGGATGTCGCGGCACACAGCGACACGATCCAGATAATCGTTCTTTTCATACGCGGAGAATCGGTTAGAAGACGGGCCGAAGCCCGCCGCCAGACTGTCAGCACAATTCATGCCGCGATTGCACAGCGAGGTATGCGACAGACATTTACCCCGGACCGGTACAGACTTTCGGCTCCTGCGAAAGAGCGCATCCCGCTCAACAGACGGGCGCAGGCTCCCGATCCGTCAACCCGGCGGAGAAAGGGCAGAAACAGCCGCAAGTCGTCTTGACCATTCCGCCGTCGACAACCGCTCATCGCGCCATCACGGTCGTCGACGGTATCCGAGCGTGTCTGCGGAACGGCTGCATAAGCCGGCCCGCAGACGCTCTCGCCTATTATCCCGGCGACGAAGCACAGAGACCGCCTCGGGCGAGCCGCGCGGCGGATACCGATTCCGGTCTGGCCGGAACGGCACGGAACGACTTTCGTCCGACGCGCATCGGACCAAGCAGGACCCGACGGCTTCCGGCCGAAGCATGACGCAAAGTCCCTCGGCGAACTATCGCGGGACAAGCCGGGGAAACGGGCGCGCAGAAATCTTATTCCAGCACGAAAACCTCCGAAAATCAGAAAAAGCTAACGAACAGCATGACGTTCAGCCATGTCACGAGAGCGCCGACGGCGTAAAGCAACCACTTGGTCGAGCGCGAATTGCGGAATTTTCCCATCACCTTCTCCGAGGAAGTCAGGCGAACCTGCAGGAAAACGGTGAACGGGAGCTGAATGCTGAGCGCCATCTGAGAATAGATCAGTCCTTTGAACGGATCGGAAATCACGATGATGACGACGAAAGCCGCCACCAGCGAGAGCGCTACGCCGAAGCGCGAGTGCGGGTCCTTCCTGTCATAGGGCTCCCGAAACATTCCGGCGAAGATCGTTCCGGCGGCCATGCCCGAAGTGATCGTCGAGGCGATACCGGCCAAAAGCAACGCTACGGCGAAAACGACCGTCGCATGACTACCGAGCAGCGGACGCAGCAACGAGTCGGCCTGCTGCAATTCCGAAACCGGAGTCCGCGAGACGAAAAACGTCGCGGCCGCGAGCAGGATCATCGCGCTGTTGATCGCCCAGCCGACGAGCATCGAAAAAATCGTATCGACGTACTCGTAACGCAACTGTCTGCGGATCGTACGCTCGTCGCTCAGATTCCATTTCCGGCTCTGAATCACCTCGGAATGCAGGAACAGATTGTGCGGCATCACGACGGCCCCGAGCACGCTCATGACGATTACCATAGAGCCTTCGGGGAACGACGGCGTCACCCATGCGACCGCCGCCGCAGGCCAGTCGATCGTCACGAGCGACAGCTCGTAGATGAACGACAGCCCGATAATCGAGACGAAGGCGATGATCCACTTTTCGATCAGTCGGTAGCTGTTCGTAAAAAGCATGATCAGCACGAAGGCGAGCACCAGCGCCGCCCCGATCCGGACCGGAACTCCGAACAGCATCTGCAACGCGATAGCTCCGCCCAGCAGCTCGGCCAGCGACGTCGAGACCGAAGCCAGCATGGCCGTCAGCAGAATCGGCTTCGAATAGCGGGGACGCAGATGGACCGAGGCCGCCTCGGCCAGGCAAAGTCCTGTCGCGATACCCAAGTGGGCTACGTTATGCTGCAATACGATCAGCATGACCGTCGACAGCGTGACCATCCACAGCAGCGCGTAACCGTACTCGGCCCCGGCGGCCAGATTCGACGCCCAGTTGCCGGGATCGATGAAACCGACGGTCACGAGCAATCCCGGCCCGATATATTTGAATATTTCCAACCCGCCCGAGACGGGATGATGCCTGCGGCGGTCGAGAAACCGCCCGATCCAACGATTCATAAACGATTGTTAAAAGAACGGATTGCACGGATAGCGGCGAACGGCATGTCCCGCATTCGTCCGACGAGCGTATCCCGACGGCGGTCCGGAACTCGCCGGCCGACTTTCCGGCGGAGTTTTCACGGAGCGCCCTCAGGCAAAATCTTCGCCCATTCGCCCCGAAGGAGCAGCCTACTCCATCAATTCCAGCATCGTGTCCGGCAACGACTGGATAAACTCGAACAACGATCGCTCGTCGCTCTGCTTGCGGATGCGGACCACCAGCGTGACCCGATAGAGCGTATGTCCGTCGCGCTCCTCTTCCCGGGTCGTGTAGCTGATTACGCGATGCCCCCGCCGGAGTACCTCTCCGGAAATCTTCTTCAGCTCCTCGCGCGAGGCGGTGGAAAACGCGAACAGCGCGTTGCGAATCCCGACGCTTTTGAAAAGCAGCGTCAGGATCTCCAGCCCGAAAAGCGTCAGCACGGTCGCGCAAACGCTTACCCAGTACATACCCCCGCCTACGGCCAGCCCGATGCCAGCCGTAGCCCAAAGGCCGGCCGCCGTCGTCAGTCCCCGGACGACCTGCTTCTGGAAAATGATGGTTCCCGCCCCCAGAAAGCCTATGCCGCTGACGACCTGAGCCGCTACGCGGCTCGGATCGAGCTTCACGTCGGCTCCCGCAAGCACGCCGGAGAATCCGTATTGAGAAACGATCATAAACAGCGCGCTGCCCAGCGCGACCAGAAAATGCGTGCGGAAACCGGCCTCTTTGGCCCGGTACTCGCGGTCGAGTCCGATGACGGCGCCCAAAACGCCGGCCAGCAACAGCCGCCATGCGAAATCCCAAAACATGCCTCCGATCATATGATATCCGCTTATCGTGCAAATGTAAAAAATCGGGCCGGAATATCCAATCGCTCCACCCTCTGAAACGGTCCTCTGGCGAGGGTACGATCCCTAAACGGAAGAAGTCCGGCCCCGGACGGCCGAAGCGTCAGGATTTCGCGACGAAAAGCGACGGCAAGCTCCGGTCCGACTCGCGCAAAAAGAAACCGGAACCGGCCGTGCGCGAGCGGGTATCGGGGCCGAACGGATTTCCGCCCGCGGATCGTCCATTCAGGCATTGTCACCGATGTCGGACACAAGGCATCCGACGCGGCGGCCGGATAGCGGCCGAATACGACCCGTTCGGATACTCCGCGCCCGTCGTCGAACACAGGGATAAGACAAGAAGCCGAATGCGTCGCGAACGCTGTCCCGCCCGAAAATTCGCTCGAAGCGTCATTGCCCGAGGCAGACGGCAGCGACCTTCGCACGGACATCCGGCCGGCCGTCGCCCGACGGTCGCCCTCGGTCCGCCCGCACGGAATCCGCTCGCGTCAGAACGATTTTCAAATAACCGCCCCCCATCCGGCCGAGCGATAAGATATATCAACAAGAGTCTCCTGCCGAGAACCGAAGCGCCGAACGGAACCATACCCGGCAACGGGGCGCGCCCGGCAAACAGGCTCGACGGTATCGGCAAGACAAATGCGACAGCCAAGCCGAACCTCGCAGCAAAAACCGGCGCACCGCGCAAGAAAGGTCCGTCCGGCGAGGAAGTCTCCGGCAGCCGGCAACGGACAACAGGAATCCTATCGTGGCGGACAGATACCCGATCGGCCCGGCACCGCCTTTCCACGCATCTTCATCGAAGTTTTCGCTTTCCATGGCAGACCGGTCGCCTCGTACGGTCCCGGGGACAAACGAAAAAGCCGACGCGTTTTGCGTCGGCTCGCCGTACTGCATACAGGAATCGAACCAGTATTTGTAGACTGAGAATCTACCGTCCTAACCGTTAGACGAATGCAGCATGAATTCGGTGCAAAGGTAGACATTATTTCGAATAATCCAAAAAATAGCTCCGTTTTTTTCATCCGACCGGAACGATTTTCAAAAATTCCGCAATCGGGCGCAACTCGTCGTTCCTCATAAACACGGTCCGGAAAGCGTTTCACTTCACGATCCGCCCGAAAGCGGCCGGAACGGGCGACGAAAAATCGAGCTCGCGCCCCGTCACCGGATGCACGAAACAGAGCCTGCTCGCATGCAGCGCCACCCGACCCGCCGGATCGCCGTGCGCTCCGTACTTGCGGTCGCCCGCCACCGGATGCCCTATGTATTCCATGTGCGCTCGTATCTGGTTTTTCTTGCCCGTCTCGAGCTCCAGCTCCACCAGCGAAAAGCCGTCCCGGAAACGGAGCACCCGATAGCGCGTAACGGCCCGCTCCCCGGCCGAGCGGTCCTTGGTCACAAACACCTTATATCCCTTGCTTTCGGCCAAATAAGTCGATACGGTTCCGCTCTTCTTGTCGAACGCGCCCTCCACGACGGCCACGTAAGTGCGGCGACGGACCGTTTCGCTCCATGTCCTCTGCATGAGCGACTGGACCCGCTCGCTTTTGGCGAACACCAACAGGCCCGACGTGGCGCGGTCCAGCCGGTGGACGACGAATATCCGGTTGGCCGGGTCGCTCCGCTTGACGTGCTCGCTCAGGATATAGTAGGCCGTACGGGTCCGTTCGCGCTGCGTACCGACCGACAGCAAGCCGCTCCGCTTGTCGGCCACGATCAGCCACTCGTCCTCGTAAACGATCCGCAGCATCGGATGCCGCAGCGGCTCGACCCGCCGCCCCGGGAAAACGGCCACCTCGTCCCCCGGCGAAAGCACATGATCGAACCGGGCAACGATCCGACCGTTTACCTCCACCTGATTGTGAGACAGATACGATTTGACAGTCGTCCGGCTGCAGGAACGGCAAGCCTCGAGCAGAAACGGCAGCAACGGGCTCTCTCTGCTGACGCGAAAACTTTTAGGGGACATGGCATATCGGTTTAAGGTCCGCCTCGGCATGCGGCCCGTAAAGGTAGCGTTTCGCGGCGAAATAAAAAACCCGTCGCCGGGCCGGAATCCGGCCGCGCTTTCGGCCGTACCGGTTTCCGACGCCAGAAACAGGCTTTCCCGCATCGTGCCGCCATGAGCGGGTCTGCCGATCGACCCCGAACGCAACCCGACCGAGGCCGCAGAACCAACGGGCGGTCTTCTCCGCCCGCGACAGAAAACGGTCCGATGGACCGGAGAAAGGCGGACAGGGTGCCCCTGTCCGCCGTGCCGCTTTGCGGAGACCGATCCGTCTTCCGCCGAAGAAGACGCAACAAAAATCGGAACGATCCGGTCATAAATCGGAACATGGAACGGATTCCTTTTCGTTTTTTTGTTAAAAGCAAATTCATCGACCATGAAACCGATCTCGCTGACGGGGTTCGCACTCTGTCTGACGCTATCGCTCGCCGCGCAGGACAGACAAGAGTTCCGAAACCCCTCCGCCCACTACCGGCCCAAGCCGCTCTGGTTCTGGAACGATACGCGTATCACGCGCGAGGGCATCGACGAACAGATGGCCGGCTTCGTACGCCGGTGCGGCTACGGAGGTTTCTCGATCCTGCCTTTCGGGCCCCGGCTCGCCCCCGAATACCTGAGCGGCGACTATTTCGAACTGTACCGGCATACCGCCCGGAAGGCCGCCGAACTGGGCGTCACGCTGTCGTTGTATGACGAATACGGATTTCCGAGCGGCAGCGGCGGGTGGGTCAACGCCGACGGCGTTCCGCGCTTTGCGAACCGATACCCCGATCTGACGCTCAAGCGGCTCGACAAGATCGAGGAGGAGCTGGACGGCGGCGCGGTCTACGACCGTCCTCTCAGCGACGCGGGCACGCTGATGGCCGTCGTCGCGATGGAGACCTCCGACAAACGTCGGATCGACCTGTCGGACCGGATCGCCGACGGACGGATCGTCTGGCAAGTCCCGGACGGACGCTGGAAAGTGATGCAGTTCGTCTGCGTCGAAGACCCGGACCGAAACATGGACTATCTGAGCGCGGATGCGGCGCGGGCCTACATCGAAATGACGCACGAAGCCTACTACGGACGGATGCCCGAGGAGTTCGGGACGACGATCACCGGCACGTTCTTCGACGAGCCGACGCTATATCGTGCCGAAGGACGCTGCTGGACTCCTTCGTTCAACGACGACTTCGTCCGCGCGTACGGCAGCAGCCCGACGCTGCTCTACCCCGCCCTGTGGTACGATATCGGTCCCGAAACGGCTTCGGCCCGGAACGCGATGTTCTCGCTGCGGGCCGAGCAGTACGCGGCGGCCTATCCCAAGCTCGTCAGCGAATGGAGCCGGTCGCACGGAACGCTGGCCACCGGACATCAGGACAACGAGGAGCGCGAGAATCCGGTCGGCACGTCGGCCGACCTGATGAAGTGTTTCAAATACCAAGACATTCCCGGCATCGACAAGATCGGCGGCGACCGGCCGGCCGAGCGGTTCTACAAGGTAGTCAGTTCGGCGGCCGTCAACTGGGACCGCTCGCTCGCGATGTCGGAAACCTACGGAGCCATGGGCAACATCCCTTGGGACACGATCTACCGCATCGCGCAGGACCAGTACGCCAAGGGAATCAACATGCTGATCCCGCACGCCGTCTGGTACGACGACCGGAACGTGACGTTCCTGCCCGAACTGTCGCACCGTAACCCGCTGTACCGCGACGGGCTGTACGAGTTCAACACGTTTCTCGGCCGGCTGAACGTCCTGCTGCAAAACGACGCGCGGCTGGCGACGGACATCGCCGTACTCTATCCGATCGAGACGATGCAGGCCGGCCACCGGTTCGACGGCCCGCTGACCGCCTACGAAGGCGGAGTCCGCGTGCCGGACATGGATTACGTGCAAGTAGGTTGCCGGCTGACCGACCGGCTCGGGCGCGACTTCATCTATCTGCACCCCGAAGTGCTCGCGAGCGAGCGGACGAGCGTCGCGAAGCGGCGCCTTCTGCTGGAAGGCGAGCATCAGCCCCAGTCGCTGCGCACGCTGGTCGTGCCGTCGTCGGAGGTAGTCAGCGCCGAAGGACTCGCAAAGATCGAGGCGTTCTTCGACGCCGGCGGGCAAGTAATCTTCACGACGCGGCTCCCAGCCCGCTCGTCCGAACCGGGGCGCGATGCCGAAGTGGCGGAGAGAATCGGCCGGATGCTGCCCGAGGCGTCGCGGCAACCGGACGGCTCGATCGTCCGCCGCAATCGGCAGGGAGGCACGGTCCGCTTCATTCCTTCGCCGTCGGTCGAAGCGCTGGCCGAGGCGCTGGAAATACCCGGCGAGGCCCCGGACATCGGCTTCGCCGCCGGAGCCGTCCCGCTTCGCTGCATGCACAAGGTGCTCGACGGAAGGGACATTTACTACCTGGCCAACCTGTCGGACTCGGTTTTCGACTCGACCGTCGCGCTACGCGGGAAAAAACGGCTCGAGATATGGGACCCGCATACGGGCGAGATCGCCTCGGCCGATTCCGAGCCCGGCCGCACGAGCCGGGACCGCACGACGGAAGTCCGACTGCGTATCGAACCGAACCGCTCGCTGTTTCTGGTAGAGAAAATCCGATCGAATCGACATACCTCAACGAAAAACTAACCGCATTCCTACCCAACCACCAACCCAAACTTACACTCTGTCGTCCCCTTCGGGGACCGGCCCGGCAAATCTCTCATGCCGGGCCGTTTTTATCGGCGAACGGATCGGACGCACGTGCCGAAAGTTGCCTGAGACACAACCGCATTTCGCAACCTTAAGATACCGTCGGACCGATCCTCCATCATTCCATCGGTCGAAAATATCCGACCGTCAGGTCCGTTATCGCCCCCAAACGCTATTTTTGAACGAGACCTAAAACGGAACGGCTATGAAACGTATCGTATTCGGACTCCTTTTTTCGGTCGTAGCGTCGGTCGCGGCCGGACAATGCCGGCTGGAGCCGGCCGAAGACATCGCGCAGTCCTCGCCGAGCGCCTGCAAGACCTATTACGACAACGTGTTCGCGCTGCTTTTCGGCGGCTTCTCCGAAAAGCCCGAAGCAAGGTACGCTTCGCTGCCGTCTTTCACCGAAGAATACGCTTTTTCGTTGGAGAAGGACAAAAAGGGATACCGCATCGTCTCGACCACTCTCACGGCCAACTATCGGTATGCAACGCGGCGGAAGAACGTAAAGACCCGCCTCAGCAAAAAACACACTTCGGAAAGCCTGGCCGTCTCCCTGCGCGAACTGTTCCGGCTTTTGATCCGACAGATCGAAGAACCCTCCCCTGACGAAGCGCGCCGGGGATCGGACGGAACGACCTACTTTTTCGCAAGCACGGACAACGAGGGGAAAACGGCCGTCGGCGAAACATGGTCGCCCGAACCCGCCTCGGCGCTCGGCAGACTCGTCGGCATCTGCAACGATCCGCATGCTGTCGGCAACCGGTCGACCGGCGGACGACACGACCGGACAGGGGAGGAATTGCTCGGACGAATCCGCACGCTGACGAGCGACCTTTCCGGCAACGAGTGACTCGTTTCGGGCACGTTCCCGCATATCGTGCGAGCAGGCCGTTGTCGCAACACTGCAGAGGTTCCGCTTCCGGCAAAGCGACGGCAAGAAGCCGAATTCATCGGCGCAATCGGATGAGGCCCCCGAAAAGCAAGCCGCCCGCGCGCCCGAACCAAATGTCCGAGATCGCATCCGCCCCGCGCCGGGCAGCTACGACCGGACATGCAAAACTTCACCGATGCGCGCGACAAGCCGCTCAATCAGGATTCCATCCGGACTGCAACCGTTCTCCGGCCGCCGGCCGCAATATCCGAATCAAAGAGTTGAAGTAAACCCTGTCTTTTTCCGATTGTCAGATTCCTGCCGGACGCCACGAGCGCCCGGCAGGATTTTTTCGAAACTTCCGGCGAAATCGGGACTCCGGACCGGGCCCGGACCGAACGCCCCTCCGCTCTCTCCGGTCCCAAGCCTGCCCGCGAGGCTCCGACAAGCGCGTACCGGTCGCGGAAACATGGGTAAAGCCCAACGGGGAAGTACGTATCCAAAGGACTTCGCCGTACCGGCCGTATGATTATCAACACATTCGGCTTTCCGAAGCGAAATCTCCTACGGCGCGGAAAACGCGAGGCAGGATCGACTCGGAATGCGCGACAGGTAGTCACGGGCATGATCGGCGGATGTAAGAATTCCGCCCGGTTTATGCTTTACTGTCCGTACCGGCCTTCGCGTTCCCGACATGTCCGGTTTTCCCGTATGGAGTCCCCTACGACGCAAGGGACTCCATGCAGCCTAATCGGATACGCAACCTGCGGTCGCAAATCGCGACTAACAGATATCGGAAATCCAAAGACGAGCATACGGCCACGGAAGCATATAATTGCCTAATTCCGGACGCGAACACTCGGCATACTAAAGTATCCGACTACCTCCACGCTCCTTTGCCGAAGGTATCGAAAAAATCCTGCCGGGCGCTCTTGGCGTCCGGCAGGAATCTGACAATCGGAAAAAGACAGGGTTTACTTCAACTCTTTGATTCGGATATTGCGGAAACGCACTTCCGAACCGTGACCGAGGAATCCGATATGGCCTTTCTTGTTCTGAAGGCCCGGATGATCGCGGTGGTCGAGCGTGCCGTTCTTGCTCGCCTCGGCGATATTGCCCTCGGTGATGACCGTACCGTTGAGCGTCACGCGAATGTCGTCGCCCTTGATCCATATCTCCTGAGTGTTCCACTCGCCGACCGGCTTCAGGAAACCGCGTTTGGCCGCGATCACTCCGTAAACCGACCCGTGATACTGGTACTTCTCGAGCTGGCTGTAAATCGGAGCTTCGTTATCGAGAACCTGAATTTCCATACCCACATAGGCCGCGTCGCCCTCGAGCGGGGTACGGATACCGATTCCGTTGTTGGCCCCCTCGGTCAGCTGGAACTCGAACCGCAGCACGAAGTCGCCGAACTCCTCCTTCGTATAGAGGTTTCCGCCGCCGCCGTTGCCCGGATAGAGCGCGATCGCTCCGTTCTCGGACACGTAGTCGCGCGTGTTTCCGATCCAGCCGTGCATGTTCGTACCGTCGTACAGCAATCGGAAGCCCTCTTTCTGCTCCTCGGCCGACAGCTTCGTCGGTTCGATCTGCGGAAGTTCGTTGATATACAGGTTGCGGAAGTAGACTTTCGTCCCGTGAGCCTGCAACTCGATCTGTTCGATCGGGAAAATCGGCTGGCTGCGGTCCCAGAAATTCTCGAGCATCACGTTATCGACGACTTTCTGCCCGTTCAGAACGACAGTCACGCGGTCGCCGACCATCTTGATGTAGAACGTATTCCAATCGCCCAGCTTGTTGTCGGCCACGCTCGTCGGCTTGCTCGGGTTCTCCGTGTTGTTGTAAAGACCGCCCGAGCCGACCTCGGCGCCTACGTTGCGGCGCGAAGTGTCCCATATCTGCACCTGAGGCGTGCCGCGCAGATAAATGCCTGCGTCGCCCTCCTGCCCCTCGGCGTCGAGCTTCCAGTCGACGTACATCTCGAAATCACGGTAGAGCTTCTCCGTACAGATATTGTCGAAGCCTTGCCCGACGTACACGAGCATGCCGTTATCGACCTTCCAGTCGCGGTGCATCGCCTCGTCGGACACAGCCTGTTTTTTCGCCAGCTCGGCAGGCTTCATCTTCGCACGCGCGATCGGGTCTTCGACCAGACCTTTCCAGCCGCTGAGATCCTTGCCGTTGAACATCGACACATACCCGCCGTTCTTAGGCAGCGAGGCAAGGTGCTTGTTCACCGCCTCCCGATGATAGCCGCTGTCGGCGCTCTGATCGGCATCGCAGGCCTTTTTCAGCAGATTCTCCACCACCGGGCCGTAATACTCGGTATGAGCGAGCGCCGTATTCTGAACGGCCATTGCGGCAGCCTGACGGACCGCTCCGTCCGGATCGTCGAGATACCTGCCAGCCAAAATCAGGCCTTGGAACGTTTTGTTCTGCTCCACCTTACCCAGAACGATCGCCCTCAGTCGGGCCGCCATTTCGGGCCCGATCGCCGGATTCGAGGCCAAAACGTCCAACGCGCCGGAGAGCATCAGCACCTTATTCTCCGCCGTAGCGCCGGACTGTGCCGCCAACTCGATGTAACGGCCGAGCGCATCGACGGCATAGCGTGCCTCCGATCCGGAAGCGATCCCCAGCAGCCGATCGGCGGCAGCCATTCCCTGCACGTTCAGCAGCGCGCGGAACGCATCGTCTTTCTGGGAAGGCGTTCCGTCCGAGAAGCCCTCGGAAATGATATCGACGGCCTCGGGAACGCCTGCTTCGGCCAGCACGCTGTAATACAGAGACTTTTTGGACTCGTTCGTCTTCATGCGCGACGCGATGGCTGCGGCTTTGTCCGAGACCGGCATATTCTTCATCGCCACGGCTACGGCATGCTGCACGGCAGCGGCATTGGCGTCCGACGCCGAACTCATGCCCTCGAGCAGCGAGTACAGCGCAGGCAGGTCCTTATCCGTCACCACGCCTGCCAGCGCGTCGGAGGCGGCCTTCGCCACAGTCGGATTCAGGTCCCCGGCAGCCTTGAGCACGACACCCGCCCGGGAAGTCGCCCCGCGACGGCCCAGCAGCTCGAGCGCAGCGACCCGTCCCTGTACGCTGCCGTTCTCGGCAACCGGAGCGACAACGGCATCTATATTGCCTTTATAGGAGGCAAGACAAGCTTCCGCCACAGCAATCCGGGCGGCATCCTCACCACCCAGCACGGCAGCCAGCGCAGCCGGAACCTCCATGCCTCCGATCCTCGTAGCGGCCCACATCGCGGCCGCGCTCAACTCGGCATCCGCATCATTGAAACGATCCAGTACCGCAGGAAGCGCCTGAGCGGCTTTTCGGCATCCGAAATAAGCGATCAGATCGGTCTGAGCGGCCGCATCTTTCGACTTGGTCAGAACCGGGATCAGCGCCTCGTACAACGCTGCATCGGCATACGGGCGGGTCGCATCGAGCACGGCATTGCGATAGGCTCTGTTCGTATCCTTCATTGCCTTGACGACAAATGCGGTCGTCGTCTTTCCGGGCTGCGAAGCCAGAATGCGCGCAGCCGCGATCCGGCTCTGCTCGGCACCGGCCGCCGTCGCCTTTTTGAGCAGTCGGTTAGCTTCCGCGCCGGCTTCCTTCGTCCGGCCGTCGGCATACAGTTTCGCTATCAGCTGCGAATAGGCCTCCGTCGCATTGGTCGGCTCGCCCGTATACTGCGCCTTCTCAGCCGCTGCACGCAAGGCAGGCAGCGAAGCGGACGTACCTATCTTCGACAAAGCGTAATACGCCTCTTTATCGAGCGTGTCGTCGCTGCCGAGCCAGGAAAGCAAGACTTGTTCGATTTCAGGCGAAGCCACCGCAGCGTCGCCAACGGCATGCGCCAAGGCCACGCGATCGCCTTCGCCGGTCTTCACGGCCCCGGCAATCGCCTGTTTCGCTTTCGGCGTGCCGATCGAAGCGAGCGCCACGAGCGCAGGCGAGCCCAAACGCTTATCGGACACCCGCGCGGCCAGTGCGTCGACGCTCTCGTCGCCACCTGCCTGCTGAAGCAGGCGGATATAGAAAGCGGCTATTTCCGGATCGGCGCTCCCGTCGAGCCCGCGAACGATTCCCTCGGCGAATACCTTCCGGTCGGCTTCATGTCCCGAACTGACGAACGCAGCCCAGCCCGAGAGCGCATAAGCGACCGGTACATTATTCGTTCCGTCGAACATCGACACGAGCATGTCGACGCCCTGCGAGCCCGTCGAAAGCAGATCGCCCATCAGTCGGTTATACTCGGCCGGGTCGGGAGCGGGCATCAGTCCGAGCGCGTCGGACACTTTGGTTTTCCATGTGCGGTTCGGCGCCGCCTGACCCATCGCCTGAACGGCCATCGCCACACAGGCCAGTATCAAAACTATCTTTCTCATTTTCTTTTCATCGGTTTAAGGTTGGGTTAAATGGTCCAAGGCGCGCGCATCGGCTGGTCGATCAGCCGGTTGGCCGCATCGTCGTCGATAAACTGCAGCTTCTCGGGATCGAACCGCAACGACCGTCCCAACCGGAGAGCCACGGCGCCCATGTTGACGATCGTCGCCGAGCGGAATCCGTTCTGCTCGTTGAGCGCAAACTTCCGGCGCGTACGCACACAGTCCAGAAAATCGGTCTGCTGGGGCATCGGATCGGGATATTCGGCCAGCTTGGCTTCCCAATCGGGTATGTCGCACCGGAAATTGCGGTAAAGCTTCCCGTTCGGTCCTTCGATATAAGCGTCGTTCGGATCGCCGTTGTCCTCGCCCCAGAGAACGATCTTGCAGCCGTCGTCGTAGGTATACTCGATCTTGCGCCAAGTGCCCACGGCATCGGGATGCTGCTGGGGAGCGTCGATCTCGACCGAAACGGGGCTCGTATCGTCCTTGCCCAGCAGATACTGAACCGGGTCGATGTAATGTTGCCCCATGTCTCCCAGTCCGCCCGCATCGTAATCCCAGTATCCGCGGAACGTCCCGTGAACTCGATGCGGATTGTAGGGTTTGTAGGGAGCCGGACCGAGCCACATGTCGTAGTCGAGCTCGGCGGGGACCTTCATCTCTTCGAGCTGGGGCTGCCCCACCCAGAAGAACTTCCAGTCGAAACCGGTATGCTTGCTGATGGTCACCTTCAGCGGCCAACCGAGCATGCCGCTGTCGACGAGCTTCTTGATCTTGTCGACAGTCGTGTTCATGCCGTAAAACGTATCGGTGAAGCGGAACCAAGTATTCAAACGAAAAATATTGCCGTTACGCTCCACGGCCTCCTTAACCCGCTTGCCCTCGCCGATGGTGCGCGTCATCGGTTTCTCGCACCAGATATCCTTACCGGCCGCGGCGGCCTCCACCGACATGATGCCGTGCCAGTGCGGCGGCGTAGCGATATGTACGATATCGACGTTCGGATCGGCGATCAGCTGACGATAGTCGGAATAGGTTGCCACTTTCTCGCCGGCCAACTGCCGTCCGGCCTCCAAATGATTCTTGTCGACGTCGCAGATCGCGACCAGACGCGTACCCGCGTATCCGTAATGGCCTCGGCCCATGCCGCCTACGCCGATGATACCTTTAGTCAGCTGGTCGCTCGGAGCCGTGTAACCGACGCCGCCCAGAACATGACGCGGGACGACGGTCAGCGCGGCCATGCCGGCGAACGTTTTCAGGAATTCCCTTCTCTTCATAACAGGTTAACTTTTATTTATAAATTCTGAACGGTTTCGTCTAACCGTTTGATGAATAAACATTTAACGGAGTATCTGAAAAGTAATGGTAACGACTAGGAAACCGTGCGATTTTCAGCGTTTTGCGGTGTTTTACTATCAAATAACTCTTTCAGGTGCAAAGATACGACAAATCTTTGATATAGTATCCAATACAAACAGTATTCGCCATTTTTTGCCTTTCGATATATACCTATTTGCTTATGCCGTTATTTTTTGCAGATTTGGATAAAAAAGGAAAGGCAAAATTCAGGAAGCATTGAAATTCTTTACTTTAGTTAGTGCAAAAATCGAATAATTTATTGTAACTTTGCAGCGGATTCGGTGTGCATATAATACCATCCCAATTAAGATAAGTCGCAACATATATAGTGGTTTTCAATATGATTATGAACAATTGTACAATATTAACAGGTAAAAACACCGTTAATATTGCATATCATAAACCTTGGTAATTTTTCCACATTCAAATCTAATTAATTCGATTTGAATGTCATTGTCTTTGTAATCCGGCATGCTATTTCAGGCTTGTCGAGAGATTTTTTGTGCTATAAAATCAAGAAACATTCAAAAGATAAAAGGAAAAATTCAAATGGAAAAAATCAGAAATTGGAAACAAGATTTCTATACAATATGGGCGGGGCAAGCTGTGTCCCTGATAACAAGTGGGGTTCTTCAAATGGCCATCATCTGGCATCTGACAAATACAACAGGGTCTGCGATGGTGTTGTCAATGGCGACCTTGGTTGGGTTTCTACCTCAAGCGGTTTTAGGTTCTGCAATCGGAGTACTTGTTGACCGCTGGAACCGGAAAATGGTCATGATTGGTGCAGATGTCATCATAGCTTGTGCTGGACTGGTACTTACCGTAATTTCCCTGTCAGCGGAACTACCTGTATGGATAGTAATGCTCATCCTCTTCATTAGAAGCGTTGGCACTGCATTCCATTCCCCTGCGTTAAGTGCGGTAACACCTCTTTTAGTGCCTGAAGAACAGTTAGTCAAATGTGCCGGCTACACCCAGTCCATCCAATCGGCAAGTTTCATCCTAAGTCCGGCAATTGCCGCTTTTCTCTATGCAAAATGGGGGTTGAATTCTGCGGTTGCCCTTGACGTATTCGGAGCAATAATTGCCTGTATCACTGTTGCAATGGTTCACATCCCAAAACAACCGATTGAAGCGCTGCAGCAAGAAAACTTTTTCACCGAACTGCGCATTGGCTATAACGCAATACGACAAAATAAAGCTCTTTTCACATTGCTTTGGATAGGAGCAATCAATATGTTCATTTATATGCCAATCAATGCGCTATTTCCGCTGATGAGTATGAATTATTTCGAGGGAAGTACCTTGCATGCTTCCGTGGTGGAAATTGTTTTTGCAGTTGGTATGTTGTTGGGCGGACTTCTATTGGGCGCATGGGGAGGTTTCAAAAAGCGCATGGCAAATATCATCGGCTCTATCTTTCTTATGGGAGTGTCATTGACTGTTTCCGGCTTGCTACCAACCAATGGTTTTATGATATTTGCGATATGTTGTACGTTGATGGGCTTTTCTGCCCCATTCTATAATGGAGTACAGACCGCGCTATTTCAAGAACAGATACAACCCGAGTATTTAGGGCGTGTTTTCGGACTTCTTGGCAGCATCATGTCGTTTGCCATGCCGCTTGGGTTGGTAGTGTCGGGTGCATTTGCAGACCAAATCGGGGTAAACCGTTGGTTTTTGTTCTCAGGTATGGCTATTCTGCTTCTCGCTATAATAGCCTTATGTCTTCCACAACTTAGAAAGGTCGACAATCAAAAACAAAAATCATGATTTATGAAACGTAACTAAATCTAAACAGCAATAAGCCTCTGATAGGGAAATACGATTATCGGAGGCTTATTGCAATCTGTTTTAACTACTTATGTAATTCCTCTACTTTTCCTTTGTGGTTGAATTGGCTGTCGTATGCTCTGCCGTAGCCTGTCGAACTGTTCCCTGAACCATTCGCCTATGGGCTGGCGGTTGATTACGAGTGTCAGTTTAGACTTGTCCGCAGGGTCTTTCACCACTTGAAAGCCTGCTCTTTCTGTCGTAAAACTCCGATTATGTTCCTCCGAATAAAGTTTGCCCTCGTATATCAAAGGCTTACCATAAGTCAATGTCGTGGTCTGCCTTTCATTGAACCCGACAAGGCGGCACAGGCTCTCTATTCTCATAATTTCCTTTGCCATAGGAAACCATGCACACAGCTTTTCGATAATGCGTTTCAAACCTGATACTTCATCTTTGTGTCTGACACTTTTTTCCGCCATCTCCTTACGGTGATTCTGCTGTATTTCCAACAACTGGCGGTTGTGCTCGGTTTGCATCGTGTGTATGCGGTTTTGCAGTATCTCAATGGTTTCCTCATGGGTGGCAACTTCCCGATACAGGGCGGTGTTCTCCCTTTCCAAAGTCTTGACCTTGTTGCTCCCGAAAAGAGAACCGACACTTTCAGCTATGTTGGTCGCTGCGGTGGTGGCTGCACCTTTCAGTTTCTCGGTCTGTACCTCTTTCTTGGCTTGTCTGAGTTCCTGTTCGGTTTCGGTTTTCTGCTCCTGTAACCGCTTGTTTTCTGCATCAAGGGCAGCGTTCTTTTTCTGTATGTCCCGATAATACTGTGTCGTGGTGGTGTGCCGTGCTTCGGAACCTCGCACACCTCGCTGTAATCCGTATTTAGCCATAACCCTTGCATAATTGTCGTGGTACGCAATCAAGGTCTGACGGTTGAACAGGTCATCGGCACACAAACGGACGGTATTTGCTTTCTTGTGATACTTCCGTTTGCCGTCTTCCTGCTCTTTCTTGGCTTTGCGCCTTTCACCTGTCACGATGGGAACAATGGCTGCATGGATATGCGGTGTCTTCTCGTCCATGTGAAGATGGGCGGCAACCACGTTCTCCCTGCCGAATGTGGCTTGCAGCCATTGGATGCTGTCGCTGCACCATTCGTCAAGTCTTCCGTTTTCCTGTATGTCCATCATGTCCTCATGTGTTCCCGACAGAACCACTCGGACTACACGGACTTGGTCATGTGTAATCTTCCGCTTGATGCCTGCCGTGTTCAGCCTGTGGGCAATCGCTTCATCCCTGCCATGAACGCCATCGGGGTATTCTATAAGTACCCTGTTCAGATGCGTTCTTGTCGGGTCTGCGTTTTTAGGTATGATTCTTCTCTCTATATGGTCGGATTGTACGGTGTCCGATGAACCTTTTGCTTTCTTTATGTCCAATGAAAAATATCCCATGTAGTTTGATTTTTACGGTTATTGTTATGAGTGTATTCTCTGCCTGTGGCATTGGCTCTCAGGGTTTCCAAAGGGATTTCCCTTTGGCTCGATAGGGAGTTTTTAGCATTACCGTGTAATGCGTGAAGAAAACGCCCTATTGAGCTATGGTATTTCTGTCTAAATACCCTTGGGAAAGCGAACCTGTTCCCCTCTATATTTTCAGCCCTTTCTTTTTCGGTGGCTGCATCATCCGCCTTGCGGATTGTACTTGCTTCTCCTCCTTTATCGGCTCTGTCGATTGGGACAAGAGTTTTTTGCACAGGTACTCGTTCAAGTCATTATACCCTGCATAGTGAACCGACATATCCTGCAAGCGGTCACCCAACATCCGTTGCAGGTTGGCGTATGCGTTCCGTCCTGCTGTGTCATTGTCAAGGAAACAGCCGATTCGGGTATAGGTTGCCAATATGCTTTCCGCTTTCGAGAGGTTGGAAACGGAGTTGAGAATGACGTAATCCTGTGCATTCAATCGTGGGTGTTGCGGATTGTTCTTTACTCGGATGGTCAGGAACGAGAGATAATCCATGAAGCCCTCGAAAAGATAACAGACGGTTCGTGGCTCTTTTTGCTGTCGGATATGGGTGATGTCCTTCGGGGCGACACATCCCTTGAAGTATCTATTACGCACTTCATACCCTCTTGCCATATTCGGGAAGCCGATGGCGAAATAGGGTTTGTCGGCATTCTCAAACCGCAGTTCCTTACACTCCCTTTTGGCGAGTTCAATGTCTATCCCCCTTTCTTGCAGATAGGCAATGAGCGCAGGTGATGACAGCTCGCCAACTCTTAATACCCGATAAGTGCGGTTGTCGGATTGCTGCTTGCCAAAAGAAAACGATGCAGGGCGGATGTATGGTGTCCGTTCCTCTATGCGCTTCAACAGGCAGGTTACATCTTCCGTATGGTAGAGTTCCGCTGCCAATGCGATGATGTTACCGCCCTTGCCAAGTCCAAAATCGTACCATTTGTTGAGTTCTGTGTTTACCTTGAAAGATGCGTCCGTTTCCTCTCTCAGCGGTGATTTGTACCAAAAGCTGCTGCCCTGTTGCTTGACGGGCGTGTAACCCAAACTTTGCAGATAGTCTGCGATTCTGATTTGTTTAACTTCTTGTATGTTCATGATATTCTATAGATTTGATGATGATTGTAAAAACGTTGATTTGTTGAATGGCTTATATAACACATTTATTTACAGAAAGATATTTGCTCAACATCTTCTCAACAAACCACTCGCCAAAAGAGAAATCAACAATCGGGTGCTGTTCCTCTCTCAACTTCTCTTTTCGATTGTTGAGATTTTGTTGAGAGTGTATATTGTTTATTGTCAGCATAGTTATATCCTTATTCATCAATTCAACAAAAAAAAGAATGATATTACAGGGATTCAAGTTGTTCCCTCGTGACAGAATAGAAACGACCGACCCGTTTTACAGGCTCATACCGACACTCCCGATTGTAGTTGAATTGGTAGGTGGTATAGGTCAGTCCGTTGGGTGCAGGCGTAAGTTTCCAACACTCCTGCAACACCTTTCGGACTTGGTGCTTCTCCACTTTTACCTGCGAGTGTACCAGCAACAGAAGAATGTCGTTGTAGCAGAACGAGAATGTGTCCGTGCCGACACTATCCATGATGTCAAGTATCAGCTCGTGCATCTCTATCTCCAGTCGGTTACGGTTGCTGCGGATTATCTTCTGCAAGGCTTCGGTATGCAACAGCGATGGAGCAAACCACATACGGCTTTCCTTTTCGGTGGATAGTGTTCTGTGTTGCAGGAAATGAAGAAAGGCGGGTATCTCCGCTTTCAGCTTTTGCAGGAAGTCGGTATCATCAGACTGCAAGCGGTCTATCTTGCGTACCCAATAGCGTGTTTCCCCTGCATCAATGATTACAGGCAAGTACTCGTTGTTGGAGCATAGCACGAACTTGGCGAAAAACGCTATCTCGTCACGGTCTTTGCCTTTGGCTTCCACCTTGTAGGAAAGTGTGGTGCTTAGGTTCTTCAACCGCTCGCTGTCCTCCCTACGGTTGAGCAGCACCTCGTCCACCACGATAAGCAGTTTGCCGGCCCAGTCGGAATTGAATTGGCTACGGAAATCCTCGTTGGTGTTAAAGGTTACATTGTTCTGAAATAGGAGTTTTAGAAAATTCAGAAATGTGCTTTTGCCTGTGTTGCGTTCCTCTGATACCAACAGCAGGATAGGCAGCTTTTGAATGGGGTACAAGTAGAGCAGTTGTAGGTAGTCCATGCCCAACTCGTATTGCTCCCCGAAGATGTGACCTACCAAAGATTGGATATGCGAGAAATCGCCCTCTTTAGGTTGGTGGTCTATCGGTTCATAGAGGTTAAGGAACTTGCCGACCACGGGATGGTAGCCGATGTGTTCGGGTACGGTGCAGAAGCCGTCATACTTGGGAACGCTGCCGATGTAGTCCTTGCCGTAGTCTTGGCGCAGGGTTTCGTTGTTCCATGCTATGCGTTTCCTTACATACCCTCCGTTCAGTTTGGGCTGCTCCACAATCTTGTAAAGCGTAGTCCCCACTCGGATGAATTCCTCCTTTGCCATGCCACCATCCGATGGCGGTCTGTGGCTGTCTTGTTGTTTGTTAGCTGACATAATCAAATGGTTTTAAGTTTGAAAAATACCAGCTACAAAAGTATAAGCATTTATCGGATAAGTTGTTACGCAAAACGCGGCAGAACGGTGACAAATAGCCCCCGAAGAAAAAACTTTCAATGGTTTGGAACGGAAGTCGGGCAGGACAGACGAAAAAACTCCCAAAAAACGAATGTGGGGATTACGCTTTTCGGGAGAAAAAATTGGAGTTCCTGTTGATATGTCGGTCAGATTATATGCTGACACGCTGGCTTGATTACTCTATTCGTGACTGAATGAATGGATTCCGTCAGTCGTGCAACCAATTCAGCTACGAGAAGTATTCGGCTTTGGCTATGCCGTTGGTGTTCAGCGAAAAGAAGATGCTTGTTTTCTCTTTTCGCAAGTACAGTCTTTCAAGAACGGCATTGCGCACCTGCTTCGCACTGTATGTGCCGATACGGAACGCAAGGGCGATTATCGTTTCAAGGCTGTAAACCTCCATGCTGCACTTGTCGGACAGTCGGATGGTATGCCTTATCTCACACTCATTCAGAATGCCGTTCTTGCAGAGTGTCTTTATCCCTGCCCTGATAGTCGGGGCGGTTACATTGAACAACTCGCAAAGCTCCCACTCACTCATGGCGGTTGCCTGTATATCTTTCGGCATAACTACATTGCCGAACTCGTTCATTGTTATGATGTTTCTTTCCTCTTTCATTATCGTTTGATTTAAGGGTTACTGAATGGCATTGCAAATGTTCTTTTCCATATCCTCCAGTTTGTGCGACAATGTTTCCATATCCTGACTAATCTTTTGGGCTGTGATTTTTGCGTAAATTTGGGTCGTTTTTATGTTGGTATGTCCCAAAAGTCGGCTGACGGTTTCAATGGGTACTCCGTTGGATAACAGCACAGTGGTCGCTGCCGAATGTCTTGCTACATGATAGGTCAAGTGGACTTTTATACCGCACAACTTGGCAATGGCTTTCAGCTTCTTGTTGCAAGTCGTGTTACTCGGCATGGGGAATACTTTATTATCTCTTGTCATACCCCTGTACTTCTCTATTATCTTTCGGGGAACATCCAACAATCGGATATTGGATTCCGTGTTAGTTTTCTTTCTTCGGGTGATAATCCACAGATTTCCGTCAAAGAATGTTTGCAGGTTGTCTTCCGTAAGGTTCTTGACATCGGAATATGCCAAACCTGTAAAGGTGGAGAACAGAAATAAATCCCTGACAAGCTCGTGTGTCTTGTCGGGCATATCGGTGTTCATCATTGTGTGTATCTCCTCTCTCGTAATATACCCTCTGTCCACGCTTTCGGGAGAGTTGATGTACCCTGCAAAGGGATTGAACGGCAGACGACCGTCATTCCTCGCTATGGAAATAATGTGTTTCAGCACAATCATGTAGCCCCAAATGGTATTGGTGCGGCATTTTTTCTCAGTACGCAGGAAATACTCGAAGTCGTTGATGAACGAGAGGTTCAACTCTTTTAACGGAATATCTTCACGCTTGTAGGTATGGGGTAGGAACTCACGGATGTGCTTGCAGACGGTAACATAACGTCGGAATGTTCCTTTTGCCCTGCTGTGTCCCACTTTCTTGGCAAATTCGCTGTTGTGTTGTTCAAACAGTTTTAGCAAGGTTTCCTGTTTGATACCGATGCCGAGATAGGCATCTTTCAACTTGGCAGCAGTGACATAACCGTCCGTCTGCATCAACTCTTGATAACGGCGGTTTATCTCCACTCTGATTTTGTCAACGGCACGGTTGATTCTTTGCGCTTCGGCACTCTTACCCGAAGCACGGTTGTTCTTCACGTCCCACAGGCGCAAGGGAACATCCATCTTGCAACTGAACTGCTTAATCTCTCCGTCCACCGTAATGCGACACATCAAAGGCAGGTTGCCGTTGGGTTTCTCACTGCCTTTCTTCACGTAGAACAATACCTTAAATGTACTTCTCATAACTCACTTTTTTTTGGTTACAAAATTAATTCATAGTGAGTTACCGACAGATACGACACATAACGCCAAACGATGCAAAATTTAGGTTTCGCAAGAAATTTGCATCATCGCACGGGTAATGATAAAGTAACTGAACTTTTGCTGCGTTTGTCCATATTCTGTCTCTTCTTGGCTTTTGAACAAGAGAAAAATATAGCGTAACGAACGCTTTTTCAGTCTGTTCGCTACGCTTTACTCAAATTTGCTATTCCGTTAGGTGTTTATTTTATGTCAATAAGTTTGGATAGTATATTTCTTCAGACAAACGCTTTTCGCAGGGAAATCGTGCGGCACCCCCGTAAAAAATCAGTCCTTCAGATAATACTCGACCGTCGTAACGACCCGTATCGTCTTGATGCTCGGCGTATTGTCATCGCGGTCGGAAATCGAGAACAGACCTTGGCTGGCCGACTTGATCTTGCCCAGCTCGCTATTGGAGTCGTGCGCGAACTTGTCGGCGGCCGCACGGGCATTCCGAGTAGCCTCCTCGATCATCGCCGGCTTCAGCGCATTCAGCGCGTCGGAAGTATAGATAAAGCGAGGGGTATAACGGTAATCGCCGCTTGCGATCGCCACGCCTTGCTTGAGCAGGTCGCTCTGCCGCGACATCAGCTTCAGCACCTGCTCGACGTTGGTCGTCGTTACCGTCACGACACCGGTCACATTATAGCGATAACGCACGCCTTCGGGGACATAGCGCTCGGCCTGCATGTCGACGATTTCGGCGGGAGCCACCGAAATCTCGGATTCGGCGATCCCGTTGGATTTCAAGAAACCGACGATCTTCGCGTTCGCGCTTTCCATCGCATTGTACAGCGCGAGCATGTCGTTTCCCACCTCCTTATAAGACAGAGGCCAAATAACCCGGTCGGCCTTTACTTCCCTTTCGGCAAGGCCCTTGACAGTTACAACGCGCTCACTGTCCTTGAAATGGCGGATACCTCCGCTCAACAACCAACCGGCTACGATCACCCCTACGGCCAGCATGGCCGAACCGGCCAAACGAATCCTCGAATCTTCCATAACTCCGATAATTTAGAGTTTCGTCCGGCAAAAAACGGTCCGGAACGATATAGACCCGGCTTCAAAAATACGTAAAAAAGCCGCAGAACAAAACAAAAAACCGATAAATATTTACAGCTTATCCAAGCTGTAAACAACAAGGAGAGCCGCATCGAAACGAATGCGGCTCTTCCCCTGCTTTGTCAGACGGTCCTTATCTGCCGCCGCCCAATGCCTGATAGAGATAGACGACAGCCTGCATCTGCTCGAACCGGTCCTGTACGCCCGAAAGCTGAGCACTCAGCAGCGATTGCTGTGCGGTGATGACTTCCAGATAGGTCGAGGTCCCCAAATAGAGCAACTGCTCGGAATAGCTGACCGAACGCTCGAGCGAAGCGATCTGTTCTTTGCGGAAGGCTTCTTTCTCGGCAGCACTGTTATACTGGAACAGCGCATCGCTCACTTCGTTGCCGGCACTCAACAGGCTTTTCTGAAAAGCCAGCCGAGCCTCCTCTTGCTGCGCCTTGGCCGTTTTCAGACGCGCCCGGTTCTGGCCCCGGGCGAACAACGGAGCCACCAGATTGCCCGTCGCGTTGAAAATCGCCTGAGCCGGATTGACGATCATCGCGCCCAAATTATTGGTCCATCCGCCGTTAGCGCCTATGGACAACTGCGGATAGAACGCCGAACGGGCTACGTTCGTATTGGCCGTTGCAGCGACCAAGGCCATCTCGGCTGCCTGCACGTCGGGGCGGTTCGACAAAAGCTGAACGGGAACGCCCGCCGAGAAATCGTCCGGAAGCTGCTGCTCGTCCCACGCGCCCCGGTCGATATGCTGCCCGGGCTGTCCCAGCAGCAACGAGAGAGCGTTTTCCGTCTCGCGAATCGAACGCAACAGATCGGTCTTCGACGCGCACACGGCATAGTAATTGGCCTCGCTTTGGACAACGGCCGCCTCATTGACATTGCCGGCCAGCTTCATCGCTTTCATCATCCGGACGGTCAGGCTCCAGTTCTCGATCGTCTGCTCGGTGATTTCCAACTGACGGTCGAGCATCAGCAACGTATAATAGCCGGTAGCTATGCCCGAAATCACCTGCGTGCGAACGGCTCTCAGCGTCGCCTCGCTCTGAAGCCATGCGGCCTTGGCTCCCCGCTTCGAATTGAGCAGTTTGCCGAACAGATCGACTTCCCAGCTGGCCGACAGCGGAAGCGTATAGGTCTTCTGCAGCGACCCGTGCTGAACCCACGACAGCTCGCCGCTCGGCGCCAGCGTAAACGAAGGAACGTAGGCCAGACGAGCCGCAGTCAGCTGCGCCTGATATTCCTGCACGACCAACGCTGCCGACAACAAGTCGATATTGCTGGACAACCCCTGTTCGATCAGCGACTGCAGCTTCGGATCGGTGAACACCTCCTGCCACGGCCTGTTCCCGAAGTTGACCGTATCGCCCGAAAGCGTGTCGGTGACGGAAACCGTGTCGCGGTACAGTCCGGCCGTCTCCATCTGAGGCCGGCTGTAGGGACGGTAAATATTGCAGCCGCCCAGCATCACCGCCGCACCCGCCACGGCCAGCAACGCGCTATATTTTCGTTTCATCATCATTGCTCTTTAGTTAAACGCTTTACTTAATCAAATCTTGCATCTCGGCATCCAGCTCGCTCGAGTCGGGATCCTTCCACTGGATCGGCTTGAATTTCTCCTGCAGCGCTTGGAATGCGACAAACAGCGCGGGCACGACGAACAGCTGCAGAATCATACCGATAAGCATGCCGCCGACCGAGCCGGCTCCCAGCGAACGGTTACCGTTGGCACCTACGCCCGAAGCGAACATCAGCGGCAACAGGCCGATGATCATCGCGAACGAGGTCATCAGAATCGGTCGCAGACGGGCGGCGGCACCGGAAACGGCCGCCGAAGCGATCGACATGCCGCTCTCACGGCGGGCCAGCGCGAACTGCACGATCAGGATCGCGTTCTTGGCCAGCAGACCGATCAGCATGATCAGCGCGATCTGCAAGTAGATATTATTTTCGACGCCCATAATCTGCGCGAAGATGAACGTCCCCAGCAAACCGAACGGAATCGAGAGAATCACGGCCAGCGGAAGGATATAGCTCTCGTACTGGGCGCTCAGCAACAGGTAGACGAATACCAAGCAGAGCAAGAAGATCATGGCCGTGGTACTGGTACCCGTACTCTGCTCCTCGCGGCTCAGGCTCGAGAACTCGAATCCGTAACCGGTCGGGAGCATCTGGCTCGCCACCTCCTCGATCGCCTTGATCGCTTCGCCCGAGCTGACGCCCGGCTTCGGCATGCCGCTGACCTTCATCGAGGTATACATATTGAAACGGTTGATATTATCCGGACCGTACACCTTTCTGAGCGACATGAACTGCGTGATCGGAGCCATCTCGGTCCCGTTACGGACCATGATGCCGTTGAGCGATTCGGGACTTATGCGGGCCTCCGGATCGGCTTGGATCATCACGCGATACAGCTTACCGAAGCGGTTGAAGTTCGATGCGTACAGACCGCCGAAGTATCCTTGGAGCGTCGTCAGAATATCTTTCGGACTCAGGCCCGCCTGCTTGCATTTCGCAGCATCGATGTCAACCATATACTGCGGGAAGTTCGGATTGAACGTAGTCATGGCGTACATGATCTCGGGACGCTGATTCAGCGCGCCGAGGAACTGCTGCGCCACTTCGAAGAAACGGTCCAGATCGCCTCCCGTCTTATCCTGCAGGTTGAATTCGAAACCGTTGGACGCACCGTAACCGGTAATCATAGGCGGCGCGAACAGCATGACCTGCCCGTCCTTGACCAGCTGCCGGGTCTGCATCGTCAACGCTCCGACGACATCGTCGGACGACAGACCCTCGCCCTGTCGCTCGCTCCAGTCCTTCAGCTTGATGATGGACGTACCGTAGCTGTTACCCTGTCCGCCCATAAAGCTGTAGCCGGTGATCGACGTACGCGACTTGACGGCCGGATGCGCAGCGACCAGGCTGTCAATCTGCTGCATCACGGCCTCGGTACGTTCCTTGGACGTTCCGGGGGTCAGATTGACGGCAGCGAAGACGGTACCCGTATCCTCGTTGGGCACCATACCCGTCGGAGTGATCTTCATCAGCAGGAAAAGCGCCACGATGCTGCCTGCGACGATCAGGAACGACAATACCCGCTTGTGGATGAAGAACAGCACGCTCTTCTTGTATTTTTTCAGCGTTACGTCATAAGCGGCATTGAACGATGCGTGGAAACGATCGATCAGGCTCATCTTCTTTTCGCCTTCCTCGCGATGAGGCTTCAGGAACACGGCGCAAAGGGCAGGACTCAGCGTCAGGGCGTTCACGGCCGAGAAGCCGATAGCGATCGCCATCGTCAGACCGAACTGGCGGTAGAACGTACCCGAGGTTCCGGTCATGAAGCTCACCGGAATGAACACGGCCATCATCACGAGCGTGATCGATACGATCGCTCCGCTCAGCTCGCTCATCGCGTCGATCGACGCCTTGCGGGCGGAAGTGTACCCCTGATCGAGTTTGGCGTGGACTCCCTCCACGACGACGATCGCGTCATCGACGACGATTGCGATCGCAAGCACCATAGCCGACAACGTCAGCAAGTTAACGCTGAACCCGATCAGGTACAGCACGAAGAACGTACCGACAAGCGCGACAGGAATGGCGATCGCCGGAATCAGCGTCGAACGGAAATCCTGCAGGAAAATGTAAACGACCAAGAACACGAGAATGAACGCCTCGATCAACGTCTTGATCACTTCGTGGATCGAAGCGAACAGGAATTCGTTCGTATCGAGCAGAACCGCATAGTCCATGCCCGGAGGCAGCGTCGGCTCGATTCGCTCCAAATAACTCTTGATTTCATTGATGATCTGCGTCGCATTCGATCCGGCCGTCTGAAAGATCAGCGAAGTCACGCCCGCATGGCCGTTCACATGGTTACTGAAGCCATAGGTCAGACGTCCCAGCTCGATATTGGCGATATCCTTGAGTCGCAGTACCTCGCCGTCGGAGGTGGCGCGCACGACGATGTCGCCGAACTCCTCCTCGGTCTGCAGACGCCCCTTGTAGCGCATGATATACTGGAACGACTGGTCGCCCGACTCGCCGAACTGTCCGGGAGCGGCCTCGATATTCTGTTCGGCCAGCGCGGCAGCTACGTCCGTCGGCATCAGGCCGTACTGAGCCATCACATCGGGCTTCAGCCAAATACGCATCGAGTAGTCGGCACCCATCACCATCGCGTCGCCCACGCCGGGGATACGCTTGATCTCGGGAATGATATTGATGTTGGCATAGTTCTCGAGGAACTTGATATCATAACGGTCGTCGGGGCTGAAGAACGCGAAACCGAGCAACATACTCGTCTGCCGCTTCTCGGCCGTCACGCCGACCTGAGTCACTTCCGAAGGCAACAGCCCCAGCGCCTTCGAGACACGGTTCTGCACATTGACGGCTGCCATGTCGGGATCGGTTCCCTGCTTGAAATACACCTCGATCGAGGCATCGCCGGTATTGGTCGCCGTCGAAGTCATGTACATCATGTTCTCGACACCGTTGATCTGCTCCTCGAGCGGAGCGATCACGCTGTTGAGCACGGCCTGCGCATTGGCTCCCTGATAACTCGTGTTCACCCGGACGGTCGGCGGCGCGATATCGGGGTATTGCGTAACGGGCAGCGAAACCAAGCCCAGCAAACCCAGAATGACGATGACGACCGAGATGACCGTCGAAAGCACCGGGCGATTGATAAATCTATCTAGCTTCATATCTCTTACACCTTATTCTGTCCATGTATGAATTATTGTCTGGCCTGCTGCTGAGCGGCTCCGGCCGCACCCGAAAGGGCATTCAGCCGCGCGGCCGCCTCGGCGGGCGTAATGGCCTTGATCTTGGCGCCGTCCTTCAGCGTCGCCACGCCCTCTACGACGATCCGGTCGCCGGCACGAAGCCCCGATGTCACGACATAGTTCTTACCGTCGTCGAGGTTGAACACTTCGACGGGCGTATTCTTGACCGTCGAATCGGGTTGAAGCACGTAAACGAACTTTTTGTCCTGAATTTCGGAAGTGGCTTTCTGCGGCACCATCAGGGCCGAATCGAGCTGGCTCGGAATCAATACATTGCCCGTTCCGCCGCTGCGAAGCACATAATCGGTATTGGGGAACAATGCCCGGAGCGTGAACGAGCCGGTCTTCGTATCGATCACGCCGGTCAGCGTCTCGATCCGCCCTTTCTGGGGATAGACGCTTCCGTCGGCCAGCATCAGCTCGACCTCGGGCATGTTGCCGACCATCTTGCCGAGCGAGGCTCCGTCGCGGCGCGTCATCTCCAGCAACTGCTTCTCGTTCATCGTGAAGTAAACGTACATTTTCGAGATATCCGACACGACGGTCAGCGGCTCGGCCGAAGACGAGCTGACCAAGCTGCCCACACGGAACGGAATCGACCCGACGACGCCGTCGGAAGGACTCGTTACGGTCGTATAGGCCAAATCCTGTTCGGCCGACACCAGCTGGGCTTTCGCCTGCGCGAGCTGGGCCTCGGCAGTCTTCAGCGTGTTCTGAGCCATTTCCAGATCGTACTCGCTGATGATATTCTGCGCCTGCAGATCGGTCTTGTTCTTTACCGTCAGGCGATTCGTAGCTACGTTGGCCTCGGCTACCTTCACGGCTGCCTCCGCCGCATTCCGGGCCGCCTCGTACTGCACCTTGTCGATCAGGAACAAAGGCTGACCTTTTTTCACTACGGCCCCTTCGTCCACGCACAGCTTCGTGATGAAGCCGCTGACACGCGGACGGATCTCTACGTCCTGCAACCCGCGGATCGTGGCCGGAATAGTCGTTTTCAGATCGACCGAGACAGGCTCCAGCGTCTCTACCGCAAACTCGGGAACGCCTCCTGCCATGTTCTGGCCTGCATTCGAATTACCGCACGAAACGGCGGCAACGCCCGACAACAAAAATGTCAGCCCCTTACACAGAGTTCCTACGACTCTCATTCTGTTCCTGTTGTTCATATTCTCTTATCCGTTAAATTATACTCCTTTTCAAACATCACGTCGTTTCCCGGCACGAAAACCGCTCGCCGGCAAGCTGCAAAAATACAAATAATTCAGGCAATTTGTCCTCGTGGCGCTTTCATCCACGCCGATCCCCATACGCTTGCATTAACGTAAACTCATAAAAAAAATTGTATCGAAATCAAAATGAATACGTTAAAATAACCTGGCATAGGTTTCTCATGACAAATTACGGAGCAAAAGTAACAAGAAAACTGATAAAACAAAAATAGTTTTCCGGTTTCGCCGCAAAATTCGCAGAAGACTTCCCGGAACCGGCCGTCGACCGTCCTACATCGCCGGACGGCATCGCAAAAACGCCCATGAACAAAAGCGACATCCTGTATTGCAAAGACTTAAGATTCAAACCGACGACATAAAAAAATCATACGGACAAAAAATATCCTTGCGTCCGCACCTGCTTTGGCGAATCATACGCCCGAAAACCGCACTGCCCATGCACGATCTTACCCTATCGATCAGAAAAATCCGTCCCTATTTTCCGCCATAAAGGACATGATAACCGTACAATGCATATATTTGCGTTCTATTCCGGATATGGGCGGAGAAAAGTCCGGTCGCCGAACAAAAAATAACCGAAACGCAGCAAAAGACCATGATCAAGAAGATGACAATGCTGGCGCTGACCGTCTGCACGCTCTGCGCGACGGAGGCACAGGCCCAGATCAAGCTGGGCGGTAAAACGCTGAACGCGCAGAAACTCGTCCAAGCGGGCGCCGACATGATAAAAGCCGTCACGCTTTCCGATGCCGACATCGCGGCCCTCAGCCGCGAGGCGGTCGAATGGATGGATAACAACAATCCCGTGTCACCCGACACTTCGGCCTACAGCCAACGGCTCAAGAGGCTGACCGAGAATGTCAAAGTCGACGGATTGGAACTGAACTTCAAAGTTTACGAAGTGGCCGACGTCAACGCGTTCGCCTGCGGGGACGGAAGCGTGCGCGTATTCAGTTCGCTGATGGATCTGATGGACGACCGGCAGCTGATGGGCGTGATCGGGCACGAGATAGGACACGTCGTGCATGCCGACACGAAGGATGCGATGAAGAACGCATACATGGCCTCGGCCGCACGCAATGCGGCCGGCTCGGCCGGAGGTACGCTGGCCAAACTGACCGACTCGCAACTGGGCGACCTCGTGCAGGCTTTCTCGAACGCGCAATTCTCCCAAAAACAGGAGTCGGCCGCAGACGACTTCGGATTCGATTTCTGCGTCCAGAACGGTCTGGACCCTTATTCGATGGCCTCGGCCCTCGAAAAACTGGCCGAACTGTCGCAAGGCTCCCAGTCGTCGGGACTGCAAAGAATGTTCTCGTCGCATCCCGACAACCAGAAACGCGCCGAGCGGATGCGAGCGCGGGCCGAGGAGCTGATCCGGCAACAGCAACAATAGGCACGTCTACGCCGTCGTAAGACATGCCGGAGAAAGGCGCCGTATAGCAACGGCGCTTTTTTCATGCGGGCTTTCCGACGAACGAAATTCTTTTCAAGGACCGCGCGGCGAATCGCAGGCCGGGGCGGATGCCCGAAGACACGAAATCCGGTTTCGAGCGGCTCGGTCCGCGATCCGGCAGGACAAAGCCGGCAAGACCGGAGCCCTCTCCGCGAGAAGTCATGGGAAATGCCAGCCGCCAGCTTCATTCCGCCTCCGTGAAATCGTTCCGACGGAAGCCCCGGGCACGGTCCGCACAATAACAGAACGGACAGCCGACCGGCAAATCGGGGCATTCCTTTGCCATACAGCGCACATCTTCACCTAACCGACAGGAAAATCGACCGGTCTAAGGAGTCGTCAGAGCGGCGAACCAGTAGGCGTAGGACTTCACCGCACCGTCTTCGAGCGTCACCGTGTAGCTCCGGCGGACAGGCCCGCCCAAACGGAACGGAATCGGATAGCGGAACATTCCGCCCGCATGGCAGAACGTATGATATTCGCCGTTCTCGCCGCACGGATCGACACCGTCGGGCAAATCGTCTCGAAACGTTCCGTCGATCGTCCGCCCGATCCAATCGGCACCGAGGCAGGAAGCATCGGTCGTTACAACGACCGTTTCGAGTCCCGAGGCGAGAAAAGCGGCCATAATCCGTTCCGGCCCCTGTCCCCACAGCGGCTCGACCACCGTCACGCCATACGGCTCCAACTGACGCTCCCGGTACGCGCGCACGTCCTGCAAAAAAATATCCCCGAAGATAAAATGTTCGGCTCCCCGGGCGACGAAATCGCCGACGGCCTCAGCCATCGCCCGCTCGTAGTCCTCGATCCCCTTCCCTGTCGGGACAATACGGATCGGCAGCCCGATGCTGTCGGCCTGCATCCGGAGCAGCTCGGCCGGAATGCCGTGCATCGACGAGCGGTCATTCGACGCATCGACCGTCGTAAGCAGCGAGACGACCTCGTAACGGTCCTCCCGCAGCACCGTCTGCAACGCCAGCGCGGAATCCTTTCCTCCGCTCCAGTTGAAAACCGCCCGTCGCCTCTGCTCTACCATGACAGTGAATCGATCGAATGATTGGTGAAAAATCCGCTGATCAGCGTGAAATATTCCGGTAACCTCCCGTCGACGCTCCAGCGCAACTCGATGCCGAGCAATTCCGAAGCCGTCCGCCCCAGATCGAAGCCAAGCGCCTCGAGCGACGGGCGTATTTTCCCGGGCCGCACGCAAGGCAGGTCCGACGGTCTGGTACAGGTTCCCTCAGGACAATCGAAGCATGTACCGGCAAAAAAGGCACGGCTGTCCGGCCATGCCTCTTCCAAGGCAAGCAATCGCGCGTCCAGCTCGCAACGGGCTTCATTCAACAAAGCGCGTCCCTGTTTCTCGCTTTGCCCTGCATCGGCGCAAAGCGCGCGTAACCGCTTGCCCGGTTCGATTCGCGCAGCGATCAGATGAGCCGTCCCGAAACCCGATAAATACTCCTCCGCATCGAACGAGAAAGGCGGGCACGCCCAACAACGTCCGTACCGGCCGCACCGGCGGCACAAGTCGGCGAACCGCTCCGCGTCGCGATAACGGCGGATATACTCTTCGACAAGAAGCGAAGCGAAAGCGTAAGTCCGCACGGCGAGCGGCTTTTCGGTCGGGTTGTTCGGTTTCATCGGGCATCGGTGACGGCCGTACCGTCAAAGGACAAATTTGGCAAAAAAGAATCGTTCCGGCAAACGATTCCATATTGTCTAAGAACGGTATGACCGTTCCTGCACGGAAAACCGATCGAAATAACGCAATAAAACGAACAAGCCGCCTGCAACGTCCGAAAAAAGCCGCCGAGCACAGACTTTCCATCCGATACAAAGCCTCCATAAAAGCACCTCGTAATTACACAAATCAATACAATTCGATGAATCGCGCTCACAGAAGCGATCGATATGTTTCCGGCAGGCTTGAAACAGCCCCATAGAAAGAACGGCAACCGGATGAGCCGTCACTCGGAAACTCGGAGAAAAGAAACTCCCCGGAAATCCGACGAACCGAAGCGGGGACATTATAAAGCATACAATCGGGTCCATAATAATATAGGACATATGTTGCAAGCGGCAGGGAGACACGCGCCCGATGGCTCCGTATATGGCAAACCGGGACTCTTCCGGCGCGGCGCGCGAAACTTGGAGAAATTTTTGCAGAACGAGCGTCGGAACCAATAACCGCCCGTCCTATGAACCGACCCGACCTCCCGACCGATACGCTGCAAAAGAACAATCTTTTTTTCCGGCAGTTGCTTTTTCTGGGTATCCTGATTACGATCGGACTGGTCATTCTCAAGCAATTGGGCTTCTTCGTCGGAGCCTTTCTGGGCGCTTCGACGCTCTACGTCGTACTGCGCTCGCTGCTTTTCCGGCTGACCGAGCGACACAGCTGGAGATCATGGCTCGCGGCGGCCCTGCTTGTGCTATGCACGACGGTCCTGCTGCTGGGACTCGGCTTTCTGATCTACGAAGTGATTGCGGCCGAGATTCCCAACGTCGACACGTCGAAAATCGTCGGCTTTTTCGAAAAGCAGGTGATCCGGCTGAACGAACTGATCGGTTTCGAAGCCATCCCCAAGGATCTGCTCGAGAACTCGGGAGCTTTCCTGACGAAAATGGTATCGTCGCTGATCAACACGACCTACAGCTTCGCGGCAAACGTATTCATGATGCTCGTCATCCTCTACTTCATGCTGCTCAAGGGTCGCAAGATGGAGAGGCACATCAACTCCTACGTGCCCTTCAAGGGCAAGAGCCTCTGCCTGCTCAAGCAGGAAGTCAAGACGATCATCTTCAGCAACGCGCTCGGCATCCCGATCGTCATGCTGTCGCAGGCGCTCGCGGCCTGCCTGATCTACTGGCTGCTGGGCATGAACAACATCGTTTTCTGGGCATTCGTCACCGCCGTATGCGGACTGATCCCGATGGTCGGCACGGTCATCGTCAGCGTGCCGCTCGGCGCATATATGATCTATAGCGGCGAGCTGTGGCAGGGCATCCTGATGATCGCGCTCGGCGTGCTGGTCATCGCCAACGTAGACAACCTCTGCCGGATGATCCTGATGAACAAAGTGGCGGATACGCACCCGCTGATCGTCATTTTCGGCGTGATACTCGGTATCCCGCTATTCGGGTTCTGGGGCATTATCTTCGGCCCTCTGCTGATCTCGGGCTTCCTGCTGCTGATGAAAATCTACTATAAGGAATACGACTTGCTGCCGCAGGAAGCGCAGGCTCGAGAGAACGCCGCCGAGACCCGGTGCGGTCGGGAGTAATCGTTCGCCCAATCCGATCTCTGCGAACGCTCCAAGTCCGCACCGAAAACCTGTGCGGAATCGCTCCCCCGCTGCGGACGATCCGCTCCCGCGTTCCAAGCCTGCCCGGCCCGTCTTTCGCCGCAAATGCTTGCCATGGGATCTGTCGTTTACGGAATGTTCCCGATTCACGTTATAACCTGCCGTTGAAATGGACCGATTCCGGTGAACGGCTCAAAAATTTTATGCGAGAACAAGAAAAAGCGCATTTGATAAAAAATGGCGCGACAGAAACGTGAGCGACATATCACAAGGACGTCCCGCTCACCCCGTGAACAATGAAGTGAATGGGTCTTATGAAGACGGGCAAAGGAAATAACGGTCTATTGGCCGGGCATGTAGCGGTGTGGATATGTATGTCCGTTGTCGTCCCGAAATCGTAAAGATTCGGGGAACGGTCCCCTGGTCCATACGATGAAACCATGTATTACACAACCGATCCGGGCTCTTTTCGCTCGGCCCACTACCTGTACGAATCCTTGCCCAAAACGGTATTCTTAATACCGGGCAGCAACGATTTCCACCAATAGTTGAATTGCGAGCGGTACGGGTCGCGTTCCGCGCTGCCGTCCGCCGTACGCGTGCCTCGACCGTCCGGATTGCTCGGCCGGATCAGCATCTTGTCGACGACAAACGTCATCAGGCGCCGCTCCTTGAGCCGACCGTCCGGCTGCCGCTTGACCATCTCCACGTCGAGCCCGTCGTATAGCATCGTCATTTGAACTTCCGACCGCGCATCGTTTCCCGTCACGCGGAATTCGATCCGCTCGAGCCGTCCGGAATCGATCTGAATACCGGCAAGCGGCGTCACGACGCGATTCAACAACGGCAGGCTCATCGGCCCGAGGGAGCCGTCGATTTCAAAACGGCGGTTCAACGAGTCGGACGGAAACCGGAAGCTCGCTTTCAGCAGACCCGCCCCGTACAACTTTCCCCGGGCCTCCAACCGGAAAAAGTCGTCCGCTCCGCCCCGATTGGTCAGACCGTAAAACTCGCCGCTCAGGCTGTCGAATTGCACGATTCCGGGCTCCGTTCCGTTTTCCGACAGCTCGTCGTAACGGGCCCGCACGTTGCCCAGAGTGATACGGCGCACGTCGACAGCGAACGGCAGCCGCTGCAACGAGCGGTAAAACAGTTGTTTCACACGTTGCGGCCGGGGTACCTGACGATTCTTGTAACTTTCGACTTCCGCCTGCGGAATGCTCAAACTGTCGATACGAAGTCCTCCGCCGTCCGTCCATGCGGCCCAATCGATACCGGTGCATCCGATGCTCCGAACCGAAACGCGGGTCCAGTCGATATGTCCGGGTGCCCGCCGGGCAAACATATCCTTGGGATACTGCGGTTCCAGACGAACGGCCGCAACGTAAAGCGAGCCGTCGCCCGCGCCGAATCGAAGCGTATCGACTTCGAGCAGTACCGCCCCTTCGTCGATCCGGTAGTCGAGCCTGTCGACTGCCAGCTCCATGTCGCTACAAAACCATGGTCTCGACAGCGAATCGGCCGACATGTCGAAGCAAAGGTCATCCGAGCCGAGGCTCAGTCCCTCGATGCGATGGCAGACCCTCCGGCCGTTCCGGTAGTCGCACACCTCGACCCGGGCGTTCCGGATATCGAAACGTCCGATCTCGGCCAAGATCCCCGTCGAATCGAGCCGGTCGCGCCATGACCTGCGCGAGCCGGCGGACGTGTCGGCCTCTGCATCGGGACTCCGACTCAGCACGATACGCGGCGAAATGATTTCCAACTCATCGGCCGAGATCCGCATCGACGCACCCTTCCTGTCCCAGCGGATTCCGCCGAGGGACAGTTGCGCGACCCGCACATTGAGCCCGGCGAGCGGCGAGCCTTTTAGCCGTAACCGCGCGCTGTCGGAATGAAGCGTAAAATTTTCGACGCGCACGGCACGATTGAACAGGCCGACTCTGACACCGCCCACCTCGGCCCGGTAGGCTCCGTCGCTCGCTTCGGAAACTTTCGAAACGATCGTTCGGCGAATCTTGCTGCCGAGCCAGACCTCGACGCCCACCTTGACCACCAGCACCCCCAGCGCGCAACAGGCGACGATCCATGCTATTTTTCCCCACCTCGTATCGGTCTTTCGCTTTTCCATCATTTCCCGAATGAATTGATCCCGCGCCCCAAGCGACGCTTCTGCTCAGCGATGCAAATTTGCGTCCATCATGGGCAGTCGGACAAAAATATTCGTCCAAACGTTCTCACGCATGATCCAAGCGCAGGTCGTCTGGATATCGTACCTTCCACAGCCCGACAGATTACGATGGGAAACACCATGCAGGCAAACCGTATCCGGGACGAACCGCCGCTCGACGTTTCGAAACCGGAAACACAGAAGACTAAAGAGCCGATAGCAAAACACATAACCGGTTCTCCTCATTTTTACGGAACAAACACACTATACGAACATATGATTTATCCGTCAAATACGCCAATTCGCCTCTGAGAATTCAAAGGACATGTCATCCGATTGAACGACGAAAGAGGCTATCGCCTTACGGACAATACAACACGAGGATTTTCTCGCCACGATTAAGGCAATCATATCAATATTGACAGGTCATTTTGCATTATTTATTGCATTTTTGTCCGAGATTTTCTCCTTGCATGCGTCTTA